>Ga0210044_10000079_pt1 | contig 132452 bp, 156 predicted proteins | sample CryGey13umfilter_2_FD_183959 | JGI IMG/M metagenome (GOLD analysis project Ga0210044, IMG submission 183959) | Groundwater microbial communities from aquifer in Utah, USA - Crystal Geyser 4/9/14 3 um filter (SPAdes) (version 2) | ecosystem: Environmental > Aquatic > Deep subsurface >... | reverse complement strand
TAAGAGTATTCGTTCCGACTCAGTTAGTTTCTTATGCTTCATATTCACCTCCTGTCTTTTTTCTCAGGAAGTGAATTGTACCTAACAAATTGTTCCTAGGGGGTTGCGATCGTTTCTAGAACTTGTGGGTGGTGTTTCAGGAGTTCGTCTACTGCTATGTACGAACCAATGGCTGCGCATCCAGCTGCTATAAATGGGGCAATTGCCCACGCCCTGTGCACTTCTCCGCCTCCTATATTATTTACTGTTCCTCTGATGAGGATATTTGCTCCAGATGCAAAATTTATTCCCCTGTTTCTACCTTCTACATAACCTAGTGGATTTGGGGCTTGAATGCGGTCTTATTAAAGGTCCAGCCTTTAATAATTACGTCAATGAAGAATAAGAGTGAGTTTTTTTGGGCCTTATTTGCGGGGTTATTGTAAGGCTAAGCCTTACTTAGGACTGTTGGTGTAGAATGGGGGTGAGATGAAGGTGTTAATAGTTGAAGATGATAAGACACTTGCCAAAAACCTTAGAGATATTTTGCAGAAGGAAGGATTTGCGGTGGATGTTGCAATTACCAAAGAAACTGGGTTAGTTGAGGCAGAAGTTAATGAATATGACTGCTTGGTCTTGGATATTAATTTACCAGATGGAACTGGATTTGATCTTCTTACAAAACTACGAAAAGAAGGAAACAAAGCACCTACAATAATTGTTACAGCCCGTGGTCAACTGGAGGATAAGGTAAAAGGCTTAAATCTAGGAGCTGATGACTATATTCCTAAGCCTGTTGATTCTGCCGAGTTAATTGCTAGGATTCGCGCTGTCATACGGCGAAGCAGTAATAATCCCCTACCAGTTATACGTGTTGGTAGTTTAACTATTAAGCCCGCTGAACACGTGGCAATAATAAATGAAAAACAGCTTGACCTAACCGCCAAGGAGTTTGCTGTTTTGGAGTATCTGGGTACTCACAGCGGACAGGTAATAACTCGCACGATGCTCATGGAACATATCTGGGGAAGTGATTTTGAAACATTTTCTAATGTAGTTGATGTATATATTCGAAATCTAAGGCGAAAACTGGAAAAATATACAAAGAGTAAGCTCATAAAAACCATCCGCGGCAAAGGATATATATTAGGTAATAATGAAAAATAAGCTACTTATTAAGATTACCAGCACACTTAAAGGGAGATTAGCCTTATGGTATTTGGTATCATCCGGAGTTATTTTTCTGCTTTTTTCTATAGCTTTAAGCTTGTTGTTTTGGATAACACTTGAGCGCCAGATCGATCATCATGTGTTAATCGGTGTTAATGAAGCTAGGTCTATTGTGCAAAATTATCGTGGCAATGAGCGAGATAACCTTATTAAGAATTTGGTCAGTGGCCAAGGAATGACAGTTGTTGTGCTGTCACCTGATGGAGCTGCAGAACTTGAAACTAACAGCGTGGATGTGGCTTTATCAACTGAACACCAGCTGCAAAAAATCCTGGCTACAACAAAATTAAATGAAGAAAAACTAGTGCATTTTACGGAAGGAAATATTCGTTTTGCGGCAATGCCTGTCCAGGTGAAAAGTGGAAAAGGAATTGTTGCGGTAGGCTACTCTACTCAAATTCTTCATGCTACCTTTTATAGAGTGCTGGGTATTATTTTTGGAGTTATTATCTTTATTGTTTTGCCAATTACATATCTTGGTTACAAATTTATAAAAAAACAGCTGTCTCCATTGGAGAGTATAGCTGCACAAGCAAAAGAAGTTACTGGCACCACTTCTCTATCCCGAAGAATTAGCATATCTTCACCAACAAAGGAGCTAAAGATTATTCAAGATGCTTTAAATGTGATGCTCGGAAAGCTTGAGCAGATATTTAAAAATGAAAGAGAATTTTTTGCAGATGCTGCGCATACATTAAAGACACCTTTGGCTGTGATACGTTCTCAAGTTGAGAATATAAAGACTAGAGATTTGGCTCACCTTGAGATTCTTAAAGTAATAGATACGGCAAATGAAACAATTCAGGATCTGTTATTTCTGTCTCAAATTGAAAGCAGTCACCTAAAAATGGAGCATGTTTCGCTTAGTACAATAATGACCGATCTGTCTGAGCTTGCAGAAGCTTTAGGAGAGAGCAAAGAAATAGCAGTATTAGGCAATATACAAGAAAATGTAAACCTCTTAGCGGATAAGAAACTTCTAAAACGCGCTTTGGGTAACATTGTATATAACGCAGTTTCATATAATAAAACTAAGGGGAAAATTATCCTAAGTTTAACTAAGCGATCCGGTCGCATTGCAATTGCGATCAAAGACACAGGCATTGGTATTGGAAGGAACGACCAAGCACAGGCATTAGCACGTTTCTTTCGAGGATCCAATATAAAAAGTCCAGGCTCGGGACTAGGTTTGGCTATTTCACATTCTGCAATTTTGTCTTTAGGTGGAAAATTAACTATAAAATCCACACTTAATAAAGGAACAACTGTTTTAATTACGTTCTCCTAATGTTTCATCTTCTTTTCATCTTTGCTCTGTTAATCTCTTATTATGACTATTAAAGTTCTTCGTGCAAGCAAGAAAAAAGTAATTAGTAAATTTAGGAAACTTATAGCTGACACTAGTTTTTGGAAAGGCTTCTCGATTATATTACTGGCAATTTTGGTTTTGACTCAAGTTTTTGAAATTTCTATTACGCCAAAGTGGTTAGACACACGGATAGTTGCTGAACCCGATAATATAGATATAGATATTGACTCAATCTCAAAAGTTGTATTACCAGAAGAGGGTGTGACGCTTCCAGTTGCCTGGGGAGATTTTGGTAAACAGATGATTAGTGATGGAGTGATTGATGAGGCAAAGTTTAGAGCTTTGTTTGAAGGTGGTTTGACAACAAACGAGGAGCAGATGTTGACGGGAAATATGGATTCTCCGATTGTTCTAAATGAGAAAAACAGCCGGTATCTTTTAGATTTATTGTGGGCATTTGGACTCGCTAATAAAAATGATATCTTAGACAACGGAGAAATGACAGACGAACAGTATGATGGTGCCGGTAACTTTGCCTCGACTGGTGGCTGGTCGTTGGCTAAGGGCGCAGGAATTGATCATTACAGTATGCATTCTTATATAGTTTTAGATGCGAAACAACAGGCTTTGGTGGATAAGGTATCTTTAGGTATATTTAGGCCTTGCTGTGGTAACTCTACCCACTTTCCTGACTGCAATCACGGAATGGCAATGTTGGGACTTTTAGAGCTAATGGCAAAAAATGGCGCAACTGAAATTGAAATGTACAGTGTTGCTCTAAAGGTAAACTCCTTCTGGTTTCCCCAGACATACATTGATCTAGCCACATACTTTGAAGAGCAAGGAACTGATTGGGCTAGTGTAGATCCAGAGCTAGCTCTTAGCGCAGAGTACTCCAGTGCACAGGGGTATCAACAGACCAAACAACTAATTGAAAGCTTGCCCAAGCCGGAGCTTGGTGGTGGTGGTTGCGGAGCATAATAATATGACTAAAGACTGCTGTAACGATAAAAATACTAAGAATACAAAAAAAGGAATGGATCCATTTGTGATTGGAATAGTTGTTGCCACAGCGCTTCTACTCGTAGGTGTAATCTTCTTTGGATTAAAGGCGGGTGGGGCAACTACACCAGTTACCGTGGATAGCCAAGTGGAGTTAGCTGTTTTGAATGATACTCATGACTGGGGAGAGATAGATATTGATGGAGGGAAAGTGTCTAAATCATTTGCAATTGAGAATAAGGGAAGCTCGCCTCTTAAGTTATATAATGTAAACACGTCTTGTATGTGTACAACTGCTCAATTAAAAGTAGGTGACGAGTCGTCTGAAAGATATGGTATGCATACAAAAAGCTCTGACGTATTTGAAGTAAGTCCCGGTGAAATTGCCGAGCTTATAGTTGAGTTTGATCCAGCTTTTCATGGACCTAGCGGTGTTGGGGCTATCAGCCGTACCGTAACTCTGGAAACAAATGACGAGAATAACCCTACCCTATCGTTTCAACTAACGGCAAACGTGGTTAAAAGATAATGAATAAAAAAACAGTTATTATAGGAATTGCGGTAATACTTGGACTTGGTGGTATTTGGTATCTAGGCCAACAGCCAAAAAGCAGTAAGCAAGTCGCAATGGAACAAGATGGTGTTAAGGTTCAACTTGTATCTTCTGGGAAGTTTGCAGAACTTGCTGAGGATAAAACTGCATATCTGCTGGATGTACATACGCCAGAGCAGACACACATTCCCGGCACTGATGCTTTCATTTCCTATGATCAGATTGGTGAAAACAGAGATAAACTACCTGAGGACAAATCCACACCTATATTGGTCTATTGCCGTTCTGGTAGTATGAGCGCTCAAGCATCTGCCGAGATTGTTGAATTAGGATATACTAATGTCTATGACCTTGATGGAGGAACAGATGCTTATAAAGAGCAGCAAGTTTCAGTTTCTTTGTGGCCTTTGCAACAGGCATTGGGAACTGTAATTTATGGAGATGTAGCAACCACAAGTTTCACCCTAACCAACTATACTCCCCTACCTGTTAAAATCACTAGAGTCTCTACTTCGTGCGGCTGTACAAGTGCAAGCGTTGAAAATGAGGATTTAGGAGCCTATGAGAGCACGGTAGTTAATGTTTCATTTGATCCTGCCGTACACAAAAATGATACAGACTTAGGAGACTTGACTAGGACTATTTACATCGAAACAGATAATCCCAACTTCCCTAGGCTTGAGTCTAACATAACTGCAACTGTTATTAAGAAATCTTAAATGGATACGCTATTCCAGCTTTCTTTGTTGGCTTCCTTTATTGCTGGGATGGTAGCTCTATTTGCACCCTGTTGTATTACATTTCTTCTCCCAGCCTATTTTGCCAATATCTTTAAGGAGAAAAAGCGCGTTGTACTAATGACCTTTATTTATTCTCTGGGAATATTTACTGTCATGCTGCCAGTGGTTTTGGGGGCAAAAACGTTAAGTCTGATGTTCTTTAATCTTCACGATAAGACATATGTTATCGGTGGCCTATTCTTAGTTATTCTTGGATTTTTAACACTCCTAGGTCTAAAACTGCCAATGCCAAAATTCAAACAAACCAAACAGGCTGACGATCCTCTTTCAACTTATATACTTGGAATTATTTCGGGCATCACTAGCGCCTGCTGTGCTCCTGTCTTAATAGGAGTTATTACCTTATCTACACTAAGTCCAACGGTTGTCCAATCGCTCCTAGTGGGATTCTTTTATGTTCTAGGAATGGTAACACCTCTTTATCTAGCAAGTCTATTTATAGATAAACGTAATATCTTGGAAAGTCCCATTTTAAGAAAGCCATTTAGAGAAGTAAGTTTTATGGGTAAAGTACATATGATTACTGTTTCTAACTTAGTATCTTTTGTTATGTTTGTAGGAATTGGATTGCTTACAATATTTCTCTCTCTTTCAGGAAAACTTGCTATGGAGAGAAGCGAAGAAGGCGTTACAGACATGATTCAATCTGTAGCTTTATTTGTTACATCGGTTGTTCAAAGAATACCAGGGCTGGATATAGTATTTGTAGTGGTTGCCATATGGCTACTATATAAATTTATTAGATACATGGGAAAGAAAAATAGGTAACTGATTTATAATTTGTTTCATTCTTTATACTACAAGCTTAGCTTTTCGCAAAGTTAAGGCATTTACAACCACTACTACTGAGGACATGCTCATTAATAGTGCTCCTACTGCTGGGGTAAGTCTGAAACCAAAAGGGATAAAGAGGCCGGCTGCTGCTGGAATGGCTAGTATGTTATAGCCTAGTGCCCACCAGAGGTTCTGTACCATCTTAGAATATACTTTGCGAGACAAGACCACTAAGCGAACTATATGTTGAGGGTTACTCTGGGTTAAGACAATATCCCCTGCTTCCACAGCCACATCAGTTCCTGCTCCAATGGCTACTCCTACATTAGCCTGGGTTAGAGCTGGTGCATCGTTCACTCCATCCCCTGCCATGATTACGATATTTCCTTCGCTTTGTAGACTTTTAATATACTTATACTTATCCTTTGGTAAAACCTCTGCAAAAACTGTATCTATTCCCAGTTTTTTGGCAATGGGATCTGCAGCCTGTTTGGAGTCTCCTGTTAACATTGCTACCTTTAGACCGAGTCCATGTAGCTCTTTAATCGTTTGTTTGGACTCTTTTCTTAATTCATCAGCCAGCAATATTTCTCCCAGTACTATCTTATCCCAGACTACTGCTACCAAGATTGAGTTATGTTTACCAATAAAGTATTTTTTGCCATTTATTATCCCTTCAATTCCTCGTCCAGCAAGATTTTTTACACCTTCAACTTTCTGTAGTTTAATGCCCTTATTTTTGGCATACTTAACTATTGATTGGCCAATAACGTGTGTTGAATGAGATTCTAAGCTTGCAGCGATACTCATTAGCTGTTGACTACTTACTCCTTTAGCCTTAACTTCTGTTACGCCAAACTCTCCTTTTGTAAGGGTACCTGTCTTGTCTAGAACAATATAGTCTGCGTCTTTGACTACTTCAATCTTGGCCATATCTTTAATGAATACACCATTACTAACGGCAAGGCGTGTTGCAATGGTAGAAACAGTGGGAATGGCAAGACCCAAGGCATGAGGGCAAGCAATAACCAAAACGGTGATTGCAAGAGTTGCCGCAAATACAAATGGAGTTCCAATAATAACTGACCATATAAAGAGAGCTAGGATTGAAACAGTCAGGGCTGAAAATGTTAACCAGCGTGCAGCCTTATCTGCTAGCTTCTGGACAGATGGCTTGGTTTTTTTGGCTGTTGCTATTAAGGCCTGGATCTGTCCTATGGTGGAAGACTCCCCCACTCTTGTTAGCTTTACCTCTACTGATCCATCGATATTAATTGCGCCAGCAATGACTGCGTCGCCGACACTTTTCTTGATTGGTTTAGACTCCCCGGTTAAATGGGATTCATTAAAGTTTCCACTACCTGTAATAATTTCTCCATCGGCGGGCAACTTTTCGCCAGCTTTAACGAGAACAATATCTCCTTCTTTTAGTGACTCAACATCAACTTCTCTTACATCATTGCCTACTTTTAAGTGGGCTTGTTTTGGTAATAATTTTGCAACTTCTTTTAGGGCGTCTCCTGCAGCGGATGATGACTTAGCTTCCAAAAAGTGGCCAAATAATAAGACCCAGATTAAGGTAGAGATTTCAAGGTAAAACTCAACATCAAGTGCTGGTAGGAATGTGGAAAGTACGGAAAATAAGTAGCCAGCTCCTACCCCTAGGGAGACTAGGGTCATCATGCCATACTGCTTCATCTGGATTTCCATTTTGGCGTGTTGGAAAAATATTAGACCAAAATAAAATATTATCGAAGCAATGCCAAATTCAAGGAAAGGTCTAAAAGCAAAATCTGGAACACCAAGAAATTCAATTGCAGGCTTAGAAAATATTGCCAGTGGTACAAGCAGAGCCGTGACTATAAAAAAGCGTTTTAGAAAATCGGCGGCGGCTTCGGGTGTGGCCATTGAGGAAGCATGATCGTGCTCTATGTGTCCGGAATCAAGATCGCTTTTTTTAACTAAGTCCATTCCGCCACATTTGGGACACTTTCCAGGTTTGTCCTGTCTAATCTCAGGGTGCATGGTGCAAGTGTAGTAATCCTTGGTATTTGCCATATTTCTATTTAACCACAAAACAGATAAAGGTGCGATGAAAAGAAGTTAGTCTATAGAGCCCTTAATTAAAACTTAAGGGCCCTCCAAGAATAATTACTTACTCAACAATAAGAGTTCCTTCCATTCCCATTGCGCGGTGGTTTCCCACTGAACAATAGAAACTGTAAGTCCCTGCTTTGTCAGCAACGAATGTAATTACTTCTTTTTCTCCACTTTTAAGAACTTTGGTTTTGACACCAAACTCATCGATTACAAAGTCATGAGTACTATCCTCACTCATGAAAGTAACCTTGACAGTGTTCCCTTTTTTGACAGTCATAGTGTCAGTGTCAAATTTAAAATTTGAGCCAGTGACTGTAAATTCGTGTTCGATATTCATCATACCTTCCTCACCTTCCATAATGCTGGAATCCTCTTCCATCATTGGTTCTTCATTAGCTCTCTCCATCATTTCTTCTGGTGCGCTTACTGGTTTGTTTGAGAAAATTAAAAAACCGGCTAGGATTGCGATTACTACCCCTCCGATTATCATTACTTGTTTGCTCATAAATATCACCTCCAGACTAATATCATATATTGGTTGGCGTGTCATCCTCAAGGTAGGCAAGCTGGGATCCTATTTTGTCTAGTCTTTTAGTATTAACTAAAACTTTCCCTTCCACCTTATCTATCTTTTTACCAAGTCTTTCCTCAACTCCTCCAAGTTTTATATCAACTTCTTCAATTTTCTTCAACAGCTCCTGTTTTAGATCCGATTGTTCATTAATTATTGCTCTAAGCATTTGGTCAGTATCACTCATATTTTTTAGTATAGCATGTTAATTCCTCCACCATAATACAAGTCTCTCAGTTGTCATTAGCTAATTATGCAGTTAGCCCACCAGTCCAAGCCTACTCTAACCCCGACGAGGGTTGGAGTTAATCCTTAAGTGTGCGCTCAAACCCACTCCAGGAGTGGGTTGTGGGTTGTATAACATATCACCGCCTGATTATTCCTCCGATGATGCGGTGGAAGAAGACAAGATCTTGTTTATAGTATATTTCTTCATATCCATGAAATTCATTTACGTCCCCCTCTTGAGTATACTTATATTCCCAGTCGTTATCTTTAAAATTGTGTGGACCCCTGAAAGATAAAAATTCTTCTTCAGCCTCAGATATGGCTTTTTTGAGGAAACCAAATGTTTGGCTAGCTAGTTCCTCTTTTCCCTCGACCATTCCCCCGCCATACAAAGAAGACCAAAGGGGTTTATTATTTTGGCGGACCACTTCCATTCCACGGGAACGGATAAAACCTGTATAACTATCTCGATATGAAAATTCTCCTTCTGCAAAGACTAACTCATTAAATCCAGGTCGCTCTGGATTCTCCTCATACTTCCCTCCCCCAGCATAGGTAGCCTTCGCAGCTCTTTTGATAAACTGGAATAACTGTTTGTCCATACTGGGATTATATCACATTAACTTAGTCCAACCCCGAGGGTTGGAGTTGGTTATGCGCTTTCGCCTAGTACGGGAATTGCTTGAGCTGTATTGTGTATTTGTAGTTCAATGTCCCTAATTATAGCCGTCGTTATTATTGGACTTCCATCAGGTCTAGCTGCTTCATAGGCTTGAACTTCTGCCTGTGCTAGAACATTTAGTGGTAATGTTTTATCTCCTTCTTGTAACATATGTTCTCACCTCCTCTAGGATGTATTATACATCTCTTGGTTATTATACATCTCTAATGTGTATTTATGAAAGGTCCAGCCTTTCGTATCCTTAAGTGTGCGCTCACACCCACTCCAGGAGTGGGTTGTGGGTTGTACCCTTACCGAGCTGCTTGTATCTGAACTGTTGCTTGTAGGCTATTGTAAAAACTTGCTACCTGCTCTGTTCCGCTTGCAGCAAGGTCAGCTTCTGATAGATCAAATCCCATGTAGCATACACCATCTGCTGGTTCACACACATCAACAAACGCACATTTAACCTCGGTCTTAGGCAATCCCATTTGTTTTGCTAGCCATTTAGCATCATTTAAAATATCACACATAACATATCACCTCCTAACATTTGGCTTGATTATACGTCTTTGGTCTTTAAAGTCAAAATTTTTATTTATTGCTGTAGAGATTGGCGAAGGAGTCGAATTCTTGTGGCCCACTGGGCTGTGAGTGAGGTATGAGAAGGAGGGCTGCCATCATTATAATGGCTCCCAAGAGGAGTGGGAAAATGGCCTGCATCTTTGAACTGGATTCTTTCTCTATGGATGGCAAAAAATCGCTTGCTCCAAGATAAAGAAAAATACCAGCAGCAACAGCTAACATAGTTCCTACGATGGAATCCCCTACATTAAGATAAAACACTAAAAATGCTCCAATGATCGTGACCGATGCAGAAATTAGATTAACTATAATTATATTTTTGCGGTGCCAACCAGCTTTTAACAGTATTCCAAAGTCCCCAACTTCATGGGGAACTTCATGTAAAAAAGTTGAAATGGCAGTTATGAGTCCTAGCCCTGGTGCGAGTAAAAAGCTTACACCAATAGTTATTCCGTCTATAAAATTGTGAATAGTGTCACCAATAATAACTAAAGGAACTGATGATTTGTGGTGCTGATGGTGATGGCTGCTTTCTTCGTGATGGTGATGTAGATCAAAAAAGATGTGCTCGAAAACATATGTGGCTAGGAACGTAAGTAGCACAATGGTATAAGCATGCTCATTAACTAGCTCCACAGCCTCTGGCAGCAGTCCAACAAGAGCAACTGTGATGAGTACGCCAGCGGCAAATGGGATTGAATGTTTTTCGAGAGCTTGGGACCATTTTTTGTTGTATAGAAAGATAACTCCCCCAACTAGGGCGACTACACTTCCTAAGGTTGATAAGAGGAAAAGTTGAGTAATGTTGTTCACAAATCTATTATACAGGATGATGCAATAATTGGTATTGATATGAGTGCAATATTTAAGGACGGTCCTTAAATATTAAGTAGTTATTGATTACAAAGGTCAAGTTGGAGAACAGGCAGTAACACTTAATGGAGAAGTTGAAGAATTTAGCTTTACAGTACAAATTGAATCAAAAAGCCCATTTACTTCTCCATGGGTGATTGTTGTAATCAGCATACTTGCTTTACTACTTATTGCTCAAGCTGTTTGGTTCTTTATACTAAGGAAGAAATAAACAATCCGCAGGTAACTTTCGCTACCCACGGATTAATTTTAACCTACTCCAGTATCGCACTTGGCATTACTTTGCTCATTCTTTGTTTCTCAAAGTGCAGATCTCTTTCTATCCCTAGTCCAAACTTACCAACATAAGTTTTCAGCTCATTAAGAGAAAAGTATCCCCACTCGTCATTGTAATCACCAAATATCGATACAAATCCAAAGAACACCTTTGTTAACAATTTCATAATTTTCACCTCCTTTAAGGGGAATAAATTAGGGTCTTGCCCAGATAAGCGATTAGTTTTTCCAACCTATAAGGTTCTGTTAGTCGACAATTTTTAATTAGTTTTTTCACCATAATCATGGTATCACCTCTGTGGTTAAAACGCCATTCTGATTCTAGTAGATAAATTGAGAATAGACTTTTTGGTATTCCATTAAATTTTGATAATCTTCTTTTTGTAAAACTCCAGAAAGACTCAATCCCGTTAATGTGAGTCCCGTCTTCTTTTGCAAATTCATCGTCTTCATGTTTAACTTTTTTGTGATTGTAACCATAAACTACCAAAGCGTCATAGCTACTCCAGCCGTCAGTATAAATATCGGCACCCGTGGGATGATGCTTGTAAAAACCTTTCCCTGTCTTTTCAGAAGACCTAAAACAATAATCTTTCTACCAGCTCCCCTTCTTCTTTTACCTCTGACACGTTTTGCTCCAAAATAACTTTCATCAACCTCAATTCCGTTTGAGATTTTACTCTCTTTTCTTTCTAAAACTGCGGAGGAGATGACTATTTTTCGCAAAAAGTTAAAATACCTATCAACAGTTTTTCTGTTTACTCCCACTATTTTTGACGATTGAAATGCTGTGCAATCAACACAAAAACACTTGACTATAAGCCTTAGTTTTTGATCAGAAATTTTAATCCGTTTAATAAAGCTCCTTTTTGCCCTAATTAACGTCATTCTTTGATATTTTACACTACGTTAACTGGGCAAGACTCTAAATTAATAATCTGCAGTAGATTTTTATTCCTATCATGCAAAAAAAGTGGCATGGGGTGAAAATCAAACGAAAGTGTTCTGTCAAAAGTTTTTAACGAAGTGAAACGGAGAAAAAAAGGATCAAAGACACACCTTTTGACAGATGATTTTAACCCCATAAAATGAAGAAGCATGATAGGAAGAAAAGGGGGTTCTTAAGGGTCTGAGTCTAAAAAATTCTAAGTAATGGTTTGGAGTTATCTGTTAGGGTTTACTCTCCAAGCATTAGTTTGCATCGTTCAACAGTAAAATCTGTTGAGCCACTTTCTATTAACGAAAGACAATATTTCGTTGCATTTATATCGCTTTTAAGTTTTACGTTTTCAGATTTCTTAATAAGCAATGATTTAGTTATTGTTTCAAGTTCTTTCATAGTATTTTGATATTTAATCCACAAAACAGAAAGTCCAGCAAGGAGCACTATAAATACGATTGGTATGATTTTGGAAAGTGTGTTTTTGTTTGTCATAATATTATTGTAGGGTCTTATATTGGATTTAGGCTTGCCTCATATCTAAACCCCATCCCTACGGTTATAAAGACGAGGAAGAAGAAGTAATTTCCTCAAGTATATCTTTTGCTTCCTGTAAACTATAAATATTGGATTCAAAAAACGCTATCGGGCAAAAGGGGCTGTCAATATTGCAAAGCACTGGGGCTAATTCATTTGTTGCAAAGCAGTATGGGTTTTGTTGAGCCTCGGACATACTTGGACCTTTGGGAGTAGAAAATGTCTTTCCAGGTTGTTCTGGGAATTTCCTAGATTGGTAAGGGTTTATAAAATCTGATATTTTTCTTCCAGGTTCTGACACTTGGTCTTCCCTATATTGGCAAGAATGATTATATTCATGCATAGAGCGTATTTTAGCTCTAGCTCTTTATATTGTCAAATTGGGGTTAGCCGACGTAGTGGCGCTCTAAGGTGTGTACACGAAAGATGTCATTTGTAAGAACATCTTTATATGAGATCAAGCTAATGTCCCGCATTTCCATGATCATACGAACCCGCTCATCAAAGAGAGTCTTGAGCTGTAGCTGGCGACAGTCGCCACATTCTTCTATATCCCCATTCTCTTCGATAGGTTCGTAACTTGGCTGACAAGATAGCTCATATATTCCCTTTTTAATACGCTTTAATATTTTAATAAGATTAGCAGGGGTTACTCCATCTTCCCCGTTATTGCCATTAAATTTATCTATATAGTGAATTGAGCCAACGTTTCTCATAGGAACTCGTTCTGGCAAAAATCTGGAGATCTGCAGCGCGATGCTGGGATAGCGATGAATGTCTACATGGGTTGGAGATTTTCCAACAAGTTGATAGAACTTCTTCCATTGATTATTCATCTCCTCTACAAGACGATCTATCTTAAAAGGCGGTTCACCAAATCTAAGATGAAGTCCAAGTGAAATATTTGGATACTTATTTTTTACTGTTTCAATGGCTTCTATTGTTCTCTCTCCGCTTACTATAAGGGAAGCGCTTGTGAGCATTCCTAGTTCGTGAAGGGCAAAGATAGCACGGTTTACACCGTTGCATAATCCTAGATCGTCTCCGTTAATTATTAGATGTCTCATAATAATCAAGCATTAAAAAACCCCGGCGTTGCGGAGTTATTGGATTGCTTGTATCTGTAACATAAAGATGGTGTGAATATAGCATGGGGGTATAGGTGGGTCAATAACCTATAGGAAAACTGGATGCGTACGAAGTATGTCTTTTACTTGTTAACAGATCTGTCTTTAGCATAAACAGCGCTGCTAGCGCCCATATCTTCCACTTCATAGCCATGTTCATTTATCTCCCCGCGGAGAATATCTGCCTGTTTCCATTCCTTTTGTTTGCGATATTCCTGTCTTTTTTGTACTAATTTCTGAATTTTATCTGGTAAGTTTTTTAATTTAAGCCGGCCGTCGCTAACTTTATCTAGTTGTAATCCTAAAACTTTGTCCATTTTTAGTACGCTGGCATGCTTTGCTCCAGTTGGGTAATCTGAATTAACAGTTTCCCAGAGGACGGCCAGCGCTTCGGGCATGTTTAAATCATTGCAAATTGCAAGAGAGAATTTTGTCTCTAGTTCTTCTATTCCGTTTTCTCTCGGATCATCCCACTGACTAACCAGCTTCCCTAAGCGTATTCGCGTAGTACGGACACTTTTTAGCGCTTCCCATGTGAAATTTTGTTGCTTTCGGTAGTGGGCTGTTAGATAAAGATACCTAAGATCTAGTGGTTCAAATCCTTTTTCTATGATGTCCTCTATTTTGTAGACATTATCTAGGCTTTTGCTCATTTTTTTACCATTCACCAAAAGCATTTCATGATGAACCCAGTACTTTACAAACTCTCTCCCTGTAGCTCCTTCGCTTTGGGCAATTTCGTTCGGATGGTGAACGGCTATATGATCTACTCCACCAGTATGAATATCCAGAGTTGGCCCAAGGTACTGCATGCTCATAGCTGAGCACTCGATATGCCATCCCGGAAATCCGTCTCCCCAGGGGCTGTCCCAGTGCATGATATGGTCTTTGAATCTACCAACTCTTTTAAACCAAAGGGCAAAGTCTGCAGGATTTTTCTTGTGATCACCTGTTTGAACTTCTTCCCTAACCGCTGTTTTCTTTTCATCCATTTGTTGAGGATCAAGAGCGCCATAATTTTTGAATTTTGTGACGTTAAAATATACCGCCTCGGGCGTATCGTATGCATAATTTTTATCTACAAGTTGACTGACTAGCTTAATCTGTGCAAGAATATGCTCTGTCGCTTTGGCGATTATATTGGGCCTTTTAATATTGAGCATATCCATTGATCTATAGAAATGTTTTGTAAAGAAATCAACGACTTCATAGACGGATTTGTTGTGCTTTTTTGCTCCTTTTTCAAGCTTATCTTCCCCTTCATCCGCGTCTGAAACCAGATGCCCGACGTCAGTTACGTTTTGGACATGATTAACTTCATAATTAAAATATGATAGAGTTCTAGTTAGAATGTCATCGTTGACATATTTTCTTCCGTGTCCGATGTGTTCATAGTCGTATACAGTTGGTCCGCAAGTATAGAGGCCTACTTTTGGTGGGTTTAGTGGCTCAAATTCCTCAATTTTTCTACTTAGTGTGTTATATAGTTTCATCGCTCATTAGCCTCCGCCTTTTGTTTGGGCACCTTTGGATTCAGCCATTGCTCCTTGTCCTTTTTTAAGCAATTTGATCATAAATCCTTGTTTGGGTTTGGAAGTTGGCTGGGCTAATTCTCCCATAATAGACTCTCTTTGTTCTTTTTTTGCGTCAGCGGAGAGCTTTTCTTCTCTTATTTCTGTTGCTCGTTGCCTCATCTCCCCGTGTCTTTCGCGTTCTTCATTAGCCACTTCTTTAATGAACGCAGATATAGTAGATATTTCAGCTTCAGACTTTTCCTTATCAGCCGCTTTCATTTGTTCAAGCTTTAGCTCCCAGTCTTGATCTTTTTGTTGCTGAAGATTGCCGATTTGCTGTTGGCGTTTGGCTGGATCGGCAACAAGTCCTTGCTCTAACCTGCGGCCTACCTCTGCATCTTTTTCTCCTTGGATACCAGATACCTGTGAGAAAGGACTGAATCCAGCGGGCCTGTTTACATTTCCTGGCATATCAATATTTTACTACACAAAGCCTAATTCGAGTTTGGCTTTTTTGGACATCTTATCTGGCTCCCAGAGTGGATCGAAAGTAAGCTCTATTTTTACTTCAGAGACACCTTTCAGATTGCCAACTCTGTTCTTGATAGGATCAGAAATTTCTGAAAATAGTGGACAGCCCATGGTTGTAAGAGTCATCACAACCGTAACTTTAGTGCCTTTTATTTTAATATCATATATTAGCCCCAAATCATAGATGCTTACTCCTAATTCCGGATCAGGAATAGTTTTTAGGATTTTTGTAATATCTCCTTTGGTCATAGTTCACGACGGCCTTCTAGGGCTCTGCCTAATGTTATTTCGTCTGCAAATTCAACGCTGGAGCCAACAGGAAGACCATTGGCAAGGCGTGTTATTTTTAGTTTTTGTTTTAACTTAGTTTTGTCTGTTAGTTGTTTACTGATATACATTGCCGTAGCTTCCCCTTCCATGTCAGGATTTAGAGCCAAAATTAGCTCTTTGATAGCGCTTTTTGACAGGCGTTTAAGAAGCTGATCAATGTAAATGTCATCTGGTCCAATGTTGTTTAGGGGATCGATCCTGCCATGTAGGACGTGGTATTGGCCCTTATATCTTCCCATTTTTTCAAAGTTAAGTACGTCGATGGGTTGCTCAACAACAAGTAAAGTTGTCTCCTCGCGAGAGTTATCACCGCAAACATAACAGGGTTCGGATTCTGAAACGTTATAGCAGATGGAGCACTTGACTGTCCCCCTTTTTAGCTCTATAAGAGCATCGGCAAACTTTGTTAATTCATATTCTGGTACATTTACCAAATAAAAACCAAGACGTTGAGCTGATCTGGAGCCAATTCCCGGTAAACGCTCAAAAGCATCAATGACATTCTGTAATGGTTTAGGTAGCTTTGCCACGGTAAGTTATTGTAGCATGGAGGCGATAGTGGATGCAGTGGAGAAAATTGTAAACTTAGGGTCTTTTGCTAATTCTGGTTGGTTAATAGTATCTGCAACATAGACAGCTTCAAGCCTTGGGTCTTTCATCAAGGCTAATGCATCACGAATAAAGATGGCATGTGTCGCGGCAACAAAAATTCTTTTTGCGCCTTCTTCTTTTAAGATTTTCATTGCTTCAATAATAGTGCCACCAGAGGCCACCATATCATCGATGAGGATGATGTCCTTGTCCTTAGGATCTCCCATATGGCGCTGTCCATGGATTGCGCGCAAGGTGTGCAGCTGATCCAGATCGCGCTCTTTTTGGACAAAGCCGTACTGTCCTCCCCCAATTTTCTGGATAACATATCTAGATCGGTGTGCGCCATCTTGATCGGGTGAAAAGATTCCTAGATTGGACATGTCTAACTTGTGTTCTTTAATTAACTGTGCAACCATTTCAGGCAGTACGCTTTCGTGTTGTGTTTGCACTTTATTAAAAAATGACAACACATATTTGGAATGGATATCAAAAGTTAGAAGCTTCGTGAATCCAGACACTTCTAGGCATTTTGTAACAATAGAAGCGGATACTGATTCACCCTTGCGATGCTCCTTATCTTGCCGGGCATAGCCAAAATATGGCATGACTAAGGTGATTTCTTTAGCACCCGAGCGCTTGGCTGAGTCCGCAAATAAATATGACTCCATTAAGAACTTATCTGGTGGATTAGATGTTGATTGAACAAATACGATGTTCTCCCTCTCAACTTCCTCCTCAATACGCACCCGGCACTCCTGGTCGTCAAAGCGAATTATCTCAACTTTACCCAAAGTGGTATTAAGAGAATCCGCGACTTTTTGGGCTAGTGGTAAGTTTGACGTGCCTGAAAATATTTTCATAGCTTAAGTTCCCTCTTGCCAGCTGTTTAAGTATTTCTTTTGTTCAGGAGTCAAACGGTCAAACTTAACTCCCATAGCTTTAAGCTTTAAACTGGCAACTTCATTATCCAACTTTTTAGATAACTTGTAAACCTGTGGCTTTAGTTTTCCCCTGTTTTGGTAAAACCACTCAGCTGCTAATGCCTGGTTGGCAAAGCTCATATCCATAACCTCAGCTGGATGACCCTCGGCGGCCGCTAAATTAATAAGCCTTCCTTCTCCTAAAATATACACATGTTTTTTGCCAAGTGTGTACTCCATAGTATTTTCTCGTATTTCTTTTTTGGAGGAGGCTGCTTTTTCCAGCTTATTCATCTCTATCTCTACATTAAAGTGGCCGGAATTTGCGACTATTGCTCCGTCCTTCATGGCTTTTAGATGCTTTAGAGTAATAACTGATTTATCCCCTGTCAGGGTAACAAAAAGGTCACCAGTCTTTACAGCGATATTCATTGGCATTACCTCAAAGCCATCCATAGTTGCCTCAAGCGCTCTTATGGGGTCAACTTCTGTAACAATTACATGTGCGCCCATACCTTTTACGCGCGCTGCAAAGCCGCGACCGCACCAGCCATAGCCCGCCACGACCACTCTTTTGCCAGCGAGTAAAATATTGGTGGCCCGTAAAATCCCGTCGATGGTTGATTGACCTGTGCCGTAACGGTTATCGAACATGTATTTGGTGTATGAGTCGTTTACAGCGAGGACCGGAATTTTAAGAGCATTGTCGTTTGCCATAGCTTTGAGTCTGATGACGCCAGTTGTTGTTTCCTCGCTACTGCCATAAAAGGCCCAGTCTATTTTCAGTTTGTGTAAGGCTGTAACTAAATCGGCGCCGTCGTCCATTGTTATGTTTGGCTTTTTATCCAAGACACTTTTTAAGTGTTTGTAATATGTTTTATTGTCTTCTCCATGGATAGCAAAGACAGGTATTTTATAGTCTTTGACTAGTGATGCTGCTGTGTCGTCTTGGGTAGATAAAGGATTTGAGGCACACAAGTAAACATCGGCTCCCGCGCATTTCAAGGTGATCATAAGATTGGCGGTTTCGGTTGTAACGTGTAGACAGGCGCCAATTTTCAGCCCCTTTAAGGTCTTATTCTTAGAAAAACGCTCTCCTATTGTGGCAAGAACCGGCATACGTTGCTTTGCCCACAAGATGCGCTTCTTGCCTTCTGCTCTCAATTTTATATCTTTAATATCGTAGTCCACAATAATTTTGTCATTGTACCATATGAATCAATTGTTCTTACTCCGCAGGGTCCGTTCCGCCTGTGGAGTTGTAATTTTGTTTATATCTTTTATTAAATTGGGGAATAGTAAATTTGTGATTTATAGTTCCTAAGTGCTCAATGGCATAGGCAGCTGCGACTGCGCCCATTTGTCCGCAGACTTTTAATGATTGGCCATTGAGATATCCTGTTATAAAACCAGAACGATACGCATCCCCCGCTCCAGTCGGATCTATAACTTGTTGTACCTTTGCCGCCTTAATTTTAAATTCTTTCCCTGTTTTGTTATCTATAATAACTGATCCTTCGGGCCCAACGGTTTTGATAGTTGCTTTGAGATTGGGATTTTTAAATTGTAGTTTTTTAAGCTTTAGTTTTGATTTAATCAGATCAATTTCATAGTCATTTCCAAATAAAAGCTCAGCTCCCAATATGGCTTGTTTTAGTTGAGCTTTCCCCATCTGGGGTATATAAAAAGCTGGGTCAAAAGCGTAGGCAAGATTAAGCTCTCTGCATTCTTTGGCCCAATTTAACATTGCCTGGTAATTCTGGGGAGCAATAATAACAAACGGCTTCTTGGGTTTTTGCTTACTTATTACTTTTTTTGCTAATTTGACAAAACTTAGATTTTTCGTTGCATTACCTGCTCCGGCTGCATACCCCCAGATCTGATTATCTGACTTGTCTGTCATCACAAAACCCACACAGCAAGGCTTACCAGGAATTTGCAAGACGCTACTTGTATCTACTCCGACTGCCTTTAGATAAGCATTGATCTGGTCAAAATCATCGCCAGCTGTTGTCACTAAATATGGATATGTGCCAAGCAAGCCTAAGCTATATGCTTGGTTAGCTGCTGTTCCACCTATTTGCTTGGTTACCTCCTCAATATTAAAAGAGATATTCAGCTTGTGAATATTTGCAGGATTAATATGATTAGCAAACAAGCCATCATAATCCATGATATGATCAAACCCTACTGTTCCTGTAACTATTATCATAATAATTTTCATCTAAGGACGGTCCTTAGATAGGCTTACTGGCCGAGAAGGCCTCCCATGCCTCCAGACATGGAAGCAAATTGACGAGCTGCTACAGTTTGAGCCTCTTTGATAGCACGCTCGACCGCTTTTTTGACGCGGCTACTTTCAACTCCGTCTATGGTTAATGACTTAATTTTCTGATCACCTGTCATCACAATTTCTACTCCATCCTCATTAATCTCAATAGTTTGCCCAGAGAGAGCTTTTTGCATCTCTTGAGCCTGTTTTCTTAGTTTATTTAAATCTCCTAAACCTTTTAAAGGATTCTGCATATTTATTCACCTCCTAGAATCACATTCCCCTCTGGGGGAATAGTGAGCTCTAGATCCCGCAAAAGCGGGACCCCTACCTAATTTCCTTTGGTGTCAACCTATATCACTCCGGGAGTGTGATTTACACCAATCAATCACTGCTAATTCTAATGGCATTTGGGGAATGGTCGCAAACTTTTCATCGCGTGAAGCTTGCTCAAGCACGCGCATAAGCTTAATAAGTTCAGAATCTTGAATCTTGATTCTTGAATCTTGAATCTCAATAATTCCATGGCTTGCTAGAAACTGTTGATGGAGGGCATCGAGCGTTGCTTTGGTAAGCCAAGAAGGGTCAATTCCATCGTTAACTCTGGAATTGATATACTCGATTAGTTTTGAGGCATCTTTCTTACCTAAAAGAATAATAAATTTATCCACTTCTCCCCGACCAGTTCCTGCTACTTTGGCTAGTAACTCATTAGTTATAGTTGTATCTTTACTTGATGCTTCTTCTAATATTTTTGTGGCATCGCGAAAAGACCCATCGGCAACATCTACAATGCTCAGTAGTACCTCGTTGGTAACTGTTAATTTTTCACCAACTACTACTCTCTTCAGAGAGCGTACGATCTCCTCGGCACTTGCTTTGGGAAAAACTACTTCGATGCAACGACTTTTGATGGTTTCTGGTAGTTTATGTGCTTCGGTGGTGGCGAGGATAAATACGGCGTGTTTTGGTGGCTCTTCAAGAGTTTTTAGAAGCGCGTTAAAAGCTTCTTTTGTTAACATGTGCACCTCGTCAATAATATATATCTTATAATCCCCCGAAGAGGGAGAAAGACCTATTTTGTCTCGAAGATCTCTAATTTGATCAATTCCTCGGTTTGAGGCTGCATCAATCTCGAAGACATCCATGTGGCGATTAGCTTTAACAGATATACAGGAATCACAGTTATTACAGGGCTCACCATTTTTGGTTCTTTTTTTACAGTTAATGAACTTTGCAATAATTCTGGCTGCGCTTGTCTTACCAGCACCCCTGGGGCCTGTGAAAAGAAAGGCATGGGGTAAGCTCGCACTTTTAAGAATGTTTGCAAGTCTATCACGGACAGAAAGCAAGTCTAATTCATCGATTAATTGTGGTCTATATTTTAAGTAGTACATAACTTATTTACACCGTGTCTTACTAACATTTCTAAGGTTTCGGAAATTGTTTCTTTGCGTTCTTTGGCTAATTCTTGTGCCAGGGGATATGCGATTATTACATCGCCTAAGTAATGCTGTTGAAGATCAAGTTCTGGAAATGTGACTTTAGTTGGCTCAATTTGAGAAAAAGAAAGTACTGGAGTTGGACCTTCCTTGTTACGGTATTTTTTGTTAAGGCTTGCTAGGGTTTGGTTGTCTGCAATAGTCACTTGAACTAAGCTATCCTCCGGCTGGCCTGCTAGTTCTTCTTTGGCAGTTTTTGTAAGCCTGTCTGTATCTACCATGTATTTTGTTTTTATTACAACGTTCATAGTGTTTTAATAATTTCTATTACCTGGTTGAGGGTTAGGATTGTGTGCTTCATATCTGGATTTTTTGCTGAGCCATTTAGAAGCATTGTTTTTGACGCATGCAAGAACCAGTCAGCTTGAGGGTCTTTAGATTTAAGAGCTTCGTAAAGCTTGGTGAGATCTATAGAACCTTTTTCATTTTTCATTAAGTTTGGAGGTGGAACTTTAATGTTTATATTTTTTAGCTGTGGATGACGCCGAACGACTAGTTTATATCCTCTTTTTTGAGCAATATCATTGACCTGGCTATTTTTAGTTTCTACTCCTATTGCTTTGCCAAATGGAGAATTGAAGATAATCCCGTCTCTTTCAAGAGTATCTTCTGCATCAACCTTGCTTACCATAGTTGTGTAGATTGCATCCAAGAGTTTAAGCCCCATTTGAAGCACATATTCATCTTGATCACGGTACAACAATTTCCAGCCATTTAAGATTTCTTCTACCCTAAAATCCAGGTAATCTGCTTGGGCATCTGGATAGTGTACTTCCTGGAAATGATCCGTCTGGGTTACCACCTCTGCTATACGTGAGAGAGCTTCTTTGTTCCATACTAATTTTGAAATATGAACTGTTGAGCCTACAATTTGAATTTCTGATGCTGGCACAAAATCTCTGTGACCGTTTTTAATTAAGTAGTCTAGGGTAATTCGCGAAGCGCAAGTATAATCCCCTGCCTGGTGATGATCGAGTTTGCCGCTACCTGTATCGACGTGGAGGACGTTTGGGTCATGATCTGGATCACCATTATCTATAGTTTTACCAGCTGGCACAAAAGCAAATTCTGCCGTCTGCCAATTTGGTAACCACCGAACGAGCAACCAGATAGAGGTAACTGCATCCAGGTCCGGGTTCATATGAGTTACTATTTTTCGCATGGCAAATTAGTATAGCATATGAGCGATAAAAGTATATAATTGAAAATGTGAAGAGGCATATTATTATTGGAGGTTTGTCTTTGTTATTGCTCATTACTGGGATGCTTTTATACCTACAGTTTTTTGATCAGGATGAAGCTTTGCTTTCCCCGATTGGTAAAGAAGTGGCAAAGGTTAGTAGGCCTTTGGTGAAGTACACATTTGAAAATTTAAAAAATTACAATGCGGCTTCGACGCTGATAAGATTAAAGGAAGTGTTGAAAGAGGAAGATGACTATACTAGTTATTTGTTCACATACTTGAGTGACAATAAGCAAGTTTCTGGACTTGCAAACATCCCGGTGGGAAGTGGTCCATTTCCTGTGATAGTAATGCTTAGAGGTTTTGTGCCTCTAGAGATTTATGAAACAGGGATTGGAACAAATCATTCCGCCGAAGCTATTGCAGAAGCTGGATATATAACACTGGCTCCAGATTTTTTAGGATATGGGCAGTCTGCTTCTCCTTCTGCTGATGTTTTTGAAGAGAGGTTTGAAAAGAATACAACGGTTTTAGATTTATTGGCATCGATCCCAACTCTTGAAAAAGCTGATGCAAATAGAGTAGGAATTTGGGGACACTCTAATGGAGGTCAGATAGCTATCTCTATTCTTGAAATAATGAATAAGCCATATCCAACGGTACTTTGGGCGCCAGTGTCTAAACCTTTCCCTTACTCGATTCTTTATTTTACAGATGAGTATGATGATGGTGGCAAGGCTTTGCGCAAGATGCTGACCCAATTTGAAGAAAAATATAATGTCTTTTATTATGATCCAGCTAATTACTATAGATGGATAAATAAGGAGACGCCAATACAGCTTCATCAAGGAAGAGTTGATGAGGAAGTGCCAGTTGCCTGGTCGGATAAGTTGTATAAGGACTTTCAAGATGAAGAGTTGGACATAGCCTACTTTACTTATTCACAAGAAAATCACAACTTTACCCAAGGTCAGTGGCCAACAACGATTGCCAGAACTATTGAGTTTTTTGACGAGAAACTTAAATAATGACCTTGCAGGCGGAACGGACCCTGTCGGTGCACTGCCTAAGATATTCTATTAAGAACATATTTATTTATAGCATTTAAAATATATGTGGTATTATTTTTATTGTGGAAAAAAGTATTTTTGAAAAAATAGCTGATAGGGAAATTCCAGGATATATAGTTTGGGAGGATGAGGAGTTTATGGCTTTTTTGGATATTAATCCACTGGCTAGAGGGCATACTTTGGTTATTCCTAAAACAAATATAGGCGACTATATTTTTGAAATAGAAAAAGCTCAATACTTAAGATTAATGACTGCTTCAAGAAAAGTTGCAAGGTTATTAAAGTCAAAACTAGAGTGTGAACGTGTGGTGATGATGATTGAGGGTTTTGAGGTTCCCCATGTGCACATAAAGTTAATTCCTTCACAGGGAATTGGGACGCCGAGTAACAAGTCACTGCAGTTAAGCGAACAAGAATTAAAAGCTATTCAGAAACAGATTACTTCCTATTAATATAGCTGGAGATTGAGGACGCGAGAAAAGTGTTTGGCGTTTTTTGTGACCATAACTAATCCGTGCGCTTTACAAGTGGCAGCGATTAATATATCCAGGTCCTTTATTACGTTGCCTTCTTGCTTAAGGTGGAGTCGAATTTGACCAAACTGTTTTGATATTTCTTCATCCAAGCCGTAAATAAATGATAAGCCATTAAAAAAATCCTTTATCCCCTCTGCTTCTTTGGATGCCTCACCTATTCTATAAATTCCTTCATGGAGCTCAGCTAAACATACATAGCTCGAGACGAGTTCTCCACTAAGTGAAAGAACGCTTTCCACTGTCTGCTTGTTACCTTGGAGAAAATCGATAATAGTAGACGTTTCAATAAAGTACCGCATTACAGCTTAATTGCTTTTGCACGTGACTTCTTTTTAAGTGAACTCTTCCATAAATTGCCATCATCAAGACTGGTAGTAGCCCAACTTCCAGCAGATTTTTTAAGGATCTTGCGCTTTTCTTCTGGAGCAGAAGAGAGAATTGCAAATGGCGCCCCTCCCTTGGTAAGAATAAGTGGTGAACTTATAGCAAAGTCATCGGTTAGTTCACCAAAGTTTCTGCGCAGTTCTGTGATAGAGATAATTCGTCCATACATACTGATTATGTATACATAATTTCATGCACTTTATCAATCATTATAATGCATGGTAATTATTCAATGTGTATGTAAATTAAAAAAGTTGGATCTTTGGACTGTGATTAAGCTCTGCGCAACCCCCGAGGTTGTTATTTCTTGAGTTTTGAGAGGAGTTGGGAGATGGATAATAGTTCGGATCTGTCACTATCTCGGCGTTTGTATTCTATTTTGTCACCCGTGCGCTCGGAGATAACCAGGCGAACTGGGATGCCTATAAGATCCGCATCTGCAAATTTTGCTCCAGCTGAAACATCCTTGCGATCATCGTAGAGCACCTGCCACTTGATACCCTGGAGTACCTTATATAACTCATCTGCCTTGGAGGTGTCTTTGTTTAGATTAATTAGATATACCTGAAATGGGGCTACACTATCTGGCCAGATGATGCCTTTATCATCGTGATGAGCTTCAACTATAGTAGCAAGGGTCCGACCAATACCAATTCCATAGCAACCCATGTAATATTTTTGGGGTGATCCTTCCTCACCTGCAAATGTGGCATTGTCCATCTTATTTGAATAGTGATACCCAAGCTGGAAAATATTACCTACCTCTATACCAAGTTTTTCAATAAGTTTGCCTTTGTATTTATTTTTATCTACAACGTCTTCGTGAGCCGCGTATTTTCCGTCCTCACTTATAAAAAATTTGCTCTCACCTGCCTCACTTTCTACAACAAACTCGTGACAATATTCTCCTCCAATGTAACCGTTGTCTGATTCCACAACTACTGTGTCTAAGCCTACTCGTTTATAGATACGAGAGTATGTATCCCACATATTTTTGTATTCTTTTTTAAAATCTTCCTCATTAGCATGAAATGAATAGGCATCTTTCATAAGGAATTCGCGGACACGAAGGAGGCCTCCCCGAGCTCTTAGTTCATCCCGAAACTTCTGAGAGAATTGGTAAATATTAAAAGGTAAATCTCGGTAAGAGATCTGGAATTTTCGGACAACGTCAACAAACATTTCCTCTGCTGTTCCTCCTAAAGCAAACTCAGCTCCACGTCGATCTTTAAGAGTAGTAAGCTCAAAGCTGGCGGTGTCTGTGCGGTTGGTTTCTTTCCAGAGCTCCAATGGATGCAACACTGGGGCGATCATTTCCTGTGCTCCAGCCTTATTCATCTCCTCACGAATGATGTTTATTATTTTACTTCTGACGAGGTTTCCTAGAGGCAAAAAGAAGTAACGACCAGCTGTCGACTCACGGACAAATCCAGCTTGGTGCAATAGTCTATGAGAAGCTGCTTTCATATCACTTTGTGGCTCCTTTATGGTTTTTCCGAATAGTTTTGAATATTTCATATGGCTTGATTATATCAGTTAGTAATAATTAACTCACTGTTTATATATAAAATAAAAATGTCGAGTGTTTGGGCTTTATTTAAGCTCTGCGCAACCCCCGAGGTTGTGTTACTTTTTAAACAGAATATTATATGAAGGTAGTCCCGTGGCTAATCTACTAATGGTTTCTCTTGTGCCATCGTTAATTAGAAAATCTAAATGTTCCTGATACTCTGCTAGTGGATGACTCTCCATTCCCTTGATTGCTCCCGATTGATACAAATCATTCAAAACTCTACGTTCTTGCCAAGAGATAACTTGAGGGTGGTTTACAAACATTGATACACCACCTGCAGAGGGACGAACAAGAGGTATTTGACTTTCTGGTGTAATTTTATAATCCTCACCGTTGACAAATATATTAACTACCGCTCCTTCTGTGTGTTCGCCACTAAGAACACGAAATAGACACCTTCTATCACCTGCCCACAGCCTTGCATAAAAAGAGCGCATTAGTGGTCTTAAAACACTACCCACTGTGTTGTAAGCTTCAGTATGCTTAAGCATTAGAGCCATGTGTCCGCATCCTACTGCATCAAAATCAGTGACAATCGCTCTTAGATCATGACCACGTTTTGGATCTGGGTCTGCACTACGAATATACTCTGTGAGTTGCTGAATTGTAAAATCTTCACCTACAATTTCTGTTTCTTTAGCAACTTGAAGCACATGTTCCATAGCATGTTCATCTGTGTGCATATATGCCGAACCATATGTTTGTAAATACCACCCTAATACTTGGTTTGACTCCCACGCCGTAATTTCACGTCGCATTACGTGTTGTGCTGAAACTATTACCACATCAATTAACCCTCCCAAGTCACCACCTGGTGTTCCAACGGCTGGTTCATTTTCTCTACCATCGACACAAGAACTGGTTAAGTCGCCCGTTAATAAATTTCCTGCCGGTTTCCATACAACATTATTCGGGTCTCTTAAGTATTCCTCCACATCTTGACGCTCAAGAGCTTTCGGGTTCTCAATAAATTCAAACGTATATTCTTGTGGATATGGGTTGTTTTCATGCATAGTTTTTAATTTCTAGTGCATATTATATGTACAATATATCAATTGAGCAAATTTTGCTAAAACAGCTTGATGACGTCTTTGACTGTTATGAAGACCAAAAGGGCTAAAAGGGTTATTAGTCCTGCATATGTTAGACGCTGTTTTTTTATTGTAGATATTTTGCGACGGGTGATGGTTTCATAAAGAACTATAAATAGATGCCCCCCATCTAAAGCGGGAATTGGTAGAATATTGATTAGTGCTAAGTTTAAGCTAATAAGACCTGTAAGAAGTAGTTTTTCAAAAAAGCCATCGCGCTGGGAATAGGCATTGTAGATTCCTATTGGTCCGGAAACTTCCACACCAGGGCCAGTGTGGGTTATAACATTGGAAAGCCCCCTATACATCTCTGAATAAAAAGTACCACTAATATAAATGGATTCCTTTAAGCCTAACCAAGGAGCTTGCAGTAGAGAATATTTCTTTTCGGTAAAGTCAGATATGACAACCCCTATGGACCCCTGGCCGGCGGGTGGATTACTACGAGGCTCTAGAGTTACAAAAACTTCCGCGTTATCACGAAGTAAAACCAGTTCCACTTGTTTATCTAGATATTCACTTACTTCGTCTATTAGCTCCTCGGATGAGATAATTTTCTCTTTCCCAACTGATACTATTATGTCACCCTTCACAATTCCAGCAGCGGAAGCTGGCGATGCTATTGCTACATTTATTACTTTTACTTCTTCTCCTGGAACGGATACACCTCGTACAAATACAAGAGATATTATGATCCAGCCAAACAGAAAGTTCATACCGACTCCTGCAAGTAAAACAAGAATCTTTTTCCAGCTAGCTTGGTTGTAAAAAGCGCGCTTTTTCTTGGGAGCATAGTCTGGATCTGCTTTGGTAAGATCGCCAAGATCTGCTTCACTTTCACCAAAAATCTTAACGTAGCCACCGATGGGAATAAGATTTAAAGAATAGAGAGTTTCTTTGACTTTTTTGCTAATGAGTCGAGGTGGAAAGCCAATGGAAAATTCTTCAACATACATTCCTAGCTTTTTGGCTGTTAAGAAGTGACCCAGTTCATGGATAAAGATGAGTATGGCTAGGGCAACTATGAAAATTATTGGGTCCATTTGTTATTATAAAGATCTGACTTGAGTTTCTTTTTGTTCACCTATTTTGCTAATTTCTTCCATTGTTTTATCTGTTATTTCTTGTACCTGTTTTTCAAGCATAGATCTTTCGTCTTCTGAAATATCTCCCCTATCTTGAGAGCCTTTAGCATCGCGCATAGCTTCTTGCCTAATCTGGCGAACCATTATTCGTGCTCCCTCAATCTTTTTTCTAATCAGAATTACAAACTCCTCGCGACGATCGGCGGTTAGTGGTGGAAGTTTGAGCCTAATCTTGTCTTCATCCGGAATTACGCTCATATTTGTATTCGCTCTTCTTAGTCCTTTTTCAATTTCTTCAAGAATTGAGATATCGAAAGGAGCAATTGAGATTGTACTGGGATCTTCTGTTGTAATAGTTGCTATTTCTTCTATTCTTAAGTTCTGGGTTCCTTCATAGACGCTAAGTCGAATTTCCGCTACCATTGAAGGGTTTGCTTGGCCAACCCGAATAGAGGAAAGGTCTTCTTTTAAAACCTCAACGGCCTTATCCATTTTGATTTTTAGTTGTTCTTCCTTAATCATGCACCGACCGCGTATCTTACAAAGCGGGCAACTTTAATATTTTCTCCAAGAACTCCAATTGCTTCGTCAATTAAAAGCTTCATATTTTTTTTAGAGTCTCTTATGTAGGCTTGTTCCAATAGTTCAGCTTCATCCTTTGGATCCATCGAGGCTATCTGCATTGCAACTTCATGAACTAGGGCCTTGAAATCATTTGTTTTTGCTACAAAGTCTGTCTCACAATTAACCTCAACTATTGCTCCAACCTTGCCGCCTGTATGAATATATGAGTATATTAATCCTTCAGTTGCATCTCTGCCTTTTTTCTTCTGAGCTCTAGCTACTCCAAGTTTGGCTAGGTGCTCTTTTGCTTTTTGAAGATCTCCACCTGTTTCTTCCAGTGCGCGCTTGCAGTCCATAACGGGAGCACTCGTCTCCTCGCGTAGTTTTTTGATGTCTGCAGTTTTAATTTTCATTATTTATTTTTCATGAATGCTTTATTTTTTGCTTTTTCAACTTTTTCAGCTTTTTCTTTTTTTGCCTCTTCGGCGGATCTTCGCTTCGCTTCGACTTTCTCTGCAGCTATTCTATCTGTCTCTATTTTCTTCGTGTGTTTATCTCGGCCTTCAATATAAGCGTCAACTATATGGTTAGTTATTAGATCGACAGCTCCAACCGCATCGTCGTTAGCTGGAATAGCGATATTTACCACTCTTGGATCAGCATTAGTATCGCTAATACCTATAGATAGCAATCCCGCTTGAGATGCCTCACGAATTGCGGTTTTTTCCAGCTTTACATCTACAATATATATTGCTTGGGGTAATTGGGTCAAGTCCCAAACTCCACCATATACTCGGCGCATGCGCTCTAGGTCAGCCCTGAGCTTGACCTGCTCGTGCTTAGGTAGTGGTCGCCATTCACCCTCTTTTTCCTGCTTAATAAGGTCGTTCATGTGGTCGATTCTGCGTTTGATCTGTTCCCAGTTGGTAATAAAGCCACCGATCCAGCGAAAGATAAGATAGGGTAAGTTGCCACGCTTAGCTGCGTCCATTACGGTTTTTGAAGCTTGTCTTTTGGTTCCTACAAGTAGAATTTTTCCACCTGAAGCTGCTATTTCTTTGACTTTGACTGCGGCAAGATCTAGCTGTTCTTTGGTTTTGGCTAGATCGATAATATGAATGTTCCCCTGCTCAGTATATATATACTTTTTAGATTGAGGGTTCCAGCGGCTAGCTTTGTGGCCAAAATGGCAACCTGCTTCCAATAGATCTGTTAATGATATTTCTTTCATAATCCCTTTTTTTCACCCGCCTGCATTTGGTCTATTCAACCAGGGATAAAAGCTCAAGCGTGTTTATTGAGTTAATTATATCACAAGGAACAGAATTGAGAAATGTTGGTAAATTAGCCCACAGGCGGAACGAACCCTGTGGAGTATTACTTTGGGATTGCAAATTTCTTGCAGAGAGCTTTTACTTCTTTTCTGATTTTTAGGATTGTTTTGTTTTTGGCTAGTTTGGTGCTGGCAGCTTGAACATATTCCTTGCGTCCCTTTTCTGGTAATTTATAATCTAGCGTTTCATTTACTACCTCCCCAATCCACTTGGCAATTATCTTCATCTCTTTTTCTTTCATTTTGCGGGTGGTCAGGCCTGGCGTACCAAGGCGCAAACCCGATGGATACAGCGGTGAACCAGTATCATAAGGAACTGTATTAAAGTTACAGACGATGCCAGCGTGTTCAAGGGCGATAGCAGGGATGTTGCCAGAAATACCTTTATTGCGTAGATCAAGCAAAACCAGGTGCTTATCTGTTCCACCGGTCACAACATCAAATCCTTGTTTCTCTAATTCGAAGGCCAGTGCTTGTGCATTTTTGACGATCTGTCCTGCATATTTTGCAAAACTTTTTGTTGAGGCAATTTTGAGTGCGACACCAATCCCGGCAATAGTGTGATTGTGGGGGCCACCTTGGAGACCAGGGAAAACGGCCATGTCTATTTGCTTAATTAACTCTGATTTAGCAACGATGACTGCTCCGCGCGGACCTCGCAGGGTTTTGTGGGTAGTAAACATTACCACATCTGCATACTTAAAAGGACTAGCCATTACTCCGCCGGCAATAAGACCCGCTTCGTGCGAAATATCTGCCAAATAATAAGCTCCCACCGCGTGCGCTGCTTGCCCTAGTGCTTTATGGTTAATGTCCCTGGGATAGGCTGTGCCACCTGAAACTACAATTTTGGGCTTTGCTTTTTTAATCTCTTTGGCAACCTTTGCGTAGTCAAAAACTAATGTTTTTTCATCAACATGGTAGAACTCCACCTTGAAGAATTTTGAGGAAAAAGCTAAATTCTTACCTTTAAAGCTCCAGCCATGAGAGATGTGTCCTCCATCTTTTAAGTACATGGGCATGATTAAATCACCCGGATTAAGAAGCGCCATAAAAATGGCTGCGTTGGCGGGTGAACCGGAATATGGCTGAACGTTGGCTTGCCATTTAGCGGGATCAAGCTTAAACGTATCGAGAACTCGCTTCTCTACGAGATCTTCTAACTGGTCAACATTTGTCATTCCTTGGTAGTACCTGCGGAATGGTTGACCTTCGGAGTATTTGTTGATGAGGATTGATCCCACCGCTTCATGAACAAGTGATGGCGCATAATTTTCGGAGGGAATCATCATTAAGGTCTCGTTTAGCCTTTTGGCTTCGGCTTTAATGATGTTATGGATCTCTCTGTCCTTTTGCTTTAGCATATTAGCAGCCAGAGTATAACATTTTTATTTTATTGTTACAACTGTTAATTTTTATTTAAGGACCGTCCTTAAATATTGGGTTTTTGTTGGTTGAGGTATTTGGCGGAGTCTTTCTTATGATAAGGGCGCAACGCCGGGCTTGATAATTGCTCAAAAGACATAGCACAGACGCGCTGGCCTTTTTGGAGGGTAATTGGCTCACGGCCTGAGTTAAAAAGCTCTAGAACCACTTTGCCTCGGAAGCCCGCGTCAAACATGGGAGCTGTTGAGTGGATGGTGAGACCACGGCGACCCAGAGATGAGCGGCCATGTAAGATGCCACAAAGGTCGTCTGGTATTTCTATATATTCGGTTGTGGTGGCTAGGGCAAAATCTCTGGGCAAGAGAGTATATTTATTTTCTTCAACCTCGCCTAGTGTTAAATCCAGCGTGCAAGAGCCTAGAGCTTCGTCCCAATTAGGTATTGGATCTACTTTAAGTCTCCCCTTTTCTACTGTTTTTTTTATATCTTGATCTGAGAGTATCATTGTTTCGCTAGGTTATTGATTGCAAAATTACTTAAATTAGTTTACCATATTTATGTGGAGAAAAACGTTCCAGAAGCTGGTCAAAGTGTACTTCAGGTGTGGATAAAGCCCGCTATCATTATTGCTGTGGTGTTTGGAATTGGTTTTCTGCTCCCAGTGTTGACTAAAAATTTAGTTACAAAGCAGTCTGGCATTGCACCAACAACCGTTCCGACAGAGTCAACGATTATTTCGGGCCCAAGTTATAAGTTTAGCCCTGGAATGCTTGAACTCGCGGTTAATGAAAAAAAGACAGTTGCTGTTTTGCTAAAGACAGAGAGAGAAAAAATAGAGGCTTTTGATTTTGTCTTGAATTATGATAAAGCATTAGTGGATGTAGTTTCTGTTAAAACCTCAGCGCTTTTTCCAGCCTATCCAATAGTAGAATATGGCAATGGGGTTATTAAGGTATCCGGGACTGTGGGAGTGGCAGATCCAGTACGGCTCGATGAAACAGTTTTTTTGATTGAATTTAAGGGAATTGCTATTGGTGAGACTGATTTGAATATTGATCAGGATAATTCGACAATTGCGGCACAAGGCAAAAATATTCTTACAGGAAGTAATACATTAATGATAAAGATCATGGATAAACCATGAAACAAATGAGACGAGGACTTGCAGCAATACCATTACTTATAACTCTGGCAGCTATTGCAGGGATTTTGGCAGGTACTTCTTTGGTGCAAAAGAGCACTCAAGAATCATTTCCAAAGGCGCAGGAAATAGGAGTAGCCACGGTTAATTGCACTAATCCTGAAGGCTGCGGTGGAGGCTGCTTGAATAATCATAATTATGGATGCGGATATGCAGGATGCAGGTGGTGGGAAGCATGTGGTGGAGGTCGTGAATTAGGTGGATGTTATGCGACGGGGGATGGTAGCACTCAGTATGACTATCTACAGGCACCTGATGGCGCTTGTAATACTCGGTCTACAGCTGGCCATTCTGAAAACACTCCAATAGCTGATGTATCTACACCAACTGTGACTCCTACGCCTGTTGTTGGAGGTAATCCAAGTCCAACTCCTACCAGTGGAGGAAATCCACCAACTGCTACCCCAACACCAGGCAGTAGTGGTAATGATGATGGAGAATGTACACCGATAGATAGTGTGACTTTGAACAAGGCGAATCCTAATGCTGGAGAGAGCTTTACTTGTAGAGTGAAGGTGTCTGCGGCGCCTGGGTCTGGCGAGATTTCATGTGGATTAGTGAGAAAAGAATCATGGGATCCGGCAACTGATTGGCCTGAGAATATCTGCCCTTCTGATACTAGCTTTGGTGGATGGAATGGAGATACGGCTACATTTAACTGTGTAATGCCGTCTGATATGAGCGCAGGATCTGCATTTACGATGGTGGGACGTGATTTTATCTCCACAACTCGCTGTACTGGTAAGACTGCGGTGGGGACAGTGGGTGGAGATGTAGGAGGTACACCTAGTACACCTACTCCAACGGGTGAGGTGAGTGCACCCAGTACACCTACTCCAACTCCAAATACACAGGTCAAGCGTAAATCTATTAAGTGGACAGATAGTAGTGGTGGTATTTGCTCCACCATTTGGTCAGCTAATTCGTGTAGTGAGGGAATAAGCAATTGGCCTGGCAGTAATAACCCTTGCACTGTCAGTGGTAACTCTATATCAATTCCTGGAAATGATCGCCTTCTACATTGCCAATATTATGAATGTAATGCGTGTAGTGCTAGCTGTGACACATATTCAAGGCAGATTGGTAGTGATATTGATTCAAAAAATAACTGTACTTATACTTGCAGTGAAAGTGGTATTACATCAACAGGAGCTGGTTGTGCAACTCAAACTCCAACTCCCAGTCCAACAAGCGTTCCTAATGCTACACCTACACCAACACCTACAAGAACAGCAGGAGCCACTGCTACCCCTTCGCCTACCGTGACACCTACACAAACTCTATCTCCTACTCCTACCATTACTAGTCAACCGAAGGTAGAGCTTTATTATATTTTTAATAATCAATCTGGTAAAGAAATAAAAGATCTGGTTAACATTTCAGAACTGTGTCCATCAGAGGGAAGTTGCACTACTATCCGCAGTGGCCTTAATTTTACTGGCCAATATTACACTTTGTCAGTAAGTTTTCTCAATAATGTTCTTCCCAACATTGATTACGAGCTAAAATATGGAGTGTTGGATAAAAACGATGTAACACTGTACACACCAGCTCCAGTCAACTTAAGAATCGGAATGTACTATTTTAATATAGATATTACTTGGGATAATGATAATTATAAATTCACTAAGGTGGGTGGTTCCCAAGCTTCTTCTTTGCAACAGAGAATTGATATTGATGAGAGTGGGAATATTACTACTTTGGATTTTGCTAGGGTTATCCGTCAATATGGAAAAACTTGGGAGCTGGCTGGGGAGATATTGGCTGAGGATGTTAACTTGGATGGAAGGGTCAATGCTGTGGATATTTCACTTATAATTCATAATATTGGTAACTCAGTTTCCACTGTGTCCGTGTCACAAAATTAACGCATGCATTATTTTGTATGGCATTTTTGGGTTGTTCCGAAGCGTATTCTGAAACAGACGGATACTCTACTGCAATTTTACTCTCACTATTTTGCGGCTGGGCTTTTATTTCGAACTTTGTTGGTGCCATGGCATCTGATTATAGATATTAAAAAAACTAGAGGATTAGATATTGAGCATGAGGTTTCAAAGCTTTTTTTTAATTTTATCTCTAGTGTTATTGGGTTAATACTTCGATCAGCTGTGCTTGTTGTGTGGGTGGCAGTTTGCCTGCCAACGACTATCATTGGAATGATATTTACTCTATTGTGGGTTATTTTTTTTCCTTTTTCTCTGATATTTTATATTGGCGAACTTAGGAAGCCCAGAGTAAAATCTTCCGCTAAAAGGAGGTTTGTGAAAGATCATACAATGACTGATCAAGGATTTAATATAGCCGTGGAGTGGTTTGAAAGATACTGGAGGACTAAAAACAAATCTTCAAATAGCGAGCATGGGTTATTTTCGATTGTTTCTCCTTTTAGCAGTTGGCATTATGGATACACAGTTTTATTGGATAAATATTCACTGGACCTGACAGATAAGGTTAATATTGTTGAGAACGAAATAATAGGAAGAGATGGTGAGGTTGAAAGAATTCTGACAATTTTGAAAAGGGAAAAGCAGCCTGGTGTACTTGTTTATGGTGCTACTGGTAGCGGAAGACATGCTGTTATTTATGAAGTTGCCAGAAGATTGAGTATTGATCACGCATCTATTCCAGGTAAATTAAGGTATAACCGATTGGTAAAGCTGGATGTTCCAAGACTATCTAGAGCTGGAAAATCTGCCGATCAAATACATGCCCAGTTGAAAGATTTGCTGGATGAAGCAACACAAGCTGGAAACATTATTTTGGTACTTGATCAAATTCATATGGTTGCTGAGTTTTCTGGAGTTTTGGCAGACTATGTGCAAAAAGAAGACGTGCGCATTATTGGTTTAACTTCAACGGATGCATATCACGAAGTGCTGCTAAAAAATGAGCTTATTCAAAAAATCTTGGAACCCATAGAAATCCCGCCATTAGCTAATAAATATATCTTACAACTTTTACAAACAAGTTCATTAAGGTATGAAAAAAAGTTTAAGACAGTATTTCCAGTTGAGAGCTTAGATTTAATAATTGAATTAGGAAACAGATCGCAGAATAATCAACCCGATGCATCGCTTGACCTTTTGGAAGAAATGGCTCTAGAGGTGAGAGATAAGCAAGAAGTAAAAGTCACGCCAGCAAAGATAAAACAAGTGGCAGAGATTAAATTTAAAACTCCCCTATCAGAAATTGGTCCACAGGAAAAGGCTAAGCTAAGAAACATGGAAGATTTATTACATCAACATGTTGTTGATCAACAGATGGCAATATCGCAAATTTCTGATGCTTTGCGGAGAGCAAGATTACGACTACAGAGTGAAAATAGGCCTTTGGCGAGCTTTTTATTTTTGGGTCCAACTGGTGTGGGAAAGACCGAGACAGCCAAAGCCTTGGCTGCTATTTATTTTGCGGATGTGAGGTCGCATTTGACTAGATTTGATATGTCTAACTTTCAGAATAAAAGTGATTCAAATCGGTTAATAGCTGAGTTAGCTGAGCAGATTAGAAAACAACCATATAGCGTACTTTTGTTGGATGAGATAGAAAAAGCTCACAAGGATCTTTTGAATATTTTCTTGTCAATTATTGATGAGGGATATTTTATGGACCTTGATGGAGATCGGGTCGATTGCAGGAATGCTTTTATCATTAGCACTTCTAATGCTGCTGCAGAGTATATTAGAGAGAATATAGATAGTCATGGCTTAGAAACAGAAGTGTTGAATTATATATTAAAGGAAAGTATTTTTAGTCCTGAATTTGTAAATAGATTTGACGGAGTTGTTGTTTTTAAGCCACTTGGGAAAGATGAGCTTAAAAAAATTGCAGTTATGAAATTAAAGCAGTTAAATGTGCGACTAAACGCTGAGCATAGAGACCCTATTGATATAACAGAGCGACTACTAGATAAAATTGTGGAGGAAGGATATAAGCCAGAGTTTGGGGCAAGAGAGATAAACAGAGCCATTGAAAGGATTGTAACCTCTCCCTTGGCAGACAAACTTCTTTTGAATTAAAGATTAAGGGTTCACCCCTTAATTCGCTTGCAAACAAAGTCTAATTTTGTTATGGTGTTTGTGTGGTTAGCAGAAAGTCGGATTTTGCTGTGGGTTATGTCTATCACGTCTATAATCGTGGAGTTCACAGGAGCGATACATTTTTATCCTCTTCTGATTATGTCAAATGGGAAAGAATGCTATATTGGTACGCACATTTTGATTATCCTCTCAGTATCTATGCTCAAAGATTGGAGCACTTGAAGGAGCATAACGGAGATCTTGATCAGTATATCTCTGAAATAGAGAAGAAATATAGAATGGATAAGCCTTTAGTTCTGATTTACGCTTATGTTGAAATGCCTAATCATTATCATATGGTCCTCGAGCAAAATGTAGAATATGGTATTTCAAAGTATATGCATAAATTATCGACCGCGTTTACCCAATACTTTAATCAAAAATATAATATGACTGGATCTTTATTTCAGGGTAGATATAAAGCGCTACGAGCTATAACTGATGAACAGCTGCATCAGCTCATACTTTATGTATTACGTAATCCAATAGAGGCTAAATTGGTTTCCAATACTAACCCAGTTTATCAGTGGTCAAGTGTCCCCGAATTAATTGACACTAGGGAGCAAAAAATTATTAGTGTGGGAAGATTACCTGATTATTTTACAGATAAAAATCAGCTTATTGGGGCACTTACTAATAGATCTGATGAACAGAAACTTTCTATAATTAAAGATATTCAAATAGATTAATCTGTAAATCCAATCTAATTAAGGGGTGAACCCTTAATTTCTGTATTAGCAGATTAGCTTATTCTTCCTATCTTTGTGATAAAATTAGGACTGTGGCACGGTGGCGAAGTGGTAACGCAGCGGTCTGCAAAACCGCGATACAGGGGTTCGATTCCCCTTCGTGCCTCAGATATTTATTTTGGGCCGTTAACTTAAGTTGGTTATGAATAAGGGCGACTAGCTCAGAGGTTTAGAGCGCTGCTCTGATAAAGCAGAGGTCCGTGGTTCGATTCCACGGTCGCCCACCTAAGTTATATGTTGTACATGCAGTATCTTGCTTTAGAACCTAGTTCTCCTTGTATACCGTATTCAATAAAACCATCGTAATTAGTACTTTCTGTTGTAAAAATCATCAGATAGTCTCTGTTTGTAGCTCCAGAGCAATGCAAATACGATGAGGGATATTGATAATAATAACAATAAGGCCAAACACTAAGAGGATTACCTTTGGGATCACTAGGAATTTTTTGAATATATCCTTCTGTGACTAGTGGAGATAATATGTCTTCTATATGAGAGACTCCATGAGTATCTCTCTCAACACAGTTACTTGATAATCCTCCTGATGTGGTTGGATATGTGTTTTCTGCAAGATAATATTGGGCAAGCGCTGATTGTAAATCCTTCATATGTGAAACTCGAGTGGCATCTCTTGCTCTTTTTTGTGCACTGGTAAATACTGCAAGTCCAGCTGCCGCTAAAAGACCTATTATAGATATAACAACCAGAAGCTCTATCAATGTGAAGCCTTTATTAGTATTTAGCAAACTTTTATTAGTATTTAGCAAACTTTGCGTGGTAGGAACACGTTTTTTTTGATCTTTATTGCCCTAAATAATATAGAACATAAAATATACTCTAAAATAGCTATTTAGGGCTTAAATAAAGTAAATTTAGAAAGGAGGTGATCCAGCCGCTCCTTCCAGAACAGCTACCTTGTTACGACTTAGTCCCCATTACCGATCTCACCTTCGTCCCAGTAAACTGGACCTTCGGGTGCTACCGACTTTGTTGGCTTGACGGGCGGTGTGTACAAGACCCGAGAACGTATTCACCGCGGCGTGCTGATCCGCGATTACTACCAATTCCTCGTTCATGAGGGCGAATTTCAGCCCTCAATCCCAACTGAGGGAAGGTTTATGGATTTGCTCACTGTTACCAGGTCGCTGCCCGTTGTCCTTCCCATTGTAGCGTGTGTGTAGCCCTAGGCGTAAGCGCCATGCTGACTTGACGTCATCCCCTCCTTCCTCCCAGATTATAAAACCTGGGCAGTCCCGTTAGACACTTGTAACTAACAATAGGGGTTGCGCTCGTTATCCTACTTAAAGGTACATCTCACGACACGAGCTGACGACAGCCATGCAGCAGCTGTGTATTCCCATCCGTAAACGGATTTTCCCCATGTTTCTATGAAGACATTAAGAAAAACATGTCAAGCCTAGGTGAGGTTCTTCGCTTTGTCTCGAATTAAACCACACGCTCCACTGGTTGTGCGGGTCCCCGTCAATTCCTTTGAGTTTCAACCTTGCGATCGTACTACCCAGGCGGGATGCTTAACGTGTTAACTTGCGACTCCCAATCCCGCTAAGCGGGACCAGGAATCTAGCATCCATGCGTTTATGGCCAGGACTACAGGGGTCTCTAATCCCTTTCGCTCCCCTGGCTTTCGAGCCTCAGCGTCAGTAATGGCCCAGGAGCCTGCCTTCGCCTTTGGTGTTCCTTCTGATATCAACGCATTTCACTGCTACACCAGAAATTCCAGCTCCCCCTACCATACTCTAGCTTGATAGTATCTAGTCCATATCTACGGTTGAGCCGTAGTCTTTAAGACAAGACTTACCATGCCGCCTACGCGTCCCTTTACGCCCAGTGACTCCGGATAACGCTCGCAGCCTACGTATTACCGAGGCTTCTGGCACGTAGTTAGCAGCTGCTTTCTAGTAAGGTACTGTCAGTCCAGCTATGCTGGATTTCCTCCCTTACCACAGTGGTTTACGATCCGAAGACCTTAATCCCACACGCGGCGTTGCGTCGTCAGGGTTTCCCCCATTGCGAACGATTCTTGGTTGCTGCCATCCGTAGATGTATGGGCCGTGTCTCAGTCCCATTCTTGGGGATCGCGCTCTCACGCCCCCTACTCGTCATAGGCTTGGTAGGCTTTTACCCCACCAACTACCTGATAAGACGCAGGCTCCTCCTACGGCGGGTTGTTACACCCTTTCTTCCTCGGTTACCCTCGGAACTTATCCAGGATTACCCTCACTTTCACGAGGCTATCCTTAACCATAGGGCAGATTCCCACGCGTTACTAAGCCGTCTGCCGCTTTTCCACCCCCGAAGGGGTCTATTCGCTCGACTTGCATGCCTAAAACACGCCACCAGCGTTCATCCTGAGCTAGGATCAAACTCTCAAAAAAATAGTAGTTTCCTACCACACAAAGTTTGCCAAATTTTCAAAGTACTTGTTCTAGGCAGTATTCTATCATGAAACTGGACCCTATGCTACAATTGCTTAAATGCCTCAGCCACTTGCAGATAAGGTTAGGCCAACAAATTTAGGTGAGTTTATTGGTCAAGACCACCTAGTAAATAAAGATAAGCCCGTAAGAAGAATGTTAGAGTCTGGGAATTTGCACTCGCTTCTACTTTGGGGGCCTCCCGGATGTGGCAAAACAACATTGGCGAGAATTATTGCAAAAGATGCTAAACGAGATTTTTATTATCTCTCAGCTGTGTCAGCCGGAAAAGATGATATTAGAAAAATAGTTAGTCCTCTATCTGGAAATAGTTCACAGCCACGACTAGCTCAAAGCTCTCCTATTTTATTTTTGGACGAAATTCATCGCTTCAATAAAGCTCAACAAGATTTTTTGCTTCCCTTTGTTGAAGATGGTACGATTATATTTATTGGAGCAACGACCGAGAACCCTTCCTTTGAAATAATTTCCCCCCTTCTTTCACGTTGCCAAGTTTTTGTACTTAAGGAGCATACAGATGCCGATGTGGCAAAGATTGTTCAAAGAGGCTTAAAGGAATTGAGACTAAAAACTAAGCCGTCAAAATCTGCCCTTGATCTCTTGGGTTCGTTTGCTAATGGTGATGGCAGGCAAGCCTTAAATCTGCTTGAGACAACTGTAAAGCTATATGGAAAAGTTACAATTAATTCACTTAAAGAATCATTACAATCCAAGCATCTTCGCTACGATAAAAAAGCAGAAGAACACTACAACACTATAAGTGCCTTCATAAAATCGATGCGGGCCTCTGATCCAAATGCTGCTCTCTATTATTTAGCTCGTATGGTGGATAGTGGAGAGGATCCACAATTTATAGCGCGTCGCATGGTGATATTTGCCAGTGAGGACGTGGGAATGGCCCAGCCCACCGCGCTGGTGGTAGCAAATGAGGTGTTTAGATCGGTGGAGATAATTGGATATCCTGAGTGTGCGATAAATCTTGCGCATGGAGTGGTTTATCTGGCAACGGCCAAGAAAGATCGAGGGGCTTATGATGGGTTAAGAAGCGCACAGGAGGATGTAAAAAAATATGGAAATTTACCTATTCCAATGAGTCTAAGAAATGCTCCGACTAAGCTGATGAAGAATTTAGGGTATGGCAAAGGTTACCAAAAATATTCCAAAGAGAGTTTATTGCCAGATAAGCTAAAAGGGGAAAAATACGTTTAGAATTGGTTTTGTATGATTATTTTACTATAAGGTGATATAATAATCGTACAATGGCAAATCGAAAAGATGTTTACAGAGGTTGTAGAGAAACTGCTTATAAAGCTGTTGGTGCTTGTTTGGTGGCGGGAGGAACTATTTGGGCATTAAATGAAGGTCTTGATTACTTAAGGGATGCATATGGTAATCAACCACCATCACTTTCAGTTCCCAATGTAATAGAAAATGCTGCGCTTACGCCTGGAGCTGTACATGCTACTCAGGCTGAAGCTACGAGAGCTGCAGAACTTGGCACACCAACACCAGATCGTTAGCATAACTAAATAACATATAAAGGCTTCGCCTTTTAATGTTCCTATTTGCGCTCCAAACTCCTATAACACACTATAGCTAAAGATATGAGGACATTCAGGGATTTGTTGACTCCGTGCATAGGTATTTCAACTATCTGATCTGCTAACTTTAATCCTTCAGAGCCCACTCCCCTAGTTTCGTGACCGACTATTAGAGCCAAGGGTTCCTTCAAGTCCACTTCTGTATAAGGGGTGCTTTTTTTGTCTTGCTCTATGGCAACTATTTTTGTTTTAGGATTTATTTTATGAATTTCCAATACAGCTTGTTTAATAGTCTTATGATGGGACCAGGCTACCCAGCGGTGAGTACCCACACTAGCTTTGTGAATTTTATGCCCTACCTTAACATCATCCGGCGTATCGGTACTACCGATCAGATACATATGTCTACAGCCAACCGCATCAGCCAACCGAAACATACTGCCGGTATTAAAGGTGTCAAGAACATTATCTACAATAATAAATAGATCACGCCTCGGTATAGATTCAACTTCTTTTTGTGTAGGAATTTTATCTCTGAGCACTTTGGCGTCTAACCTTAACATAACCTATATTATAGCTTAGAAAGCGGTAAACCCTTCAGGAGTTCCCTCCAGATTGGCCGGAGGAGTTGCAATATCATCAGGGATAACTATATCAAAATTGTAAGGCTCCGCTGTTGGTTTTGGAGCTTGGGAAGCAGACATAGCTGGTTTTTCGTCTCCAATCGGTGGCTTAGTATCCTTAAAATCACTACCTCCCCGAAAAATTAGAAATATCAAGCCAAGAGTACTTGCAAAAAGGGCAGAAATAATGATAATCAAAAACGCGGAGTTTGTTGTCTCAGGACCTTCGGGTTGTTGATGAGTTGCCATATAATGTATATTATATACCATGCTTGAAAATATTTTGGCTCTTCTTATCGCTTTGATATCATTACTTTCTCCTCTCTCGTATAGCTCTCCAGCGGCCGCCCCCTCAATTGAATTTTCAGGAGATTTAGTAGAACTTAATTCATACCGTATTTACCTTACACCAGTTAAAGAAAGTGATGTATTACTAATTCCTAACTATTCCCAAAAAATGTCATCAGCTTTACTTATTAAAGATAATAACTGCAAAAAGGCAGTAAATGGCGGTTTTTATGATACGGATAATAGCCCACTAGGATTGTTAGTAGTAAACAGTAAACAGTTAGCAGATAGTAGTAACTCAAAATTATTTAATGGCTATGTCTGGTCTGAGAGAAACGGCCTTAACATAAGCTCTATTAAAAACTCAGTTTTTAATAAGGCTGATTTTGCCTTCCAAACAGGTCCCTACATGCAAAAAGATCTGCCAACAAAATTTGATAATACCAAATATGCACGGCGCATGTTGCTAACTAAAAGCGCTGATGAGACCGTGTATATGCTTGCAATTGTTGGTAAGGAAAATGATTTTGACGGGCCGACACTCGACCAGTTACACGAGCTTATATTTAAAGATTTGGGCAAATATAATTTTGTTTCGGCCATAAATTTGGATGGAGGATCAGCCTCTGCTTTTTATTTGGATGGGTTTATACTCCCCGAATTCTCCCCTGTTGGAGCTCTTATATGTATTAAGTAGTATAATATTTGCTGTATGACAATGGGTGCAAAAATAAAACTGGTCCTTACAATAATAGTTCTTGCGTTACTGGGGGTTATTATTGCGGTTAGTACTAGTCAGCGTGATTTAGTTAAGCCATACCCCAGGGAAGCTGATGTGCAGGTAATCTTTACCACGCCTTCAGAAAAAAAGGCGCAAGTGAAAGTAGTTGAGCCAACAGCAGAGCCAACTGAAAAATCTAAAGAAGCCTCCCCCTCAGCTACTTAAGTAAATTATTAATGAGAATTACCCTCTCCGCTATCCGTGCAATAGCTTAATGGATAAGTCACACCCTCCACTGCTACTGTGATACTAATTCTGCATGCATTGATTTTATCCAGACCTAATTCCTTTACTAGCTGTTCTTCTGCAAGTTCTTTGTATCGTTTGTCTGATACAACTATTTCAAATAGTTCTTTATTTTTTGTGAACAAGATTGTATAGTTATCCGTTTTTTCGATAACTGCATTCCCATTATTATCTACAGACTCAGAAGTATCATAAAAATTATTTACAGCAATTCCACTAAGAATAATGTCCCCATCCTCTGGAATGGGAGTAGGTGGTGATGTAGGGATTTCTTCATCAGGAATTACAGATATTTTTCCCAATTGATTGCCTGGATAAGGCGTAATTGTTGGTACAGATATAATTAATGGTTCCCCGTTTTCATTGGCTTTTTGATTCCTTGAAAGAAGCACGCTTAGCGTTGCAATCAAAAGGACCATGAAAAGAAATATACCCGTAGCTAAATATTTAAGTTTATTATCTTTTATCATTAATATTCATTTACACAAATTAACATTCATTCATTACTCTTTCTTTAAACATTTTTAAATAATTAATTCCCGGATCACTTTTTCCCTCCTGGAGCTGATAGTGTCCATAAACCTCCGTCTTAGAAATATTATAACGCTTAATTAAATCACAAGTAACCCTGATAGCCTCGTTCGTCTCGGCTTCAAGTTTTTTAAACTGTAAAGAGCCAGGATTTTCTAAAGTTCGATCAAACCAAGCTCCTGAAATCTCTAGATTAAAAGATCCAATATTATTATCTCCCCCCGCACACCAACCCATCTGAACTGTATTTGGATTTGAATAAAGGTCTAGCATTTGTATGGTTTCATTTTCATCAATCGCAAACTGACACGACCTTCTGGACTCAATTGGATTCCCATTTCTGTCCGTATCCCCTCTGTGCTTTAGTAAGTTCAGTTCGTTATACGTATCTTGAGCAGTAGACCAACCTCCTGACCAATGTACAACAATTACTCTTGGAGTCGAACATCTAAATTGATGTTCTAGATGCAAGTATCTGCTCTTATCTATAAATATCCTTTCGGAAGAAGGTGGGCATCCTTCTATCTGATATGCTTCTGTACTGAGGGTTATAATCGGTGAAGGATTGATACCATCTGGTATGGTATCATCTCCCCCATCTTCTCCAGGGCTGTAGGCAATATCATTACATAGCTCATATGGTAAGCCTAGGCCTCCTGGGCCTGAGCAATCTGCAATATCCTTATGAGATTCTAAAGCTCCTTTTCCACTACTGCCTGACAATAGCTCATTCGGGAAATAGCCTCTAAGGCCACCCGTATTGCTCTGGGTCCCAAGAAGATTATTTATAATACTTAATGGATTGGAAGCTTGCGAATACACACGTGTCCCCTGGTTTTGAGTGGTAGCATCCTTCACCTGGTCATGCAAAGCATATGGTAAATTATTTTTTTGTACGTGCTTACCCGACTCTCCCCAGCGACAAAATATTCCAATCGTACCACATATTCCACTAAACGCTTTATCTATAAAGCTTTCTTCCTTTGAAATAATTGGCCCACAGCCTCCCTCTTTGTTTCGCAACTCTTCGGGGCAGGATAAAGCGTCTGCACACTCTGTATCACCCGTTGCCTGGCGCTCACTTTTAATACCAACAATACCACTACACCGGTCTGTGCCTGGGTTGTATTCCTGAGCTAAGATTAGACTTGGATAGACAAAGATAGTGATTAAAAAAATAAAGATAAGGAGCTTCTTACTCATGGTCTTTAGTATAGCAAGATTCTTACCACCTCCACAAATCCAAAAACAGCCAAGATGATAAAGGCAACTGTGCCAACGTAGGCTATAAATGAGTTTCGAACAAAGGAAATAGTGTGGCGAGGAGAAACAAACAAAGCTATATTAAGCAAAGCGTGAGCACCAAATATTCCAACAGCAAATCCGTAGATAGTAACTAAACTAAAGGCAGGCACATATCCAGCAAAGTCATCAGCCCCCAACAGAATAGGAATAGTGAGCGAAAACATTAATAATTTACCCCAGGAAACTGCTAACTTCTCCCCTGTCTCCTCATCTTCAAGCCCCCTAAACACCTCCCCTAGTCCAGGTAAAACGCGCCGTAAAAGAGGGCCTTGGATTTTATTAATGAAGCTTAGTGGTTTTTCAACTAGATTATATAAAAACCCTAAAATTGAGGCCTCTTCTTGCCAATGGTTAAAATGCTCCAGTCCCACGAATGCCAGTTCAAGTAAAACTAATGAAGAAAACGCAATCATAAAAGCTAGAAGAAAATTTATTTGAGCTACGAACAACCAAAGCAAGAGTATTGCTATGGTACCAAGAGCATTTCCAAGGGCTGTTCCAAGCTCAATTGCAATGCGATTCTTCCAGCCTGGGTATAGATGCATTAAGCGGCCAATAAAAATTCCAAAATCTACTGAAGTCTTAAAATAAATAAGCGCTCCAAAGACAATAGATGAAATATGCAGCGATAAATCCAGATTAAATCCGTGAACGCTATTTACCCAAGTTAACAGGTCGTGCAAACCAAGGGAAAGCAAAATAAATAATATTACAGCGAGTGTTATGGGAACCACCTGCCTTAAAAAAATATTATTAGTGATTTGTTCATTGTGAACTGCTTCCTCTTTCCTATTTAAGTGTGCACTTCTAGTATATCCAGATGAATACGAAGGCGCCTGATTATCTAAGTCCATATGTATATCATAATCTATTTTTCAGTGCCTTGACATATCTTTCATAAATTTAGTATTATCCGATTATGACAAAAGCATCAACCAAGAAAAGTAACAAAGTTCTTACAGAAGCCCGTGTAAGAAAAATTGTTAAAGAGGAAATACAGCATCTGGCTACTAAGGATGATATCAAGAATATGGCTACTAAGGATGATATCAAGAATATGGCTACTAAGGATGATATCAAGAATATGGCTACTAAGGATGATATTCGACGACTAGATAATAAAATCTGGATGACTGAGCAAAACTTTGACCAGAAGCTTGATGATAAGTTTCGCCATTACATGGATATGATATTAAGAAGTCAAGATAAAGTAGTCAAAGAGCTCGCGGATATGCGCGATGAATTTGACACAATGGTTGGCTACAGAGATCAACTTGAAGATCATGAGACTAGAATAGAATCCCTTGAAAGTCGAGTCTTAATCCAGTAATCCCCTACTTATAAAGACCCGATCTTTATATACAAATGTAATACTGATTGACAAAAGTAATACATTGTATTATAATCGTTACATATGCAATTAAGCACAATAACACAAAAAGGTCAGGTTACAATTCCTATTCAAATCAGAAAGTTTTTACAAGTAACAGCAGATAGCCAAGTGGTGTTTATTAAGGTGGCTAACAAAGTAGAGCTTCACAAAGCCGTAGATATTGTTCAGCTTAAAGGTTCCATAGATACGACTAAAAAGTATTCAGATAAAGAGGCGGATAAGTCGGTTGCAGATTATCTGTCAAAAGATCATGCAGACAAAATCAAAACTTCTTGATGCAAATATAATTCTTCGCCTGTTGACGGAAGATAGCTCAAAACAAGCTGAGGCGGTTGCCAGTTTGATTAGAGATGCTCGTCCAAATGAACTAGAATTACCCGATGTTGTTTTGGCAGAAATCGTCTGGGTATTGCAGTCATATTACAGCCTTAAAAAACCTGCAATAATTACTAGTCTTCGGGCTCTTATTGAAACAAAGGGCATTAAATTAAATCGTGAACTGCTTGGGCTTATAATTTCTATATACCAAGATAATAATATTTCTTATATTGACGCTTACCTTGCCGCCAGATCAAAGCTGGAGAATAAACTTTTATATACATTTGATCAGCGCCTAGAGCAAATTACAGGCTCCAAAGGCAAAACACCATAAGTAAGTACAAGACTAAGCCTTCCATTTCATGAAGGGCTTAGTCTTTTACGATAAAATCCCACGACTGCCCCGGATATAAATAAAATCCTTGACACATCTTTCATAAATTTAGTATTATTTAGTTATGATAAAAACACTTACAGAGGCTCGGGTGAGAAAAATTGTTAGAGAAGAAACAAGTCATCTAGTCACGAAAGAAGATGCTAAACAGTTTTTAACTAAGGAAGATGGAGAGAAATTTGCTACAAAAAAAGATTTAATTGGTTTAGCTCGAGGAACAGAGCTTGATGAGTTAAAAATTGAATTTAAAGATAACCTTGCTAAGTGGAAAGACGAATTATTTACTAAAATTGATGCCGTGTTAGGAAGGTTTGATAAAGCGGAGACCGAGAGAATTATTCTGCAGGAGCGCGAGCGATCAAACAGCAAGAAAAATGGCCACCTCAAAGCTCAGGTTCATGATCATGAGAATAGAATTGAAATCTTCGAAAAACAGGTGTTAATCCAGTAACCAATAAGCGAGTATAAGGCTAAGCCCTTCATGTAATGAAAGGCTGAGCCTTTAATATTTATAAGCGTCTGTTGAAAATTACTACAGGGTCAAACCCTGTTTGACTAATCCGTAAAACAAAGTTAATATAGTGTAATGTTGACTAAAAAAGATCTTAAATTAATAGCCGAGCTCTATAATGAGTCTCGCAAGGAGTTCGCGCGTGGATTTGGTCAGTTGAAAGAGGAAATGAGTCAGTTGAGAGAGGAAATGAGTCAGTTGAGAGAGGAAATAAAAGATCGAATCTATAAATCTGAAGATAAAATACTCAAAGAACTTGCTGATATGCGAGATGAACTAATAATAACTTCAGGCTATTCCGACCGCCTGGAAAATCACGAAGAAAGAATTGAAAGTCTTGAGAAGCAGGTGTTAATCCAGTAGTCCTCTACAGTTGAGTTTAGAGTGGGTTTTAGGTAAACTATGAAACAATTGATATGATATGTAAAGTCCTATGTCACAAGAAACCGCTGATCCTATAATAAGTCATCAGGCTGATCTGGATTTTCAGGCTCTACAGGGTTTGAATTTAAACCCAGAAATAGCTAAACCACTCGGTGCTCTCCCGTTTACCAGGGGTGATGATTATCCAAATGTTGAGATAGCTGTGATGGAGTTGCCTGGTGGACCAAATCAAAAAGAATCTGCAAGTGCAGTCGTGCAGGCTGCAGATGCTCTTTCATCAGATAACAATAGGCCGGTGGTGGTAGTAGATTTAAGAAGTTTTGGTCAATCTCATGGAGCATTCGCTTCTTCTTTTGATGGGAAGGGTATCCACTATCTTGCACCAGGATATGAAACTCGCTACAGGGCAACGATGGGGAAAAAATCAAGTACGCCAACAGATTTCTATCAAGAAGATGTTTACAAAGATGTTGATGAATATATTCAACAACTACCAGTAACTATAGCCACACATTTCAGTAACCAAGAAATGAAGACACGCACTGACATGCAAGTTAAAGCAGTGGTTAATCACTCAAGAGTTATTATTCTGGCAGATGAAAAGGCAGCAAGTGAGTATGCTGCTCACTTAAAACAGAGAGTTCAAGACAAGCCTGAAAATACTCATAGAATCAATTCAGATAATATTTGTCATAGTTGTGGTAATGCTATTTATCGTGGAAGAGCACCAGTTTGCCCCGCCTGCGCAACGTTAGTAATTACTCTAGATCAGTTGGATGCAGAGTTAGGAGCTAAATCAGCTCCTCCCCAACCAGATGAAAGAGAATGGGTAAGAGGAATGGGCATACATGCTATGGATGGTGGATTTTCAATGGCAGGGATTGATATTCCATCAAGACCTGAACTAGACTCTGATCCAACTACTTTCGCTACTGATAGGTTTGCAGGTATTATTCAGTGGGATGGGAATGCAAGACAAGTTCTTGGAAAGCAAAGCTTTACTGATTATCTTGATAATATTTATGACGAAGCTAATGCAGGCGGTATGAATCCGCATAGCGCACTAGAACATGCAATTTCAGAGTTAAGCAAAGCAATGCCTGGAGTCAATATAGTTATGAGCTTGATTAGTGATGGCTATGGTTCAATAATAGGAAGTACGGGTACGATGATGGATTCGGTGATATTTAGTGATCACAATATGCCTCATTATCATAGTAAGTATTCAGGAAAGCCAAATCCAGCTAAGGTTGTATACTCAATAGGAGGCGCAGTCGATAAACTTCCAGTTACGAATATTATTATGTTTAGTAGCTCAGCAAGAAATTTAATCCAAGCAGAACTTGATTCTCAACAATTTAGAAACCTATTTACTAATCCAGCGAAGGGGGAGAATATTTCTAGTCCTATGCATCACTTGGCAGATGTACTTAAGGTAGCTAAGCTTGACCAGCCAACAGCAATTGTAGGAATGTCTAATTCTGAAAGATTATCAGTTGCCCCAGCTATAGCCCTCGAACCCTCCCCCACCCCAGAGCTGTTGACTAAACATATTGAAGGCTGGCAAATGTTGTTTCAAACGACAGAGGGGCCATGGGAATCTCTTGGAGAGGCAAGGCAAGCTGAATTAGAAGAAAGATTTATGGAAACCATTAGAACATATACTGCTCTAAGCAGTGCCCCTGAAGCAGAGAGACCCGCAAGTGATCTTATGGCATCAGCAGTTAATACCCTTGCCGCTGTTGCTGCTTTTCGCCCTGAGCTGGCAGGCAAACTTGCCCAGAGGGTGGTTGATGGGATTGAGCTTGTACTCGGTAACCCAACAGATGCGGATCTTAATACAGCAATCGTTTATGTAAATGATGTTACAAAGCAGATTGCCCAGGACCCAACACGCGCAGCTACTCTTGTATCTTCAAACCTGCAACTAAGCTTTGCAAGAACTATGGTTATATTGGCAGATAGGCTTAAAAATGTCCCAGCTCAAGATCGGATTACATTTGCTAAAAATCAGCTGGCCAGTCCTCTGTATTACATTCCTGGATTGCTAGAGGGTGTTATTTAAAAACTGGTATGAGAACTGTATTTGAGATATAATTTAGATAATGGTACAAGAAACTGTTGAAGCTATTCCCCAACCTCATAATGAGCTATTAAGCTCTGCATTTTCTTATGGCTCTGCCACCCCCGGCTCCCAGTTGTTTTGTGATGGAGCCAGACTTGCTGATGATAGCTTGATTAGGGATGCCTACTATGGAAATCTGTTTCGAGGTTCTGTAGACACCATGCGTCAAGTTGGAGCATTGGATGATGCAGTTTTTATTCATAGCCCCAGTGGCGAAGCTCAAGCTGAAGATCATCCAGGTATTGACCTGTTGGTAAGTAAATATAAGGAAGCTGCAATATTGGCTGCGCGGGGAAGTAGCCGTGGAAAAAGATTTGAATGGGACCTATCAAACTACTATGACAAAGATAAAGACCCACTCAAAAATTCTGATCTAGCTTGTGCTGATGTTCGAGATGATCTTGCAAATGTGGCCTTAAAGGGAAATGCTAAAGCTGTCCACGTATCAGAAGGCGGGGCAAGTTTTGTTAGTACAGATGAACCCGATGAAAAATCAGGAGTATCTGTAAATAGTGAGAGTATACAGCTGAAAATGGGAGATAGGATACTACTTATTACTGGTTCTGCAGTTGAGAAAGTTACAGCAATGACGGGAGCTCAGATTGCCGAATTATCTAGCTCTCCACAAAAAATAAAAGCTCTAGTTGCCGAGCTTGGTGAAAGCCAGGGAGCAATTACGGTTATCGAGAATAGGTTTGATGGTACCCCAGCTATTCTAAAGCAATTTGAAAAAGTAATTGAAAAGGGCGAACAATGGGCAGAGTTACCGGACGCGGATAAACGCACTGCCACAGGCGCACTTATGCGCACTCTTGAATTGGCAAACTTAGATAAAGAAAAAGGACCTGACCAGGCAGCCCAAATAATAGGTAAATTTATCCAGCTGGGTAAAGGAGCTCTGCCTGACTTGATGGTTCAATTAGGAATAAGGTGGGAAATACCAAGTCAGGATGAATTTGATTTTGCTACAAACTTATATCATGCTGGTCAGCTTGATGCCGTTATGGCCTATGCTACTGCCAATCAGATTACTGATGTGAATAGACTTCCGGAAACAATGAGAACAGCATTTACAACAAACTTTAGTATGTTTTTATTGGCAATGGAAAATGTGGACAGACAAGACCAAGCAGTAGGTGCGTTTGGAGCTGTACTTGGGACTTTTCCGGCTTATATTAAGCAAATGGCTGATAGAAATTTATTGCGTAGTAGTTGGAATAATAAGCTGAGATATTTGAATAATCCATTAGGTTAAGAGATAATAAAATATATGAGTGATCGAGAACCACAACCAGCAGGAGCACCAATATTTACTTTCGGTGGTGCTAGTGAGGAGACCAGGACAGGTATAGCTGGAACAACTGAGGCAGTAGGCGCTGGAAATCCATTTATGAATCTTTCAAATAGCACTGCAGCTCCGTCAATTCCAGATAGTGAGCCTGTGGTTACTACAAGTCCACAACAACCAGCTGTCAATGCGGCGCCTCGGCCACAGCATCCAATTTGGGCTTCTGATCCAGCAGATAGGAATACCCCGCCAGTTCGAGAAAAAAAATCTTGGAAGGATTGGAGGCCTTGGAAAAAGAGTGAACCTTCTTCAGCTTCAGAAGTTCAACCAGCTCTTGCTCCCCCAGCTCCTGCTACAGGTGGTTTGGGTATAGGTGTGGATGTTGTTAAGGCAGTTGGTGTTGAACTACCCAAACGAACAGCGCTACTTATTAATGAAGCCATTACAAGAATAACTCTGGCTGGTGAAGGCAGATATCAACTGGCTGGAATTGCAACTGGAGTTCTTGCAGATGTAGGTGCTGAACTGGCTGGTCAATATTTGCAACAATATGGAGTCAATACAACTGCGATTAGGATGTGGAAAAATGCTGCAGCTTTAAGTTTAAGCACTGTAGTACATTCTGTTTTTAATATGGAAGGAATGAAAGCTGCTGCTGCTGGTGATATGATGAGACTATCACAGATAGAAAATCGTCGTGGTAAGGTTGCATCATTTCTGGGTGGACTTGCGGTGGAGTCAGTTGGGTCAGCTGCCCAAATGGCAGGTTCTAGATTTATCGACCAAGTTCAACATACGGGTGCTGGTGAATGGCTTGCTCGTGCAGTTGATTTATCTCCAAACTCTGAGTTTTCTCAAGGTGAAAATGGTGTAATTCATGTGGGTGCTGTTGGTGGTAATGATGCAACATTGGGCGAGTTGGCTGCTAATCTGGATGGCAACTATCGTAATAACTTCTCTGCCGAAGAGCTAGGTGGTGTCATTCATCAAAATTCAGAGGATATAGGTGGGGCAATTAATGAGCTAAATGATGTGACGGATACTGAACCAATCAGAGGTGCGTTTGATCGTGTGATGGGTTATTCTGGGGAATTTACGGAAGACTATACAGAAAGTATGTACAAGAATGATCTTAGATTGTTAGCAAATGGTGTGTCATTAACATCAATAGATTTCACACCTCCAGCTTTGCCCGAGCCAGCAGCAGAACCAGAACAGGCTAAGGCACCTGAACCTGCAGCGACAGTTGCACCAGTACAGTCTACAGAAACAGCTACACCTGAACCAACTGCTACTACGCCAGTAGAAGAAGATATTGAGCCTCCAGCAGGAGAACCTGCAGACAAAGTAGTTATAGAATCTACTACCTCAACTGGAGCATCTGTAGAGCGGGCTGAGGTAGGACCTGCGATTGAAGTCTTTCAAACAGAGGGTGATGAATGGATGAAATCTACTGAGAGTCTTATTAATAAACTCGATCAAATTTTTGTCGATCAAGATAATGGACTAACTGACGACCAACGTGCACAGGTTAATTATCATAGAAATAATCTGCGTGAATTTGTTACAGGAACCGCATTACCTGATGCTGATTACCGAACTGGAGTGGGATCACCTGTTGATCTTCCAACTTTGGTTTCATCGATTGATAACCCTGAACTTGCACAGATAGCAATTGCTAATGAAGGAGAGAGACTTGATGCCTTAGGTGCAATGCAGGACATGTTAATACAAGATCTTGAGGCAGACCTATCTGAAGCACAAAGCGGTACACAAGCTATAACTGTTGCAGAAAATCAGACTGCTGCTCAAGCACTAGAGCAGTCCAAAGGTGATGCATTTAATCCAACTGATTCTAATTCCCTGCCTCAGGGTGGAAATGATTCATACATTGCTCAGATTCAGGAAAGGCTGGATCTTGAACGCGAGATTAAGACTGAGATAGATCAACGACAGATTGCATTAGAACAAGTCAAAAACTCAAGTCCGGATAGTACAAAGCAAGCAGATAACTGGTTCCAAGCTATACATGGTAGCCCAGCAGAACCAGAACAGGCTAAGGCACCTGCTCCCGCTGAAGCGGTTATTCCTGCTGTTGATGTAGCAAAAGCAGATGCTTCGGGGGTTACTGTAACAGAAAATACAGATGGAGTTACACAGGTAGAGGTTACTACTGATGACAAAACTTTATCAGACGTGCGGGCAAGGGTAGGGGCTAATGCTAGTTTTGATTCACAAGTTAATTTCATAGTAGCAAATCAGGAAGCCATTCGGGCTGAGATAAATGAATTACCCGATGGATCACAGGAGCGCGTTGCCGCGCAAACTGCCCTAGACAGAGTTATAGCTAACCCACCATGGGGAGGTGATGGTGATCCTAGGGGTACAGATTTTCAGACTTTGGGGCAACTTCCTCTGGAAAAAGGAGATACTTTTGTAGCACCAGCAGCGGCCGTAGAGGCTAATGCAGCGCCTGCACAATCCATAGTTGCAGAGTCTTCTAAACTAGATGATCAAGCAATTAGGATATCAGAGCAAGATGGACAACAAAAAGCAGAAGTTGCTGGAGAAGATGGAGCGACACTAGCCACGCTACGTGAAACTGCCCTACCGGATGCGGACCTTGCTGGGAAAGTAAATTTTGTAGAAGCAAACTTTGATACAATTCTAGAAGAGATTGCTGAAATGCCAGAAGGCTCAGATAAAGAAGAAGCCAGACAAGCGCTTTTCGGTATCTTAGCAAATGATATGGTTGATAAAGATGAAAGTGAATTTTTATCAGATCTTCAAATTCTTGATCAAATTCAGCTGGAAAAGGGTGATGTTCTAGTAGCGCCTACCAATGTAGAAGCTAATCCACAAACGGTTGCTCCTGTAACTGCTGAACAACCCATAGTAGAAACTTCAGCAACAGCTAGTGCTGATGGATTAAGTGTTGAGGTTAGTGCTTCAGGTATGACAACTGTTACAGTTGAAGCTGGTCACCCTATGACTTTCACAAATGTTATTGAACAAGTAAGAACAGAACAAGGATTAGGATCAATAAATCCAAATAATAGAGCCGATCAAGTATGGTTAAGTACTGTGATTGCTCAAAACTTCGTTGCTTTAAATACTGCGGCTGCAAATTCTCATAATGGAATGCTTCAGACATTCCTTGTTTCTGTATTTCATCAGACAACAATGGCTGCTCCAGCTATAAAAGCTGGGTATGAAGGAGTGATGAACTTAGTGCTTAGTGGAGTAACTTTAACATTTAGTAAATAGTATAATTAAAACATGACCACCAACCAAACAACGCCAGATAGTTTCAGGGATTATGTAGCAGAAGTTCTAAAAACCCTGTATGAAGCTGGACATAAGCCAGAGCAGGTTCAGCCACTCCTCAAAGAATGGATTAAGATTGCCCATGCTAAGGTATACAGTGATTTAGTATTGGCTTTTACAGATCAAGAACTTGAAGAGGCAGAAAGAGTGGCTAGAGAAGAACAGCGTTCAAAAGAAGAAATGCAGGGCATGCTGAAAGATCTCTATATTAAAAAGACAGGAAAGAATCCAGATGATTTGGCCAAAGAGTGTCTAAATACCCTTGCTCGTGCTTTCATGGAAACATATGACAAAAATCAAGCTAGAGCAGAAATCGAGAAAATAAAACCAGTTCAATAGGCAGATCTACTCCGTATTCTCTCCTCCAGTTGTTGTTACTTGGACTGTTGACGTGGCTGAAACGGCGCCTAAGCAACTGCCGCCTGTATATAGTTTAGCGGTATGACCCTGTAAGACAACACTAAATGCTGGATTGTTACCTGGAATCATAGATGAGCTATTGCCTGTATTACTTGTTGTAATAGCGTTACAATTTAAGGTTGTAGCTCCAGTTTGGTCTTCTGTTTTATAACTATATCCAGTGTTAATATTTCCAGTTATTACAATTCTAATACCTACTGGTGAGTTTGGGCTCGGTGGCGTTGCTTGAAGATATATTTTCGTTACTCCTATGCTCTCTGGAACTGGTGTTGCGGTTGGCGGTTGAGGTGCTATGGTTGCCGTTGGACCAGCAGGTGGGGTTGTTGGGGCTACCACTGGTGGGGTTGTGGAGAAATCTGGGGCTATTATTGCTGTTGGGCTGCCTAAGAAGATCCAGCCAATAAAGGCCGCAAACACAAAGCTAGCTACAATTAAGAGTAACCCTATGAGCGACTTCCAGATGCTCCCCCACGCCTCAGATATAGCATCGGGGTTTTCCCCAGCTTGCATAAACTTATATCCTGCTACAACAAAATTCCAGGTTGCAAATAGCCCCCCAATGACTGTTATTAAACGGATAATAAAACTGGCAAGATTTGCAAACCCACCCTGTAAGATTGGAGAAGCGGGCGGCGTTACTCCTGTCCCAATAAATTCCATATGTTTATTGTAATACTATCTGTATCTTTCTGGCAAGCTCCCGCTCGTATTAAAGGCTAAGCCTTGTTTCGCGCCCACTCCTGGAGTGGGTTAGGTTGACACCTAAGGAATTATCTGTGCCAGAGGAGAGTTATTTCTCCTTTGAGGCTAGTTAGTTTAATGTCCTTAATTGCTCCTCTGATAAACTCTTCATGCAGCTTAGTTAGTTCTCTGCCAATACAAACCTGGGTATCCTCTCCCATAATTTCTGTCATTAATTTTAAAGTTTCTTCGATCCTACTATTTGCTTCATAAGCAATATAAGTAATTTTAGGTTCTGAATATCTTGTTAATTCGTCTTTTAGTTTATTTTTTTTCTTGGATAGAAATCCCACAAACATAAATGGGTAAGGAGGTAAACCACTTGCGGTCAAAGCTGATAATAAGGCGCTAGGACCAGGAATTGGAATAACTTTAATCCCCTGTTTTATAGCTCGCTTTACAAGCTTATATCCTGGGTCGGAGATTAAAGGAGTTCCTGCGTCTGAAATTAAGGCAATGTTAGCCCCATGCTCAAGCTTTGTGATGAGGTTTAATAGCTTTCTTTGCTCATTATTATCGTTAAGTGAGATTAATTGTTCTGCTTTGATACTGTGTTCTTTTAGTAGTACGCCGGAAGTTCTAGTATCTTCGCACGCTACAATATCTACCAACTTTAAAATTTCCAAAGCACGAAGTGTGATATCTTTAAGATTCCCTATTGGTGTTGAAACAATATACAATGTCCCCATCTCTTATCTAGTTATTTTGCGAAATTCGGCTATAAGCTTTGTGGTCATAGGGCCCACAGACCCATCTCCGATTTGTAGGTCATCGATATGATGGACTGGCATTATTTCTTTGTTGGATGCCGTAACAAAGCATTCTGTAAAGTTTGATATTTGGGACATAGTTGGGAAACGCTGTTCTAATTCAATATTAAGCGCGGGAACCAGTTCATCAAGGATGACTTTTCTTGTTATCCCGTCCAGAATTCCCTCATTTGCCGTAATAAGCTTTCCATCCATAACAGCAAAGAAGTTACTCGTCATTCCCTCATATAAGTTTCCTTGTGGATCAATGTGAATAAGTTCAATGGCATTATCTTTCCTTGCTTTTGCCAATGCACCTACTCCTGCCATATAGTTTAGGGACTTGGCGTTTGGGATCTGGCGTTCCACTTTGAACGTGGCTACTTTCACCCCTTTTTCATAAAACTCCATAGGATATTCATGACACGGAGCAAATATCACGATCAGACTCCCCTTTCCCACGCTAATACTGTCTTCGCTGATTCCACCAGTAACCACTATACGTATATTAAATTCCGGAGTTTGGGTACTATTTTTACTGATTCCTTCCTTGATTATTGAGTTTAATTCTTCAGCGGTTGCTGGGACTGTCATGGAAAGCGCACGTGCTGAATTATGAAGACGATTTAGATGGTCTTGCAGACGAAAGGGAATTTGGTTATATGTGCGTAGAAAATCGAAAACACCAAATCCACGAAGGACACTAATATCAAAAGCGGAGATTTTAAGCTCCTCCTGGCTTACCCACTGATTGTCTAGATAATGCACTAGCATATATCTATATTATACACCACCAAGGGACCTACTGTCCTTGACCAAAGCCAGGGGGAGGTTCGTTGCTATCTTGATCCAGACCAATAAATACTATTTCCAGGTTTGTTGTGTCTATATTATATTCAGTTAATAGCTGTTGCACCTTCGCTTCCGCACTGCTTTTTTCTCCGGAAAAGTCCACTCTCAAAATTGTTCCCATATTATTCAGCTCAAGATTTAAGTCTTGATATGTAAAAGGATAATCCGGTAGTTGACCATATTGCTGTTGCTCAGAGATATTGTCAGTTGGTATAATTTCCGGCGCCGTTATTGGTATAACTCTTGTACCTGGAGAATTTGTTTTGTTTTTACCAAACACGCTCACTCCAATAAGAATTAGCAGAACCACTACCAATACTCCTAGTATAGTTTTTGCTTTTAAGAATTTAGTATCCATAGTTTTGATAATACCACCAAACATATTCATCATACGTCATATTTTCAAGTCTGGGATATCTTATTGTATTGTTCCCATAATACCTATACCCTGCTTCTTTTGTTTGTGCTTTTGTCCAGTTCAGGCTTGTTTCACCCGTTCCACTGTCGTGCTTGAGCTTGGCTGCGGATCCATAAATATTATCACGCAGATTGCAGACATTTGAAGTGTGGGTATAGTCCCCAAAATCTTTAACCGCATTTTTATATCCACTCCAGGCATTAGGGCAAAATCCAACTCCACAGCCTGGACAAGTTGTATCTCCATTTGCATCTTTTCCGATAGTCATCTGCATGGGGCCAGTTGCTGAGCAGACATTTGGTCCACAACCGGGAATTTTGTTACCGGGGGTGGTGTATTGGGATATCTGAGCTGGAGTATATGTAAAGGTCGTAGACATCTCAATTTTTGCCACAGCCTCCAAAATTGCCGCCGGAACAAAAACCTTACCTTCAATCTCTTTAAATAATACTCTCAAAGATTTAATATTTTCTGTAACTGGCAGTGGTGTGGGGGTTGGAGAACCCACTCCTGGAATGGGTGTTGGAGCAGACTGACAGCTTCCTTCAACTCCAGACCAGCTACACGTTAAGGAGCAACCTGGGGTTAAGGATATTTTCTGCGAGACCCTTAGTGCTCCCTCATCAAGTCCCCCATCACACTGGGCATGAGTTCCATTGGCGGATTCACAAGCAGCGCAGTGATACAGCTCACAGCTAACTTCAAATGTTTTACTTGAGGTATTAGTGATTGTTGTTTTTCGACGCGCACCTGTTCCTAAGGAACACGCAACATCACTCGCTCCATCTCCATCAAGGTCGCGATTTACTAAATCTGCTCCCCCCTCGTGGGGAGTATAGCTACATTGATCCCCACTCCAGGCTGACCAGCAACGACCAACATCAGCGTATACCCAGTCAACTTGTTGAGTTACTTTACCAGCCGCAATTGGCGGCATTGCGATTGATCCCCCACTAGGTGTGGGAGTTATAGAACCCACTCCTGGAGTGGGTGTTGTTGAGGGAGTTAAGGATGGATCAAAAGAGCCAAGCTGAGGCGACCCTTGCTGGGAGTAAACTGTAGCAGACAGGACGTCTCTTTCTGGGTCAGTTAATAAAAAAATTCCAATTAGGATTACAGCAAATAGCAATATCCACGAAGCCATCAGAGCAGTTTTTTGTTTGTTCATCCAGGTAAGCTGATGTACCATATCCATGTATCCAATATATCACATTTATTCACTAGAACTTAAGGCAAGGCCTTCCATTGCATGTAGGGCCTCGCCTTATTAATGGAGGAGCTTTTTGGTTTGAACTGCCAGATACTTGGGAACACGGCTCATCCAAGATTTACCGGTGCGGAATAAATTTCTAATCCTTCGGCCTTCATAGAGCTCTCTTTTAAAAAATGGGACTTCGATTATTGGATACCCCTTTGCTTTCAAAATGCGATTGGTCCAGTCATTATTGCTTATAATAACGTCAAAGGGAGACAGCTTCTCTTCAACAAAGTCTCCCCATTTTTTATCGTTAAAAAAATCTGGTATTCCGTATATTCCAACTAACTTTTCTTCTAACTTTTCTTCCTTGAAAAATGTCTCTAACAGAGATTTTACGTGCTCAAAACCAATTGGGTTATCCTTATTATCCTGATTAATGCTTCCTATTCCAATAATAACCTTTTCAGCTTGTTTTAATCCCTCCAAAATAAGATAGCGGTGGCCTTTGTGAAACGGCTGAAACCTCCCAACTATTAGAGCTACTTTATATTTTTGCATATTGATAATGTGATAATGGGGTCAGCCACCATTTTTTGTTTTTTCGGGTTCTTTGCCGATGTCTGTTTTTTTCCAAGCAGCGTAGTCACAGTCTGGGTAATTAGAACACCCAAAGAACTGCTTACCCCGTTTGGTTCGGCGAACTATGATTTCACCTTTGCACTTGGGACAATCTATTCCAACCTTTTCCTTGTAGTTTTTGGTATATTTACATTCTGGAAATTTGTCACAAGATAAAAACTTACCAAACCGACCTATGCGAATAATCACGTCTCCCGTTGTGCAGTCAGGGCACTTCTCCCCCGTTTTCTCAACAGGAATCTTAACCTTCTCAGCTTCAGTCTGTACTTTGTTCACGGTAGTCTTGAACGGTTCATAAAAAGCCCCAATTACTTTTTTCCACTCTGCGGCCCCATTGGCAATTTCATCTAAACTATCCTCCATTGATGCTGTAAATTTAAGGTCCAATACAGCTGGAAAATGTTCTACCAGAAAATCTGTGACGGTGATGCCAATTTTAGTCGGTGAAAAACGTCCTTCTTCTTTTTCGATATAGTGGCGATCTTGAATATTAGAGATAATAGGAGCATATGTTGAAGGGCGGCCCACTCCTTCACTTTCAAGTTTTTTAATTAGCGAGCTTTCAGAGAAACGTGCGGGTGGCTGCGTAAATTTCTGCTCGCCATCCACATTAATAAGTTTGAGGTTTTCCTTTTGACTAACTTCTGGTAGAAGCACCCCTTCTTGCATGGACTTTGTTATACCAATCACCTTGAGGTATCCATCAAACTTTAAAATTTCTCCACGAGCAATAAGTGTATATGTGTTTGTTTTAGCTGCTTTAGCTTCTACCTCTATCTTGGTGCGGTCAAAGATAGCGCTCTCCATCTGAGTGACTACAAAACGACTCCATATCAGGTCATAAAGACGTGCATCATCGCGACCAAATTTTGTTGAATCTGGCGAAGCGCCGCTTTTGTTTTTAGCTACATTGGTTGGTCTAATAGCTTCATGTGCTTCTTGAGCTACCTTAGATTTGGTCTTAAAAAGCCGCGCCTTTCCAACTAAATATTTTTTGCCATATTCTTTCTCAATATATGCTCTTACCGAAGTAACAGCTTCTAGGGAGATACTCAGGGAATCGGTACGGTGATAAGTAATTAGACCTTGTTCATACAGCTTCTGGGCATGCATCATTGTTTTTTTACTGGACCAACCTAAGCGATTTACGGCTGCTTGCTGAAGAGTTGATGTGGTAAAAGGAGGATTAGGTGAGCGTTTGGCTTCTTTCCTCTCAATATTAGATATTATGTAATTTGAGAGTCTTAGCTGGGCCAAAGCCACGCCTGCGTCCTTTTGGTTATTAACTTCGCCACTTTCACCATTTATTTTATCTAAAATAACCTTGAATTTATCACCTCTAGGAGTTTTCACCTCTGCCTCAATGACCCAGAACTCTGTTGGTTTAAATGCGTCTCTTTCTTTTTCACGGTCTACTACAAGTCTAACTGTAACTGACTGCACACGACCAGCAGATAATCCTGCTCTAACTTTTCGCCAAAGCAATGGTGACAATTTGTAGCCAACGAGCCTATCTAGTACTCTGCGGGCTTGCTGGGCATCCACTAAATTTTGATCAATTTCTTTTGGACTTTTTAGCGCTGCCTCAATTGCGGATTTAGTTATTTCATGAAATACAATACGCTCAATCTTCATGCCTTTCTTTTTTAAAAGTAAGGCAGCATGATAAGCAATTGCCTCCCCTTCACGGTCTGGGTCAGTTGCCAATATAATACTGTCAGCGGCTTTTGCTAGTTTTTTAAGCTCGGCTACTTTTTTGGTTTGGCGCTTAGGAATAACATATTCAGGCTCAAAATCTTTTCTTGTATTCACACCGAGCTTTTTTTCTGGTAAGTCGCGTATATGACCATATGTTGCCTCAATACTCAAATCCTTGCCAGCTTTTAAGAAGCGAGTTAGGGTCTTAGCTTTGGTTGGTGATTCAACTAGTATTAGTTTCATAATTGTTTATTATAACAGCTAAACTAAAGGCAAGGCCATTCATTACATAAAAGGCCTCGCCTTGTTTCGCATTATAACAGGGTTTCTATAATGTTCTGTGCTGATGTAACCGGTGTAGCACCAATACTAATCAAGTAATTTGGCCCATCGCTTAAGTCACTGGTAATGGGGCCAGGGACAGCGTAAACATCTTTCCCCTGCTCTAATGCAAAGCGCGCCGTAATCATAGTTCCACTTTTTCTAGCCCCCTCAATTACAATAATAGCTTTTGACAAGCCGGAAACTATGCGGTTTCTAGTAATTATTCCAGCTCTGGTAATATCCGCTCCTGGTGCAGTTTCAGAAACTACCACCCCAGCTTTTATTATTTCGTTATATATAGCCTGATGACTTCTTGGATAGCAGATATCTACTCCACACCCCAAGACCGCGATCGTAGGCTTTTTGCTTTTTAGTACAACTTTGTGAGCAACTGTATCGATTCCCAGTGCTAGTCCCGAGGTAATAATATATCCTTGTTTGATAAGTCCAGCTACTAACTGTTGGGTTGAGCTAATACCATAGGCAGTTGGTTGGCGAGTTCCGATGACGGCAATTTGGGGTCTATTTAATAGCTCAATATTACCTTTAGCATAGAGAACTATGGGAGGATCTGGTATTTGCAGAAGGTTCTTGGGATACTTTTTATCTGCCTGAGTCAAAAAGAAAATCTGTTGCTGTTTTAGCTTTTCTATCTGACGATCTGGGTTAAAACTTTTTCGAAACTTAATAAAGTTGTCATATATTTTTAATCCCAAAATATGTTTAAGTATAGAGTCTTTTGCTAAGTATGCAGCGCCTGCCGATCCGTATTCTTTCAAGAGCGCTTTAGCCCGCATAGGTCCAATACCTGGGGCAAAACTCAACCCAATAAAACCCTCTTCCTCACTAACCATATGAATATTATACAGGTTTGGAATATTCACTATTTATTTAAGGACGGTCCTTAAATAAATATTAAGGTTTACATCCTCAAATTTGCTTGGTGAAGAGTGCGGGATAAGGGATTTAAAGTTAACCCTAGAGCTTCCAGTGTAAAAGCTCCAAGCAGTAAACTGTCTCCCTTTTTTCCGAATAAAATAGGTGCAGCTGACTCCTTTCCTTCAAATTCATACATTGCACTTCCCACTTTACGTTTAATAGTAGAACCATCCGCTAGCGAAAATTCCTCTTCTCTTTGTGGTTTAATTCCAATGCGTTTTAAAATACTGGCTGGAACTACAGTATAAGTTGCTCCGCTGTCGACCAAGAATCTGCCTTGATATTCCCTCTCTGGGTTTTGTGGATTTTTAATTTTTAGTCTAACATTTGTCATTCCCATGGTGAAATACAGTATATCACATTGAAATTGTTAATTTATTTTAAAACCGGGTTTTAAAATACTTGTCCAGGATTTGTTTGGCGATGGGGGCAGCGTCATCTGATCCAGCTCCTCCACCTTCCAATAAAACCGTGACTACTATTTCTGGATTAGAAGCTGGTGCAAAAACTGTAAACCAAGCGTGGGTTTTATCTTTGTTTCCAAATTCCGCCGTTCCGGTTTTGCAAGCAACTTTAACTTTGTAATTAAAAAACGGGTAACCGGTTCCTCCAGGTTCACAAGCTTTAGTCATGCCAGCTGTAATTAGATCTATAGTCTTTGGTGCAAGCTTTAAGTCAGTGCAATCTGGCTTAGCTTTGGTAAGGAGCGGTTTACAGAGTTTACCTTGGCTTGCTATCACAGAGGTAAAAAGATTTACCTGAATTGGAGTAGTTAAAATATCTCCCTGCCCTATTGCAGTAATATATGTATCGCCCAAGTACCAGCGGTCTTTTTTTGTGCTTAGTTTCCACTCAGGATCTGGCATACGACCAGGCAGTTCACCAGGAAGCGCGATGCCTGTAAGCTGACCAAGACCAAAGAGCTTAGCATAGGTGACAAGCTCTTCAATTCCAGTTACACCTCCTAGTTCATAAAAATATGTATCAACAGAGCGTGCCAAAGCTTTTACTATATCTACTTCTCCTTCCGTACGACCATACTGAGTAAAATACCAGTTGCGGTAGATAAATCTGCCGATCTGGATAAAGCCATTGTCAGTAAATATTGTGTCCGCGTTTATGGCGCCACCTTCAAGACCTGCCGTGGCAGTAATTATCTTGAAGGTAGAGCCCGGTGGATAAAGACCTCCCACTGCACGATTGAACAAGGGACGCCGATTGCTTTCAAAATATGAATTGATTAAAGTTACATTACTACGATCAACAAATGTATTGGGATCAAAACTAGGATTAGAATATATTACAAGAACTTCACCAGTAGTTGGTATGGTAACAATCACGGCGCCTGGTTTATCTCCTATGGCTTCGGCCGCAACGATTTGAAGGGAAATATCTAAAGTTGTGTAAAGATTTGCTCCAGGAACTGGATCAATGCGGTCAAGTTCTTTTAAATTCTCCCCAACCGCATTGGTTTCTCTAAGCACTTTTCCCTCGTGTCCACGCAAACCATTATCATAAATCTTTTCCAATCCAGACTTGCCAATTAAACTGCCGATCTGTTTTCCAGATTCTACCTCGTCAATATCTACTTCACCTACATAACCAATACTGTGCGCAAATGTTGAGCTATATGGATAATAGCGAGTGACAAATTCCTCGATTCCCTCACTCTCATCTGCAGCTTCAAGTTTAATATATTCTTCCTGTGTATAATACACATACGACTGACCCTTCTCTTTTGACCAGCTACCACGCCTATAAATAGGCTTATTAAGAGTAAGCTCCTCATTGTTCCGATCATAAATAACACCCCGCTCGGCCCAGATTATTTCTTCATTTACTCGATTGCCGTCGGCAAGGTCTTTATAGTAAGCACCCCGAACTAAGGTAACCCAAAATAGGCGTATAAATAGAATACCTAAAATAAGGGTAAACAGAATAAATAATGGAATAACGCGTGGAGCAACCATGCTTTGTTTTAAGCCGTGTTCAAAGCTGGCAACCTGCCCGTGGTGCTGTTCACTTCTTACAAAATCACTAAAACCTTTCCCGAGTCGTACAGTCATGGAACTACATTACCACAAATACAAAGGTAAGTAGCTGATAGTCAATTGATGGAGAAATTACTGCTTGCTGGTAGACCTCTACCTTATCATCAAGAAGCTGATTTATTACACCTATAAGGATACCACCAGGCAACCCCTCTGCACCGGAAGTTCCTACAAGATCGCCTATTTTTAATGTTTCTGACTGCAATATGCGAGTAAGCATTAACTTGTTATCTCCCCCTTGCAAAAGACCCAGTGCCCCACTTTGAGTTCGCACAGGTATCTTTGATTCGGGATCTGTGAGAACTTTAATCTTTGAGGAGTGCTCCCCCACCTCCATTACAGTGCCAATTAATATTTCTTGACTAACCACAGCGCTTCCTGCTTTAACACCACTTGCCTTTCCCTGGTCAATAAACAAATAACGACTGTTTCCTACTATGCGAGCTGGTAATAATCCCAATTCTGGTGAAAGTGGAGCTTCCAATTGCATACGCAAAGCCGCGTTTTCATTTCTTAGCTTTACTATTTCAAATTTAAAGGCATATAGCTGTTCTTGCAAAGTCTGTTTTTCTTCATTGGAGAGCGTGGTTTTTTGTTTCCAGATAAAACTTCGCAAGGCATTGGCTTGAGACGAAATGGTAGAGCGAACTAGGTAGATAACAACGATGACAAGAATGGTGGAGATAATAAGATAAAGACTATTTGAGCGCAAGTTCATATTATTATTTCTCTAGTTGCATGAGGTAATCTGCTGCTTCCTGGTCATTACTGTTAATATTATTTATGACATACTCAAATTGAAGCTTAGCCAACTCTGTTTGATCAGCCTGGAGATAGAATAATCCCAAGAGAATGCGTGCGTCTCGATAATTAGATTTTAGCTCAATTGACTCCCTCAGGGTTGGAATGACCAAGTTGCTTAGCTCTCCATCTCCAGAATAAAGAAGCGCAAGATTATATAGTAACTTAGGGTCATTGGGAGATAAGTCTAAAGCTTCTTTGATTTCGGATATGGCAAGACTTAGGAGCTTTGGATCTGTTTCTGATAGAAGATAAAGCAAGCGCACACTGTCTTTGGCTAGGTTTAAGTTATTAGGAGAAATAGAGCGCGCCACAGCCTGAAAAGAAATAGCCTCAGCTTTAAGTTGAGCAGCCCGGCTAGATTCTTCTCTCTGGTAGGCACTTCGGGACAAAAGCCCCTCAGCATACGCTAGCTCACTCCAGTAGCGCGGTTCATCTGGTCTAAGACTTAAAGCTTTGGCTAATTTACGTCTACCCTCCAGTGAATATCCACTACTAACCAAATTTTGCCCTTTGGAATATAGTACATCCGCATACCAAAATCTAGCAAGTAATGTCAGCAGCAATCCTGACAGCAGCAAGATGAATATAATTAAGACCCGCCTAAGCCAGATGCTCATTCCAGGGATGTGAAGCACATTCCTGGAATGGGAACCAATAAGCACCATAAAACTTGCAGGAATAAGCCAGAAAAATATACTAATTACCACAACAGAAAAGCCAAAGAAGTTAGTAACAAGAATACTTATCCAAGAGGCAAAAAGGCCAGCTAGTAAAGAGCGAAGAGCAAAGTGTGAAGAGCTTTTTAATATAAAACACACAGAGTAAAATATGAAGATGGAAATCAGCAAAAGATAAGTTCCTAGTCCAACGTATCCTGTTGTTGCTAGGAAGTTTAAGTATTCGTTGTGTGCCTTATTGTACAAAAAATCCCACTCACTTGTTAAGTTATGTTCAACTGGTCGATATTTATAAAAAGCCCAGGCAAAAGTTTCGACACCTGTTCCAAAAAATGGGTTAGCATTTGCAGCATTTAAGGCCCCTTGCCAAACATATTTTCGAATCTGGCTCGACTCGGTACCTCCCAGACTCAACACTGTTCCTGGTCCACGATTTATGATCGTTTCGTCAATTTGGCTCGACCTATATTTGCTCACAATGCCAGGAAGAGTAAATCTGTGCAAAGGAGTGTCATTAAGCCCAGTGATAAATGATAGGAGCAAAAGAACTACGTGAAAGATAATAATGATTTTTTTTATCCTACTCTGCCTAAATATTAATAGCCAAAATGTGGCGTCGGCAATAATAAATCCTAGTAAGCCTGAGCGGGATTTAGTGTAAAGAATTGTTAAAAAAAAGATAGTAGGCAAAATATACATGAGAATAATGTGGTTGAGTTTGTTTTGAGGTTCCTTTTGTTTGTAATAATTTAGACCCAGCCCTAAAGAAAGAAAAAGCAAAATATTCATATATGCCGCCAACCAGTTTGGTTGACCAATAGATGAAAAAACACGCCGCGCCACGTCCTGCACCCAGAGATGTTTATCTATTCCAAAATGCTGTAAGACTCCGTATGTCGCAACTAAAGCTCCAGAAAAAATAGCAAGTTTTAATATCTTAAGAAGTGCTTCTTTAGTTACATTGCTAATAAACCCGTAGTACAGCAGGATAAAACTAATAACAGATAAAAGCCCCCCATGTTGCCGGGAATAATAACCCCAGATTGAGACGTGTCTGTCAATCGAAACAAAGCTTGAGATGGCTAATGTTAAAAGAAAAAGTGCAATAGGAATATCTAAAGGGCTCCTTTTAATCTGCAGCTTGCCACTTAAAATTACTTTGAGTAGCCATGTTATAAACACCACAATCGTAAGACCGTAGACTAAAAACATTTTGTTAAATTCAAATAACTCAGAAGTATAAGGTACGACCAAAACTGGCGTTGCAACCACCAGGACGTAGTAAGCGTAGATAAGTATCTTTGATGTGAGGCTAAAGCATCTCTTCATGTAGTCTCTATCTTAACATTTTTTTGAGCTGGTGTGTGCTGTATAATTGTAGGTATGTTAAAGTATATTTTTGGTGCGATGTCCCACAACTTAGCCATAGATCTAGGTACAGCAAATGTATTGGTATATGTTGAAGGTAAAGGAATAATGATTCGAGAGCCATCTGTGGTGGCTAGACATAGAAAGAGTAGAAGAGTTTTAGCTATTGGAGACGAAGCCAAGGCTATGGTTGGCAAAACTCCCAGAACAATTGAAGCATTTCGCCCCTTAAGACATGGAGTTATATCTGACTATGACGCAACTAAATTTATGTTGCAGGAATATATTAAAAAAGTTCACTATCGCCCACCCGGCACATGGCAATCATATTTACCAAACGTTCCAAGACCCAAAGTAATCGTAGCAATCCCCTCTGGAGTAACCGAGGTGGAGCGCCGCGCTGTGTGGGAAGCCTGTTTGGAATCTGGAGCGCGCGAAGCATACCTGATTGAAGAACCAATGGCTGCGGCAATTGGCGCGGGACTCCCCATAGAAAAGGCTCGTGGGTTGATGGTTATTGATATTGGAGGTGGTACAACAGAAATTGCGATTATTTCACTGGGAGGAATTGTATTAAATAGCTCAGTGAGAATTGCCGGAGACGAAATGAATGAAGCAATAATTAGCTATGTACGACTTCGACATTCATTAATAATTGGAGAAAATAGCGCGGAAGAAATTAAGATCGCCATAGGATCTGCATACCCAGACGAAGGCAAGCGGAAACATCATGTGCTTCGTGGAAGAGGTTTTGAAAGAGGTTTACCAAAGTCTGTAAAATTATCATCAGATCATGTGCGAGAGGCTTTAGATAGTGTAATAAATAAAATTATACGGAGTATCAATGAGATTGTAGAGGAGATTCCTCCAGAGTTGGTGGGAGATATTATGGAGCATGGTGTTGTTTTAACTGGTGGTGGAGGTACACTTCGGGGATTAGATAAGAGAATCTGCGAGGCAATTAGGATGCCAGTATGGGTAGAGCCCGATGCGCATACAGCAGTTGTTCGTGGAGCTGCAAAACTTCTAACTAATCCAAAACTCCTAGAAAAAGTTAGAGTAACCAGCGGTCTTCAGTAATACAAGGTTCTTGTCAAACGCCGGACGTTTGACACGACGTTTGACACTGAGGAGAGTTGAATTTGTTAAAATTATGATTTATTCAATAACTTCTTCAGATTCGTAGACTGTGCTGTTTCCCAAGATAAAAGCCAGTCATTTAGTTTTTTATATTTTGTCGATTTTTTCTCAACGACCCCATTTGTTATAGTCATCATGACTACCAACATTCACTAGGATAACTGTATTTTTAGCTTCAAAATCAAAAAGCACCCTATGACCATTTTTCAAATAGAAGGAATAGTAGTCTGCTAAATTTCCCTTAAGTTTGTGAGTATGCAAGGAGGGACTAAATGGGTTGTTAAAAAATATCTTTATTTTTTGCTCAAAATCCCTTTTTATCTTAGTCGACAGTTTCTTAAAAGACCGTTTAAATTGAGAAGAACGGTTGATCTTCATGCTATGTTAAGAATATAATTCTTTAATTAGCTCATCAGCTGAAGTAAACGTTTTACTTTTCCCCATGGCATATTCTAGCCTAGCTTCAGCAACCATCTCATCAATAGTATTTGGGTCATTAACTTTTTTCATAGATTTAACATCTACTTCCACAACAAGCTTCCTCCCCCGATCACTGCTATAAAGAGGCCTCAAACTGGTTAAAGGAAAAGAAACTGTCGCTGGGATAATTTGTATACTCATAATATTTACTCCTTTTATTGTTTGTATGTTAACACAAGTTGAAAAAATTGACAATAGACGATATGTATCTATTCACAATTTAACAAAGTAGCGAATACAACAAGGCTAAGCCTTTAATACGAGCTATTAAGCTGGACTAGAAAAAAGATTTACTCAATAACTTCCTCTGCTTCGTAGATTGTAGTATCAATTGTCCCACTCTCTGGTGAGCGGGACTCAGGTAGGTCTAGTTTAAAGCTTTGAATGATTAGTTCGAAGAGCTTTCTGGTTTCAGGTTCCTGGTTCATGGTTTCGATCAGATAGAGCACATCGTGGTCAATCGCGGCGGTAAATAGCTGATTCTCGGTTGTGTAGTTGCTGGCAGCAATGTTGCCAAGGGCGGTGGTACCGGAAAGCTTAGCTGTCACACTTGCTTCTTTTTCCCAAGATTTCAGCCAGTCATTTAGTTTTTTATATTTCGTATCAATAAGCTTAATCTGGATTAGTTGTTTTTTGTCTTTATCTATAACAGATAATAGTGAGTAGTGTTCGTCGTCGTCAGGTGTAATATCCGCAACAGTTAGGTCATTGTAGTACTTAAAAGAAAAACCGGCTTCGTCTTCAAATAGTACTGCTTCTCTGGTAGAAGTCTTAATGGTTTCTAGTATTGGGGTTATATCCTCATTTGTTGTTGCTTGCCTTCTAATTAAGAGCGCAGCTATTACAACCACTACAATTATGAATAAGAATACAAGATAGACGCGTTTTTCCTTTGACATAAGCCTACCACCCAGTATATCATGTAGCCATAATGAAAAAAATAATTTTGTTTCTGATTTTATTGAGAGCTTTGTCACTGCCCGTGACTGTGGATGCAAAGCGACTATTACCACAGGTTGCCGCGGCAAATCGACCAGCTGTTCGATCCGCACCTATCAGTAAATCAAAAGGTGTGTCTGCAAAGGTAAGTTTTGGTAGTGATCACAAAGCCTTGAATATTACGTTTAGTAATTTAATCGTATCTAAAAAAGTAGATTACGCTTTAACATACAAAAGCAACGGCAGAAAAGAAGCGGTCATTGGAGTAGTCAACCCCAGTGAAGGAGATGGAGCCGAGCGGGAGCTCTTATTTGGAACTTGTTCTAGCGGAGTATGTACCTATCATACGAGAATAACCGAAGCTAAGCTAATTATAACAACCACACTTAGTAATGGACGCAAAGTATTAAAACCCTATCGCCTCAAAGTATAATCATAAGTCATGAATATTAGTAATAATGCAAAGCTGCAAGATTATAGTAATTTTGGTCTGGGTGGGATTGCAGATAAAATTATTACTGTAAGCACTTCAGATGAATTGGTTAGTGCTTTAACATCGCTCGAGCAAGATAAAGAGCCCTATAGAGTTTTTTCAGGTGGAACAAATGTGGTATTTCCAGATGAAGGATTAACTGAAACGCTTGTGCATATTAAAGCTGGAAATATAGAAGTAAATAAAACAGATCTAGGGCTTACCACAGATTCTGGAGTGTTACTTATGGATGTGGTAAAAAAAACACTAGAGTTAGGTTGGATGGGAATGGAAAACTTATCTGGTATTCCTGGCACCATAGGTGGAGCTATCTATGGCAATGCTGGAGCATATGGAACAGAGCTTAAAGACTTAGTAGATGAGGTTGAGATTTATGACCAAGGAGCAAGAAAGTGGCTTAGCAATACAGATTGTCAGTTTGGATATAGGACAAGTGTTTTTAAACACTACAGTGGAGTCGTGCATAGTACCATCTTAAGAGTTAAACTAAAACTAGCTGGGAAAGGTTCTATAAGTGAATTGACAAAAAAGTCACAAGAAATTATACGAGCCAGAGAGCAGAAATATTTGCCCGTTCTCAAGTGTCCAGGCAGCTACTTTAAGAATATATTAGTCAGCGAGCTAACCACAAAACAACTTTCAGGCATTCCCCAGGATAAGATTATGTTTGGGAAAGTTCCAGCTGGATATTTGCTGGAAGAAGTAGATGCTAAGAGTAAATCTGTGGGAGATATAAAAGTAGCAGATTTCCATGCAAATCTTATCTATAATGCAGGTAATGGAACTGCCAGAGAGGCAAAAGAATTAGCAGAGATATTAAGACAGCTAGTTCTGGATAAGTTTGGAATTAGACTGGAAGAAGAAGTGAGGTATTTTTAGCTCTGCAAACCTATTGATCCACATTTTGGACATATATTTACAGGGTTTGACCCTGTGATTTTATATTCTACTGAACAAGGTAACTGGAAATCTATACGAATAACTTTTCGAGTTAATCAAGGAGATCTAGTCAAACTTAAAGCTAAGGCTATGGAAAAAAATATCCCCTATCAAACTTTACTTAGCACCTTAATTCGTAGTTATGTTGAAGAAGGATATTCATTCAGACTGTAATTAGTTCAGGCCGTTACCAAGCGCTATTTACAGGGTCAAACCCTGTAATTTCAACGCGAAACTCCAGATTATAATCTGTTTCTCCGTGGCGAACAAGGTATATTGTACAGGGGTTAGAAAGCTTCTTCTTCATTTATCACTTCCCATGAGTTTTTCAACTTTTTGGAGCTCTTTTTGGATAGCAACTAGTTTTGAGGCAGTTGAGTAGTCTTCGTCTTTGACAAAGTACACCACTGGCTTATTGAGGGCTTCGGCTATCTCTTCAAGGGTATTGAGGGATGGCTCTGCTCGTCCTACTTCCCAGGCACTAACTGTCTTATCTGAAACTTTTATAGCCTTACCTAGGTCTCGCTGAGAGAGTCCTGCGTCCTTACGGGCCTGTTTAATGTGAGAAAGGACATATTCACTTAACTTTACTTCGCGCTTAGTGCTTGACATATTAGTTATATCAACCGTTACATATTTATTAGTAAATAATAAGTGAAATGCGGTGTGCAATTCATCAACTGACTTAGTGCTATACATTATTGCTTTATCTATCTTATTACCAGCCTGTGGCGCTAGGAATACTAATACATCTTGCCCTTTCCAGTCAAAACTGTCTATGATAGTTAATTTTTTATCAGGGACAAGTATAGGATAATTCCCTATCTGTAGTTTATAGAGAGCAATGCCAATTGCCAATTCTATTCCATATAAATTTCGGTCCCTGCCACGACGAATATACTGCTTATTATGAGTGAGAGCATACTTGTATAATTCGGCCTCAACAAGGTATGACATACCAATGGGTAGTTTTATTCCGGTGTCGCGTGGAATTGCTTTATATGCTGTAACCAAATGGTCTCCCCGATCACTAAAAAGAAGTCCCCCGATGTATTGATTCCCCTTATATACGCTCACAGCTTTATAGGGATAGCTATGAGGAGGTTTGGTAATTATTTTGTATTTAACATCATGCACTTGTCCGCCAATGCTCTGGATGTGACGGGTGTATATCTTGATAAAGTTATCTATAAATTCTTCGTTAACGTCGTCAACTTTGATATTGTAGTTGTTTTCAGCTAGATGTTGCTCCGCTTTGTGGATTTTCTTGCGGGTTTTACCACCAAAAGGAGCTAGATAATTATCATAGTCAGATATATCTATTCTCCAGCTAATTTTCTGAGGGTAATCACCGTTAATATTCATATGTGTTATATTATAACACCCACTCCTGGAGTGGGTTAGGTTGACACCTAAGGAATAAACTGCTGATATAATAACCTTATGCGTGTAATACAAGTTCCAGCTCATGTCTTAACTACTAAAGCTGAGACAATAGTCAAATTTGATAATAAACTGCTCAAGCTAGTCGAGGAAATGATAGACACTTTAGAAAAAACCAAGGATCCGGAGGGTGTGGGATTAGCGGCTGTCCAAGTGGGAATTGCAAAGCGCATTTTTGTCATGAACACTCGTCCGGAAAGCACTAGAGGTGGTAAATATGAGTCTTTTATAAATCCAAAAATTATAGAAAAAGAGAAGGATAAGGCTGACAAAGTATTAGAAGGTTGTTTGTCTATTGAGAATATTTGGGGGTATCCAGAAAGAGCAAGTGGTGTAAAACTAGTTTACCAGGATCTTAAAGGTAAAAAGCATATCAAAAAATTTATAGGATTTGGAGCAGTCATTGTTCAACACGAAGTCGACCACTTACAAGGAAGACTTTTTACACACCGAGTAATTGAGGAGGGCAAAGATTTATACAGAATAGATAAAGATGAAAATGGAGAATCAGAGCTTATCCCATTAGAACTGTAGTATGAAAAAAATATCACTTGTCTTTTTTGGTTCGCAGAAAAATTCAGCTGAGTTATTGGGGTTATTGGTTAAAGACGATCGGTTCAAGGTTGTAGCTGTTGTTACCCAGCCAGATAGACCCGTGGGGAGAAGGAAAGACATAACTGCTACACCAGTGTCTAGGGTTGCAGAAAAAAATAAAATAGATATTCTAAAGCCCGAAAGAGGGAATAAGAAAAATTTGCTTAAAGATTCAGGGGAGTTATATGAGAGCTTAAGAAGTTATAGCTTTGATCTAATCTTAACCTATGAATATGGGCAATTATTACCAGCAGAAGTGCTTTCGCTGGGAAAACTTGGTGGAGTAAATATTCATTTTTCTCTTCTACCTAGCTACCGTGGTGCAGCTCCCCTACCCTGGCAGATACTCCATGGTGAGAAAGAGACGGGAATTACATTTAGCAAGATGGGGGCAGAATTTGATGCAGGAGACTTACTGTACCAAGAGGTACAAGAAATTAAGAGTGAGGACACCACTGTGGAGCTTCATGAGAAGTTATCTATGAGAGTTCTAGATATTACGCCAAATATATTACTAAAATACTTAGAGAGAAAACTTGAAAAAGTAGAAAGTAATTATCCCGAGTCTTATTGTCCCAGAATGAAAAGAGAAGATGGATATATTAATTATATTGAATTTAAAGAGGCTGTTGAAGGAAACGAAAAAAGGGCAAATAAAATTATGCGGATGCTTCGAGCATTTAACCCCTGGCCAGGAGTGTATACGCTAGTAAACAGTAAGAGGTTAAAAATTTTAAGTGGGAAAGTTGAAGGAGATAAGTTTATGCCAGAAAATGTACAGTGGGAAGGCTACCAGACCCAAAGCTGGGCAGGTCAAAAGCTATAATTTTGAAAAAAATACAAGGTTTGTCCTTGTAGAAAAGTTTAGCTTTGTTTCGTAGATTTTTTACCACCAACCAGATCTTCAATGCTGATCTCTTCTTTCTTTTCTACTACTTTCTTTTCTACTACTTTTTCTGTCACAGCTTTACTGGGAACTGGTTTGGTTATTTTTTCAGGAGTCTTACTCTCTGGCCCTTTTTGCCAATCAACAAGAGTAATAACATTTTTGGATAATATGGCATTGTCCTTAGCTGTGGTCTTGCCATATTTTTTTACACGCTTTAAACACTTGCTGCAAATTTTAACCCGAGTAACCTTTCCATCTACAAAAACTCGCTTGGTTATAATATTGGGATCAAACGTCCGATTTGTCACTCTGTGAGAGTGGGAAACGTTGTGACCGTATTGCTTAGATTTAGTACAGACCTGACAAATTGCCATTATGGTAAGATATTATACATGATCGGAACCTTATTTACCAACCCCTTGTTATTTTTTGGTTGGTTTATAGCGCTAATCGTAGCCATTACTGTTCATGAATTTGCCCATGCCTTTGCGGCAGACCGCTTGGGAGACCCTACTCCCCGGATTCAAGGACGACTAACCCTCAACCCTTTGAGCCATCTGGATCCTTTAGGAACGCTGATGATTTTATTTGTGAGATTTGGTTGGGGTAAGCCCGTGCAGTTTGATCCTTTTAATCTGGAAAATCCCAAACGAGACGCAGCGATAATCTCACTTGCTGGTCCAGCTTCTAATATTGTCTTAGCAGTTATTGCAAGTCTGCTTTTGAGAGTTATTGGCTCAACGTCACCAGTTGTTTTTGTGCTATTGGCCGCAATTCTACAACCAATAATCTTATTAAATATCATCCTTGCAATCTTTAATCTCATTCCTATTCATCCGCTGGATGGGTTTAAAATAGTAGCAGGACTACTAAACAAGAATCAGTATCGTCAATGGATGGAGCTTCAAAGATACGGTATCTTTATCCTTATTCTGCTACTATTACCTCTAGGTCCCGGTGGTCCTTTTATCCAAGGATTAATTAGTGGACCAATTAAGTTTCTGGTTAACATACTTATCCCATCTTCAATTCAGCTGATTTAAGTAGTCTTAATGTGCTAAGATTAATAAGCATGACAAAGGATAATATTGTGCTGGGTATTACGCTAGTTTTTTTGGTTATTACGCTGCCACTAGTACTTTTAGTTACACAGGGAAGGATTGATCTCCGGCCCCGCGCAGGATTTGGCAACGCTACTCTCTCGTTTAACCCTGGATCTCCCAATGTTAGTGTTGGAGGGGAAACTGTAATAACTTTAAAAGTTGATACTGGAGATAAATTATTATCTGGAGTTGATATATCATTAATATATGATGCAGACAAAATCGAGATTGTAGAGATTACATCCGCGAGCTACTTTGATACTCCCCTACACGTCGAAAAAAACCTTCCAACAAATACAGCTCCCTTTAGTGCAATGCAGATAATTCTGGTACGAAAGACTGCCACCTTCGAACTTGGGTCGGGAGATAGAGAGATTGCGACTATAAAAGTTAAGGGTAAAACTCTTGGGGCTTCTCCATTTGTAATGCGGCCAAAAGAAATAGTTGCCTATAATGCAACTGGAAATGATTCGCTATTAACACCACAGGGAAGCCTTGCAACGCAGGTAAACGTAGTCGAAACTCCACCTTCAGGCAGTGAGCCAATTATTAGTTTTTTAACAAAATTAGCTCGCACTTCAAACGATAAAGCCTTGCCAGATATAACAGTTAAACTAACTGTCGTTGACCAGCTACCCACTACTCCAGTTTCTAAAGTATTTGAGGTGCCACTGACAGTTGGTCAAAATCATGTTTATCGTCTGACAAGACCACCTCTAACGCTTACAGGTGTTATACCTGGCTTAAAGAAGACCATATTACTTAAAGGACCAAAACATATACGTATTAAAGTGGCCGATCAAATTGAGCTTAAACCGGGAGTTAATCCAGAATTTGACTGGACGGCAATTGCAAAACAATTGCCACCCGGAGATTTGCCTGATCCCGATCAGGATTATCGGCAAAATGGTGCTATTGACGCAAGAGATGTCTTTTTAATGAAGCACCGTATCGGCTCAAAAAGTACCGTGGATGTGATGGTGGCTGATTTGAATTATGATGGAGTTGTATCTGCCTATGATCTGGACACTCTATTTAGATCGTCGGCTACTTATTATGATGACGAGAACTAGAAAATTTATTGTTGTAGGGGGCTTGGCTTTAGTAGTTAATCTAGCTCTGGTTGGTTATCTGTATAAGGGAAGTAATAAAGAAGATGAGGTTTTGAAGAATGTTAAGATCATCAGACCAAATACAAGATCTAATATACCACCTACTGGTCCTAATCGGCCGACCAAACGCTTGGCAACGTTTACGCTGGAATCTGACCTAACCTCAACTACGGTTGGAGGAACTGTTACAGTAAAAATTAAGTTAAATTCACCAGAACTTTTACTGGGCGCTGATGCAATTATTACTTATGATCCAGCGATATTAGGAGTAAAAAAGATCAAAAGTGGCGACATGTTTCCTAATTATCCCCGTATTTTAAGTGAACCGACAAAGTCAAGAATAGTGGTAACAGGGGTTAATATTGATCAAAGTGAGCAAAATAGCGATTTGTTTGCAGTGGTTGAGTTTGTTGGGCTTAAAGCTGAGTCTTCAAGTATTAGTTTTGTGCATGAAATAAGCGATGAAAAAAGTGGCTCGACAGCAATTAGCGTGGCAAGTGGCAAAAATATTTTAACAAATGTAGAGGATCTTTTAATATTGGTACAATAGATATAGGTAAACTATGAAACATATGAAAAAGTTTAGACATACTCACTTAAGGCAAGACCTTGTGAGTTTTGTTTCGCTTATGCTTGTGGTGTTGGCTCTGGTCTTAGCTAGGCCTGGTGCTGTTTCGGCGGCGACCCTTTCTTTAAGTCCGCAAGCTAGGCTTATTAAGCCTGGGGAAACTTTTTCCGTTGATGTGTTGATCAATACTAAGGGTGAGAGTGTTACATTTGCCGATGTCTATTTTACACATGATAAAACCTTGCTTGAAGCTATTACTGTAACTAATGGAACATTTTTTCCTAATACTTATCATGTGCTCACTCCGGGTGAGCCCTACTTAAGCGGTGCATTATCTCAAACTGGTGAATCATATACAGGGACGGGTAAAGTTGCCACAATTACATTTAAAGCATTAAAGGAGGGTGTGGATACTATGGCCTTTAAATGTGCACCAGGAAAAACTGCGGATACTAATATTGCCCGTCTTAGTGATGGCGCTGATATTGTTGAATGTTCAGCGCTGGTCAACGGAGTGTATACCATCTCTAATTCTGGTACTCCAGGCGCGCCCACCCCTACTCCCAATTCACTCCCGCAGGCAGGGAGCATCAATAATACGCTAATGTTTGCTGGCTTAGGCATTTTATTGACAATTGTGGGGATAATAGTTATCCTTTAGATAGGTATGGGTGGCAATGCAAAAAACTTGTTTATGGTAGTGGGGTTCTTAGTTGCCTTGGTTCTTTTGGTATTTGGATTAAATGAGTTACGTGGAGTTTTGGTGGGAGCAGAAAGTAAATTACAACCCTCGGGGGTTGATACAACAGGAATAACGAGTAATTCCGCTATTATAAATTTTGCAACCGCAAAACCGGTCTTTTCGCGAATAATCTATGGTTCAGATCCTCAACAATTATCGTTATTTTCGGTGGAGACAGACCAGACCGATACTCACGGCGTAACTTTGTCATTCTTGTCACCAAATACAACTTATTACTATAAGATTCGAATTGGAGAAAAAGAGCATGACAATAACGGGCAACCATACAGCTTTACAACTAGACCTGCAGAGACAGGGCCTGGTGGTATAACTGGAAATCAGCTTGAGAATCTAGATCCAGATATATTTAAGCAAAAATTTGGCTCTAATGATGCGGAATATGATGTAAATCAAGATGGGGTTGTAAACACCACAGACTACCTTCTTTACCTGCAGAAAACTCAATAATTCGTCAAGCTATGCTTGACTTGACATTCGCTTATCCATATTTTAAGATAACTTATAACTCTGCTTATAGAGTAAAGGATATAGGGGAAATTTTCTCTATATATTTATTGGCATAAGGGAGAGTGTAATGTTCTTCAAGGATACTCGGATATCCTTCTAGAAAAGTGTAGCAGGGTTTTGGCCTTGCCGCCAGCTCACCCACTTAATCTATCCGAGGAAATTGTCTATATCCGTCTTAAGCAGAGTTTTTTTGTGGAAACATGGTATGCTTAAGATAATGAGTGGTCGTCAGATATTTATTATTATATTGGTAGTACTTGTTGGTGTGGGTGGAATTGCGGTTGGATATTTTGCCCCGCGCATTGGGCAAAATCCCTCCACAAGCGCGGCAGAATCCCAGACCTTTCCAACTATTCCCGTGTTTGAGGACCAACCAGCCAGCGCTGAACCAGCAAGTGATGAGGATTATTTATTCATGACTAAGTTTGAAAATAAGGATCCTTCCGCTGATCTTGATGGGTCTGGTCAAGTAAACACCCTAGATTTAGCTAAGTATAGGCAACTTAAAAATGAAAAGTAGTTTATGTTGCTTTCTGATTTTATTTTTCATGCTTTTTGTTGGGGTTGGAAAGATACAAGCGGCAAAGCTCATAATTGATCCCCCTACTGGCACCTACGCGGTTGGTCAACAGTTTCAATCAAAGATTACTTTGGATACTGAAGAAGCTGCCACCGCTGGTGTGGATGTGCTATTAAAATATAATCCAGCAATACTAAAAATAACCAATGTTCAAAATGGTGAGATATTTAGTCAATACATAAGTCAAAAGATAGATAATGACAAAGGTTCACTTAGTTTGTCTGGTATTGTAGCTCTGGATGATGCAAAAGGATATACCGGAAACGGAACATTTGCTACAGTAGTATTTGAAGGAATTGCTGTTGGCGCAGCTAGTGTGGACTTTGATTTCTCACCAGGGGTCAGGAGCGATTCAAATGTTGCAGCCATGAGCTCAGTTGACGATAGTTTATCATCAGCATCCGGAGCTAATTACTCGATAATAGCAGCACAATCCAAAGGTGGCCTAACCGAAGCAACTCCCACAGCACTCCCTAAATCTGGAGTAATCGAAGATACCCTAAAACTAGTTGGCTCTGGCTTAAGCCTAATCCTCCTCTCCCTCCTCTTCCTCCTCTAACCTACAGGGTCAAACCCTGCAAGTTCATTTTGATATGATATACTCGTATTATGCCAGCCAAAAATCGCATTAGACAGTACATAGAAGACAGCTCATATCACTGCTATAATAGAGGTGTTGAGAAGAGGCAAATATTCCTAGATAAGCAAGATTATTCGGTATTTTTATCATATTTAAAGGATTATTTATCCCCCATTGATAGTGCGGATATTAAGTCAAGAATATCAAGTAGAGTGAAAAATTATTCTGATGACTTATCCCTACTTGCTTATTGTTTAATGCCTAATCATTTTCATTTAATGCTCCATCAACAGACTAAAGACGGAATTAGATATTTTATGCAATCTCTATCAACGCGTTATACTATGTACTTTAATACTAAATATAAGAGGGTTGGGTCATTATTTCAAGGCACTTATAAAGCGGCTCTCATACTAACTGATGAGCAACTCATCTATTTATCGTATTATATCCACCACCAGGCCACCCTTGACTTACAGGGTCAAACCCTGCAAGTTCAAAGACCAAGTTCTCTACCTAATTATCTAGGTCATATTAAACAAAATTGGGTTAAACCAGATAAAGTGTTAGCATGGTTTAATACATCCCAATCCTCAATAAATAGCTACAGTGATTTCATTTATGATATTGGCAGTAAGAAAAACATCGTTAGCCCTATTGAAGACATTCTGCTAGACTGATTTATTTCCTACTTGCAGGCGGAACGGACCCTGTGTGAGCCAGCAGGAGGATTCGAACCCCCGACCTGTCGCTTACAAAGCGAATGCTCTACCACTGAGCTATGCTGGCCGCTTAAGCTAAATTTTACTATAGATTATAGCTAGATACTACTGGGACTGGCTCACTTACCTCCACCAATTTTGGGTGTTTCTAGGCTCCATGAAACTACCCGTATCGCGGATTGTGAATTTAACTTCGGTTTCCTTTGACCTACCAAATGCCTGACCAGCTTTAAGCGCTGGTAGTCTTACTCTGGCGCCACCACCCTGGTTTGAAGCCGTATATAATGCAAGTAGCCGAGGTTCTACGCATACATCTAAAACATGGAGCACATATCCAGTGGCTGCTGTATCTTCGCCCTTATAACTAAGCATGATACTGTTATCATCCGCATAAAGCACCATCACCTCGTATCCTGATGTTATCTCATATCCTGAATCTGGAACTTTTAAGACCTCTCCTTTTGTTACCAGAGTACCTAGGAGTTGAACCTCTGGTGGTGCTGAATACAACCCACCTTTACTCCCTATATTATCTCCTGCACCCCAGTTCCAGTCATACATCTGATAAGTTCCGGAAACTTGTGGTATGCGATTATCTGCAAAAAGTCCCTTTAATTGCGGAGGCGTATTGGGATCTGGGTCGGCAGATGGGCCCATGTCATATATTTCTTTTCTAGCATTGGGTACAGCTTCCCAGCCACGCAGAGCAATGTTGTAGTCTGGATGTCCTGAAATAGCTCTTGTTTCTGGACTGCCGTTTATTGATAAGGTTTCATAACTCTCCCCCTCAATAGTCCCCGCAGTTCCACAGGCGGTGCCTGGGTTAACCACAAAGCTATGTTTGCGCCAGATCTCAAAGTCGGCAAGAGTTACATATCCTGGGCTCGCCGCATTATCCAGTGAACAGTCAAGGTCACCTGTTCGAGCTGTACCTTCAAGCTGTACCCCTCCCCTGTATTGATCATACTGATCTCTCCAGATATTGTAATCCTCATCATTTATTGCTCCATTACAGTTAACGTCTCCTGCGTCGCAAGTTGCTGGACATACATTGTCTATTCTTGTCGGGGTAGGTGCTTCAGGTGGAAGTTGAACTGATGTGGGCGTAGGGGTAGGAGTGGGCGTATTAGCTGTACCTGTGGGTGTGGGAGTAGGATCTCCGGTATTAATTGCTAAGAGAGCTGCTTGGGCATTAATTAATTTTCCTATTGGTTGATCGGTAGATATGGTAGTTCCAGTATCTTTGAGGATAGTCTCAATTTGAGCTGGAGTTAGACCACTATTCACCCCAAGCATAAGCGCAACCAAGCCTGCAACGTGCGGCGCGGCCATACTGGTTCCCGCAGATAATGCATATTCGTTAGATAACCAGGTTGAGATAATACAGTCGGTTCCATTAGCATTGCAGTCATAGCTACTGCCCGAAGGTACACTAGGATTTCCCCCGGGGGCAGCAACATCCACCAGACTGCCGTAATTTGAATAGCGCGCCCTCTCACTATCTGGCCCTAAGGCCCCCACAGCTATAACATTTTGACAGTTTGCTGGAAAGTAGCCAGCCGAGTCATTATGTTCATTCCCCGCAGCTACAACAACTGTAATATTTCTTTCCACAGCTGAATTGATGGCATTTTGTAAAGCTTGAGGACAAGTTCCTTCCCCGTCTAAGCTTAGATTAATAATGTTTGCTTGATTTGAATCTGCAATGGAATTTATACTTTCAATGACATTAGTCAGGTCACCAGTTCCTCCACTATTTAAAACCTTAACAGCTAATATCTGAGCATCCCAGCTCACTCCAGCTACTCCTTTCTGATTGTTCGTGGCAGCTCCAATAATGCCTGCTACATGGGTTCCATGTCCCATATCGTCCATTGGGTCATTATCATTATTAATATAATCCCTGCCCTTAATAATCTTTGAACTATCTATATCTTCGTGATTATAGTTAACCCCACTGTCTAATACTGCCACTTTAATCTTGCCACTAGTCTTATTAGTTTCCCAGGCTGTCTCCATGTTCATCTTAGATAAACTCCACTGATTAGGATAGAATGTATCATTTGGTGCGGCGGCGGCATAAACATACCTATTTGGTTCGGCGGTTTCTATAATGTCTGCTTGACGAAAAGCTACTGCTGCAAGTGCTGGTGAGATAGCTTCTGTTGATTTCATCAAGTAGTAATCCCCTATTATTTTCTCCTGAACAACATTAAGGCTATCTTCAATGCTCTCAAGCTCTTTAAGTACTTCAGGTGGAAGTGCTTGGCCTTGGTTGCGGAGCTGAATAGTTTTTAACCGATTAATGGCTTGGCCTATCAATTGGTCTTCATTCTCACTCCAGCTAGCTGCTTTAGCACGAATTTGGTCTGGATTATGATCTGGTTTGTACTGAACGATATATTCTCCGGGCACTATGGTTGGCTTATCGTCAATCCTTGCAACTTGAGCAAATGTTCTCTGAGGGATAAGCAAAACAATGGCAACAAAACCAACAACTGTAAGTAATAATCGCATACTATTACAATACCAGATTCTTGAGGGTAATTCCAACTAGGCGTTCACTTAAGGCTAGACCATCCACTACGTGAAAGGTCTAGCCTTGTTTCGCTTGATTTTATTTTAAAACCCGGTTTTAAAACTTTTTAGGGAGCCAAGACCTAGTAAGAATATCACTCCCCCGCCAAAAATTAAAAGTGCTGGAGTAGTGGTGTTTCCTGATCTGGGTAGCTCAGGGATGGGTGTGTTGGCTGGTGGAAGGGTTGGGTTGGTTGGATTGGTTGGCGGAATGGGCGTATTTGTAGGAGGAACGATAGTTGCCGCGCACGTTGGTCCAAATTCCCCTTCAGCACTACTACAGATTACTTGAGCGCTCACTGGCTGGCTGGCTGTAAATAATAATAAGTTTGCAATAACTATGATTAGGACAGTTTTCATATAACTAATATAGCACATATCTATTCTCCAGGGAAACCCTGACTTAGCACCTGGAAGTTGGCAAAGGTACAACCATCTGGTGGAAGATCATCCACAGGGAAGAAAGTTCCAAGCTGAAGACTGTCAGCGCCTGTTGGTACAACTGGTATAGTTGATTGACCAGTTACTTGTTGACTTGAGCTGCTTCTGCCAATTAGCCAGTTAAAAAAGCGGGCAAAGATATTGCTCCTATCGCTTGCCTGAGCAACCCTAATCTCAGTTGAAAATGCTAGGTGTTTTAGCCTACAAAATAATCCATTTGTTTCATTCCCATTTGTTGCGTCAATCTTATATACCCCAATCGCACTGTCTAAATTGGGTATTGTGTAGGTGCCGTCTACTTTATATACTTCAACCTGCTTTCCTTCTCTAGTCTGAATTCCTACTAGAGCAGCCATGGTTTCAATAGGTCCGGCAACTCGAACATTATCCTTGTATATTGAATAGACAATACGTGTTACCTTAGTCGGATAGCTGGCTGGATTACCATAAGGATCAGTGTAGGCAAATATTGTAAAGTTTACAACTTCACCTTTTTTGACCACTTTTGGATCAGGAGCTGTAACGTCTATTCCATCGCAATGGCAATCAGATAATGGTGGGGTGGGGGTGGGAGGAGGCTGACAGATATTACCATTACCACCAGGTAAGCATGCGCCACACTCTTCGGGGCACTGAGGTGAAGCTGGATTACAAGGACTTCCACACTGAGGTGGCAATGTAGGTGTTAGGGTGGCTGTAGGTGTGGCAATTGGAGTGGGCGTTGGAGTGGCAGGTGGCTGACAAACATTAGTCCCATTCCCATCTGGCTGGCAGGATGAGCACTCCAGTGGACAGATAGGGTTGGTTGGGTCACAGGTATCTCCACACTGTGGAGACTCACAAGTAAGGCTGTTTGGATAAGTTTGCAAACGGCATCTGTTTTCATCAGGAAGAATAGGACTATGTCCAGGATTTACAAGTGTACAGACTTCTCCCGTATTACAGGCTAATCCATCATTTGGGTCACAGATTTGATTACAGGTTATTCTTGGAGTGGGTGTTGGGGTAGCTATAGGTGGTAATACATATACCCAGTCAATCCAGATATCTGTTGCGTTGTTATTTAAAATAGCAGTTGCAACAGCGCGTTTATTTGAAACATCAGAGATTGAGTCTGGACTCGGTAAAAGTCCCGTTATTTGCTGATATGTCTCTGGATGCGCTGGGTCACCGCCTCGTTCAAACGGATCATATGAGCTCTGCTCGCTTGGATTCTTACTAAGATCAATAAAGCCAATATGAGTAATATTGCCTGCTCCTGCAGGTCTTCGTACAGATGTTGACCAGGTACCACCGGCTGGTAAATTAGCTGGAGTCTGAAGTTCTAGATGTGACTGTCCTTGGCAAGATATAAGAGCTGCACTAGCTATACCACTTGAATTGGTTATGGCGTTATCTTGCCCTAACCAGCCTTGACTGGTTGTAGCCCAGTATTTTACTTCTGCCCCATTAATAGGGACTTTTGAGCCATCAGAATATTGAATGTTAACTGTTATATTTGCAACGACAGTTCCACCAGCATAAACTGGCTCTGGAGCACTAGCAAATAGTATGCCCGATGTAATTAGTGAAATACAAACTAAAAATACTTTATTCATTACTTTTACTCCATTCGGAAAAACTTTGTGTATAGCCATCAACTTTATCATCCAATACAAAAATCATGTAATAGCCGTTCTGCTCCTCAGAATTAAAATAGCTTTCCGGGTATTGGTCTTTAGGGCCTGGGTAGCGAACAATTTCTGAAACCTGGCGATTTTTACCCAGAGTCATTTTTTGCAAAGTTGCCAGATATAAACTGTCCGACGTAAGGCGCCAAGCTACTTGTTTGTCGAATGTAAAACCCGTATTAAATTTACCATTCCAGTCAAGCTTGGCAACGTCTGGGTGTTGGGCTAGCGCAGCTATTGCTGTGCTTGGCTGCATTTGGCCACTTATAATTCGCTCCCTAATTGCCGTCATAAGCTCTAGTGCCTTGCTATCGGCTTGGTCAAATGTCAGCTGGTCAGCTGGCTTTTGGTTGTAGAAAAAGACGTTTATAATCGCCCCTTGAACCTGCATGCTTTGCTTCTCATACTCCTCTTCTGCTTGGCTAATAAACTTTTGGCGCTCGGCATTATTAATGGGTGTTTTATCAGAGAAGTAATCCGCAGGTACCTCGACTAGTCCCTCTTGTACTGCATCCTGAAGAATCTTAGACTCTTTGGAAACTTGATCTAAAATCTCAGCCTCTGTGCGGTCATATTGGATTTTCTTAATCGCAGAAATATCAGTGCTTAAAATATTGTCTTCACCAACGGTCTTTAGAACTTCACTTTTTTCTCGATTAAGCAGTAATAAAGCACCAATGGTAATTATCAAAATAATAAGCCCCACGAGCATGATTTTCTGAAACTTAGTTAGATTTTTTAGTTTGTCTAGAATAAGAATCAATCTGGACGAATTATCCATATCTTACTACTATAGCAAATACTAATCGACCTAGCAACTCGTGAATACTTATTATATTTGTTATGATGTAAATATGAAGTTATTAAAGTCATTATTAATGATAGCGGGAATCTTCATACTTATCATCTTGGCTGGAGGTAATCTAGACAAACCCACATCAACACCGGGTGTTGATAATATTCAGCCAGATCAGCTGGCGCAATGTTTAACAGCTCGGGGTTGGAAGATGTATGGGACCTCGTGGTGCTCAAACTGCAAGAATCAACGAGAATTATTTGGGTCTTCTTTTGCATACATTAATGAGATAGATTGTGACCTACGGGCCACCGTCTGCCAGCAGGCTAATATTAAGGGTTACCCTGTCTGGGAAGGACCGGACGGGAGACAATACCCAGGTGGGAAATATTTTGAGGAACTAGCCTCCCTCTCGGGTTGTGGAGCTACACAGACTCAGGAAGTTACAAGCTTAACTTCCTTGCCTATTGTTAATTCACTACCAGGAATTCCCATTCTTGCAATTGTGTATATTGCCGGCATAATCTCTTTCTTTGCCCCCTGTTGCCTACCTCTTTTACCATCATATTTTTCAGCAATAACCGGTTTTACTCTAAAAGATATGTATGGGCTTAATTTTAGCAAGCTACGTAGACGTTTTTTCATTTCCAGTTTATTTTTTGCACTAGGATTTGCGATTGTTTATAGTTTATTTGGTGCTGTCGCAAGTACAATTGGCCAACTTATCCAGACTAATCTTCCAGTTCTTTTAAAGATAAGTGGAGCACTGTTTGTTGTTTTTGGATTGGTACAGCTGGGAGTAATAAAATTTAGATCGCTTCGATTTGACTATGCCTGGAATGTTCAGCGCCGTCTTACTGGTCTTGGATATATCACTTCAACTTCAACTGGTGTTGTTTCTGCTTTGGTATGGATTCCTTGTATTGGCGGAATACTTGGCGCAATTTTGCTGCTTGCTGGTCGGGCAGATTCGGTTGCACAAGGTGTCTTTACCCTATTTATTTATGCTTTGGGTATTGGAACTCCTTTTATTATAATTAGCTTGTTTTTTCCTCAAACCATGAGTTTCCTACAAAAACATCGCAACCAGTTGCACATTTTTTCAACAGTTGCCGGTCTAATAATGATAATATTTGGAATAATTCTTGTGATGGACCGCTATCAGGAATATATTGCTCTCTTTGAAACTATCCCCTTCTTGAATTCAAAGTAGTTTTGATAATGGATAATGGGGTCAGCCACCATTAATCACACTTACTTAAGGCAAGACTTTCCATTTCATGAAGAATCTCGCCTTGTTTCGCTCATTGACTTATGTATAACATATAAGGACGGTCCTTATATGTTGTTAACTGGCTGATAATGAACTACTGTGCTCAGAGTGTTGAAAATACCCCATCTGTAATCCATTGCTTTGTGCGTCACCCAGATTTGAGTCTTGTATCGGGTATGTCCGAGACCACCCACATGTTGAGCAGCTCACAGTTATCTGATATATTTTAATCTCTTCATTTGCTGGGCTAAATTCTTGTTGAATTAATTGTTCACTATTCATACTATGGGATAGTATACATACAAAATATATATAAGTCAACTATCAACCCCTACTCTAATTAACCCCTGTTGTTTAAAGTGAATGTCAAAGAGTAATGGGGTCAGCCACCATTAATACATATAAGGACCGTCCTTATCTGTTGTTATTTGCTTTCTATATCCTTGGCTATCCCCTCTTCACAGGTTCCATTTAAGAGGATTCCTCCCCAGTCAACGGCGGTAAATCCGGATCTTTTAAGGTTGCCGGTAAGTATTGGCGCTTGTGCTGGCTGGCTAACGTTAAGTGCTTCAAATACAAAGCGCAACCTTATAAAATTATCTGGTTCTTGGCTAAACTGAATTTCCTCTACTTTATCTAGCTGTTCTCGATCGAGTAGTCCTATATAGTAGTATGGGGAGTCTGTAGGTAAACTATGAAACAAAAGCTTTGGCACCCAGTAGGACATAAAGTCTGTTTGCTCCTGTTTATTTAAGCCAAGCTTGGGAAGCAGGTCTTTAAAAAACCTATCAAGCTCGCCTACTTCTACCACCCAGCCTTCTTTAGGTACTTTTATTTTTTCAATATTAGCTTCATAAAAAAGATAAGGATAGTCTTTTCCCAGGGATTGAATTTTTCCTGATGGGTTGGCAGTTACGTCCCAGCCGGATGTTGGATAAGAAGGTATAGATTTAGTTAGATTGCCTTGCGGGATCACTTTAACATTAAGATCTGTTGTTACTTCGGGATAGAGATAGATGGCTGGTTTACAGGCTGGCGTCCACCATTCGTAGGCAAAACCAGTGGCTGGTTGAAATGTTCCTAATTGAAGTGAACTTCCCTGTGGTATGTCTCTGTTTACAAGCTCATTATAATTATAGTAAGGAATAGAACCATCTTGATTGACTAATGTTAAAATCGCTCCCGTTGTGAGGTAATAGACATCATACTTTGACTGATATGTACCCACGAGCACAGACGCTGTTCCGTCTGGTGGTATATCCATAATATTGGCGAAGATCAGAGCATCAGGTATTTGAGCAACGATTTGCGGGTCGGCTGTGGCTGAAATAGTAATATTTTCTTTATTAATGAAATTTGGCTGACCTCCAAGGGCAGCAGCTCCAATAGCTTGAGCACCTATTACGTCTTGATCGACTAGGCATTCTCCTGTATCTAGATATTTCTCCCATACTCTTTTGCGCTCATTTCCCCAGATATCACCTATTCCACAAGCTAATTTAGCCCAGCATGGAATAAATTCATCAGATACTTCTGCCGGAGCTCCGACCTCATCAACAAACTTATCTGCTCGAACATATACATTAAACAGCCACCAATACCCGGGTTCATCCTTACATTCTTCGTCTATTATATCTGGTGTTCTATCACCATCTATATCCGTTCCCCAACTCTCATTAGCGCAAGATGGCCACTCTAGATCCCCCGGACTTGGTCCGGCGGTTGTGGGAATAAATACTGCGTCCTGGGTTACGGGATCTTTACAGTCTGGATCAGTATCTTTATTTGCTTGGTCGCAGTGCCCTATTCCTAGCCAGACTTCTTTTCCATCTGCATCTAGGTTCGGTAGTTGTCCTACAATTGGCACCGATAATCCAATTACCCCCATCTCTGCGTCTACTCCAGCATTATTTCCTTTAACTTTCCAACCAGGTATTCCTGCATCTTTTTTTACTAGCACCCACTCAACCGGCAATCCCTTATCATTATGAATCTCTTGACCAACTGACACATTAATACCCAGACGAACATCACTTTCCACCCTAGGCGCACAGGAGCCACCTGATACATACTGATCAATTTTGTCTTTATCTGGAAATAGATTAATTAGACCCGTGGAGCCTGCAAAAAAGAGACCTGTTATAACTATAGCTAACCAGGAAAGTAATCCCATATATTAATAGAATAACAGATACTGGTAGACTTTTCTAGTTCATGATAAAATCGTGTACATGTCCCAAGCTTCACAGTTAAGATCGGCCAATCCGATAAAGTTTGTGAAAGAAGCTAGAGTAGAACTCGGGAAGGTCGTCTGGCCTAGTCGAGCTGAAACAATTAAGCTGACTGGCTTGGTTATAGCGATTACTGTTGTAGTGAGTATATATATTGGAGGAATTGACTATATCTTAAGTCAGGTATTAAAATTACTAGTTGAATAATGACAGACAAAGATATTATTAGAGAGCAAAAGGTAGCCGAGAATGAGGCAGAAATGCCGTCAAATGATCCTAAGCAGAGTGGTCGTTGGTATGTTGTGCATACCTATGCTGGTCATGAAAACAAAGCTAAAGAGGCTTTGATGCAGAGAGTAGAATCCTTAGGACTTGAAGAATATATCTTTGAGGTAATAATTCCAACTAGAAATGTAATTCAGGTTCGAAGAGGTAAAAAATCTGAAAGAAAAGAAAGGCTGTTTCCAGGATATATCTTGGTACGAATGCATATTAATGATAATTCTTGGCTAGCAGTTAAGACCACACCTGGAGTTACCGCGTTTGTAGGAGCAGGATCTGAGCCTAAGCCAATATCTAACAAAGAGGTTGATGCGATCCGTAAATTCATGGATCTAGACGCACCAATGTTTAAGGTGAAGTTTAGCGTGGGAGAAGCAGTCAAGATTAATGATGGTCCATTTGCAGAATTCTTGGGAACTATTAAGGAAATTGATGAAGAGAAAGGTAAAGTTTCAGTATTGGTTTCTATCTTCGGTCGAGAAACACCAGTTGATTTAGACTTTTTACAAATATCCAAATTATAATGGCAAAGAAAGTAAAAACAATCCTAAAACTAACGCTTCCAGCAGGATCCGCAACGCCAGCTCCCCCAGTTGGTCCAGCATTGGGTCAGCACGGATTACCTATTATGGAATTTGTAAAGGAGTTTAATGATCGAACTAAAGATCAAAAGGGCACCATTCTTCCGGCTGTGATTACGGTTTACGATGATCGTACATATACGTTTATAGTCAAAAAACCACCAGCAGCAGAGCTAATCAGAAAAAAGTTAGGCATAGATAAAGGATCCGAAACTCCAGGAAAAGCTTCAGCTGGAACTCTAAGCGACACACAGTTAACGGAAATCGCGCAAATAAAGATGGAAGATTTAAATACAGATGACATAAATATGGCTAAAAAAATAATTGCGGGAACAGCCCGCGCAATGGGAGTTCAAATAAAATAATCATGGGAAAAATACGCGTAAAACAAATTGACGAAAATATTGTGGAAGATAAAAAACCCCAAAAAACTACTAAAGGTAAGGTTTTTAAGAAAGAGAAAAAGCCAACTCACCCCACCTCCACTCATGGCAGGTCAGCCAGATACAAAAGCGTCAAAAAGGGAATTATTGATGAAGCTGTAGCAGTTGAAGATGCGGTCGAGAAAGTAAAAAAAAGCGCCACGGCAAAATTTGTAGAATCAATTGAGCTTCATATTAATGTAGAAAAAATTGGGTTGCGTGTAAAGGTAAAACTCCCCCATCCTCTAATTTCTAAAAAGAAGATACTATATATTACTTCGGATGTAACTAAAGCAAAAAAATCAGCGGTTAAGACTGATAGCGTTGAGCTTGTAATTAAAGGCGAAGAAGCAATTTCAGAAATTAAAAGCGTGGCAAGTGCCCCGGACGTTGACCAAATCTGGGCTGATCCTGGAGTAATGCCAAAGCTTTCACAAATCGCCAAAATTATTGGTCCCGTAGGACTGATGCCCAACCCAAAGCACGGCACACTTATTAATCCAGATGATGTTGCTAAAAAGCTAAAATCACTAACAGAAGGCAACATTACTCTTTCAACTGAAAGTAAGGCTGCAGTTATTCACTCTGTAATAGGAAAAGCAAATATGACCAGCGTTCAACTAACTGCGAATGTTGATGCAGTGCTACATGCATTTTTACCAAAGGCGATCAATACAGCTTATATCACCTCAACCATGGGCCCCTCCATCCAGCTCAAGCTCAACTAAAATTGTTTTAAAACCCGGTTTTAAAATAGAATTTTGGCCCTCCAATCCAAGCTACTTACTTTTTATTTTGTTTTAAAACCCGGTTTTAAAATGAAAAGGTTGTGGCTAGTTTTTTACAGCTGTAATAATTAATGGGTCAAAATCAGTTTCTGCAAGGTAGATTGATCCAATTAGCAGACCTGCGGAAACAGTTTTTATACCACCATTGTCCTTATCTGGATCCACGATGGTAAATTTACCATTTTTGTATCCCGATACTACAATTGCGTGAGTTGTTGGTATTCCGTTTATGTCTGATATAATCATGGCTTTTCTATCTTTATCCTACTTATACTTAGAATTATTGTTAAAAAAATTATAGTTAACAATCGCTATGATAGGTCCCATCATTAGCTGTTTAACAAGATAAATCTCATCTATTATAGGAAGCACTATTAGCCCTCCTGATTTAATGAATGATACATATCCATCAAATATTATTTCAAATGCGGTTTTATCATATCTTGTGTGACTAATATGTTGTAATCTCTCTCCCAACTTATGAACGAGTTGCCCTGAAGACAACTTGGACCAGCTACGATCAAATATCTCTACATCTACAATATGAAACTTAACCTCAAAGCCCTGCTTAAGAAGATAGCAACCCATATGTCCCAAGGATGTACCCAGGGGCTTCCCGTCAACTACCTTATAGATGTGTAATACTTGCTTGCACACACTCACTTAAACCCTGCTTAACAAGAGGAACACATATGAAATTGTCATTCTACATAAATTATATCAGTTTTTAGCCATAGTTATTATTTTAAAACCGGGTTTTAAAATAAGTTTTGAAATAATGTTATACTTTGGTTATGCGGAGGAAGACCGACTTTGCTACAGGATCGATCTATCATATCTACAATCGAGGGATACGCAAAAGCGAAATATTCACTACGCGAGCTGACTACCTTCGATGGCAGGAATTGCTCTACTGGACTGCTAACTATAATTATCCGTATAGTTTATTTGAAGATCGTAAGACAAAGTTAGAAATATCAAGTGGAGAGACAGAGCCTTTAATAGGGCAAATTGACAAAATGTATAAGCTGGAAACTCCCCTGGTTAAAATCCTGAGCTTTGTTAGCATGCCTAATCACTATCATCTTCTCCTTGAACAGTCTACTAAACATGGCGTCCAAAAGTATATGCAAAGATTACAAGCTGCGTACTCTAAATATTTTAACTTGAAATATGAACTGATTGGTTCAGTATTCCAAGGCAGGTTTCAGGATGTTCCTGTTATAAGCGAACCACAATTCCTGCAGGTTCAAAAATATATTTTACGAAACCCTCTAGTTGCAAAATTAGTCAGTAAGAAAATGTTTTTAAACTATCCATGGTCAGCGATTCGTGAATATCTTAATCCAAACTTACGAAAAATTATCACATATGAGCGTATACCATCGTTCTTTTCTGATCCAAATAAATTAAGCAAGTTTCTTTTAGATGATTTTTCAGACGAGGAACAACTTTCTCTTGATTCAATTTCCATCGATAGCAAGTTTTAAAACCCGGTTTTAAAACTTTTTAAGTGTTGTGATATAATCCTTATTGTCCAGAGATAGTAAGCGGTCTTGAGACCTTAATTAATACTTACCGAGGAAAAATTCATGCCAACACAATTAAAAAAAGACGAAGTTTTAAGACTTACTCAGAAAATATCTGAAGCAGAGGCTATCTATCTTACTAACTACCAAGGACTTTCCTATGGTGAATTGAGCGAGATTCGTTCTAAGGTTAAAGAAGCAGGAGCTGAATATTCTATTATTAAAAATACCCTCTTTCGCGTTGCTTTAAAAGAAGCTGGTAGACCTGAGGCAGAGTTTGGTGGTGCAACAGCTGCAATTTTTGCTCATAGTGATCCCCTTTTGCCATTGCAGTCGTTTGCTAAAATTGCAAAAGATCGCCTAAAAGCAGCTATTGCATTTGGTGAATTTATGATTGGTGATAAGTTAGATAGACTAGTAGAAATGGATTCCCCAGAGATTCTTAAAACTAAACTTGTCATGCAGTTAGCGTCGCCGATGTACGGCTTGGCTCGTTCACTAAACTGGAATATACAAAGACTAGTAGTAGCAATGGATAATGTTAGGGTAAAAAAAGGAGGTGGAAAATAATGGCAGAAAATAAAAAAGTAGCTGGAATAATTGAAAGTGTTGAAAAGTTAACTGTAATGGAACTAGCTGATTTGGTAGGCGCACTAGAAGAGAAATTTGGTGTATCCGCAACACCAGTAGCAGGTCCAGCAGTAGCAGGTCCCGTAGATGTTGTACCAGCAGAAGAGAAAACAGAGTTTGATGTTGTTATCGCCGGAATTGGAGATCAAAAGATTCAAGTTATTAAAGCGGTACGTACAATTAGACCTGATCTTGGTTTAGCTGATGCAAAAAAGTTAGTAGAATCAGCCCCAGTAGCAGTTTTGGAGAAGGCTAAGAAAGCTGACGCAGACGAAGCAAAGAAAAAACTCGAGGAAGCTGGCGCAACGGTTGAGCTCAAATAATTGTTGACAGGTCTGCCCTATTTTGTTATAGTTAGCAATAGTATGAATGAAAAAACCATAGATAAAAAGAGACTTTCTCTGGAGAGTTTGCCTGACTTATTAACAGTTCGTGAAGTGGCAGAGCTTTTGCGAGTTTCTCCCCTTACAATAAAACGCTGGGGTAGAAAAGGAAAGCTTCCGGCAATTAGAATTAACTCACGTGGCGATCGTCGATACAAAAAAGAGGCTGTTTTGTGGCTTTTAGGACTAGATATAAACGGCTCCCCTTCGTCTGATTAATTGACAATCACCTCACTTCTGGTTATATTTAGTGTATGGTTAACAAGCTTAGAGATCTTTCTGTTTATTTTGGTGGAGACGAGCATGAAGCTTCGAACTTGCAAGCTGTGCCTCAGTCACCTACTCAGTTATCTAGTAAGCCAGAGATTAAGGTAATCACTCATAAACAGATGGCACAAGAAGGCGCGCCATCCCAAAAGGTTAGGAGAAAAGTTGTTGAAAAGCTAAAACCTAATACGGTTCCTATTGGGAAACCTAAACATAAGAAAAAACGCTTTACTTCGGGCAAGCTTCTAATTGCGGCAATTGTACTAATTCTTATTGCTGTAGATGTTCCAATTGGAATGAGAATCTACCAGGGATATAATGATCGCAATAATATTGCCCAGTCAGACGTGTCCCAGGATACCGGTGCTTCAGCTAAGGAAGATTTCATTCCACCAACTTCTACACCTACTCCTACGATTAAACCAACAACTAAGCCAACCGCTGTGCCAACTGTGGGTGCTGATGTAGGAGGAGCTGGTGACTTGGCTCTGGCTGGCACTCAGACTCATTCAGAGTGTTTTGAGGGAGCTTGTATTGAAGTTGAAGGATTAGGTGCGGATGCGTGTTTTGTGGATTCAGACTGCGAACAGGATCCATCAGTTTCAGTCACACCAACTCCTACTCCCAAGGCTGATAGTGATGTGGTATCTCCAGATGTTCCTGTTGCGGGAGGATTAAAAGATACGATCATGGGTATTTCAGCAGGTTTTGCCACAATTCTCCTAGCTCTCTTAATATTAATATAGTCCCATGTTAGAATATTTGCAGTCAGCACTACTGGGTTTAATACAGGGTGTGACTGAGTTTTTACCAGTTTCTTCCTCAGGACATCTATTAATATTTCATAAGTTATTCGGTGAGACCCAGGACACCTTAGTGCTAGATGCAACTTTGCACTTAGCAACAGGGTTGGCACTGCTGATATATTTTAGGAAAGACTGGTATACACTCTTAACCCAATGGAGAACTTCTTTGTCAAAGCTCGTCATAATTGGCTCTATTCCAGCAGTAGTTGTGGGATTACTGTTTGAAAAAGAAATAGAAAGTTATCTGCGTAGCCCTTGGGTAGTAGTAGCTATGCTGATCGGCGTAGGATTATTAATGTTGGTCGTTGATAAAAATAATGGAAATGGAGTAAAAAAACTTACACAGTTATCTCTGGGCGCAGCGCTTTTTATTGGCACAATGCAAGCAGTGGCTTTACTACCAGGTACCTCAAGAGCTGGAATCACCCTAATTGCAGGGCTTATGGTGGGACTAGGTCGAAGAGAGGCCTTGCGGTTTACCTTTTTACTAGGCATGCCGATTACCCTAGGGGCGGGTTTGATGAAAATTCCCGATCTTATTACAAGCTCAAACTACAACCTTCTGCCAGTTGTACTAGCTTTTAGCGTTGCTTTGATTACAGGTCTAGTCGCTATAAGATGGCTACTAGGTTTTGTGTCTCAGCATAGCTTAGTTAGTTTTGTAATTTACCGCTGGGTCTTGGCAGGTGTGGTGGCGATATATTTGCTCAACTAGTGGGTTTGGAAGGGTCTACTAAAAATCCTTTTAGGTCTGGGTAGCCAATAATCATGGGGTAAGTTAGATGTGAACGATCAATAACCGTGGCTAGAGATTTAATTTCTTTGTTTCGCAGTCGATACTTTATCTTCACAGAGGGCCTCTGTGTTTGTCCATGAGACGATCTAATACTAATAACCTTATCTGAATAAGGTAACCCAAGTTCTTTAACTAACTTGTGATCGATAGATGAGTGGTCGGCGCCGGTATCTATCTTTACAGCTAAACCTCTCTCTTCCCCACTCCCAAAGCTTAATATTATATTTTCAACCCTCTCAATAACGATGGGCCTAATCTGAACTTTCTCAGAGAATTCTTCAGCAAAGAGACTGCGAGCAAGTTCGACTGCGCGAGTAGATGAGTTTACATTCATGTGCTCTATTCGCTCAAGTCTGGTGCGCAGTGACGCCATGTTGGCAATTTGAATAGCTAAGCCAGGGCGCGCATTTATCTCCAAGACCATGGGCCCCTTTTCATCCTCTAGAACAACATCTACTCCAACATAACCCATATCACTCATTGCTTGAACATCTGATGAAAGTGAGAGAATATCATTCCAATTTGGAATACGGATTCCGCGAATTTTGTGACCCGTATCGGGCATTTTAGAGACAGCAATTCCTCTTTGGACACCTCCTGTGGTTATGCCGGTGCGCATATCTATACCTACTCCGACTGCTCCTAGGTGCACATTAGCCTTACCTCGAGAATCATTAGTTGGCAACCGCAACATTCCCATTATTGGTACGCGGTTAAATACAATTATGCGTATATCTGGAATACCAATCTGAACAAGCTTGCGGAAAAAAGGGTGTAGTTTTATGCGCTCCTCAATTATTGCAGAGTCTGAAACATTTTGTAAAGAATGCGCACCGTCTAAAATATCTAAGATATGTGTTTCTAAGTCGCTCTTTTTCAGACGCTTATTAGAAACAGTTACAAACGATTCTCCGTGAAAGCGTTTAATAGATATGATACCGGCTCCAGCATATCCCCGAGCTGGTTTTATGACAAAACCAGCCTCTGATAAACTGCTCCAGTCAAAGTTTCGTACTGAGTTTCTGGTGTTAAATAGATGTAGTAGTTTTGCCGTTGGTAGATTATGCTCAGCAAGTAATCTTTTGGTTAGTAACTTATTATCTGCTGTTTTTATACCAACTGAGGTATTATACCTGCCAATATACAGATAATTCCGAGCATTCATTCCAAGAACATTTTGACTTACTGCCATAATTAGTTTTGATTGGTAGAGCTTTTATGAACTTCGGCGTTTTTCTTGTATTTGACCAAAGCGGAAATATTCAGATAAACGTAAACCAAAGTAACGACCAATAGATATATTAATTGGAATAAGTAGCAGAGCTACCTCTGGGTATAGCAATACAAAATTACGCAATGCCTGTGAAGATAATATCCAGAATCCAATTGTGCTCAAGATTAAAGTGACACCGGTAGTATACAAAGTATCTCGTAAGCTGCTTTGTAGCTGTAGTCGTACTATTTGCTCAGAAAGAAGAATGAGCAACAGGATTGGGAAGATCGAAAGCTGGCGTACAACCAAAATACCGTTGGCCGCGCTTAATGTAAGTATTCCAATGACAAAGACTGCCACTACTAGCTGTGATAAAGCTACTTTAGGTAGATGCATGATGCGCACAGGTCCAAGTACCCAACGTGACACAAAAGTAGCAAGTAGAATTGTAGACAAGATCAATAGACCAGCGGGTAGTCCTGTAGCAACAAATGTTATAGCTAAAGCGATTGGCACAAGTAGCTCAAATCCTGGAAGGCCTACAACGTGCCTTAAGAAAGCGATGATTGTTGCTAAGAATGGGAGCAAGAGAATAAGCATTATTGTATTAGCAGGAACTCCCTTGCGGACTGAATACTGTACAGCGTAAGCCATAAAGTTTGAAGGAGTAAGGTCCTTGGCTGGGCGCTGTGCAAATAATGCAAATACCCCTACTTTTTCTTCGGGTTGTTCAGGTTGGGTAACGTCCTCTCCTTTGATAGCTTCTAGTTTTTTTGCCTCTTCAGCTGATGGGCTAGCTTCTTTGGCTGCTTGCGTTGCTTCATTCAAGGTGTCTGTTTCTCTTTTTAGTTTAAGGGCTTCAGCAGACAAGGTTGCTTCTTGAACGGTTAAGGTTGGTGTGGGATTCTCTCTAAGCTGGGCATAAGCTGGGGTTGTGAATGAAAGTGTGATGAGTAGCGCGAAAACAAAACTAAAAACCTTAAGTGCTTTTTGCATGACTCTATTATACCAACCACTCTCCCGGGTAACAAATCTGTTACAATGGTTGTGTGCTACCTTGCGCAAAGGGATTATCGTAGGACCCGTGGTGGGGGCAATGGGCTATGAAAGCTGAGTTTGGTACATTTATGGGTTATCTAGCGGGTTACGCTTTGCGCGTAATAATAACTGTTAGGCTAAGCAAGTATTTATTTAAGGACCGTCCTTAAATATTGTGATATAATTTTTGCATGAGACGGAAGCATGATTTTATCACTGGATCTATTTATCATGTTTATAACCGTGGTGTTAGAAAAAGTAAGATATATAATTCTCCATCTGATTATAAGCGTTGGGAGGAGTTAGTCTTCTGGTCTTCTAAGCATAACTATCCTTATAGTCTATATTTAAGTCAAATTATGCAGTATAGAGAGAAAAATCATCGGATAGAAGCTTTTAATAATAGAATAGAGACGGAGTATAAATACCAAACACCACTAATTAATATATTGGCATACGTAGAAATGCCAAATCACTTTCACCTAGTAATTGAACAAAATGTTGATATGGGGATTATGACTTACATGAAAAAGTTACAGACTGCGTATGCTATGTATTTAAATCTAAAGTATGACTTCTCTGGTTCTGCGTTTGAAGGTATATATAAGTCAGTACCTGTAATTTCTGATGCACAATTGATTCAACTAATAAAATATGTGTTACATAATCCAATTGAGGCTGGTCTTGTATCGCCTAGGGGTATTTTAACGTATCAGTGGTCATCAATAAAGAATTACCTGGATAAAACAAACCTTAGAGGTATTTCAAAAGATAGGCTACCCGAAGAATTATTTAACTCCATCAAACTTGTACAGTTCTTACAAAATAGTGACCAAGATTTTGGTCAACTCGGAGAATTAGCAATCGATAATATTTAAGGACCGTCCTTAAATAAATATTACAGTTCTAATTCGCCTTGCATAATCCAATTATGCTCTAAGCTTTTGGAGACTTAGATGATAACTTATTCAAGATTCCTATAAGCATGATTATTAGAACTATTGTGCGCTGAAAAGGATAGTTTAGAGAAAATTCGACAGAGCTAAGTGCTAAATATACCACCCCCATTAAGGTAGAATAAACCACAACTAGATGTAAGCCAAGCTGATAACCCTTCTTATATGGTAAAGAATATTTCATAACTTTTCCAATTAGCAAGGCAATTAAGCCAAAAAATAGTAAGTAGACAAGATTAAAAGATGTAAATAATACAAAAATTCCCAGGAACATACTAAGGGCTAAGACTGGAGTGATATATTTTAGATATGGAATGGCAGCTTTCTTAGCTTTAAGCACGAGTTCCTGATTTATAGTTACCCCATCAACGTCCTTAAGCGATATTACTTCTATATTGCCGTTATCGTTTATATATACAAGATTGTTTTTGGTTAGCAGGGCGTAGGTGTCGTAGTTTTTAAAGTTATCTATCAAAGCGTTTGTATCAATTACTAGTAAATTTAAAGATGTGGCTGTTGTTTCTCCTAGAACGTCTGAAAAAGCTTTCTCCACTCTGCTTATGGGGATTATATATGGTTCTTCAACATTTGTGGTTACTTCACCCTTATTAATAGTTACAGCAAGCTCTTCTGGATAAGCTCTAATTATGGCGCTGGGAACGTTATTAATGAATTTCTCAACTCCTGGTGCAGACTTTACTGTAAAAAAGATAGTTGCAATAAATGCATAGAGAAAAAAGAAAAAGTAGAAAAATTTTAGTGAAAAGCTAAATGGCGCAGCAACTACCTTTTTGTAATAAGCTGGACTTGTAAAAGTACCCTTTAGTGCATGAATGAAACTATTAATCCATCTCATATGCTAACTATACATATATATAGGTGGCTGTGTCAAACTTAAAGTATAATGCTAACTATGCTGGTTAGAACAATTAAAACTCATAAGATTACAGCTAAGGACGATTCGCTAGAAAAGGTACTGGATAAATATATTGATGATATCCCAGAACAAAGCGTACTTGCTGTTACTTCCAAAATTGTAGCTATCTGTGAAGGGCAGTTAGTTAAGATTGACGAGTCTAACTCTTTACAAAAAGACGCTCTTGTAGCAATGGACTCCCAAGTGTTTGTTCCAAGAAAATATAATCCTTATGGATTTTGTGTATCTATCACGCATAATAAGCTAATTGCTTCAGCTGGGATCGATGAGTCTAACGGGAATGGCTATTTTGTTCTCTGGCCAGAAAAACCACAAGCGTCAGCGAATAAAATTCGTGAGTACTTAACCACTAGATTCGGCAGAAAAGAGATTGGGGTGATTATCACAGATAGTCATGTAGTGCCTTTTGTCTGGGGAGTTATTGGGTTATGTCTTGCACATAGCGGGTTTGAAGCCACTAGAAACTATATTGGTAAGCCAGATATTTTTGGCCATAACCTGCAAGTTACCCATCAAAGCAATATCGAAGGATTAGCAGCTGCCTCTGATGTAGTGATGGGTGGAGCAAGTGAACAGACTCCCCTAGCTTTAATAACAGATATTCCGTTTGTGAAGTTTCAGGATAGAAACCCTACCCAAGAAGAGCTATCCTTACTTAAAATTTCTAGAGAAGAAGACATTTTCTGGCCACTGCTAAAAAATGCCCCATGGGAAAAAGGTAAAAGATAAATTCATCAAAGGACAGTCCTTTGATAAGAACTTGCGATTTTTTTGGAAATATGTGTATAATGAGTTTATGCCTAAAAAGAAAAAGGTGGCACGCAAAAAAACTGCGGTCCACAAAAGAAACACTAAGAAGGCTCAAGCGCAATCAAAGGATGTGTTGCTCATAGTTCTGGGTGGCATAGCTATCCTTGCAATGTTTGCCTTGATGACACGCTAGGAGGTTAATTAGCTTAATTGACCTTTTTGAGAAGTTGTTTGTCAAAAGTAAGAATTGGCTCATTGTTATACTTACTCCAGCTAAGGAGATAACTATCAACAAAATGAAGACCCTGCCGATAGTATTCAAAGAGAGAAAGTAAAACTTTGCGCTCGGTTATTTTAATCCACTTCTGACTTATTAATATCTCAAGCGCCTCTGCAATAGACTCTCGTTTTAGCTTGTAGAATGATTCTAGAACAAAGCAAGTTTCAGCTATAACAATTGCTGGTATTCTTAATTTTCGTTTGCCTCTTTTTGCTTCCTTAAACCATTTGACGGCCTGAAGATGTTGTTTAGGCTCATCTCCAACTAAATAACGAAGTAATATATTTGTGTCTACTATTTCTGGTGTTATTTTTGAGGCCATTTAACTGCAAATGAATTTCGTGCTTCTTTCAGTTGCTGATTAGACAAACTAATACTTGTCTTAAGCGATCCAGCTAGTTGCCAGAAATCTCTCTTAGGTCGGACTGTAAGTATATCACCTTTCCGCTCAAGGATAGCCTTAGTTGCTCCATTAATATTAAACTGCTTAAGAACCAGCTTAGGTACTGTCATCTGACCCTGACCTGTGATTGAAACTACATGTTGCATATTTCTATTATAATGTAGATAAATAATATTGTCAAATTAATATTATTTATCTTGAAAATATTTATTGATAACTTCCAATATTCCGCTTTCTTCTTGTGTTGGAGCTATGAAATCTGCAATTTCTTTAAGTTCGTCAACCGCGTTTCCCATAGCCACTCCAACTCCGGAAGCTGTAAGCAAAGGGTAATCATTATAACTATCCCCAACTCCCACAATATCTTCCCGCTTTAGGTTATTAAGTTTTGCCCACTCTAATAGAGCTATCTGTTTGGTCGCTCCGGTTGCGGTAATATCTAATCCCCAGCCTCTGGGATTATGAGCAGCAAAAATATTAATGTAATGAAATTTATCACCCATGTCCTTGACTAAATTTTCAGCCTCGAACTTAGTTAAGCTACCACCCAGCACTCCTATTTTGGGTATTTTTAGATATTCAAGCGAGCTTAAAGGTTTTACTTGTCTACCATATTCTGTTCCTATGTTTTCATCAGTATAGATTGATACGTCTTTATCCACATATAATTTTTGGTTTTTCTGTTTTAGATAGTCAACAATTTCTTTTGCCTCGTTATCTTTAATATATTTTCCCCAGATGACTTTTCCTATAATATCCACTATTTCAGAGCCCACTCTCGTTATTTGGAGTGATTTTAGACCTAACTTTTTTACTTGTGATTCAATGCGTCCAGCATACATGCGCCCCGTAGCGATGGAAAATATATTACCTTTGTTTGTGAAGCTTTTTATTGCTTGGATGACTGGTTCTGGAATATCTTGATCTTTTCCAACAAGAGTCCCATCAAAGTCAGAGACGATGGCTTTGTACTTCATAAAAAGATTATAGCACCTCTTATAGACAGTTTTGCCAGGCGCGCTCTCCCCCGCTAGCTATCTTAAAGGCGGCGGCGCGGATAGATTCTTCTGGGTTGTTACGAAGCTCTGGATTAGAATCTAGTCCCATAGAAGCTCTTGTTACTTGCCAAGTTATTGAAGCAAACTGAAAGATCCCTAGGTAGTCTCCATTTGCTGCTACTGGATTGAGTTTAGATTCACAGATAGCTATTCTTTTAAGAATATCTTTATCTACACTGTAGTGGTTTGCGTATGTTTCAAAGAGTTCTTCGTAATTAACTACTGGTAGAGAGGTAGGTGTGGGTGGCACGAGTGTTGGGGTGGGAGTGGGTGTCATTGTGGGGGTAGGAGTTGGGGTTAGGGTGGGCGTGGGCGACGGAGTCGTGGTTGGGTATATAGTATTGATGGAAGCAATATCATCAAAATAACCTGTATATCCTCTTACGGCTCCGATTATTAAAACAAGAATCCCAGCTAGAATTAATACTTTTATTTTGGACATGAGGGCTATTATAACCCGATATAAAGAGTTGGATAGTATAATGTGTCTGCCATGAGCAATTTGGTTTTTTACCAAGTGGTCTGGCAGTTAGTTACAGTGATAACTTTAATAACAACAATCTATCTCCTCACCTTTTGGATTTAACTAAGTAAGGCTTAGCCTTACTTAAGCTTGTGTTTGCGGGCTTAACCGCTCAGATCATACTTTTCCAGCAGTTTTTGGTTACCCTCAATCTGATAACGGAGAAGCTCTGCGTAGACTCCTTTTCCACGAGCTAATTCTCCTGGCTGGCCAATATTTACAACCCTTCCTTTGTCAATAACAATTACTCGATTTGCGTTCTGGAGGGTAGAAAAACGATGAGCTATGATTAGAACGAGCTTATCCTTCATGAGGATATCTAAAGCATTTTGCACAAGCTTTTCGGACTTGGCGTCAAGCGAGCTTGTTGCCTCGTCAAGAATTAGTATTGGTCGGTTAGCAAGGATTGCACGAGCTATCTGTATTCGCTGTTTTTGACCACCTGATAATTTTACCCCTCGCTCCCCTATCTGTTCATCAAGTTTTTTGGTAAACTTTTTCACAAATTCCCAGGCATTTGCTTGTTTGAGCGCTTCTTCAATATCACTATCTTGAGCTGACGGCATTCCATAAGCAACATTTTCACGAATTGTGGTAGAAAATAGCTCGCTATCCTGAAAAACCAGTGAGACCTGCTCACGAACCTGTGCGTGAGTTAGCTTGGAGTAATCTATCCCGTTTAAGCGAAGACTACCCTTTGTTGGTTCATAAAATTTAAGAATTAGATTGGTAATGGTTGTTTTTCCAGCCCCGGAGTGGCCTACCAATGCTACAGTTTCTGGTCCTATGGCAGAAAAAGAGATACTTTGTAAAACATCCTTTCCTTTTGTATAGTCAAAAGATACATTCTTAAACTCAATAGTTGGCTTTAGGACTATTTTTGAGGAGTTTGGGCTTATTTCGAGATTAAAATCTTCGACAGATTCAAGGTCCAGTATTTCAAAATATTCTTTGGATCCGGTTTCAGCAGTTTTAACTCTTTCTAAAATAAAGCTCATTGCAAACAAAGGGCGCCTCATTCTATTTAGAAGCTGAATAATTAGCACCAATTCTCCGAAAGTCATAATTCCCAGATAGGTCTGGCGGATAATAATAAATGTTACGCCTATTAGGGCCGTTTCCAGGCCTAAATTGCGCAGAAAATTAAATACATGATATGTTAATGACTGCTTATCATAAATTTTGTTGCTATTCCCCATGCTGTCCGATATGAAGCTGTATTCACTATTTTGCGCTCCGTAGCTTCGGACTAAACGAATGTTGCTTATAACTTCCTGAATTCTTCCGCGCGTAACGTCTTCAATCTTATTTCTCTTTACTTGATACTCTCCCCATTTTTTTGTAGAAATATGACTTATGAATATATAAACTGGAAAAGTTGCAAATGTCAACAGAGCAATTGTCATATTAAAATAAGCCAGTACTCCAATGGAAAATATTGTCTGAACAAGTGCAGGGACTATGAAGTTAGTTAGAGCACCTAAGAAATCCTTTAAAGACAGGATACCACGTGATAATTGACTAACTATTTTACCCGATATTTCTGAGTCAAAATACGACTGGGAAAGAGTAAATATTTTGCGATAAAATTTTTCTGTTAGAAATTTTCCGATTCTTCCACTTGTATAGTCACCTATTCTAAGGGAAATTGCTTCAATAATTACGGCAATTACGTTTAAGGAGAACATTAATGCTAGCAGTTTGAAAGCAATAGATAAGCTTCCAGTTCCTGATGTTAACTGTTTTTCAAGTTCATCGATGACAAACTTAATAAGCACTGAAGCTGTAACATCAATTAAGGAGGAAACAAGAATCAATAAGCCTAATATATAAATAAGCTTATGAAACGGCCTAGCTATTTTGATAATCCGGAGAATACTATTCACAGGACTATTGTATCATGACATAATACCGGACAGGGTCAAACCCTGTTGTCCCTGTTGTACAGGGTTTGACCCTGTCTTGTCTGGTATTAATTAACGATCTTCTCTAGGTTTTGCAAGATTAACAATTAGTTTACGTCCCTCGAACTCATGTTCTTGAAACTTCTCTATTGCAGCTTTTGCTTCCTCAGGTGTACTCATTTCGACGAAGCCGAAACCACGTGAGCGACCAGATTCACGATCTGTTAAAACGATTGCATCTATTACCTTACCGACCTCTTCAAATAGTTTTCGAAGCATGTCAGTCGTAACGGTATACGCAATGTTCCCAATGTAAAGTTTTGAATTATTCAAGTATATTCACCTCCAGTAGTTATATCTAGCAGAAGTATCTTTTAGTAGACCTTAAAGATCCCCACCGACTAATATTTATATTATACAACCAAGTTGATTAATTTGTCTAATTTCCCTGCAATATCCTCTATTGGTAACAAATTACCATTTTTAACGCAATCTATCATGTTCCAGTTTTTATGCTCTTTGGCAAACTTTAAATACATTTTTTCTGCCTCTACTCGGTGGTGGTTATTTTTTTCGTGAATATCTTCTAACTTAGAGTACGCCCGAGAATTAGCGCCTTTAATAGTAATTTTTCGACCCACCTGCCAGGGTACGTAGAGATAAATTACTTTGTCAGGGCGTGGCATTTTATGCTGACCATACTCTAGCTCATCAACCCAGCTAATGAATTTTTTACGCTCAGCTTCAGGTAGATTTGCTGACAAATGGGCTTGGCTGGAGGTGGTATACCTGTCACAAAGCACAACTGCCCCCTTTTCTAAGAACCCCTCCATTTCTACTCTAGTTTGTGCTCTATCATCCGCGTAAGCAAGGGCAATTAAGTATGGAGAAACTTGGTCTATCTGTCCAAATTCGCCTCGCAAGTAACGCCCAACGAGTTTACCAAAGAAGGATTCTTCGTATCTTGGAAAACTATAAAATTTAACAGGTATCTTTCTCTTTTTAAGACGTGCTACTAGTAATTTTGCCTGGGTACTCTTTCCCGACCCATCTCCCCCGTCCAAAACAACCAGCTTTCCCTTCTTATTTTTTGTCATTGATTAAAATCCTCCAACCACAGTGATTTTGCCTTTGATTGGGGGGTGAGGGTTGTAGTTTTCGATCTTGAAATGCTCAAATTTGAAGTCATCAATGTTTTTAATAGATGGGTCAAGAGTCATGATGGGAAAAGGTTTTGGTTTACGCTTTAGCTGTTGCCTTACCTGGTCAAAATGATTTTCATAAATATGCGCGTCGCCAAAAGTATGCACAAAATCCCCTGGCTTATACCCAGTAACTTGGGCCAGCATGATAGTTAATAATGCGTAGCTTGCGATATTAAAGGGAACACCTAAAAACATGTCTGCAGAGCGCTGGTAGAGCTGAAGCGAAAGCTTATCACCTGTAATGTTTATATGAAACATGGTGTGGCAAGGGGCAATAGCCATAGATGCCTTGCGAGTAAGAGCCATTTCATAGATGGATCCAGCGTTCCAGGCAGAGATAACATAGTGCTTTTTCATCGGCTTGGTTTTTATTTTTTCTAGCGCCCAACCTAACTGATCAATCTTTCTACCTCCTTCGGCGGGCCACTTGCGCCACTGAACTCCATAAACAGGTCCAATATCTGCCCATTTATCTGAGAATTTAGCGTCTTCTTTGAGTTTTTCGGCAAATTCCTCTAGATCCATCTTTTTGACCTTTTTTTCTTTCATGGCTGTTTGATAGTTTTTGTATGCCCAGTCATCCCAGATATGCACGTCATTGTCTACTAGATATTTGATAGATGAAGAACCTGACAAGAACCAGATTAGCTCATGAATAATCCCTCGTAAGAATACTTTCTTGGTTGTCAAAAGTGGAAAGCCGGCGGATAAATCAAAGCGAATCTGCCTGCCAAAGACGCTTTTTAAGCCCACCCCAGTCGAGTGGCTTTTTTTCCAGGCGCCATTATCCAGGATGTCTTGGAGAAGTTCTAGGTATTGATATTCAGAATGTTGATCAGACATAATTATAGGCTAATCAGTACGAATGTTGGCAAGCTCTCCCATCACTTGATCTAGTCCTCTAGTAACTTTATCAGTATATTTAATAAATTTTTCCTCCAACTTAATGTCAAAATCTTCTCTTATATTCCCTTCCATCATTCGCATTCTGTTTTCAAGTTTACCATCAAGAGCTTCAAGTTCCCGCTTGGTTGCCATTCTAGCCTAAAGCTGATCTATATCTTTTTTTGTGGCAACTCTACCGTTAGATTGTTTCTTTGTAGTTTTACTCATGATATCTATTTTAACATTTATAAACCAAAGTTTTCAACTATTCTAACTTGGTCCTCAGATCTTTTATTATTATATTTAGTCGTGATATGTTAAAATCGTTCTTGTGAATATTAAATATATAGATCAGCAAGAATTAAAGTGTCAATTGCTCAAACTTATGAGTTATTATCTTGATCTTAATAAACACAAGATTTTTTTGTTCGGCTCTCGAGTGCAAGGAAACAATATGGAACGCTCTGATATCGATCTGGGCATTGAAGGATATAAACCAATATCACCTGAAACCAGGTTGAAGATTCTAGAAGCCATTGACAAGCTTCCGATTCTTTACTCAATAGACTTGGTTGATTTTACCACTGCTGATAATAAGTTTAAAACTGTTGCTAAGCGATACATAGAATACCTTAATTGATTGAATCATGGACAAAAAAATACTTAGTGATATAAAAAAAGCTCTTGAAAAACTCGACGATGCGCTCAAACAGGAAGATAGCGAATACATTCGCGACTCAGCTATCAAACGGTTTGAACTATGCTTTGATCTAGGATGGAAACTGATGAAGTTATATGCCAAAACTGAAGGTTTGGAGTGCAACTCGCCTCGTTCATGTATACGCACCATGTTTGAGTTAGGTATATTAAGATATGATGAAAATTGGATGCAGATGATAACAGATCGTAATGAGCTAGTTCACATATATAGACAGGAACTTGCTGATATAGTTTATCACAGACTTCCTGAATATCTACAAATGCTAAAAGCCGTGCTTGATAAAATTACCAAAACACCAACATATAAGGACGGTCCTTAAATGTTCTTACCTATCTATTCAATTAGACTTGTGTTCCAATTTAGATTAACTGACCATGGATCTGTGTCATAATCAAACTTTGGCTTACAACCTTCTTCTCGACCTGAACAGGTATAGCAGTTATTCATTGCTAGACCCGCAATGAGTGCTTGGGCTTCTACTTTCTTTATTCCTTTTGTCCACATGTCCGCAATAACCGTCCCACCTACTTTTCTTTGATTAACAAAGACGCAATCTTCTAAACGTGCAACTGGTAAAATTTGTAATATATCTTTGATATTAATACACCTCCTGACTCATTTTGTTAACACTGAGTTTATAGCCGAATTGTATTAATCACCTGACTTTTAATCTGACTCTTTTTTGTCAGATGAAAAGGCTTATAGTATAATCAGGAGGTGAAATATAAATATTGGGTCCCTTCTATCTATCCGGAGTTTGTTAAAAACTGTAAAACTATAATTGAGTCGGGTGAGCCTGGATTAATCATTGCTGCTCCCCAGAATGGAATCTTACAAAGAACCTTACAATTGGTACAGGACTACCAAGATCAGTTTCCTCCCCTAATACACATTAGATTTTCTTCGCAGTTTGAGGACTTGGAGGATATTAAGAATGAACTAAAAAAAGCAAAAATGCTAAATTCAAAAAAGCCTTTTGGATTACTTTTAACTAATATTGAATATTTATTTGACACCAGAAATACGATTCTATTGGATAATTTATTGTTTTGGCAGAAGGAATATCCCCAAATGCGTCCGATTATTCTTGCTCAATCTGACTTAACACATCGTGAGCGCGCAAGAGAATTTATTCAGTCTTATATCTTTAGCCGAATTTATTATTATCCCTATTATTCAAGAGAGGATGCAATTAGCTTTCTTAATGCTATAGCTAGCGAGTGGAACATGAAACTGCCAGAAAATATTTGTAAGCATATTGTAAATATCTGTGGTGGTCAGTTGTGGCTATTGAAGGAAACCCTACGGCTATACAGACATAAAAAATATACAACAGAAGCTGAGCTTTTATTATATCCGTCAATTGAGTATCGCTTGAAGGAGATTTTTAGCGCATTTAATAGGGAGGAACAAAAAAATCTGGCTCTTATAGCTAATTGTAAAGAGGACTTTAATAAGGATTTTAAAAAATTTGCTCATAGAGTAAATCTAGTTGACAAGAATAAGCTCACTATCCCCATACTAGCTGAATATGTTTTAAGTCAAAAACAAGAACCTAAAATATCCATTGAGGGTAAAATAATTAAGGCAAATGACATTGTAATTACAAGCCTATTCTCCACAAATGAACAATTAATGTTAATAGAGCTTTATAAGAATCGTGGGAAAATATTATCTAAGGATGAAATAGCTGATTTAATCTGGAAGGATAATGCAGAGGATAAATTCTCAATTTGGGGTATTGAGCAGTTAATTAGTCGTTTGAGAGGTAAGTTAATTAAAGCAAGCTTCCCCAAATCCTGCATCATAACTGTTCGTAATAAAGGTTATAAGTTTGCGGTCACTTCTTAGCTATGATTCTATCTGAAGAGTTGTTCACTCCCTATCCATACGTTGCCCGTATGATTAATATTGAGCAAATTGAAGGTGATATTGATTTTACGGAAAAACCTCTATCACTTAACGAAGTTATTCATCACGCTTTTACTCTCCAATCAGAAAACTGGAAACACACGATGGGCAGTGCTGCTGCGATTATCTTGAATCCTTTAGCTGATTACTTTTTACAAACCTCGACGCCTAGTATAGAAAATAACTCAATTCAAGATAATCAATATGTAGAGTTTGCTCAACTGCAAGGAAGTGTTGCTCGAAAATTATTTTATGATCCAGGAATAGTTGATCAAACTTGGCAAGTATTAGCAGATGTTGCTGAGAATATGCCCAAGGGAAGCCCTGACTTTGTAACTTCCGTACTTAGTGGATTTAAAATTGGAATCCATGATATTGATATTAAACTTGATCCAACTAGATGGTCCACGACCATACCTGAAGTGTTAGACTTAATCAGACCCGGATTTGCTCAACTTATAAAATCTGGTTTTAGCGTTGAGACGCATATCTATCGTGTCTACGAAGGTATGGATATATTAAGAGTTACTTTAGATCCCAGTGATGGAAGCACACCGTGTAATGTTGATATTGCGTATTTACCAACTAAAGATCAACAAGATAGAGATTTTCGTAATGGAGATCATTTGAGTTTAAAAAAAGACGGTGTTTATGTAAATATAGCTGTCGACACAAGTAAAGAATCAGAAGATCTGGGACGCTTTGTGATAATTGATACATTCGAATCTCTGATAAAAAAAATTGACATTACGCTTTTGCCTTCTCAAATAAGAAATCCATTCTATCGAAGTTTTGAGCAAACGGTCTATGCACTGCTTTCACTTATTAGACAAGAGATATTTAATCCAGCACCTGTAGACCTAGCAGAGCGAGTTAAAAGTGCTACTTTTGATGAAGTATATCGTCAATTACTAATACATAACTTAATTGATGTTTATAAACAGAAAAAGTTAACTGAAGGAGTACAAATAGACATAGCACGGGAGGTTTTGATTGCTTTGACAGCTAATCCAGTATTTGCTTTTGGATCACTTATCAGATCTGGATTGCCTGACGTACTTGGAATCCAAAGTGATTTTGTGTCGCTTCTAGGTAAAATGACTTCTGACGAGATGCAAAGTAGAATTAAGACCGATTCGGTGTTTGTGCAACAAATTATCGAGTTATTTAACATTAAATCTCAATCAACTTTAGTTGATATACCCAAACCCGATAGATATGTTGACCTTATTCCTGTTGGAGACTCAGTGAATAGAGCTACCCAATTAATTTTTAAAGATATGCATCGTGTTGATACTGCCCCTCTATCTGACCGTGTAGCAAGATACAAACACCATTTTCATTCATGGATTATTGACACACCTGAAACACCCAAGCTCATGGATCATCTGTATGCAGACCCAGATGATCGACGCACTGCCAATATCATTATTAACAGTGCTGCTCTAGACAGTACAGTTGTTATGATGCCTAATTCAACAAGACTGTTTGTATTCAATCAAGAACAAAGCAGGCCACCAGATTCACAGAATATAAAAAAATTGATTCAAGGACTTAGAGTGAGACCTGATATTGTACAATATTACAAAAAATTTATGCCTGACTGTGTTGCCGCTTGGGAATATCAAAATTTGACACTTGGAGCAGGCAAAAGGCACCACTTAAGCTTACAGCTTCACCAAGCAGATCTGCCATTGGCAATGATCAGAGTCATGCAGAGTCCAGATGTCGGTGAAATTGTTGTATTCTCGCATCCCGCCTGTTTTTATCCTGCAACAGTTCTGCGCGAACTTCAGCTTTGTACTGACCCGAACGGTGACTATCCTGGTACTGATCTTAAGGACTTTTTTACAACAGAGCAAATAGAGAAATATGTTGAGTTTCTTGATCAACGATTATAGATAAACAGGTTGAGACCGATATCAAAGGGCTGGTTGAATTTGCCTATGTATATGCTTACTGACTCCGTAGGGTTTGACCCTGCGGGTTCATAATTTTAAAACCGGGTTTTAAAACTTCCACGTAATTAATTCAGAGGTTGAGGCCGATTCCAAAAGTTTAGATTGGTTGGTAGTGAGTATGCTTTTCCCCATAAATAAAATTCAAATAGGCGTCTATTTTCAGACGAAATGCTATTTTTAATACTATTCCAGTATACTATAACTTCCTTTTTTAAGAGTGGTTTTCCCTCAAGCCCATACTCGATTTTCTGAACAAGTTCCCATACTTTTTTATCTTTTTTGGACTTAAATTTACTTATATCTGTATTCCAGTTCCTCATGGGTTTATTATATCACCCATGTGTGGTAAATTTACATAGTGAATGCGCATGTAAAATTTAGGGCAAAGGTAATAAAAGGTGCAAGCCGTGGTAAAGAACTGGGTTTTCCGACCTTAAATATGCAAATTCCAACAGGGTTTGACCTTGCAGAAGGTGTACACGCTTGCTGGGTGAGGTGTGACGATAGACACTTTATGGGGGCTTTGCACTACGGACCTGCTCCTGTGTTTGACCAGACAAAACCTTCTTTGGAAGTCCATTTAATAGATATTAAAAGCGATTTGAAACCAATTAGTCTGAAAGTTGAGATTGTTAAGTTCATCCGTAAAGTTGAATTATTTGATTCTCCAGAGCTTTTAATTGAGCAAATTCAAAAAGATGTTGATAAAATACGTTTATGCTTAACATAATTGCAGCTATTGGTAATAATCGCGAACTTGGTAAAGATAATAAATTATTATGGCACATACCTGGAGAACTCCCACGTTTTAAACAGCTTACAAGTCATCATCCAGTTATCATGGGAAGAAAGACCTATGAGTCGATTGGAAGAGTTTTACCAGAAAGAACTAATATAGTTTTAACTAGCAAACTGCAAACAGCAAACAGCAAACAGCAAGATTTGATATTTGCTACAAATATTAGCAGCGCACTTGAAATTGCCAAGCAATCACCTGGCTTTGATGAGATATTTGTGATTGGTGGAGCTAAAGTCTATGAGCAATTTATAGATCTGGCTGATCGGTTATTTTTAACATTGGTGGACATGAGTGATCCTACAGCTGATGCTTATTTCCCGCCTTACAGCGCCTTTAGGAGCGTCGTCTCAAAAGAGACCCATTTGGAAGGGGCAATTCCCTATACTTACATAATTTTACGCTCAACTTAAGGCGAGGCCATCCATTGCATGAAAGGCCTCGCCTTGTTTCGCTTAGATTGACTATGGATTTCAGCTTTCATATAATGTAATCATAATTGGAATAAGTACATATGATAGAAAGATTTAAAATGCCGCACATCTTTGGAGCACTACTAGTTATACTGGCGGCTTTGCTATGGAGCTTTGATGGAGTTTTGCGCCAATCCCTATATGTTCTGCCCCCTACTATTATTATTTTCTATGAAGCACTATTTGGCGCGATAATAATTTCGCCCTTTTTAATTCCCCATAGATATGGTGGGCGCATATTTACAAAACGAGACTGGCTTATAATGATAGCTATTGCACTGTTTTCGGGTACACTTGGTACCCTAGCTTATACAGCGGCACTTGTCAAAATTAATTTTATTCCTTTCTCTGTCGTAGTTCTACTTCAGCAAACCCAGCCATTTTTTGCGATACTACTGGCAACAATTTTGCTTAAGGAGCGATTAACATCCTATTTTATAAAATATGCACTACTTGCAGTTATAGCTGTATACTTTGTAAGCTTTCCTAACTTACACGTTAACCTTGGATCTGGAACTGAAACATTAATTGCAGCTGGTTTAAGTTTAGTAGCTGCATTTTTTTGGGGTAGCTCGACGGCACTGTCTAAACATGTTCTCAAAAAAGCAAGCTTCGTATTTGCGACAGGCATGCGTTTTTTCTTTACTGTTCCGATTGCTTTAGCTTTGGTTTTTGCTACAGGATCCAGCGAAATGTTGTCACAGATCTCAGTTATGCAAGTATTGATGCTGTTGGCAATTACATTATCTACTGGTTTAGTTGCGCTAACGCTGTACTATAAGGGGCTACAAAAAATTCCGGCAAGACGATCTACTATTTATGAGCTAACCTGGCCTCTATCTGCTATAGTTTTAGATTTTGTTATCCGTGGAACAGTTCTCTCACCAACCCAGATCATTGGCGCTGTTGTGCTGATCTTCTCAATGCTCAAGATCACCCGCTACAGTAAAAAATAGCGTAACCATTCACGATTTAACAAAACCAGCCTTAAATCAGCCTTAACACCAATGCAGACTTGACAGACCTGTGGTAAATTGTGTTAGGCTTCAATAAGCCATGCAAATTACTCCATTTACTCTACCAAGTCATATTCCCCAAAAAGAGCAAGTTAACTATTGTATGGGAGTACTGAATAAGTACAGAATGGAGCTAAAGCCCTTACGAAGACAGATTACTGATGCCATAAGATGGCAAGACCACTGGAGAGAGAAGGCTTGTACCTTGGATGAAAAAAATAAGAAGCTCCAGGAAGAACTACGTAAGATACGCAAAGAAAATGATTTTTTAAAACAAGAGATAGAAAAGCTAACTAAAACAAATAACAGATACCAAGTTTCTCTCTTTGACCACGGCAACTTTAAAACCCCCAATATTTCAAAGAAATTAAAAGGAGGACAAGAGGGGCACAATAATACCAACAGAGAAATGCATGAGGATTACTCCAGTTACCAGCATAAGCGATTGTTTGCAACCCACTGTACTAAATGCAAAAATCCCTTAAACCGCACAAACAGTACTAGAGCTAAAATCCTTTTAGATATAGTAATAAATCCCAACCTTGTAAAACTAATACTAGATTCTGAAAGACAGTGGTGTGGGAACTGCCAGAATGAGGTTTCTGCCAGAGATGAGCGCAGTCTTCCATTTACGGAATACGGCATTAATACATTCATGATGGTTCTCTTGCTAAGGTACAGATGCTGTCTATCACTGTCAAAAATAGCAATGGTGCTAAAAGTAGGCTATGGACTTACCATCTCAACATCAGGAGTAGAAAGTCTTCTTAAACAAGCAAAGAGGTATCTTAAAAGCAGATATAACAAGTTAAAAGAGATAGTTAAAAAGGGACACATCATGTACAACGATGAAACAGGCTGGAAAGTTAGAGCCAAACCAGCCTGGATCTGGATAATGGCAAATGAAAATGTCACCATTTACCACTCTGCTGAATCCAGAGGTAAGGGAATATTTGAGGATATGTATGGTAATAGTTCTTCTTACTCAATGCATGATGGATATTGCTCGTATAGCAAAATCTCTAAAGATAAGACTATGTACTGCTGGTCCCACCTATTACGCTTTGCTCATGAGGAAGCATACAAAGAAAAAAAAGGCTCACAAGTAGTAAAACTCAAAGATGAGCTGGTAGATATTTACCATCTTAAGAACACACTACAAAAGACAGAATTACTTCTACGAATAGAAGCAGTACTTAAAAAGAAGCTCACAAAAGAATCCGCAATAAAGGTACAAAACAGAGTAAGATTCCAAAAAGAAGGACTAATAAATGCCCTTCTCTATAGCCCAAATGGAACTAATAATCTAGCAGAAAGAGAACTCCGCCAACTGGTACTATCTAGGAAAGTATCATTTGGATCAGATACCTACTCTGGTATGGAGACAACAGCCATACTAGCCAGTGTAGTGCAGACAATCTACAGAGATAAAGAAGCTGACTTCTTTGTACAACTGAAAGAGGCAATTTGCCAAGGAGTTAGTGAGAAATATCCTTCTCTTTGTTAAATCGTGAATGGTTACAAAATAGCCTATTGACTCACCCGTCAGACTTTGTTATCATGAATACATGAGAAGAGTTCTGCCTATATCTTTAACTATATTGATTCTTGCTACTTTTCCCATTTTAACTGTTGTCTACGCTCAAGATGGTATAGCTAGTCGCTCCGCAAAACTGGATGAGGTTCGAGCAAACCGCGCTGTAAGAGCAAATGAGCGAAAAGTCGTAATAGATGCAAAACGTTTAGAACTAAAAACTACGCAAGAAGCTAGAAGAGCTAGTTTTCAAGCTAAACTGGCAGAGATGAAAGACCAGCAAAAAGCCACAATATTAGAAAACTTAAACAATAGATACCCAAATATTAACGAGCGCTGGACGACACACTTTAGCCAAGTTTTAGATAGATTGGAAGAAGTTCTAGCTAAGATTGCTACTCATAGTGCAGATACAGCTGCAGCTTCCAAGGCGATTACCTCAGCGCGTATCGCTGTGGACAATCAATCATTGCAGAGCTATGTGATTACTATTACTGATGAGTCAAATTTAAGGAGCGCTGCGCAGGTATCTAATCAACAGTTGAGATCAGATCTGGGAGTAGCTCGTGAAGCGGTAAAGTCTGCAAGAGAGGCGGTTCAAGCTGCTAGAGCGTTGATAAAACAAGCACCAATACAACCATCTGCCAGCGAGTCAGCTGTGGATGATATTATTAAATAAACAATATGGATCCAAATAATCAACCAAACCCACCAACAAATTTACAGCCACAAATAGCAGAAGATACTGCCCCTTCTTCCCAAGCAGATCTAAACCCTGTTGTCGAACCAACTCAGCCAATACCCTTGCCAGTTGAAGAGACTGGACCCGTGGAGCCTCCTCCACCTATTATTGAAGAGCCAATGGAAAGTAGTTCTGTTGAGGAAATTCCAGAAAAAAAAGGCATTAGTCCTTTAATCTGGGTGGTTGTAGCAGTTCTGTTAATATTTGTACTTGTTGGTGGCTACTTTATACTTCAACAAACAGTATTTAGTGGAGTAGGTTCATCTGATAATGAGTCAATGGAAGGAATAGATATACCACCTACGGGTACACCAGTGCCACAGGCAACGCCTACGATTGAACAAGTTCCTACGGTATCCGATGACACAAGCTTAGAAGTAATTGATGCAGAATTAAATAGTCTCAACGCTGGTGATTATGAGACCGAGCTAAAATCTCTAGATAGTGAAACCACTAAACTTTAGTTTATCATCAAAGTAACTAAGTATCAGATCCTTAGTTGAGGTATATGTGCTAGAATATATATAATGCCCACTCGACTTGGTCAAGGTATCGGTAACGACACGCTTGCTGTAGACGGAATTTATCATGTCTATAATTGTACTATTGATGGTATTTCTCCATTTTCTAATTCGAGAAATTCTAGTTTGTTTCTAAAATTAGTTGGTCACTACAATAAATTTAATATTCCTTTCTCAGAGCACTTAAGCTACAAAAATATGGAGAAGCGGGTTCTCGAAGTGACTCCTGTTGAGATTCTTTCTTATTGCATTATGCCTAATCACTATCACCTCCTAATTAAGCAACTCTCGGATAATGGCATTAGTAAATACCTTGAGAGATTATCCAAGTCATTTACTCACATTTATAACAAGGACGCCAACCGTATCGGCACTCTGTGGTTAGGGAGGTTTAAGGCTAAATTAGTTGATACAGATGAAGCATTTTTACAGGTTAGCCGCTATATTCACCTTAATCCCATCGTGAGCACCAAACTAAACATCCGCCGCATTGAGGAGTATCCGTGGTCTTCTTATCTTGATGCAATTGGCAAGCGCGATAATAAAATATGCAATCATGAACTGCTTTGGGGCTTGATTAAACCAGAAGTTTACGAAAAATTTGTCAGTTCTAAAATTAATACTATAGACCGCTTCGAGAAGCGGGTTCTCGAAGTGAGATAATATTATGAAGTTTGCCAAAGTAAATTCGGTTGCGGTGGTAGGTCTAACTCCTAATCTTATTGATGTTGAGGTGAATATTGAGAGTAAAGCTCTTCCTCGTTTTGAGATAGTTGGATTACCGGGTAAGGCTGTTGAAGAAGCACGTGAGCGTGTACGTTCAGCAATTAAGTCCAGTGGATTTGAGTTTCCTAACCAGAAAATCGTAGTCAATCTTGCTCCAGCAGATATCCCCAAAGAAGGCCCTATTTATGATCTGCCCATTGCCCTTGGAATTCTTGTGGCCAGCGAACAGCTGTTTCAATCCTCAATCAATAACCATGTCTTTTTGGGTGAGCTCTCCTTAAGCGGTGATATTCGCGGTATTCATGGGGTACTGCCAGCGAGCGTGTATTGCCACCAAAAACAGTTAACAATGGTTGCCCCAACAGCTAACTTAAGCGAATTAGAAATAGTACGTGGATTAACCTATGTTGCAACAAACAGCTTGTCTGAGCTTGTTAATTTCCTTAAAGAGGATACTTTGGAATATGCCCAGGCAACAGGGAAAAATCATAATTATGTAAAATCTGCCAAAGATGATATAGACTTTAAATATATTCACGGTCAGGAACTTGCCAAGCGTGCGATTGAAATTGCTGCTGCCGGAGGACACAACATACTACTTGATGGTCCTCCAGGTTGTGGTAAAAGTTTACTCGCAAAAGCCCTTCCTACCATTCTCCCCGACCTAAACCATGAGGAGCAATTGGAGGTTTCTAGTATTCATTCGATTGTTGGATTGAACAAGGATGGTATTCTTTCTACTCGTCCTGTGCGTGCACCTCATCACTCCATTAGTAAAGCTGGGCTTATTGGAGGAGGTACACGCATTAAGCCAGGTGAAATTTCACTCGCCCATCGAGGAGTACTCTACCTAGACGAGTTTCCTGAATTTCCAAGAGCAGTTCTCGAAAGTCTCCGCCAGCCTATGGAAGATGGTGAAGTAACAATCAGTCGTGTCATGGGCAACATAACTTTTCCCACTAAATTTATGCTTGTAGCCAGTCAAAATCCCTGTCCCTGCGGTTACTATGGCACCAACATCAAAGAATGTCATTGTTCACTTTCTGCCGTTAATCGCTACCGCGCCCGTGTATCCGGTCCCTTAATTGACAGGATTGATATGTTTATTAGCCTTGACCCAGTTAAAATTGAAAAGCTCCTAAACTTTGATGATGCTAATCACGCTGAGCCTTCAGACTTGATCCGTAAAAGAGTAAGCCTGGCGCGTCGCCATCAAGAGAAGCGTTTTGCTCGAGACCGTGCAATTACCAATTCAGAAATACCAATTTCTAAAATTAAAGACTACTGTGCCATCGATGATACAGCAAAATCCATTCTCACCGATGCCGGCAATACTTACAAGCTCTCTGCTCGCACCATTAATCGCATTCTTAAAGTATCTCGCACGATTGCTGATCTGGAGGGGTCCACAAGTATAGAAACTGAGCACATCGCCGAAGCCCTCCAATACCGCAAAAATGAGCATTGAAAATACAGGCGAGCAAGGCGAAAAACTCGCTGCTCAATATTTAATTAAACAAAATCATAAGATTATTGCAACCAACTACCACTATAAGCGTTTTGGTGAAATAGATATTATCACTCTAAAAAATAACACTTTACATTTTGTTGAGGTTAAAACCCGTAAAAGCAATAGTCACGGATATGGTTATGAGGCAGTTGACCGGCGTAAATTAGCTAAGCTCCTGCGCACAGCCCAAGCTTTTCTCGTGCAGCATAACTACACTAATTCTTCATACCAGTTTGATATCATATCTATCCTCCTATCCAGTGAAACAATTGACTACTATGAAAACATCACTCAATAACAACCACTTCGAGAAGCGGGTTCTCGAAGTTGATAGCAAAGAGTTTGGGAAATATTTATTGTTGAGTGAGTTGGCGAAATTACCTGATCCACCTAACGCCATCTTTGCGCTGGGCAATCTTGAGTTCCTTAACCATAAATCACTCACTGTTATTGGTGCTCGCAAGCCTAGTGAGTACGGAGTCCAAGTTATTTCTGATCTTATTCCTACCCTTGTTTCCGCAGGTATCACCATTGTCTCCGATCTAGAGCAAGGATCTGATCTCTCTGCTGCCCAAATCGCGCTTTCCCATAATGGAAATGTTATTGGTGTCCTAAGTAGCAGCCTTTCTCACCTCAAAAATCATAAATTTGCCCCATTGATAAATGATGCGCTCGCCCAAAATAGTGGGCTTATTCTTAGCGAGTATGGCAAAGATTATCCCCCCACCAAGTGGAAATTTGCTCAGCGAAATCGCCTCATCGCCGCCTTAGGCCAGAAGCTCCTGGTGACTGAGGCTGGTGAGAAGTCCGGTACACTGCATACCACCACTATCACCCGCAAGCTTAAACATCAAATCTTTGCCGTTCCTGGTAATATCTATAGCAATAATAGCGTTGGAACAAATAACCTGCTTAAACAGGGTGCGTTGCCTGTTACATCGAGCCTAGACATTTTAAATCACTATGGTAAGTCTGCTAATAAAACTTCGTCAAAAACTCTAAATCCATCAGTTGCTCAAATCAATCTGCTTAAGCATCTGTCTAATGAGATAGATACTAATAGACTTGCTCGTGTAAGTAGTATTCCGATTTATAAGCTTCTTCCACTCCTGACTACCATGGAGCTTGCCGGCTTAGTTAAAAAACTGGGTGATAGATGGGTCCGTGCTTGAGAATATCGAGAAGCGGGTTCTCGAAGCTGGCATTATGGGTTTGTTGTTCCTGCTACTTGACCTAGGGTAGATATTTCTGCCTTAAGTTCGTATGCCAGCATGCTTCTGCCTTGATTAATTCCTATTGCAACGCCAACTAAGAGTATAAGGATCAGCCCGGCTAGGAGTAACCCGGCAAATCCACTGCCTAAAAGCTGAACTTGACCGCTAGTATTTGGGGTATCATTTATAACTTCAGCGCCCTTAAAATGCAGGATGAAATTTGTGAAATTAGCCAAGGCTACCTGCCGGCGGCGGATAGTGGAGGGAGATAAGTCACCTTGTTTAAGGTAGTGCTCATAAGATCTATGTGAGGATGGGTTTAGGTAGTCAACAATATTGTCATCAACTGCAGTTGGCGTTAACCCTTCAGAATCAAGTAAGAAATTGTAGTATTGACGAATATCTGAGACATAATTGCGGATAGTAGTTTTGGATACATTTTGTTCTCTAAGGTGGTTTCGATATTTATTGAGTAAGTTCATGTTTAGCTTGTGTTACACGATTGTTACACACTTGTTACAACTTAGTCAAGCAAACAAAGAGTTCCAGTCTTCCCAGAAGCTGGTAAGGCCTTTGTCTGTGAGTTCGTGCTTGAGGTCATATTCTTTCCAGTCTTTGCCAAGAGTGACTAGTTCATCATAGGCAATGGGTTTTAATCCAGCTGTGTCTGCTAAGAAGTCTGGGTCTGGAAGCTCAAAGCCAAGATCAGCCCAGGGTTTGAAGGCTTTATCGAAGGGAATGGTAATAATATCTGTGCCTGCTGCAATGGCATCTTTGATCTGGGTGACAGTTCGGACGCTGGCAGTTAAAACCTGGACGTGACCATCTCCCGTTTCAAAAAGCCTCACCATGTTGCGGACAGTGTCCATACCAACCTCACCTTTATCATAGAGTCTTCCTACAAATGGAGAGATAAAAACAGGGTATGCGCTAGCTTTGGTGGCCTCATATACCCCAGCGGCTTGGTCTTGAGAAAAGACAAGAGTGATGTTTAATGGCATAAGCAAGCAAAGCTCTTCGGCAGCTTTTAAGCCTGCACCCGTGCAGGGTAGTTTAATACTAGCGTTAGGGATCCAGCTAATGCGCTCTTTTGCCTGCTGAACCATTTCGGTAGACGAAGTCTCGGCATTAGCAAAAACCTGGATTGAGACAGATCCCTGGGGGATGATCGAGCTCATTTCTTGAACTGTATCACGGTAGGCTGATTCAGCAGCCTGGGGCGTGATGTTACCACTTGACTTTGCAAGTAGGGTCTTTGCAATAAGCGAAGGGTTTGTTGTTTGGCCGTCGAGCCAGCCCCCAAGCATCTCTTTTGCCAGTCTGGTTTCACTAGCTAGCCCTCCATCTATGAAAATTTTAGTTTTTAATATTGAGTGATCAAGCATATTAATGTTAAGCTAATGAAGCTACTTTCTTTGTAAAACTTTCCTAATGGCTTTTATAATATCCTTGCGGCCTATTCCAACATAATTAGCGACCTCTTCATAGCTTCCGGTCGTGGCAAAACTGTGAAGTCCAACGCGCTCCATTGGCACTGGGTAATTTTCTACTAAAACCTCGGCAACAGCGGATCCAAGGCCACCATTAACACTGTGGTCTTCTACAGTGATAACAGCTTTGGTTTTCTTAGCACTCTCTATTATGGTTTGCGAATCAATAGGGTTTAGACTGTGAGAGTCTATTATCTCAATATCTATATTTATTTCCTTGGCAATCTCGAGAGCCAACCCAACGTGGGGACCACAAGCAACAACGGTTACCTCGCACCCTTCGCGCATAATGTTGGCTTTGCCGATTGTAAATGGTGTTTCTTCTGTTGTAAATACAGGTAATGGCTCTCTGTAGAGCCGTAAATAAGCTGGGCCGTTATGTTTTACCAGGGCTTCCACAGCTTTAATAGTCTGATTTGGGTCACTAGGCATGATAACTAACATGTTGGGCAAGGCTCTAAACATCGCAAAGTCCTCAAGAGCGTGGGCAGATGGACCATCCTGAGCGTTAGATATTCCTCCATGAGAGCCAACAATCTTAACATTTAGCTTATTGTGACAAACACTTTGGCGAACATGATCCATCGCTCGACCCAAAAAAGATCCAAAAGTTCCAGCAAAAGGCTTATATCCCCTCAGCGCAAATCCGGCGGCAACACCGATCATATCCTGCTCAGCAACGCCGGTATTGTAGTAACGGTCAGGGTATTTAGCACCAAACTCATCGAGTGTAAGGCTTCCACCCAAGTCGGCTGAGATGGCTACAATCTTTTTGTCACGACCTGCTAACTCAATTAATGCCTCACCAAAGGCCTGTCTAATCGCCACCTTCTCCCTTACTTTATAGTATTTCATATATTAAGATCTTTTAATGCTTGTTGGTACTGTTCGTCGGTTAGCTTGCCGTGATGCCATTTATAGTCCCCTTCCATGAAGGAAACTCCTTTACCCATAACTGTATTGGCAATAATAGCAAAAGGCCCGCGCGCTGCATATCCCTGCTTAAGCGCGCCTATAATTTGGTCAAAATCATGTCCATCTATCTCAACCACTTCCCAGCCAAACGCTTCATACTTCTCCTTTAGAGGATCCAGAGAGGGCATTACCTGCCTGGTTGGACCATTAATTTGGCTTTCGTTTTTATCTATGATGGTTATAATATTATCCAGCTTATGTTTAGTCGCAAACATTAAGGCTTCCCAGGTAGAGCCTTCCTCTTGTTCTCCATCTGAGGTCATCACAACTACTTGACTAGTCTTTTTGTCTAACTTTAGGGCTAAACCTAAACCCACTCCCACAGATAATCCTTGACCAAGGGAGCCAGCGGATATTTCTATACCAGGAAATGTTCCTCGCTTGGGGTGTCCATGCAGGTCAGAGCCAAATTTGCGCAGACCTTTTAGTTTAGATTTAGGATAATATCCAGCAAGCGTGAGAGCTGTATACATGACTGGTACCGCGTGACCAACTGAGAGCAAAAAATAGTCTCGCTCGGTCCACTCAGGTCGTTTGGGATCAAACTTAAGGACAGGTCTAAAGTACAAAGCGGTTAAGATATCTGCCATAGATAAAGATGAGCCCGGATGTCCAGATTGGGCTTCGTAAAGAAGTTTAATCGTCTCTATCCGAATTTCGCGCGCTTGATTTATTAGTTCTGCATTATTCATAATTTTTTTATTTAAGGACGGTCCTTAAATAAATTTATCCAAATCTGGCTAACTTACGAATGGCCTCTTCAGGATTTTCAGCCCCAAACACGTAACTAGTTGAGACGACACGCGTTGCCCCAGCTTCGGCTACGAGCTCGGCTGTATCGTGGTTTATTCCGCCATCTATTTCGATAGGTACTATGTCGTTAATTTCCCGTACTTCGTGTATTTTATTTAGAACCCGATGGTCAAACTCTTGGCCAGAAAATCCGGTCTCAATTGCCATTAAGAGCACCACATCAACAATGTCTATATACTCCTTAATGACCGAGACAGGTGTATCTATATCCAAAGCCAAGCCAACTTCAGCTGATTGCAAGGACACCGCATCAATAAAGCTCTCTGCATCTTGAATCCCTTCAATATGTCCGATTAACCTGTCAAACCCAGCTTCTATCCATATATCAACAATGTCTTGAGGCCGCTCAACCATCATGTGAAGCTCTTTTTTAGGTGGTGATTTGAGCTTACTGAAAGGCTCTGGATCGTCAAACGTGGTGTTATCAAAGAGGACCCCGTCAACAATATCTATATGAACAAAATCTACAAAGGGAGCTACAATGTTGTATTTGCGCTGTATCTTCGCAAAATCCTGCTCTAAAATTCCTGGTAATACGTCTAACATAGATTATTTAGGTAAACTATGAAACATCTGATTTTCATATTGTGCTATTTTAGCTAATCTTCTCTGGTGGCGTCCAGCTTCAAATTTAGTGTCAAGAAAAACTTTAATTATTTCTTTTGCCTGTTCATCATTTAGCCAATCACCAGAAACAGCTAAGATATTGGCGTTATTATGAGCTTTCAGATGTTGAGCTGATTCAATGTTATGTGCGCTACCAGCTCGAATTCCTTTAACCTTGTTGGCAGCCATAACAACTCCCGCGCCTGATCGACAGCTAAGTATACCAAAAGATTCTGAATCTTTAGCTACAGCTTTGGCTACGGCAAAAGCAAAATCTGGATAGTCGTCGCCGGGGTTAAGCTCATATGCTCCCAAATCCTCATATTCATATGTTTCATAGTTTATCTGCCCCCACTCCCTCATCCATCCTTTAATCTTTTCTTTTAACTCATAGCCTCCGTGATCAGCTCCTAGGTAAATCTTCATAAACTTAGCCTAACAGCAGTTGAGAGTGATGTCAATAGTATAAAAAAGTTTTAAAACCCGGTTTTAAAACTTTTTAGATGTGCATCTAGTTACCAGGTTGTGCAGACAGCCCCACCGCTACAAAGCATCCATGCCCAGGTTGGTCTAACTGGATCATAAAAAGCTTCTCCCGCACTAGGAAAACTTTCAGGTCCGGACGAATGAGAGAGAAGTTTAAATTGGGTCCCGTCCGACCTATACAGGTATCCAGACCAACCACTGGTAATTCCTCTTAGATCGGTAGGTAAAACGGTAATAAAATCAGGGACTAGCCCTGGTATATATGCGTTTGCACCGCTTGTAGCCCTGTTGCCACCATTATCGCTTACTCCCCACCAAGATCCTCCAGTTGAAGGATATTTATTGTAGGCGGTGTAATATGCCTCTACCGCAGAATACATAGCTCTCATGTCCATTTTTCTCTTTGCATCTCTGGCTCTTTTTTGAGCACTGGTGTATGTAGCTAGTCCGGCTGCAGCCAGTAAGCCAATTATGGATATAACTACCAACAGCTCAATAAGTGTAAAACCTTTTCGCACTTGCACAGTTTCAGCTTAGCAATTTTTTCTTGCCCTGTCAAGCACTCCACAAGGTCAGACCTTGTGGAGTTCGCTTGGGGGCTTAATTACTGGGGCGCTCAGTAGAGGTGTGGCCTCCAAACTGGCTCCGTAGTGCCTGGACTACTTTATAGGCTATTGATTCTTTGTCTCGACTCTGATAGCGGTTAAACACGGCATTTGCGATGTTTGGCACAGGTACCCCTAGCTCCATTGCCTCCTTCACTGTCCAGTCCCCTGTTCCCAGACTGCCTATTTCTGCTGGAGTATCTTTGAGATTTGGATTACTACTTAATGCTTTATTTAGCCAACCCACAAGGTTGCTTTGAATAATAGATCCTTGGTTCCAAACTTCAGTTGCTTTTACCAGATCTGGTTTAAGTGGGTGTTTGTCTAAGATATTTACTCCTTCGGCAATTGACTGCATCATGGCATATTCGATGCCGTTGTGGACCATTTTTACAAGATGCCCAGAGCCTGATGGACCAAAATATGCATATCCCTTATGCTCATACGAGAGCGCCTTAAATAAAGATCGGATCTTTATATACGCTTCTTCTGGTCCTCCTATCATAAAACATGCCCCGGTTCGCGCTCCCTCTATTCCGCCCGATGTTCCTACATCAAGATAATGTATTCCCTTTTTTGCTAATTTTTCAGCGTCCCTTTGGCTGTCTTTATAATGAGAGTTAACGGCGTTAATAATAATATCTCCCTTTTCTAATAGCTCGCTTAAAACCGGGCCGTTGTTGCCAAAGAGAATATCTTGGACTGGTTTTCCAGCTGAAACCATTAGCCATAAAATTCTAGGTATCTTAAGCTTAGATACTAATTCCTCTAAAGTTGGCGTGAATTGAGCATTAGGATTTTTTTTCACAAACTCTTCTGCCTTACTGGTGGTGCGGTTGTAGACTACTACTTCAATCCCTTCCTCCACGGCGTGCTCAGCTATCGCCCTCCCCATATTTCCTAAACCAATTAGTCCAATTTTCATATTTTTATAATATCACACCTGTATTTTAAAACCGGGTTTTAAAATATTACTAGGTGGACCCCAGCTCCCTGGTTTATATTTCATTAGGTTTTTATCCGCCGAAGAGGCGGACTGCCACTTTTTTAATATTGGTGTAATAAATTTCCAGCTAGCTCTCACTTCTTTCGTGCTTGCAAAAAGGGTCTGGTCTCCAACCATGCAGTCAACTATTAATTTTTCATATGCTTCAAGTAGCTTGGTTGTATGTGCTTTTGCGTAATCCAGTTCCAGTTTGTGCGGTTCCATTTTTAGTTTCAAGCCCGGTACTTTCATTAGGGTTTCTATAGTAATTTTTTCATCTGGCTTTATCTCAAAAATAATTCGATTACATGATTTTCCTTGTTGACCGCTTAGTTTTATTGATTCGTGGCGAAGATCCTTAAATTGAACAACTATGCGGGTAGTGTCTTTTTTTAGTTTTTTGCCAGTTACAAGATAGAACGAAACTCCGCCCCATCTCTTATTATCTATCTCTAATTTTAGAGAAGCATAGGTTTCTGTCGTAGAATTAGCACTCACACGTTTCTCTTGCTGATACCCAGCGTATTGCCCTCTAATACAATCTTTTGCGATATTACTGATAGGTTTTAAGGCGCGCAAAACTTTGACTCGCTGATTGCGGATTGATTCAGGCTGGAAGTTGTCCGGTTCATCCATAGCTACCGATGTTACCATTTGAAGCAAATGAGATTGAACCATGTCACGAAGAGCGCCAATTTGATCATAAAAACTTCCTCTAGTTTCCACTCCTAGTGTTTCTGTGGCAATAATTTTTATGTGGTCAATATAGTTTGAGTTCCAGATTGGTTCAAAAATAGTATTACCAAACCGGAAAGCCAAGATGTTCTGCAAGCTCTCTTTGCCTAAGAAGTGGTCAATTCTATAGATCTGCTCCTCTTGAAATAGTCTGGCTAGCTTTTCATCAAGTAGGCGCGCGGTCTCTAGATCTGATCCAAAAGGTTTCTCGAGGATCACCCGGGTCCAGCCTTCGTCAGGTCCGCATGGCTCGGTGAGACTAGACTTATCTAGGTTAGATATTATAGAATTATAGTGCTGAGGAGGAACAGCAAGATAAAACAGCTTATTAGTACAGTACTTCCATTGATTATCCTGGAAACCGAGTAGTTTTTTAAGCTCGTTGTAGCCAGAGATATTGTCAAAGTCTCCCTGAATATATGAAAAGAGGTTTAGAAAATCTTTTTTACCAGGACGAGGCTCTAAGGCTTTGCTAAGAGTATCTTTAAATTCGCCTTCTGAAAGGTTGCGACGGGCAAAACCAATAATGCGCATATTTTTAGGTAAGATACCCTTACAGTAAAGATCAAAGAGAGCTGGTGCAAGTTTGCGGGAGGTTAAGTCCCCGGTTGCGCCAAAGATAACCATAATTGAGGGTGAAATCTTAATATCCACTGGCTACAGTGTACCATATTTAGAGTGATTTTTTTTACGAGTTAGACTATAGACCAAAATAACGACTAAGGATATTAATATCTGAGGAACAAAATCATGATAGAAATACCAGCTGTAAGTCCCAATAGTGATAATCACCACTGGAATTAAGTAGAACAAACGGTAAGTCTCCACTTTTTTACTGTAGCGCTGGATAACGAATATCGTTCCTAAAAATATCAGCACGGTTATTCCGTATGGACGCAGACTTAAAATATCTATAAGTCCCCCGTTTAAAGCTCCTACCATATATATATTAAAGGCAAGGCCTTTAATATTACTGGACCAGAGGATGAAAATTAAGAGAGCTAAGGGTATTGGAAATAAAGTTGACTCAACCAAAACAGCCAGGAGGATTATGATGGTTATTATTATACTCATAATATATTTTCAATCTCCTTTTTTATTTTGGCATATTCATGCTGATTGAGTTCTAATTCAGGAATTAAACTGTTTTCAATTAACATCTGTTTGAATGGGAATAACACACTAGGGAGATTATATTTGGTTATAATCTGTCCAACCTGAGCTATATTAACCTGAGCCTGGGTAAATAAAGAAAGGAGATCAATAAAGTCTTTACGACCTTTGGAGCTTCTTCCCCTTCGGGAAAGCGTATATAACTTTAATACAAAGAGGTAATCTATTTGGAGTACTTTAAACCCCTGTAGATTGGTGGTATAAGGAAGTAAATCCTCAACAGGTATACCAAGACTGGAGTAATGTGGCAGGTAAATATCCACATCAATGCCTTCAAGATGGATTTCGTATTTATTAAGCCGATCGTTTTTGGAAAGAGAATATTTCTTCTGTATTACTCCAAGAGTATCAAAGTCTATAATAATATCTATATCTTTAGATTTTAAGGTCTGGCTGTATAGATAAGTAGCCCAGCCTCCAATGAGTACAAAATTTAGTTCTTTTTGAAGTTTTTGAAGCTGTTTCCAACTACGATCCGTGATTAGGTCGTTATAATAATCCATTTATCTCCTCCTCTAGTGCTTTAAGATAATCTACTGCGTACCAGTCCGATAAGTTCCAGATGTCAACAAATGTATTTGCAAGAGTTGAGTGTCCTTTGCCAGAAATGAAATGTGGCGGCTTATTAAGAACAAATAGATTAATATTGCCTTTTGCTGAAAACTGAGGGAACCTAAGTTTGAGTTGCTCTAATGCAGGTTTTTCAGCATAAACATAGACCTTTGCGTAATCGGCTGGCGCGTTTTGCTTGAGTAGGTATTTAGAGGCAGAATAACAAGCGTAAATTGTGTTATCTGGCATAGAGCTTTCAAGAGTTTGAACATCTATACTAATAGATGCCTGAAAAACTATATCTGAGCTTAAATTGCGCAAACTTCCCCAATAGTACAGCAACTTAAACACGTCTTGGAGTATAAAAAACTTTGATTCTTTGCGGATTGCGCCTATTTTAGCGGGTTTATCGATTGCTCCATTAACTGTGCTTAGAGAAAAGCCGGTAGATTTTGCAACTTGGGCCTGAGTGAGCTTGAATTGCTTCTCGTGTAGTGCTTTATTTAAGATAAAATGCCAGATTGTTTCGGTTTTAGTCATGGTTTATGTATTATATTTCGATATTTATCGAAAGTCAATAAATAAGAGCTGTTATTCTTGTTTCTGTGACATGTGTTTCATAGTTTACCTAAATTTTAGCCAGGCTTTTTGTAAACGCATGATTTTGGTCCTAACCCGCAAGTATTCCTGGATGTTTTCCATAAAAAACTCGTGAGCAATGTTTTTATGGGCTTTCTTGGATAAAATCGTTTAGTGTACATTATATTGTTGGCTTGTCCGCCGAAACCCACGTTTTTGAAAGTTAGTGGAAAGGCAATAAGGGCAGGATAAGGAGTCTGCAGAGGGCTTCACCTCACGATTGGAGTGTCTGGCTTCCTCCCGACTTTGTTGGTTTTCCCGCTTTCCTCTTGAAATCGTGAGGTTTTTACCAAAAAAAACCTTAAATATTTTGTGTAAAAAATTCATCTATTCATCTGCGAATAATTATTACTATAAGCTGATAAAAATCATAATTAGTCAATTGTGTTTTCATTCTTCTCCACCACTTGGCGTGGCCTCTTTGACTTTTTCATGTTATTCTAATATAATTGATTTAATCTCGCCCAGGCTGATTAAGTTCATAAGTCCTGGGACATTTTTTTACAAAATTACCTAATTTTTTCATCTCGATTTTGAATATCCCTTTTTTCATTTGCCAAATTTCCTTTCCTAAATGACCAGGCATGTATACAACAATAATCTTCTTGTTATGCTTAATTAAGTATTTATAAATTGGCTCGAAATCACCGTCGCCTGTGAAAAAGATAAACGAATTTATATCTCTATCAAGCGCTGCATACATATCCATAACAATCTCAATATCAAAATCGCATTTTCTAACCGTAACAATCTCACCTTTAATTTTTCTAACTATTATATGCTTAACAGGTTTTGTTTTTATCCTATATCCCATTAATTTCACATCTCTAATAAACTTTCTTGATTTTGGATGATCATCTGTTCCGTAGTAAAAATTTATTTCCTTAATTTCTTTGTACTTTTTAAGATATTTATAAATCTTTTTAGGATCTGGCTCGTATTTTAGAACCTTTTTCCAACCATAAACATTGGCCCAGTCTATAAAAACAGCTGTCTTATCGTTGAGTCTTAGTGCTTTAGAATTTGTCATTTGTTTCATAGTTTACCTATCAACTTTATTGTAATATTCCGCTTGGGCTTGCTGAGCTTGTTGATTCCTTAAGCTCTCTACAAAGCCCTTTAACCTGGACCATCTCCCCTAATTTAATTTTAATACAATATGGCTCGCTTGTTACTTCATCATATAAAGTTACTCCATTAGTTTCTACCTCATCTGCTTTTATGGTTCCTTTAATTTCGATACTACCGTCTGTGGTCATAGTTATCTTCCCTCCAAATACTTCCAGATTAGCCAAAGCATTTTGTTGCAACTCTAGAGGTCCTGAGAGGGTCTGGATGGAGCCATTGAGGCCGTCTATGGATATGAGGCCTGCTGAGATATTTCCCGTGATGGAGATATCCCCAAAGGTTGAGGCTCCCAGTACATTAAGTTCGTTGTTAATAGTTAGATTTTCCAATTCAGACAGGTTTGCGGAGGTGGTGGCCTCTGAGAGGGAAAGATCAAGTAATTGAGCGGATATGGAGGCGATCCTTTCATCAGCTAAGTCCATTCTATCTGTAAGGGAAATAACATCTTGTTTAGAAGCTAGTTTACTCGCCGATGAGGCGAGCTCTTGTAGTCCTTTGGTTAATACTGGTATTAGTCCGATGGTGTTAAGCTCTCTGTTTCCATTACCATCTATTGATACTAATTTGGGTATAACTATCTCTATGTCTTGGGCTATGAATCCAAGGCTCTTTGAAATGGAGTTCTCCTCAGACTTCCAGTTGAACTCTACTGGGTTTAAGGCCATGATCGTGTCTAGACCGTAGGCGGAGTTTTCAACGTTCTTTTTTAGATTAAGATCAGAACTACAGGCTATTACTCCTCCGTCTGATAGTGTACAGCCTGTGGAGCCAGAACCATTAAAACGGGCAATATCTCCAGTTGTAGACTTAACATCCAGTTTGTAGAGGGGAGCCGTCGTCCCGATGCCGACGTTGCCCGCTATTGATGAATTACCCGTCCCAGAGGCCGTAAGAGTACCTTCCACTATAAGATTAGCCTTGTAAGTTGTACTAGAATTAAGGATAGTAAAAGACGTATCAGCAGAATCTGACCAAATATTAAATCTAGTAGAAGGGTCTGTGCTGAAATATTGCCAACTATGCGAACTACCATCATAAATTGCAGATGCGTTTGTTGCGTCACCAATATTAATTAAACCACCCTCATTAACGCTAAGTTTCGCCCCCGGTCCCGTCGTCCCGATGCCGACGTTGCCGCTTGTTATTGTTATACCGTCCACAGCCTGCGACCCAGTTTGTAAATGCAGTGAGTTTTCTGCCCGTAACACCATGGAGTCGGCGTTCATCCCTGTAGATAAACCTCCAGTATCGCTGTATCCAAGATAACCTCGTATGGTTCCTGCTTCATCAAAACGAATCCAGCCACTAGAACCAGAATTTTCAATTAAACTTGAAAGACTCGTACCATTCTTATAAACATGCAACTTTGCCCCCGGCGCCGTCGTCCCGATGCCGACGTTGCTTTCCATTATGGTAAACTTGCCGGGCCAACCTCTAGTTATCGAAAGTATGTTTGTCCAGGCAGCACTGTCATGCCTCAAATCAATTTTGAATTGCGGATCGCCCCAATTATGATCAAAAATTCCTATGCGTGACCCTGCTCCATTAGAATAATCAGTTTGGACAAATTCGATTCTGTCGTTGTTGGAACCACCCAATTTTATTCCGCTAGTTTCTACTCCAACCAGCGATCCAATATGCAACTTTGATAGGGGCCCCGTCGTCCCGATGCCGACGTTGCCAGTTGTTGCAATATTTAACCCATCTCCTTGACTACCACTAGCACGAAGTTCAAGCCCGTTCCAAACAGTTCCAGCAGCATTTAATCCTCCTATAGTACCAATCCCGTTTAGTTCATATAGCTTCACACCATCATTTACAGTGCCAGTGTAT
>Ga0210044_10000076_pt1 | contig 136410 bp, 109 predicted proteins | sample CryGey13umfilter_2_FD_183959 | JGI IMG/M metagenome (GOLD analysis project Ga0210044, IMG submission 183959) | Groundwater microbial communities from aquifer in Utah, USA - Crystal Geyser 4/9/14 3 um filter (SPAdes) (version 2) | ecosystem: Environmental > Aquatic > Deep subsurface >... | reverse complement strand
TCGTACAAACACGCCTAAAAATAGTAAAATAAAACACTGGGTCACCCAAATTTCTATTTACAAATTAACTAAATAACTGAAAATTAATGATTTAATTAGTTTTATGCGGATTTATGTCGAAGTCAGGTGTAGAATCAATATAATTGATTCCTCTTGATTTGCCCAGACCTCTGTATTTTAAATACAGCATTAAAGGCAGCATCACTCTTTCTTGGCGTGCCGTAAAACGTTCATAGCTCACTAAATCAGGGAACAGGTCATTTAAATGCTTGCAAACATATTGCAGGTAAAAATGTTTGAAGTTTGCAAACTGTCCAAAATGAAAAAGCAGATAGATACTCATCATCTCAGAATCTGATAATTTGCCCTTTCTATTTCGCCTTTTAACCTTAGCGTTTACTAATTTTGGATGATTTTCCATGTTTTGAGTAAATTCTTGCTGAAAATCATCCAATTTCACAAAGAATTCTGTAACTTTATCTTTAAGCATTTGAGTGTTTTTATACTATTAATATGCTGAATATCAGTCATTAATACAAATTAAAAACACTCTTTTTATTATCTATTATTCACGTTAAATAAGCTTGTACGTTTGGGTGCGCTTTTAAATAAGCTATGCCTTTTTCTAAACCCATAACCATGATGGCAGTGGCAGTGGCATCAGAGGTAATACAATCAGCAGCAAATACCGAGGCACTTAACAGATTGTTTTTTGAAGGATAGCCCGTTTTAGGGTTTATGGAGTGGGCATATTTAACGCCATTTTCAACAATAAACTTTCTGTAATTTCCAGAGGTTGCTAAGCTTCTGTTTTTAAGTTTAACCACGACTTTAAATGGGTTTTGTGACTCTTTATTATCCATGGGTTTTTCAATGCCTACGGTCCAATATTTGCCATTGGGTTTTTGGCCCCTGGCATACACTTCGCCGCCTATTTCTACCAAAAAAGAAGAAAGCCCTTTACTGCTTAAAAACTGTGCGACCACATCAACCGAATAGCCTTGGGCAAAGGCATTAAAATCCAATGACACACGCGGATCTTTTTTAAGTACCTTATTGCCTTGCAATTCTATTTTTTCAAACCCCACAAACTTAAGAATGCTGTCTATCTGGGTTTGTTTTACATTCAGCTTTTTTCCGGGACCAAAACCCCAGGCGTTTACCAAAGGATACACGGTTGGGTCAAAAGCGCCATGGGTATCTTTCCAAATTTCCTTTGCCTTTTTAAAACAGGTTATAAAATAGGCATCAACCTGCACATTGGGCTGATTGGTGTTTATTTTTGATATGATGGACGTAGGGATATAGGTTGACAAAGAGGCATCGAAAGCTTTTAAAATTTCTTCGATTTCAGCTTTAAAGTTTCGCTCTTTTTGGTCATAATATACTATATGGTAGGTTGTGCCTTGTGCTTGGCCATTAATAATGATGGGCTCTTGCTTAGAAACCATCAAGAACGGCAACCAAATAAACACGAATACCCACGTAAATTTTGCCATTATAATTTTAGTTCTTGTTTGTGCATAAAACTACAAAAATCTATGAAATCGTGGTGTTTAACCTTATTGTTGTTTATAAATGATAATAAATTAATAATCTGAAAGGCATATTTATTAGTATTTTTATCATTCTTATTCAACAAGAAGAATTTCTATGTACTTAATTTTTGATACAGAAACTACGGGTTTACCAAAGCGTTGGGATGCACCCATTACAGATACAGATAACTGGCCACGGTGCATTCAAATAGCCTGGCAGCTGCATGATGCTTTTGGTAATTGTATAGAGCATCAAGATTATTTGGTCAAGCCAGATGGTTTTAATATTCCGTTTGATGCTGAAAAAATTCATGGAATTTCTACCGAATTAGCTCAAGCTCAAGGGGAATCTTTAGAGGAGGTTTTAATAAAGTTTAATGAAGCGTTAAGTAAAACAAAATTTATTGTTGGTCAAAATGTAAAATTTGATCTCAACATTATCGGCGCTGAATTTCACAGAACAAACATTGAAAACATATTACAAGAATTACCAGTTTTAGATACCTGTACAGAAAAAACAGCTACACTATGTCAGATTCCTGGTGGACGTTATGGAAAATTTAAATTGCCCACTTTGGCAGAGCTCCATGAATTTTTATTTAATGAACGTTTTGTTGAAGCTCATAATGCTACCGCCGATGTTGAGGCTACAACTCGTTGCTTTTTTGAGCTGATTCGCTTAAATGAATTTACTAAGGAACAATTGGAGGTTACTTCAGATTATTTCAGGGAATTTAATGCTGCCAATCCAAAAGAAATTCAACTTATAGGCTTAAAGCACATCAATCTAAAAAATGAAAGTGCGAACATTAGAGAGCAATTAAAAAAGGCCGAAGCCAGTAAAATTTCAATTCAAGACATTAAAGAAAATATTGCTGAGTTAGAAGATTTTGATTTTGTTCATTTGCATAACCATTCACAGTTTTCCATTTTACAATCTACCATAAGCATTAAAAATTTAGTGGCTTCAGCAGCAAAATACAACATGCCTGCGGTTGCCTTAACAGACCATGGAAACATGATGGGTGCCTTTCATTTTGTTAAAGAAGTTTCTTTTCACAATAAAGCTGTAAAAGCAAAAAATGAAGCCGCCATAGCAAATGGAGAATTACCCATTGCCAAAGAAATTAAACCCATCATAGGATGCGAGTTTTTTGTGTGTGACAATCATTTAGATAAATCCAGAAAGGATAATGGGTATCAAATAGTTCTTTTGGCTAAAAATAAAAAAGGGTATCACAATCTTGCAAAACTTTCATCCATAGCCTACACTAATGGGTTTTATTATGTGCCAAGAATTGACCGAAAATTAATTGAAAAATATAAAGATGATTTAATAGTACTTACAGGTAATTTATATGGTGAAGTGCCTAGCAAGGTTCTTAATATTGGAGAAAACCAAGCCGAGGAATCATTGTTATGGTGGAAAGAACAATTTCAGGATGATTTATATGTTGAAATTATGCGCCATAATCAAGAAGACGAAAGGCGGGTTAACCCAACTTTGATCAATCTGGCCAATAAACATCATATAAAAATAGTTGCTACTAACAATACATATTATGCTGAACAAAAGGATGCAAATGCACATGATATCCTGCTTTGTGTTAAAGACGGTGAAAAGCAAGCAACGCCTATAGGTCGTGGTCGTGGTTATCGCTATGGCATGCCCAATAAAGAATACTATTTTAAGTCTTCAAATGACATGAAAAACTTGTTTAAAGATTTGCCACAAGCCATATCAAATATACAAGATGTTGTGGATAAAATTGAATCTTATGAACTTGCAAGAGAAGTTTTACTTCCCGCTTTTAGCATTCCTGATGAATTTAAAAATGAAGAAGATTTAGTCGATGGCGCTAAACGCGGAGAAAATGCCTATTTACGCTATTTAACTTATAAAGGAGCCGAAAAGCGTTATAGTGATTTGACGCCTGACATTAAGGAACGTATTGATTTTGAACTGGAAGTTATAGAAAAAACGGGCTATCCGGGCTATTTTTTAATTGTTGAGGATTTTATTCGCGAAGCGAGAAAAATGGATGTGTCCGTTGGCCCGGGACGTGGCTCGGCAGCAGGTTCAGTAGTCGCTTATTGCTTGTGGATTACCAATATAGATCCTCTAAAGTACGACTTGCTTTTTGAGCGTTTTTTAAATCCTGACCGTATTAGTATGCCAGATATCGATATTGATTTTGATGACGAAGGCAGAGGTAGGGTTATGGATTATGTCATTAAAAAATACGGGAGCAACCAAGTAGCTCAAATTATTACTTACGGAACCATGGCAGCTAAGTCGTCCATTAGGGATACGGCAAGGGTTTTGGATTTACCTTTATTTGATGCAGACAGAATAGCAAAATTAATTCCTAACATGTCTAAGCTTAATAAAATTTTCGGGCTTAGTGAAAAGGAATTGAACAGTACATTTAGGGCAGAAGATTTAGAGAAAGTCAATCAATTATTAAATATTTCCGAAGGAGAAGATTTAGAGTCTGAAACCATCAATTTAGCAAGAATATTGGAAGGCTCGTTAAGAAACACCGGCATTCATGCCTGTGGTGTTATCATAACACCTAGCGATATTACCAATTTTGTTCCAGTTGCAACAGCCAAAGATTCAGACTTGTACGTCACACAGTTTGATAACTCTGTGGTTGAAGAAGCTGGATTGTTAAAAATGGATTTCTTAGGCTTAAAAACGTTGACCTTAATCAAGGATACCGTTAAAATTGTGAAAGCCAAACATGGTATTTTACTTGACCCTGACAATTTTCCATTGGATGATGAGAAAACGTATGAATTGTTCCAAAAAGGAGAAACCGTAGGCGTCTTTCAGTACGAATCACCCGGAATGCAAAAACATTTAAAAGATTTAAAACCTACTGTTTTTGACGATCTTATTGCCATGAACGCTTTGTATCGTCCCGGCCCCATGGAATACATACCAAGTTTTGTTAAGCGTAAGCATGGTGAGGAAACTATAGATTATGACCTTCCAGCCATGGAAGAGTATTTAAAAGAGACCTACGGAATAACGGTATACCAAGAACAAGTAATGCTGCTTTCTCAAAAATTAGCAGATTTTACCAAAGGTGAAGCCGATGTTCTTAGAAAAGCCATGGGTAAAAAGCAAATTACTGTTCTTGATAAAATGAAACCTAAATTTATTGAACAAGCAAGCGCTAAAGGACATGATAAAGATAAATTAGAGAAAATCTGGAAAGATTGGGAAGCCTTTGCCAGTTACGCTTTCAATAAATCGCATTCAACCTGCTATGCATGGATAGCCTATCAAACTGCTTATTTAAAAGCACATTATCCCGCAGAATATATGGCTGCTGTTCTATCAAACAATATGAATGACATAAAGCAAGTGTCCTTCTTTATGGAAGAATGTAAACGTATGAAATTGAATGTTCTGGGGCCAGATGTCAATGAATCCTACTACAAGTTTTCAGTCAATAAAGATTATGCTGTTAGGTTTGGCATGGGAGCCGTTAAAGGCGTTGGTCATGGCGCCGTAAAAACCATTGTTGAAAACAGGAAAAAACAAGGTCATTACAAATCAATTTTTGATTTTGCAAAGCGAATCGATTTAAGAGCGGCTAATAAAAAGGCCTTTGAAAATTTAGCCTTGGCAGGAGGTTTTGATTGTTTTACAGAAACCCACAGAGCCCAATATTTTCATAATGATGGCGATGGTATTACCTTTTTAGAGAAAGCAATAAGGTATGGAAGTAAACATCAAGAAAACGAAAATTCAGCTCAAGTAAGCTTATTTGGTGATGCTAGTGATATTCAAATAGCAGAACCACAAGTGCCACCATGCGAATCTTGGGGAACTATGGAAAAATTAGCCAAAGAAAAAGAAGTGGTAGGCATTTATATTTCTGGACATCCATTGGACGATTTTAAAATTGAGATGAACACCTTTTGTAACGCAAGCATAGCCTTATTTAAAGATTTGGAATCTTGTGTTAATAAAGAACTTAATTTTGGAGGTGTAGTAACAGATGTTCAGCATAGAATTACTAAACAAGGAAAAGGTTGGGCGACCTTTATCTTAGAAGATTATACTGATAGTTCTGAGTTTCGCATTTTTGGTGAAGAATATCTAAAGTTCAGACATTTTTTATTAAAAAATAGTTTTGTGTTTGTTAAAGCCTTTGTTAGAGAAGGTTGGATTAATAAAGAAACCAACAAAAAAAGTGAACCCCGTTTACAGTTTAATAATTTTCAGCTACTGCATGATGTTATGGATAGTTATGCAAAAAAAATATCAATACAACTTAATATAAAGGACATTAAAAACGAAAAAATTATGGCCTTGAATGATTTACTAACGATGCATCCGGGTAGTCAAATACTAAATTTTGTGGTTTATGATCATGAAGAAAGCATTAAACTTAATATGCCAAGTAGAAAGAAAAAGGTAAAAATATCTCAAGAGTTATTGGAAGAACTTGAAAATCAAGAGGTATATTTTAAGTTGAATTAATTTGTTATAAAAGGATTCATAGCTTTAAAACTAGAGGTGAATGATTATACATATAATAAGGGTAAACAATAAGGTTATAAGTAAAACAAATTGCATACTTGTAAGCTTTAGATTTTATTTTGACTAATTTTGTAAATATATTTGAAATAAACATAATTAAATTATAAAAACATGGCATTAGAAATTACAGATGCATCATTTGAAGAAACTGTTTTAAAAAGCGATAAACCTGTTATGGTTGACTTTTGGGCAGCATGGTGCGGACCTTGCAGAATGGTTGGACCGATCATTGAGGAAATAAGTGAAGAATACGCAGGTAAAGCTGTGGTTGGAAAAGTAGATGTTGATGCAAACCAAGAATTTGCCGCTAAATATGGTGTACGTAATATTCCAACTGTTTTGGTTTTCCAAAATGGAGAAGTAGTAGGTCGTCAAGTTGGTGTAGCACCTAAAAAGGCCTACACAGAAGCTATAGACTCACTTTTATAAAAGTTATTGAAAAAGAAAACAAAAAGGTTTGCTGTAATGGCAAACCTTTTTTTATTTTAGTTAAAAATTAAATGTAATGAGTAATAAAACAAAAATTCAAGATGCTATTGACTCCAAATTCATAGAACAACGCAAAGTATTTCTTTGGGGACAAGTAGATGATAAATCGGCAAAACACGTCATTGACAGATTAATGTATTTAGATTCAATAGAGACCAAAGACATTCAACTATACATTAATAGTCCCGGTGGTTATGTTACGTCAGGCTTTGCTATCTATGATTGTATAAAATCCTTAAAAAGTCAGGTTTCAACCATTTGTACTGGGTTTGCAGCATCTATGGGCTCTCTAATATTATCGGCAGGTCAAAAGGGCAAACGCTTTATACAACCTCATGCTAGGGTCATGATTCACCAACCCAGTGGAGGCGCTCGTGGTCAAGCCAGTGATATTGAAATTACGGCCAAGGAAATTATAATAACCAAAGAATTAAGTGCCCATATCTTAGCAGATAATTGTGGCCAGTCTTTTGAAAAAGTCATGAAAGATTTTAATAGAGATCATTGGATGGGAGCACAAGAGTCTGTTGCTTATGGTATTGTTGATGGAATCATTTAATTGAACTAAACCCCAAAGGGTAATCCCTAAGAACAATTTTATAAATATCAGAAAACATACCAAATAATATTTGTTCTTTCTTAGAGAAGACCAGATGAAGCTTATGAACTTACAGCAAGAACTAAATAAAGTAAGCGGATTTAAAAATCTTGAACTACTCGCAAAACAAGTGGTAGAAGGGTTTATTGCAGGCATGCATAAAAGTCCGTTTCATGGGTTTTCTGCTGAATTTTCTGAACACAAAATTTATAATCAAGGAGAAAGTACGCGCCATATTGATTGGAAGCTATTTGCTAAAACAGATAAATTGTATACCAAGCGATATGATGATGAAACTAACTTAAGGTGTCATCTTATTATTGACAATAGCAGCTCCATGCATTATCCTAAAATGGGAACTTTTGATATTAATCATCTTAATAAAATAGCTTTTTCAGCTTTGGCATCTGCTTCTTTAATGCATATTTTAAAGAAACAGAGAGATGCTATAGGGTTGAGTATTTACAGTGATTCATATGAGTACTATGCGCCTGAGAAGGGCAGTGAGAGACATCATCAAATGTTATTAAATCAGCTTAATGAAGTAGTTAAACCAAAATCGGAAGAAAAAGCTACAGATACCTATAAATGCCTTCATGAAATAGCTGAAAAAATCCATAGACGGTCCCTTATATTTTTATTTACTGATATGTTTCAGTCATCGGTAGAAGAAGACAAATTGTTTGAAGCACTTCGTCATTTAAAGTATAACAAGCATGAAGTTATTTTATTTCATGTGTTTGATAAAAACAAAGAATTGGATTTTAATTTTGATAATAAGCCTAAACGATTTGTAGATGTAGAGACGGGTAAGCATATTAATCTATATGCAGATAACATTAAAGAAAATTATCATACGGCAGTCAATAATTATTTTGAAGCCTTAAAATTAAAATGCGCGCAATACAAAATAAAATATGAAGCAGCAGATATTAATAAAAATTTTAATAATATTCTTACAACCTACATGATAGAACGGCAAAAATTTGCTTAAAGAAAATAATAAACAAAAAATACCAAAAAACGTTTGACATGTAAAAAAAGGCGTGTATATTTGCAACCGCAATAAAGCAACGGTCTGGTAGTTCAGTTGGTTAGAATGTCGCCCTGTCACGGCGAAGGTCGCGGGTTCGAGTCCCGTCCAGACCGCAAATTGCATAAAAAGGCTCTGTAAAATAGGGCTTTTTTTAGCACTTCAAAGAAGTTGTGTTGGCTGATATATGTAGTTGTATATCAGTGGTTTAAGTAGTTAAACCGATGGAAAGCTTTCCTTTTTTCTTAATAAGAAGATTGGGATGCTTTTTTGTTTTAAGATGGTTTATGCTAAGCGCAAGAATTTTATTTGAACGTGTTGTTTGAAAACCTTTATTTAATATATTGAAATTATATGTAAATTGCCACAATCAAATTAATACTTAAATTTAGAACAACATGAAGTGGCAAGGTAGAAGACGAAGCTCTAACATTGAAGACCATAGAGGTCAACGTAGTTCTGGACAAGGAATAGGAGGATTTAACCCAGCCTTATTAACACCTTTGATAAGACTTCTGTTTTCAAAAGTTGGTCTGTTTATAGTGGGCGCATTTTTGATAATAACGCTGATAATGGGCCAAAACCCTTTATCTTTAATTAGTCAGTTACTTAGTGGTGGTGCTTTAGAAACAGAAACATTACAAGATTATACGCCTACAGCAAAAGATGAAGAACTGGCAGACTTTAGCGCAACCATTTTGGGTGATACTGAAGTAATCTGGAACAAACTTTTAAATAATTACAGAGAACCAACCTTGGTGCTTTTTACAGGTTCGGTGTCTTCGGCTTGTGGTTCTGCTTCGAGTTCAACCGGTCCTTTTTATTGCCCTGGTGACGAAAAATTATACATAGATTTAAGCTTTTTTTATGATATGGAACACCGTTTAAATGCTCCTGGAGATTTTGCCCAAGCCTATGTGATTGCGCACGAAGTGGGACATCATATTCAAAAAATAACGGGCATTACCGATAAAATGCAACGATTAAGAGGACAAGTAACCCAGACGGAATATAACAAGTATTCGATAAGATTAGAACTTCAGGCTGATTTTTTAGCTGGTGTTTGGGCCCACCACTCTCAAAAAATGTCGGGAATGATGGAGACAGGCGATTTGGAAGAAGCCATGAATGCAGCCAATGCTATTGGCGATGACCGATTGCAAAAGCAATCGAGTGGACGGGTGGTTCCAGACTCATTTACTCATGGAACTTCCCAACAACGTATGCGATGGTTTAAAAAAGGTTTTGAAACAGGCGATTTATCGCAAGGCGATACGTTTAGTGCTACGTCGCTGTGAAGCTCAATAACATTTTTTATTGTTTAATAAACAAAAAACACCGTCCGTGCCAGATTTATTGAACGCTTGCGCTCGTTTGCAACGAGTGCGTTCTAATATTTTTTTCAATAGAGTGCTTCTAATTTTTAAAATTGATTTCACTTTAGACAATTATTCTTTCTATAAGTGTTTTCTTGACTTGTGGGCACTCGTTGCAAACGAGCGCTAGCTGAGGGTAACTAAAAACCAAAAAGATGGAATTTGAAAAAACCTTAACTTAATGACATTGAACGAAGGCTAACGGGGACGATAGATTACAAAAGCAATCGGAGTGGACGCGTAGTTCCAGATTCGTTTACGCACGGAACTTCAGCTCAACGCATGCGATGGTTTAAAAAAGGTTTTGAAACAGGCGATTTATAGCAAGGCGATACGTTTAGTGCTACGTCGTTGTAATATGTATTCCGACCTCGCTAACCCGAATGATTGAAGGCTCGCCCGCTCCTGATTTATTGAACGCTCGCGCTCGTTTACAACGAGTACCGTTCTTAGACTTTTTTAATCATGTGTTTCAAATTTTAAGATTGATTTTTCACTTTGAAAAATTGCCGTTGCTTGATATCTTTTCTTGACAGTGTTGGCATTCGTTGGAAATGAGCGCTAGCAGGGAAGCAAGATGCCAAAGATTATTATGCCTTTCTTTTACTTATTAAAGCGATAAGGGCCAATATAGGGCCAATTGCCAATAGGAGATAAATATTTTTCGAATCTAAAACAAATTGTAAACTATTTAAAAGTTGAATGCTAAGGATGGTAATGGCAAATCCAATAGAATTTACAATGGTTAGTGCCGTTCCTTTTATTTCGGCTTCAGCATTTTGGGCTACTAATGTTGAAAACATTGGCGAGTCTGCAATAACAACCATACCCCAAAACAGTAAAAAGGCAATAAAAAGGATTTCAACATTCACATTAAAAATAAAAGGGGAAACCAAACAACAAATACAAGATAAAAGCAATGTGGTATAGGCTGTTTTTTTAACACCAATACGTTGTGAAATATAGCCACCAATCACACAGGAAAATCCACCAATGCCAATAACACAAAATGATAATATAGGAATGTTTAAAGAAGTTTGAGGGTGTAATTGTGTATAATGTTTTAGCATCACGGGAACAAAGGCCCAAAAGGCGTAAAGTTCCCACATGTGTCCGAAATACCCAAAAGCTGCCGAACGGAATTGTGGGTGTTTAAAAACTTTTGAAAAAGCCGTTAAATCCAAACCTTTGCCAGGTTTTCTAAAGTGTCCATCTGGAACAAACTGCTTCATGACCAATCCACCTAAAATTGCTAAACTTGTGGTTGTAAGCAATACGTATTTCCAAGAAATTGAATGCAATATATCTTTTAATAAATGCGGAAATGCTGTTCCTAACACTAATGCACCAACTAAAAATCCCAAAGATTTTCCTAATCCTTTATCGTAATAATCAGCCGCGATTTTCATGCCAACTGGATAGATGCCAGCCAGAAAAAATCCTGTAAAAAAACGTAACATGAGTAAACTTAAAAAGCTGTTATGTTCACTAATAATAAAAGCATTGCAGACTGCCCCAAGCAAGGCACTTATAAAAAACACTTTTGAAGGTGAAAAGCGATCGGCTATTGTTAAAAGAGCAAAAACCAAAGTTCCAGAAATAAAACCAAATTGTACAGACGAAGTGAGGTGCCCCAATGCGCTTTCATTTAGGTTGAAATTAAAAACAAGATCGCCCATAACCCCATTTCCGGCAAACCATAATGATGTGCAACAAAATTGGGATATGACAATAATTGGAAGAATCCGTTTTGGCGGCTTCATATTTTAGCTAGCTTTAAAATTGCCTTTAAAGTAAAATAATTTTATGGAATATTTTTATTGTGGACAGATTTTGAATGTTATGAATATAAAAAGCGAGTTGATTGGTCTCCCCTACTCGCAACCGAACGGTTGAACGCTAGTAAAAGAGATTGCTTCTCTGCGTTGGAATGAGAAAACAAAAGGCTTTTTTATTTTACTTAATGATTTTGAAGGATCGCTAACAAACGTATGGAAATTTACATTGCTGGTTGGTGCGTTAGGGATTGCAACGGCATCCTTTTTAAAAATTAAAATACAGGAAATTTGATTTTAACGATAAATTGGCTGATTGCCTGTTTGTTACTTTTTGCAACAACGTTTTTGAAAAGATATAGTGGAAAGCCCGACCCCTTTTGGGGTAACACCCAAACTCTTTTTAAAGCAGAATTTTTTTAAACAAAAAACCCCATACTAAACAAATAGCAGGGGTTTTAAGTTATTTAATTTGTTTACCATCTTTATCAAAAAAGTGGTATTCTAAATATGTGTAAGCATCTCTTGGTAAAACTTTAACCCATTTTTTGTGCTCCAAAAACCATTTGGTACGCACCGATGGAAAACCTTTTGTTAAAAAGGCCGCTATAAAAGGATGTGTGTTTAAAGTCAGCTTTTTATAGTCTTTTTTAAATAATTGCTCCAGATCGTGAGTCATTTTTTGCACCAACCCAATGGGTGCTTCCACTTCTTCGCCATTAATAATGGCATCTGGATTTTCTTCGCGAGTTTTTATGTTCATTTCTGGACGTACTCGCTGTCTTGTTATTTGTATCAAGCCAAATTTACTTGGAGGCAATATTTTATGTTTTGCTCTGTCATCGCTCATTTCATCTCTAAAATGATTGAAAAGCTTTTGCCTGTTGTCAGCACTAGTCATATCAATAAAATCTACTACGATAATACCGCCCATATCGCGTAAACGCAACTGACGGGCAATTTCTGTAGCAGCAATTATATTGACTTCCAGTGCTGTGTCCTCTTGGTTGTTTGCTTTGTTTGATCTATTTCCGCTATTCACATCTATAACATGAAGCGCTTCGGTGTGTTCTATAATTAAATAGGCACCTTTTGCCATAGAAACCGTTTTTCCAAAAGAGGTTTTAATTTGTCTTTCAATGCCAAATTTTTCAAAAATTGGGACATTGGATTGATACAACTTAACGATTGATTCTTTATTGGGTGCAATTTCTTGCACATAATCTTTAATTTGATAATAAAGCGATTCATCATCAACATGAATGCTAGTAAAAGTGTCATTAAAAATGTCTCGTAAAATGGACGAGGCTTTATTCATTTCACCTAATACTTTGCTTGGATGATGGGCTTTGTTTAGCTTTTTACACATTGCTGTCCACAGACTAAGCAAATTTTGTAAATCTTTATCTAGTTCGGCTACTTTTTTGCCTTCTGCTACTGTACGAACAATAATTCCAAAACCTGGTGGTGTAATACTTTTCACCAAACGTTTTAAGCGGTCTTTCTCTTCTTTACTTTCTATTTTTTGAGAAATAGAAATTCTATCAGAAAAAGGCACTAAAACAATATATCTACCAGCTATTGATAACTCAGAACTTATTCTGGGACCTTTAGTTGATATGGGTTCTTTTACTATTTGTACTAATAACGATTGATTTGATTTTAAAACATTAGCTATGCTGCCGTCTTTATCAATATCTTTTTCAAATGGGAAATTTTTTAAAGAAAAATCTTTTAGTTTACCTGTGCTTACACTTTTTGTGAATTTTAAAAGTGAAGGAAGTTTTGGGCCTAAATCATGGTAATGCAAAAAAGCATCTTTTTCGTAGCCTACATTAACAAATGCGGCATTTAGCCCAGGAACAGCTTTTCTTATTTTGGCTATAAACACATCACCAACAGCAAAGTCGTTACTTTCTTCTTCTTTTTGTAATTCAATAAGTCTTCCATCTTTTAATAAGGCAAAATCAACATCTTCTGAACTAGATCGAATAATCAATTCTTTATCCATTAAGTTAATTTTTATCCATACGCTTTAGCTAAAAGTTGTAAAGTTGCAAGTTGTAAAGTTGTAACATTACTAAGCAATAATACTTAACAGCCAGCACCTAACACCTAACACCTAACACCTAACAACCAAATTATACAGATGGATTATACATTATTTTCACAGGTCCCGATAGCTATCGGGATTAATCCGTGGAGCTCATAAAACACCCAAAAGTGCTTAAAATTTTAATGAACTCATTTCAAAGAACGTTTTTGTTTTTAAAACTGAAAAAAGTAGTTAGGTTAACTACTTTTTAGAATTTATTTTTTCTTTTTATGACGATTGGCGCGTGCACGTTTTTTTCGTTTGTGCGTTGCAACCTTATGTCTTTTACGTTTTTTACCGCTTGGCATAAATTATGTTTTTTAAATTAGTAATTAATTATAATGTTTTTACTTAACGTCTACATTTGTTTTTACGCCTTCAACAAAAACTTTTGCTGGCTTAAAAGAAGGGATATTGTGAGCAGGAATTTTAATCGTGGTATTTTTTGAAATATTTCTACCTGTTTTTTCTGCTCTTGTTTTAATAATGAAACTACCAAATCCTCGTAAGTACACATTGTCTCCACTTTCTAAAGACGTTTTAACTTCGTCCATAAATGATTCAACAGTTGCTTGTACATCACCTTTTTCTATTCCTAATTTTTCAGAAATTTTTGCTACTAAATCAGCCTTAGTCATTTTTAATGTTTTATTTTAGTTACTATATAATTTTTAAAGGGATGCAAATATAGGAATTTAAAATTCAATATTTCAAACCTAATTCATTAAAATTAAAGATTATAAACGTTTATTTTTGCGCTTGGCATAAATTAAATTAATGATATTCTCAAAAACATTAAATCGTTGGTATTCAATTAATAAAAGAGAGCTTCCTTGGAGACAAACAAAAAACCCTTACAGCATATGGTTGTCTGAAATTATTTTACAGCAAACTCAAGTAAAACAAGGGCTGCCCTATTACGAGGCTTTTTTAGTAAATTTCCCAACGGTTTTTGATTTAGCTAGGGCAGAAGAACAAGACGTTTTAAAATTATGGCAAGGTTTGGGGTATTATTCTAGAGCGAGAAATATTCATCTTACAGCAAAATACATCGTTAACCAATATGATGGAGTTTTTCCAAATAATTACACAGCGTTATTAAAGCTTAAAGGTGTGGGAGATTATACGGCTAGCGCCATAGCATCTATTTGTTTTAATGAACCAAAGGCCGTAGTTGATGGCAATGTTTATAGAGTGCTGTCTAGATATTTTGGCGTTGAAACACCTATTAATTCTTCCAAAGGAATTAAGGAATTTAAAACATTAGCTCAGGAATTGATTGATCATGAAAATCCTGCAGATTATAATCAAGCCATCATGGAGTTTGGAGCCGTTCAATGCAAACCTCAAAATCCAGATTGCTCTGTTTGTCCATTCAACACTACTTGTTTTGCTTTTAATAAAAACCAAATACAACAATTACCGGTTAAGATTAAAGCTGAAAAGGCTAAAAAGAAATATTTTAATTTTTTAGTGATTATTTCAAAAGAAGAACAAACCATTTTAAAAAAACGTGAAGGCAAAGGAATATGGCAAAACTTATATCAATTCCCATTAATTGAAACAAGCAAGTCCATGAATCAAGATGAATTTCATAGCATTTTAAAAAATCATGATGTATTAAAAGGCCTTAATTATGAACTATCTCTCTATAATGAAACGGCGATTATTCACAAGCTTTCACACCAACATTTATATACTAAATTTTGGATAGTAACAACTCATGCTAGTTTAACAGAGGGCATAACATTTCTTGAAATCCATAAATATCCTGTGCCTTTATTGATTGAGAATTTTATCAAAGATTTTAATTTTTAAAACGGAGAGACATAAATCATATTTTTTTATTAATTTTAGAGAAATGAGAAGCAATTAACTAATTTTGCTTTTTTAAATTCAATAGATTTTATGTCTGGAACATTAAATAAAGTAATGCTTATTGGGCATTTGGGAGATGAAGTTAAAATGCATTATTTTGAAGGTGGAGGTTGTATAGGCCGTTTTCCTTTAGCAACCAACGAAACGTATGTGAGTAAGCAAACCAACGAGCGTGTTACCAACACAGAGTGGCATAATATTGTGGTTAGAAACAAAGCTGCCGAGATTTGCGAAAAATATTTAAGCAAAGGTGATAGAATATATGTTGAAGGTAGATTAAAAACAAGAAAATGGCAGGATGACGCTGGAAATGAACGGTATTCTACAGAAATTCAATGTACAGATTTCACGTTTTTAACTACTAAAAAGGAAAGCGAAGGACAAGCCTCAAACAAAGTATCAACATCAAAACCAAATGATAATCAACAAACGGCTAATGAGCCTATTGGAGAAGAGGATGATGACCTTCCGTTCTAATTGTTTAACTAATACCATGATATTTGGATCCTGTTCCCCTGAGTTTTAATGCATTAATTTTTACCATTGACATTTCAGTGGTTTCTGGTTTTGTTTTATTATTTTTATTGTTGTTCTTTTCGGCCCTTATTTCTGGTGCAGAAGTAGCATTTTTTTCTCTTACCAGAACCGATATTGAAGAAGGTTTAGAACAAAAATCTAAACGCATTCAAATTATTTCAAAACTTCTGGAACGCCCTAAAAAGTTATTAGCTACTATTCTTGTTGCCAATAACTTTATTAATGTTGGTATTGTTATTTTGTTTGCATATTTAGGTGGTTTTCTCTTTGAGGGAATAACCTCAGAAATCCTAAGATTTATAGTTGAAGTGGTTATTATAACCTTTTTAATTTTGCTATTTGGTGAGATTTTACCTAAAATTTATGCCAGCAGAAATAAGGTTAAGTTTGCCACATTTATGGCGTATCCATTAAAAGTGTTGGATGTTGTTTTTTCACCTTTAAGTATGCCCATGCGAAGTGTTACTTTTGCTATTCAGAATACCTTGGGAAAACAAAAATCAAACCTTAGTGTTGACCAATTATCACAAGCACTTCAGCTTACCAGCGAAGAAGACACCACCAAAGAAGAGCATAAAATATTACAAGGCATTGTGTCTTTTGGAAATACAGACACTAAACAAGTTATGCGTCCAAGAATCGATATTTTTGCCTTAAGTATTGATCAAAAATATTCAGAAATCATGCAGGAAATTGTTGAAAACGGTTATTCTCGTATTCCTGTTTATAAAGATAATGTTGATAATATTCAAGGTATTTTATATGTAAAAGATTTACTGCCTCATATCGATAGAAAACAATTTGATTGGACCACGTTATTGCGTGAGCCTTTTTTTGTTCCTGAGAATAAAAAACTGGATGATTTAATGGCAGAATTTCAAGAGAAAAAAGTACATCTTGCTGTAGTTGTTGATGAATATGGAGGTACTTCTGGGTTGATTTCATTAGAAGATATTATTGAAGAAATTGTAGGTGATATTAGTGATGAGTTTGATGATGAAGATTTAAAATACTCAAAATTAGATGATTGTAATTATGTGTTTGAGGGTAAAACAGCCCTCAAAGATTTTTATAAAATTGTAAAAATTGATGATGTTACCATTTTTGAATACCATAAAGGAGAAGCAGAAACTATTGCAGGTTTTGTTTTAGAAATCTCTAAGAATTTTCCAAAGTTAAACAGTAAAATAAATTTTAAAAATTACGTTTTCACCATAGAAGCGTTAGACAAAAAACGAATTAAACTTTTAAAATTCACGATAACATAATGAAGCCATATTATTTTTTAGGTTTAGTATTCATTTTTTGTATGGCATGTCATGATGATGTAATTCCAAAACCAAAAGGCTATTTACGCTTAGAATACCCCAAGGCTAATTATATAGTATCGCACATTGATGGAACACCTTTTTCGTTTGAGGCCAATACTTTAGCTAGTAATATAAACTTAAAAAAACTGGTTAGTACTACTAAAAGTTATGGGGTTAATGTTGAGTACCCAACGTTAAAGGGCACTATTTACTTAACCTATAAATCAATTAACAACAGCCAAGAGACTTTAATTGATTTTTTAAGAGATGCCCAAAACTTTACACAAAAACATACCCGTAAAGCAGATGAAATAAAAGAAACCGAGTACATAAACAAACTCAATAAAGTATACGGAATGTTTTATGAAGTGGGAGGAAATGCCGCTTCGCAATCCCAATTTTACGTTACAGATAGTACGGACCATTTTTTAACTGGGTCGCTTTATTTTTACGCAAAGCCAAATTATGATTCCATTTACCCAGCAGCCAAATATTTAGAAAAAGACATAAAGCATATTATGGAAACTGTAAAATGGAAATAAAAAAACGGTGATTGGTTTTTTATAATCAATAGACTTTTTTTACATTTTCATCAACCAAGTACGCATCTCTACCTCTTGCTTAATAAGGTCTCTTAAAGCTTCTATGTTAACACGTTCTTGCTTCATGGTATCTCTATAGCGAATGGTAACGGTATTATCATTTAAAGTATCATGATCAACGGTAATGCAAAACGGTGTTCCGTTGGCATCTTGGCGTCTGTAACGTCTTCCAACGGCATCTTTTTCATCATACACCACATTAAAATCCCATTTCAAATCCTCAACAATTTGACGCGCTATTTCCGGTAAACCATCCTTTTTCACCAAAGGTAAAATGGCTGCTTTTACAGGGGCTAATACACTTGGTAATGCCAATACAGTTCTCGTGCTTCCGTCTTCCAAAGTTTCATCTTTTAATGAATTTGAAAATACCGCTAAAAACATACGGTCTAATCCAATAGAAGTTTCCAGCACATATGGCACATAACTTTTGTTTTCTTCTGGATCAAAATATTGTAATTTTTTTCCAGAGAATTTTTCATGCTGACTTAAATCAAAATCGGTTCTGGAATGAATGCCTTCCAGTTCTTTAAATCCGAATGGGAATTTAAATTCAATATCGGCCGCAGCATCGGCGTAATGTGCTAATTTTTCATGGTCATGAAAACGATAATTCTCTGCACCCATTCCTAAAGATAAATGCCATCTTAATCGGGTTTCTTTCCAGTATTCATACCATTCTGCCTGAGTTCCTGGTTTTATAAAAAATTGCATTTCCATTTGTTCAAACTCACGCATTCTAAAGATAAACTGCCTGGCAACAATTTCGTTTCTAAAGGCTTTACCTGATTGTGCAATTCCGAAAGGAATTTTTAAACGGCTTGTTTTTTGAACGTTTAAAAAATTTACAAAAATACCTTGAGCCGTTTCTGGACGTAAGTACAAATCCATGGCATTGTCTGCAGAAGCTCCTAATTTGGTTCCAAACATTAAATTGAATTGCTTCACATCGGTCCAGTTTCTACTTCCTGTTAAAGGGTCTGCAATTTCCAGTTCTTCAATAAGCGCTTTTACATCGGCCAAATCTTCATGTTCCAAAGATTTTGCCATTCTGGAAAGGATGGCATTTATTTTTTCTTGGTATTCAACCACACGTTGGTTGGTTGTTAAAAACTGAGCTTTATCGAAAGTACCTCCAAAGCGCTTCTCTGCTTTTTCAACTTCTTTGTCTATTTTAGCTTCAATTTTAGCACAGTAGTCTTCAATCAACACATCGGCTCTATAGCGTTTTTTTGAATCTTTGTTATCTATTAAAGGGTCGTTAAAGGCATCGACATGGCCTGATGCTTTCCAAGTGGTTGGATGCATGAATATGGCGGCATCAATACCTACAATGTTTTCATTCATCTGAACCATGGCTTTCCACCAGTATTCACGGATGTTTTTCTTGAGTTCTGCGCCATTTTGTGCATAGTCATAAACCGCACTTAAACCCTCATATATTTCACTGCTTTGAAATACATATCCGTATTCCTTTGCATGTGATATTACCTTCTTAAATTGATCATCTTGATTTGCCATGCTGCAAAAATAAAAAAGCGATTCAAACTAATGGACTTGTTTGTTAAAAATTATGCGGTGTAATGCTATATTTTTAATATGTTTATAGAATTCATATACTTGGTACATATGTTGAAATCGCTTATTAATGTATTCTTCCCCCAGATTTGTTATGCTTGCCATACTCATTTGAATGATTTTGAGCAAGATATTTGCACGCATTGTAGGCATGATTTACCAGTAACCAACTTTCATTTTAACCAAGATGACTCTGTTCTAAAAATATTTCATGGTAGGGTAACCATTGAAAATGCCACAGCGTTACTCCGATTTGAAAAAAAAGGCAAAGTACAGCAGCTTATCCATGGGTTAAAGTACAAAGGACAAGAACGTATTGGCGTTTTTTTAGGAGCTTGGCTGGGTGAAGAGCTAAAGTTTGTTAAAGCATATCAAGCTATTGATTTGGTAATTCCTGTGCCTCTTCACAAGAAAAAACTCAAAAAAAGAGGCTATAACCAAGTGGCAAAGTTTGCCCAACAGATAGCCGAATCTTTAAATGCCCAATATGTGGATGATGTACTTTTAAAAGTTACTAATACAGATTCTCAAACACTAAAAAACCGTTTTGCCCGTTGGACAAATAATAATGAATTGTTTACCCTTAAAAATAAAAACAGTATAGCCAATAAACACATTCTTTTGGTCGACGATTTAATTACTACTGGTGCAACCATGGAAGCATGCATTAATGTTTTAAACCAAGCCAATAATGTAAAAATAAGTATTGCTGCTATGGCAATTGCGTAATGAGTTTGTCGTTATATCTGTAAAATTATGTAGGTTTGCTCAAATTTTATTTTAGTAATGATACCTTTGTATTATGGCTTATTGTAAACACTAAACTTGATTACAAAATACACCATATAACCATTAAAAAAACAATTAAAATAGGCACATGAATAAAACGCTTTCAAATATTATTTTATTGGTTTTTATAGCACTTGTGTTTATTAATTGTGCTAATAAAGGAACGCCTACCGGTGGTAAAGAAGACCTCATTCCTCCCACTATTGTAAAATCTGAACCAGAGAATTATTCAACAAATTTTAAAGGAAAAGAAATTAGAGTGTATTTTGATGAGTATATCAAAATTAAAGACCTTCAAAAACAACTAATTATTTCGCCTCCAATGAAAACTCAACCAGAAATAACTCCTTTAGGAGGCGCAAGCAAGTACATTACCATTAAAATTTATGACACCTTACAACCTAATACAACCTATGCGTTTAATTTTGGAAATAGTATTTCAGACAATAACGAAGACAATCTGTTTCCTTATTACCGCTACGTTTTTTCTACAGGTGATTATATTGATTCATTAACCGTTAATGGGCAAATTTTTGATGCTTTAAAAAGAAAACCGGACACCTTTGTATCGGTTGGTTTATATGAAGTAGATTCTACTTTTAGTGATTCCATTATTTATAAAGAAACGCCAAAGTACATTACCAACACTTTAGATAGTGTTAGTACGTTTTCTATTGAAAACATTAAAGCAGGTACGTACATGCTGTATGCCTTAAAAGACGGAAATGGCGATAATAAATTCCAGCAAAAAACAGATAAAATTGGGTTTTACAAAGAATTTATAACCATCCCAACAGATACAAGCTATAATCTAAAATTATTCAGTGAAGATTTAGATTTTAAAGCTTTTAGACCGTCTTTGATTGCTGGTGAAAAAGTGGTTTTTGGTTATGAAGGCGATTATAAAAACATGAACATTACATTGCTTTCAGAAGTTCCTGAAGACTTTGATTATCACATTACAAAAGACGTTAAAACAGATTCTCTTTATTATTGGTACAAACCAAAACTTGAAGTGGACTCCATCCTTTTTAAAGTTTCTAATGTTGAATTTGAAAAAGAATACACGGTAAAACTACGCCAATTAAAACGTGATTCGTTAACCATTAAAGCTTCCCCTACAAGTTCTATTGGGTATCAAGAAGATTTTATCATCAACGGAAGCATTCCTTTTAAAACCTTTGACACTTCAAAAATAAGCATTATGGATAAAGATTCTACTTTTATTGAATTTTCATCTTTGTTTGATAGCATAAACAATAATTACATCATAAACTTTAAGAAAAGTGCAGAAAGCACTTATAAAATTAGAGTGCTGCCTGAAGGGTTTACCGATTTTTTTGGGAATGTTAACGACACTTTGAATTATAATGTAAGAACCAAAAAAGAATCGGATTTTGGATATGCACGATTTACCTTGGTCAATGCGAAATATCCAATTATTTTACAATTGACCAATGAAAAAGATGAGGTTAAATTTGAACAGTACGCTACCAAGGCTGAAGCCATTGATTTTTTGAATTTAGATCCTGGAAAATATTTTATCCGAGTGATTCATGATGCCAATGGCAACAAAATATTTGACACAGGTAATTACTTAAAAAAAATTCAACCAGAAAAGGTTAGCTTTTTTAAAGAAATCGAAATTCGTGCCGATTGGGGAGTTTCAGATATTTTAGAATTTAAAGAATAGTAAACCTGTCTTTATCTTTTAAAAACTTAAGCTTATTTCTATAAAAATTAATATGATTTCTTTCTAAAGACACCACCTCAATGTGTTCTCTGTTGGGTTTAATATGGGTAAGTGAATTTCCTAAAACATCATACACAGCAGAATTGCCAGAGTATTCATTTTGCTCTTCATCGGTTCCTATGCGGTTTACGCCAATACAATAACACATATTCTCAATGGCACGGGCTTTTAATAAAGTATCCCACGCTAAAATTCTTGGTTTTGGCCAGTTGGCCACATACATTAAAACATCATAATCTTCGGTGTTTCTGGCCCAAACCGGAAAACGCAAATCGTAACAAATCAGAGGGCAAATTTTCCAGCCTTTATAGTCTATAATTACTTTTTTTGTTCCGGCTGTGTAGATTTTATCTTCTTGTGCCAAGGTAAACGTATGCCGCTTATCATAATGATGAACATTACCGGATGGCTCAACAAATAATAACCGGTTATAAAATTTGTTTTCTGCAGAGATAATAAGACTTCCAACAATGGCAGCATTTGATTTTAAGGCTCTCTTTTGCATCCAACCCACGGTTTTTCCATCCATAGATTCTGCTAGGTCTTTAGCGTTCATGGTAAACCCAGTTGAAAACATTTCAGGAAGCACAATCACATCAACATCTTCGGTCATGCCTTCAATCATTTCTTTAAACTGTTTTCTGTTTTTGTGTGGGTTTTCCCAAACTAAATCCGTTTGAATAAGCGCAATTTTAAGTTGGTCTTGCATAATTAAATAGCATTTAAAATATCCGTAGCTTGTTTTAGGGTGTCATTGGTTTTTGCAAAACAAAACCGTAACACTTTATTATCTGAATTTTGATGGTTGAAAACTGAAAGAGGAATGGCTGCTAAACCAAATTCAACAGTTAACCGTTTTGCAAATTCCACATCGTTTTCAAGAGTGATTTCTGAAAAATCCAGGCCTTGAAAATAAGTGCCTGCTGAAGGCAAAAATTTAAATCTGGAATCTTTGATTAAGTTTAAAAATAAATCTCTTTTTTCTTGATAAAACTGAGACAATTCCAGATAATGGCTAGGTTCTTTTAAATAACTGGCCAAGGCTTTTTGAACCGGATGATTGACACAAAACACATTAAACTGATGCACTTTTCTAAATTCTTCCATCAGTGCCTTTGGTCCACAACAATACCCAACTTTCCAACCGGTATTGTGAAACGTTTTTCCAAAGGACGCCACCACAAAACTTTGCGATTTCAAATCGGGGAACAAGCACACGCTTTGGTGTTTTTGGTTATCAAAAATAATATGCTCATAAACCTCATCGCTTAAAACAATGATATTAGTCCCTCTTATCAATGTCTGTAATTGAAGCATGTCATCTTTGGTAAAAATATTACCACTTGGGTTTTGAGGTGTATTGATTATAATCATCTTGGTACGATGATTAATGGATTGTTTTACCAATTCCCAATCGATTTGATATCGTGGATATTCCAATGGAATGGTAATGGTTTTTCCTCCGTTTAAATCAATATAGGGTTCATAACAATCATAGGCTGGTTTAAAAATAATGACTTCATCATGCTTGTGAACAAAGGCGGAAATAATACAGGAAATGGCTTGAGTAGCACCAGCCGTTATGGTAATTTCTGTTTCTGGATGATAGGTTGATTGGTACAGTAAATCAAATTTCTCAGCAATGCGTTCTCTCAACTCTAAAACTCCTGGCATGGGCGCATATTGATTGTAGCCTGAATTCATGGCTTGAGAAACCAAATCAATCAACTTTTGATCACTCTTAAAATCAGGAAATCCTTGTGATAAATTAATGGCCTTATGTTTGGTCGCTAAAGCACTCATTACCGAAAAAATATTAGTCCCAATCTGTGGTAGTTTTGATATGTGTTGCATACTTGTAAAGATAACGACTTATTGATACAGATTTTACCAGAAGAAAACAAAATTGCTAAATAATATCCATCTTTTTTAACAAGAAAGAAGCATTCATGTTTTTACAAATACCTTCCTTTAAAGTATAATCAAAATGAAGTTCGTCATTGATGATTTCAGCATCAAAATAATAGTTTTTCACTTCAGACAACTCCTTTTCAATGGTGCATAAACTTAAATCATGCGTTGCAATAATACCCGTAGCTTTTGAGGCGACCAGCTTCTCAACAAATTTTTTGGATCCAATGGCCTTATCCGTACTATTCGTTCCTTTTAAAATTTCATCTAAAACAATAAAATAGGGTTCTTTTTTAATGGCATCAACAATGTATTTTAATCGTTTTAATTCTGAAAAGAAATACGAACTTTCATCGGTTAAAGAATCACTGGTTCTCATACTGGTTATTAATTTAACTGGATGGTATTGACTTGCTTTAGCACAAACAGGCAAGCCAACATTTGCCATAACAATGTGTAACGAAACGGTTCTTAAAAAGGTGCTTTTCCCAGCCATATTGGCGCCGGTAACAATAAAAAACTGTTCATTATCTATCAAAACATCACTATCAACACGTTTTGTTTTATTTAATAACGGATGCCCTAATTGAGTTGCATTTATAACGGCTCCATGAGTTTTGATATCGGGAAAAACAAAATCTGGATGATTGAATGCAACATTTCCCAAAGTATTAAAAGCATCAAAAAAAGAAACCACTTCAAACCATTCTTCAACTTTAGTGGCATGTAGAGACATCCATTGCTCTATGTGATAACTGTTTTTTAAATCCAATAGGAATAATCCATTTCCAAAAATGGCTGAAATTAAGTTGTTTCGGTTATCTAAGGCATCTAAAGTTTTTGAAAATTCTTTAAAAATTTGGGATGCTTTTTTTTCTTTGGATTTAATCTGGTTTTGCTTTTGCAATAACAGCTCAGAAGTAAACGTTTCTGTTTCAATTTGGTTTAAAAGAGAAGCATAATGCCTAAAGGTGTCTTTTAATTTATCTGAATTTAAGGCTAAATAATTTATTCTTTTTAAATAAATTCCAGTAATACCCAAGCCCAGCAAGAGCCAATATCCAATAAGTGATTTATCAATGATATTAAAGATTGAAAATCCTAATAATACTATAGAAATAATACTGAAACCTATGGCGAGCCACTTGATTTGCTTCGTTAAAAAAGGCCTGTGCCCAAGCAACCATTTTATAATGACTTTTGCTGGCGTTTCTACTTCCACTAAGCTTGATGTTGCAGAATACCCTTGACGCCATTCGGGTTTATAACTTAATTCCTTAATAGCATCCTGGCGTAATGTAATATCAGAAATATGATTTGCTTTTAGCATGTTTGCCAGCTGTTCTGTCCCTTCAGATATCGTTGTGCGGTTGATATATTGAAAAAATGAACCACGTCCAAACAAATCAATATCCAAACTATAAAAGTGATTAGGGTCTTGAAACGGTAACCCTTGATTTCTGTGATGAAAATTACCTGATAAGATATCAATCTCATCTTCATTAATCTTTATGAGCTCCTTATTAAGATTACTTTCTACTTTTTTATCAGCATACTTTAATAGTAAAAAGATAAATATTGCTATTCCAAGGATGCCAATAAAAAGACTAAGTTTCCAAATTGGGAAAACCATGTAAATTCCAAAAACAGTCATTAAAAATACCAGTACTCTAATCGTGCTTAAAAAAGTCATTTGCTTTTTTAACCTTAACGCTTCAGCTTTATAGATTTTTAAATGCTCTGTGTAATACGGTAAAGGGTTAATCATTATCTAATGAGATTGCTGTATAAAGAAACAAAAAAGCCCTGAAATACTTCAGAGCTTAAGTAGTAAATTTTAATGATTTTAATCTCTGCTTCCAAAAATTTGGAGTGCCCAATATAAAAGGTTGGCTAACGCACCTATAGCGGCCACTAAATAAGTTCTTGCTGCCCATTTAAGTGCATCTTCAGAACCAACATATTCATCAGGTGTGACCATATTTTTGTTTTTTAGCCATGCTAAAGCTCTGTTACTGGCATCATATTCCACTGGCAATGTGATAAAGCTGAATATGGTAGCAAATCCCATGAATAAAACACCAGCAGCGGCAACCCACCAGCCTAAGCCCATTCCTGCAGCTCCACCAAGCACTAATCCACCAATGATTAACCATTGAGACATTCCAGAGGTCACACTAACCACTGGCACTAAAGCAGAACGCATTTCTAACCAATTATAGGCTTTTGCATGCTGAACCGCATGACCACATTCGTGGGCAGCAACGGCAGCTGCAGCAGCATTGCGTTGATTATAAACAGATTCACTAAGGTTAACCGTTTTGTTTTTTGGGTTATAATGATCTGTTAACTGACCTGATGCCGAAATAACTTCCACATCATGAATGCCGTGATCCGACAACATTTTTTCAGCAATTTCTTTGCCACTCATGCCATTGCGTAGCTGTACTTTTGAATACTTTTCAAATTTACGCTTTAAGGTACTGCTTACTAACCAGCTTACTAAAGCTATCGCTCCTATTAATATATAATATCCTATCATTTTTTATTAGTCTTTAATTTTCTAACTAATATAGCAAAAATAAAGCCATTTTTTAAATATGAAGTTTTGTCAGTTTTTATAAAATTAGTTCCAGTTGAAGGCTTCAATGATTTCTTTGTAAACAACCTCTCCTTTTACAATATTTAAGCCTTTGGCTAAGGTTCTATCTAATTCGCAAGCTTGTTCCCAACCAAATTTTGCCAACCTAAGTACATAAGGTAATGTAACGTTTGTGAGTGCAATGGTTGATGTACACGGAACAGCTCCTGGCATATTGGCCACACAATAATGAACCACGTCATCAATAATATAGGTAGGATTTTCATGAGTTGTTGGCCTTGTGGTTTCAAAACAACCTCCTTGATCAACAGCAACATCTACGATAACAGTTCCCGGATGCATGTCTTTCAACATATCTTTGGTGATTAATTTTGGAGCTTTTGCGCCTTTTATTAAAACACCTCCAACAATTAAATCGGCAGTCTTAATTTTATTTCTAATATTATATTCACTTGAAAATTCTGTAACCACATGGTTTGGCATCACGTCATTTACATAGCGCAGTTGTTTCATGTTAATATCCATGATGGTGACATGAGCTCCTAAACCAGCCGCCATTTTTGCCGCCTGAATGCCCACAACACCTGCACCTAAAATCAACACTTTGCCTGGAGGAACACCTGGAACACCTCCCAATAAAACACCGCGACCTTTTATGGGTTTTTCTAAATACTTAGCGCCTTGTTGAATGGCCATTCTTCCTGCAACTTCTGACATAGGGACCAACAAAGGCAAAGTACCATCAGCATCTTCAACCGTTTCATAAGCAATGCAAACAGCTTTACTTTTAATCATAGCCTTGGTCAGCGTTTCACTTGAAGCAAAATGAAAATAGGTAAACAAGACTTGGTTGGGTTTTATCAACGCATATTCCTCTTCAATAGGCTCCTTTACTTTTACAATCATATCACTTTGAGCATAAACCTCTTGGATGGTATTGAGAATGACTGCTCCAGCCTCTTCATAATCATTATCAAAAAAACCGCTCCCAAAACCTGCCTCTTTCTGAACAAAAACGGTATGATTGTTTTTTACTAATTCATAAACACCAGCAGGCGTCATTCCTACACGGCTTTCATTGTTCTTAATTTCTTTTGGTACACCTATTTTCATATGTAAATGTTTATTGTTTTTTATTGGTCATATGGTATCGCCTAATTTTCATTGGTGTTTGCATACAAACGAGTTTGTTTATAGCGATTTCATAACATACATTATTTTATGCACCAAAATTGAATATTTTAATTGATACCCCAAAATTTAACAGGGGTTGCTTGACATAATTTATTGATTCCTTATCGAAAACCCTAAAAAAATAAGGGATGAAAACTCTAAATTGTTTTTTAAAAACTCTTAGAGGTTAACTATTTATTTTTCAAGAAGCCTTATTAGAAACCCAAAAATCAACCAAGCTAAAGTTACTTTTGATACTTAATTTTGTAGTAAACCAATAGAAATGAAGATACTAAGGTAATGGCATTTGCAAAAATCATGGATGGGCTATCTATTAAAACCCCATAAATTAACCAGCCTAAAACACCTATAAAAAACATAAGTAACATAGGCAACGACAAGGCAGAAACATCTTTGGTTTTCCAGGTTTTATAAACCTGTGGCAAAAAAGCGGCAGTGGTTAAAACCGCCGCAATAAAGCCGATGATTTCTATATAATTATCCAACGATGTTGACTATTTTACCAGGAACAATAATCACTTTTTTAGGCATTCGTCCTTGTAATTGCTCTTGCGTTTTTTCATGAGACATTACCGCTTCTTCAATTTGTTGCGCATTAAAATCCATAGGCAATTCTAAGGTAAAACGCATTTTTCCATTGAAAGAAATGGGGTAATTTTTACTGCTTTCAACCACATGCCTTGCTTCAAATTCAGGAAATGGCGCCGTTGAAATAGACTCGTTATGCCCTAATTGACTCCATAATTCTTCAGCAATGTGCGGCGCATATGGTGAAATTAAAATCAAGAAAGGCTCTAATACTTCTTTTGAAGTACATTTTTGAGCCGTAAACTCATTAACAGCAATCATAAAGGTAGAAACCGAGGTGTTAAACGAGAAATTCTCGATGTCTTCTGCTACCTTTTTGATGGTTTTGTGCAGGGTTTTTAAACTGTCTTTTGAAGGTTCTTCACCAGTAACATTTAAACCTTCTTCACCAACATAGAGTTTCCACATCTTTTTAAGAAATGAATGCACGCCAGTTATCCCAGCGGTATTCCAAGGTTTGTATTGTTCTAAAGGCCCTAAAAACATTTCATACAGACGTAAACTGTCTGCGCCATAATCCACACAAATTTGGTCTGGATTGACTACGTTGTATTTGGATTTGGACATTTTTTCGACTTCGCGCTTTACTTTGAAAACGTCACTATCACCTTTTATTATTTCTCCTTTTTCTCCAACAAAAAGAGCTTCCTTGTATTCTTTTCCAAATTCAGTATCATTTTTTAATTCATCAATGTTCAATTCATTTGATGCATTTACATAATCAACCTTTACATGTTTATCTACAGGTTTAATTAATAATTTAAGGTTTTCAGCTCTAAATATCCTTTCAAACTTTTCTTTAGCTTTATCTTTATGGGGTTCACTTATGCCAAAAAGGGTTTTTAATTTTTCTTGATTTAGTTCTGCACCTTCGGAAATAATTATTGGGCTTTTAATTCTCCAATAACCAGTTTCCTCCTCAATTTGATAAACAAACTCATTCGCAACTTTAACAAAAGCACTCGTCCCCAAAATCATCCCTTGGTTAATCAGTTTTTTGGCAAATTCATCAACCGGCACCAAGCCTTTATCAAACATAAATTTTTGCCAAAAACGTGCGTATAGCAAATGCCCTGTGGCATGTTCACTTCCGCCAATGTACAAGTCCACTTGTTGCCAATAATTAATGGCTTCTTGCGAGAAAATCTCTTGGTCATTATGCGGATCCATATACCGGTTAAAGTACTGCGAACTTCCTGCCCAACCTGGCATGGTGTTGAGTTCAAGAGGATATATGCCGTTATGAGACCCTTCGACTGCGCTCAGGGTGACAAGTTCGTTAGATACCACCTTGTTATTTATAGTATCCCAAGCCCAAACCGTGGCATTGCCTAGTGGCGGTTCGCCGGTTTCGGTTGGCAAATATTTTTCAACTTCGGGCAATTTTATGGGTAAATGTTTTACATCAATCATTTGCGGCATCCCATTGACATAATACACAGGAAATGGTTCGCCCCAATATCGCTGCCTTGAAAACACAGCATCACGTAACCGATAATTGGTTTTTCCTTGTCCTTGGCCTAGTTTCTCAAGTGCTTCAATAATTTTTTTAGTGGCTTCTTTATAGGATAATCCGTCTAAGAAATCACTGTTAGCGATGATGGTTTTATCTTTATCTGAAAAGGCCGTTTCAGAAATATCAACCCCTTCAAAAATATTGGGAATGGGGATGTTGAAATGTTTTGCAAAATCGTAATCTCGCTGGTCACCACATGGCACAGACATTACCGCACCAGTTCCATAACCAGCCAATACATAATCGCCAATCCAAACCGGAATGGGCTTTTTGGTAAAAGGATGCTCCACATAGGCACCTGTAAAGGCACCTGAAATGGTTTTTACATCGGCCATTCTATCGCGTTCACTACGTTTTGCAGTGGCTTCAATATAAGCTTCAACTTCAGCTTTTTGTTCAGCTGTTGTTATTTGAGATACCAATTCATGTTCTGGAGCTAGTGTTATAAACGAAACTCCGAAAATAGTGTCTGGTCGTGTTGTGAACACCGAAATTCTGAATTCTGAATTCTGAATTCTGAATTCCACCTCTGCCCCTACCGATTTTCCAATCCAGTTACGCTGACTTTCTTTTAAAGAATCGGTCCAATCTATGTTTTCTAAGCCTTGAAGTAAGCGTTCGGCATACGCTGAAATGCGCATGCTCCATTGAGACATTTTTTTTCGAATGACTGGATGTCCTCCACGTTCTGATACGCCATTGACGATTTCATCATTAGCTAAAACCGTTCCTAAAGCTGGACACCAATTGACTTCAGTTTCGGCTAAATAGGTTAGTCTATATTGCAATAATATTTCTTGTTGTTTTACAGAATCAAAAGCGTTCCAGTCTTCAGCAGAAAATGATTCTATAGTATCATCACAAACGGCATTTACTTTTACGTTTCCTTCAGTTTTAAAAATTTTAATTAATTCTGAAATATCTTCGGCTTTATTTGAGTCATTATTATACCATGAATCGAATAACTGAATGAAAATCCACTGCGTCCATTTGTAATAGCTAGGGTCGGATGTTCTTACTTCGCGAGACCAATCAAATGAAAAACCTATTTGGTCTAATTGCCGACGGTAGGTTTTAATATTTGCTTCGGTGGTTAACGCTGGATGTTGCCCTGTTTGAATGGCATACTGCTCTGCAGGCAACCCAAAACTATCATAGCCTTGCGGATGCAATACATTAAACCCTTGGTGGCGTTTGTAACGCGCATAAATATCGGAAGCTATATATCCAAGTGGATGACCAACGTGCAAGCCTGCGCCGCTTGGGTAAGGAAACATATCCAAAACATAAAATTTAGGTTTTTCTGAATGGTTTTCAGCCTTAAACGTTTGGTTCTGTGCCCAGTATTTTTGCCATTTGGCTTCTATCTCGTTAAAATGGTACTTCATTTATCATGTAAATATTAACGTTATTGCGAACAAAGTGAAGTAATCTGTTAATTTTAAAAGATTACATACTTCGATTACGCTCAGTACAAGCTAGTTTCACTCCTTGTAATGACGGAATTTAAAGCCGCAAAGTTACGGTTTAAAAAGAAAAAATCTAAAGGCAATTTTAATTACTTCATGGTATTTTTTAAACTTGTACCTTTAATGGTCTTTATAAATAATTTGTTATGAATGAAGAAATTGGATTAGTACTGTCTGGCGGAGGCGTTAGAGCTATTGCGCATGTAGGTTTAATAAAGGTATTATTAGAAAACGGAATTGTTCCCAGTCATGTTTCAGGAACAAGTGCAGGCGCGTTAGTTTGCGCTTTATATGCTGCTGGATATCATACAGATGACATGATAACCTTTTTTAAACAAACACCCATTTTAGATTTTTCATTATATGCCCTAAACAAACCAGGAATTTTAGATAGTGAGAAGTACGAAAAGTTTTTTAAAACGTTTTTCAAAGAAAATTCATTTGAAAAATTAAAATATCCGTTATCCATTACTGCCACGAATTTATTATCGGGTAAATTAGAATATTTTAATACAGGTGAATTAATTAAACCTTTAATCGCATCTTGTGCATTGCCTCCTTTATTCTCTCCGTTAAAAATCAATAGTAATTTTTATTCTGATGGTGGAATTTTAAATAATTTTCCGGTAGAACCACTTAAAAAGAAAAAACTACACAAAATTATTGGCAGTTTTGTTAATCCTATAACACCAATTAAAGAAACTGACATTAATACGTCTTTAAAATTAGTATATCGTGTTTATCATCTTGGTTTAGAGGCCAATAATATTAAAAAGTTTAAGTTGTGCAATTATGTTTTTGAGCCTGTAGAAATTGATAAAATTGGAACCTTAGCAACTAAAGGAATTGATAATGCTTTTGAAATTGGATACAATCAAGCTAAAAAAGAAATTAACAACATTCTCAAATCTTTACAAGTATGAAATAATCAATTTCAAATGTCTATTTTTGAAGCTACAAATAAAAACATTTGAAAAATAAAATCGTTACAGCACACCTAGCATTATTGGGTGCCAATCTTATTTATGGTGCTAATTTTATGATTGCAAAAGGCGTGATGCCTAATAAAATTGGCCCGTCTGCTTTAGTGGTTTTTAGACTTGTTGGTGCTGGCCTCCTTTTCTGGATTATTAAAAAATTTATCAAAGAGACTATTGATAAAAAAGATTATCTCATGATTGTTCTTTGCGCCATATTTGGTGCAGCAGTAAATATGTTGCTTTTTTTTCATGGGTTGAGTTTAACATCTCCTATTGATGCCTCTATAATAAGCACCTCAATACCAGTGATGGTTTTAATTTTTAGCGCCTTCATTTTAAAAGAAAAAATTACTAATTACAAGTTATTGGGAATAGCTATTGGAGGTCTTGGAGCTTTTTTATTAGTTTGGTATGGCAATAAAAAAGAAGGAACTAGTTCATTATTAGGTAATGTTTTGGTGTTTATAAACACATGTTCTTATGCCCTTTATTTGGTTTTAATAAAACCATTAATGATGAAATATAACCCCATTACTATTATTAGCTGGGTATTTTTATTAGGCTTAATTTTTGTGTTGCCTTTTGGAATTAACGATGTTTTTAATACTAATTATGAAGCTTTAACCCTTCAAGATTATTTAAGTATTGGTTTTGTTGTTATTGGTACAACGTTTTTGACCTACTTATTTAATATTTATGCACTACAGCATGTGGCACCATCTATTGCTGGAAGTTATGTATATCTGCAACCGGCAATTAGTTTTGTTTTGGTTGTTGTTTCAGCATACATCTTAACCGATGACACTTATGCGCAAGACATAAACTTAGTAAAAGTTATCAGTTGCTTTTTGGTTATTAGTGGTGTATATCTGGTTAGTAAAAAACAAAAATCTATTGTCTAGCTTTCAGTTCCTGAGGTAATAAACAATGATAAATAAAGGCATTGGTTGGTGTTTTAACACCTAACATTTTACCTTGATTAACAATATATCCATTAAAATTTTCAAGCTCACTGGGTTTGTCTTCCATCATATCACGTTGCATGGATGCGGTTGTATTGTAATCTAAATTATCAATGACTTTTACAATCATATCAACATCTTTTGATGTTAATGCAATACCTTTTGCATTGGCAACAGCAACCATTTCATTGGCGGTATCATAAATAATTTTTCTAATGCCTTCTTGTGCTCTCATCACACCAAAAACGGCTCTGGTAATGCTACCAATACCGCTGATTGTTCCAATAAACAAGAATTTTTTCCATACATCCAAGTGTATATCATCAGACAAGGTGTTTTTAAAACCCGCAACATCAAAAACCTCCTTTAATTGTTTAACGCGTTCTGTTTTACGGTTGTCATACTCTCCAAAAACAATTTCGGGTTCAAAAGTCATATGATGAATAACACCAGGAGATTCTACCTTACTAACTATTTTACACAAACCTGCCAACACATTTTTTTTTGGCAACACCGATACTAATTTATCGGCATTATCGGCCCCATTTTGAAGCGGCAAAACCATGGTATTTTCGTTAATAACTGCTTTCAATGCTTTTGCAACCTCAGTAACTTGCCATGATTTAACGCCAAGTATCACTAAATCTGGATTTTTAATGTCGCTTATATTTTCCGTTACTTTTGGTTGTACTGTAAAATCGCCTAAGACACTTTTTACTTGTAAACCCTTATTTTTAATAGTCTTTAAGTGTTCTCCACGTGCAACAAAAGTGACTTGAAAACCAGCGTTTGCCAGTTTTCCACCAAAATAACCTCCAACGCCACCAGCACCAATTACAACAATGTTCATATGTTTTAGTTTATATAAAATAGAGATTAAATATACTTTATTATTTTTACATCATTATTAAATATTCTATGAGTTCATCATTTGAAAATCATCAAAAACGCCGACTTATTTCATCCTATTTTTCCGTAGTGTTAAGTATTGCCTTGGTTTTATTTTTATTAGGGTTGTTAGGGTTGTTAGTCCTTAATGCTAAAAAAGTTTCTGACCATTTTAAAGAGCAAGTGGTTTTAACCATTTATTTGAAAGACTCGGCAAAACAGGTTGAGATCAATCAACTTCAAAAAAGTTTGGTGATGTCAGAATACGTGAAATCCACTGAATACGTTTCAAAAGAACAAGCAGCCGAATTTATGAAGGCAGAAAACGGTGAGGATTTTATGGACTTTGTTGGTTATAATCCACTTCAAAACTCTATTGATATACATTTAAAAGCCGATTTTGTAACCTCAGACCAACTTGAGAAAATTTCTGGAGAAGCTATGAGCAAAACCTTTGTTGATGAAGTGACCTATGATAATGATTTAGTAAATTTAATGAACAACAACGTTAAAAAAATAAGTTTTTGGGTTTTGGTGATTAGCGGTATTTTTACGCTAATAGCCGTATTGCTCATTAATAGTTCTATAAGACTTGCCGTTTACTCCAAACGATTTACTATTAAAACCATGCAAATGGTTGGTGCTACCAAACAATTTATTAGAAGACCTTTTGTTTGGAAAAGTGTTCGATTAGGGATTATTGGAGCTTTTTTAGCCATGATTGGAATGGCCGTTGTTTTGTTTTATTTAAACCGAACATTTCCTGAATTAACTTTATTAAGCAATCCTGTTCTGGTTGTCATGCTGTTTGTCTTTGTCCTGACATTAGGCGTTATTATCACATGGATTAGTACGCACTTGGCTACGCAGCGTTTTTTAAATTTGAAAACCGATCAGTTGTATTATTAGGTGGTTTTTGGTTGATGGGTTTTGGTACTGAATATTGGAACCTGAATACTGGTTGTCTAAGAACCCGATGTTTAACCCTCCAAGCGTTTGGAACTCTGGGATGGTTTGTTCTTGATTGATTGGTTATTATAAAACTAAAATTTACATAGATTTAACAAGGTCTTTTTAAATAAATCGGTTACTTTGCAATAAATTTTTAAAAAATAAGGCACAAGATTATGGGAGAAAAAAAACGTAAAGAGGCTTCAGAAAGCGTATTTGTCTTTGGAAAGAAGAACTACAAATTTATGTTTATTGGGTTGGCTTGCATTGCCCTTGGCTTTATTTTAATGGCCGGTGGCGGTAGTGATGATCCCAATGTTTTTAATCCGGAAATATTTAATTTCAGAAGAATCAGACTGGCTCCAATGTTGGTGCTTGTTGGTTTTGGAATTCAGATTTACGCCATTTTGTTGAACCCTAACAAGACTAATGAATAATATTGAAACTATTATTCTTGCTGTTATTGAAGGCATTACCGAGTACCTTCCCATTTCGTCAACTGGCCATATGATTATAGCATCATCGCTTATGAAAATAGCTGGTGATGATTTTACAAAACTCTTTACCATAGTCATTCAATTGGGTGCTATACTATCTGTTTTGGTATTGTATTGGAAACGTTTTTTTCAAAGTTTAGATTTTTACTTTAAATTATTAGTAGCTTTTATTCCTGCCGCCATTTTAGGCTTATTATTAAACAATGTTATTGACGACTTGTTGGAAAGCCCACTAGTGGTTGCTATTACCTTAATTATTGGTGGTTTTATTTTATTGAAAGTAGATGATTGGTTTAAATCTAACGAAGTTTACGATGAAACTCATCCAGAAGCTCACACTAAAATAAGCTATGGCACGGCCTTAAAAATTGGTTTTTTTCAGTGTTTAGCCATGGTTCCAGGAACTTCACGTAGTGGTGCCAGTATTATTGGTGGCATGACTCAAAAACTAAACAGAAAAACAGCTGCTGAATTTTCTTTTTTTCTGGCGGTTCCAACCATGTTTGGAGCAACCGCTAAAAAATTATACGATTATTATCAAGCAGGTTTTGAGCTTAGTAACAGCCAAATTAACTATTTAATTATTGGCAATGTTGTGGCTTTTATTGTTGCTTTAATTGCAATTAAATCTTTTATAGATTATTTAAGTAAAAGAGGTTTTAAAATTTTTGGATATTACCGCATTATTCTGGGCTTTGGGTTATTGCTGATTCATTATTTCATTTATCCCTTAACCATCGTTTAATGTTAAATGCTGAAGATTATCTCTCTGGTCAAGTTCTTTTAATTGACAAACCCTTACACTGGACTTCCTTTCAAGTCGTAAACAAACTGCGCTATGAACTAAAGAAATCCTTCAAATTAAAAAACATAAAGGTTGGGCATGCAGGAACCTTAGACCCTTTAGCAACTGGGCTGTTAGTAATTTGTACTGGGAAAATGACCAAACAAATTGATTCGTTTCAAGGGCAAATTAAAGAATACACAGGAACGCTTGTTTTAGGAAGTACAACGCCTTCTTACGATTTAGAAACTGCTATTGATAAAACCTTTCAAACCCATCACATTACAACCCAATTAATTCAAGAAACCACAAGTCAGTTTATAGGCGATATTCAGCAAATTCCACCCATATTTTCTGCCTTGAAACAAAATGGAAAACGCTTATATCAATTTGCTCGTGCGGGCGAAGAAGTAAATATAAAATCCAGACAAGTAACTATTCACGCTTTTGAAATTACTAACATAGATACCCTTAACATTGACTTCAGAATTGTTTGTAGCAAAGGCACTTATATTCGGTCTTTAGTTCATGATTTTGGCAAAGCACTAAAGTCTGGTGCACACTTATCAGCCTTAAGACGAACTGGCATTGGCGATTTTAATGTTAGCAAGGCTAAAAGTGTTGAATATTTTCTAAAAAGTTTGCCTTCGGAATAATTATTGATGCATCGTTTTTTTTAAAACTATTTTTATGAAGCAAAACTATATTGTATTCTGTTTTTTAATAGGTATTTCCTTCTTATCATTTTCTCAAAAAGAGGCTGAAAAAACCAGTGGTATTTTTTACAAACTTTCGTTAGCCACAACCTTAACCATCAATAAAGACTACACTTTAGGAAACGATGAGGGCGAAACTTTTATAAACCCAAGTGCCTTATTTGTAAATAACACCGTTGGCTATCAATTTGACCAACGGTCATTAATCGGTTTAAATTTTGAATACGATTGGCATTCGCAACAAGGGCTCCATTTTGCGCCAGCTTTCTTAAGTTTTCAATACAATGTAATTACTGATGATACAAATCTATTTCTAAGAAGTGGTTACGGAACCCTTTTAGGCTTAGGCAAATCGTTTGAAAAAGGCAATATGTATCGTTTGGGTGTTGGTATTGAAGATGTGTATTTCGACACCTCTTTTTTATTTGGGTTAGATTTTACAAGAAAACGTTTTGGTTATAAAACCCTAGAAGGCATCTCAAGTGTATCAATTTTTCTTGAGTTTAAGTTTTTTTAAACTTTTTCTCTTAAATTGCCGTATATATCTATGTGTTTCACATGATGTTTAGATATTTGAACCTAACAAATCAACATAAAGCCCTATTGATAACATTCCTTATTTCTGGAACCGTGGTTTTGTCTGTTTTTAATTTAAGTCTTCAAAAACAAAACACCTTAGCTTCTGAAAGTTATTATGAAGTAGAACCTGAGAAGGAACTTACTGAAGAAGAAGTAAAAATTTTAGAAGCCTTAGAAAAGCTTAATAACACAAAAGCTGAAACCAATAAAGCCTTTAATGAAACCATTAAAGAAAAGTCTTTCTCTGAAGCTTATAAACCCATTGCACCTCCAGAAGATTATGTGAGACCCGAGACTAATGCGCAAGAGGACTTAACAGAACAAACTCAAAGCAATAATAATGATATTTCTGATTTGAATCATGAAGAAATAGCTTCATTTTCAAAAGCGAAGAGTGTTTTAAATAATCAAACCAAAAAAAAACCAGCTCAAGCTTCTTCTAACAGAAAAAGCACGATAAGATATTCTTTAAAAGATAGAACTGATCAATATTTGCCAATACCCATTTACCTATGTGAAGCTGGTGGAAAAATTGTTATTAATATAACCGTAGATGCTCTAGGCAATGTTACAGATGCCTACGTAAATAGATCATCTACCTCATCCAATGAATGTTTAATTGAAAGCGCTTTAGAGTATGCAAAACAGGCAAAATTTAATGCAAGCCCTAGTAAAAAAACACAATTAGGGTCTATTACTTTTAATTTTATTGGCAAAGACTAGGCTCTAATTTACAAAGCATTTCTGTGATGTCATTCACAATATTCTGCCCTTTATCTTTATTGTACCAAGCTTGTAAATGTTCTTTAAACTCGGCAGTAATAGCACCGTGTTGATTTTTATAATCTATCACCATTTGTGTTGCTCCACTTGGTCTTGGCCCATAGGTGTTTAAAACTTCTCCAGAAACATTATCAATCATAATTAACTTAGGAACTGCTCTGGCTCCATTGGTTAAAAATAAATCCATTAATTCTAAGTTTTCATCTCTTAAAACAACTCTAAAATCAATATTAATCTGTTCTGCAATTTTATACAAAGGAGGCACTATATGAGCAGCGTCGCCACACCAGCTTTCGGTAATAACCAACCACGTAATGTTTTCATTAAAAGCCACTAATTTAGCCTGTGATGCGTCTGCTATTTTAAACGTTTTATCCCATCTATTCATTCGCTTATCATTAAGTAAGGTGTAGTTTGCCAAATCTTCATTCTTTTCAAGCCCTGTATTTGATTTTGCTTCAACTAATTTCTTAACTAGGTTTCTGTAGGCTGGATAAGACATGCTACGTTGTAAACTATCCTTTATAATGTTATTCATAATATGAGTGTTTAAAGAAGCAAAATTACACGCTTGATATTTTATTTTAGATGATATTTGTCATATTTTTATAGAAATACTTACAACCTTATAAAATGGAAAAAAACAGATGTGGCTGGTGTAAAGGCGACACGCTTTATGAAGCTTACCATGATGAAGAATGGGGCATACCTGTTTACGATGATAAAACCCTTTTTGAATTTTTAATTTTAGAAACGTTTCAAGCAGGTTTAAGCTGGATTACCATTTTGAGAAAACGTGAAAATTTTAGAACGACTTTTGATTCATTCAACTACAAAAAAATAGCAAGCTACAATCAAGAAAAAATTGACTCGCTGATACAAGATGCCAGTATTATACGCAACAAACTTAAAATTAATGCGACTGTTACCAATGCTCAAGCGTTTATAAGAGTTCAAGAAGAATTTGGTAGTTTTAGTAACTATATTTGGGGTTTTGTGGATGGCAAACCCATAAAAAACAAATTAATTAACTACAAAGAAGCACCACCAACGACTGCTATTAGCGATGCTTTGAGCAAAGACCTGAAAAAACGCGGGTTTAAATTTGTTGGAAGTACCGTTATCTATGCGCATATGCAAGCTACTGGCATGGTAAACGACCATGAAATTTCGTGTTTTAGATATGAAGACGTTTAGTTTATTTTACCTTATTTGATTTACATCACTATACATCAAAAGAAGAAAACAAGCTAATACAATTCTTAAATCATTTCCATATTTGATTATTTTAAAAGTAGTTTTTCTCTTTACTTTTTTTGAAAAAACGTGAAATTTATGAATTGATATTTACGGAAATCATATCTAATTACAAAAATTATGCTAACAATTAATTGCCACACACATTAATATACATGATATTTTAAAAAAAAGAACAGATTGATTTACCATTCAATATAATCTATTAATTTAATCTTGTTTTTTGAGTCTGTATGGAAGCCATAAGTAATTATCATACAAATCTGTCTCAAAACTATTTTCTTATTATTATCTATAGTTTCACATATTTTCTAAGCAATGTATATGGGATAGATCTTTTAATATCAGTTATTGCTTGGATTTTATTTAAAAAGAGCCTTTCTCTGTGTGTAATATTGAAAAACGGATTACTTTTCACAGAAAACAATTCTATTTCTGTTAGTTTAGTAGTAGTACCATCTTTCATTAAATCGATAACCTTATAAAATTAACTTAAAACTAACCTGATGTTTTTAATGTGGTAGGAACGTTTAATACTGTTGAAGAGGGCATAATAGGAACAAAAACACTAGAGCCAAAATTGGTTTTTTTAGACGTTAAAATAAAAAACAAAACTGGTTTTGACTATTTAAAACAAGTAGGCGACATTAATTTCAATATTGTATTTACGACTGGTTTTGAAATTTATGCCGTTGAAGCTTTTAAGTTTAGTGCTTTAGATTATCTTTTAAAACCTATTGATAAAGAAGATTTTCATGCTTCGGTTTTAAAACTAAAAAATGTTGATGAAAATTCTACTTTAAAGAATAAAATAGATGTGTTATTTCATAATTTAAAAGTAAATAATACTTTTCAAAGAATAAGTATTGCAACAATTGATGGTTATTTGTTTATTGAAGTTTCCGATATTTTATATTGTAAAGCAGACATTAATTATACACATATATACACCAAGCAAGGCGACAAAATAACCACATCAAAAACATTAAAAACCTTCGAAAAACTTCTTTTAAATAATCATTTTTTTAGAGTCCATAATTCTCGTTTAGTAAATTTATTTTACGTTAAAAAATACACCAAAGGAAAAGGATGTTATTTAACTATGAATGATAATACAAAAATTGATGTTTCTATTAGGCGCAAAGACGAATTTATCAAAAAATTCATCGATTTATCTTAAAAATTAACATTGTATAATGGGTTTGTCTTTTAACATAAATCTCATGGGTTTTCTTTAATCCATGCTAAACAGTCTTTAAACGTATTAAAAATATGTTCCTTAGGGATTAAGTCTGGAATGATATCAATACGTTCCATCATGTATTTAGGTTGGCTAAGTAACCCAACAAAAAGAATATTCATGCCTTGTTTTTTTAAGTCGACCAAAACGTCTTCTAACGCATACAGCCCAGATTGATCTATATATTGCATTCGCCCCGTTCTGATAACAACGGTTTTAGCAGTTGTAGGTATTTGTTTGGCAAGTAGCTGAAAATCGCTGGTTGATCCAAAAAACAAAGGGCCTTTGATGTGTTTTATAAATACTTCTTCTTTAAGTTGCTCTGGAAAATCAGCTTCATCCGCCCAGGCTTTTTCATGTTTTAAGGCTTTAACATCAGAACGTGTGGCTGTTAAATCGCCTATTTTTTTCATAAACATTAAAGATGCTATAATTAGCCCAATGCCTACAGCATAAACCAAATTCCAAAAGGTTGATAACAATAATACAACCATCATAATCAATACCTCCGAACTTAATTTAAAAGGGCCTAACTTAATGTCTTTTGGTAAGCTTGGAATGGCTTTAAGACCTTTATAATCCATCACGCCAATACCAACGGTTACTAAAATTCCAGCTAATACGGCAGCAGGGATTTTTGAGGCTATGGGCCCTAAAACCAATAAAATGAGTAAAAGCATGATCCCAGCAATCATTCCTGACAGTTTAGTTTTTCCTCCAGAATTTATATTAACAACCGTTCTAATGGTTGCTCCTGCACCAGGAATACCTCCAAAAATAGCAGCAATGCTATTTCCAATACCTTGGCCAATTAACTCTTTATTTGGTTTGTGTTTTGTTTTTGTCATGTTGTCTGCAACAACACTTGTTAGCAAGGAATCAATAGCTCCTAACAGCGCTAATGTAATAGCGGTAAAGATGTATGGTGTTATATTTGCAACAGAAAATCCGGTAAAAATTTCTAAGTTTGGTAGAGGCAATCCGCCAGGAATTTCTTCTATGGGTCTATAATCTAATTCAAACCCAATAGCTACACCAGTCACTACTATTAATGCTACTAAAGTACTTGGGAATGCGGTTGTTACTCTTTTAAAACCATAAATGATAATAATGGTCATTAAAGCAAGTATAAATTCAAGCCACTTAAAATTTTGAAGAGCTCTGGGCAACGACTTAATGGCGCCTAAAACTCCTGAAGCTTCATTGGAAGCAAGTGTTTTTGATTCTTTTAATACATCTTCTTCAGATATTTTATTTGCTCTGTCTATAGTGGTTTTAAAATCTTCTAAAACTAATATACCTTCCCCGGCTTCTTCTTTTAAAATATTTTTAAGAATGATTTCTTCAGCTTGAGGTTTAAATTGCTCAACATACAAAAGATCCTCTTTTGGATAATAGCCTAAAGCTGGCAGGAATTGAGTAATTAAAATAATAACGCCAATAGCCGTCATAAACCCAGAAACAACAGGATAGGGTATGTATTTAATATAAACTCCTAAGCCAAGAAATCCTAAGCCAACTTGTATTAAACCCGTTAAGAAAAAAACGATAAGAATGGCTGGCAATGCTTTTTCCACATCACCATCATTGGCCGCAATAATACCAGCAATAACCACCATACTAACTGCGGTCATTGGGGCTGTTGGGCCAGATATTTGTGTATTAGTCCCTCCAAAAAGCGCCGCAAAAAAAGATAGAAAAATAGCGCCATAAAGTCCGGCGCTTGGACCTAATCCTGAAGAAACCCCAAAGGCTAATGCTAGTGGTAATGCTACTATTCCTGCTGTGATACCACCAAAGGCATCTCCTTTAATATTTAAAAATAGTTTCTTCATGAAGTTATTATTTTGGTTATCTGTAATATAAAAAATATCAATTAAGAAAGCAAGAACTAAACACACTGTTAAATTAAGCTTTTTTGAAGCTCTAAGCTATCTTAACTGGTATCTATTAAGATTTAGTTTTTAAAAATACTTGTCACAAATAGATACATTACCATTTAAATTAATACTTTTTTTAATGAACAATCTGGTTTACTATTTAAAAAAAGGAGCATTAACAAAAACATCAATGCTCCCTCAAGGGTTTTCTTTTTCAATTTATTTTCCCATTTATGTATCGTGCTTTATTCAAAAAAAGTAACGGCACCATTATTAATGTCGTACATAGCTCCTATAATCATAATCTCTCCTTTTTTCTCCATTTCTGTTAAAATTGGGCTTTCAGCATGAATTCTATCAATGGTTAATTCTACATTTTTTTTGGCTACTGAATCAACAAAATCCAAGTTTGAAGAATTTCTTAAACTTTCTTCTTTTGGTTCGTTTACAGCATTTACTGCTGGCGTTATTTTTTCTATTAACTTGGTAAGATTGCCCATTTTAGCGTTGTCGCAAGCACCTTTCACAGCACCACAACTGGTGTGTCCTAATACCACTATTAATTTAGTTCCTGCCAGTTTACAAGCAAATTCCATGCTTCCTAAAATGTCTTCATTTACGAAATTACCAGCTATTCTTACGCTAAAAATATCGCCCAAACCTTGGTCAAAAACCAATTCTGCCGATACTCTAGAATCTATACAGCTTAAAATGGTTGCAAAAGGAAATTGCCCATCACTGGTATCATTGACTTGTTCCAGTAAGTTTCTATTAGCTTTTAAATTATTTTGAAATCTTTGATTTCCTTCTTTTAAATATTGCAATGACTTTTCGGCCGTCATGGTTGCTTGAGTCTCTCTTGTATGTGCTTTCATAATTAATGTTGTTTATTTATTTACTTCTTAGGTAAATATTATTATAATACGGTATTATTTTGCTGACCTGTTAACAGCAAGGAGACATTAAGTTTACTCATGTCTTTAAGGTTTTGTTTAATGGAGTTTGATTTGTTTTTGGAGCTTTTCCCCATTCTTTCTACATATAACAAGTTAATGTTGTTTTTTGTTATGTAAGTAGATAGATTATTAATGGAATTGTCATTTTGCTGAAATACATAATTAACGGTATCAACTTTTGATGAAACATTTACGTCGTCTAATCTTTCCACTTTATCAACTATTTGAAATGATTTTATTGGTTTTTGAGCATGAGCCAATAACTCTTCAATCAAATTAGGGGTTGATGTTGTTTCATAACTGTTTAGTATTCCTAATGATAGTTTATCATTGGGCTCTATAGTGTTTTTAGAATCAGCTATAAAAACAGTACCATGGTATTGCTTTAAAACAAATTGAATCATGTTATCGCCAACCAAACTTAATGGGTTGAATTTTTTCTTTCCTAAAACAATAATATCTGGTTTTTGTTCCTTCACAAATTGATCTATTTCATGTTTCACATTTCCAAAAGCAAATGAATAATGTATGTTAACGTGATAATCATTTGAAACAGCATCGACCAGTTTTTTTATTTTTTTATTGGTAGCAGTATAGTCTTGGTTAATGCTTCTTATGGCTGATAATTGATTGTCTCTTTCTACCACATTGACAGCATTTTTAACATAAAAAAAATAGATGTCTCCCTGAATTATTTTAGCAATACTAACAGCACTTTTTAAGGTTGTGGTTACAGATTTTTTTAAATCTGCCAACACTACTATTTTATATTTTTTCTTTTCCATGACTTTTAACTTAAGCTTAATTTAGACTTAGGCCTTTCGTTGAAGAACTTGATAAAGCTCTCTGGATTTTCGACTTCACCTCGTTTTGACATGAGTTTAATATCAATATTTCTTTCTCCTGCCTTAAAAAGAAAATCTTCGAGAATCTCAATAATATCATAATCCAAATATCGGGTTTTAGTAAGATCAAGTTCTAAATACGTGTCTCTTGGCAAACTGTCCAGCTCTTTTAAAATAGCGCCTTTATTAAAAAAGGTTACCTCTTCTGCAAGTGACATTTTTATTTTGTGTTTGCCATTACTTTTGTCTTCAATATGAAGGAAATGCGAGTTTTGGTAGCTTTTTAGTAAAATAACTACGATACCCACCATAAGGCCTAAGCCTATGCCAAAAAGCAAATCAGTAAACACAATACCCACGACAGTTACAATAAAAGGTGCCCATTGTTTCCAACCTAATTGGTACATTTTTTTAAATAATGATGGTTTTGCGAGTTTATAACCCACAACAAGTAAAATAGCTGCTAAAACAGAAAGCGGGATTTTATTCAATAATTTTGGAATTATAATAACCGAAATTAATAATAAGAACCCATGAATGATTGCAGATAGTTTGGTTCTCCCCCCAGATTGAATATTAGCAGAACTTCTAACGATGACCTGAGTAATGGGTAAACCACCTATTAAACCTGAAATCATATTTCCTGTTCCTTGTGCCAACAACTCTTTATTGGTAGGCGTTACATTTTTATGAGGGTCTAATTTATCCGTAGCTTCAACACACAATAGGGTTTCTAAACTGGCAACAAGGGCTATTGTAAAAGCAACAATCCAAACCTCGGTATTTGTAATGGCTTTAAAATTTGGAAGACTAAATTGTTTAAAAAAGGAACTAGCATCATCAGGAATTGGCACACTAACCAAATGTTTATGTAAAATGGATAAACTTTCATGGTCACTAGTTGAAATAACATAAATAATACCAATAACTACAGCGACTAAAGGGCCTTGTATGATTTGAAAAAACTTTGCTTTTTTAGAAAGTACAATATCCCAAAAAAGAATGATAGCTAAACCAATAAACCCGATAAGTATGGATCCAAATGTAATATGGTTGAACATATTAAAAATGGCCGAAAATGTATTTTCTCCCGAAGCTTCAATAAAACTGTCAGCGCCCTCAGGTTCAACATCGTAACCAAAAAAGTGAGGTATTTGTTTTAAAATAATAATAATTCCAATACCTGTTAACATGCCTTTAATTACTGATGAAGGAAAATAATATCCAATAACTCCAGCTTTTAAAACTCCAAAAAGAATTTGAATGGCACCACCCAAAACAACAGCCGCTAAAAAGTTTTCATATCCGCCCAATGTGCCAATAGCTGTTAAAACAATAGCGGCTAAACCTGCGGCAGGTCCACTAACCCCAACTTTAGAGCCACTTAAGCCGCCAACAACAATACCTCCAATAATTCCAGCAATTACACCTGAAAACAAGGGAGCCCCACTAGCTAAGGATATACCCAAACATAAAGGTAATGCTACAAAAAACACGACGATACTGGCTGGTAAATCGTTTTTAATATATTTAAACATATTATAATTAAATTTTCATTTAGGAACATCCTAAATGTTGTTAAAAAAGAAGACTTGGCCTATTAAGACCTAAAAAATCGAAATTACAATATGTGCCGTTCCGGCGGCGGAGAAACTAAATTTAAATGAGGTTTACGGTATTTTTTAAAAAAATATCCTTGGTTATAAACTCGCTCTTTCAAGAAGAAATTTGAAACGTTATTTGTGCTTTTGTTAAATAAAACTTCAAATGTTTTTGTTATTTCACTACCTTTCTCTTCTTCTTCTGAAATAGAATAAAATATAGAAATATCTACAGAATCATCCACCATTGAAATAATGGTTGGCCCTGAAAGAAACAACACAAAAATTATTGATAGCAATATAGAACCCGCGTTCTGAGACATTTTTTTTAATTTAAGAAAGCAAATATACTATTTTAGAGTCATAATTTTGTTAAGGAATAATTAAAATTATTTAAACAATTCCTTCGAACTTAAAATGTTAATTTTTTTAATTAAGGTTTTATGTTCTAAAGCGCTACTAAATCACCAGCAACATCTTTTGAAGACAAATCAGACTTACCCATTAAATAAATATCTACTTGTCTGGCAGCTTCACGACCTTCAGAAATGGCCCAAACTATTAGCGATTGCCCTCGGCGCATATCTCCAGCAGTAAAGATGTTTGGAATATTGGTTTGATACTTTCCATAGTCTGCTTTATAATTGGAACGAGCATCTTTTACAATCCCAAGCTGGTCTGCTAAAGTACTTTCAGGACCTGTAAACCCTAGGGCTAATAAAGCTAAATCGCATGGCCATATTTTTTCGGTACCTTCAATTTCTATGAGTTGAGGGCGCTCACCAGGAACCATTTTCCAATCTACATTAACCGTTTTTAAAGCCGTTAATTTGCCATGGGTATCTTTTATAAACTCTTTGGTGTTAATTAGCCAGTTTCTTTCAGCACCTTCTTCATGAGAAGACGATGTTTTTAACTGTAAAGGCCAGTAAGGCCAAGGTGTTGAAGGTGAGCGATGTCCTGGAGGTTTTGGCATGATTTCAAAATTGGTTACCGATTTTGCTCCTTGACGATTTGAAGTTCCTATACAGTCAGAACCTGTATCGCCACCGCCAATAACAATAACATGTTTATCGGTTGCTAAAATTTGGTCTTCAACTTCTTTTCCAAATAAAACTTTGGTTTGTTGGGTTAAAAAATCCATAGCCTGAACCACACCATCAGCATCGATACCAAGTGTAGGTAAACTTCTTCTTTCTGTAGCACCACCACATAGTACTACAGCATCAAATGCTTTTAGTTTTTTAACTTTGTAGTTAACGCCAACGTTTATATTGACTTTAAACGTAATGCCTTCCGCTTTTAAAATGTCAATACGTCTATCTATAATACTTTTTTCTAATTTAAAATTAGGAATGCCGTAGCGTAATAACCCACCCAATTCATCATCTCGTTCAAAAACTGTTACACTATGTCCAGCTCTGTTTAATTGCTGTGCAGCCGCTAAGCCAGCAGGTCCAGAACCAACGATAGCAATGGTTTTTCCAGTTCTTAATTTTGGCGGTTGCGGTTTTATCCAGCCTTCTTTAAAGGCACGTTCTACAATATTTTTTTCAATGTTTTCTATTGAAACTGGCTCTTCAATAAGCCCTAAAACGCATGATTTTTCGCATGGTGCAGGACATAAACGTCCTGTAAATTCAGGAAAATTATTGGTAGAATGTAGAATCCATGAGGCTTTTTGCCATTCCCCTTGGTGAACCATATGATTAAAGTCTGGAATTAAATTGCCTAGTGGACAACCGCTATGGCAAAAAGGAATGCCACAATCCATACAACGAGAACCTTGCTTTGTAATGGCATCATCACTTAAAGGCACTGTAAATTCTTTATAATGTTTTACACGATCTTTTACTGGCGTGTAACCTTCATCTTGTCTTTCAAATTCTTTAAATCCTGTTACTTTTCCCATGACATTATGCTATTGTTAGTTCTTCTACCATTGGCTCTTCTGTTTCTAAACGTTTTAATGCACGTTTGTATTCGGTTGGCATTACTTTTACAAAGTTTGATAAACTGGTATCCCAGTTTTCTAGTAATCTGGTAGCAAGTTTACTATCTGTATATAACTTGTGCTTTTCTATTAATGCTTTTAATTCGGCAACATCTTCAGTAGAAATATCTTCAAATTCAATAGTTTCTGTGTTACACAATCCGTTAATAAATTTATTTTGAGGATCGTAAACATAAGCAATACCGCCACTCATACCAGCAGCAAAGTTTCGGCCGGTTTTTCCTAATACCACAATTTTACCTCCAGTCATGTATTCACAGCAATGATCTCCAACGCCTTCAACAACGGCTATGGCACCAGAATTTCTCACAGCGAAGCGTTCGCCGGCAATACCGTTTATATAGGCTTCACCTTGAATGGCTCCAAACAAGCATACATTACCCACTATAATATTTTCTTCAGCAACAAAACTGGCCTTAACAGGTTTCTTCACAATTAATTTGGCTCCAGATAATCCTTTACCTAAATAGTCGTTAGTGTTTCCTTCTAAAGTAAAGGTTAAACCGTGCGCTCCAAAGGCTCCAAAACTTTGCCCAGCCGAGCCATTAAAACTAATATTTAGGGTGTCTTCGGGCAAACCTAAGTGACCGTAAATTTTAGAAATTTCGTTACTGACAATAGCACCAACCGTTCGGTTTGTATTATTGATAGGATATGTTAAATCCATTTTTTCTTTTCTATAAAGCGCTCTGTGGGAATCTTTCAAGATGGTGAAATCAAGGACATTATCAAGATTGTGATCTTGTTTTTCAGTGTTTCTTACTATTTTGCTTTTATAAGCTTCTGGTCTATGTAAAATAGAGGATAAATTTAGTCCTTTAGCTTTGTAATGTTTGATGGCTTTATTAGCGTTAATTTTGTGCGTTTGACCAACCATTTCAGCCAACGTTCTGAAACCTAATTGAGCCATAATACCTCTTAGCTCTTCGGCAATGTAGAAGAAGAAATTAATAACGTGCTCTGGAGTTCCCTTAAAGTTTTTACGCAGTTCTTTATCTTGAGTTGCAATTCCAACAGGACATGTGTTTAAGTGGCATTTACGCATCATTATACAGCCAGAGGCCACTAATGGTGCTGTTGCAAAACCAAATTCTTCTGCGCCTAATAAGGCTGCAATGGCTACATCTCTTCCAGTTTTTAACTGTCCGTCACATTCTACAACAATTCTACTTCTTAAATTATTTAAAACCAAGGTTTGTTGCGCTTCGGCTAATCCAAGTTCCCATGGAAGACCTGCATGTTTTAATGAGGTTAGAGGCGATGCTCCAGTACCACCATCATAACCGGAAATTAAAACCACATCGGCTTTTGCTTTTGCAACTCCAGCAGCAATGGTACCAACGCCTACTTCAGATACTAATTTTACATTAATTCTGGCTTCTCTGTTGGCATTTTTTAAGTCGAAAATTAATTGGGCTAAATCTTCAATGGAATAGATATCATGGTGAGGCGGCGGTGAAATAAGACCAACAAATGGCGTTGAATTTCTAGCTGCAGCAATCCAAGGAAGCACTTTTTCACCGGGCAATTGTCCGCCTTCTCCGGGTTTAGCGCCTTGAGCCATTTTAATTTGAATTTCTCTGGCGTTTGTTAAATAGTGCGAGGTTACTCCAAAACGACCCGAAGCCACTTGTTTAATGGCAGAGTTACGGCTATCGCCATTGACATCTGGATGAAACCGTTTTCTGTCCTCTCCACCTTCTCCAGAATTGCTTTTTCCTCCTATACGATTCATGGCAATGGCCAAGTTTTCGTGTGCTTCGCGAGAAATTGACCCATAAGACATGGCTCCTGTTTTAAAATGCTTTACAATTTCTGTCCAATCTTCTACTTCTTCAATAGGAATAGGGTCTAAATTATCAAATTCAAATAAACCACGAATGGTCATTAAATTTTCAGACTGCTCATTGATGGCTTTTGAATAAACATCATAACTATCTTGGTCGCTTAACCTTACCGCTTGTTGCAATTTTGCAACCGTGGTTGGGTTAAATAAATGTCTTTCACCATTTCGTCTCCATCTGTAATCGCCACCAATATTTAATCCTAAGCGTTTATCAATTAAATTGTCTGGATAGGCGTATTTATAACGTTCGTTGAGTTCTTTTTCAATTTCATACAAACCAATGCCTTCAATTCTTGATGTTGTATATGGGAAATATTTTTCTACAAATTGTGAATTGAAACCAACAATCTCAAATATTTGGGAACCTCTGTATGAATGTAACGTAGAGATTCCTATTTTGTTCATGATTTTAAGGATTCCTTTCCCGATGGCTTTATTAAAATTTTCAACGGCTTTATCTTCATTCATACCTTGAATAAAGCCTTCTTTAACTTGTGCCCTAATAATTTCATTCACCATATATGGATTAATGGCACTGGCACCATACCCAAATAAAGTTGCAAAATGATGCGGTTCGCGAGGTTCTGCAGATTCAATTATAATATCAAAGTAAGAACGTTTACGTAAACGGTTCATTTGATGGTTAACATATGAACAAGCCAAAAGTGCAGGTATAGGCGCAAAATCTTTGTTAACACCTCTGTCTGATAATATGATGATGTTAGAGCCTCTTTCTAATGCTTTAGTGACTTGAACAATAATATCTTCCAAGGCATTTTCAAGACCGTTGAGACCTTGAGCTTTTAGATATAACATTTGAATGGTTTCGGCTTTAAAGCCTTCAATGGAAACATCCCTTATTTTTTCTAAATCGGCATTTGAAATTACCGGGTTTTGTATTCTTAGTTTTCTACATTGTCGTTCTGTAATACTAAAAATATTTCTGTCTTTTCCTAAGTTTAAACTAATATCGGTTACAATTTCTTCACGAATTCCATCTAATGGTGGATTGGTAACTTGTGCAAATAGTTGCTTAAAATAGTTTGAAATTAATTGAGGCCTATCAGATAAAACGGCTAATGGTGTATCAATTCCCATAGACCCTAAGGCTTCTTTTCCCGAAATAGCCATAGGTGTTATGACTTCCTGGATGTCTTCAAAGGTATAATTGAATAAACGCTGTCTTGTTTTAATGTCCGTGCTCTCAATAGTACATGTTGTATTGGTATAGGGTACATCTCTTAAATGCAAACGGGTTTTGTCTAACCATTTTTTATAAGGCCTTTCAGAAACAATCTTGCTTTTAATCTCTTCATCTTCTATAATTCTTCCCTTATTCATGTCTACCAAAAACATTTTTCCTGGCTCTAATCTACCGTGTTTTTCAATGTCTTCGGGAGCCAGATCTACCACGCCAATTTCAGAAGACATGATTAATTTACCACTTTTGGTTACGGTATATCTTGAAGGTCTTAATCCGTTTCTATCTAGTAAAGCACCAACATAATCGCCGTCTGTAAATGGTACCGAGGCTGGTCCGTCCCAAGGTTCCATAATACAACCATTATACTCGTAGAAAGCTTTTCTATCTTCAGACATGGTTTTGTGCTTTTCCCATGCTTCAGGTATCATCATCATCATAATTTCTGGCAATGATCTTCCTGTATGCGTTAACAATTCCACAACCATATCCATAGAAGCAGAATCTGATTTTCCTGGTAAGATAATAGGGAATAATTTTTCAATTTGAGGTCCGAAAACCTCGCTTTTCATGATTTCTTCACGAACCCGCATTCTACTTACATTTCCCCGAAGTGTGTTAATCTCTCCGTTTTGACACATAAAGCGAAAGGGTTGAGCAAGTTCCCAGGTTGGCATGGTGTTGGTTGAAAATCGCTGATGAACCAAAGCTAAGCGAGTTACCAGATCTATTTGTTGTAAATCTGTATAGTAAGGCCCAATATCTTCGGGCATGATGATCCCTTTATATATAATGGTAGTTGTTGATAAACTAGGCACATAAAAATAGGAACTTTCTGAAATTTTAGATTCTCTAATGGTATGCTCCGTAATTTTTCGGGCGGCATAGAGTTTTGCTTTAAATACCTCTTCAGAAATATCTTCAGATTTACCAACAAACAATTGCTCAATGATAGGCTCTGAAGCTAAAGCAATTTCGCCCAAATTAGAAGAATCTACAGGGACTTTTCTCCAGCCTAATAAAGATAGCCCTTGGGCCTTTATTTCTTGCTCAAAAATGTTTTTACAAAATTCCAGTTGATTGGATATTTTAGGCAAGAATACCATACCAACAGCATATTCTCTTTGGTTTGGAATGGTAAATTTGCAAACGCGTTTAAAATATTCGTGCGGAATATCTATTAATAATCCAGCTCCGTCACCTGTTTTTCCATCAGCACTAACACCACCTCTATGCTCCAGCTTTACAAGAATTTCAAGAGCATCGTGTATGATTTGATTTGTTTTCTCTCCATTGAGATTACAAATAAAACCAGCACCACAATTTTCGTGCTCAAATTCTGGTAAATACAATCCTTGTTTCTTCAACATAATCAACAAATTTTTGGTTTGAAATATGACTTTTCAAAGCGAATATATGCAGTAGATTTTAATTTACAACAAGAGAAATTTCATTATTTCGATTTTTGATGTAGAAGTGAACTAAAAATAATTATATATCAATAATACTCGGAAATATTAATAAATATTCAATGATGAAAATGTAACTAAAATGTAGATATATCAATTAATAGCAACAATATTGAATATTTTCAAAAAGAATGCCATCGAATAATATTATTTACTGCTAATCCTTCAAAATATGGTTTTATCAAAAAATCAAAAAAACATAAAATAAATAGTTTGCCTCTAATAAAATAGGGTTAAAATATTAAAATTAATAAAAGTTAATTGTTGACCCCTATTTTTTTTAGGGTTTAAAACTTTTTTATATAAGTTTACACCGTATTAACAATAAAATAACATAAAAAACAATAACTTAAAATTAAACCATTATGAAAAAATTAATTACTCTTTCAATGTTTATAGTAGCACTGAGCTCGTTTGCTCAAGAAGCGCCAGTAGAAGATCCAAAATTTACTTTAAGCGGTAGTATAGATGCCTATTACAGAACGAATTTTAATGCGCCTAATGATGAGAGTTTAACATCACCTGGATCATCATTTGCCAATTTGCCTGGTTTTGCTTTAGGAATGGCAAACATAGTAGCATCTTACGAAGGCGAAAAAGTTGGTTTTGTTGCGGACTTGGTATTTGGCCCAAGAGGTACTGATGCTATTTTTGCGTCACCAATGTATTCATCCACAGGGCAAATTGTAAACCAATTATACGCCTATTGGAAAGTAAGTGAATCTGTAAAGCTTACCATGGGTAACTTTAATACCTTTTTAGGATACGAAGTTATTTCGCCAGTAGCTAATTTTAATTACAGTACTTCTTATTTATTCTCTTACGGGCCATTTAGCCATACCGGTTTAAAAGCAGATTTTACTTTAAGTGAAGATTTTAGCTTAATGTTAGGTGTTTTCAATGATACCGATTTAACTGAGTTTAACCCAACAGGCGATTATGCTTTTGGCGCTCAATTAGGGTATAAGGGTCAATTCTTAAACGTATTGGTAGATCCGTCTTTTACCGAAATTGATTATACAGGAGGTTTTGATTTGTCAGATTCATTCTTTTTAGGAATCAACGCTGCTTACTTAAGTCTTGAAGATGATGGTGGTGGATTCTATGGTGGTGCTTTATATCCACAGTATGCAGTATCTGATACTTTTACTTTAGGCTTAAGAGCTGAATATTTCGCAGAAGATAAAGATGTTGAATTTGGTGCCATTGGTACTGGTTTACCAGATTCAAATGTGTTTGCTACTACTTTAACAGGAAGCTTTGCTATTGATAATTTAACTATCAAACCAGAATTAAGATTAGACAGTGCTTCGGATGATTTTTTCTTAGACAATGACGGCGTTCCAGCAAAAAGCTTAAGCTCATTTGTCCTAGCTGCTATATATTCTTTCTAAGAAAAGCATACAACCTATCAAAAATAAAAGGAAAATAAAGCAGTTGCTCAATAAACCTAATTGCTTTATTTTCTTTAATTAACCCTTAAAAATTTATTATTATGTCAATATTTAACACACCCCTTTTTATTCAAGATACCGCCGCTATAGAAGGCGATATGGGAATGATGTGGATGCTTATTTCTGGTATTCTCGTATTCTTTATGCAAGCAGGGTTTTTCTTAGTAGAATCTGGGATGACAGATTCAAAGAATGCCGTAAACATAGCCATGAAAAACTTCCTGGACATTGCCGTAGGCTCATTAGCTTTCTGGTTTGTTGGGTACTCTTTAATGTATGGTGCCGATATGGGCGGTGGTTGGTTTCATTGGGGAGGTTTTATATTCTCTCAAGGTGCTGCCGATTTATTTTTCCAAACTGTTTTTGCCGCAACTGCCGCAACCATTGTATCTGGAGCTATAGCCGGTAGAACAAAATACACAACCTATGCTATCTTTAGTATTGTAATGACGGCCGTTATCTATCCAATCGCAGGTGGTTGGGAGTGGAATAGTGGTTGGTTAAATGCTGAATGGATGCCAGCAGAATTTATTGACTTTGCAGGCTCCTCTATTGTTCACTCAGTAGGTGGCTGGGCAGCGCTTGTTGCTGCTTGGATGGTAGGCCCAAGAATTGGTAAATACTTAGATGGTAAAGCCATAGAAATGCACGGTCACAACCAAATGTATGCCACTTTAGGGGTTTTCATCTTATGGTTAGGATGGTTTGGATTCAATGGTGGTTCTCAATTAGCTTGGGGTGGCGATGATGCCACAGCGGCTTCTCAAGTAGTGCTTGTTACCAACTTAGCAGCTGCCGCAGGTGCCATTGGTGGTTTAATAATTTCTTGGATTAAATTTGGAAAACCAAACTTAGGAATGACTTTAAACGGTGCTCTTGCAGGTTTGGTAAGTATTACTGCAGGATGTGGTAATATGAGTGAAGGCGGCGCTGTACTAGCTGGGTTATTAGGTGGTATCTTGGTGGTGTTTTCAATTGAGTTTATTGAGAAAAAATTGAAAATTGACGACGCTGTTGGTGCCATTTCTGTTCATGGTGTAGCTGGCGCCTGGGGCACCTTAGTAATAGGCCTTTGGGGTATTGATGGCGATGCTGGAATTGGTCTTTTTAACGGTGGAGGAACTGCTCAATTAGCAGCGCAAGCCATAGGAGTATTAGCTTATGCATTTTGGTCAATTGTAGTTTCATTTATATTCTTATATATCATTAAGAAAGTATTTAATGGATTGAGAGTTACTGAAGAAGAAGAAACAGTAGGTCTTGATATTTCTGAACATGGTTCAATTGCTTACCACGGAAAGAGACAAAGAGAAATCTAAGTATAATACGTTTCAAATATTTAAAAGAAGAGGCTATCTCACAATTTGTGAAAATAGCCTCTTTCCTTTTTTATCAAGCTGCTATTGGAAGACCTTTTTACAAAATCAAATAAAACATCTTCTTTTTATTTCAAAATCAAAAAAATTAAATGGGTTCAAGACTAATTTTTGAAAGCAACTTTTTAAAGAAGGTTTCGTTGTTCAGCCATAATGCACTATAAAGCAACTCCTGGTGTTTTGGCAGAATTTTTTCAATATCATATTTTTTATAAAACGCTATTTCTTTAAAATATCCTAAAATTTTTAGGGGTCTTATTGTTATTTTGATATTTATTTCTATTCATACCCTTAAATTTATAGGCTTATTGGTTAATTTTTATATTTTAGCGCACTAATTATAAATTTCCATATCATGAAAAAGATTGAAGCCATTATTAGAAAATCAAAATACCGTCAAGTCAAAGAAGCGCTTCATGGTGTTGGGGTTAATTTTTTTTCCTACTGGGATGTTACTGGTTTAGGTAATGAAAAAGAAGGACATGTTTATAGAGGTGTCTCTTACAGTACCAGCGACATTCAACGCAGATTTTTATCCATTGTTGTCAATGATGATTTTGAGGAAGTAACTATTCAGGCCATTCTTAGTTCAGCATCAACTGGCGAAGTTGGTGATGGTAAAATATTTGTATCAGATATTAAAGAATGTTACAGAATAAGAACTGGGGAAAAAGGAGGAGAAACTTTAAAATAATAAAAATTAAGACTAATTAATTATGGAACTACTAACTACAAATAATGTATGGATGATGATCTGTACAGCACTCGTTTTTTTTATGCACTTAGGGTTTTCTCTTTTGGAAATTGGATTAACCAGACAGAAAAACACCATAAACATTTTATTTAAAAATATATTTATCATTACCGTCGGACTCCTATTGTACTGTTTGGTTGGTTTTAACCTAATGTACCCTGGTTTTGCAGAAGGGTCTTATGGAATTTTCGGGTTTTCTGGGTTTGGGTTATCATCCCCAATGGTTGATGGTGCTTTAGATTTATCATATAATGGAGGCTATACTTATTGGACAGATTTCTTATTTCAAGGCATGTTTGCCGCCACCGCTGCCACCATTGTGTCTGGTGCCGTTGCAGAACGTGTTAAAATAGTACCTTTTATGATATTCACAGTATTTTACGTTGGCTTAGTTTATCCAATAGCAGGATCATGGAAATGGGGCGGCGGATTTTTACAAACTTTAGAAACGCCCTTTTACGACTTTGCAGGATCCACATTAGTGCACTCTGTTGGTGGCTGGGCCGCTTTAGTGGCTGTTTGGTTATTAGGAGCTCGTATTGGAAAATTTAAAAATGGAAAGGCTCAAGCCATTCCTGGACATAATCTGCCTCTTGCTACTGCCGGTGTACTTATTTTATGGTTAGGGTGGTTCGGATTTAACGGAGGATCCGTTCTATCTGCAGATCCAGCATTAACCTCTTTAACCTTAGTAACCACTTGTTTAGCCGCCGCTTCTGGTGGTGTTGTGGCTATGTTGGTTTCTAGTGCTATGTATAAGAATTTAGATTTAACCATGTTTTTAAATGGTATTTTAGGAGGATTAGTTGGTATCACAGCTGGTGCAGATCAAATGAGTCCTACTGATGCCATATTAGTTGGATCCATAGCAGGCATCCTTATCGTTTTTGCTGTTGCTTGTGTAGATAAAATAAAACTAGACGATCCCGTTGGAGCTATAGCTGTTCATTTAATTTGCGGTATTTGGGGAACTTTAGCTGTTGGAATTTTTGGAGCTTTAGCAGGTATGAATCAATTTATAAGCCAATTAATTGGCGTAGCTTCTTACGCCGCTTTTTGTATTATAGCTAGTTTTATCATATTATTTATCTTGAAGAAAACTGTAGGAATTAGAGTTTCTGAAAAAGAAGAAGTAGAAGGCTTGGACAGTCATGAACATGGTATGGATGCTTATCCTGATTTCAGATTGAATGAGCATTAAAAATATTGATGGGTTATAATAAACCTAAAAGCCGTCTCAACACAAAAATAGAGACGGCTTTTTTATTAACTATTTTTAAAAAGTTGTGATTTTAATTAAAATTAGAACTCGTTGTTTTTTAAAAATTGGTTTTACAATAATGCCTTTGTAAACACACTATTAAAAAATAATTGAATAGTGTGTTAGGGAAGGTAGAACATATAAAACCCACCTCAAGTTTTGAAGCGGCCCGTTTTGCTAACCTGACTAAAAGTTAAAGAGTGACTAATTCAAATAAGTAATCATTTAGTTTACCTAGCGTTTTTATTTTATCCTTTGAGCTAATTAGAAGTGAAATATTGTTTCTGCTACCTCCGTAGGAAATCATTCTAATTTTAACGTCTTGCAAAATCTGAAAGAGCTTAAACGTTTCATGATGGTTTACAATAGAATGACCAACCAAACAAACAATGGTTTGGTTTTTATCAACTTCTACTGTTGAAAATTTTTCCAAAGCTTCAACAATTCTATCCAAGTTTTTGTCATCATCAACAGTAAGTGAAATGGCAACTTCAGATGTTGTAATCATATCTATAGATGTTTCATAATTTTCAAATATCTCAAACACTTTTTTAAGAAAGCCATGCGCCAAAAGCATACGCCCTGACTTGATTTTTATAGCCGTAATGTAGTCTTTGGCAGCGATGGCCTTTACCCCGTTTTCGGTATGATTATCATTAATTAATGTTCCGTAAGCTTCAGGATTCATGGTGTTTTTTAAACGCACGGGAATGTTATCTGCTCTAACAGGGGTTACGGTTTGCGGATGTAATATTTTTGCTCCAAAATAAGCCAGTTCGGCCGCTTCATCAAACGATAAGTTTGAGATAGGTTTGGTGTTTTCAACATATCTTGGATCGTTATTGTGCATTCCATCAATATCCGTCCAAATTTCAACTTCTTCCGCTTTAATTACAGCGCCAATAATGGTGGCTGTATAATCACTTCCACCTCGTTGTAAATTTGAAATGTTTCCTTCATCATCTAAACAAATAAAGCCTTGAGTTATGTAGATGCTTGTTTCAGATGCTTCTTTAAAAATAGTGTCAAAATCTTGTTTGATATAAAATAAATCTGGCTCCTTATTTTTATCGATACGCATAAAGCTCAATGCTGGCAACAAGGTAGATTTTATGCCTTCTTGTTTTAGGTAATTATGAAACATGTAGGTTGAAAGCAATTCGCCTTGAGCCACTATTTTATTTTCTAAATTTATGGAATGGTCTTGATAGGTACATTCAACCAAAAAATTAAAAATTTCGGTTACATAATTTTTTACATCCGTATTTAACAATTCATCATTCAATAATGTGTCAATGGTATTGAAATAGGTTTCATGCAGTTTATTTATCTTATCAATAGCTTCATTGGGCATGTCATTTGCAATGTTGTTTGCAATGGCCACCAAGACATTGGTAGTCCCTGACATGGCTGATAAAACCACTATTTTTTTCTTTCCATCGTTGATAATGTTTTTTACGTTACACATATTTTCAACGGTTCCAACAGAGGTCCCTCCAAATTTTAATACTTTCATTTTTTATCAATTTAAAGAGCGAAAGTATGTTACCTCACTCAAAATAAGATATTTATTAAAAAAAAAGATTATTTTTACACAAATTGTTAAATAGTTAACATAATTATCTTATGAAAACAGTATCAAACTGCGTAGAAGACATTTTAATAGCGCAGCCGTATTTAGAAGAGGCCCTTTCCAGAAACATCATAAATTTTAGTGCCTTGGCCATTGAGTTGACCGAGCCCATTAGTAAAATGCTGAAAAAAGACGTTAAACCGGGCGCTATTATGATGGCTTTAAGGCGATATAATCCACCTGTTACCTTAACCAATTCAATAAAAATGAAAAAGGTCATTCAGAATTTAGGGGATATTACCGTACGGTCGAATTTAACGGATTTCACCGTTAAAAATTCTGATACTTTAATACACAATCACGCTCAGATACTACAAAAAATTAATGAAGAATCTAAACTATTTTACACCTTTACAAGAGGTATACACGAAAGCAACATTATTGTTTCCAGTAGTTTAAACGACTATGTAAACAGTCATTTTGAAGATGAAACATTAATCGCTGTTCAAGAGGGATTAACAGCAATTAGCATAAATTTGCCCGAAGACAATTCAAAAATTGCTGGATTATATTATCACTTTTTTAAACGATTAGCTTGGGAAGGGGTTGTTTTATATGAAGTAATATCAACCACCAACGAATTTACTATTTTAGTTGAAGAAGACTATGTTGATAATGCTTTTTTAGCTATAAAGAGATTTAAAACCTAATTAAGTGGGCGGGTTTTCTATCTGTTGTAAGGTAAAAATCTAAAATATTATATATGATTACTTTTTAGTGGTTCTTTGTTACGCTTTTTTAATTTCATTTTTATTTAGAATTACGTGTACTTGTTCAGCAATAATTTTGAATTTAACTGATTCTACAAGTATTCCAAAAGCTTGATTTAAATCAATTTGTCATTTCACTACCCTGGCCCTGTGTTCTATTTTTTTATATGGCATAGGATGTAATAAAGCATCAGTTTCAAATAAAAAAACATAGAGTTAAGTTAATAATATTCTTAAAATTTTAGGAAAACATGACTTATGTCATTTTAAAGTAAGAAATATTTTAAGAAATTTATTTGCTTTTTTTTGTAAAAGTATTAATACAGGTAATTATACCAATTATCATAATTTTAATCTTGAAATTAAAAAGAAGAGTTATATAAAAGTTTGTTTAGGATTGATTCAATTGCTAAAAAGAGAATTAATTTAGCTTTTTTCAAAACCTTCCAAAATCTATATACATGAAACATGAAAAAAAATGTTTTAATTATAGAAGACCATCCTATAATTTCAGAAGCTTATCAAAATGCCCTTATTTTTTATAGTTTGGGAAATAAAAAATTTGAGTTTTGTATTGAAATAGCTAATAATTGCGAACTGCATATAAAAAAATCAAGAAAGCATTAGAAGAAAAAGCTATTGACCTTTTCTTTTTAGATATTAGACTTCCAAAATCTAATAATGGCAAAATTTTATCAGGAGAAGATTTAGGTCTAATAATAAATAGGCTTTTGCCTGACGCTAGAATTATCGTTTCTACAATGTATGCAGATAATCATAGAATACATAATATACTTAAAAATATTAATCCCCTAGGTTTCTTAATAAAGAGTGATATTGCTTCAAAAGAATTGAACCAAGCAATTGATTGCGTCATGAAAGGACAGCCTTATTATAGTAAGACTGTTCTTGAATTATTACGCACACAACTGTCTAATAATTTTATATTAGACAAAATAGATAGGGAATTACTTTATCTGTTGTCAATCAAAACAAAAACGAAAGACTTACCAAATATTCTTCCTCTTTCAAAGGCGGGTGTAGAGAAAAGAAAACGCCACCTCATGGATGTTTTTGATATTAAAGAACATGAAGATAAAGATTTAATATTACGAGCCAAGCAAAAAGGTTTTATTTGATTATTAAACACTTTTGCACCATGCAAAAAGTAAGGAGAACACCTACATTTCGTAAGGTAAAAATTTAGGCTTTTTCAAAATAAGACAATAATTTTACTAAACAATCTTCCTGTATGAAGTCACTAAAATATTTGTTTATGCTTCTGCTTATTCCCACCTATTCATTTTCTCAATATGAAGTTTCGGGTATTGTTAAAGACTCAAGTGATATTTTTATTGAATTTGCAAATGTTGTATTAACAAATCTGGATAATGAAATTATTTCAGGAACTATTACTGATGGAAATGGAATTTTTAATTTGTCCGTTGAAGAAGGAGAATATAGGTTAATAATTAGTTTCATAGGCTACCAGAATTGGACAAAAAATATTACTGTTTCAAGTGATAATGATTTTGGGGTTATTACTCTTATTGAAAGCAAAAATGAACTTGATGAAGTTTTAGTTACCGCTAAAAAACCTATGATAGAACAAAAGGTTGATAGATTAGTATTCAATATTTCAGAAAATGCCTTTGCTAAAGGTAAAAACGCTTTAAAAGCTTTGGAGTTGGCTCCAATGGTTTGGGTTTCATCAAAAGGAGATATTAGCATTAACGGTCGAGGAGGTGTAAGGGTTGTTGTTAATGGAAAATTGCTTCAAGAAGAAGTATCTCAAAGTTATTTAAGTAGTCTTCGTTCTGAGGATATAGAAAGTATCGAAATTATTCCTAATCCCCCAGCTGAATATGCAGCTGAGATTAAATCAGGAATAGTTAATATTATTTTAAAAAAGAATATTCAAGAAAGTTTAAACGGTAACATTAATACATCTTATACTCAACATAGATTTAGCTCATATAGTGGTGGTGGAAGCTTAAATTATAAAACTGGAAAATGGTTGTTATATGGTAGTTATAATTATAGTCAAGACAAAGATTTTTTTGATAGAGAAGTAGAAACTGTTTATGAACCTGAAAACACTAAAAGACTTACAAATTTTCAAAGTATTGAAAAAAGTGTTGGAAACACCTATCGTTTTGGGTTTGATTATGACATTAATTTAAAACATCAATTAGGAATCGAGTACTATTCATATAATAACAATTTTAGGGAAGCTATTGATAATGAGGTTATTTCGTTCAATAATGATGTGCTTGCAGAAGTTGTAAAAGGAGATTACCCAGGTAAGGTTGATAAGAAGAAAGAATCCTATACGCTAAATTATAATTGGGAAATAGATACAATAGGAAAGAAATTAATTTTTTTAACGGACTATTATATATACAATAAAAAAAGAACATCTGATTATTTTGATAATATATATAATTCAGATGGTACTTTTCTTGATTCGGAAATTTCAAGGGGAAAAGTAGGAGAAGACATTGCTATTTTGACTTCTCAATTAGATTATATCCATCCATTAGAAAAAACGACTTTTCAAGCGGGATTTAAGTTTAGTGATGCTAATCTAGATGATGAAAACACTCACGAGGTATTACTAAATGAAATTTATGAAATTGATCCACAGAAGACGACATCATACGACTTTAATGAAAAAGTCTCAGCTGCTTATTTAAAGGCATCAACTGAATTAGGTAATATTCAGTTTCAATTCGGATTGAGAGGAGAATATACTCAAAATCAATTCAAAAATAATCCAGAAAAAAATTACTTCAGTGCCTTCCCTTCGGTCTTTGCAAATCATAATATCAATAAATTGAAAAATACCAGTTTGAGATATTATTATGGGAGAAAAATAAGCAGACCATCTTATAACTTAATGAGCCCTTATGAGTATCTAATAGATAAATATACTGTTTTTAGAGGTAATGAAGATTTAAAACCGCAGTACAACAATAGGTTTAGTATAACTTATTATATCGGAAATAAGTATTCATTTCAAGGCTTTTACTCATTTACTAAGGATATATTTGATATTGTAGAATATAGTGATCCATTGGACAGCAGTATAAATGTCGAGACAACTGAAAATATTGGAGAATCTCATTCTTACGGATTTCATAATAATAATAATTTAAAAATTGCAAAATGGTGGAAAACCTATACTGGTTTGGGAGTAAATTTCACAAAGACTGCATCATATGATAAATCCTTTAAAACAGACAATTTATATTTTTACATTAATCATAGAAGTAGCATAAACCTTCCATTAGGGCTTGATTGTACAATTAATGCTAGATTTTTATCTCCAGCTCTAGAAGGTATTTATGAATCTGATGAAATTTTCAATTTTAACTTAGGGTTGCAAAAAGAAGTTCTAAAAAGCAAATGCACAATTTCCTTAGATATCAGTGATGTTTTTTATACTGGAGGTAAATATCACTTGACTTCTAATTACAAAGACCAATACAGCAATACTTATGTTGAACGTCCTGGGCAAATTATAATGCTATCATTTTCATACAATTTTTTCTCAGGAACAAAATTTAAAAAAGAGAGAAAAGAGAAAAGTAATCAAGAAGAGTTACAAAGAATCTAAAAATTATTGTTTGCAAACAAAAAGCGGTAACCGAAAAGCTAAAACAGAGTAGGTGAAATTTTTAAATTTACTATTATAAGTAAAAAGTTTTTAAAGCATCAAGCTGAAGAACTCCTTAGCTCTGAATTAATTCAGATAAAAGGAGGTACAGAAGATGAAATTATTGCAGCATGTGACACAGGTTGCGAAACATGTGCAGTTGAATGTTCCCTAGGATGTAAGAAAAAAAGGTAAGGTAACTTTTTTGCACTTCAGGTTAAATTTTTAACCTGAAGTGTTTTTAAAAATTTTAATAAACCCAAAATTATTCTTAATAGTCTTAAGATATTTATGAATGATTATAGAAATATTTTCTCCATTGACAAAAAAAATGATTAAATGTGATAAGGCTTAAATTATTTAAAATAATTAAAAATATCCATCAGTATTATTAAATACTGGATAAAACTAAATAAACTTAAAGTAAATGAAAAACAATAATAAACCATTAATACTAAACCCAGAATATAAATTAAGACATGATGATGATAAGGTGTTGTTAATAGTAAAGGATCTTAATGAAGTTAAAAAATATGGAGCTGAAGAAGAATATACTGGTTTAATTCACCCAATCCATGCTATGATGCTGTCTTTTTTTAATGGAAAGACTTTTGATGAAACCATTACTGAAATTCATAATTACTTTGGGATTGAAAAAAATATTATTAAAAAAACATTCGAGAAATTAGTTTGTAATGATGAATTTATTAAAATAGATTTTTCAAACACATTAATCTATTTCCCTAGAAATGTCATTATTCCAATGACAGAAGAAATGACAAAACATGATTATGAACCTGAAATGTTTAAATACAATAAGGTGAATTTAAAATTTAGGAGATTAAATGCTCCTCTAGATTTGACGATTAATTTTACGTCTAGATGCATGACTGATTGTATTTATTGTTATGCCGATAGACGAGAAAAAGTTGATTGTACAATACCTTTAGAACGCATTTATGAATTGATAGATGAAGCAAAAGAGCTTGATTTAAGATCAATTGATGTAATTGGAGGAGAGTTTTTTCTCTATAAACATTGGCACGAAGTTTTGGCTAAACTTAGACAAAATGGATTTACACCTTATTTGACAACTAAAATTGCTATTAAAGAGGATGTGATAAAAAAAACAAAGAATTTAGGGTTTACCAGTATTCAAATTTCATTGGATACAATGAGAAAAGAAAATTTGTTAAAATCCGTTCAAATAAAAGAGAAATATTTTTACAATATGCAGAATACCTTTGAGCTTTTAGAAAAATATGATTTAAAAGTTCAAATAAACACTATCCTTTCTAGTGCTACTGATTCTGTGGATGATATCAAAAGTTTGGAAAAATTCTTTTCCAAGTTTAAAAACATTATTACTTGGAGAATAAATTATGGTGAATATTCAATGTATTTAGGTGAAGAAGCCTTTAGGAATTACAAAGCATCTAAAGTGAATGTTTCTAAAATCAATAAGTATATTAAAAAGATAAATTCAAAAAATATTTTTGAATTTAAAATTGAAGAGGTGGGTATTGAGGGAAATGTTAATTATCTTAGTGTTAAAGAGAAAAAAGATAGTTTTGAAAAGAGGGCAACATGTACTGGTAATCTTTATGCAATGTATATTTTACCAGATGGAAAAGTAACTATTTGCGAAGAACTATATTGGAATGAACATTTTATTATCGGTGATGTCACAAAACAAAGCATAAAGGAAGTTTGGGACTCAGAAAAAGCAAGAGATTTGTTTTTCTTAACTCAAGATAGAATTAGTGAGGATAGTGTTTGCAAAACTAGTGAATCGTTTGATGAGTGTAGAGGTGGTAACCCTAAACAGATATGTTGGAGAGATACTATAAAAGCTTATGGGCATAATAAATGGGATTATCCTGACTATAGATGTCCACTAGCTCCAACGGTGGAAAAAGAAATATTTGCATAGGCGTCTATAAAATATTCTTGTTAAACTGTATTCAATAAAAACCATTGACTGTGCTGTTTATACCACAACATGATAAAATGGATTGTGGGCCAGCTTGTTTAAAGTATGGTCGCTTCCCACTTTGGAAAAAAATATACTTTATCTTATTTAAGGGAACACTCTTTTATTACAAGAGAAGGTGTTTCAATGCTAGGCATTTGTGATGCTTCAAAAAGAATTGGGTTTCTTACGTATACTCCAAAACTAACAATAGATGAACTTATTAATGAAATAACTATATTCCCCTGTATTTTACATTGGAATCAAAATCATTTTGTGGTTTTACGAAAAATTAGAAAAAGCTTATTTTCAGGTTCTCATTTTTTCTATGTTGCTGATCCAGCTCATGGCTTGATAAAGTTGTCGGAAGAGGCTTTCAAAAAATCTTGGCTTGGGAAAAATGATAAAGGAGTTGCCTTATTTTTAGATCCTACTGATGATTTTTATAAAAAAGAACCTCATAAACCTAATAAGCTATCAATAAAATATTTATTAAACCACTTAACTCCTTATAAAAAGCAACTAACAATTATGTTTATGCTTTTGTTAATAGGTAGTGGTTTAACTCTTATTTTTCCATTCCTTACAGAGGCATTAATCGATAAGGGAGTGAATGCTAAAAACGTTCATTTCATTTTTATAATATTACTAGCTCAATTAGGAGTTTTTTTAGGCTCTATAACTATTGAGATTTTTAGAAATTGGTTAATGTTATACATAGGGACAAATTTAAGCATTAGTATAATATCCAATTTTTTTAAAAAAATGCTACAATTACCTATTAAGTTTTTCGATACTAAAACTATGGGTGATTTTAATCAACGAATCCAGGATAATAATAGAATTGAGCAATTTTTAACCTCACAAAGTTTAATTACTTTTTTCTCTATTATTACATTTTCTGTTTTCTTTGGAGTATTATGGTATTACGATTATAAAATTCTATTAGTCTATTTAGCATTAACAGTTTTATCAATTTCATGGTCGTTCTTTTGGCTCAAAAAGCGGAAAATTCTGGATTATTATCGTTTTCAACAACGAAGTGAAAATCAAGAGTCAATTTATGAAATGTTAAATGGGGTTACGGAAATGAAACTCAACCAATTTGAAGATTTCAAGCGAAATCAATGGGAACTCATCCAACAAAAACTCTTTAAGCTTAATATAAGAATATTAAAGCTAGATCAAGTACAACTTTCAGGATTTGAATTTTTAAATCAACTAAAAAATATACTCGTAACTTTTTTAGCAGCTACTTATGTGGTGCAAGGTCAAATGACACTTGGAGAACTATTAAGTATCTCATATATTATTGGTCAAATGAATTCGCCAGTTAACCAATTAGTGAGCTTCTTCCGCTCCTTACAAGATGCGAAATTAAGTTTGGAACGGTTAAATGAGGTTCAGAATCATCCTGTTGAAGAGATTGATGTTGTGACAAAAAATAATCTAAAACAGCTTTCAGTAAATAAAATAGATTATAAGCGAAATGGGATTGAAAAAGGTATTAGAATAGAAAACCTTTCTTTTCAGTATGAAGGCCCAAATTCGCCATATGTTTTAAAAAATGTTAGTTTATTAATTCCTGAAGGGAAAATCACAGCTATAGTTGGGGCAAGTGGGAGTGGGAAAACTACTTTAATAAAATTGTTATTACGCTTTTATAATCCTGCTAACGGCAAAATCTATTTCAATAACGACAATATTTTGAGTTTATCTCCGAAAAGTATTCGTAAAAATTGTGGTATAGTAATGCAGGATGGTTATATTTTTTCTGATACTATTGAAAGAAATATAGCTACAGGTGATGAAAAAATAGACCAAGAAAAGTTAAAAAGAGCTTTAAGAATAGCTAATATTGAAGATTTTGTAGAATCTTTACCCTTAAGATTAAAAACTAAAATAGGAGCTGCTGGCAATGGAATTTCAGGAGGTCAAAAACAAAGAATATTAATAGCACGGGCAGTCTATAAAAACCCACATTATATTCTCTTTGATGAAGCGACAAGTGCTTTAGATGCTGAAAATGAAAAAATAATTCATGATAAATTACAAGAATTTTTTAATGGTAAAACTGTTATAATTGTTGCACATAGGTTATCCACAGTAAAATATGCCGACCAAATTATTGTTCTTAAAAAAGGAGAAATCGTTGAAATAGGGAATCACAAGGAATTAGTCTCTAATAAATCAGATTATTTTAATTTAGTTAGAAACCAATTAGAGCTAGGAACATTATTTGTCACCTCATAAAATATTGTAAAAAATCCTAATAACATATATTTTTCTCTTTAACCTTCTCAAATAAATTAACCAATATAAAAACTATAAGGGCCGGCAAAACCCAACCTAAATTTTGTTTTGCAAATGGCACGTTTTTAATAACCGGTTCTATGGTTTCTGGAGGCAAAATAAACCCTAAAAAGTCTGGAATACTAAAGATAAAGGTTACCAATACAACCCATCTAAAAGTCAATTTAGAGGCATATTTTTCCGGTATTGCATTCAACAAAATAAGCACGATACACAGGGGATATATGAGCATTAATGAAGGTAAGGCTATGGTTATGATATAAGACACTTCAAACTGGCCAACTAATATGCCGGTAACACAACAAATCACGGCGGTGATAACATAGGCTTTTTGAGATTTTTTAAAAAGGGCTTTAAAAAAATCCGCTGTGCTCATAATAATTCCGACTGCCGTTGTAAAACATGCCAATCCGACCAAAACACTTAACCCTGCTGAGCCCAAATTTCCCAATGTTTTGGCAGCCAATCCTGAAAGCAGTTCTGTTCTGGAAATAGTACTTAAAAATTCAGAATTGTAAAAGGCACCAAGTGCAATAAGTCCGGCATAAATAATAAATAAACCCATCATAGCAATCAACCCAGATTTAGCAATGATGATTTTCTTATCCTTAAAAGACATGGTTGCATTAACATTATCAATGGAAACAATAATAATGCCACCCATAACCATGGCGGCAATGGCATCATAGGTTTGATAGCCTTCCAACAATCCACTAACTAAAGGGCTTTCAAAACTAGAAGCATTCATAGGTGCTGAAGGAGAAAAAATTCCAATGATTATAATGACTACAAGTATTAACACAATCATTGGGGTTAAGTATTTTCCAAGGATTTCAAGGGCATTATTTCTGTTCATTACAAAAAGAAAAGCGAGCGAAAAATAAATAATACTGGTAAGCAACGGACTTGTATCAAAAAATGGGGCGATAGACATTTCATGGGTTACAGCTGCGGTCCTGGGACAAGGCAATGCGATAATGAGGCTATAAATACAAAAGCAAAAAATTAAACTGAACAGTGGTGAAACTTTGTTACCAAACTCTAACATGGTTCCTTGAAGTTTAGCATGGCCAAACAAGGCCAATAAAGGAATAACGGTGGCCGAAATCATGAAGCCCAAGGCAACTATCCACCAATCTGGTCCTGAATTAAACCCTAATAATGGTGGTAAAATTAAATTGCCCGCACCAAAAAAACCTGCAAACAAGGCAAAGCCAAAAACAAACGTTTGTTTAGTTTTGTTCATTATTCCATGATATATTTGCCTAATATACTCTAAAAATGATTTTACAATACAAAGGCATAAATATATTTTATACGGATCATGGTCATGGAACTCCTGTTGTTTTACTCCATGGTTTTCTGGAAAACGCAACCATGTGGGATGCCTTTCTTCCTGAATTATCAAAAAAAAACAGGGTTATCTGTATAGATTTACCTGGCCACGGAAAAACTGGTTGCCTGGGTTATATTCATACTATGGAATTAATGGCTGAAACGGTTAAAGCCGTTCTTACGCACTTAAAAATCCATAAGTCCATAATGATTGGCCACTCCATGGGCGGTTATGTTGCGCTTGCTTATGCGGAAAAATATACTAAAGAAATTCTTGGATTATGTTTGATGAATTCAACGGCGAGTGAAGACAGTTATGAACGAAAAATAAACAGAGACAGAGCCATTGCTGCTGTAAAACAAAATCATAAAGCCTTTGTAAGAATTGCCATTGTTAATTTATTTAGGCCAAAAAACAGAAGAATTTTCACCAAACAAATTAATCTGATAAAAGAAGAAGCGTTAAAAATGCCCATCCAAGGTATTGTTGCGGCCTTGGAAGGAATGAAAACCAGAATAAACAGAGTCCATTTATTTAGAGAAAGTCATTTTAAGAAATTAATGATCATCAGTAAAAAAGATCCTGTACTGGATTTTGATTCCTTATTAAATCAAACCATAAATTCAAATATAAATATCGCAGAATTTCCAGACGGACATATGAGTCATGTTGAAAATGAATCTTTATTCTTACAAAGAATAAAGCATTTCATCGAAAATATTTAACATTTAAACGTTTTAACTAAATATTTTCCTATCTTTAAGCCTTACCAACGCACCTAAAAACTACAAATATGTCAGCATTCATTCCTACCGTGTACTGCAATCTATTTGGCCATGATTATAAAGTTACTAAAAAGGTTACTTATCATGTTAAAGAATACACCTGCAAACATTGCAAAAAACAATTAACTACCAACAGTAATGGAAATTTAATTGAACTCACTCCTAAGTTTCGAGAAATAAATGCCATTTTAGAGCGAATTCATAATTCAAGAAAGCAACGTTCAAAGGAAAAATTAATCACTTCATCGATTTATTGACATTTAAGCAAAAAATTGCATCTCTTTTTGATATTTTCACAGTCTCTCCCATATTATTAATTAATAAATATTAAAATAAGATGAAAAACATTCATTGCAAGATGTTTGGTCATGATTTTCATGTATCGCGCCACGTTACCCTTCATGTTAAAGAATATACTTGTAAAACTTGCAAAAAAGAATTAACCACCAACGGCAATGGCCTTTTAACCGTATTAACTCCAAAATACAAGGAAATTAATGATGTTTTAGAGCGCATTTACCAAAAAAAACACAAGAAAAAGGTTGAAACTAAAACCCTTGACAATTTACTGGTTTTTAGTCATTAAAATTTTTCCATCCTTGAGCTTTTATTGGAATTCTACTTCCTGCTCTGGTCACCAAATGTAAACCCGCTTCTTTTTCCTTTATAAATCCGATAACTGTTAAATTAGGATTTCCTTTTATTTTAGTGAAATCTTCCTGAGAAATGGTAAACAACAATTCATAATCTTCTCCTCCATTTAATGCAACGGTTGTACTATCAATATTAAATTCTTCACACGTTGAAATAACCGCAGGATCGAGGGGAATTTTTTCTTCATACAAATCACAACCTACCTGACTTTGTTTGCATATATGAATGATTTCGGATGACAATCCGTCGCTTATATCAATCATAGAAGTAGGTTTAACACCTAAATCATTTAGCAATTTAACAACATCTCTTCTGGCTTCTGGTTTTAATTGACGCTCAATAATATAGGTGTAGGGTTCTAAATCTGGTTGATTATTCGGGTTTACTTTGTAAACTTCTTTCTCTCGTTCCAGAACTTGTAAACCCATGTAAGCACCGCCTAAATCTCCAGAAACAACCAACAAATCATTGGGCTTTGCACCACTTCTATAAACTTCATTTGAACCTTGAACAGTTCCAATAGCCGTAATAGAAATTAGTAAGCCTTTGGTTGAAGAGGTAGTATCGCCACCAATAACATCAATATTATAAATAGATGCTGCCGTTTCAATACCAACATAAAGGGCTTCTAGTGCCTCTAAAGGAAATCTATTTGAAACTGCCATGGAGATGGTTACATGAGTTGCTTCAGCATTCATGGCACAAACATCAGAAATATTTACTACCACAGCCTTATAACCTAAGTGTTTTAAAGGCATATAACTTAAATCAAAATGAACGCCTTCTACCAACAAATCTGTTGTAACAACAATTTTATTTTTTTTAAAATCCAATACGGCTGCATCATCACCAATACCTTTAATGGTTGACGTGTGATTTATTTTGAAATTTTTAGTTAAGTGGTCAATGAGACCAAACTCCCCTAAATCGCTTAATGGTGTGTGTTGTTGATTTTTATCCTCTATCATGATGCAAAAATAGGAAGCTTATTTATAAAATCAATCTTTAATTTAAATGAATAAATTTTAGGCTTACATAGTATAAGAAAAACCTATAAAACCATATGCTAATATAATCTTTGTTTACGTGGAAATACGTAACTTATATTGTATATTTGTTACTTATTTAGAAACCGTCTTAATAAAACGGTGCATATAATTTACGTTAAAGACAACAAAATTATTTAATAATTATGATTAAAGTTTCTGAAACTGCTAAGAAAAAAGTCATTGAGCTTATGTCCGAAGACGGATACAATCCAGTTACCGATTATGTGCGTGTTGGTGTAAAAAGTGGTGGATGCTCAGGTTTATCATATGATTTAAAATTTGATAAAGAAAATCAAGAAGGCGATAAGGTATTTGTAGATAATGATGTAAAAATTATAGTTGACAAAAAAAGCTTTTTATATTTAATTGGCACAACCCTTGAATATTCTGGAGGATTAAACGGAACTGGCTTTGTATTCAACAATCCAAACGCTAATAGAACTTGTGGTTGTGGTGAATCATTTTCACTATAACATACTGTTTACTGAAGACTAAAAAAATGAATAAATATACTGAAGACGATTTAAGAGAAGAATTAAAAACCAAAGAATATGAATACGGTTTTTATACTGATATAGAGTCAGACACTTTTCCCGTTGGTTTAAATGAAGACATTGTTAAAGCCATTTCTCTTAAAAAGGAAGAACCACAATGGATGACCAATTGGCGACTGGAAGCCTTTAAAGCTTGGAAAGAAATGACAGAACCAGAATGGGCAAATGTTCATTATGTAAAGCCAGACTTTCAAGCAATTTCTTATTATTCTGCACCAAACAGTAAACCAAAATATAATAGTCTTGATGAAGTTGATCCAGAATTATTGGCAACTTTTGCAAAACTGGGGATATCCATTGATGAGCAAAAAAAGCTAAGCAATGTCGCTATGGATGTAGTAGTAGATTCGGTTTCAGTAGCGACCACGTTTAAAAAGACTTTAGGAGAAAAAGGCATTATTTTTATGAGTATTTCTGAAGCCATTAAAGAGCATCCAGAACTTGTAAAAAAATATATTGGTTCTGTAGTGCCTCAAAAAGATAATTTTTATGCTGCTCTAAATAGTGCGGTTTTTAGTGACGGTTCTTTCTGTTATATACCAAAAGGCGTGCATTGCCCCATGGAACTTTCAACCTATTTCAGAATCAACCAAGCAGGAACTGGTCAGTTTGAAAGAACGCTTGTTATTGCTGATGAAGGTAGCTATGTAAGTTATCTTGAAGGTTGCACCGCACCAAGTAGAGACGAAAATCAATTACATGCAGCCGTTGTGGAGCTTATTGCACTGGATAATGCCGAGATAAAATATTCAACCGTTCAAAACTGGTATCCAGGAAATGCAGAAGGTAAAGGTGGCGTTTATAATTTTGTTACCAAACGTGGACTTTGCGAAACAAATGCCAAAATTTCTTGGACACAAGTAGAAACCGGAAGCGCGGTCACATGGAAATACCCAAGTTGTGTGTTGAAAGGTGATAATTCTGTCGGAGAATTTTATTCTATTGCTGTTACCAACAATTATCAGCAAGCCGACACGGGAACAAAGATGATTCATTTAGGAAAAAACACTAAATCAACCATCATTTCAAAAGGTATTTCAGCTGGAAAATCTCAAAATAGCTACCGAGGATTGGTAAAAATAAGTCCTAATGCAGACAATACTCGTAACTTTTCGCAATGCGATAGTTTACTTATGGGCAATGAATGTGGTGCCCATACGTTTCCATACATTGAAGCTAAAAACAAAACTGCAAGAATAGAACACGAAGCTACAACAAGTAAAATTGGCGAAGACCAGATTTTTTATTGTAATCAACGTGGTATTTCAACCGAAAAAGCCATTGCCTTAATTGTGAATGGGTTTAGCAAAGATGTATTAAATAAACTTCCAATGGAATTTGCTGTTGAAGCTCAAAAACTATTAGAAATTAGTTTAGAAGGATCCGTTGGATAATAAAAAAACAAATAGTCACGATTTTAAATAATTATGTTAAAAATAAAAAATTTACACGCAAGTGTTGAAGACAAATCCATCTTAAAAGGGATTAACCTTGAGATAAAACCAGGCGAAGTTCATGCTATAATGGGACCAAATGGTTCTGGTAAAAGCACCTTGGCATCTGTTATTGCAGGCAAAGAAGATTATGAAGTCACCGATGGGGACATCTTTTTTGAAGGTCAAGATATTAACGAGCTGGCCACCGAAGAACGTGCTCACAAAGGCATCTTCCTATCATTCCAATATCCAGTTGAAATTCCGGGTGTTTCGGTTACCAACTTTATGAAAACAGCTATCAACGAAACGCGTAAAGCTAAAGGCCTTGAAGATATGCCTGCTAAAGACATGCTGAAACTCATTCGTGAAAAAGCAGAATTACTGGAAATTGACCGCAAGTTTTTATCGCGCTCCTTAAATGAAGGTTTTTCTGGTGGCGAGAAAAAGCGTAATGAAATTTTTCAAATGGCCATGCTTGAACCAAAATTAGCCATCCTTGATGAAACCGATTCTGGTCTTGATATTGATGCGCTTCGCATTGTAGCTAACGGGGTAAACAAACTTAAAAGTAAAGACAATGCCGTATTGGTTATTACACATTACCAAAGATTGTTAGATTATATAGTACCTGATTTTGTGCACGTTTTATATAATGGTAGAATTGTAAAATCTGGCACCAAAGAACTGGCTCATGAGCTTGAAGAAAAAGGTTACGACTGGATTAAAGAAGAAGTTAATGCATAAAATAGTTTGCAGTATCCAGTCGCAGTTTGCAGTTCTTAACCCAAACTGAATACTGATTACCAAACCTTGATTACTGGTTACTGAACACTGAATACTAAAAAAATGGATTTAAAAGAAAAACTCATATCATCCTTTTGGGCATTTGAAAACCACCAAGACGAAGACACTTATTTGCATAACATAAGAACTGAAGCTATTAAAACGTTTGAAAACCATGGCTTTCCAACAAAAAAAGAAGAAGCTTGGAAATACACCTCTTTAAACAGTATTTTAAAAAATGACTACAGTGTGTTTCCAAAGCAAGAAAATACCATTGAATATAACGATGTAAAAAAATATTTTATTCATGATATCGACACTTATAAAATTGTGTTTATTGATGGAAAATACGCTTCGCACTTATCACAAACCACCCATGATGGGATGGACATATGCCTCATGTCGTCGGCATTATCAAAACCAAAATATCGCATTCTTGTAGAAAACTATTTTAATAAAATTGCCAAAAAAGATAGCTTAACATCTTTAAATACCGCATTTTCAAACGAAGGTGCTTACATTCACATTCCAAAAAACAAAATGGTTGCAAAACCCATTCAAATCATCCATTTTTCAACTGGAAATGAATCAGCCACCATGTTACAACCACGTAATTTAATTGTAGTTGACGAGAATTCACACCTTCAAATTATCGAGCGTCATCAAAGTTTAACCGTTAATCCCGTTTTAACAAACAGCGTTACAGAATTATACATTAACAAACGTGCTATTGTAGATTATTACAAAATTCAAAACGATACATTAGACGCCTCCTTAATTGACAATACATATATCAATCAAAAACAGGAAAGCATTTGCTCTGTGCATACTTTTTCCTTTGGTGGAAAACTAACACGTAACAATCTTAATTTCTATCAACACGGCGAAGGTATTAATTCTATCTTAAAAGGCGTAAGCATTATTGGCGATAAACAACATGTGGACCACAATACCTTGGTACATCATACCGAACCCAACTGTGAAAGCCATCAAGATTATAAAGGGGTTTTTGGAGAAAACTCAACAGGTGTTTTTAACGGGAAAATTATCGTTAATAAAGAAGCCCAAAAAACCAATGCCTTTCAATCAAACAAAAACATTTTAATTAGTGACAAAGCAACCATTAATACCAAACCTCAGCTGGAAATTTTCGCCGATGATGTTAAATGTTCCCATGGTTGTACCATTGGGCAACTAGATGAAAATGCCTTGTTTTACTTGCGTTCCCGTGGTATTCCAGAAAAAGAAGCCAAAGCTTTACTCATGTATGCGTTTAGTAATAACGTTTTAAACTCGGTTAAAATTCCAGAAATAAAACAACGCATTAATAAAATTATAGCTAACAAATTAGGAGTAAATATTGGTTTCGATTTATAAAATTATTAGAAGCTTAATCCCGCTTTCGGCAGTCGCTCTCTTTGAGGAGCTCCAACAAATGCCTCAATCGGGGCTAAACAAAATAGCATGTTCAACGTAGAAGATATAAGAAAAGATTTCCCCATTCTTTCAAGAAAAGTTAACGGAAAACCCTTGGTGTATTTAGATAATGCAGCAACTTCACAAACACCACAACAGGTTATTGATGTTATTGTAGATTATTATTCTAACTACAATGCCAACATTCATCGTGGCGTTCATACACTAAGTCAAGAAGCCACTGATGCCTACGAACAAGCCAGACAAAAAATCCAAACCCATTTCAATGCAAAATTTGCGCATGAAATTATTTTCACATCGGGTACAACGCACAGCATCAATTTAGTCGCAAATGGATTTTCCTCTATCTTAAAAAAAGGCGACGAAATAATAGTATCTGCTCTTGAGCATCATAGCAATATTGTGCCTTGGCAAATGCTTTGCGAACGTACAGGAGCTGTTTTAAAAGTAATTCCCATGAATCAAGATGGTGAATTAATCATGAGTGAATATGATAAACTGCTTTCAAACAAAACCAAGTTAGTATTTGTAAATCACGTTTCAAACGCGTTAGGAACCATAAATCCTATTGAATATATTATTGAAAAAGCACATCAATTTGGAGTGGCAGTTTTAGTTGATGGCGCTCAGGCTTGTCCACATTTAAAACCAGACGTACAAGCTTTAGACGTTGATTTTTATGTGGCTTCAGCCCATAAAATATGTGGTCCAACAGGCGTAGGCATGCTTTATGGCAAAGAATCTTGGTTAAAAAAATTACCTCCATATCAAGGTGGCGGCGAAATGATTGCTGAAGTTACTTTTGAAAAAACCACCTATGCAGATTTACCCCATAAATTTGAAGCTGGCACACCAAATATTTGTGGTGGCATTGCTTTTGGCGCAGCTATAGATTACATGAATGCTATTGGGTTTGATAACATTGCTTCCTACGAACATGAGCTTTTACAATACGCCACCAAAAAACTTCTTGAAATAAATGGTTTAAAAATCTTTGGCACTGCAACACTCAAAACATCGGTGATTTCTTTTAATTTGGAAGGCATTCATCCTTATGATGTTGGCTCTATTTTAGACAAGATGGGAATTGCTGTAAGAACTGGTCATCATTGTGCTCAACCTATCATGGATTTTTTTAAAATTCCAGGAACTGTTAGAGCGTCATTCTCTTTTTACAATACTATGGAGGAAATTGATATTTTAGTTAATGCTGTTAAGAAAGCAAATATAATGCTAGCTTAAACTTTGACGTCTTTTTTGTATATTATATTCAAAACAAAAACCCATGAAAATAGTTATTATTTTATTAAGCCTTCTGTCTGTTAAAGATTGTAACAATCATAAGGATGCTAATCGAGTAGATACAATAGTGCAAGATTCAAGCATAGTGTTAAATGGAGCTTATGTAATTAGCAAATTGCTTGATGACGATGTTACAGAATATAATCTAGGAATAACTTTCAATGCAGAAGAACAAAAAGTTAATGGCTTTTCAGGTTGTAATCGTTTTTTTGGAACCTATTCATATCACGAAAACCATCTTACTTTTGGTGCTTTAGGCGCTACAAAAATGTTTTGTAATGACATAAAAAATAAGATTGAATCAACTCTGTTTGAAAACTTATCAAAGATAGACAGTATAAACTCCAAAGATTCCATTATTGAATTACTGAGTAACAAGCAAGTGGTTTTAACCATGACTAAAAAACAAGAGCAAGCAAGTGTGACCTTTGAATATTCAGCACTTTCCAGAGGTAGTTATACCCATATTTCAATAAACAAAAAAGAAGTTTCCGTAATCCTTAAACGAGACAGCAAACCTGTCATTCAGCCATGTAGCGAAACCAATTGGAACAACCTTCTTGAAGCCCTAAAACTAGTTACTATTGAAAATTTAGAACATCTGGAAGCTCCTTCACAAAAACGATTGTATGATGGCGCAGCCATAGCTAATCTTACTATCATATATAATGGAACCGTTTACAAATCTGCTAGTTTTGATCATGGAAATCCGCCAAAAGAAATCCAACTTCTTGTTAAAGAAATCTTATCAGTTTCAGAAAACATTGATTAACATGTATACTTATTGTATTTTTGTATAAAATAAAAAAACTGTGAATATTAACGATATACAAGACGAAATTATTGATGAATTTTCCATGTTTGAAGATTGGGAAGAACGTTATCAATACATGATTGATTTAGGAAAGGATTTACCTTTAATTGACGAGCAATATAAGACCAACAGCAATATTATAAAAGGTTGCCAAAGTAAGGTTTGGGTTCATGCCGAACTAAAAGATGATAAAATCTACTTTACAGCCGATAGTGATGCCATTATTACCAAAGGCATTATTTCTATTTTAATCCGGGTTTTCTCAAATCAAAAACCTAAAGATATTATTGAAGCTGATACCGATTTTATTGAAAAAATAGGCTTAAAAGAACATTTATCTCCTACCAGAGCCAATGGTTTGGTAAGTATGATAAAACAGTTAAAAATGTATGCTATAGCATACCAAACACAATTAAATTAATTATGAGCGATACAAAAATAAATACCACAGAATTAGGCGAAAAAATAGTAGGCGTTTTAAAAACCATTTACGATCCAGAAATTCCTGTTGACATTTATGAATTAGGATTAATTTATGACGTTTTTGTCAATGAAGACTATGATGTTAAAATATTAATGACCTTAACAACACCTAATTGTCCGGTTGCAGAAACCTTACCCCTAGAGGTTGAAGAAAAAATCAAGTCTCTAGATGCTGTTAAAAGTGCCGAAGTTGAAATCACGTTTGATCCACCTTGGACCCATGATTTAATGAGTGAAGAAGCCAAATTAGAACTTGGTATGCTGTAATTTAGTTTGCAGTATTCAGTTTACAACTAAATAACAAACAACTTAACAACTTTTTTTTTGAAAGACGACATCGTAAATCGCGTTGCAAACAGCAAACTGATAACCATCAACCTTGAAGATTATTATCCTGAAGGAAAGCGTTTAGTTTTTGATATTAAAGACTGGCTTTTTGAAGGATTTGTATTGCGTGAAAAAGATTTTAGAGAAAGCATAAAACAACACCATTGGTCTCAATATCAAAACACTTATATATCCTTAATTTGTAGCAGCGATGCCATAATTCCTGCATGGGCCTACATTTTAATAAGTATTCATTTAGAACCTTTTACCAAAAAAACGGTTATCGGAAATCTTGAGCTACTTGAAACAAGTATTTATCAAGATATTATAAATAAATTAGAGGTTTCAGAATTTGCCAATAAACCTATTATTATAAAAGGGTGTTCTAAAAAAGCCGTTCCGCAAAATGCCTATATTATGCTGGCTAATAAACTTAAACCCATTGCCCAATCTATTATGTATGGCGAAGCTTGTTCTTCGGTTCCTTTATATAAAAAGAAAACAAGTTAAATATCGTGTTACTTTTCATTAATGAATGTGTCTTATCGTAAAACATAATCCCAAAATAATAAATATGAAGAATAAATTACTTTTCGTATTAGTATTCGTACTAAGTTTTTCATTCAGTTTCTCACAAACAAAAGAAGCATTAGAGGCTGAAAAAGCAAATAAAAACGACTCTATTTCTGCTATTCAAGCTAGAGTTAAAGCCATTCAAGACCAAATTGATGCCATTCCTGGCTGGAGAGTAGGCGCATTTGGAACCATAGGCGGAAGTTTATCAAACTTTAACAATTGGTATTCGCAAGGCAAACCCAACAATACATCAGGGAATATTGGTTTTACCTTTAATGGGTACGCTAATTTAATTCAAGAAAAATTTTTCTGGAGAAATTCATTATCCACCAATTTAAATTGGGTAAAGTTAGATGATAAAGAAAACCCTAACGATGATGATAGTTTTAAACCAACAACCGATGTTTTTAATGTTTCCTCATTGTATGGAAGAAACATAACCAAAACGCTTGCTGTTTCTGGTTTAATGGAATACAGAACAACCCTTTTAGACAACTTTAATGACCCCGGCTATTTAGATTTAGGAGTTGGAGCTACTTGGACACCAATAGAGAATTTAATTGTTGTCATTCATCCTTTAAACTACAACTTTGTGTTTAGTAACGGCGACACTGTTTTTGAATCGTCTTTGGGTGCAAAAATAGTTGCTGACTATACAAGACAACTTGGTGCTATTAATTTTAAATCTAACTTATCGATGTTCCAAAGTTATAAGAGTTCAAATTTTTCAAACTGGACATGGACCAACTCATTTGGATATACTTTATGGAAAATGATTGGTGTTGGTTTTGACTTTGGATTGAGAAGCAATAAACAAGAAGCCTTAAATTATGCGATCAATACCCTTGCTGATACTAACGCTACTTTTGATAATGTTGACAACGACTTGCAAACGTATTATACTATTGGGTTGAGCTATAAGTTTTAAACCCATCTCCCTTTAATATAAAAAGAGAGCTTCTAATTAAATTTAGAAGCTCTCTTTTATGCTTGATTCTCATCATAATCCGGGTACAGAAAATGGTTGTATGGAAAACGAGTGATGTGTATTTGTCTCACTTCTTCATAAACTCTTTTCTTGAAATCTTCTAAATTTTCCTTGTTGGTGGCCGAAATAAATAAGGCATTGTTGCCTATTTTGCTCATCCAGGTATTTTTCCATTCTTCTAAACTATAATGGATTTTAGTACGCTCGGTTTCTAAATCATCATCGCTTAAAGGTTCTGGTTTGTAGGCATCAATTTTATTGAAGACCATGATGGTAGGTTTATCGGCACTTTTTATTTCACCTAAAATTTTATGAACAGAATCAATATGTTCTTCAAAATTAGGGTGAGAAATATCGACCACATGAAGCAGTAAATCGGCCTCTCTAACTTCGTCCAAAGTGCTTTTAAAGCTTTCAACCAATTGTGTGGGCAATTTTCTAATAAATCCAACCGTATCAGATAATAAAAAAGGCAGGTTTTGAATAACCACTTTTCTTACGGTAGTATCGAGCGTAGCAAACAATTTATTTTCTGCAAAAACCTCACTTTTACTAATAACGTTCATTAAGGTTGATTTCCCTACGTTGGTATATCCAACCAAAGCAACTCGCACCATGGCACCTCTGTTGCCTCTTTGAACCGCCATTTGTTTGTCAATGGTTTTTATGCGCTCTTTTAATAAGGCTATTTTATCTCGAACAATCCTACGGTCTGTTTCTATTTCTGTTTCTCCCGGTCCGCGCATTCCAATACCACCTTTTTGTCGCTCAAGATGCGTCCACATACCTCGCAATCTGGGCAACAAATATTCACATTGAGCCAATTCTACCTGAGTTCTTGCATAACTGGTTTGAGCACGCTGAGCAAAAATATCAAGGATTAAATTGGTTCTGTCAAGTACTTTGCAATTAAGTATTTTACTGATGTTACGCTCTTGAGCCGAAGATAGTTCGTCATCAAAAATAGCAGTTCCTATGTTATGCTCTTCAATGTATTGTCGCACATCTTCAATTTTTCCAGTTCCCATAAAGGTTTTGGGATTGGGCATTTCCATTTTTTGAGTAAACCGTTTTACTACATCGCCTCCAGCCGTATACGTTAAAAACTCTAGTTCATCTAAATATTCTTTAGATTTTACTTCGTCTTGGTCTTTTGTAACAATTCCTATTAATACAGCTTTTTCTAAGCTAATATCTTTTGATTCTAACATAACATTTAATATTGCACAAAGTTACATAATTGCAACCATTTTAATTTTTATATTTTTACTTCTATATTTTAATTTATGAATGATTTGTTTGAAGATAATTTTTCTATACATTACAAACATACGATAGCCTTTTATAATCTTGAAAACTTGTTTGACATCCATGATGACCATCAAACTAATGATAATGATTTATTGCCTACTTCGGTAAAAAAATGGACGTATAAACGGTATGAAAATAAACTTAGAAAGATTGGGTTTGCTATTTCCAGTATAGGTTTTAAAGAAACTGACAAACATCCGGCCATTATTGGTTTGGCTGAAGTAGAAAATGATGCTGTTTTAAAAGACCTTATAGCCTCCAAACATTTAAGCCATTGTAACTACCGCTTTGTTCATTTTGACTCTATGGATGAACGCGGTATAGACGTTGCCTTATTATACGATAGTACTTATTTTAGGGTCAGCTATTCTGAAACATTTTCTGTTGAATTAACCAATGACGAAGGGTTGCCAGATTACACCAGAGATATCTTGTTAGTAACCGGGTTTCTTGAAGAAGAAGAAATTCATGTCATTGTTAACCACTGGTCTTCAAGGCGCGAAGGTGCCAATGAAACAGGATTTAAACGTTTAGCGGCATCTAATAAAGTCATTGAAGTAATTGAAACTTTAAAACTCAAGAATAAACATGCTAAAATTATTGTGATAGGTGATTTTAATGACGACCCCAATAATGACAGTATTCAGCGTTTAATTAAAAATCAAGATTTATTCAATCCCATGGAATCGTTACTTTCATTTTCAAGAGGATCCACTTCCCATGATTTTAAATGGAATTTATTTGATCAAATTATGTTTACCAAAAACTTTTTTGAAACAGAACCAAATACTTTTAGCTATTTAGAAGCTAATATTTTTGATGATGATTTTTTAAAACTGTTTAGTGGTAAATACAAAGGGAAGCCCTTTAGAACGTATGTGGGCAAAAAATACAAAGGCGGTTACAGCGACCATTTTCCTGTATATGCCATTTTTAAAAAGAATGATTAAAAAACAAAACCCACCAATTAGGTGGGCTTTTAGTTTAAAGTTTAAATTTTTATTAATTAGAAACCAAGACTTTAAAATTATCAATTTCAAAGTTTCCATCAATTGTGTTTGCCGCATTATCACCACCAATATATTTAAATGCAATGTAAGCTGTTCCAGAATAAGAGCTTAAACTTATAGCTCCAGAATCTACCCAGTTTTGAAAAAATTCTGAGTCACTTACAATTATGCCTGGTAATGCTGTCCATGTTGAAGTTGTAATGGTTGCTGTATTACCATCCCAATCTGTAGATATTAAAAGTTCCAATTCGCTGCCATCGGAAAAACTGTTTGATGATTTAAAATTTATAAATTCTAAATCTTGTGCATCTAAATCTATTCCTGGAGATATCAACCATGCTATATTGCTAGGATTACCAGAGTTAAAAGCTCCCATAGACGCTATTTTGCTTCCTGAATTTCCAGAATCTGTTGTTGTTAAAACTCTCCAACTAAATCTACCAACTTCAGTATAATTTGTCCATCCATTACCACTTACATTAGCATTTGCAGTCATAGATTCAAAATCCTCTTCAAAAATGGGCGAAAAATCATTGATATCCAGAAGAGTACAACGGCTGTTGGTAAACGCTACATCATCTGTAGTATTAAGTGCTAAAAGCAATACGCTTCCAGTAAAATCTTTAGTGATAACCCCAGAAATAGAGCCATTATCGGATGGTAATAATTCATTTTTAAAACTTGCAAAAGAACTTGTTTCTAAAATAAAACTACTGTAATCAAACCCGTCGCAAGATTGCAATGTTCTTTGTGTATCAAAATCTTGAATAGGATCAAAATAACGCAACCCTTCTAAATCATTCGCAAACTCTACATCCTCAAATTTTACAAAAAGTCCTATATGATCTTTAGTAATGTCTGAAAATGAAGCGGTTAGCGGCACCAACTCAAGGGTGTTTTCAGATCTGAACATGTTTGCTTTTATTTGGTTTAGAGTAAGCCGCAAAACCGTGGTGCCAAATTGGTCTGTTTCGGTACCTCCTCCAATAACAATAACTTCGCTGCCTACACGTTCTTCGCCAACGTATAAACCTTTTAATTTAATATAAACCTCACGGCCTTTATTAAATTGATTGTATGTTTCAACTTGATTTAGAGCTATTTTAATTCCCGCTGTTGGATTTTCTGGAGCATCTTGTAAATAGATTTCTTTAAAGAAATTTCCTGTTTGATCTGATGAAGACACATACCCTTTTACCACGATATCGGTGTCTATAAATTCGGGCATATTGTCTTGATACATGCCTTTTAGCTCACTAATGGAAACTTCGGAAAGTGTACCGGCTAGAATGTTTTCCAATATAGAAGTAAGGGCTTCGTTTTCTTCATTTCCTAAGGATTTAGGGATTGTAAAATCATCGTCTTGTACACACGATGTAAATGAAAGACCGATCATTAAACTTAATGTTAATGCAAATGTTTTATAAATTTTACCCATGGTATTGTTTTTTGAGTTTATTACTGTTTTTCTTTTTATAGGTGATTCTATTATTTTTTTCATTTTGTGCTATTTTTAAAATCTTACATAGAAATTTACAAAGTAGTTTGCGCCTCGACCATACCAATATTTATTCCCAAAAACACGTTTAGGATTAGCATTATCGTCTCTTAATTCTCTAAAGTTGGCATTTCTAGCTTGTTCAAAACCACCTGTTCGGTACTCTTTATCTAATAAGTTTCCAACACTAGCAAAAAAACCAATGTATTTGTCTGCTATTCTCCAAGATTTTCCACCCACAAGATTTATAACCATATAATCATCAAATTTTTCTTGTTTTAAAAGTGTAGTCGCTAGCTCTTCGTTATAATCGTTAAATGGTAAACCATCCACATCTGAGAAAAAGTTTGAGGTTCTTGTTAAGGTATTTATATCTAAATACGTGTTTGAAAAAAAGTTTGCCGTAGCTCCAAACCACCAATAATCAGGATCGCGATATTCAAAACCAACGGAATAAGCCCGTTGTGGCCCACCTGCTAATTTGTAATCTTTTAAATTGGCTTTTCCATAAGATATGGATCCATCTGGTGTTAAAAAGCTAGAAGAGGTTAAATACAAGTCTGGATTATTATCATAAGTAAATTGACCTATTGAGGCAGCACCTTTAAGTTTTATGGTTGGAGTTACTTGAGCATCAATACCTAATTCTATGCCTATATTTTTTTTATCTACACCTTGTAAAATTTCTTGAACAAATGCCGAGGTATCATTATCTTGAATGTCATCACCACTTAATCCATCGGCAAAAAAGAATCCAACTTCATTAGCATCTTCAATTTTAGAATAATATCCTGTTAGTCTGGCCTTTAAAATTGGAGACCGGAATATATAACTAGCATCTAAAGCGGTAACTTTTTCTTCAGTTATATTTCTTACTACATCGTTGTTTTCTCTGGAATTTGAAAACGTATTTCGTAAAGATGGTGCTCTGGTTAAGTAACCGCCATTAAAGTCTAGCAAATGTTTTCCAGTAATTTTATAAGTAAATCCTGCTTTAGCGCCCAAGCCTGTAAAAGAAAGTTCTGGGCCTTTTCCAAAAGAAGCATTTCCTGCAAATCTGCTATGTTCCCATAATCCATCTCTTTGATAGGTGGTATTAGACAAACTTCCAGATATATAAAAATCAATTTTATTGTATTTAAATTGAGCTTGTGCATATCCTGAAATAATATCTGAAAACAAATTATAGTTATACCTATATTTATCACCTTCTCCAACTATTCTATCTGGGTTTTGTGTGTCATATTGGTAGTTGTCAAATGAATCTATGTTCAAAACACCTGTATCTGAACCTAATAAATCTATGATTTCTCCAAAATTTTCAGACTTTAACGTTTTATAATTAACAGCAGCGTTTATGGTGATGTGATTGTTGATTTCTGTGTTTAAAATAGAATTAACGGTAAGAAGTTTATCATCATTTCTGTCTTCATAAAGTGCATAGGCTGCATAAGTACCAGAAGCATTGTTGGTAATGTTGGCATCGTATATTCTATCCCAATCAATTTGTCCATTATTTAAAAATTCTTGTTCTGCTTGAAAGGCACCTCCAAAATCTGGCCCGTCAGGATCTGATAAAAAGAAACTTGGTAATTTTTGATAGTATGCAGGACTAGGGTTTGCACCACCTGAATTATCCAACCTACTATTGCCAATTTTACCAAATTGATAGGCAACATTAGTATTTAACTTCGTTTTTTTAGAGATATCCCAAAAGTGGTTTAACATTAAAACAGGTTCTTCAACTTCTTTTATTCGAGAGTTGCGTTTATCGCCATCTTGATAACCCCAGTATTCATTGTACTTAATACCTTTTAAATCATACACTTCTTGGGTATTAGGAGAGGATTTTCCTCTTCTATTAGGAGCATAAATAGATGTGAAATTAATACTATGATTGTCATTAATCTTTTTTTCTACTGATGCAAAAAATGAATTGGCATCATAAAAGGTAGCATCTTGAAATCCTTCGTTACCCCAACGTCTTGCCACCATAAAAGCCATGGACCAGCCATCTTTCATTAATCCAGTTGCATAGCTAACCATCGTTCTGTTAGTATAACTTCTATCGGACGATGAATAGGTAATTTGACCGCCTTTTCTATAATTAGAAGCTCTGGTATTTATATTAGTAGTTCCTAGAACCCCACCAAAATTATAGGCAGATGGCGTTAATCCAGTGGTTAATTCTTGATTTCTAGCCATATCATTCAATCCTCCCCAATTGCTCCATTGTGGTCTTCCATCATAAATTTTGTTCATTTCAATGCCGTTAATTAAAACCGATCCATTTTCAGAATCTAAACCTCTAACTCTAAAAAAAGAGGAACTAAATTCAAATGCAGCTGTACGCTGAAACACATCCAATGAAGAAGATAGCAATCCAGAAATGTTATCGGAACCACTGGTGTCATCATTCAACTCATCATCCGATAAGGTAATGGTAAATAAATCTTGAGAACTTGAGGCATCAAATTCCAAAGTCATGTCTGTAATATTTACAGTCTGTGAACTATTCACTACAATCGGGTATCTTTTGGTTGCATAACCCAGTTTAGAAACTTTTAATACTTGTTCCCCTAAAGGAACCTTGGCAGAAAACAAAAACTCCCCTTTTGGGTTTGTTTGAGTGCTTTGATTTGTTTCTTCAATAGTAATCGTAACATCTGGAAGTGGTTCAAAAGTAACCGCATCCTTAACGCTCCCTTTAATGATAGTTTGTTGAGCAAATGCTGTAACCAATGAAAAAATTCCAAATAAAAAAATAAGTAACTTTTTTTTCATACTTGAATTCATAATTATAAAAATATAATAGCTAAATAATTATTATTTAACCCTTACAAATTTACATTATTTATAATAAATATCTACTTTTGGAATAAGTTTTGTAATCAAAATAACATTCACGTAACTTATCATTAATGAAACCATTAAAACATCTTTTTTTAGTCTTTATTTTATTCACATTAACCCCTATAAATGCGCAAGAAAAAAAGACTTTTAAAATACACACCATAGCCTTTTATAATTTAGAAAATTTGTTTGATACCATCAACGACCTTACAAAGTTTGATGAAGCGAGTCCTATGATGGAATTAAAAGCAAATCGTTCATCTGCTTACAAAAAAAAAGTAAGCAATATGGCGAGTGTTATTGCAAAAATCGGCTCAGATGTTTCACATAATTCACCAGCGGTTATTGGTGTTTCTGAAATTGAAAACCGAGAAGTTTTGGAAGATGTTGTTAATGATCCTGAACTCATCTCTAAAGACTATGGTATCGTTCATTATCACTCACCTGATGCTAGAGGTATTGATGTTGCTTTACTGTATCAAAAAAAGCTTTTCACGCCTATTTCCACTAGCAGTCATGAATTAAAGATTTTTGATGATTTATCTAGTAAACGTGTTTATACCAGAGACCAGCTACTCGTTAGTGGTAAGCTTGATGGCGATCTTATCCATATTATTGTGAACCATTGGCCTTCAAGAAGTGGTGGAGAAGCTAGAAGCAGACCAAAACGTGTGGCTGCTGCTAAATTATCCAAGCGTTTGGTAGATTCATTACAAGGCATTGACCCATATGCTAAGGTGATTATTATGGGCGATTTAAATGATGACCCAACCAATTCAAGTGTTAAGGATGTTTTAAAAGCACATAAGAATAAAGACAATGTAAAATTTAAAGGTATTTACAATCCATATGAAAGTTTCTTTAAAAACGGGATAGGAACCACTGCCTACAGAGATGCCTGGAGTTTGTTTGATCAAATATTAATAAGCAAACCTTTACTTGAAAAAGACTTTTCTAGCTACCGGTTTTATAAAGCTGGCATCTTTAATGAAAACTTTTTAATTCAAAAAGATGGTCAATATAAAGGGTATCCTTATAGAAGTTGGGGTTATGGAGGATTTACCGATGGTTATAGTGATCATTTACCTGTATATATCTATTTAATTAAGGAAATTACAAATTAGCTATATAAATAATTAAAAAACAAAGGCGGCTTAAATAAGCCGCCTTTGTTTTTTAATTTGGCCAAACTGACCAAGGAATTCTTGACAAAAACAATACCAGAGCTATGGTATAAAAAATAGCTATTATTTTTAGTTTTGATTTTGACGTCAATTTCTTTTTATGCTTTGAGTAGCCTATGGTTATTAACACCACCGCTATGATGTTAATTAAAGGGTGTTCAACCAGGTAGAGTCTATGTACAGCGTCTTTCATCACGCCGCCCATTCCTATTTCCCCAAACAAATCGAATCTTGGAGACACAAAATAAAGCAGAAACCCAATAAGTAATTGTATATGTGATACAATTAAGGTAAAAAGAGATATTCTAAAATCTTTAGCTTCATAATCTTTTCCTTTAACACTTTTTATGATAGCGTTTACTGTGGCTATTATTAAAACAATCAGGACAAGATATGCCCAATAAGAATGTACTAGTTTAACGGTATTATACATGGTATGGTTTTTAAAATTTAATAGGTTACAAAGGTAGTAATTAAATAAATATGGCCTTACTTAAAAACCTGCTTAACATTTATATAAAAAAACCGCTTCTCCCAATAACTTTTGGAGAAGCGGTTTTAACTATTGTTTTTTTATGGTAAAATTAGTTAAAGGTATATCTTAAACCAATTTGCATTTGCCATCTTGAACTTTCAATTCCAGCGTCATCAATAACAAATAAATTATCAACTACATCAGGGTTAAAACTATAAACAGGTGCAACACCATTAGATTCTGTTTTCAACAATGCAATTTCCCCAAAATTTGGAGCAAATTTTCGAACACCCCAATCTTTATTAATTAAATTGGTAAAGTTAAATATATCTAACGATGCTTGTAAAGCATGTCTTTTCTTGCCAAATTTAACTGAGAAATCTTGCATGACCTTTAAATCAACCACATGACTCCAAGGTGCTCTATCTCCATTTATTTCTGCATATTCACCTCTTCTGCTTCTTAGGTATTTGTTGCTGCTAATAAATGCATCTAAGGCATTCCATTGTTCGGCAGCAGTTAGACCATTCGCGCCTTCTTTAAGTCTTATATCCGATGAATTAGCAGGTACATAAATAACCGCATTATCAGAAGAATCATCATTCAACACGTCAGCCCCTTCTTGGTAAGTATAGGTAAAAGAATTTCCGTTAATCCCTTCGTAAAATAAACCAACCGTAGTTTTAATGTTATCGTTCCACTTTAAATCGTAAGCTACATTTGCAATGAATCTATGCCCTTGTGCGAATTGAGATCTTGAAACCGGTAAATCGGAATTTTTTCCATTAACACTCAATTGATTTCTCCATTGAGAAGAGTTTTGAGAGCTTGTTCCTTCAAAAATAGTTCGTGAATCGCCATAACTGTAAGATACGCTTCCAGAAAATCCATCGGTATTAGGTTTGGTAATCGTTAAAGATCCATTCCAAGAATCTCCCTGACTTACATTCCTTCCTAAATAAATTCCAAAATAAGTTGGGTCAATTCTATCATTTCTATTGTAAAAAGGACGAGTATCTCCAGTTCCTGATTGGAAAAGTACAGGATCTTTAACATTTAGGTTTTCGTAATATACAGAAGTTATATTTGCGTTATACAATAGATCTGCTGATGCAATTAAACCCCAGAAAGGTAATTTTTGATCGACAGCCAAGTTTATTTTAAACACTTGTGGCAATTTAAAGTTCTTAGAAAAAAGGTTGATATCTCCACCCAATTGGCCTGAACCTACTGCTGCACCAACTGGCTGTCCAAAAGGATCTGCAACAAAATTGACCCCACTTGGTAAATCGCCTTGATCTGCAGCTGCAATAGCTAAACCATTGTTATTATATACCGCTCCTGGCCAAACCAAAGGGACTCTAGAAGTAAACACCCCAAAGCCACCACGAACTTGTGTGTTATAATCTCCATTTACATTCCAGTTAAACCCAAGTCTTGGAGACACGTGAATTGAAGTTGATACCCCTTCACCAACTCTTGCGCCGCGTAAATTTTTACCTTCGGCTTCTAATAATCCTACAGTTGTTGTGTTAAACGAATCATTCACTAAACCATCGGACCAAATGGGTGCATCAAAACGCAACCCTAGTGTTAATTTAAAGTTTTCATTAACTTGTATTTGATCCTGAACGTATGCTCCTACTTGGAACATAGTAAACTCGGCAGCTCCTTTTGAATCGTCTCCAACACCACCTTGTAATGAATAACTTCTATCGTAATCTATTGGAGCAACAGTACCAGAAATAAAATCTGCTACAGAAGAATAATCATAATCACCAAAATTTTGTCTTACAAACACATTTCTAACATCAGAGTGTTCTAAATTGATTCCAAAAGTATACGTGTGCTTACCACTATATATTTCTAAATTATCGGTTAATGTTGTAATTTTTTGCTCCAATATATTACCTGTTGAAAATGGTTCAGAACCTAAAGCTATGGTTCCAAGACCATCTCTGATAACTACCGAAGGAAACGGATTTCCAAGTGGATCTCTATCATCTAAAACCGAAGTATAGGCAACTGTTAATTGATTTGAAACTTTTTCACTGAATTTAGAGTTTAACTCAGCCGATACCGTATTGGTGGTAGATGGGAAGAAAATAGATCTTCCACTAAAATTAATACTTCTTGTATTTAATGAAGCGGCGTTAATTTGTTCTGCTTTAACGTAAGAATATTTTAAAACCAGTTTGTTATCATCATTAATGTTCCAGTCAAATTTAGTTATTAACTTATCACTTTTTAATGAACTTGGAAGGCCGTTAAAAGTTCCTGGATTATAATTATAGGTGTTTATAAGAAATTGACTTAGCCCATTAAGTGCAGCAGCATTGGAATCTCCAGTATAGGTGCCAACATCAAAAGGTCTTGGTGTTTCGTCATCTTGATTTTCGTAGTTTATAAAATAAAATAATTTATCTTTAATGATAGAGCCTCCAACTCTAACACCATATGTTTTTGCTGAAAAATCCGGTAACTTAATTCTTTCACCCGTTGTTAAATCTACGGGCGTTTTTCCAGCCAATGATTCGTTTCGTAAAAAACTATATGCAGATCCTTCAAACTCATTGGTTCCAGAACGTGTAACGGCACTTATGGCACCACCAGCAAACCCAGATATTCTAACATCGAACGGAGCAACTGAAACTTGGAAAGACTCGATTGCATCTACCGATATTGGGTTTACACCTGTTTGTCCGCCATTAGTTCCTGTAGCGGCTAAACCAAAAACATCATTATTTACGGCACCATCTATATATATGGCATTATACCTGTTATTTTGACCAGCAATTGAAATTTGGTTGTCACGAACTTGAGCTTGAGGCGTAGTACGTAAAAAATCTCCCAAACCTCTTGAAACAGCCGGCATTCTTTCAATTTGTCTTTTGCTTACATAGGTTCCTGTACCATTTTTATTACCATCAAAAATGCCGTTAGCGGTTCCTGTAACAACAACTTCTTCTAGGGCATTAGCATCTTCAACCATAACATGATTAATTGCAATGGTTTGACCTAATTGCAGAAAAACATCGGCTTGAGAAAAGTCTTTGAAACCAACATAAGAAATAGTAATTGCGTATGGTCCTCCAGACCTCATGTTTGAGATTCTAAAATATCCATCAAAATCTGAAGCTGCGCCATACTTAGTTCCTGTAGGAGTATGGATAGCAACGATGTTTGCTCCGGGCAATGGCTCGCCTGCGGCGTCTGTAACCTGTCCATTCAAAGAGGACGTAGTTACACCCTGTCCAAACGATGCGGTGATAGCAAAAAAAGCCATCATTAACAATAAAAATTGAGTAGTTTTTTTCATAATTTTAATAAAGATTAAATTACTTGAATTAGTGTTGCAAATTTAAGTATAAATTAACATTATTCATTAACTTATTGTTAACAAATTTGATGCTAATTATTAACCCTTTTACATAGAATATTTAAGAAAATGGCTCTAAATCTAATTTTATTAGATATTAAACAAAAATTATGTTAAATTTTTATAATATTCTAAAAGATTAGCAGTAGAAGAATCGTGATTATTAATTTTAGCGGAATGAAATTCTTTTAAAATTTTATTAGCCAATTGTTTTCCTAATTCTACCCCAAACTGATCATAGCTAAAAATATTCCAGATAACACCTTGAACAAATATTTTATGTTCGTACATAGCAATGAGTTTCCCTAAGCTTTCTGGGGTTAGTTTATTGATAAAAATGGTATTGGTAGGCTTATTACCAGCAAAGACTTTAAAAGGAATCAATTTTTCTGAAGTCCCTTCGGCTATGACTTCTTCTTTGGTTTTCCCATTTAATAACGCTTCGGTTTGCGCTAAAAAATTTGAAATTAATTTGTCTTGGTGATCTTGATTGCCGTGAAGTGATTTCGTAAATCCAATAAAATCTGCAGGAATTAATTTGGTACCTTGATGGATTAATTGAAAAAAGGCGTGTTGCGAATTGGTTCCTGGTTCGCCCCAAATAATGGTCCCAGTTTGATACTCTACAGAGTTTCCATTTCTGTCAACGCTTTTCCCATTACTTTCCATAATGCCTTGTTGCAAATAGGTTGCAAACTGATTAAGATATTGTGAATACGAAATGATGGCCTCGCTTTCTGCATTAAAAAAGTTATTGTACCAAATACTAATTAGGGCTAAAATTACAGGAATGTTATTTTTAAAATCTTCATTCTTAAAATGCGTATCCATTTTATGGGCGCCTTGCAACAAGCTATCAAAATTCTTGAAGCCAACCGCCAAACTTATAGACAAACCAACCGCACTCCAAAGTGAAAAACGACCTCCAACCCAATCCCACATAGGGAAAATATTGTTTTCATCAATTCCAAAGGCTTTTACATGATCAATATTGGTCGACACTGCCACAAAGTGTTTTGCTATAGCGTCTTCCGTGGCCGATTTTAAAAACCATTCTTTAATGGTGTTGGCATTTGAAAGTGTTTCCTGTGTTGTAAATGTTTTAGAGACAATAACAAACAAGGTGGTTTCTGGATTTAATTTTTTAATAATTTCATTAACATGATCGCCATCCACATTACTCACAAAATGGGTTGTTAAATGATTTTTATAAAACTGTAAGGCTTCTACCACCATGGCTGGCCCTAAATCTGAACCACCAATTCCTATATTAACAACATCTGTAAACGCTTTTCCTGTAAATCCTTTTAAATTCCCATTTACAATTTGATTGGTAAAATTTTCAATTTTTTGTTTTACTTGATAAACTTCCGGCATGACATTAACGCCATTTACCATATATGAAGCAGATTTTGGCGCTCTTAACGCAGTATGTAAAACCGCCCTACCTTCAGTTTGATTGATAATATCTCCAGAAAACTGACATGCTATGGCTTCTTTTAATTTGACTTCTTCAGCTAATTGAAGTAAATATTTTAAGGTTTCCTCTGTAATTCTGTTTTTTGAAAAATCCACATAAAAATCTTCCCATTTAATGGTAAGTTTATTTGCCCTGTTTTTATCTTGGGCAAACAAGGCTTTCATTGAGGTGTTTTGAAGGTCTTTAAAATGATTTTGTAAATGTTTCCACGACTTGGTTGTTGTAGGATTTATGCTTGGAAAAGTCATTGTTATATTTGTGAAATTAAATGTTCTTTAATGGTTTCTTGAGGATTGTCTTGAGGAAAAGGAATGCTATCTAATTGCGCTTTTATGGGTTTAATAAACTCAAAGTATTTAGCTTTAAGATTTTCCGAAATGGGTTCTGCTTCTGGCAACTTTTCTCTAAGAGGATCGACTTGTTTTTTGTTTTTCCAAAAACGATAGCACACGTGTGGACCGCCTGTATTACCAGTCATTCCAACCCAACCTATAACCTCACCTTGCTTAACAAATTGACCTACCTTCACTTTTCTCTTTTGCATATGCAGATATTGTGTTTCGTAGGTTCCATTATGTCTTATTTTTACATAATTGCCATTGCCGCCTTTATATTTAGATTCTATTACGGTTCCGTTGGCTGTTGCCATAATAGGCGTTCCAATGGCGGCTGCAAAATCTGTTCCTTTATGAGGTTTCAAAGCAAAACCATAATAAGCAATTCTTCTGTTTAAATTGTATCTTGAAGAAATTCTACTAAATTGTACTGGCGCTTTTAAAAAAGCACGCCTCAAATTTTTTGCTTCCTCATTAAAAAAATCCGTGAATTTTCTAACAGAATCCGTTTCAAATTTAAAAGCATAAAATGGTTCTTTATTGTATTCCATGTAGGCGGCTTTCACATTTTGAATACCCGCATAAATAGTATCATCAATATATTTATCTGTATAAATAACTTTAAATCTATCTCCTTTTTGAAGTCTGTTAAAATCAATGGTCCAAGCATATATTTCATCTGCCATTTTATAAGCAAGGCGCACACTTAATCCTTGATCAACTAAGGCATTTGAAATATTGGTTGTAACAACACCTGTAGCAACTCTTTCAACATATTTAATGGGTTTTCTACTAGTATAGGCATGAATAGAATCATGAAAATTTACCACCACATATTCTTCAACATTGGGTTGATAAATAAAGCATTTAGGAATTTCTAAAGAGTCTTTTGAGCATAAAAGCGTGTAAGGTTTACCCACTTGAAGCCTACGTATATCAAACGTGTCTTTGGCTTTTTCAGCAATATGAAAAATTTTTGGATAGCCTATTTTGTTGCGTTCTAAAATTAATCCGAACGAATCGCCATATCTTATGGTATCGCGCTTTACAATATAATCGTTCAAATTAAAACCAAATTCAAAAACATCCGGCGCCACATAAACAATCTCATTCAGAGCCTCTTCTTCCAGATTATTTTTGACCTCATTTTTACATGCCATAAAGGCCATGGTCAACAAAAAAACTATTAAACTTCTGTTCCCCAATTTTCCAGCTCTTTTTTGGTCCATAATTCTGGAAAAAATATTCTTTTTTGATACTTTGGATGCATATATTTTACCCATTCGCTTCCTCCTGTTGCTTCGGCGGTTTGCCCACCGATATTTAAATAATGATTTGCTGTATTATAATGCGCCATAACCCATTTAATGTTGACTGTGTAGTCATAATGTCTCATGGCTTTTATTAATGTTTTGTTCTTTTTTTCTGCTTGTGGCAAGGTTTTAAATTTAGTCCACAAGTTTTGAGTGTTATAAAACTCGGTAAATCTAATAAATTCTGCTTTGTATTTTTCTTCAAAAACTGTTAATGTGTAACTTTTTTTGCCTGTTTTATAATCTTTTCCTGCTGCTTGCCAATATAAATGCTCAAAGGCATTTTCATAGGATGAGTTTCTATCGATGGTATCTCTAAATCTTTTGTCTATTAAATTGATGAGTTCTGTAGAAGCGAATTCTATTTTCCTGTATTGGGCGCTTTGAAATCCGCTGGCTGGTGTCAGTGCTGTTCTAAATTTATTGTATTGTTCTACATCCATGCCGTCTTTCATAATACTGAAAGACGATGTAAGCATATCAAAATACCTGCTAATACGCATGAGTTTTGACGAAAATAATACTGCATTAATGGGTTCTGTTTTTGCCACTTGCTCAATTTCACCCAAAATCATTTTAAACAATAATTCATTGATTTGGTGATATATAATAAAAACCATTTCATCAGGGAATGAGGTTCGTGGTAATTGTAAATTTAATAAGGTATCTGTGTGAATATAATCCCAATAATTGATGGGCTTACTGTGTAAAAGACCTTCTAAGTGAACCTCTAAATCTTGACCAATATTCTGGAATTTCTCTTTAAGTTGATTGGTTAGTTTTGTGTTCAAAATTTCTAATTATTAACAACTATCTTAAAAGGGTGCTTTAGCCCTTTGAAAGCTTCTAAATCGGCTCGTAGAGAACCTACTCTTAAATCTGCTTTAATGCGCAAAGGTAATTTATTTTTGTCTTTTGATACCCAAAGCGTTAAACTTTCTTCTTCTTTAAAAACACGCCCTGCCATAACGTAAGGCCTAAATTTTAAGGTCTCAATAGTTCCGAAATCTGTATTTATGGTTTCTTCGCCTAGATATTTTAGTTTAAAGCCATAGTTTTCTTCATCAAAAAACATATCAACTCTTACCTCACTACCTATTTTTAAATTGTTGATGTCTAATTTATCTCTAAGATAGTAATAGGTTGATACCATATCTTGAATGTTTGGCGAGGTATCAAACACCTTCTCGGTTTTATTTTTTTTATCATGAACATAGGCTTTTTTATTAGCCTGATCAAAAATGATTTCTAAATTTTTTGTGTGTCCGCCTTCATCAATATCTCTTATAAACTTGTAAGGCAATAAGGTGTGTTTATCAAAATAGCTTTCGTATCGGTCTTTTACTTTAAAAAACCATTTAATCATTCCGGTAGTCCAACCTTTTCCTGTGACATGATAAACGTCTTTATTGTCAAGTTTTATTTCTTTAACAGAAAGTGTGGCATTGCCAGCTTTTAACCACCCGCTATAGCTCATTTTAAATTTAAACCATTCTCCATCACCATACGATTCTGCATTTTGAGCCAATGACCATTGAAAAAAAAATATTGCGATAGCTATAAGTAGTGTCTTCTTCATACGAATTGGGTAATTATAATAGAAACTCTAAGTTAATAATTTTATTACAACTTGCTTATAAATTACAATTACTGTTCCAAAAGTATTAAAACAAAAAAACTCCATCAAAAATTAATGATGAAGTTTTGGTGTTTTATTATTAAATAATCATTAAAGTGTGCCTCTATTGGCTTGCTCTCTTTCTATAGATTCGAAAAGCGCTTTAAAGTTTCCTGCTCCAAAACCTCTTGCTCCCATACGTTGGATAATTTCAAAAAATAGTGTGGGCCTATCTTCAACTGGTTTTGTGAAAATTTGCAATAAATAGCCTTCTTCGTCGGCATCCACCATAATGGATAGCCTTTGAAGTTCGTTCATATCTTCTTTCATCATGCTTTTATGTTCTCCCAATCTTCTTGGAATATCATCATAATAGGCTTGTGGTGGTGGCGGTAAAAATTCAACACCTCTGGCTTTTAACTGTGATACCGTCTTTATAATATCATCCGTAGCAACGGCAATGTGTTGCACGCCGGAATCTTCATAAAAATCCAAATACTCTTCAATTTGGGATTTCTTCTTCCCTTTGGCCGGTTCGTTTATTGGAAATTTGATACGTCCGTTACCATTGCTCATGACTTTACTCATTAAGGCTGAATATTCTGTGTGAATTTGCTTGTCATCAAACGATAAAAAGTTAACAAAACCCATCACGTCTTCGTACCATTTTACCCAAGTATTCATTTGTCCCCAACCTACATTTCCAACCATATGGTCTATAAACTTAAGACCAACCGGCGTTGGATTATACTCGGATTCCCATTTTTTGAAACCTGGCAAAAAAGTGCCTTTATAGTTTTTACGCTCTACAAACATGTGTACCGTTTCGCCATAGGTATAAATACCCGCACGCACAACTTCACCAAACTCATCTTTTTCTACAACAGGTTCCATATAGGATTTGGCACCTCGTTTTGTGGTCTCTTCGTAAGCACTTTTGGCATCATCCACCCAAAGGGCTATGACTTTTACACCATCACCGTGTTTTACTATATGGTTATTAATAGGTGATTGACTGTTTAATGGTGTTGTTAATACCAGTTTTATTTTATCTTGAATTAACACATAACTCACCAAATCTTTTGAACCTGTTTCCAATCCTTTATACGCATAGGATTGAAACCCAAAAGCTGTTTTATAAAAATGGGCCGATTGTTTGGCGTTACCCACATAAAATTCTAAATAGTCTGTACCTAAAAGCGGTAAAAAATCTTGAGCGCCTTCAAATATTTTTTCTAAACCGTAGTTTACGGATTTTACTTCTTTACTCATTTTTTTTAATTTTGAATAGAGAAAATAGAACAGAGAGAAAAGACTTTTAGAGTTTATTTTGAAAACCCACTGTCATTTTTTGAAACTCTTCTATTTTTTCTTCAATCTTTATTAATTGTTCTATTGTAATATAATTTCTTTTCAAAGCAATTATCAATTGTGTTTCAAGTTCAAATGATGATCCTAGAGAAATGTCAATGAAATGAGAAAAAGATTTGTCTGATCTAGAAGAACCTTCGGCAATATTACTAGGAATAGAAACTGAACTTCTACTTATTTGAGAAGATAAACCAAATTTTTCATCCAATGGAAAATCTTTCATTAGCTCAAAAACATCGTCAACAATTTCAATTCCTAACTCCCAAATTTTCAAATTCTTGTAATTATGTCTTTTTCTATTATTCATAGTCTATTTTCTTGGTTCTTGTTTCTCAACTCTTTTATTCCAACCAAGATTTATAATAATCTTCATCGGCTATTTTCATAGCTTCTTCTGTAATTTGTAAAGGTTTAAAGGTGTCAACCATAACCGCAAGTTCATCGGTTTTTGTTTTACCTATACTTCGCTCTGTGGCTCCTGGATGTGGTCCATGCGGAATTCCTGCGGGATGTAATGAAATATGCCCGGTGGCAATATCATTTCTGCTCATAAAATCGCCATCTACATAATATAAAACCTCATCACTATCGATGTTGCTATGATTGTATGGAGCAGGAATGGATTGCGGATGATAGTCGTACAACCTTGGCACAAAGCTACAAACCACAAAGGCATCTGTTTCAAACGTTTGATGCACTGGCGGCGGCTGATGAATACGCCCAGTTATGGGTTCAAAATCATGAATGGACAACGCGTACGGATAGTTGTAGCCATCATATCCAACCACATCAAATGGATGTGAAGCATACACCATATCAAAAATGTCATTCTGCTTTTTAACTTTTATTAAAAAGTCTCCGCTCTCATTATAGGTTTCCAGTTCTTGAGGCTGCCGAATATCGCGTTCGCAAAATGGAGCATGCTCTAAAAGTTGACCGAACCAATTTCGGTAACGTTTTGGGGTATAAATGGGTCGGCGCGATTCCACAATAAAGAGTCTGTTATCTTGAGTATCAAAATCAATTTTATAAATAACGCCTCTTGGAATTAAGAGATAATCACCGTATTTAAAGTCAAGATTCCCTAGATGTGTCCGTAATTTTCCTGTTCCTTTATGAATAAAGATTAATTCGTCGGCATCGGTATTTTTATAAAAATACGCTTTGGTTGATTGTTTTGGTGCTGCCAGAATAATGGAGCAATCACTATTGGTTAAAACTGTTTTTCTGCTTTCTAAATAATCATTCTCTGGTTTAACCTGAAACCCAAGAAATCTATATGACTGCATGTGGTTTGCTTTGGCTATTTTAGGAGCCACATGGTATTGACCTTTTATTTCTTTAACCTGTGTTGGTCTTTGTTCGTGATAACTATTGGTGGACATACCATCAAAACCAATGGTACCAAATAGCTGTTCAGAATACAAACTACCATCTGGCTTTCTGAATTGTGTATGTCTTTTGGGTGGAATGTTTCCTAATTTATGATAAAATGGCATTTTTTAAAATTTTAAGATTAGAAAATAAAGCTTAAAAATGTAAGTCCTTAAACTTTAAAAAGATACGTAAAATTATGATAAAAGCCTTCTCATTCAGGATTTCTCTTGATGAGGTAATGTAAAAATTGTAGTAAACCTTGCCAAAAAAGATTCATATACTAACAAATATCGTAAAAATTTGCTAACTAAGAATGGTATCAATGCCTTTTAACCAATCCTTAAGATTAGTTTCATTGGTATTAAAAGCCAAACTGCCATTTCCATAAGGTTTGTACTTTTCTAGTTTGGTGACTTTAAAAAATCCAACCACAGGAATTTGAGCAGCACTAGCTAAATGCATTACGCCATTATCTGCTGCAATAAAAATGGCCGTATTGGCAATAAGAGCACACATTTCCCTAACATCTTTACTGTAAAGGTTTGGTGCTGAAAAATTAATTTTTGATACATTTTCAATGGGCAATAATTCAATAACGTTAAACTCAGTATAATCTTTAAGCAAACGATTGTATAATGTCATCCACCATGCTTCATCATAAATTTTATCGCCTGTTGCATTGGTGTAAATACAAATACTTGGTTTATCATTTTTTACAATTTCATCTAAAATGGATTTTCCTTTTGCAATCTCAGATTTGCTAAGTTTGATGTTTAGCGTTGGAATTGGTTTGGTGTTTTCGGCAAATCCAAGCTTACTTAAGTAGGCTCTTAAATTATAAATAGGATATTTTGATATATGTTCATAATCATCAAAGGTGTGTTGAATAGAATCGTTTACTTCGCCAAAAACCTTAAATTTACCCTTTGCCAATTGCGTTGATAATCTTCCAGATGACGAGTTTTTATCGCCATTAATAACCAAGTCATAATCCTGTTTTTTTAGGCTGAACCAGCACAATATGTACTTTATTAAATTGCTAAAAGGCTTTCTGGGGAGTTGAATAATCTTATCAATATTAGTATAATTTTCAAACACAGCATTTGCAACGCCCCCTTTTACAAAAAGATCAATTTTACAATCGGGAAACGTGTTAATAACCTCTTGCACAAGAGGCGTAAGCAGCAATTGATTTCCAAGTCTCTGATTGGGTCTAGAGATCAATATCCTTTTTATCTTTGGGATAACTCCTAAGCTTGAGGTGGTTTTATGATGCGAATTCCCAATATTTTTGGTTAACCCCTTCATTAACCACATTCTGAATTTATTGATTCGTTTAGATACTTTCATTTTTTAAAACATTATCATATCATTTAGTTTGAATTTTATTTTAAATAAGCAATAAAATAAGATGTGTTTCTTCTTATCAAATTTAAATAGGCTTCGACAAAGCTGCTTAATGACTAAAATATTGCATGTTTTTTACAAAACTTAGATGATTTTCAACAAAAGTAAATGATTAAGAATTTTTAGCCTAATACGATAATAGTTTCTGTTTTTTTATTTATCTAGTTAAAACCAAAAACCAATATTAAAAAACCAAAAATTATTTTTTGTTTCGGGAGACCAAGTATATTTTGCTTCAATGGGGCCTAGAAAAGTTTCAATGGCATACCCAATGGCATAGCCAGAGTAAGTAGGCGACGTAATCCATTCGCCAGTTTCAAAAATGTTGTCGTCAATATTTGCAAAATTTGCAGCTGCCGTAATGTATTGATTTTTAAAAACATTATAATTTCCAGTAATGGTTCCTTTTACAAAGCTGTTACCAGCTAAAGACACGTAATCATATCCATAAAAAGAAGAAAAATTATTTATAAAATTTTTACCGTAGCCACCAATGGCAAAATGTAAATAGTTAATGGATTGATCGCCTATTCTAAATCCTCCAGAAGATTCTAAATTTAAACTAAGATTATGGGTTAACTTAATTGCATACCCAAGATCTGCTTTAGCAATTGAAACATTTTCAAAATTGCCATTGATCCCAGAAGATCCTATATACCAATGAAAATCCCCATCAAAATAAACACCTTTTGTTGGGTAAAAAGGGTTGTCATAAGTGTCTAATTTTAGCTTACTAAAGAGACTGAAATAATTCGTGTTTTCAAATATAATTTGTTCATTTTGTGTTTCGGAAGATAAGGTTTGGGATTTGATTTTTAACCTTTTATGTTCAAAACCAGCTTTTACTGCAAAATCATTTGCTAATAACGTTTGAAGATAGATTTGATTGGTTTGATCTTGCAAATTAACATCAATTCTATTTAATCCATCCACAATGGGTATCGATTCGTCAAATAACAATCTAGGATTCACGTTTCTTTCAAACTGATTGAACCATGATTTTAATCCAATACTAAAATAAAACCCTTTGTCAATAAAATAATCAAAATCATATCTTACGTTATCCCCTAAAATGATGTCTAATAAGACCTCGTCATTATCTGTTATAAATCTTTTTTTTGTAATATTTATTAATGCGGCACTTTTATACAATCCATCATAATGTAAGCCTAATTTTAAATAAGTAGTGTTCTCATCTTCTATTAAATTGGCCAAAAGGTTGAAGGTATTTTTTTTATGGGTTGGAATTAATTCATAATAAAACGCATCAAAATTATTGGTTGACATTAAATTACTGATATTATTGGTAAATTTTTTATAGCTAATTTTGGTAGGTTTTTTTAGTTTTAATTTTCCCAAAAGGTAAGATCTGGTATATCGGTTATTTCCAGTAAATGATTTTTCATCGATAGTTAAACTATCTATAATCCTTACTTTTGGTTTTTGAACGATTGTTTTTGAGCTATCAACCAAATTTTTTAATGCCTCTATTTTTAATAACGTTGCCTTAAATCCGTTAGATATAATGGCTTTTCCAGAATCAAATGATAAAACAGAAAAGGCTTCAATATCTGGTTTAACATAAATATCTGTGAGTTCCTTTTTTAACTTCATAGCTTCAATTGTCCTAAAATTATTGATTTGTAACAATATTTCTTGGGCTGCATCAAGCTTTGTTCTGTCCTTTAAACCATCTTGCACATCTACACCAATAATAACATCAACACCTTTTGATTTTAATTCCTCAACGGGATAATTGTTTGTGACGCCACCATCAATAAATATTTTATTATCAATTTCAACAGGCTGAAATAATGATGGGAATGCGCCGCTTGCTGTGATAGCTTTTGCAAGACTTCCGTGGTCTAAAATAACGGGTTGTCCTGTTTCAATATTGGTTGCCACACAGAAAAAAGGAATAGGGAGTTTGCTAAAGTCTTTTTCGTAAGAAACGTGCAAAGTAAGTTTATACAATAAATTATATAAATTTTGCCCTCTAGACAAGGCCGAAGGTAAATTAATTTTTAAATGCTCAAAAGGAAAACTGACAGCATATTTTTCGCTGTTTTTACGTTCGTTCAGCGACGCTGTGCTTCGAGGGGATTTATCGTTTATTAGAATATCAAAATCTGAACTATTAAAAATAGAATCTAATTGGTTTCCCGAATATCCCGAAGCATATAAAGCACCTATTATGGCTCCCATACTGGTACCCGCAACATAATCTATTTTTACGCCTAAACTATCAATAACTTTAAGAACCCCAATATGAGCTAAACCCTTGGCGCCGCCACCACTTAAAACCAATCCAACTTTGATATCATCCTGTTCCAAATGTTGAGAATACGCATGAACGTTTACAAGCACTAATACTGTGAATAAAAAATGTTTCATGCGTTTATTGTTATTGTTTTCATAGTGCAGATGTTGTCATTTGCCAATAATGATTTGAATGAATATCTATTTTTTTATTATGACACATTTCATTGGTTATGATAATAATTATAAATTTTTTCTGCTCTTGAAACGCCAACAACAGATTCTAACTCATCCAGCTTTGCATTGGCTACTCGCTTTGCTGATTTAAATTGTTTTAATAACTCCAAAACTGTTTTTTCACCTATACCAGAAATGGTTTCCAATTCTGTATTTAAAGCACTTTTACTGCGCCTATTGCGGTGATGTTCAATACCAAAACGATGGGCTTCATTTCTTAATTGCTGTATAATTTTTAACGTTTCGCTTTTCTTGTCTAAATATAAGGGAATTGGATCATTTGGATAGAATAATTCTTCTAAACGTTTGGCAATGCCTATAATAGCTATTTTTCTTCTTAGCTTTAATTCATCTAAAGCTTTTAAGGCTGATGATAATTGCCCCTTTCCTCCATCAATAATTATTAATTGTGGAAGCACCTGATTTTCGTCCAACATTCTTTTATATCGCCTATAAACCACTTCTTCCATAGATGCAAAATCATTAGGTCCTTCAACTGTTTTGATATTGAAATGCCGATAGTCTTTTTTGCTTGGCTTTCCATTTTTAAACACCACGCAAGCCGCAACAGGATGGGTTCCTTGTATATTGGAATTATCAAAACACTCTATATGAATAGGTTCTACTGAAAGACGTAAATCTGTTTTCATTTGTGCCATAATTCTGTTAACATGCCTGTCTGGATCGGTAATTTTTATTTGTTTAAACCGTTCCATTCTATAGTATTTGGCATTGCGCAGAGATAAGTCTAAAATATGTTTTTTGTCTCCTAACTTTGGAATGGTTACTTTAACTTCAGCTCCTAAATTAACTTGAAAAGGCACATATATTTCTTTAGAATTGGAATGAAAACGTTGTCTTATTTCTGTAATAGCAAGTTCTAACAACGCTTGGTCTGATTCGTCCAATTTTTTCTTTATTTCAAGGGTATGTGAACGAATGATGGAACCGTATGATAGTTGCAAAAAATTAATATAACCATAACTTTCATCACTTACTATTGAAAATACATCAACATTACTAATCTTAGGATTTACAACCGTAGATTTTGCCTGATAATTTTCAAGGACTTCAATCTTCTCTTTTATTTTTTGGGCATCTTCAAAATGCATGTTTTCGGCATATTGCCTCATTTGAACTTTAAATTGTGATAAAGAATCTTTAAAATTTCCTTTTAAAATTTCTTTAATTGCAATGATGTTTTTGCTGTATTCTTCCACTGTCTCAAATCCTTCACAAGCGCCTTTACAATTGCCTAAATGATATTCTAAACATACTGAATATCTTCCATTTTCAATTTTTTCTTTTGCTAAATCAAAATTACAAGTTCTTAATGGGTACAGGCCTTTAATTAAATCTAACAAGGTAGAAACCGTTTTCATACTAGTATAAGGACCAAAGTATTCACTGCCATCTTTAATAACCCGCCTTGTAGAAAATACTCTGGGAAAACGTTCGTTTTTAATACAAATCCAAGGATATGATTTATCATCCTTAAGCAATACATTATATCGTGGTTGATATTTTTTTATTAAGTTGTTTTCTAACAGCAAAGCATCGGTTTCTGTATCGACCACAATGTGTTTAATGGTAACAATTTTTTTTACTAAAACCCTAGTTTTGCCGTTTTCATGGGTTTTTGTAAAGTACGAACTAACCCTTTTTCTTAAATCTTTAGCTTTCCCTACATAAATAATGGTTCCGTCGGCATCAAAATATTGATAAACACCTGGTTGATGTGGTAGGGTTTGCAGTTGAATTTCTAAAGCAGGATTCGTCATAAAATCAAAGATAACACTTATCCAAAAACAATTCAATGGTTACCAATATTTGAATTGAATTTAACATTTTTTTTTTATTACCTTGCAAGACTATTTTTAACTTAAAAAATGCCTAAAAAACTCATTGGAAGAATAGATAAAGCCGATTTTCCGTTGTTTGATTTATTTGATATTGATGTAAAAATTGACACAGGTGCTTATACCTCATCCATACATTGCCATAAGGTTATTGTTGAAGATGATTTGCTAAAATGCACTTTTTATGACAAAGGTCATCCGCATTATAATGGCAAAGAAATCATTTTTAAAACCTATGACCTAACCAAAGTAAAAAGCAGTAACGGCATGGTACAAGAACGCTATAAGGTTAAAACAACCATTTTTATATTTAACAAAAAATATAAAATAAATTTAACCTTGAGCACCAGAGACGATATGAAATATCCCATTTTAATTGGGAGACGTTTTTTAAATAAAAAATTTGTAGTAGACGTCCATTTAAAAAATTTATCTTTTGAAAATAAAGCAGAAAAAAGCAACCAATGAACATTATAATCTTATCTAGAAATCCAAAATTATATTCAACACAACGATTGGTTGAAGCGGCCACGCAAAGAAAACACGAGGTTCAAGTGATTGACCCTTTAATGTGTGAAATAATTATTGAAAAAAAGAATCCAGCGGTTATTTATAAAGGAAAACATTTGGAACATGTTGATGCCATTATTCCAAGAATTGGTGCCTCTGTAACTTTTTACGGAACCGCCGTGGTTAGGCAATTTGAAATGATGAAAGTCTTTTCTACCGTTGAATCTCAAGCTTTAGTAAGATCTCGTGATAAATTACGAAGTTTACAAGTACTCTCGCGCGCAGGGTTAGGCATGCCAAAAACCGTGTTTTCAAACTATACCAAGGATGTTGCCGAGGTTATTAATTATGTTGGTGGAGCGCCATTGATTATAAAATTATTAGAAGGCACTCAAGGATTGGGCGTTGTTTTAGCTGAAACAAATAATGCCGCAGAATCTGTTTTGGAAGCTTTTAATGGCTTACAAGCGCGAGTGATTGTTCAAGAATTTATTAAAGAATCTAAAGGAGCTGATATTAGAGCTTTTGTGGTTGATGGCAATGTGGTTGGTGCCATGAAACGCCAAGGAAAAGACGGCGAGTTCAGATCCAACTTACACAGAGGTGGCAGTGCTACCATCATTCAGCTTTCTGAAGAAGAGGAAAATGCTGCTTTAAAAGCTGCCAAAGCTCTAGGGTTAGGGATTTGTGGCGTTGATATGTTGCAATCTGCTCGAGGACCATTAATATTGGAAGTCAATTCTTCTCCTGGCTTGGAAGGCATTGAAGCCGCTACCAAAAAAGATATTGCCAAAAGCATCATTCGATATATTGAACGAAACGTTTAAGTAGTTTTTTATGACTAAGAATTTCAAAAAAAATATTTCAATTTTAGGTCATGACATTCCATTAGGAACTTCAAAAGAAATCAATTTTAACATTGCTAAACTTCACACGGCAACCATTATAGAAGTTCCTGTGATTATTGAACGTTCAAAAAAAGCTGGCCCTACCATTTTATTTACAGCTGGTATTCATGGCGATGAAATTAATGGGGTAGATATTGTACGACAGATCATTTCAAAAAAAATTAATAAACCAAAAAGAGGCAGCATTATTTGTATGCCCATTTTAAACGTTTTTGGTTTTTTAAACAGCTCCAGGAGTTTCCCCGATGGTCGTGATTTAAATCGTGTGTTTCCAGGTTCTGCCAATGGTTCGTTAGCCAGTCGAGTAGCCAACAGATTAATGACTGAAATTATTCCTGATGTAGATTTAATTATTGATTTTCATACAGGTGGCGCTAGCCGGTTTAATGCTGCTCAAATTAGAATTGTTAAAGATAAACCTGAATTGGAAGCATTAGCGTCTGTTTTTGGTGCTCCTTTTACTTTGTATTCAAGCAATATTGGAAAATCGTTTAGAAATGCTTGTCATCAATTAGGGAAACCTATCTTGTTGTTTGAAGGTGGAAAATCGTTTTTTGTAGATGATACTATTTCAAAAGTGGGCATTGAAGGTGTAAAACGTATTTTAAGCCATTTTGATATGCTTAATCCAAAGAAAACGGTAAGTCCTCCAAAAGACTCCACCGTTTTTGTAGATGAAAGCAAGTGGATTCGAGCCAAACACTCCGGCATGTTTAAGGCTCAAGTTGCTATGAACACTAAGGTTTCTTTTAATACGGTTTTAGGACAAATTACAGATCCATACGGAAAAGTACACCATCATGTTAAATCGACCATTGAAGGCTATATCATCAATGTCAATGAAGCATCGTTGGTGTATCAAGGCGATGCTTTGTTTCATATTACCACCAAGATTAAAAGTTAAAGTTCGTGTTATGACAAAACGGGCGTTACGAAAAAAATATAAAGCACTTCGCAGTCATTTATCTGAAAATCAAATAGATGATTTAAGCATCTCTATCGCAAATCAATTATTAAAATTGCCTATTTGGGAACCTATTTATTACCATCTTTTTTTAACTATTGAAGCACAAAAAGAGGTCAATACCGATTATATTTTAAATATTCTATCAGGAAAAGATAAAAACATAGTGATTTCAAAAAGTGATTTTGAAACAGGATTAATGACACATTTTTTGTTAACTGATAACACTGTCATTAAAAAAAACAGTTATAACATTCCTGAACCTGTTGATGGCATTGAGATTTCAAACGATAATTTAGAGGTTGTTTTTATTCCGCTTTTGGCCTTTGACACATTAGGCAATCGTGTAGGATATGGCAAAGGATTTTACGACCGTTTTTTGGCCAACTGTAAGCCTGAAACCATCAAAATTGGACTTTCCTTTTTTGAAGCCGAAACCGAAATTACCGATGTTTTTGAAAGTGATGTGAAATTAGATTATTGCGTAACTCCAGAGAAAATCTATTCGTTTAATTAATACAACTTTCGCAATACGTTTTTCTTAGAAAAGAATCTTCCAACAGCTGAAATGTAACCCCGCCTTGTTCTATTGAATTAAACAATTTACAAAATCGTTCTTTGTTCAGGTTATTAGCATTAAGTAAAATGGTCCTATAATCTGAATCTTGAGTGAATTCTTTATTAATTAATGTTAAGTTTAAATAATAAAACAACAAATCTTCATCAATATCAATACTTCTAGCTTTATTTTCTAACAATTCTACAGACATATCGGTATTTCCGTAGTAGCTAAAAAATTGAGCCAAACTTAAATAATCATAATCAGAAAATGGGAAGTCTTTATAATGGCCATTAATATAAACAACAGACTTGTCTTTGGTAGCATACTCTCTTTTTCGCATAGCGTTTTCGGCTTTTATAATATGAAAATTAACCGTCATTTTTGTAATAAGCGAACTATGTATGCCATAGTTTTTTAAAGCGGTTATTTGATTTTTTAATTGGGTTTCGTCAATTTCAATGGCATTAAAACGCCAAAGTTTAATTTTTATAGCGGCTATATTATATTTTACTTCGCCATCTTTTGGAACTAGTTTTTCAAGTTCTAACAATTCATTATAAACTATTAATGCCTGTCTTACATTTAGCATATATTTAAAAGCTGAATTTTTATTAAGTATTTTAGCAAAAGTTGCTTGTTTAGGTATTTGCATTTTTTGCAAAAACTCGGGAGCTAATTCTTTGTTTTTTAATTTTTCGAAAATAGAATTTTGAAGATCTTTGGCTTCAACCAATTGTTCTAAACTTATGGCTGTATTAAATTTTGCAAGCAGTTCTTCGGAAGACATGTTTAAGTATTTGTCCTTCTTTTCCAATTCAAGCTCTAAAACAGCCTTTCTGTGACGTTTTAAAATAGATTCTATATCTTTTGAAAATTGTCCTACTAATTTTGCTTTTACTTGGCTTTTGGTTAAGTTACTTAAGCTTTCAAATGGCGTTCCCTTAATATCGTTTAAAAATTCAACCCAATTTTCTGAAGATGAAACGCTCGTTTTTATGGTTGGTTTTTGAAAGGTTTGTAAGGCAGCCACAATACTATTTGCTCGTTGTTCCTGTAACTCTATATTTCTATCTAAACGACCTTCAACGGATGAATAGGCCTTAATTTTGATGGTTTTAATATAATAATCGGTTAATCTTAAGGAATCGTAAATAGGTTTTATATCGTCTTGAGAATATTCAGATTTATTTTTTTCAAAAGGGATTTTGAATTTTAAAGTTTTATTTTTTAAGATAAACCCCTCTTTTTCAGACGATTTTATTTGCTTTGAATGGTAGGTTAAAGAATCTAAATACATTCCCATATCCAACAAATCCCATGCATAGGATTCTAAATCGTAAATCACATAATATTGGCACAAATTTTTATTACTTAAAAATAGGATATTGTATTCTAACTCGTCGTTAAGAAACCCTTCTGGAACTTTCCCTAAATACACTCTAAATAGGCCTTCCCCACTTGGTTTTAAACCGCTCCGTAAAGCTTGAGAGTAAACTGGTTTAAGTAAAAAACCTCTAATTTGGGTGTTTTCCATGGTTGTGATATCACAGGCATATCGGTCTTTCAAAACAATATCAACAGCCAATCCATCACCCGAATTTTTAAATAGGAGATTAAACCAGTTTTTGTCATTAATTTCAAAATAAAGATTGGTTTTTTCTCTCTTTATGGAAAATTTAACCTCTTTGGGTTTTTGGTTAAATATTTGAAAACACAGCTGGCATTTTTGGTCTCTATCGTTACCAGGAAAATTAATATCATAGGTGTTTTGAGAGACTAGGATATTTATTGATAGTAAAAATAGGATTGAAAACAGGTGTTTACCTTTCATTCTTTAAGGAATTATTTTTAAGTTTTAATACCTTAAAGTTAGTAAATACTAAAAAGTTATACAATACTTACTTACGCGTATTTTAACTTTGCAGTGTATTTTTAGGAAATGCCTTTTTGTTAAACACCAAAAGCATTACAAAGCCTGTACTTATTGCCATATCGGCCACATTAAAAACAGGTTCGAAAAAGGTGAAGAATTGGCCACCAAAAAACGGTATCCATTCTGGTAAATAGCCTTTCCAAAGTGGAAAATATAGCATATCAACCACTCGTCCATGAAGTAAGCCATCATAGCCTCCTTCTTTGGGTAGAAACGTTGCGATTTGACCATGACTATCGTTAAAAAGCATGCCATAAAATACAGAATCTACAATATTGCCTAAAGCTCCAGAAAAAATAAATGCAATGGCTAAAAGCAATATTCTAGGGCTATTCTTTTTGGTGGCGTCTAACAGCCAATAGCCAATGCCTACAATAGCCACTATTCTAAAAACCGTTAAAGCAATTTTTGCGGTTCTATCAGAAATAAAGGAAATAAAATCGCTGATTTTTGTTCCCCAAGCCATGCCGTCATTCTCTACAAAATAAATTTTAAACCAATTAAATACTTGGTATTCATCACCTAATGCAAAGTGCGTTTTTATGTAAATTTTACTTATTTGATCTATAAGTAATATAAGCGTTATAAGGAAGACAGACTTTTTTAAGGACATACTATTAAAAAATTAAAACGTCTCAATCCCGAGAGTTGTTGGGAGAGACGTTTCAAATATATTATTAAAAATAATTACTATTGCATATTTTTAGCTTCAATGCTTAATGTTGCATGTGGCACCAGTTTTAAACGTTCTTTATTAATAAGCTTACCTGTTACTCTACAAACACCATAGGTTTTGTTTTCAATTCTAATTAAGGCGTTTTTTAAATCGCGTATAAACTTTTCCTGTCTAATGGCTAATTGTGAATTGGATTCTTTACTCATTACTTCACTGCCTTCGTCAAATGCTTTAAAGGTTGGTGATGTGTCTTCAGTACCGTTGTTATGATCATTCATATAGGCACTTCTAATAAGCTCTAAATCGTTTTGTGCTTTTTGTATTTTTTCTTTGATTAGCTCCTTAAACTCTGCTAAATCTTTATCTGAGTATCTTACTGTATCTGAGTTCATAATTTCAATGTTTTTTTATAAACAATTTTGTGTTGACATCATCAAACGCAATTTCTACACCATTGTCTATTTGTTCAATAATTTCTAATTCTTCTGTTAATGTTTCCGCCTTAATATACGCTATATTTTTATTTACGGCCTTTATAATATAATCATCTTTTTGAAGTTGTACATCAATTCTATCGGTAACTTCAAAACCTGAATCTTTACGCAAATTTTGAATTCTGTTTACCAACTCACGAGCAATCCCTTCTTTATGTAAATCATCGGTAATGGTAACATCTAAAGCTACTGTTAAAGAGCCTTCGTTTGCAACCAACCATCCTTCAATATCTTGTGATGTAATTTCTACGTCTGTGCGTTCTAAAGTAATATTTTTTCCATTAATCGCAACTTCTAAAAAGCCATTTTGTTCTATTTTGTTAATATCTTCTGATGTAAAGTTGATTACTGCAGCAGCAATGGCTTTCATATCTTTCCCAAAACGTGGCCCAAGAGTTTTAAAATTTGGTTTAATTTGTTTAACAAGCATTTCAGAAGCATCTTCTAATAGTTCTATTTCTTTAATATTTACTTCGTGTTTTATTAATTCTGAAACAGCCAAAATCTCTTCCTTTTGCTGAATATTGTTTACAGGAATCATGATTTTTTGAAGTGGCTGACGCACTTTGATTTTTTCTTTTGCTCTTAACGACAATACTAAGGACGATATGGTTTGGGCTTGTTCCATTTTGCGTTCTAAAGAGGTATCAATATAAGAACTATTATAGTCTGGAAAATCTGCCAAATGAACACTTTCAAAAGCTTCTTTTTTAGTAACAGCATTTAAATCCATATATAATTTGTCCATAAAGAACGGCGCAATAGGTGCTCCTAACTTTGCAATGGTAAGCATACAGGTGTATAGCGTTTGGTAAGCAGAAATTTTATCGGTTTGGTAATCGCCTTTCCAGAAACGTCTTCTGCTTAAACGTACGTACCAATTGCTTAAGTGGTCTTGTGTGAAATCTGAAATGGCTCTTGCCGCTTTTGTAGGTTCGTATTCAGCATAATACGCATCCACTTTTTTAATTAATGTGTTTAATTCAGAAAGTATCCATCTATCAATTTCTGGCCGTTCTGTTAAAGGAATTTCAGCTTCGGAATAGTTAAATTTATCAAGATTTGAATATAAAGCAAAAAAGGAATAGGTGTTATAAAGCGTACCGAAAAACTTGCGTTTTACTTCTTCAATACCTTCCAAATCGAACTTTAAATTGTCCCATGGGTTAGCATTTGCAATCATATACCAACGTGTGGCATCTGCGCCATAGGTTGATAAAGTTTCAAAAGGATCAACAGCGTTACCTAAACGTTTAGACATTTTTTGTCCGTTCTTGTCTAATACCAATCCGTTTGATACCACATTTTTATAAGCAACCGAATCAAATACCATGGTGGCAATAGCATGAAGCGTGTAAAACCAACCACGTGTTTGGTCTACGCCTTCAGCAATAAAATCGGCTGGATATGATTTGTTGTTATCAATCAGTTCTTTGTTTTCAAATGGATAATGCCATTGTGCATACGGCATAGAACCAGAATCGAACCAAACATCTATCAAATCGCTTTCGCGTTTCATGGGTTTTCCAGATTCAGAAACTAAAACAATCTCGTCAACAATGTTTTTATGTAAATCAATTTTAGCATAGTTTTCTTCGGAATTATTGCCCACTTCAAAACTTTGGAAAATATCAGACGGCATCATACCAGCTTCAACGGCTCGTTGCATTTCGCCTTTTAATTCTTCAACCGAACCAATACAAATTTCTTCTTTGCCATCTTCGGTTCTCCAAATTGGCAATGGAATGCCCCAATAACGTGAACGTGATAAATTCCAATCATTGGCATTGGCTAACCAGTTACCAAAACGCCCTGTACCTGTGGCTTTTGGTTTCCAGTTTATGGCTTCGTTAAGCTCGAACATTCTATCCTTAACATCAGTTACCTTAATAAACCAAGAGTCTAAAGGATAATACAAAATGGGTTTATCAGTTCGCCAACAGTTTGGATAGCTGTGTTTATATTTTTCAACCTTAAAGGCTTTGTTTTCTTCTTTTAATTGGATGGCAATCTCAACATCAACAGAACGTTCTGGTGCTTCGCCGTCATTATAATACTCGTTCTTTACATATTTACCAGCATATTCAGCCATTTCTGGTCTGAATTTTCCTTGTAAATCAACAAGTGGCACCAAATTACCGTTTTCGTCTTTTACCAACATAGGTGGCACTTCCGGGGTTGCTAGTTTTGCAACCAAAGCATCATCAGCTCCAAAGGTTGGTGCCGTATGTACGATTCCTGTTCCGTCTTCAGTGGTTACAAAATCTCCAGAAATAACTCTAAAGGCGTTTTCTGGGTTATCATTTGGTAAAGCGTATGGCATTAATTGCTCGTAGGCAATTCCTAATAAATCTTTTCCAGAAAATTCTTTAACAACATAAAAAGGAATCTTTTTATCATCTGATTTATAAGATGTTAATTCTGATGGATTTTCAACTTGATAAAATTTCCCTGCAAACTGATAGCTCACCAATTTTTTTGCAAGAATTACTTTTATGGGTTCAAAGGTGTATTGATTAAAAGTTTCAACCAACACATACTCTATTTTTAATCCAACGGTTAAGGCTGTATTACTTGGCAATGTCCAAGGCGTGGTTGTCCAAGCTAAAAAGCACACATCGCCTTCATTCTTTAGAAAGTTTGGGAGCGATTCTTTTTTTGCTTTAAACTGTGCTACAACCGTAGTATCGGTAACGTCTTGATAAGTTCCTGGTTGATTCAACTCATGCGAACTTAAACCTGTCCCTGCTTTTGGAGAATAGGGCTGGATGGTATATCCCTTGTACAACAAATTCTTGTTATAAATTTGTTTTAATAACCACCAAACAGATTCCATGTATTTAGGTTCGTAGGTAATATATGGGTTATCCATATCTACCCAATAGCCCATTTTCTGTGTTAAATCATTCCAAACATGGGTATAACGCATGACTGCTTTGCGGCAAGCGGCATTATAATCTTCAACCGAAATAGTTTTCCCTATGTCTTCTTTAGTAATTCCCAGTTCCTTTTCTACGCCTAATTCAATTGGCAAACCATGCGTATCCCAACCAGCTTTTCGCTTAACTTGGTAGCCTTTCATGGTTTTGTAACGTGGAAAAATATCTTTAATAGCGCGCGCTAAAACGTGGTGTACTCCGGGAAGTCCGTTTGCCGATGGTGGGCCTTCAAAAAACACAAAAGGCTCATGTCCTTCTCGTGTGGTAACACTTTTTTCAAATACCTTATGTTCTTGCCAATAGCCAAGAATTTCTTCTGCAACTTTTGGTAAGTCAAGTCCTTTATATTCAGGAAATTTAGCGCTCATTATATAAAAATTCTAATCGAGGTGCGAAATTAAGGAATTTTGATAAAATAGTACGTTTGACAAGAAACAATTTAACCTAAATTTTCACAATAGGTTTCTAAATTAGATTCTTAATCTTTTGAATATCAAAAAGAAAACTATTAAAGTTGGGAAAATGCTAAAGGTTTTAAAAAAACCCTTGAAATATTTGAAACGCTATTTTCATATTCAGAAAGCTTTGAAACTCTTTGCCATTCTGGATGCGGACCAAATTTTTTCCAATGATTATCGCGTTCTTCCATGTCTTTAAAAGCTATCAAATACGTTAAACATGGCATTTGAGAGCCCACAATTTTTTCTCCAAAAAATACTGAATGCAAACCTACATCCTCAAAAATTTGGAGTTCACTTTCATTAAACATTTTTATTTTTCGTTTTAAGGCATCTTCATTATAGCTTTCATAGGTTCTCAATTCAAAAACTGTGGATTGATTTGAAGGTTTTATCATTTTTGGAAGTCCATCAAAAGCCGTAAACAAGGACGTTTCATATCTGAAAAACGGAAACGCTTCTTGAGGTGTTTTCATATACTCTTTTGAAGCTAATTCATAGGCTTTATCATTTTTTAAATTTTCATGAATTTGATAAAAATCATGGATGCTTTTGTATGGAATTAATAAGTAGATTTTTTTTGGCATGGCATCGGCAATTTCCTCAAAAACACCAATATGATAAATTTCATTTTTGTTAAGAGCGGGAATCAACGCTTTTTCAAGGTAATTATATAATATACTTGCCGGTTTATCAAACTTTAATTCATAGATTCTTAATTCATAGATTTCTTTTTGTGCAAAGCTTAGAGTGCTAAAGAGGAAAGATATTACTAGAAGGCCTTTTTTCATGATATGGTTATTTTAATTGCGTTATAAATTTAATTAATTATAAACAACATAACCTAAAAATATAACTTATTAGAAACAAAAAAAGCCAAAAACAGTGGTTTTTGGCTTTTCTAATTTAGTTAAAATATTAATTTACTATAATCTTTTTTGTGAGCACTTGATTGGTATCTGTTCTAAAGCATGCAATGTAGGTACCAGTAGATACTTCAGGGATTTTTATGCCGTTGTTTAAGGCATCCTGTGACACATCACTCAATTCCATGACAGATTGACCACGCATGTTTACCAATGCCAATCTGGTAACAGAACCATTCATTTTTTTGGCAAATAACAGTTTTGAAGTGTTTTGAAAATAAATAAAGTTTTCTGAAACATTTGCTTCTTCAACGCCTAATGTTTTTGATTCTGACTGGAATACAATTTCAAATCGGTTATTAAATTTCCCTTGTTCTGATGTAAAACTATAAGCTTGACCTTGAGTTAAATCAAAATAGTCTCCAGTTAAATTATCTCTTAAAAAGATGGGTTGACTGCTCTCTATATTTTCAAGTTCTGTTATTTTAATTTCAAAAGCGTTATTTCCTGATGATTTGAAATTTAATGGAATGACCTTGTCATTGGTAATTGGACTGTAAGCCTGAATATTCATGTTTTTACCTTCAAAACTTAAATTTAAATCGTTGTTATTGTTATCTCCAGATTCTGCATCATATCCATAATCAAAATCGTCTGTTGTAATTTCACTAAACCCTAATAATAATTCTCTTCTTGTTTCTGGGCCAGATACAGCGTTAAATTCTAAACGAATTTTTTGAAATGCCAGACTATCTTTTGCCGTGCCTGACGTTTCATTACTTTTTGATTTTAAGTTGCTATTTTTAAAAAATGCAGAGCCATTATCATAAGAGCCATCGGCATCAGCCTCTTTAATAAATATTCGCTGTGAATTATTGAATACCACTTCACCATCAGCAATAATTTCTGCTATAAATCCTTGCCCTACTGGCAAATATTTTGTTGGTGTTTTTGTGCCGTCTTGAGCGCCATTGTTTGAACCATAAAAACCAACAAACTGAAAGGCTCTACACGATCCTAATTTATTCACTTGTGCATAACCACCATTATATTCGTTTAAATAATGAGAACCTCCACTCCATTGTTGCCATAGTTGTAGTGTTCCGCTGATAACTCCTGCGTTATCATCAATAAATTTATGAACATCTAGAGCTGAAGGATAAGGATTTCCAAATAAATATGTGGTTGCAGACACTGAAGAAACCGATCCAGGACCACCTTTATCTGTAACACTAACCACAATAGTACCGTTGTTTGGTTTTCCTTCAAAAATATACTGCTCTTCTGAACCACCACTATCGGTACCTTTTTGTGTATATCCAACACCTGGTTTTATACTTGTGGTTGGAGTTAATCTTGCCCAATCCCAATAGGTAACCCCATTCATAAACGTATATAACCAATACGTACTTATATAGCCAGCTTGAGTATAGGACGACGTAAATTGTACTGGGAAACCAGCACTATCTTTAAGTAATTCTAATCTAAAATTGGTGTTATTAGCATTGTTGGATGTTGTGTTATTATCTGATAGCGAAGTAGTTCCAACAGCACCTACTGGCGAACCCCAATAGTTATACCAATATGAACTAGCGACACCTTCTTGACGTCTTAAAATTTTTCCGTTTGAAGAGGTGACCAAATCACTATGTATAGTTTGAATTAATTGGGAATCGTCTTGTAAATCCAAGGTTCCGTTTAATTCTAAATACCAATTATTTTGGACTAAATTATCTGAATCTACTGCCAATGATTTTCCTGAGTCAACAATCAATCCACTTGTTTTTAAAGTGTGACATGCCGTAACATCATTTGATATTTTTACAATGCTCCAGTCTTTATTGCTTGTGGTATTTTCAATATCCCAAACATTACCATGCAACCAGGTCGATGCTGAAGTCCATGCTCCATTGGCTGCGGACACATAAGGCATTGGTGCTGTTTGCTCTTGAACCGTATTTATATTATGAAGCCTCATGGCATTATCATGACCTGAATAATCTAAAATAGTACTGTTTTTTATTTCGGTCATTGGATAGTACGCCAATAAATTGGCCCAAGCTACTACATTACTTGTAGACATATCTTTAATATCTTTAGGAACAATAGTCCCTTTAACATTTCCAGCATTATCTTCTATTTCCTGATAAACCATTTGTTGAATTTGTTCATCGGTAAGTAAGGTATTGAAAACTCTTACCTCATCCATATCGCCTTTAAAATATTGTCCATCTGTTAATTCATTGGAGAATCTTCCTATTTGGAACAACTCACTGGTATCAGTACTGGAAGTTAATACGGAGCCCGATACACTTAAAGTCTCTTCTAAAGCACCATCTACATAAATTTTTAATAGGCCTGTACTTGCAGAAAAACTTCCTGCTATATGATGCCACTCATCAAAATTAATCGTGGAACAACTACAGCCTCCAACTTTTTGTTGAGAACTTCCGTTTGTTGAAACACTAAATGCTGGTCGGTTTCCATTTTCTAACCATAATTTAAGGGCTATATCTTCGCCAGCTATAATCATGTCTGCTGAATTACCAGCATCTGATTTTACCCAAGCCATGATAGTAACTTCACCTAAACCTGTAAGCAAAGCGTTTCTTGATAAATAATCATCAACACCATCAAAATCAAGCATGGCTATTGGCGGTGGGTTTCCATCAAAATAATCTCTGTAATCTAAATCGCCTCCGGTAAACAAGTCTGCATCTACATCGGGAAGAATTGATAAATCAGTTGGGTCTTCAATATCTTCATTAACATCTAAAAAAGTATCCATAACACCATTGGTTTCAAAGGCATTATTTAAACCATCATTATCAACATCAGACGCTGTAAAGGTATTAGCCATACCGTTTTCTTCAATATCAGGTTTACCATCACTGTCTGTATCTAAATCATACATATCAATGAGATTGTCATCATCTGTATCTATGGGTATTAGTCCGGTTCCATAAACATCATAAATTCCTGTTGTGGCATTAATGGTTCCTGTTGGAGCTATGTAGCCTAAGGTAGTTTGAGCTTCAACATTATCAGGTATTCCATCATTATCACTATCAATATCAACAATGTTTAAAAAACCATCTCTATCAGAATCACAAACAGAACTAATTCCAAAATTAGTTAATCTAGTCCCTGTATTGGTATCTGTTCCAGTAGCACCAAAGATTAAATCAACATGTGAAAATTGATCAAACTCCATGTATAAATAAAAATCCGGGTCATCCCCATGGGTACCTCCATCATCGGGTTCATTTACCCAGTCCGTATTTGGTGCTACTAGGGTTGGATCTAATCTGTATAAGGTATAACCTGCCGGATTTGGACCATTAACAAAGCCTGCTTGCTCCAAATTTGTTGTAGCGCTTAAATATGGTGTTACAGAAGAAGTTACTGTTGTGGCATTAAAACCCGCTATTTCTGTATAGTTTCTACCGCTTCTCGTATCTAAATCTCTTGTTTCTAAAATCATATCATAAAGCACTGTTGGTATACCAGCAGGATTGCCTGGTGTTGCGCTTCCAGCTTCAACTAAATCGAAAGAATACGTTACATATTCATCTTGGCTGGCATTAAACGAATCTACTCTCAATTCGTTATTACAATCAACTTCAAAAGTTCCGTTTTTAGCGAGTATGGTTAGCACAATATCATAGTACTCATTCTGGTACAGAATAGCATTGGAATAAATAACTTTTTCCCCTGGCTGAACATCATTTAAACTAGAGGCTGTTAAAGGAGCTGCATTATTAAATTGTATAACGGCAGAACATTCGTAGGTATCAATAACACCATCGTTATCATCATCTAGATCAACTGAGTCAGGAATACCATCGCCATCGAAGTCTTGAGCAAAAGTAAAATTGGCAAATAAAAGTAGCCCGAAAAAGAGCACTTTAGCTAGTAGTTTTGTTTTCATACGTGATAGATTTGGGATCAATCAATTACAATATTAAATGCTAATTGCCTGAAATACAAGTAATCAACATTGTTTTTCGTTAAAACATCTATTAATATCGTTTACCGTTACAGAAATGCAAAAATATTCGATAACGGACAAACCTTTTTGTTATTAATTAGGCTTTAAAACCTAAGCTAAAAACATTAAAAATTGTTTAAATTCTTGACTAAACCGATACTAATTGTATTAGGAATGATATGAGGGAAGTAATTACCTAATAAACCAAATTAATGGTTTTCAATGTATTAATCTGACAATATTAAGAATAAAAAAAAATTTAACCTAATAAAATAACAGATTTTTATCGACGAAGCGCTTTGTTTATACGTTAAAAAGCTATTTTAAATCGATTAACGGCCTTATTTATCAAATAAGCAGGCTCACTAAATCATCCATTTTTGTGATGAGATTAATTTTAATTTTGGTGTTTTTTAAAGAAATTTTACTGTATTTTGAAACATAAATGGTCTTAAATCCTAATTTTTCCGCCTCTAAAATTCGTTGATCTATGCGCTGAACGGGTCTAATTTCTCCAGAAAGGCCTACTTCGGCAGCAAAACAAATATCTTTTTGCAATGCGACATCCTCATTTGAGGATAAAATAGCTGCAACTACGGCTAAATCTATCGCTGGGTCATCAACATTAATGCCTCCGGTAATGTTTAAAAACACATCTTTAGCACCTAAACGAAATCCAGCTCGTTTTTCTAAAACAGCTAACAGCATGTTTAAACGCTTTGCATTAAAACCTGTGGCACTTCTTTGTGGTGTTCCGTAAACAGCCGTGCTAACCAGTGCTTGAACTTCTATCATTAAAGGTCTCATCCCTTCAAGAGTTGCCGCTATGGCATTTCCTGAAAGTTCTTCATCTTTTTTAGAAATTAGCAGTTCTGACGGATTGGAAACCTCTCTAAGTCCAGAACCTTGCATTTCATAAATGCCCAATTCATTGGTAGAACCAAACCTATTTTTATTGGCCCTTAAAATTCTGAATACATGATTTCTATCGCCTTCAAACTGCAAAACCGTATCCACCATATGTTCCAAAATTTTTGGTCCAGCAATGTTACCATCCTTTGTAATGTGGCCAATTAATATTACTGGTGTGGCAGTTTCTTTGGCAAACTTAATAAGTTCTGTGGTGCATTCTTTTATTTGCGAGATGCTTCCAGAAGATGACTCAATATAATCGCTGTGCAAGGTTTGAATGGAATCTATCACCACAATATCGGGTTGTAACGTTTCAATTTGTTTGAATATATTTTGAGTTTTTGTTTCTGTTAAAATATAACAATTGGTATTCCCTGATGTAATACGTTCTGCCCGCATTTTGATTTGCTTTTGACTTTCTTCGCCTGAAACATACAAGGTTTTATAAGGTAGTTTTAAAGAAACTTGAAGTAATAAGGTGCTTTTACCAATACCTGGTTCTCCACCAAGCAAAATCAAAGATCCTGGCACAATACCTCCGCCTAAAACACGATTAAACTCTGCATCAAAGGTATCTAACCTTGCCTCTTGAGAGGTATCAATATCTTGTATTAATAAGGGTTTTGAAATTCTCTTTAGGGTTGAATCTGAAGTTTTCCATGGACTTTTCTCTTCTTTTTGAATAACTTCTTCAACGATTGTGTTCCACTCTTTACAAGCGGTACATTGTCCTTGCCATTTTGCATAGGAACTTCCACAATTCTGACAAAAAAAAGTTGTTTTTATCTTAGCCATTTAATACCCAAAATCTGCTTTAATAGCATCTGCCTTTTCCAACATTAGATCTTTGGTAATACCACCAATTTCTTCAAAAGAATATCCAGATTGATAGGTTCTCATGGCTTTTTTTGGGTCGCCAGATTCTTCATAAAAACGGGCTAAATAGTAATTACCAAGAAGTGTGTCTGGATATTCTTCTCTAGCTAATTTTCCTAATGCTTCAAAGTACTGAAAATCTTCATTTTTCTCAATGGCAGCTTCAATGGCCTTAAAATCATTAATTAAAATTTGTTTATTTAACCCAAACAAGCTTTTAATAGTTTGATACTTTTCTACAAGATATTCAACAGGAGACGTTTCTAGTTTCAATATTTTTTCTTTGTATTCATCTTTGCTTATGGGCTGAAATACGGAAAATATTTTTTCTATGGCACTTGGAATGGCATGTGTTGGTAGCGAATAGTGAGAAGCACCTTCAAAAGTGTTGAAATAATAAAATAGGTTTTTATTATCTATGGCAGAAAGACTGGTATTAAGTTGTTCTGAATCTTTTTTAATTGACGGAATATCATGGGTTGACGTGGCTAAATAATAAAATGTTTTACTTTCAAACTTTTCTAATCTCTCCGTTAAAAACGTGTTCATTTTTGGGGCTAATTCTGGACTAATCACTATGTATGCTTGAAAGATGGGTTGTTGTTTTAGCAAATAATAATTGATGAAATTTGCGGTTTCTCCGTGTCCTACAGCGACTTTAAAATTACCAATTTTGTATGTGCTTTGAATATGAGGAATTAGTTCTGCTCCAATAAATTCAAAGAAATTAGCGCCTGTTTCAATAGGAAGTGAATTTTGCTCAGAGTACAAACAATCATCCAATCTTTTATCTACTTGGTTAACACTAACAACAATAGCTTCTGGCATGTCTTCCCAATAAGAAAAATAATCCACATTGCCAGCTACGGCTTCAAACATATAATCGCCATCAAACACTACAAATAATGGATAGGTTGTTTTATCATTATCATTATAGTCTCGTGGCAATTGGATTTTAAGCGCTCTTGCTTCACCTAATTTAACAGATTCAAAGGATTCATAGATAACCTGTGCTTGAAAAAAATTGAATGAAAGCATTAAAAAGAAAAAAGAAAAAACTGATTTCATGTGTATATATTATTGTTTTTTATTGGTCACATGTTACTTCCATATCATCATTCTCTTGGATATCGAAAACTTATTACGGAAGTTTCATGGGTTAAATTTGAGTGTTAATATGTGGCAAGGTAATAAATAATGGCCTAGTTTAAAAACTAAACTATGGTAAACCTTTTAAGTTCTGCTAAGGTTCTTTTTCTTGTTGAAAAGAGGCAAATAGACTAATGATATGCCGCCTATAATAATAATCAGTAATGTTTGGGACGACCATATAATCCATCCAAAAGCCAAACTGGGCTCTTTAGCAATTCCAAAAATAGAAAACGCTGCGTAAATGGCAATAGGATAAGAGCCTATGCCACCATTGGTTGCGGCAATGCTAAAACTAGCAGAAATAAAACCTATTAAAATTGCGCCTATAGAAATGCCTTGTAATTCATTTAAAGAAAAAGATGTTACATAAAACATAAGAACATACATAGCCCAAATAAACAAGGTATGAAAAATAAAAGGCCATTTCTTTTTCATTTTAAAAATACTAAAAACACCTTCCAATAAGCCTTTGATAAAGGTTTTTATTTTTATCGCAACTTTAAATTTGCTTTGTTTTATAAGCTTTAAAATAATACCAGCAAACACCAAAAAGATTATGGCTCCAAGGATGATTTTAGTGAGGTTAAAATTGGTTATTAAAAAGTTATAAATAAAATCGAATTGAAGAAATAAGGTTAGTAATATAATCCCCATCATAACTATAACATCTGCAATGCGCTCAGAAACTATGGTTCCAAAACCTTTTTCAAAAGGAACATCTTCGTAATTTGTTAATATAGATGCTCTAACTACTTCACCAGCTCTGGGAATGGTGAAATTAATTAAATAAGCTGAAAAAACAGCCATGAAACTATTGCAGAATTTTATATTATAACCTAAAGGTTCCAGCATAAATCGCCAGCGATAAGCTCTTGAAAGATGACTTAGCAGTCCCAAAAAAACGCCCAAAACAATCCATTTGTAGTCTGCTTTTTTTAAATACACCAATAATTCATCTAACGATACTTTTGATAGCGCGTACCAAACCAAAAAAACTCCCAGCAATAGTGGGAGTATAATTTTTAGAGATTTTTTTGTGTTTTGAGAAAGCATTTATTTTAATAAGTTGGTCGCTTCATCTGGAAAAACCAATGAAGGCTTAAAGGTTTTTGCTTCTTCAATATCCATAAAGGCATAGGTTATTAAAATTAACGTATCTCCAACGGCAACTTTTCTTGCCGCAGCACCATTTAGGGTAATTTCACCACTGTTTCGTGGTCCAGGAATCACATAAGTGTCTAGGCGTTCTCCGTTATCATTATTAACAATCTGAACTTTTTCTCCTTGAATTATGTTAGCGGCTTCCATTAAATCTTCATCAATGGTAATACTACCAATATAATTGAGATCTGCACCGGTGCATTTAACTCTATGAATTTTAGATTTTACTACTTGAATTTGCATGTGGTAAAGATAATTAATTTAATGCGATATTGTCTATAAGTCTAATTTCTCCAGCGTAAACCGCTATAAATGCTCTATATTTTTTATTTTTTGCTTTTCGTTTTAAGGGTTTTAATGTGTCAATATCGGCTATAATAAAGTATTCCAATTTTAAAACATCATGGGATTCAAACTGGCTTGATACCCAACTAGTTACTTTATCCGCACTTTTTGTGCCAAATTGTATTTTGGCAGCTTTTAAGGTTTTATAAATAAATGCCGCCGCTTCTTTTTGCTTATCTGTCAGTCTTGTGTTTCTTGAGCTCATGGCCAGCCCATTTTTTTCTCTATGAATCTTACAACCTACAACATGAACAGGCATTTTATATTTGCTTACCAGCTTTTTTATGATTTGTAATTGCTGAAAATCCTTTTCTCCAAAATACGCATTGTCTGGTCTAATAATGTCAAACAATCTTTTAACTACGGTACCAACACCATCAAAATGACCTTGTCTAAACTTACCTTCCATTTCATGTTCAAGTCCATCAAAGTCAAAAGATTGAGATACCGTATTTCCATGATAAATAACCTCGACCGTTGGTGCAAAAACTAAAATATCTTTAGAAATGGATTCCAGTAATTTAATATCATTTTCTAAAGTTCTTGGATATTTTTCAAGATCTTTAGAATTATTAAATTGCGTTGGGTTTACAAATACGCTTACAAAAACCTTCTGGTTATTAGCCAATGCTTCTTCTACCAATGCCAAATGGCCTTTGTGCAAAGCCCCCATGGTTGGAACAAACCCAATGGTTAATTGGTGTGCTTTAAATGCATCAATAACTTCCGTAATTTGTTCTTTATCTGTAAAAATCTGCATAATTTAATAAAAAATTAACGGGTGCAAACTTAAGATTTTACAATCAATCTGCATAAATTTTTGTACTTTTGCGTGTTTTTTATTTTGATTTTTCAAAAAAAACCTAATTATGAAACGTTTCTCATTCACTTTAATCTTAATTAAAATTGAATAAACGGTGCATATAAAAGCAACAAAAACTAACATATGAAAGATAAGAGGATATTGTATGTATCATCTGAAGTAGTACCCTATTTGCCTGAAACAGAAATCTCATCCATGTCATTTGAAGCTCCAAGATTGGTAAATCAGCAAGGCGGACAAATAAGAATATTCATGCCAAGATACGGTAATATTAATGAGAGAAGGCATCAATTGCATGAAGTTATCAGGTTATCTGGAATAAATTTGGTGATCAATGATTTAGATATGCCTCTTATTATCAAAGTTGCCTCTATTCCAAAAGAACGTATTCAGGTTTATTTTATTGATAATGATGAGTATTTTAAAAGAAAAGCTACGTTAACCGATGAAAACGGACAGTTATTTCCTGACAATGATGAACGCGCCATATTTTTTGCAAAAGGCGTTATTGAAACGGTTAAAAAATTAAATTGGTCTCCAGACGTTATACATATTCATGGTTGGTTGGCATCATTATTGCCACTCTATTTAAAAGAATATTTTAAAGACGAGCCGTTGTTTAGTGATAGTAAAATTGTTACCTCTGTGTACAATCAAAGTTTTGATAACACGTTAAATAGAGACTTGTTCAATAAAATAAAATTTGATAACATAGACGAAGACAAAATCAAAATTTTAGAAGTGCCTTCATATAACAACTTAATGAAAATTGCCATCAATCATTCCGATGCATTAATTGTTGGATCCGAAGTCATTCCAAAAGAATTGGAAACGTATTTAAAAGATTCCAAAAAGCCCGTTTTAGAATATAAATATAAAGATGAATTTGGTCAAGCATACACAGAATTTTTAAATTCTCAAGTGTTAATTTAACGTCATTCTCTACCTAATTAAATATGAAAAAAGTATTTCAAGTCCTTAAATTTGCCGGTTTTTTAGCGTTTATATCTTTTATGGCTATTGCTTGCGATCAAGATTTTAACTCTATTGAAAGTGAGGTTATAAACTTAAAAAATTTTAACACAAACCAATCTCAAGCACCCGTTACTTCTTATAACAAAAAGCTAGATTCGCTAACAGTAAGCAATTTAAGCGCCCATTTACTCGGTGTTTTTAATGACCCTGCTTTTGGACAAACAACCGCAAGCATTATAACCCAAATTACACCCACAGAATTTAGCCCTGTTTTTGGGGATAATCCGGTTATTGACTCTGTGGTATTAACCATTTCTTATAATAGTAGATTACTTGCTAATGAGACCGACCCAAATGGAAATGCTTTATATTCTATTAGTGATTCGCTATATGGCAATCAGAGTGCACCTATTAAATTATCCATATACCAAAACAATTTCTTTCTTAGGGATTTTAATCCTACGGCAGATTTAGAAGTTACCCAAAACTATTATTCTCATGGAAACGGATCTATTAATACTACCGACAATTTTGCAGTAATAGAAAGTGGTATCATTAACTTTGATGATTCTAAAGGAGCCTTAATATACGAAAACAACAATTTTATTCCAAGCAGCAGTGCCATTGTTTTAAAAACGTTAGGTACAGACGGGGCTGAAACAACCCAAACCATTGCTCCGGCATTAAGAACTACCCTAAATATTGACTTTTGGAAAGCCGCTATTTTTGATTTAGAAGGTGATGATGTACTAAGTAATGCCAATAATTTTTACGACTATTTTAGAGGCTTATATTTCAAAGCCGAAGCTATTAACGCAGATGGTAGTATGCTTTTATTAGACATATCAGACTCGGGTTCTAACATTACCATTTACTATTCAAACGATCCTTTGGTTGAAGGTGGAGACAGAATTAAAGACACTTATGTGCTAAATTTTAGTGGCAATAAATTAAACCCCGTTATCAATAATTACAATTTGGTGTCTTTACAAAACGGAGATGCCACCAATGGCGACGAGAAGCTTTATTTAAAAGGTGCTGAGGGCTCTATGGCCATCGTTGATATTTTCTCGGGTAATGTAGATTGCAATGGCAGTACAGAAACCGCTCTGGATTGTTTTAAGAAAACCTACAGAGCTGTTGATGAAAATGGCGATTACATTTTAAAAAATGGCGATTTTCTTTTAAAAAGATTGCTTAATGAAGCTCAATTAATTATTTATGAAGACGAAAACATGGCCTTACCTACACAGCCATCTGACAAATATACAGACCCTAAAGACTTCCATAAATACGACAGAATATATGCTTACGACATAAAAAACAACACCCCTTTAATTGATTACACTATTGATCCTTCTACAAATTCTATTAGTCCATTTAATTCCAAATTTATTCATTTAGGGCAAAGAGATACCGATGAAAATGGAATCTCCAAATACAAAATACGAATTACCGAGCATCTCAATAATATTTTACTTAAAGATTCTACAAACACAAAAATAGGGTTGGTACTATCTACCAATGTTAATTATATTTCAAACGCACCCATTTTAAGAAGCAATGACATTGTAACCGGAGTTCCAGCGGCCTCCGTTATTACCCCAAGAGGCACGGTGCTCTATGGCAGCCATGAAAGTGTCCCTGTAGAAAAGAGAATGAGGTTGGATTTATATTTTACAGAAAGCAATACTAACGATTAAACTAATTTGTGGTTTTTTTTAAAAATACCATTTGGTTTTACAATTAGAATGACATTCATCGTATAAAGTAGAGACTTTATATAATATTTGTCATTATTTATTATTTATTTTTCATATTTGTCCCCGCTATTAATAACCCAATCAAAATTAATTACTTATGTGTGGAATTGTAGGATATATTGGACCAAGAGAAGCTTACCCAATTATTATAGAAGGATTAAAAAGACTTGAATACCGAGGATACGATAGTGCAGGTATTGCATTATTTGATGGATCTGAACTTAAGGTTTGTAAAACCAAAGGCAAAGTTGTAGACCTTGAAGCTAAGTTATATAAAGAGATTTCAAGTAACGGATCTATTGGTATTGGTCATACAAGATGGGCCACCCATGGGGTTCCCAATGATGTAAACTCACATCCACATTATTCCAATTCAGGAAATTTAGTCATCATTCACAACGGTATCATTGAAAACTATGATGCCCTTCGTAAAGAATTAATCAAAAGAGGCTACGTTTTTAAATCTGATACTGATACTGAAGTATTGGTTAACCTTATTGAAGAGGTAAAAAAACAAGAAGATGTAAAACTGGGCAAAGCTGTTCAAATAGCCTTAAACCAGGTTGTTGGCGCCTACGCTATTGCTGTTTTTGATAAAACACAACCAAATGAAATTGTTATTGCTCGATTAGGTAGCCCATTGGCCATTGGTGTTGGTAAAGACGAATTTTTTATAGCCAGTGATGCCTCTCCTTTTTTAGAATACACAAAAAATGCCATTTATTTAGAAGATGAAGAAATGGCTATCATCCGATTAAATAAAGACATCAAAATCAGAAAAATAAAAGATGACTCCTTAGTTGATCCATACGTTCAAGCCCTTAAAATGAATCTGGATCAAATAGAAAAAGGTGGCTTTGAACATTTTATGCTTAAAGAAATTTATGAGCAACCCAGAGCCATTACAGATACCTATCGCGGAAGATTAAACAGGGAAGAAGCCATTATAAAAATGTCTAGTGTTGAAGACAACATGAAAAAGTTCCTGGCTGCCGATAGAATTATTATTGTAGCATGTGGTACTTCTTGGCATGCCGGTTTAGTGGCAGAATATATTTTTGAAGACTTAGCAAGAATTCCTGTTGAAGTAGAATATGCCTCCGAATTTAGATATAGAAACCCCATTATTACAGAAAAAGATGTGGTGATCGCCATTTCACAATCTGGTGAAACGGCCGATACTTTAGCAGCCATTAAATTAGCAAAATCAAAAGGAGCCTTTGTTTTTGGCGTTTGTAATGTTGTTGGTTCATCCATAGCACGAGAAACCCATGCCGGTGCATACACACATGCTGGCCCAGAAATTGGTGTAGCATCAACCAAGGCTTTTACAACTCAAATTACCGTTTTATCATTAATTGCGTTACGTTTGGCCAGAGCCAAAGGCACCATTTCAAGTTCAGATTTTCGTCAACATTTGCTTGAATTTGAAATGATTCCTAAAAAAGTAGAAAAAGCTTTAGAAGCCGATGAACACATTAAAAAAATTGCAAACATCTATAAAGACGTTCACAACTTTTTATATTTAGGCAGAGGTTATAATTTTCCAGTAGCCCTTGAAGGCGCTTTAAAACTTAAAGAAATATCTTATATACATGCCGAAGGCTATCCAGCTGCCGAAATGAAACATGGCCCCATTGCGTTAATTGATGAGAACATGCCAATTGTTGTTATTGCAACAAAAAAAGGTCACTATGAAAAAGTAGTGAGTAACATTCAAGAAATTAAGTCAAGAAAAGGTAAAATCATTGGTATTGTTACCGAAGGTGATGTTGACGTGAGAGCATTAGCAGACCATGTTATTGAAGTTCCAGAAACTTTAGAGTTTCTATCGCCTTTATTAACGACCATTCCGTTACAGCTATTATCGTATCATATAGCTGTATTATTAGGAAAGAACGTCGACCAACCTAGAAATTTAGCAAAATCAGTTACGGTGGAATAGCTTTTAGGTAAGTTTTGTATCAACTTTTACTAAATAATTTCATTTCAATTTGCAAAAATCACAAAAAAACTACCTATTTTTACTTATAATGTAATTAAATATTGGGTTTTTTGACATAATATCTTATGCGTGCATAAGTTTTTTGTCATTTATGCAAAACATACCTATAATATTTTTTATATTGGCAATCTAAAAAATAAACTAATTCTTGTAAATGAAAACAATTCTCCCCTTTTTATTGTTATTGTTTTGTGGGTTTTCTTACTCACAAACCACTATTTCCGGATCTGTTGTTGATGATAGCAATCAACCAATACCAGGAGCCAACATTATTGTGTTAGGTACTTCAACAGGAACTGTTACAGATTTTGATGGTAATTTTACCCTCAAAGCTAATTTAAATCCTCCTTTTGCTCTGCAGGCAAGCAGTGTGGGTTTTCAAACGGTAACAGAGCAAATCACTACTAATAACCAAACCGTTAATTTTGTTCTCACAGAAGGAACCTCATTGGATGAAGTTGTTGTTTCGGCATCCAGAACACCCGAACGTATTTTTGAATCGCCTGTAACTGTTGAACGTATCGGTCTGAAAGAAATTAAAAGCACCGCCTCTGTTGATTTTTACGATGGCCTAGAAAATCTTAAAGGTGTAGACGTAAACACCAACAGTTTAACCTTTAAATCTGTTAACACGCGTGGTTTTGCAACCTTTGCAAACAACCGTTTTATGCAATTGGTAGATGGTATGGACAATTCAACACCAGCCTTGAACTTCCCTATAGGAAATTTAGTTGGTATGATTGAAACAGACGTTCAAAGCGTAGAGCTATTACCAGGTGCATCATCCGCTCTATACGGAGCCAATGCTTTTAACGGAATACTCTTTATGCGAAGCAAAAACCCTTTTGAGCACCAAGGCATTAGTGCTTTCTACAAACAGGGAATTACTTCCCAAAAAGCTGCTGGCGATAATGAATATACTGATTTTGGTGTGAGAATGGCACATAAATTTAGCAATAAATTTGCCGCCAAAATTAATTTTGGGTATTTAAAAGGAACCGATTGGGCTGCTACTAACGAAGCTGACAAAACAAATATTGGAGGTAGTCGTGCAAACATAGACTATGATGGCATTAACGTTTATGGAGATGAAGTCTCTACAAATCTTAAAGTTGTTAAAGAAAGTGAAACATTTTTAGCTCAACTAGCAGCAGCAGGAGGAAGTCCAGCAGCAGTAAGTTTAGTCCCTGACGTTGTAGTCTCTAGAACTGGTTATAACGAACAAGACTTAACAAATTATAATGCAGAGAGCATTAAAGCAGACTGGGGCTTATATTATAGGCCTTTTGAAAACGACTTCGAAATTCAATATGTTGGAAAGGTTGGCACAGGAACAACCATATACCAAGGAACCAACAGATACACCATTGATGGCTTTTTTCAACAACAACACAAATTAGAAATAAAAAATGATAATTTCTTTTTAAGAGGTTATGTTGTAGCTGATAAAGCTGGAGATTCTTATGACATGGTATTTACAGGAGTGAATATTAACCGAGCCTGGAAAGATGACAATACTTGGTTTGGACAATATACTGGCGCTTATATCACTGCGACACTCAGTGGAGCAACCGATGAGCAAGCACATGCCGCAGGAAGAGCTACAGCAGACACTGGTCGTTATTTACCTGGTTCTCCTGAGTTTATATCAGCTTTTAATAGAAGTATAAACGACCCCGATTTAACAACAGGTTCCAAATTTCAGGATGCATCAAAATATTATCATGCCGATGCTAATTATAATTTGAGTCATTTAATCGATTTTGCCGAAATTCAGGTAGGAGGATCTTTCAGAAAATACAGTCTAAATTCTTCAGGAACTATATACACAGATTTAGAAGGGCCTATTGACTATTCAGAATTTGGAATGTATACTCAAATTCAAAAAAGTTTTGAATTAAGTGAATCTTTAGAATTAAAACTTACAGGTTCTGTGCGTTATGATAAATCTGAATTTTTTGATGGTTTTGTATCACCGAGAATATCTGCGGGTTTAACAGTAAACAAAAATCATAATATTAGAGCTTCTGTACAAACTGGCTTTAGAAACCCAACCACTCAAGATCTTTTTATTGGTCTAGATGCTGGTAGAGCCGTTTTAGTTGGATCTGCACCAGAAAATTTAGACAGATGGTCTAGAACTTATACTGTAGGTGATTCGAGATCAGCGTTTGATTTAAGTCAGGCTTCACAATCTCTAGGACAGCCAACATCAATAACCCGTACAGGAGCTGAAGCATATAATAATTCTTATACCGCAAGCTCAGCACTAGCCTTAGCTGCTACAGGAGACCCTTCAGTTTTAGAAATTGCAAACCCAAGCCTAATAAAACCAGAACAAGTAACTTCTGCCGAGGTAGGTTATAGAGGTAAGTTTAGCCACTTAATTGTAGATTTTAGTGCTTATTATAATAGTTACCAAGATTTTATTTCTCAAGAAGTTGTTGTTTCTCCATTATATGGAACTGTTGGCGATAATTCATTATCTGTTTTAGCATTAGCAAATGGAGATACTCAAACATTTAGTACATATACTAACTCAGAAGCTAATGTAAACTCTTATGGGGCTTCCATTGGTTTGTCTACTAAAATATTAAAAGATTTTGACTTAAGCGCTAATTACACTTACGCAAAACTGGATTTTGATAATGACAGATTTCCTGATTTTGCAACAAATTTTAACACTCCAGAACATAAATTTAAAGCCTCTTTTGGAAACGAAAATTTGTTCGATAATTTTGGTTTTAACGTCTCTTACAGATTTAGCGATGACTACTTTTGGGAAGCAACTTTTGGAAATGGAGTCGTGCCTGAAATACACACCGTTGATGCACAAATTAATCTTAGAGTTCCTAGTTTAAAATCTACTTTTAAAGCAGGAGGAACAAATCTTACCGGCAAAGAATACTTTACAGCGTTTGGAACAGGGTTTATAGGATCTATGTACTATGTATCTTGGACAATAAATAATTTATAAGATGAAAACAATGAAAACAAAATATTTCTTCTGGTTCCTATTCGTAATATTTATAGGATTTACAGCATGTAACGATATTGAAGATGTTTTAGCAGATAATAATATTGAAACCACAGAGCTCTTACCCGAATTAACCTCTGGCACAGCCGATTTTACTAAATATGTGGCTATTGGTGCCTCTTTTACAGCAGGCTATACAGACAATGCCCTATTTGTGGCTAGCCAAGAAAATTCTTTTCCAAACATTATGGCCAAAGAATTTGCAAAAATTGGTAGTGGTTCATTTAACCAGCCATTAACGAATGATAATTTTGGTGGCTTAGCCGTTGGCGGCACACGAATTGCAGATCCAAGACTTGTTTTTGGAGGGGCAGGACCAGTGCCCTTAGAAAGCCTTGTTGGCCCTGTTACCGTAACCACAGATATTGCTCTTAACAACCCTACAGGACCTTTTAATAATTTAGGGGTTCCTGGCGCCAAAAGCTTTCACTTAATTGCTCCCGGATTTGGTAATTTGGCCAATTTCCCTGCGGCAGCAAATCCTTACGCTGTACGTTTAACCGGGAACTCTCCAAATGCCTCTGTGTTAGAATTAGCCATGGCACAAAGCCCAACATTTTTTACACTTTCTGAAGTGGGTGGCAATGATGTTTTAGGGTATGCCACGTCTGGTGGTGATGGTTCAAACCCTATTACGGATACAGCAACTTTTGATTTTGCTTTTAACACCTTAGTAACCACCTTAACTTCTGGAGGTGCCAAAGGTGTTGTTACCAATGTACCATACATTACAGATTTACCACATTTTACAACGGTTCCTTACAATCCATTAAGCCCAAATAATCCAAGTTTTGGTCCTTTAATTCCCACTTTAAATGGGGTGTTTGGACAATTAAATCAGGTGTTTGCTTTTTTACAAGTTCCTGAAAGATCTGTAGTTTTTTCAACAACTGAAGCAAGTCCAGTGGTCATTAAAGACGAAACATTAACCAATCTATCTGCTCAAATTGCAGGTGTTTTAAATGCAAGTCCTACCTTTCCCGCTTTTGTGCAAAGTTTTGGTTTACCAGCACAAGCAGCACCACTTGTGGCCAATTTATTCGGAACTATTTATGGTCAAACACGACAAGCTACCGAAGACGATTTATTGGTTTTACCTAGTAGCTCAGTAATTGGCACCGTAAACACAACAACGTTTGCCTTTTTATTAAGCCAAGGCTTACCCCAAGCTTTAGCTGGTCAGTTTTCGGTTGAAGGTGTTACAAATCCTTTAGAAGATAAATGGGTGTTATTGCCAAGTGAACAATTAGAGATTAAAACAGCAACCGATGCTTATAACACAACCATTGAAAGCGTGGCTAACTCCAATGCCAATGTTGCTTTAGTTGATTTAAATAGCATTCTTGATGAGGCTTCTACAACAGGCATCTCCTATAATAATTTTACACTTAATACCAACTTAGTAACTGGTGGTGCCGTTAGTTTAGACGGTATTCATTTAACCGCAAGAGGCTATGCGTTTATGGCCAATAAATTTTTAGAAGCCATTGATGCTGCTTTTGGCTCAAATTTTAAAGAATCAGGAAATGTAGCTAATATTGGTGATTACCCAACTAATTACCCTCGTGTTATTCCATAATTTCAAATAAAAATACCGTTACTAAACGCCTTTAAGTCAAAGGCGTTTTTTTATGGTTAAAAAAGAAAAAAACCACTTTTATTTTAAATTAAAACATCTATCTTTGCACGCGAAAACATCATGCGTTTTCATACAATTAAATCGCATAATATTAAACATATAAGCAATGGCTAAAGTTACAGGTAAGGTTGCACAAATCGTAGGTCCGGTTATCGATGTTGAATTCGGAGCTGGTTCAGAACTTCCAAAAATTTATGATTCATTAGAAATTAAAAGACCTGATGGCTCTTTACTAGTATTAGAAGTACAATCCCACATTGGTGAAGATACCGTGCGTACGATTGCCATGGATTCGTCTGATGGTTTAAGTAGAGGAACTGAAGTTACAGCAACTGGAGCGCCTATTCAAATGCCTATTGGTGAAGATGTTTATGGCCGTTTATTTAACGTTATTGGAGATGCTATTGATGGTCTTGGTAATTTACCTAAAGCAGGAAATGCTGGGCTACCCATTCACCGTCAAGCTCCTAAATTTGAAGATTTATCAACCTCAACGGAAGTTTTATTTACCGGTATTAAAGTTATTGATCTAATTGAACCTTACGCTAAAGGTGGGAAAATTGGTTTATTTGGTGGTGCCGGTGTTGGTAAAACCGTATTGATTCAGGAGTTAATTAACAACATTGCTAAAGGTCATGGTGGTCTTTCAGTATTTGCAGGGGTTGGAGAAAGAACAAGAGAAGGAAATGACCTTTTAAGAGAAATGCTTGAATCTGGCATTATTAAATATGGTAAAGACTTCATGCACTCTATGGAAGAAGGCGGATGGGATTTATCCAAAGTAGATAAAGCTGGCATGAAAGAATCAAAAGCAACCTTTGTTTTTGGACAGATGAACGAACCTCCAGGAGCTCGTGCTCGTGTAGCGCTTTCTGGTTTAACGATTGCTGAATATTTCCGTGATGGTGCTGGTGAAGGTCAAGGAAAAGACGTGCTTTTCTTTGTAGATAACATTTTCCGTTTTACACAAGCGGGTTCTGAGGTGTCTGCGTTATTGGGTCGTATGCCATCTGCAGTAGGTTACCAACCAACCTTAGCAACCGAAATGGGTGCGATGCAAGAGCGTATTACTTCAACTAAAAGAGGATCAATTACCTCTGTACAAGCGGTTTACGTGCCCGCAGATGATTTAACAGATCCTGCACCTGCTACTACTTTCGCCCACTTAGATGCTACCACGGTATTATCTCGTAAAATTGCTGAGTTAGGTATTTATCCTGCGGTAGACCCTTTAGATTCTACATCACGTATTTTAACCGCTGATATTTTAGGTAACGAGCATTACGCTTGTGCGCAACGTGTAAAAGAGTTATTACAAAAATACAAACAACTTCAAGATATTATTGCTATTCTTGGTATGGAAGAACTTTCTGAAGAAGATAAATTAGCCGTTTCAAGAGCAAGACGTGTTCAACGTTTCTTATCTCAACCTTTCCATGTTGCAGAACAATTTACTGGGATTCCTGGAGTTTTGGTTGATATTAAAGAAACCATTAAAGGGTTTAATATGATTATGGATGGTGAATTAGATCACTTACCAGAAGCTGCCTTTAACCTTAAAGGAACTATTGAAGAAGCTATTGAAGCTGGAGAAAAAATGTTGACTGAAGTGTAATTCAATTGACAAATTATCAATTATAAAAAAGATGTACTTAGAAATTGTATCACCAGAAGCAACCTTATTTAGTGGAGAAGTAGACTCTATTGCAGTTCCAGGGGTTAATGGAGTCTTTGAAATGCTTAAAGATCACGCTCCCATTGTATCCTTACTTAAAGAAGGATTTGTAAAGATTTCTGGAAATATAACTTTAAAAGAAGACGTTCAAGATAAATTTTCTAAAGGTGAAAAAAACACCACGTTATTGAAAATAAATTCAGGAACTATAGAAATGAAAGGCAATAAAGTTATTGTATTGGCCGATTAAACACACATATCTACAAAATACATTAAAAGCTTCAAGTAATCCTTGAGGCTTTTTTTATTATATCCTTTTGGTCTTTATAAAAAACAATGGAACCATTTACTTTCACAAAAAATGTTTTTACACAATTTTTTTCCAATTCTTAATTAAGAGAATACTACATACAACGGTTAAAGTACTGAGCCCAATAGCCTCCATTGTTTTTCCATAGATAAAATAGCCTGTAGCGAATAAAAA
>Ga0210044_10000075_pt1 | contig 137791 bp, 166 predicted proteins | sample CryGey13umfilter_2_FD_183959 | JGI IMG/M metagenome (GOLD analysis project Ga0210044, IMG submission 183959) | Groundwater microbial communities from aquifer in Utah, USA - Crystal Geyser 4/9/14 3 um filter (SPAdes) (version 2) | ecosystem: Environmental > Aquatic > Deep subsurface >... | reverse complement strand
AGAATCAACTTGATGACTAGTGAATAAATTAGTATTCATAAGATTATGCCAAATAACATTTTCTTCCAAATGAAGATTATTAAACATAACCCAAGTTTTACGATAAAATTCAGACCATAAGGAAACACAAGAATTAATGTCTAATTCTTGTGTTAAATCTAATTTCAATCTAGTTTCTATCGTATTAACCATATGATTTAGACTAACAATTAATGAAAATTTGTCAAATTTTTCAACAAGATTTCAGATGGGCTTGCTGTATTTATAGTCTTTTATTTTGTTACTGAATTTTAAAAAAACATAAATTATTTAAACTAACTCTTGATTTTTTAAAAAATTAAAGATAAATTATGTCTTAAAGTGAGAATTATGAACAAATTTAAATTTCCCCCACGTATTGATTTTGATCACATTCTTAGAACTCGTGTCTCGGACTATCTTAAAGAACATAATATAAAAGAAACTGGCAATAAAATTATGCAAGCCAAAGGCTTATCTATTTTTATAGGAATGCTTGCAATATATTATGGTTTAGTTTTTCAAACAGAATCCATACTAATGGGATTTGTTATGACATTCTTATTGGTCCAAGCTCAAATTCTTATTGCATTTAATGTTATGCATGATGGTGGTCATGGTTCTTTCTCTAGCAAAAAATGGTTAAATGAACTAGCTTCTTTAAGTTTGGAATTTTTAGGTGCAAGCAGTTCTTTATGGAAACAAAAACACAATAACTTACATCATACATATACAAATATTGATGGTAAAGATGATGATTTAGATATTAATGGTATGATTAGATTATCTCCAAGACAAGAAAAAAAACCATGGCATAATTATCAACATTTTTATGCACCATTTTTATATGGATTTTTATCTCTTTATATGCTTTTTTATAGTGATTTTAAGAAAATGATTACTAAGAAAATTGGAGATACACCATTAAGACCTATTGGCAAAACTCAATTAAGTTTGTTTGTTATTAGTAAAGTATTTTATATTATATATGCTCTTGTTATACCTATGTTTTTCCATAACCCACTAGTAGTTATTGGATATTTTTTATTTTCTCATTTTATTTTTGGATTAACATTATCCATTGTTTTTCAATTAGCACACACTGTTAGAGAAACTACTTTCCCTACACCTGATGTAAATGGAACATTACCATACAGTTGGGTTGAACACCAATTACACACGACAAGTAATTTTGCACAAAAAAATTGGTTTGTTACCTTTTATTGTGGTGGTTTAAACTATCAGGTAGAACACCATCTATTCCACAAGATAAGTCATGTCCATTATCCAAGAATAAGTAAAATTGTTAAAGAAACATGTGAAGAATTTGGTAAACCTTATAATGTTAATCCATCATTTTGGTTTGCATTAAAGTCTCATTTTAGCTTTTTAAAATTAATGGGACAATCTACCTAAAAACACGAATTAAGTTATACTGCCAAAATATTAAAAGTAGTATAACTTTTATTTATATTTTATTCACTTTTCTTTTTGTGTTCTTTATTTCACTTGTCTCACTTAATACAATAAATGATAATTTCTTGTGTCTTTCACAGACCCTTACATCATTAATTCTAGCTGACTTACACTTATCTAATTCATTTAATATTTCTACTCTGTTAAAATGCTTACATATTACAGATAACATTTTCCCACCCTTTTTAAACTGTTCTCTTAGTTTATTATATATTTCTCCAGGTATTGTTTTTTTCATATTTTATTACACATTTTATTAAAAATATTGTTTCCTTCAGATATTAATAAGTCTTTTAATTGTTCCATATTTTTACACCTGAAAGCACTAGCTTGAGCATGACCACCACCATCAAATTTTTTAGCTATATCATTAACCTTAATTGGAGCAATAGATCGCAAACTACAATTAACTACATTAGTTTCCTCATTAATATTATATACTAATCCAAAACCTTTGCCATCAGTTAATTTTGCTAGCTGATTTCCTAAATCAGATGTATATTTTTTAGGTGCCTTGACTAAATATCCATCAATATTATTTATTCTAATTGCTTTGCTTAATTGCACATAAGACATTACTTCTTGCATATATATAGAATGTATTGGCTCTCCTATTTTTACAAATTCTTCACAAACAGAATTGTCAAAAATTAAATTATCCCAAATATTATTTGGAATTTTACTTGGCTCACCAAAAGATTCCATTAATCCCGTATAAAAATATTTTGTAGTATTCCCAAATTCAAATTTCCAAATATCTCCATCCGAAACATATTTTATAGTTTTTGTTGGCTCTATATTGGGATACAAATAATTCCATGTCAGCATTGAACCAGAAAATTCATTTGTTTTAGCAAAATGAATTTCTAATTTTAATTTTTCACCATTTGCCATTCTTTTTTCAAATGGCTCAACATATTGTATACTCGTCTCATGATGATCTAAAATTACCACTTTATTATGTTGGTCTAATAATTTAGAAATAAATTCACTTTTTAAACAAAAATCAGCAACATAAACTTCCGAATTATAAAAAGAAAAAATTAAATCAATATAATTTTGGGCATCTTTATCTTTTGTAATTTCTAAATTAGCATGGTCTAATTCTAAATATGTAGCATTATTTCCAAATTTACTTCTAAATATAGCTTTACAACAACAGCCATCAACACAATTTTTATGGGTAATAATTAAAGGATTCATTATTTTTAATAGTTAGTTATACTTATATTATGTCAAAAAATAAAAATGTGTCAAAATTATTTTTTGACATAATATCAACTGATTTAGAAAAATATTAATTGATATTCAATTAATTTATAATAAAACAATGAAATTAAAAACAAAAGAAGAAATAAAAAGTTGGTGGTAATTTTTATTGTGAAAAGAATAAATTAAATACATTAATACATATCCCAAATAACTTTAATAACAGAATACAGTTATGAGATAATCCATTATTTGGAAAGCATCAACATATAACAAACTATAAATAACTAATTGTGGCAATGGAATTATATAGATTAGAAGATAAGTTAAAGAATAATCTACCCTTTACTAACCAAACAGTTAATAAAGTTAAAATTTAATTAATAGCATTTGCCTAAATAATAACTTTAATGGTAGAATCACAAAATATTATTTAAAGTTATTATGAAATTTACAGAAGAAGAATTTTACAATCATACTCCAATGATGCAAGCCTTTTTAAAGGTTAAACAAGAATATCCCAATAATCTTGTTTTTTATCGTATGGGTGATTTCTATGAATTATTTTTTGAAGATGCAGTAATTGCATCTAAAGCATTAGGTATAACTTTAACTAAAAGAGGCACATCTTGTGGAGAACCAATCCAAATGGCTGGAGTTCCATTTCATGCCGTAGACACCTATTTAAATAAAGCAGTTAAAAAAGGCTATTCAGTTGTCATTTGTGAACAGGTTGGAGAACCTGGTGGTGGAAAGATCATGGAACGTAAAGTGTCTAGAATTATTACCCCAGGAACAATTATTGATAGTGGATTACTAGAAGATAAAGAAATAAAATACTTAGCTTCTGTATTTAAAAGAGGAACAAAAGTAGATATTGCATGGATTAATTTTTCTTCTGGTGAAATATGGTGTAATCAAATTGATTTTACCTCAGTAAAAGATGAACTATTAAAAATAAACCCTTCTGAAATATTGGTTTCTGACAAACAAATTTCTTATTTCCCATTTCCTGATGGAATATCTATTACTGAAGTTCCGGATTGGGAATACGATGCTATTTTAGCACAAAAAAATATGGTTCACTTATTTGGAGAACAATACTTACATCGCTTTGGTTTACAGGAAAATAATATCTCATGTGTTATCTCTAGCCTTTTAAATTATTTAAAAGAAACACAATGTACTGAAATTAATCACATTCAAAATATAAAATGGATGCAAAATGATGAATTTATTCAACTTGATAACAATACAAAAAAACACTTAGAATTAATTTCAAGCTCTAATGATAAAACATTATGGAGTATAATTGATATATGTGCAACACCAATGGGGTCTAGAAAACTTAAAGAATGGATTTCTCAACCCATTAGAAATAATGTAACCATTAACTCTAGATTAGATCGTGTTGAGTTTTTAAAAAATGAATCCAAACCATATTTAGGATGGCAGAACATAGCTAAAGATTGGTGCGATATAGAACGGATTAGCACAAGAATTTCATTAAAAACAGTTAGACCAAGAGAATTATTGTCTCTAAGAGACACATTGAGAACTATGCCAAAACTTGTTTCTTGGAGTGAAAACTTACCTGCTCAATTAAAAGGATTTTTTTCTCATGCTATACCTAGTGACTCTATTAGTAAAATATTAGAAAAATATCTTTTAGATGAACCTTCTGCATGGATTCGTGATGGTAATGTAATTGCTAACGGAGTAGATTCAGAACTTGATGAATGCAGAGAACTTCAAAAAGGACACAATACATTTTTAAAAGAATTTGAATCTAAGGAAAAATTAAAATTTAACATTCCTAATCTTAAAGTTGAATATAATAGTGCTCAAGGTTTCTTTATCTCTATTTCAAATTCTCATTTAGATAAAGTTCCAGAAAATTATAAAAGACGACAAACACTGAAGAATTGTGAAAGATTTACTACTGAAGAATTGAAGATTTATGAAGAAAAAGCATTATCTGCCAATGACAGAGCACTTACTAGAGAAAAGTTTTTATACACTCAACTATTACAAAATCTTCAACTCTATGTTCCTATTTTGCAAAAACAAGCAAAAATTTTAGCAGAGTGGGATATTCTATCTTCTTTTGCTCAAATTGCTTATGAAAATAATTATTCAAGACCAACATTTAATAGTAATAAAACTCTTACAATGATTGATGGTCGGCATCCAGTTATTGAACAATTACAAAGCAACTTTGTTCCAAACACTATTATTTTAAGTCATGAACTAAACTTAGCTATTATTACAGGCCCCAATATGGGTGGCAAATCTACAATAATGAGACAATTAGCATTATTGACGATTATGAGTCATATTGGTTCTTTTGTTCCTGCTAAAGAATTTAATTCTCCAGATATAGATGCTATTTATACTAGAATTGGTGCAAATGATGATATAGCACATGGAAGGTCCACATTTATGGTAGAAATGACTGAATCTGCTTATATTATTAATAATGCTACTGAAAATAGTCTTGTTCTTTTAGATGAACTAGGTAGAGGAACGGCTACATATGATGGACTATCCTTAGCTTGGAGTATTTCTCAATATTTAGGAAATAGAAAAAAATCTTATACTTTGTTTGCAACACATTATTTAGAAATGACAGATTTGCCTAATATTTATGATAATATGAAAAATTATCATGTTTCTGCTGTAGACCAAGGTGATACTATTATTTTTACTCACCTATTAGAAGAAGGTGCCGCCAACAAAAGCTATGGTCTTCATGTTGCTGAATTAGCAGGAATTAATATTGAAATATTAGCCAATGCAAAATCTAAACTTAAAGAATTAGAATTATCTAAAGAAAATCCTTTGCCTTTTAAATCAAATTCTAATTTTGAAAATGAGTTAAGTAATCTTGATATTTTAAATATGACTCCAATTCAAGCTATTGAATGGCTAAATCAAAAACAAAAACAATTTAAAAAATAATAATTGTTTTTGTCAATACTAATTACAACTCACTATACTTCCATATAGAATTTATCTTCAACATTACTTGGAGATAACCTTCTCATTGTCCATGCCTTTTTATATAACATTCCATCTTTTACTGTATATTCTGTTCCCAAATAGTCTTTAACTATTTCTATAGTTTTTTCTAATAATTCTTGTTCTGTTACTTCATCTGTATATTTTTTAATTTTAAAAAGTGACATGAATTTCTTTTTATCTTTTTCTGACATAGTTTCAAATTCTTTTTTAACATTAAATTTTATAACATTTTTATATTTCTCAATAGAACTATCCCAATTATCTTTTTGGTCTTGTGTTAAATATTTTTGTGAATAAACTTATGTTTTTCTTATAATATTGTGATATACTTTTAAATTACTTTATATATTTAATATGAAGGTCATCCACTTTTGTGATGATTAAATTAACTGGGCCACAATATGAACTTTGATAATCTATACGATACAAAATGTGTATACAAAATTCAAAATAAAGATATTCCTGTCTTGAAATCTTATTTCACTAAAAAAAGTGGTTGGGTTTATATTGCTACATCTAAAAACAATAGTTCTCTTAAAATTGGTAGAACGGGTAAGAATCCAATGGAAAGAGCTAAAACATTATCCTCTGCTGGAGTTCTTCATGATTTTGATATTATTTTTTCCCTTAAAGTTTTTAATCAATTTTGGGTTGAAAAAACAATTCATCAAAAACTTAAAAAATTTAGAATTACTTCTAATAAAGAATTTTTTAGTATCTCTGAATCTCTAGCAATTGAAACTTTTCATAATTCATATAATGAGGAAAATAACTTACTAAAAAGATTTTTCAATATTGATATACTAAGAGATGATATTGAATTAATTGAATATTCTTTAATAAAATAATTTTATTTAAAAAATTTATTTTTAATCTTTTCTTTAATTGACTTAAAACTATAATCTTCACTTAAGTCTTTATGCACAGAAATACCTTTCATTTTTAATAATTCATTTAAAAAAAGTAAATCTGGCAAGTCTTTTTCTCTACCTGTTTGTTTTGTGTACCATAGACCTTCAGGAGTAATAGTTTTAACTTTTATTCCATTTAGTTCTTTTTCTTCTGCATATTGTGATAAGTTTGCATAATTATATTTACCACCACCACCACACTTAAAAAGTAAATCAACAGTGAACTCATCTGCAACCCTTATTGTTTCATCTTCTTCAAACCATTCATCTTTAATTTTGTCTGAAGCTTTTTCTGGCAAATTACTTAATGCTTTTTTAACCTTTTTTCCAGTTTCGTAACCCAATGGTAATACAATATCTATATCTTGTGTTGTTCTTTGATTCCCTTGCAACATCATAGCATATCCACCTATTAACAAATAAGGAACATTATGTTTATTTAATAATTCAATTACTAATGCCACATCGGTTAATGTTGCCGGTCTATTTTCCTCTCCATCAACAATATAATCATCATTTTGTTCCATAACTTACCTTTTCATTGCCGTCTTCATTATGTAAAATTTAACTTGCTTATCAGCATCTTCTTGATTTTTAAATCTATAAACACCCTTTGGTATACCAGGGCAACCACCTGGTAATTTTGCTTGCATTTTATGAAAATCATCATTGAACTTAAAATTTGCTATAATTTTTTCTTGTTCAGTTAATTCTTCATATTTTTCTTTCCCTGCAATTCTTTTAATTTCTGAATCTTTCATTTTGATGCCTAATAATTTATTATTTATTGATTATATTATTAAAACAAACATTAATCAAGTTCTTCATTTTTTGCATTTCACAAGTTAATATGACATAATATTATTATCTTAATTAAATATATATAATAATCATGGAACGCTACAAATATTCTCGCACATTTCATTTGCCATTTTCCCTTGGCATTCAATCAGATGATAAAATTATTCAATCTTTAGAATCATTTATAGGTAAGGAAATTGTTGCTTTATTAAAAATGGATGGAGAAAACACATCTCTTTATTCTGATGACTATATGCATGCTAAATCAATTGATAGCCCTAGCAATTGGACTCGTGATTTGGCAAAAACAATTCACTCGACAATTAGGTATGACATTCCAGAAGGTTATCGCTTATGTTGTGAAAATGTTTATGCAAAACACTCTATTTTTTATCCAGATAATTATTTAGAGGGATATTTATATCTCCTTTCCATTTGGAACGAAAAGAATGAAGCTCTTTCATGGGATGAAACATTAATTTATGCTGAACTTTTAGATTTACCAACACCTAAAGAACTTTATCGTGGAGTATTTGATGAGGCAAAACTACTAGCTCTATCTAAACAATTAGATACATCTATTGAAGAGGGGTTTGTTATCCGAACTGTTGATGGATTCCACTATGACAACTTTAGTGAACATGTTGCAAAGTATGTAAGAGCAGGACATGTTCAAACTGATGAACATTGGTTAAAGAATTCTATTCCTAATGGTATTCCAAAACAACCATGTAAACCAGCATTTTTAAGTCAAAAACCTAAAAAAATCAAACCTTAAATATTGTAACAAGTTATCTTATTCGTTAAAGTATTAAGTGGATTTATTTTTAATGTATTCTTTGAGTATTTATATTTTGACTTGAATTAGTTCCAATAGCATCTCGTATTTTATTAATATTATTTAATACTATACTCTTCATATCAACCCCAATTTTTACAACCATATCTTTCCAAGTTGGGTTTAGATTATTAACATCTTGTGCAAAACTAAACCCATATTTTCTACTGCTTTCTTCAATTACATTTTTAACATCACTATTCACAGTCCCTTCTATTCTTTCCTTTTTAGATGTTGCAAAATTCCATATCCTTTTAAAATATGCCAATTCTTCATTACTTGGTGTTTCTGGTTTCATATTAAAATACTCTGTATCCATTTCTGCTTGTAATAATGTTACTATTGGCTTTCTAGTATCTAAACTTCTATCTAATCCCCTAAGAACACTGTTTAAACAGTTTCCAGATTCATTTGTATACAGATTCAAATAATTGGCCATTATCTTTTGGTCTTCTGGATTCTTTATTTTTATTTTTTCAATTAATTCTGGTGTTATATTTCTAATACTATCTATTGATTTGAAAAATTTTCCATCTGCATTTAGTTTTAATCCACCAACATCTTCCATTAAAGAAATTGTTTTTAAAATACCCTTTTGATTTTCAGATATATTCCCTAACAATATAGCTGACCTAGCTGCCGGATTATTAATTAAAGACACTTCATGAATATCATCTTTTGTTAATTTATTTAATTTCTTAACTTGTGATTTCGTTAAATTTAAATCAATAGCCATATTTGTAGGAACTTCCAAAGTTGGATTTTTTAATTTATCAACCACAAAAGAGCACAAAACTATATATTCATTGTTTTGTTTGTCTCTTATATCATAAGGATTTGTTCTAATTAATTTACCTAAAATTCTTTGAGATAAAACACTATTAACATTTAATTCATCTATTTCTTTAATATTAACACCAGCAACATATTTTATTTTTTCTTTTTCATGCATCTTTTTTATTATTTTATGAGATTCTTGAAATGTTTTATAAAAAGCTAATATTGTTGCACCGATAACAATACTAGATATTAAGTTTGGACTATTCATAGCAAAATCAGCTATTTTTGTTCCTAGTTCACCTGTTTGAGAGATCCATGTTGTTGCTCCATCTAACCCAGCCTTTGTTGTGGTCGATACCACATTATATAAATTTGGTATAGCTAAAGAAGTTAGTGCCGCCCAACCAACTAAAATACTACTCTTCATATCTTTTGTTTCTTCTGCTATTTCCATACCTTTTAGCAATGCGAATGAACTTTTTTTATTTTGACTATCGCCATCTATAAATCCACTTATTGTTTTTTTATCAGCAAATAAAGAAAGTGATTTCTTTAATAGTTTGACATTTTCATTGTCCCCATCAAAGCCCCATTCAATACATTTTTTTAATACATCTTTAGGAAACTCTCCCTGACTATATGTTGGAGCCTTTAATAACTCACTAATAGAAGCAATTTCTTTAAAAACAGATAACTTACCACTCATACCATCTGAGTGTATTAATCCGTTATTATATTCATGAATTATTAATTCTTTATGTGAATTATTTTTTAATAGAAAAGCAAATAAATTTTGCTCTTTTTTACTCCAATCCAAAACACCAATAACATGATTTTCTTCTAGAAATTTTTTAGTTGAATCAAACTTCCAAACTCTGCCAACTTGAGATACATACTCTTCTTTTATTTTACTTATATCTCTATATTCTAAAACTGAAGCCAAATGTTGTGCTATATCTAATGTGCTTACCATAAATTATACCCCTTAACTATTATTAGTCTATATCAAAGGAACTATAAATCAAATTTTCATCATTATTTTTTAATGATAATAAAACAGAATTTAATATTAATAACAAACCTTCTTTTTTAATAATTAAAGTATCTTTGTCTTTATAATACTCTTTTATTTCCTCTATAGATTTACTTATCTCTTTTTGAACTACTACTTTTAATCCATTATCTCCCGGAATAACATCTAAAATTATAATCATATTTTCATTTTTTTCTAATTCATTTAGCAATTCAATTATTTCAGCAATAGATATTAATCCCAATATAATAGGTTCACTATAGTAATCAAAAATTGTGGTAATAGCATCATTTTTATTTTTTGCTATAATTACCTTATTTACTTCATTTATTCCAAATTTTAATGAGGCATAAAATACTTGTTCTAAATTCTGTTTTTGCATAATTAATTCTTTCATTTTTGAATTTTTATATTAATAAAATTATTAATTAATACAATATGTTGACTAACAGATTTATTCAAACTAAAATGCACACAACTAAAGGAACAATATGATTGCCTATATGCTTTTTAGCTTACCTATATATCTTTTTTATGCCAATGGACATGGATATGCATTTTTAAGTAGTGACATTTGGTTTGGATTTTTTATTGCTCTTATATTATCCTTTGGTTTTGAGTTTATTATTACCTGGATAAGAAAAATATCAACTAAAATTTACCTTAAATCTTCTAACATTACTCCACAAAATACAGTAATTTTCAGTAGAATTATTTTTATTGGTGTTTCAATTGTAATGTCGGTTGCTCTATTAGATATTTTTGTTAAATATTTACGTTAAATTTAAATAACATAGACTTTTTCTTTTAAGTCTGTAGATTTTGTTAAATATTCTACTATATCTAGATGAACACTTTCACATGCATTAACAAATCCTTCATTAGCAGGATGAAATTCATCATATTTTGTATTTTGATAATAATTTATTTTTGGCTCAATAAATTTATTATTTACGAGAGCATTAATGATTGAAATATCTCCATCTCTACACGCATTAGTAAATAGGAAATAGATTGATAGATCAATTCCTGAATATTTTTTTGCAAATGGCATAAGTACATCTATGCAATTAAAATGTTTGTCTTCAACTGCCCTAGATAACCCAAGAGATATAGACCTTAATGTTTCAGGAACATAGACACCTTTAATTTGATGTGGCTGATATAAAAATGAAAGATGGTTAACAATATATTCTAAACAATCAACACTTCCCCTTTTACACAATTCTAAATATCCACTACTTTTGTCATTGTGAACATTTAACATTGGCTTAGCACTTTTAAAAATTTTTTCAAAAAAACTTCTCTTTTCTGTTGTAAAAGGATATTCTTGACTAAGATTTTTAATTTTATCTAAATTCTGTTCAGAACAAGCAATCGTAAACTCTTTATTTAATTCTTCTTGATTCATTATATTTTATTCTATTTGATATATTATATGGATTTTAAAAACAAATTGTTTGTTTTTATTATATTTTAGTGTAAAATATAAACATACAAATATTAAAAATAGGACTAATTATGCCAACGTGTTATATGTTAATCGGAATCCCAGGAAGTGGTAAATCTACCTCTGTTAAACAGTTACAGGAAGAATTTCCTTCTTTTAAGGTTGCATCTAGCGATGAGTACATTGATAAAATTGCGAAACAAAAAGGTAAGACTTATGATGAAGTTCATTTTGAAGCAATTGATGATGCTACTAAATTTCTAAAATATCAAGTTAACTCATTTCTCAAAAACAAAGAAAACTTTATTTGGGATCAAACAAACATTGTTAAATCTTCACGAATCAAAAAATTAAAAAATCTTATTTCTAATAACTATAGTGTTATTGCTATTGTTATTGAACTTTCTCCAGAAGAACTTCAAACTAGGCTTAACAAACGAACTCAAGAAGGTGGTAAAACATTATCTGCTAAGATTATTCAATGTATGATTGAATCATATGAAAAACCAACATATGATGAAGGATTTGATAGTATTTTATTGATTGGTGATAATGGTGCTGCTATGGAAATCCCAAAAGAAAAGTATAAAGCAAAGTTCTAATTCTATTAATTTATTCTTTAGACCGTAGACATTCTACAATTTCTTTTTCATTAATACCAAAATGAGATTTTGCTTCTTCTGATGTGGTTGCAATATAACCACAGTGCCAACAATCCCATACTCCAGTAGCTTTTAACCATTTTCTAGCTAATAATGGATTATGGTCACACTCAAATGCCTGGTGACCTGAATCTTCACAAATCTCACAATTTCTACCGTTAGGTGCTAATTGTTTTTTTGCAAGCTGTAAATCTTTGATAGCCTCATCATAATCTTCAATTGTTGGCCAAGCATCAAACCAAATTCCTGTTGGTTGCCTATGACACACACCTAGTGGAACTTCAGCTATTTTTTATTGTTGTGACATTTAAATTTTCAACATTTTATTTATTTAATAACTTTTTAAACATATTAAAACATTCTTTTCTCTTAATATATAAAAATATAATTGCTCCACCAACCAAGGCAAGACTCACAATTACTGACATAAATTTCATCAAAACTACAATACCAACAACTAAAACTAATAAAATCCAAAATAATTGGTTATTCATAATATCTCCAAAGATTAACGTATCTAAAAACAAATATGGAGGGTATTACCCTCCATATTTTACTTATGGTATTTAAATCATTAAACCATATTTTTCACTTGATCTGCAAAGTCCTGGACTGTTCTACCATTAGTAGACTCACCAATTGCTTGCATAGTCCAAGCACCATTTTCTTTATATACTTGAGCCATGATTTGAGCCGTAGATGAATTTTTACCAGAAAGTTGATAGCGTGCAAGTTCTGTATTTTTTGTAGCATCAACTAAACGACAGAAGGCTGCTTCAATTTTATCAAAAGTTTGACCACGGAAGCTACTAATCACAAAAACAAGATTTGTTACATTACTTGGAAGATGTGTTAAATCAACTGTGATAACTTCATCGTCACCATCACCAGCACCAGTTAGATTATCACCCTTATGAACAACACTACCATCATTACTCTTTAATTGGTGAAACCAAACAGTATCAACAATTTTCTTGTTTGCATCTAGCATCAAACAAGATGCATCAAGGTCAATATCTTCCGAATCTGATGATGACCCAAGCATCTTACCAAAAAATCCACTTGCCTTTGGCTTTGCCATATCCCAACCAAGCCCCATAAAAATACGACTTAAACCACCAGATTTCTCTAGTGAAACTTTTTCTTTTTTTGCAAGATTAACACCCATGATTTTTCTCCTTTAAATTTGATAAGCAATTATATATCAACCATCCTAAAAATACAACAAATTTCTCATTTCTATAACAATAATTCAATTTAAAACAACTTGATGAACTAATGTATTCATGATATAATTGAAACAATTCAAATAACCGAGACTTTTATGAGTGATGTATTTCTAGAAACCATTGAAAAAGAGCTTTCAGAAAAATCCACAATTAATAAGTGGAATAAAAAAACTGTATCTTTTATTGATAACTTTGACTACTTAAATACTGAACTTTTAATTGAAGATCAGATGGATAAGATTTTGTGTGTCGGAATTAACAGTTTAAATGAATCTTCTGAATTAATTAAGACACTTACATCTGAAAATATCAACATTATTGAAACCAAATTAAAAACTCTCATTACTGACATTGGCGATGTTGTTTCTAAATTTGATTTGCTTGAAAAAACACTTAATCCCAAAAGAACTTTTTTTAACTTTAAAGATCCAGTTGAGGCATTCTTTGAAATATTTAGCAAAGAGGAAACAAACATTCACACACTGATTAAAGAAATTAATATTAAAAGGGCTATGCTTGGTGATGTTAAAAACTCATTAGAAAAAGGCATTGAACAACTTTTTAGTGTTTATGTTCTCTTAGAAAGAGATGTGAAGTTTCTAAGTGATGCTGAAGAAAAATTCAATAAGCACTCTAAAGAAATTGTTAAAAAAACATATAAAACACATGAATTTGAATTAGTTCAACTTAAAACTGATTTACTTATTCAACAACAAATTTTATTTCAAAAATATGGAGCCATTAGGTTATTACTTAATAATGTTTCCAATTGTCATAAAAATATTAACTTTATTTCTAAAGTAAGTTATTCTGTTATTATGAATACTGTTGAATTACAAAAAATTATTCAACTTAAAAAAGCTCTTATTTCTGATTCTGATATTCAAATATTAAAAAAACTAAAAGATTCAATTACTTTAGCAAATACAGATTTGCAAATTATTGCTTCACAACCATTTTCTCAACACATTTTAGATTAAATCTTAAATTAGAAAAACACTTAACTAATAATTTTATTAATTAAGATACTATGTAACTATTGATAATTTGAAAACCTTATGTTATATTTCCTTAATAAATAGGAGATATTATGGAGTTTACTACAATTGGTCAAGGAGATCCTTTTTTACACATAAAACTAAATAAAGGTGAAAAAATATATTGCGAATCAAATGCAATGGTTACAATGGATGCAACACTAGAGTTAAAAGCAAAAATGCAAGGTGGATTATTTGCTGCACTTGGTAGAAAATTAGCAAATGGTGAATCTTTCTTTAATCAATATATTGAAGCAACTTCAGGTCAAGGAGAAACACTTCTTTCTCCAGAACTACCTGGAGATATTCAAATTTTAGATATTGGTGGAAGTAATCAATATCTAATTAATGATGGTGCATTTTTAGCTGCATCTGAACATGTCAATCTTGAAGTTAAAATGCAAAATCTAAGTGGTGCTATATTTGGTGGCACTGGTGGATTATTTGTTACTAGAACCTCTGGCCAAGGCAAATTAGCTGTTTCTGGTCTTGGAACTATGATGGAAATGCATGTAAGTCCAGATAATCCAATGATTGTTGATAATTATCATGTAGTGGCATGGGATCAATCACTTCAATATGAACTTTCTGTAAGCACAAACAAACAAGGGCTATTAAGTAACCTAGTTAATAGTGTTACTAGTGGTGAAGGTATTGTTACTAAGTTTAAAGGAACTGGCAAGATTTATGTTTGTTCTCGTAATCGTGGAGCATTCATTCAATGGATTCGCTCTCAAGCTAGTGGAAAGTAAGGATACATTATGCCTATTTATTCATATGCCTGTTCTGAATGTGGTTATAAACAAGACCACTTATTAAAAAGTAATGAATCTTTAATTGAATGTCCAAATTGCCATACAAATAAATATTCAAAACAATTAACTGCTCCTGGTTCTTTTACCTTTAAAGGGGCAGGAGCTTACCAAACAGATTATAAGACATCTTGTGGCGCTGATGCTAAAGAAGTCAAACAAATTGGTTGTGGTGGCAACTGTGCCTGTCACTAATGACTAATAACAATAGTTAATTTTTATTATTTATTTTACTGAATGGGCACTTATAAGTAGCCCATTTCATCTAGTTTATTTAACCATAATCTTTTTAAGATGTTTTTGTCAAAAACTAATCAAGTTAATACAAAAAAATATAATTTATAGATTTTTCACAAATCAAAAAAATCTTTTTTTCTTTCTACTTTTTTTGAAATTTTTTGTTTATTTAACAATAACTCTGTTTTTAAAACCAATGTTTCCTCACAAATTTGATTAATTTTATTATATAAATTATGAGTATTTTCAATTAATGTATCTTTTGCCGTTTTACCATTATCTAAAATTACAGATACGGCATGGGCTTTAGGAATAGAAAGATACACATGTAACATTGTCCTTGTATCTACATCAATTATTTTTCTTACTAAACTTTGGTTATCTAAAGTCATATCATCAAAATGAATATCTTTAGCTAATACTAGAATTTCTTTAAAATATTGAATAACTTTTCTTGGCACATTACTATCACTGTTTGATTCTGATACAAAATCTTCAAATCTATCAATAATTTTACTTTCGGCACTTTTAAGCACTTCAGTAACATCTTGGTTTTGTATAGACTGAATTTGATTATTTGTTGAGTTCATAAACTCTTTAAATTTTTGTAACATTGCCATATTATCCTAATATCCTTTAAAGTAAAAAAGCCCAACCAATTTTTGGAAGGGCTTTTTTACTTATGTATAAAATTTAAATCTTAATACCAAAGTTTGCAGCCAATGCTCCTAGTCCCTTATTGAAGCCCTGACCGATGGCTTTGAACTTCCACTCACCACCGGCACGATACAATTCACCAAAAATCATATCAGTAACAGTAGAAGCATCTTCTGATAAGTCATAACGTGCAACCTCTGCACCACCAGCATTGTTTACAACACGAATATAAGCCTTACTTACTTGACCAAAATTTTGACCACGCTTTTCAGCATCATAAATAGTAACTGTGAATGCTAACTTATCTACATCAGCAGGAACCTTTGATAAGTCAATCTTAATAACTTCATCATCACCATCACCTGCCCCAGTCCGATTATCACCTTGGTGAACCACAGAACCACAAATTGACTTTGAGTTATTAAAAAATACAAAGTCTGCATCACTACGAACCTTGCCATCTGTCTTTAGTAAAAACACAGATGCATCTAAATCATAACCTGTTCCATCTGTAGCCCGAACATCCCATCCAAGACCAACTGAAATTTGATTAAGACCTGGGGCTTCTTTTGAAAGATTTACATTGCCACCCTTTGTTAGAACGACTGCCATATTTATTTCTCCTTAAGTTAATGTGATAAGATTATATACTATTTTCTCTAAGATTTCAACATTTTGTTTTTTAATACATTCACAAACAAAATTTAAATAAGGCTATGTTAATTTATAGCCTTATTTGCACGACTTACTCTTTATCTGCCTCAACAATTCCCAACTTTGCATCCTTCTTATTTGCACTAATTGAATGCAATGTAGCTAAAACAATTGCTGCTGCCGCACCACCCGCTACAGTAACTTCACCAATTTCAATATGAAGAACATGTAAAAACATTGCTACAACTAACCAACCAATACCCCAAAATGCTCCATCCTCAAGATAACGAAATTCACTAAGTGTTCCCTTCTCTACAAGCATAATTGTTAAACTACGAACAAACATGGCACCGATTGATAGACCTAACATGATAATCAAAAAGTTATTTGTGATAGCAAAAGCAGCAATTACACCATCAAAAGAGAAGCTTGCATCAAGAACTTCAAGATACATAAAACCAGCTAAACCTGTCTTGGCTACTGTTGTTGTTGCTTCCTCACCTACTGCAAATAACTCACCTAAACCATCAACCATAAGATATGTTACAACCCCCCAAAATGCAGCAATCAAAAACATTTCTTTACCACTATGCAAAAATGAACTAAATACAAGAATTGTCAGAATTGGCACAAAAAGTTTAGCTGTTCCATGTTTACCCACTTTAGATAGCAAATGACCAATACCTGGAATCCAATGAACATCCTTTTCATGATCAATGAAGTGAGAAGAGAATACCATTAGCAAAAACGAACCACCGAATGCCATAACTTGAGTATTCACTGATGTTAATAGGTCTTGATATTGCTTTGGATCAAACAATCCAATATTTAGAGCTACTAATGGACTAATTCCTCCTGCTACACTAACAATTGCAATTGGGAATACTAATCGCATACCAAAAACAGCAACAATCATACCCCATGTTAAGAATCGGTGTCGCCACTTATCATCCATATCCTTAAGAACACCAGCATTAACTACTGCATTATCTAAAGACACTGCAACTTCTAAAACTGCTAATAGGCATGCACTAATGACGTATGAAACAATCAATGCACCACCACCATAAAACTGACCTACAATACCTGCTAATAAAATAGCAACTAATGTAAACACGAACGAACCTGTAAAGTATTTACGAATCATTTTTTATTTCCTTTAAATTAATTAAACACAGGTGTAATTATAACGTACAAATATTATATTTTATGAAAAAATAAAATATTTGCTTTTCACTAAAACACCCATAACAAAATTAGAATCTTATTAAATCCTAGATTCAATTATAACACAATAATTTGTTAAAAATTTTATATAATTTACTATATTATTTTTTTAATACACCAAATGTTCCATATACTTCAGACCTAATTATAATTTCTTTTGCCCAATTACTATGAGTTGCCTTTTCACACATTGTTCCATGCATTCCGAACACTGCTGGAGCATTTTCTGATAAAATAGCTGTTGCCATTTCAACATCTTGTTCACTTGGCATATATGAATTTTCAATAATTTGGATTTGATCTGGATGAATTGCTGTTTTCCCAAATAATCCATATTCTAAATCACGAGGCAATTCTTTCTTTAATAATTCTGTATCATGCAAAAATTCACATACGGGTGATGTCAAGTTAAATCCTTGTGATTTAAAAATAGTAACTAAATTTGCAATCGTAACCCCCAATGGTGACTCATAAATTGTTCGATAACGGCTACGACGAATACCTAAAATATTTAATAAATCATTACCACCAATTCTTAATGATAAAATCTTTTCTTTATATTCCTTTTTCAAGAAAATATCGCATAAATTTTCCATTTCTTTACCGTTGAAAACTTCTTTTGTTTCAAGTGTTGGCATAATATTAAAATTATTTTCACTATGTCCATTTTTATCAAATTCAGATGTATATTTTTCAAAGTTTGATGCTGTAACCTTTGGAAAAACAAACCCATCAATTTTTTCAATACTATTCATTTTTAATACCGTGCTTAACACTTCTGTATTCCTAACACGAATAAATCTCATCATTTTCTCTGACTTATTCATGTTTTTTAACATTGATTCGATATTATTCAATGCCAAACCTACATCTTTTTCATTTACACTATCTTCTGTACAAAAAATAACAGATTTGGCACGAATTTTATTTCCAGATGCAATTAAGCTAATATCATCTCTAGTGGCTGGCACATAAATAGATGCCCCTAATTTAAAATGTTTCATCATTTCTCCTAAAAATTAATCTAATTCTTCAATAATTGAAACAGCATTATAACTTAAATTACTATCAATATGTACTTTAATTGATTTACTTTTCGCCAAATAAATTAAATGTTTTAAAGATGTATCTGTTTCATCTTTAATCCATATCTCTTTTGGCAGCCTACGTAATAACACACGAGTTGACTCACCAACACCTGGTTTAATGAAATTCCTATCACTAAAATTAAATTTATCCATAAAAAACTTTAATAATAAATTGCTTTTATGGCGAAGCTCATCCTTATTTGATAAGATATTATCTACAAATATATAATTTTTTTCTTTATTTTTAATTATTTTAACAATTTCGTTAATAAACCAAACTGAAACATCATTTTCTTTCATATGCTCATAGTAAATACATCCATGAAAATCTCCTTCAAAAATATAATCTTTATTTAATATTGTTCTACTTACTAATCCAGAAACTGTTGAATTTAATACTGCTGATGGCAATAAATAGTCTTCATGTGTTGCTGACCAATAAGCTGTTCCTGAAATATCTGCTACAACATATAAATTAGAAGATATATTTGTATCTTTATCTTTATTTATGTTATTTATACTACTTTTTAATTCTTCTCCAATAACACCTTTACCTGTCCACCCATCAACAAAAACAATATTTGTATCTTTATGTTTTTTAATTATATGAGCAATAGCATTTACATCAATACCCTTATCTCTAATAATTGAAACACTGTAATGACTTATCTTTTTATCATAATAAAATCTTAAAATTTTTGTTAGTAAAACCCCAATTGGAGTTCCTGCTCTAGCTAAAGAAACAATGACAATTTCTTTTTCCTTAACATAATCCAATTCAATCTTTTTAGATAATAACCACAAATGATAAGAAAACTTCTCACCATTTTGTTTTACCGCATCATAAAAAATATTCATATATTCTTTTGTTGGTGGGTTTTCATGAGTAATCATTTCACTATAATGTCCACTTTCCTTTTGAATCTTCTGCTCTTTATCCTCAACACTCGTTGATGATATATTAATTTTTTTCAATAAAAATTGAACATCATTATCTTCATATGAACCACTAAACATATTTATCCCTCTTTTAACATTTTCATTAACATACTGTCTGTTGGCATGAGAGCAAAATCACACACAGACATGAAAGATAAATCATTTTTATGATCACCCAAGCCAATTATTAAATCTTCTTTAGAATATACCTTTTCAATCAAATATGATACGGCATGTTCTTTTCTTATAAAAGTTGGAATAATGGACAAATCTCTATCTGTTTGATAAAAATAAAACTTATCCAACCATCCTTCTTCTCTTAAAAAAGATTCCAAATTTACTCTTAATAAATTTAATTTATCTTTCTCTTGTTCATTATCACGAAAATTCATATACACACACAATTTATCTTCGTATGCAATTTTACACTCAAAATCTTCTAGGATAAGACCAAATAAAATATTTATTTTATTAAATATAACTTCTTGTTTTAGCTCCCTAGATTTGAGTGATATAATTTTATTCCAACTATTCATTAATAATTTATTTTTATTTAAAATTGTTGCACCAAAATTTAAAATTGCATGGTGGTTAAATTTAATCTTAAGATTACTTAAACCAACAATAGACCTTGCCGATACAGGAATAGAAATAGATTTATTAATTAGTTCAATAATTAATTTTTCTCGTTTTTTTTCAATGTATGAATTCGGTTTACCTTTTTTATTTAAAGCTCCTACGGTTAATGTTGATACATCTTGGTCTATTTTTCTTGATGTTTTCATCAAAGTATCATCAATATCAGTAAAAATTATCATTCAATTAACTCCAAATCTTTAAAAAAGATATTTTTAGCATTAATCTTTTTATCTAGATCAAAATTAAATTTCTCATTTGTTTCGTAACAAATTAAAATTTCGTCATATTTTTCCTTGCTTACATTATAAACAAAATTACTAATATTCTCTCCATAGTTATCTTTAAATTCAATTTTCTCAGTAATAATTCCACCTAATAAAATTGGTGATCGAGTCGTTGATTGATATACAACATCTATTCCATTATTTTCCAAAAACTCTGCAATCTTATATGGGAAATAAGAAAATTCACCTGTTCCAAGAACTAGTATTTTTTTTCCAGTAACACCACTCAATATTGAATCAAAATTATATTTAGGAATATTCCCTAAGCCAAAACGACCATAGTTTCTATCAATTAAAAAATCTTTCTTTACTCCATTTGAATCAACTTTTGGCATCTCTGTGCAAACATAGTTTTCATTTTTAATAAACTCATAATTACCCTTTAATATATGTATAAATTCAACATCACATGAAGGTAGACTTTTTTTAAATAGTTCGCAGGCACTTTCTGACATCCAATTTTTAAGACAAACAACTATAATTTTATTTATAGAGCACCCATCTAGCTTAATGAATTTTTCTATAAAATTCATTGCAGTTTTACCTGTTGTCATTTCATCATCAATCAAAACTAATGTTTTATATTTCCCTAAATTAAAATCATTATCTGGCTTATAAACAATATGGGCCGTAGCATGACTATGCTCTTCATGAAACCTAAATAAAACTTCTTTTTCAAATTCATATCTTGTGGTATGAAGGTATAAAGATTCTTGTTTATTTTCATTATTCCATGATTCAAATAAACCTGCCCCAAGTCCAGTTGCTGTTTCAGCAAACCCAAGAAACAACATAGGTTCTTTTGTCTTAACCTTATTCCTTACCTTTTCAGATAAAATTTCATATGATTTTTTCATAATTGAAGGCTTGACAGGATAGTGTTTTCCTAGAATTTTACTTACAAACAAAAACCCCCTCTTTGGATTTTGACGACAAGCAAAACCACACAATTCATCAATGTGAATTTCTGTGCTTTCTACATTCAAAACTAAATCACCAGATGGTAATGTTACTTTCATTTTATTCACTTTCATTTTTATTTACAACAGGCATATCCATAGAATTAGCTAAATTAGAAAGTAGTTTATTCTTTATTACTATCCCTTTAGTAACGGCCGAAATCAACATTCCTTTATCCACTTTGAAAATAATTTCTTCTGGCTTCTTGAGTCCACTAAAAACCAAACTTGCCACATAAGGTAAATTTAGACCAGCCATTGTAGCATAAAATGAACGACCAGAAAGACGAGTATTAATTTCTAATAAATAATGTTCACCATTACAATCTCTAAACTGAATATTATACATACCGTTTAAATTTAATCTCTTTGTTAACCACTTAACCTGCTCTATTAATTTAGGATTATCTTCAATTACTTGTGGCAATTTGCTACTTAATTTTTTACGAATAACACCACCTATTAAATCCCCATGATAAGCTACACAATCTACACTTCTTTCATTTCCTTCTAAAAATTGCATTAACATCATCTTTTTAAAGACTCTATTTTTTATGCTTTTTTTAAAACCTTTAACTGACCATATTTGAGATTGTGAAAGTTGGTTTTTTAATTGATCTGTGCTTTCTTTAAGAACATAAAAACCAACACCATATACACCCTGTAATGGCTTTATACACAATTGTTTGTGTATTTTTCTTAATTCATCATAAGTTTTATTAAATTCTTTACTTGTTCCAAAACTTTTAAATGTTGGTATTTTTACAACAGAATTACCCTTTAGCATTGTATATAATTTACTCTTATTATTAATACTATTAATCATTTTTTCATTTGCAACAGTTACAACTTCTGCACCTAATGCACGAAATTTTTGCTTATTTTTAATCAAAAGACCTTGCCGTTGTGAAGCAAAAATAACATTAACTTTATACTTCATAACCATATCAAGACAAAATTTAATAAAATTCTCATCTGAGCATTGTGGTTCTATTTCAAAAAAATCAGCACTTTCAAAACCAACAAATCCCTTATTTTCATGTGTGCACAAGACTTCAAATTGAGACTCAATATCTGCACTTTTAATATCTGCAATAGCATGATAAAGATTTGCATACCCCTTCATAAACCAAATTACTTTTTTCATAAATTCCTTATTTAATATTTTCTAAATTACGCTAATAAACCTTTAATCTTTGCCTCTTTTAACCAGTTTGGATATTCGTTCATTAATTTTTCATAAAGAACATCATCACTTATTTCTGCTATATTTCCAACACTAAAAAAATCAGCATTATCAACATAACGCCCCTCTAAGTCATCCAACTTCTCTAGGTAACTAAAATCTGGAGTAGAAAAACCACCACCTTTAATTCCCATGAATTGCCAAAATATTGGCTCATATGATGCATTTTTTAAAGCTTTTGTAGCCGCCATTTTATCTGAAGGTTGACCATCAGTTAAAAACATAATGTATATTGGAGTATCTAAACATAGAGGCTCAGACCTCTCATATTTATATGATGGGGTATAAAATTTTCTTACTAATTCCATTGCTTTTGAATATTTAGTATCACCTTCTAATTTATTTACCTTTAACATTCTTGTAACATATCCAGGAAAATCTGTTACAGTTAATGCATTAGGTTGATAGCCATTTTCACCAAACAAGAAAACATCAATACTTCCATCATCATCAAGCCTACACCCTAATGCTAAAATTCTTTCTGCAAATTCTTGAATTGCTCCACTAGCATAAATTTTTGCCATAGAGCCAGATATATCTAAGCATAATGCAACCTTAGCCTTATGTTCACCAAGACCTTTTTTCTCTAGAGATATAGCCGCTTTCTTAGATAAATTTAATAATTTCGGAGAACTTGTTTCTAAAGATTTTTCTAAATTTATTCTTTTTTCCAAGAAAACTTTCTTATTTAAATCAACAGTAGATAATTTTATTGGAGGACTTTCCTTCTTTTCTTCAGCCACTTCTCCACCGAAATAAGTTAGTAAAGCATTTAAGCCACCATTAAATCCCTGGCCTACTGCTCCAACCCGCCATACACCATCTTTTTTATATATTTCTGCAATAATAATTGCTTTTTCTTGATTAAAATCAGAACCAGTTAAATTAAATGTGTGTTCTCCAATAGCAAAATCTAAAGAACTTATTTGATTCATTGTCTGACTTCCATCAATTGCTGCAGTAAAAAATAATTTAACAATTGAAGAAGGTAAATTACTTAATGATACTTGGAATTCTGTATCTGGAGAATCTTTTGTTAGCTTAACTTCACCACCTGGAGATGCCTTTTGATTATAAAAAATCATATATCTATCATCACTTAATTTGTTATTTTCATCAACACCAAAACAAGTCATATCAATAGATAAGTTAGTTTTAATATAACACTTAACAACAAATGATTCACCTACACCTAAATCTTGAATTTTTGCCTTTTGACCTTTTTGGAATATCATTATTTTCTCCTAAATATCATAATATTATATATATAAAACAATTTTTAGTCAATAAATACACCTTAATCACACAATTTATTAGCTACTTAAATCACTACATTTATTAAAATAACTAATTATGATGAAAAAGTTTAAAAAACTCAAAACTAGAAATAACACCGTTACTATATATAAAAAAAATCACACTGTAACAGACTTTCATATTTTAAAAGTCAAATTTTGTTTTTATTTGACTTTTTTTTGATTTTTTGTATAAATTTTAAAATGAACATAACACTCAAAAGAGCTTTACTTTTTCCATCACTGATGCTAACAAATATTTATTTGTTTTTTGGTGGAGCTATTAATTCAGAAAGCTATATAAAACATGATTCTTATAGTGAAAATATAAAACTAAATTCACCTATAAAATCAATTAATATTACAGAAAAATCTACTGAAAAAGAATTTTTTGAATATTTAAATTTAGTGAAAACCTTATTTATTCTTCTTTCTTCTTTAGTATTAGCTAAAAAATTACAAAAGAAACACACACTAAATAAAATCAAATTAAGTAAAATATTTACTTATTTTTTAAATCTTAAACTAAAAATACAAAAAAATATTTTTTATAAAATAAAATCAATTAATAAAATATTTCATTCCAACTACTATAAAATATATTTTTATTCCTATTCCATATAAGTGTTTTTTAAAAATTTACTTTCAAAACAAAAACAAACTTATATGGAGCCATAAATGAACCTTACTCAATTTTTCAATCAAAAAAACCTAAAGAAATATGATTCTTTAATTAAAAAAATACATTATTTTGAAGAAACAATATACAATCATGTTCTTCCTTCTAATTTAAAAGATAAACTTTTAGACATTAAAAATACAACAGCAATAAGTAATAAAGAAAAAATATTACATGCTCTGGCGATTTCAAGAAAAGCATCTCAACATATTCTTGGCATCTCTTATTATGATGTTCAACTTATAGGTGCTCTTGCACTTGTAGATGGATGTATAGCAGAAATGAAAACAGGTGAAGGTAAAACTTTAACTTGTAGTGCTGCTGTAGCTGCTAATTTTGTGCTTGGATATTCTACTCATGTTGCAACAGCTAATGACTATTTAGCACAACGTGACCAACAAACACTAGCCGAACTTTATTCTTTCCTTGGGATTTCTAGTAGCTCATGTTCGTCTAAAATGGAAAAACACCAAAAGAAAGAATCATATAAAGCTGATGTTCTTTATTCTACAGCACAAGAGTTAGGGTTTGATTTTTTGCGTGATAACTTAGTTTATTCTCTTGATGAAAAAATACAACCATTAAATTTTGACAATGTTAAAGCTATTATTGATGAGGCTGATTTTATTTTAATTGATGAAGCCAGAACACCTTTAATTATTTCTGGTGAAGCACCAGCTAAAGAATTTTCAATGTATATTATGATTAAAGACATATCTAAACAATTAACTAAAATGGCTAAAGCTCCTAGTGATAGTTTTCTTGATTTAGAAGAAATTCCACCTGGTGATTTTTGGGTTGATGATAAATTTAAAACTGTTTACTTAAGTGAAGAAGGATATATAACCCTTGAAAAACTTGCTCTTCAAAATGCCCTAATTACGATAGATATAGAACACAACACACTACAACAGCACTTATCTTCCCTTTATCAAAATCATAATTCTTGGATTATACATGAAGTTTTAAATGCATTAAAAGCTGAATATTGTTATATTAAAGATAAAGATTATATTGTTAGTGAAAACGAAATTATTATTGTTGACCAAAATACCGGAAGATTATCTCAAGGAAGAACATGGTCTAATGGGTTACATCAAGCAATTGAAGTTAAAGAAAGTGTTGAAATAAATCCAGAAACCATGACTCTTGGAAGTATATCTATTCAAAATTACTTTAGAAACTATGTAAAGATTTCTGGAATGAGTGGAACAGTAATGAATAGCAGTGAAGAATTTGAACAAATTTATAATACAAATACTCTTCAAATTCCAACAAACAAAAAAATGATTCGTAAAGATCATAATGATAAAATATATCTTAATCTTAATGCAAAATATCAAGGCATTATTGACGACATTTACACTAGACATAGTAATGGTCAACCAATTTTAATTGGAACAACAAGTGTTTCAGAATCAGAAATAATTAGTGAACTATTAAAAAATAAAAAAATTCCACATCATGTTTTGAATGCAAAAAATAACTTTAGAGAAGCACAAATTATTGCTCAAGCGGGTCAACCATTTGCTGTGACTGTTTCTACTAGTATGGCAGGACGAGGAACAGATATTATTTTAGGTGGAAATAAAGATGCTCTATTAGGAATATTAAATGAACAACTTACTTCAATTACAGAAAGAAGATTATTTTTTTACTCTCTTATTGAACAACTCAATCTAAATAAAGATTCAGATGGAAACGAAATTAATCATGAAGAAAATGTTTCAGAAGAAGAATTAATTAAACTTTCTAATGCTCACATTGATCACAATGAAGTTCAAGAACAAATTGGTTATCTATATAATTCTGAACATATCCCAGGAATATTACAACAAGGTTTATATTTTATAAAACATCATTTAGCTATACTTGAAAGAAGTGTAGTCAAACAAATAACCATTGTTGAGTCTTCTAGTCAAAAGTGGAGAGAACATGTTATTTCTCTTGGTGGACTGTTTGTTTTAGGTAGTTCTAGAAATGAATCTAGAAGAATTGATGACCAATTAAGAGGCAGAGCAGGAAGACAAGGAGATCCTGGTGAGGGATGTTTTTATCTTAGTATTGAGGACCCTTGGGTTAATATCTTTGGTAAGAATCCAATCTTTAATCACTTAGCTAAAACACTTCCTCCTAATGAAGCAATTTCATCACCAATGGTTACAAAAGCATTTGCTAAAGCACAAAGAAGTATTGAGTCACATCATTTTAATTCTAGAAAAGATACATTTCAATATGATAGTATTGCCGATGAAGGCAGAAGACAATTTTTGAAATTACGCAATGCTTTACTTGAAGATTCAAATACAATTAAAGGAATATTACAATCTGCCTTATTTGATATGATGCTACCTCTTGCTCATGATGACTTTATTGATTTTATGGATGAAAAATTAAAATTAGGTATAGATGATTCAAAGACTTTGCTTAATACTGTTCTTGATTTTCCTATTGAAGAAATAAATAGGTATAGTGAAAACTTTTTAAATGAACGACCATATAACAATATGAAAACTATTAAACCAAATCTAATTGATATTATTGAAGCCAAGATTTCAACAATTATACGCACTCACGAATTAGAAGTTTTTGATAATCTTAATTATATTTCAATTAGGGAGCTAGATAAAAAATGGATTGACCATCTTGTTTTCGTAGATGATTCAAGACAAAATGTTGCATTTAGTTCATTAGCTCAAAAAAACCCAATTAATGAATTTAAAAAACTTTGTTTTGATTCTTTTAATTCTATGGTAAATGAATTTAAACAAAGAACCATTATTGATTTTGCAAATGTTAAAAACTTTATTCAAAGCAATACTCCTGAAACAATTTTTATTGAAGAAGAAGATGTAGTAGAATAACTTTTATTGTTTACTTTAAAAATCCTTTTGTTAAAATTAAATTAACAGAGGGATTTTTTTATGCGATTTAATTATATAAATGAAGATAACATTCAAAAATCATTAATTGATTTTTCTAATGGTGATACATTTTCTTTATTTAAACTTGCATTATCTAGTCTTGATTCTCCAGGTAATCTTTTAAATGATTCAAATTTTATAATAAATATGTTTTCTATCGTTGATAAAGAAGAAGATAAAAACTTTCTTTTTGATTTAATGATTAGTCGCAATCTAAACTTAATTAGAAACTATATAGAAATTGATGACAAAAAAATTACCAAATTTAATAAGTTTTGGGACTCTCAAATTCCAAATGATGCTCCAATTATTTTCTTTTTACTACCTTATCTTAATGATAAACAATTTTCTACCATTCTAAAAGATTATTCTATTTCAAAATTAAAAGATGAGGAAAAAACAAAAATATTAATAGAACCACTAGTATTATCTCTTTTTAAAAATGGATTTCACAATAGTCTTTCAGAACTTAAAAATGAATACTTTATATTAAGCTCTTTAGCAACCTATGAACCTAAAAAAGTGCATGGATTTGAAGATGAGCTATCTTTAGATGAGGCTTTTTTTAAATATTGTTTAAAAAATCCATTGCTACTAGATGTTTACTCAAAAATAACATACTCTTCACTTGAAACCAAGTCTGATAGTTGGATGAATTATCATTTAAATCAAGAAAAAATTGATATTCCTTTAGTGATATCATTTATTGAAACTATTTTCCCCCTTGTTACTGATTTTGGTAAAGAAACAATTATTGCTAGAACTTTATCTCAAACAAAAAACTTTGACCTATTAAAAGTAGCACTAAATAAACATGGAACAAGTAACATTTCATCTTATTTCCCAGAAGAAATTCCATTGTGGGCTTATTCTTCTGAACATAAAAATCCAATTATTTTTAAAAAACTACTTAATAATGGTGCTGATATTTTTGACTACTTTCCAATAAGCAATACAATTTTTCTTTCTTCTATTTTAGATTCAAATACTGACAATAAGGATTTTAAAACTTTATTAAGTGAAAATAAAATTGAATATAAAACATTTTTACAAAAGCTATTTGAACAAAAAACAGACAATAATGGGACAACATATAATAATTTCGCATTAATCCTGACTACTGGAGAAGCAAAATATAATTCAATATTAAATATTAACTATGACGATTTAGAAATCCTTTCTAAAAAATTTAGTAAACAAAACTTGGAAAAAACAGGAATTAATAAAAAACTCCAATTAATTAGCAATATTTTAGAACAAACTTTTTTTGCTCCGGTTTATGCTCCAAGTACAACTTATTCTTCAACCTATTTGAAAGAAAGAGAAATAAATTTTAATGTCTATTTAAGCAATGAATCTTTTTCACGAAAATCTATTTTTTTAATTGATGAACATTTATCTTTACTATCTCAAAATGATAATTTAGAAATTGATTATAGAGGAAAATATTTTCAAATAGTTTCTCAGCTTTTTGATTTTTATGGAACAAAAAAAATTAAAGAATCAACAGAAAGATATCAATTATATATGACAATGATTGATTATTGTGCTACGGATAAAACATTAAATTGGAATCTTGCGTTAGAAAAATTAAATCATCAATCTATTACTGATGAGAAAATTAACTTTTATGAAGGTAGTATGAATTTATATAATTATTTAAATAAAATTTGCTTATCCCATACGATGACAGAAAATAATGTTATAGAAAAAAAGAAAATAAAAATTTAGTTCATTATTTCTAAAAAAACAGCAAAATATCATTGATTCTTTTAAGTTTTACTATACGATAAATCACAATTGGAGAAATATATGAGTAAAAAAATCATTGGTGGTTTAGTAATAGTTATGATTTCATTAGGTGGCATTACATATTTAGCTAAAGCCAACATGGAGAATAGAGAAGCCTCTATGGTTAAAAACATGCAAAAAGTTAATAGTAATCTATTAGCACAATTAAAATTTGAACAGATTAGTTCTGAAAATGGTTTATTTGAATCTACGGGAACTTATAAGTTATCTTTTTCAGAAAAAGATACTACAGATTACAATGGTAATATTATATTTAAATATAAAGCATCACATGATTTCTATTCTTTTTTTGGTGGTGACATTAAATTTACTGCTAAAGGTAAAGTTGATGGTGAATTCATTAAGAAAACAAAATTAAAATCTAAAGAAGATAATATCATTGAAATCAATGGCTTAATTAAAGAAGATGGAAGTATTTCCTCTACTTATCTTATTAATGACTTTAGTTTTGTCATTGCAAAAACAAATTACGATACATTACCAATAAAACCTTCTATTGAAACTCAAGAACCAGCTATATCTTCTATTTCTATAGATAAATCACAGCCTACCACACAACCAGTTAAACCAATTGGTGAAACAGGAATGATTGTTTCTTTTATTGGTGCTTGGGGTGATTTAACTTTCACTAGTAAAACTGGAGACATTAAGAATAATTTTAAATATGCATCTATTACGGCTGAAGATTTGGAAGACTCCACAGATAAACTTGTTGCATCCGGAATAAATGGTAGTCATAACTTTAATATTAACAGTTTAGCATTGGGGGAGTTTGTTCTTAAAATGGCAACAATTAATAATGGAACAGATGCCTTTACTGTTAATGGAATTGAATTATTTGCTTCTGTCAATAATATAAATAATAAATTTAATATAAAATTTGATTCTAAAGTTAGTGAATTAACTATATTAAATCAAAAAAAATCTTCTTTTGAACTTGGATACTCCATTAATGGAATCGACAATAAAATGATGACCCTATATAAGAAAGCGACAACAATGTATGCATCAGGTATTAACTTTTCTGAAAAAGACCAAGCGGATGCAAACATAACCATTATTGATAGTCTTAAATCTGGCTTAAGTTTTAGTATTGATAAAATTAAATTTAAAAACCAAGATAATTCTATTGATTTTAATGGTCATTATGAAATTTTACCAACTCTATTAGGTAAAGACTTTACAATTTCAGGACAAAGTAAATTTGGTGCTAGTTTAACTGCTGATGGTGAACTTGCTCAAATGGCAAATAATCTTTTAAGTCAAAATAACAAATTAAATCAAGATGTTATTCCAACAGAAAATCCTAAACAATTTAAAGTTTCTCTTAACTATGAAAATGGAATAATCAAGGTAAATAATGGGCAAGCTGTTGATTTTCTTGGAGATATAATAACTACAGGATTAAAAAATCTTGACTTAGAATGGGGATTTATTAAGGCAGATAGTCCAGCCATATTATTAGATTCAAAAGAACATCCTAACTCTTAAAATAAGACGTATTTTTATTAAAAAAAAAGCATCATTTTATTGATGCTTTTTCTTTTCCCTTACTATATATTTTTACAAATTATAGTCTCTTTGATTTTTTTTATTATTATTATGAGATTTTTTCAAACCTCTTTTTAAAACTATTTCATAATAATAAAAAAGTCAATCCATTTATGTCTTGTCTTTCTGTTTTTTTTAAACTATTTTAATAATAATGATATTTATATAGAAATTAACATGAAATTTACTGACGTTGTATTATTGAGAAAAAAATATTCGAATTATATTTTTGAACTTTGTTTTAAAAACTTTAATAGTCCAAAGACTTTTATTGATGAAGAATTGCAATTTAAAAAACTAATGGATTATGATTGGTTTCTTCAAGAACAATCAACAAAAATAGGAATACAATCAACCTATGCAAATCAAAGAATAAGAGAATTCTCAAAAATTCCTCAATTTGATAAAAAACTAATGAATACTCTCATGGAGATTAAAGTTACATTGAAAAAACAAAAAAAATCTATGGAAGATTTGCAAGAAAAAAATTATTTAGAAATAAATAAAAACCATAATGAAATTATCTCTAAATTATCTCTAAAAATATTAGAACAAATTAAAGTTGATCAATTGCTTAATAAAATGCAATTAGCTATCAATAAAACTGATCCCCCCTTTATATCTTATTGTCTCAATTGGAAATTAGATAAAAAAACATACCATTCTGATATGCTTAACCAAGCAACCTTAATTGTTAAAAACTGTAAAGAACTTATAGAGGAAATTGATGTCGCCATTTCATTAGAAGATAATGAATCCTATTCTGTTAATAAAAAACTAACTGATTCTTCTTCTTTAAAAAATTCAACAATTGCCGCTAGATGTACAAACCTTTCTTATTATGTTGAAAATTTTAAATCCTTATATCCTGAAACATTAAACTATAAAGATAACTCTCTTTTAAAGCTTGACTTAAAATATGCATTTAAATATTTTGTTAATATTTCAGCTATAAACTCAATGAAATCGGAGATTCGGATGAAAGAACAATTTGAAAAAGCTAAAATTGAATTAAAGAAAACTCAGGAATTATTTTATAATATTAATGATATTAATAGACAACATGCTCTTAAAATAGATATGGAAAGAAAAAAACTATCTAAAATTGCCATAAATGAAAATACACTTACTAATACAATTATCAAACAGTGGCTTGAATTCGATTCTGATGGAATTTATTTCTTATTTTCAGAACATTTAAAAATACATAGACTTGCTTAATTAGCTTTTCATTTTTTTAACTTTTACAAAAAGTAATTCAACCCTTTTAATATCTTCTTCAGTTAAGCTAGCATCTTCTCCCAAGATTTGTTCCGGCTTTATATTCCCTATGGCAATTACATTTTTTGTATACTTTAAAGATGTTTTCCAATCTTTAATTGATGGATATTTAATTTCTCCAGAATTAATAGCCTCATGCCATTCAGACTCATTTAAATTGTTGTAATTTAAAATATATGTTAAAGGCTCATCAAAACTTGGTGTGTCAGCAAACAACATACTCTCACATATTTCAACAACAATAATTTTTGGCTCACTCTCATCATCTTCACTAGCACATTCTGCATAGTATTGAGCCTGGTCTTCATCCATTGTTAAATATAACTTTTCAGATCCAGTTTTAATTAGTTTATCCAAATTTTTTGAAGTTGTGCCATGATACATTCTTAACATTTGCTTTTTCCTTAAAACTTTTTATTATTTGATAATTATAACATTTACATGAGAACAATCAAATGAAAGAATCACTTAACACTATTTTTATTGATTTAAGAAATACATTTTTTAGTGACAGAACTAATGTTTTTAAAGATTCAAAAATTAAACTATTGAATGACTTCAACTTTAATGAACATATTTTAAATTCACATGCTGACCCAATTGCTGTACAATTTATTAATAATCTTCAAGAACTTTATGAATTCAATGTTGTTTTATTAGATTTGTGGATTACAGAAGAAAAACACGCAAAAGAAAATTTTGAATATTTGTTTTCTATAAATGAACTCAATGTATCTCTACATGACAATTGGCATGTCAATTACCTTGAATATACATCACCATTAGCTGCCATTCATTTATGGACTAAATCTAATCCTCAAGGAAATTTAACAGCACTAATTAGTGATGAATATAAAAATCAATTAGATATTACAAAAGAATATACTGTAAACTATAATCACAGTATTTTTGTTAACAAAAATAATGGACTTAGCTTATCTAACCTGAAAGATATTAGTAGAAGTCTTAACCTTTGGTCTTAACTACTACTAATAAAAATTAGTAAAGTTAGTTTTTAAATTTACGCTTAGGGTCTTTATTCCCATACACTGACTTATCAGCACGCACTTCTTTTGCATGCAATTTATTTATTTTTTCATTGACTTTTTCTTTGTCAATTTTAAATTCCAAAACATCACTATCTTGTTCTAAAAGTGTTTCCACTTCTTTTGGATTCATCTTCATTTTATTTTCCTTGAATTAATAAATTAATAACCGTCAACTAACATAAACATTATACTACTTCATTACAATAAATCAAATTTAATATAAAATATTGGTTTATTATTTTAGTTTTAAATATTTTTCTCTAACCTTTTCACTTCTAGAATTCTTGATGTTTTCAACTGTAATTACATTACTAAAAATTAGGTCATCAATAAGGTTTTGAACTAAATCTTCACCGGATTTAATTGTTTTATATTTAATCCCCATTTCATTTAAATAATTTGGTAAATTATTTTCAATATTTTTTGATTGAGCTTCATCATGAACTCTTTTTTCATTTTCAAATTCATGATTACGCTCAATATAATAATTTACATTATTATATGTATCATTTAAATTTTTTACAAAAGAATTAAATCCAGGAACATAATCTGGTGGTGTATAAAACCCAATTAATTGTAATGGGCAATCTGTAACGGCAAAATCATTTTTACCATTTAATCTTGCTATTCTACGGTTTTGTTCTCCTAAAACATAAAGTTGACCACCAAATAACTCGGTTTTACTATCTTCATAAATCATTTCTTTGAAAAATTCAGGGGTATTTTCTACAGATAACCCCATTAATTTCATATGATATGTTAAACCTAACATTGTTGTACTTTTGCCAGCACTTGGTGCTCCAAATAAATTAATAACTTTCATACTTCACTTCCTCATTAAATTAATATTTCATGATTAATTATAGTATATATTATATTAATTTCAAATTTACTTGTAAAAACAGATTTTCTCTAGCACTATGAAATTAAAATTGCCCCATTTTGTTTCGCTACATGTAATGCCTTACACCAATTTTGATAATGCATCCAAAACTTTTCCCCATTATCTAAATTAATAAAATATTTTTCTGCTATTTCATAATTATCTTTAAAATCACTATATAACTTTTGGCAAATAACTGGACCAATAGTTCCTACTGAATTTGAAAAATTAATTAATTCTAGGAAGAATGTTGGAACTCCACTAGTCCATAATTTTTCTGCTGTTTCAAATCCTGCAATTTTTGCCAAGTGATTTTTAAACTCACCATATTCAATATATGTGGCGGCTCCAAATAACATTCTTTTACCATTGCACTTATAAAACAACTCTGAATCTAAACCCGATATATGCGCTGGAAATTCAGGATTAGAATAAAATGATGCTACATTTTTCTCTAATGGCTTATCTCCCTCATATAATTTAATTTCTGACAGTTCTAATTTTTTTAATTTGCCAAATACATTAAATTGTGGTCCCATTATATTTCTCCTATATTATATTTATTTATTCTATCAACTGACTGGTTAAAATAACTAGTTTTTATTTCTCAGGCTAAAAATCTTCTATTTAATTCTATACTAGCAACACTTGCAGAAGATGTTCCTGCAAATGGTTCCCAAACTAAATCACCAACATCGGTACTAGCTAAAATAATTCTCTTCATTAATTCTAGGGGTTTTTGATTTGGATGAGCCAACTTTGATTCATATTTAAGTCTCTCTTTTCCATTTAATGGAGGACAATCCCAAACATTTGTTATGCCATATTCAAAATTAAATTTTGTTCTAATTCTACTCCATTGATTTTTAGATAAAGCATTTATTCCATCTATGGAAAAATATGGTGCTCCATCACTACTACCCTTTTTATTAGCATAATCAACTAATTTTAAGAACTCTTCTTGTGGTGGGAAGTACCACAAATGATCTCTTGCAAAATATTTTCTAGAGGCCGCATTTTTAACACCACAAGCTATATTTGATTCAGCAAATGATAAACCTGTTCTTTTCCATTCATTACGCATCCAATCTTGAATACTTAGAGTGCTACCATCATTTAATTTAAATTCTTCTTTTCTTACATAATGAACACAAACTTCTGTTACTGTTGGAAACTTTCTCATAGTCTTCCCATTACAATTACCAGCTACATGTTTAATTCCCTTATTCCACACATTTGAACCACGATATAACCAACCATTGTTTTCTAGAATTGGATGAACATTCGCCCAACCAAGTTCAGTGCACCAAAACCATAATGTTGTTTGTGAGTTAGATGCTTTTGTCCAGGCCTCAACATGAGGAAGATATGCATCACTTAGTGTATTGGGTGTTAATTCATCACCTTCATAACCATCTATTCCATAAGGTCTATCTGAAACAATACAAATTGGAGACTCCCATTTATTATATGCATCTAATACATCACCATTAAATATGGTTCCATTTTTTACCTTAAACTGTTTCATTTATAAATTTCATAATACTTGTGTTAAATATACCACATATTTAATTTACTGGTCAACACTTATATTTTTATTTTTTTTATATTAAATTGATTTTTTTCTTCTATATTCTTATTTAGAAACTCATAATCTTCTTTTATTTTAATTCTTTTAAAAAAACAATCTCCTGATAATCTATCTATTTCAAATAGTTTCTCCCAATAATGTTGCACACTACATTCTTTAATATCTGAATTGTATGAAGCATGAGCAGGATTTTCATACTCACTAAATATATATCCATTATTATTATTTTCAAAATAAATTAATGTATTGTAGCTATTGTCGTCTGATAGCTCTCTAGCTTGAGCTAAATATAAAACAACATCATTATTTTCTTTAAATTGAATTTTTAATTCAGAGATTTCTTGTTCAGTTGGTGCAATAATTAAAAATTTTTTTTCATCCTGATATTTCATTATTTTAAATTTTCCATATAATCTGCACGAGCAATTATAGCATTATTTCTATCTTAAAGGCAAACTTTTACTATATTTTAAATTTAAATTTATTTTCTTTATTTAATAGTAATAAATCTTCAACCATATTTATTATTACTGGCACTAATTCTTGGGCATGACAAGCACATGGATGGCAAAAACATTGCAAAGCTATCTTTTGGTTGTTCTCAATTATATCTTTAGCAATTTCTTTTAATGATTTATACATCTGGCCTTCAGTCTCTAAGTCAGCCTTTAAATCTTTTTTATATTCAGAAATTACTCTTTCTCTTTCTTTCATTGTTTGAGCCTTCATTGGATGTTTATTTCCAAGAATTGGATTACCACGATGTGCAACTATAACTTTTTCATCTGATGTGGCTTGATATTCAGGTTCACCACGAATATTAACTACACGAACATAATCATAAGGATTAAATTTTTCCTCAATAATAGTTTCATCTTTTTTTGATTTTTCAATTGGTAAAATTTCAAAATTAACTTCTGAATCTTTATATTTTCTATCTTTTGGCTTTAAACTGAAATTCATCTTACCCCCTAAAATTCCAAGCACTAATTTTGGAATTTAATATGTTTTCCTTGGTTATTTCAAAATCTTCAACCACCTGTTTTTTTAAATTTTCACTTATTTTCTTTTCATTATAAAGTGATACAATGCCGTCAAATTCTAAAAATTGTCTTTTTATTTCAACGATACATTCTAATACAATCCGTCTTAAATGTTCTTCTGTTCTTGTTTTATCTTTTTCTTGATCTTCATCTAAAAATTGCTTAATAATATTCTTATTATCCTTACTAAAAATTAAACATTCATATAGTAAAACATTATCTGGAATTTTTTCACCAAATAAATCTTCTACAATTTCTTCTATTGAAAGTTCTGGCGAAGCATGATTTCCTATTGAGAATAAAATTATTATTTCTTTTCCACCATCTTTAATATAACTTACTTTTAATACTTTATAATCATGCCTTTTTACACATATGTAATTTTCTCCATCTATTATTCCAGAAGTTATATCATTATAACTTTCATCCTGGAACATTAACTTTGGATCAATTATTGGATTAAGAGTAACATGTTTTTTTATTTTAGCTAGTTCTTCTTTCATATTTAAATTATCATTTTTAAGAGATTGTTTTTCTTTTTTACTTGCTAACTCAGCATAATAGTAACTTAAAAATGCACCAATTCCTGCCCCTAAAACTGTTAAGACAATATCTTTATTTGTTATAATATCCATTTTAATCCTTATTTATTTTATTAATATAACAAATACTACTAATAACTCAATATGTATTAGATTAAAGTTATAGACAACTTTTCTATTAAAATATATCAAATGAAATAAATGGCGTGCAGAAACATTGCAAAGCAATTTTTTGTTTGTTTTCAACAATATCTTTAGCCACTTCTTGTAATAGTTGATATATCGTTCCTTTAATATCTAAATCAGCATCTAAATCTTTTTTATGTTCTGCTATCACCCTATCTCTCTCAGACATTGTTTGAGTTAACATTGGATGTTTATTTCCAAGAATTGGATTGCCCCGATGAGCTATTATAATTTTTTCATCTGGAGTTGCTTGGTAGTCTTTTTCACCCTTAACATTAACTACACGAATATAATCCCAAGGATTAAGTTTCTTTTCAATTAAAGTTTCTTCAAGTTTTTTAATTGGAATAATTTCAGAATCTACATCTTTATATTTTCTATCTGAAGGCTTTAAACTAAATTTCATAATTGTTCCTATAGTTTAAATTTATTGTCGCTTTTTGATGTGTTTGTATACTTATTTTTCATGTTTGATATGTTAAATATTGCTTGAGATTGATTAATTGTAATATTATATGTTGGTATTTTTGTTATTAAGTGATTTTTCAAATTTGTTAATAAATCTATTGAACCTAATTTCACACCTTCTTCTTTTGCATAATAATTTAAATTATTTTCTAAGATATTTTTGAATTTTTCATCACTATTGATTTTTTTCTCTGCTATATTAAAAGCATTATTAATAGATATTTCTAAAAACTTATCCATTAATTTATCTATGCTATTATTAGAAGATTGTGATATTTTTTTAACTTCCTTAAAAATGCTAGATAAATCATAAGAATTTATTGATTTTTTACTAACATTAGAAGTTTCTTCTCTACACTTCTTATAAGTGTCAATAATATTATACTCTTTGTAATGTTGCTGTGTTAAATATATTGCAAAACAATCTGAAAATCCTTCTAATATATTTTTTGATATATTATTTAAATGATTAATTTCAAAATTTGGTTTATTTTTTTCTTCTTTAATATCTCTAAAACTTCTAGATAAAATTGTTCCACTTAATTTTTTAGAAGAAATCCAATGTGCTACTTCATGCCATATCACCAATTCAGTAACTATTTTATGTGTTTTATCTGCATTTAATAATAAAAAATTATTAGTTTCTTTAGAAAAATTATTCTTCAGTGAATTAAGAAATGCCCCATTAAATTCAGAATTCAATTTTACAATATTTCTTACATGTTCTGTAGATATATCTATTCTTGGAGCATTAAATTTTTCATCATTAATTTTAATTTCTGCATATTTTTCATATGGATTATTAACTTTTTCTTCTGGCTTTAAATTCTCTTTAATTCTTATTTGATCTTCTGTTCCTAATTTTTTTTCTATATCTTGATTTTTATAATGCTGATACTGTTCATAATAAGTATCTCTAAGAAAATTAAAATATATTTTTTTTGGGAATAATGTTGGAAAATTATTATGTTCTTGATGAAAAATATTATTTCTGTATCAATCAATTCTTATTCCAGTAATAAAAGTTTCATCTGACTTAAAAAAATAGTAGACCAATTTTTTATTTTCAGCTTCTTCTATTATTTTATCATCTAAATCTCCAAAAACAACATAATGATTATTAATAAGTATCCATAATTCCTTTAATTCTTTTGATGTATAAATACTATCTATATTGCAATCTTCTAAAGTTTCTAAATCCTCATTAGAAAAATACATAGATAAAGCATAAAATTTTTCTTCTTTTGAATATCCAACATCATAATCTGGTGCAATGATTGGCTTAGTTGGCAACCCATTATCAAAAGTAAAATTTAATTCTATGTTTTTCCCATCTTTTCCATCAATGATATATTTTCCCATAATTATTCCTCAATATATAAACTAATTGAATTCTAATATCTTTAATAAAATTTGTCAAAATAGAATTATGGACAACTTTTCTCTAAAAATATAGCAAATGAAAGAATTGGACTACAATAACAAGATATTGCTATCTTTTGTTTGATTTGGTTAAGTAAATCTCAAATTAATATGGTGCTTAATAATATTAGTTCAGAAAATAAAATTTATAATATTTATGATTTCCCAACTTGGGAAATTGAAATAGACATGGAGAACCCAAAGCAAATACAAAATCAGTTAATTGAAATAACTAATTCTGTTGAATCAAAATGTCCTGTTTCTTCTCAATTAGGATCGGATGGTATTGGTGAAGGTGTTGTTTGGAAATGTGTGTCAAATCATCCACTCATTAAAACTGATGATTTAGTTTTTTAAGTTAAAGGTAAAGAACACTCTGTATCTCACACTAAGTCTATTGTCTATTGCTGAAGTAGATATTGAAAAAGTAAATTCAATTAATGAATTTGTTGAAAAAGTTGTTACAGATAACAGATTAAATCAAGGTCTTGAATATTTAAAAGAACAACATCTTGATTTTGAAGTTAAAAATCTAGGAACTTTTTTTAAATGGGTAGCTGAAGACTCTATTAGAGAAGAAGAAGACATTTAAATTGAATCCGGTTTAGATAAAAAAACTGTAACTCCAGCAATTAGTCAATTTGCAAAAAAATGGTTTTTTTCAAAAATTAATGATACTATAAATACTGTTTCAACTCCAAAAAAGAACAACTTTCATTAATTAACAAGAAATTAATAATCTTTAATTCTTTGGAGCCAAATTTTCCGCACAAGCTCTTGAGCCTTTTTTCTATTAACTTCAGAATCAAATATATATATTAGCTTTTTATCTTTCCCACTTGCGAAACTTAATGCTATTTTCTTTACAGTTGGAAACTCATCATGCTTTATCTTTTTCAATAATAATTTTATTCTTGCATAATCTTCATTTGTAAATAAACTCTTTTTTGACACCATAGAAAAAATAATATCAATTGCTTCTTCTTGATTTAAGTTTTCGTCATTTGGAAACCTATATGATGCTAAAGCTATATCTGGTAAAATAGGTTGATAAATATCTTTATCTAACAAATCAAACAACTTATCATTATAAGTTATTTGATTTCTTTCTAGCTTTCTAATAACCTCATCCATTTCTGTATTTGGGAAGGCAAACATTAATCCTTGATTTAATGAAAAAATATCATCTTCAGAAAATAATGTTAATAACTTCTTTTTTAAAAGGATTCGACTATGTTCATCCAATCCATATAGCTGATTAAATTTATTAAACTTATTAGCTAACTCAAATACAAAAACTAAGCCATCATTACAAATTGTTGGAACATAATAAAAAACAGGTATATTCATTAAATTTTTTAAAAAATATTCATAATTTTGATTTTCAATTATAGTTAAAGATTTCTCATCATTTTCTATTAATACAATTGCACGCACCCTCATTCTTAAATTTGAAAAGTCACGACAAGTAATACCCTTATAATTTTTATATTTTTTTGTTAATTCCCAATCTTCTATACTATTGTGTATCCCTTTTTTATTATAATGGGATGATAAAAAATCTAATGTTTCTGCTGTTTTAATTTTATTCATTATTCTTATATTTAACCTACTGATTACCTTACTGGGTTATTATAGTTTACGTCTTAAAATAATTTAAAATAATTCAAATTGTTTGTCAATTACATCTATTGCTTTTTTTGGTAATTTCAATAAACTACCATTATTCTATAGGATTAATGGGGATATATGATTACAACTAATGTTCAAAACGACAAAACGATAATACAAAAACATGTTAAATATTGTGAGCGTATCTTTGTTGAACAACTGGCTGGTGATTTTTATTTTCATCTTGATACTGTTATTGAACACATTAGTAATAAGTTAGCAATAACTACGAATTTTAGTGAAAAACAAGTTCTTAGTGAACTACATAAAAAAATAAATTTTTCTAAAGTTGATATTGGCAACACTTTTAAGGCTTTTTTAATTAAAAATATTAAAGAACAAATAAATAACAATTACTTAGACAACATAAAGCCAAGTTGGACAAAAATGAAAGCTATTGATGGAAATGAAAAAGAAAAAGAACGTGTTTTAAATATTTTAAATGACGCTATTAAATCAAATCTTGGCGATGACCTTTTTAATGTTACCAATTTAACAAATCAATTATTTCAAGACAAAAAAAATCTATATTCTTCTGAAATGCTTACAAAGACAATCTTTGAAACACTTAATAAATATTTTCCTCAAATGAAGATTGTTTTTTCTGGTATCATTTGTTTTTCAGAATCTTGGGTGAAACTTCTTTTACCATACTATATAGCAGCAAGTAAATATCTAATAGAAAACAACATACCTAATGAAGTTCAAGATTATGATAAAAAAGATTCTGAATCTATCAATATAGTTCCAGACTTTAATTCATTTTTATCTAATGAACCTGAAATAATTAATGAACCTAAAATAATATCAATTGAATCACCAAAATTAAATACTCAAATAAAAAATGAAAAAATTGAGTTAGAAGTAGATTATCACAAAAACTTAAAATATTTACTTCTAGACTTAGATGACATCTTAGCATCACAAAAACAGAAAATTAAAAACATAGATGTTTCTGAATTGTTTTTAGAATATGAAATATTACCATCTAGACAGATTTCTCACTCTAAAATATTATCAAATAACACATTTGTAAGAACTCTTATTGATTTACAAAGTAAACTTTCAAAACTTAAAACATCTAATTTTGAAAGCACTGACTACTTAAACAAATCAATTTTAAAAGAGATATTAAATAATGATTTGTTTGCAACCCAAATGAATGATCATGATATTATGGTTTTTACTATTTTAGACAAAACCTATAGTAATATGTTTCACGATGAACAACTTACAATACAACAAAAATTAATATTATATAAAACACAGTTATTTATATTACAACTAGCTTTAATTAGACAATCATTCTTCTTTGATATTCACCACCCAGGAAGAAACCTTTTAGATTTTATACTTAATAATGAATTTTTTTATAATAATGAAATTTTTGTTAAAACCAATGAATTAATTTCTAATTTAAATTTTAAAGAAATTATTAATAATGATTTTTTAATTTCCTTAACAACGAATATCAAGGAATTAATCCAAAATGAAATAAAATCACAAAATGAAATTATTAATAATGATGTAAAAAAAGTTACTGAAGATGAAAATAATGAATACTTTCATAATGAAATAATTAGATACTTAGAACCAATTACTTCAAAATGTAAAAATAGTATGATTACTACATTTATTGAAAGAGTTTGGCTATTTTCATATATTAAAGAATACTCTAGTAAAGTAGATTTATTTATCTTTGAAAAAGGTAATTTTATTGACTTCTTGACTGTTGAAGCAAAGAATACTTGGCAACAATCTATTAATCTTTTTGAGTTAATTATTTCAATTGATAATAATCAAGAAATTACAACACAAAAAACAGACAAAATTAAATCCTTATTGCCAAAGATAAATGAAAGTTTATCTAAAATATCATTTTCTTTAAATATTGAATCTAAATATTTTAAACCACTATTTTCATGTTTGCAAAAAAACTTTGATTTATTACTCTCTAATTCTAACAAAACAAAACATGACGAAGAAAAAAACAAAATAAAACTAATTGAAGAACAATTCCAAAGCGATGTTAATAATTTATTATCTGACCCTATTTCTTATGAAAAGGCAGATAAAGAAATTAAATTATCAAATATAAAACTAGATGAATTAATATATGTAAATCAATGGTACTCAATAAACCAAAAACATAATATAAAAATATTACATATAGGTAAACAAAAAAATTACTTTATATTTTTTAACCCACAGACAAAATCTACACAAGTTTATAATAAATCCAAACTTTGGTATATAATTAAAAACAATGCGATTGAAAACATTAATAATAAAAATATTAATCATGGATTTCTAAGCCATCTATTTTTGGCAAATCAAGAACTTATTAATATGAAATGAAATTTAACCCTGTTAAATTCTCTTTAAAAATAAATTAAGGCTATTGGAAAACTAACTGTTAAAAACAATAACTCACTATTTTATTTTCGAACCTAGAACCTGTTTTTCTTTATTGAAAATTTCTAATACTTCAAAAAACATAGATGGAACTGTTTCTGTTAACCACACATTATTTTTTGTGCAGTTAAATTTAAAGCCAGCATTAAACATTTCTCTAGCCTTAATTTTTAAAACAACAGGTTTCCCATGTCTTTCTCCAACACTAATTGCAACTTCTTTACTAAAAGACAAATGTACATCATGCCTTTCCATTGATTTTAGACCTTCATTTTGAATTACATCTAAAAATCTTGTAGCTGTTCCATGATATAAATATTCTGTAGGCTCTATATTGGGTAAATCTAAATCTACCTCAATAGAATGCCCTTGATTTGCCCTTATTTTTAACAAGTCATCAGTTAAGTCAAATCTCTTTTTGTCATTATTTTTAACAACAAAATACAAATCTTCTAAAGAAATATTTAAATTAGCATATTTTTTTGCATTAGTTAATAATGAATCAACATTAATCCGACCCTTATCATCTAATTCTATTTTTATTTCAGCAGGATGATGCCTTAATACATATGATAAGAATTTGCTTATATCTTTATTTTTATTTTTTACATATTTTTTCAATATTATTAATTTTGTAATTGTATCATAAAAAATATTTATTTTGTTGCAATCATTGCGTCTGCCAAAAGAACAATTTTAGCTGCTAATTCTTTTAATTTATCAGGCTCAATCTGAATAGTAAAGTCTTCTAAGTTATGCTCTAAATAAAATAATTTAATTTATTTAACGGTTCATTTTTTTCAAACCCTTTAAATTTTGCATAACCAACAGTAAAATTCTTTCCTTCTCCATCCTTTAGTTTGTATTTTCTTTTCATATTAGTCCTTAACTTTTTCCAATTATATAATATATAGAAAAAACTGTCTACTACTTCATCTTCATTAATATCTAATCCAAACGAATATTTTTTTAATTATTTAAATCCATCTCTTGTTCCAGTCCAACCACCTAAAACATTTAAATAAAATATATCTGAAAGAAACTTAGTGAAATCTTTGTTCTTTTCTTTATGTAATATATTATTGTAATAAAAGATTATTTCTTCAGATTGATTTAAACATGTAATTCCAATATTTGTATTTACATTAATCCCATCCAAAACTGCATTAACTGATTCCTTATCTACATCTATTGTTGACTTTAGAATATCTAAATCTAGATAGGCAAACCTTAAATTTCCCTGGTATTGATTTGGAATATTTGTTAAGTCTGTAATTCCTTTATATGGCTTATTATTTAATGCATTTTTTAATGGTCCGGCACCATGTCTTGTGGAATAACATCTTGAAGCATAAAATACATCTAGAGTATCAATATTATATTTTTTTGATAAACTTACTACATTTTTCAATCCCGTATTCGACCTTGTTACATGAGGGAAGAATCCAAATTTTTGATCAAGAAGTAATCCTTGGGCACCTTCAAAAACAATATTATTTGAATCAGGCAATTTATTTGAAAACTGTTTTACATCAGCTAATATTTTAATTAAATCATCATAAAATTTATCAATAAATGAATCTTCAATTAAAAACCTGTTAGAACTTAAAACATCTTCTAATCCTAACTCTTTAACCCTTTGTAAGAAATAATTCCTAACTGATAAAAGCAAATCCCTATTACTTATATCTTTCATTTTAAAAGTAATGCCTCCAACCTCTTCTCTTGCAATTGTTTCACCAAAACCAACACCACAAGAACCATGCCTATTTGCTCCTCGACTATCTTCCACCCATTGATTTAAAATCATCTCAAAAGGAGTCGTTATATATGCATCTTCGTGAATAAAAACAGTAGGGTTAACACCAAAATTTTCTAAGGCTTGTTTTTCCTTCTTAAACAATAATGGGTTAACCACAAAAAATTCAGATAAAACTGTAGTCGCATTTGGTAAGAAACTATTTGAAGCAAAATGTCCAAATACGTGCCTTTTACCATCTGGTGTTACTACAGTATGGCCAGCTTGTGCACCACCATTAAACCTAATCACAATACTTTCTTCATCTTGTGAACTTAGATAATCTGTAATAACACCCTTTCCCTCATCGCCATAAGCAGAACCAATTACGACTTTAGCTTTCTTCATTTTCTTTCTCCGTATTTAAAATTTAACTACACCACCTGAAGTTCTTTTTGTAGCTAAACTATTGATTGCCCGACTAACTACCACAGAAGTAGAACCATCCCAAGATTTAGTAACAGAATCTACATCTTTTCCTTCTGTTACCTCAATTGTACTTACTACAACTTCAGCGAGCTTTTTATAATCTGATAATCTAATAACCCTTTGACCAAGTAATTCAGTCCATGACTTCATTACCCCACTTAAATTACTTCTAGCATAAGACCCCTCTTCTACAACAATGTGAAATATATTATACATTTTTGATGCCATAAGAAATAGTTCTTCAGTGGTATAATCTTTTTCAACATCGTCATTAAAGATTTTTTTCAATTGGGCTTTTGTTAGTCCTTTTGGTGCCTGTTCATCACCTACAGTAAACAGATACCCCTTCTTCCCACGTTTTTCCATACAATCAATAGATGTGTGTTTAGCTGCGAAATACCAAGGTAGGTTATATGATTCAAAATCATTAGCACCACCACCCTTTTCTAACCATATTTGCTCTAATTGTTTGGCAATAGTAATGTCTGCCTCAAATTGAGTAATTTGTAATGGTGCACTATCGCAATAAGCATCACCAATTCCTGCAATTAACATGTGTGGGTCAGAAACAGGCTTTCTCTTTAGAATTTCCTCAACCATAATTCCTAGCCCCTCTTTAGCTAATGCATCTGCAATCATCCCCATTGAACCAGTTACATCTAGTCCAACAATAATTGCTGTTGATTGTGGATTTAAAACAGAGTCTCTTGACTCTCTTAATTCTACCAATGCAGGATTTAAAGCATCCACCATTTTTGAATTACGAAATAAATCCGCTGTTGATTTAGTTGAACTTGTACTTGAATAAGTTGTCCAATCATCTGCACTCCATCTTGCACTTCCCATGATAATTCTCCTTAGTTGTAAATGTCGTTTATTGTTAAATCCATTTTGGTGAAACGACGAACACCAAAACTTTCCCTCAAAACCTTATTTTGCCAAATATCATACGCTTCGAAAGGCATATAACTAGAAACATCATTTAACCATTCCACTAATGGTTTAGGAATCCTTGAATCTTTTTTCAAATTCATTCCTGAAGCATCTCCAAGCAATTGACGACCAACAAGTTTAATTAATTCTAGGTCTAATTTTATGTCTGCAATTTTTTTATTAATCATTTTGATTGGTGCAACATCTATTGCATTAGTTGATAATGCTGTTAACTTTTCGCCTTGATGACAGGCAAACCACCAGCCACCAATTAATTGACCTGAATGTTGTTCTGGATTAATAAAATAATTATTTAAACTAAAGCTAGCACTCATTAACTGATTATATTGATTAAAGCAGGCTAGGTTATACATCCCACTTAATATCCAGGCTACATGCTTTGGGTCAACAAACCCCTTATAATATGACAATACATCTACTAAAGAAATAGAATCTTTATCTTTTGTTAATACTAGAATTGTTTCATTTTTTGATTTAATTAATTTAAATATTTCAGGAATATTTTTTTTCACTTCTTCCTTCATTTTATTATTTGCAAATTTTAAAGATTCAATATTTTTTATTGCTCTTTTTGCAAATTCTTCTTCAGCCTTTATAAAAGACCAAGCCACTATACCTCTACCGATATAGCAACTTCCAAATTCAAATGGAACTTGTGATTCATATTTTATTTCAAATTCTTTTCCAACTTCATCTAAAACCCTAAATATATTCCCCTTATTCCAATCTCCACTATTAATTCTAACAATAGCTTTTTCATAAAGAACTTGAATGTGAGCAAAAACATCAGATGTATTAATTCCATCTGAAATATGTTTATCTGGATGCCATAATGCTGATAATTTTCTATAGCAAAGCTTTAATTCTTGTTCTGTAGAACATAAAAACAGTTTTTCAGGTTTACTAATTCCTAAAATTTCTGTTGAACTAAAATTTTTCATGCTTTTCATTTTTACCTTAGTTGATATTTGCCACTAAGATAACACACTTAGTTTAATTTGTCAACTAAGTAATGTTGGTTTTTCAAAAATACTTTAATATTCCTCATAAACCCCATTTAAAAAAAGGATTCCTTATTTATTTTTTAATTAATAGAGTTTAATTTTTCTAAAATTTCTTCACATAGCTTTAAGTCTAATAAATCATTTGTTCTGATTCTTCCTTCCATATCAATCCAAAAATTATTTTTAGCAACTTTTCTAATTTTCAAAAAATCCTCTTCTATAGATTCTAGCCCTAACCCGCCTGCATAACCACATGACTTTCCAACAAGTTGTTCGTTCCATAAAGTAGATTTAATTCCTCTTCCACCAGAGCTATCAAAAAGAACTTGATGATTTTTTGATTTTATTTTTTCAAATAAATCTTTGTTTTTCTCATTATGTTGAGTAATAAAATTTACAGTTGGGAAAGTGCAACATAAATCTTCTAATTGTATTATTTGATTTTCTTTATAAGCAAAATTTATTTGAACTCTATTTACAAACCTAATCAATTTTAAAGCAATAGATGACTGACTTTTTTCTAGTAATAATTTTGTTTCTTTTCCACATACATGTAATGCAATACTCGCTCCAGAACCCTTAGCTACTTCTGATAGTTTTGGCAAGTTTGATTGTAACCATTCAATAGAATGGTATCTGTTTCCATTAAATGCTTTATTTTCTGAAGTTGAAAGTTAAACTCCCCATTCTACAAACGGAAAAACTGTTGATAATTCTTTTATTTTATCTATTGATGATAATTCATCAACTCCAGTAAATGTGCACTTAAAATTTAATTTATTTTTCATTAAAACCACAGTATATATTATTGATATTCTTTTAAAATTAATTCTTCTATTTTTTCTGTCATGCTTATTGGTGAAAAACCAGTATGTTCAACACACATATTTATATTTTTATCTCCTGGTAGATGTTGATGAATATGACCATGAATATTAATTGTATTTTTAGGCAACTGATTCTTATTTATTGGGTAATGTGTAACTAATATATTGTAAATTACACCATTTAACTCTTTCTGAAAAGTAAATGCCATTGTAGTTATATCAAATGTATTATAATTTCTAAAAAACCCCTTGTTTTTATCAAAATCATGATTTCCTAAAACCAAAATCTTTTTTCCTGGTAATTGTGATATTAAGTTTTGAACATCATTAATATCACCGAATCCAACATCTCCACCAAATACAACTACATCACTATCTGTTACTTTAGACCAATAATTGTTTATCATTGTTTCATTCATATGCTCAACAGTTTCAAATGGGCGCTCTGCATATCTTATTATATTATGGTGATACAAGTGTAAATCCGACCAAAAATATAGATTTCCACCATTTTTTAGCACAGAATTAATTAATGGTTGTGGGTCTGAACCTATTTTTGAATGAGTAACTCCCATCTCTGTTAAAATATTAGATTTAATTGGACGACGAAGTTCATTTTTCCAATTTAAACTTGGTGTCAATAGATATTGTTTATATACCTCAATACCACTATTGAAATCTAAAATTCCGTCTATTAGTTCTATTTTTTTTATATATGTATTATTTTTCATTATTTTATTTATTTATTTATTTTTAGGATTATATGTTATATGTCTTAATTATTCAACAACTATTTTGTAATAAAAAATTATTTATTTCAAGTCATTTTGCTGATTTATGCAAAAATTCTGCTATAATTGAACATTGTATTACTAAGGACCTTAATGAAAAATCCACGCAATTTTATTATTTCATCTATCTTTGCAATTTCTGCAATTCTTCCTAATATTGCTTTTGCAAATGGATATGGACTACTTTTTTCTGGTTTGCAGAAAATTCAACACTCACAAGTTCAAAAGCAGCAAAATACTGATGTTTCTCATAATCCCTCAATTTCTGGCTCTACATATATTAAAACTCCAGGTCTTTGTCCACAACATTATCCATTAGGATACCCACAATCTGTATCTCAAGATAAAGCTAAAATTGAACGTCGTTCCTTTTATCTTTGTGAAGATAATTATGCTGTTCAATTTGACCCTGCTACCAAAACTCCACTTTGGTCTTCAGAAACACTTAAAGGTTCTGAACAAGCTGGCACATATATTGAACGAGTTGATGCATTTCAACCTCACCCTCAAATTCCTAAGCCTGCTCAAGCATCCTTGAATGATTATAAAGGCTCTAAGTTTGACCGTGGGCATATGTCTCCTGCTGCTGACATGCTATCTCCACAAGCTATGGAACAAAGCTTCTATTTGTCTAATATGGTTCCACAAGTTGGACCTAATATGAATCGTGGTATTTGGGCTGAACTTGAAAGCATGACTCGCAAATGGTCTGAATCTCGTGGTGAAGTTTTAGTTATTAGTGGTCCCATTTTTGGACAAGGAACACTCTATATGGGGACGTCTCAAGTTTGGATTCCAACTCATACTTATAAAATAATTTTAGATCCCAAAACTATGGAATCATTAGATTTTATTATTCCAAATCAACAAGTTATTACACGCAAAACCAAAGTTCTTGATAAAGGTAATCCGAATTATCCACAAACCTTACCACAAATGGCAATTAATTGTGGTAAACTATGTATTCTTGAAAACTTTATTGTTTCAATTGATGATATTGAAAAATATACTGGATTTCAATTTTTCCCTAATTTAACACAACAACAAAAACTTATTGTGTCTAAAAAAGGTTATATGTGGCATGTTTCAAAATAATTAATTATCATGAATATGATAAAATCAGAATCAAATACTGTAGACAATAATGAATATATTTTAATTCATTTCTTTTTTAATGTTTTTAATTTTGATTATCGTAGTGGTTTATTTACTGATGAAAGTTCAATTTATGATTTAGGTGCGCAAGGACTTGAAGATTCTGATTATCTTTTTATAGCAGAAGAATATTACAAACTTAATACAGAAATATTTAATTATGATCAAGGAATGAAGTCTTACTATAAAATATTAAATAAATATTGGGATAATTTTATTATTAAAAAAATTGAAAATTGTTATGGATTTAAATTATGTAACATTCATTTATTGCCGGACATTATTGCTACTTTAAAAGAAAAATTTCCAACTAAAAATTGGGAAGATGATACTTTGTTTATAATTAAAACACTTGATAATCAAATTGATAAATCAATAAAACAAGAATTAAAAACTAAAGCTGAAACTAATGTTATTAAACTTAACATTAGAAAAAAACTCTCACGAGAAGAAATTCTTGAATCTTGTAATGAATTTCTTATTGCGAAAGAACTTAACATATCATTTAGTATGGCTAAAGAAATTGCTAATAGTAATTACGATAAAAAAAATATTGGTAGGAAATTTAAACCCTATATTCCAAATATACAAGATTAACCAATTAAGGTTTTGATTCTTGTATTTTTTTGATTCTTTCATCTAAAATTTTTGACATAGCTAAGTGTTTAGCTGCTGAAAATGCCGATGGATGAATCTTACATGCAAAATCATTATCTTTATTTTTTATGTGATATGAACAATACAAATCTATTTGTCCTTGTCCTTTTTTACTAAAAAACAATTTTTCTTCATCACTATACAAATAAGATTTAGCTTCTACTAATAACTCTGCCTTAAAAGAAGTATAGTAATTTGTGCTTCTTTTAAATTGAGAACCTTCAAAAATAGCACTATTCAATAAATCATTATTAAATTCAATTACATGCTTAAATCTTATATTTTTATTTTCTTCTACAACTTCACCATCTATACTTTCACCACAAAAGCCAAACAATCTATCATTTATCTTTAATAAATAGTATCCCAAAAATTCTGAAAATTGGCCCTCTTCTTTATAATTGAAAAATCCAAATCCATGTATTAATATTTTTTCATTCTCATTTATTGATTCAGACACCTGCTCTAAACTAACCCATTTTTCTAAACTATATTTATCTATATTTATTATTTGTGGTTGATCGAAAAACATACTTATACCTCTTATTAATATACTAAACTAATATTATTATCCTTTTTTGTCAATTATTTTAGTTTTTTTTGCTTCCACCCCTTTAATTTAACTTTAAATCAGTTAAAATATAATTATATAAAAAGGGAAACACCATGGCTAAAGAATTTCATATTACATTTTCTTGCGAAACAAACGATTCAAATTATAAATCTGCATTACTTCGAGTTCAAAAAATGATGAAGGATGGTGGGGCTGAATTAATTTCTAAGAATGATGACATGGATGGAGTTATGGATATTGTTTTTCATAAATATTCTTATCTAGAAGAAGTTAAAACACTTTGTTCTAGTATCCTTAATTCATTTAAAAATCAATCAGTTCACTTATCTGCATTAGCTTATGAACATCAATCACGAGTTCTTCTTGATACAAAAGATGTTAAGGATATTAATTTATTTACGGAATTTGTTAAGTCACTTAGTAATGAGTATGGAATTACTTTAATAGAAAAAGATAAAAAAGAACCTACCTTATTAAATATTTGTTTTGAAAAAAGCTCACAAAGACAATCATTTCAAAATGTCTACACAGCTAAAGCAGGTTCTTTTATGAAAAATGGTCATGATTCTGTAAATGTTTTTCCAGATTGGGATGATATTACAGTATTGCAACAAAACAATTACAGTGACAACAATAAAAATAAATCTAATAAATTTGGTTATTAATTTTTAATACCCCAAAAAGAAATTATTTTTTGGGGTATTTCTTATCTTGTCAACTAATATTTAAGTTTTTGTGTAGGAATTAATAACTTATTTATTTTATCTAGGATACGCAAATCTCCCATTTTAAATAATTGATTATAATCATCTAATTCTTTTACATACATATTAAATAGCTTCTCATTATTTAATTTTGACTCTCTCATATTTACAAATCTATCAATCATCTTAAGATTAATACCATCTTTGAAATCCATTAATTTATTAATCATGGAAATCTTTTTTTCTTTACGATTTAAACCACCACCACTTACTGAATCAACCATATCAGAAACACGTTTATTAAACAATAATTCTATTTCTTTTTTTGTAGTATTTGTATCTTCCAACAAATCATGCAGATATGATGAAACCAAATAATCATTATCTAGATTTAATATCTTAGCTTCTTCATAAACCATATCTAAATGATAAACATATGAATGCACACCGTATAATTTATTACCGTGTTTTTTTATAGCAAAATCTCTTGCTATTTGTATAGTTTTATTCATTATCCACCCATTTCATAGATACTATTAACCGTATGCTAAATCCCATGCCATATTCTCGTCATCTTTAGCAAGACCTACGAGCATAGAAGAAACATACCATGGGAAATGACTTAACCAATTTTTAAGTTCGTTTAACTGATTGGATGATAAAAAATATATATCATTCTCATCAAAACTTAAATCATCACCAAAATCAATATCTTTACCATATATTGATATAGCAAGACATGATATTAAGCTATTATATTTTGTAATAAGCTCTGTTTTTTCCATTCGATTCAAAGTTCTAAGAATCTCCCGAACTACTTCAGACCTAACATCATTACTCATATATTATATCTCAATTATTGAAAATAATTACTCATTTCCCTTTATTTGTGTTTCATATTCAACAATTATTCTATGGAATAATTTTAAATTATTTATTTGAACCACCTGGTAACGAGTTGGATTTTTATTTACTTCATCAATTAATCTCTGTAAATTTTCTTTGTATGACTTTAAAATTGTTTTTTTCTTATTTGCATATCCATCAAGAATTGTTGAATAAATTCTCGCTAAAATTAAAATTTGTTGTTCTACAGGAAAATGCCACATTTTTGTATTTAATTTTTCCATATCTATTTGATCTTTATTCAAAAAATCATCTATAAACTGATATTTTTCTAAAATTTGGTCACTATGATTAAATACTTGACGAATTAAAAATGCTTTATTAATTCTTGATAAGAATAACAAGTATGGTTGTGGATTTTTTGATGTATTTGAACAAAACTCTAAAAATAAAGATTGCATTTCTTCAATTATTTTTACATATTTTTTATCACTAATTAAATTCTTAATAAACATTCTTTGTGTTGCATATGTTTCAACATCAGAAAACAAAGTGATAAATGTTGGTGGTGTTATTTTATTATGCAACATATCTTTATGCAAAAAATATTGTATAGCAAAAGCTGTAAAGAATACACCAATTATTTGCTCATCTCTTGCTACAAGCTCATGAGCTAAACTGCCGTTTGTTGTACTACTCGTTGAATTACTTAGGGTTTGTTTTTCTTCCATTTTTTTCTTTTTTAAAAAATATACATTATATTTAATGTAATTCTAATAATTGTCAATAGTCAATAGATTTTATTTAAAATAAAGCTACACACAAATAACAAACTAATGATATAATTGCTTTTTTACAATAACTTCTTTATCTTTTACTACTAAAGTATTAATAAATAAGTTATAAATTTCAAGATTAAACAAAAAGGAATTATACGGTATGGATAAAAAAGATATTAGCTGCTCATTTTGTGGCACAAGTGAATCCACAGCAGAAAAACTTATTGCAAATGCAAATAACGAAGATGGAACTCCTTCTGCATATATTTGTGAGCAATGTGTAAAAGATGCATATGAACTTATGCAGGAAGAAGTTGGATTAAAAGTAGAAGAAAAAACAACAGAAAAAACTGATGTTAAATATCCATCACCTAAAGAAATTGTTTTTTATTTAGACCAATATGTAATTGGTCAAGAAAAATCTAAAAAGATTATTGCTATTGCTGTTCACAATCACTACAAACGATTGAATAATCAAAAAATTTCTGATGTTGAAATTACCAAAAGCAACATTCTAATGATTGGACCAACTGGTTCAGGTAAAACACTATTAGCTCAAAGTGTCGCTAGAATGCTTCATGTTCCATTTGCAATTTGCGATGCAACATCTCTTACTCAAGCTGGTTATGTTGGTGATGATGTTGAAACTATCCTTCAGAAATTGATTGCTGATGCTGATGGTGATGTTGAAAAAGCCAAACATGGTATTATTTTTATTGATGAAATTGATAAAATTGCCAAGCGTGATTCAGGTCCATCAATTACGAAAGATGTTTCAGGGGAAGGCGTTCAACAATCATTACTTAAAATTTTAGAAGGAACTGAGGCTCGTATTCCAACAACAGGTAATCGTAAACACCCAAACTCTCAAGTTGAATTTTTAGATACAACTCAAATTCTATTTATTTGTAGTGGGGCTTTCGTTGGTATTGATAAACTTATTGAAAACCAAGGCAAGAACACATCTATTGGATTTACTAAAACCTCTCTTCCTCCAAAAGAAGCTAAAGCATTAGAATTTGCTAAAAAAATGCAACAAAATATTACTCCTGAAATTCTTGGACAATATGGGTTAATTCCTGAATTTATTGGTCGGCTTCCTGTTGTTTGTAACTTAAAAGAATTAGATGAAGTTGCTTTACAAAACATTCTTGTTGCTCCTAAAAATGCATTGGTTAAACAGTTTCAAGCTCTATTTGCTCTTGAAAATGTTGAACTTGAAGTTACAGATAATGCTGTAAAACAAATTGCTCATTTAGCTTTCTTGCAAAAAACAGGTGCTCGTGGACTTAAAACTATTATGGAAGAAATTTTTACAGAAAAAATGTATGTACTTCCAGAATTAAGTGGAACTAAAATTATCTTTGATGATATTTATACTTTTGTTTAATTAATTAATTTATTTAAAAGACCCATTTCTAAACTGATTGGGTCTTTTTTTATATTTGTTTTTATCTACAATAATTAAGCATTTAAAAATATTTTGACAATCGTTTTTAATTCAATACTATTTTTATATATTAGGAATTAATCATGACATCATTATGTGCATATGAAAATTATCAACCTGCTAACTTAACCATAAATGATAAGTTAGCTATTTATCCTACAATTAAACCGTCATCTTATGTTAAATATTCAAAAGAAGTTAATAAATATGCGATACATATGTATTTCTGTATTGAAGATTTAATAAAATTAGTTAATTTATCACAACTAGATATTGATAACCTTTACTATTTAAATTTAGATATACAAAACATTCACATGGTTAACAATAATTTACATTTAACTATTAATAACACTCATATTATTATAGATAACTTGAGAGAACAAATAATGATTAGAATTAAAAATAAAGATTTAGTATTTTACTTTTTTACAGATAATCAAAAACTGTTATACATTTTAAATCTTAATTAATCTTTTATTTCCATTATTGTCGTCGTTATTAATTCAATCCTTTTAAGTTTAAGTGTAAATGAATCAGGTAAATAATTATAAAAAATAACATCTCCATAATCTTCTTCTGATTCAATTTCAAACCCATACTTATTTAAATGGTTTATTATTTCTTCTTTAGTAAACCCTATAAAATCTTCAGTTTTTAGAATTTCAGATATATTCTTTGTAAAAATTAATTTTTCCCCACCATCATCTGAATGATAAATACACCAATAACAATTCCCCTCTAAATCATAAAGGAAACAGGCCAATATATTTTCAATTACTTTTTCAGATTGCACTTTCTTCATAACTTATCTCTTTTAAATCCCCATGTTCCTGAAAAATCGTCAATATAATAAATATTGAAATTTTTTAAGTAATTTTTTAACACATTAAATAAATCATTATCTAATGAACTCCAACCATTTGAACTACCATATCTTACAACCTCAAAGGCAATAATACCGGCGGCTTTTTTATATCTGAACTATATTTTCTTATCATATTTTTTTTATACTTTTATTAAGATAAATTGCATAATTTTTACTATTTAATTCAATTAATGAACTTGAATTCTCAATATTTAATTGTTTTAATAAATTTTTAATCCATGAAATTTCAAAAAAATTACCACCTTCCAAAGAATAACTCAACCAACTAATAGCACGTTCAAAATCATTAACTGATATTAAAAAATCTATTCTTGGAATTAAAAAAACTGCTAAAGACTCTTCACTAAATCCACATATTTTTTTTGTTATTGCTTGCTGACACAATATAAAAGATGTTTGATTAAATGTAGCACTTATACACCTTACTAGCCAATATTCATAATAATCATTAGTAAACCATTTTTTTTCTTTAGCATGGAATAAATTTTGCCATATAAAATTTAAATTTCTTGGTTCTCCAACTTTAGTAAAAATATCAAATGATTCTACTATGTCTTTAACTAATAATTCTTGTTCTAATGTGTAATTTATCCTCTTCATTTTTATCCAATTTATATAAAATATTTTTTCATTGATACTTCATAGTCTAAATTTTAAAAAAAATCAATGAATAATTTACCAAAGAATAAATTTAATGTTATAATATCAAAATAAAAAAGGATAAGCTCATGATTAAAGCCAAATATATTAGAATTTTTAGTGACATCCATCTAGATTTTGATATTCCAAATAAAACTAATAAATTTAAGCCTGAAACTTCCATTTGGGTTCCTCCTGCTATGGATACAGATAAAGAAACCATCCTTATTTTAGCGGGTGACATTTGGCATGCAAAAAAACCATTTAACTTCATGAATTTCTCATGGTTTAAAAAGATATCTGAAAAATTTCATAGTATTATCGTTATCCTTGGAAATCATGACTTTTGGAATGGGAATATTCAAAAAGAATATTTAAATTACCAAACTCAAATTAATAACCAAAACCTTAAAAATGTTCATTTACTTCAAAATGATACTATAATTATTGATAATATTAAATTTATTGGTGGCACTCTTTGGACTGATTACAATAATGGCAATCCAATAAGTATGCAATTAGCAGAACAGAATATGAATGATTTTCGTTATATAAAGAATGGTAATGCATTTTCTAAATTAAGATCTACACATATTATTGGAGAACATATAAAAACAAAAACATATATTGAAAATAATTCAACAAAAGATTATGACTCTCAATTTTTATGGGTTTTGACACATCATTTACCAACATTTAAATCTGTCCCTTCTATTTATCAAAATGAAGAACGGTTCCATGAAAATGGAATGTATGCTACTAATTTAGAAAACCTCTTTAATGAAAACATTTCTGCTTGGGTGCATGGACATGCCCATGAATATCAAAACTATACTATTAATAAAACTAAAATCTTATCTAATCCTCGTGGTTATGTTGGTGAAAATACACATTATCAACCTCATGCACTTTTTAATTTTAATGGAATCTTAATTTAGGCTTTTCTTTTTTTGTTTTTTTTGTTATAGTCAAAAAACACAAATATAGGAATTAACCAATGGATATTTTATTTAACATACTTGCATTTCTACTTTTAGTAGGTATTGTCGTTACAGTTCATGAAGGTGGACACTTTTTTACTGCAATTGCATGCAAAATGAAAATCATTGAATTTTCTCTTGGATTCGGACCACAAATTTATCAAAAAGAAATAGGTAAAGATAAAATCCTTTTCACACTAAGGTTACTACCTATTGGTGGTTTTGTTAAACCCTTAGATAAAAGCACTGTTTCCACTGAAATCTGGGAATCTCTTTCTGAAAAAGATAAACAAAGGGCTTTTGTTAACTCACCAAGATGGAAAAAAGCTGCAATGGTAGCTGGAGGACCACTTTCTAATTTTGTTTTGGCTTTTATTATTTTCGCTTTTGCTTTTATTTTTGTTGGTAATAAAGGAATACCTCCTGTAGTTGGAGAAATTTTACCTAATACAGTAATGGCTAAAAGTGGAATTATGGTTGGTGAACAAATTTTATCAATTAATGATAAAGAAGTTAATTTCGTCGGTGATGCACATAATATTATTGCAAATGCTGCTATAAGCAATGAAAATATCAATATTAAAACTAACAAATCATCTTATCTTGTTGAGTTTAACAACTTAAATCTTAAAGAATTAGGCGATGACTTAGGAACTCTAACTGGTCTTTATTTTCAAGGTGCTCTTGGTGAAATTAAAATTAAAAACATTTTACAAGATGGAGCAGCAGAAAAATCAGGACTATTAGTTGGTGACACAATTACATCTATTAATGAATTAAAAACGCAAGACTTAAATAAAATGTTACGTGAGGTTCGTAAACATCCTGGTCAAGCTGTTGATGTTTCTTATTTAAGAAATGGTGTTACTTTTGTTAAAACAATAACTTTAGATTCACAATATAATTCAGGAACTAAAGTTGGTAAAATTGGTGTTGAATTTGAAACTCCTAATTTAGATAAATATCCAACCAAACACTATAGTATTATTAATGGTGCTTCAGAATCCTTTAATAGAACAACAACATCAATATGGACAACATTAGTTTCTCTTAAAAAAATATTAACTGGTGAAATTTCAACTAAAGCTATTTCTGGACCTCTATCTATTGCAGACTATTCTGGAAAATCTGCACAAAGAGGATTATTTACATATCTTATGATGATGGCTGCAATTTCAATTGCGGTTGGTGTTTTTAACCTATTACCAATCCCAGTTCTTGATGGTGGACATCTTGCTCAATATACTATTGAAGGTATTCGTGGTAAAGACTTCTCTTTTAAACAAATTCAAAATTTACAATATGTTGGTATTGCAGCTATGACAGGAATTTTTACTCTTGCAATAACTAATGATTTAACTAAATATTTGAAATTTTTAGGATAAATAAGTATATAAATACTATTAAATAATTTTCTTGTTTTTAATATTATGATATAATAATCCTTTATAAAATTATAGAGTATATTATGGAAGCAATTGTTAATAAAAAAGCCTGGTTTAATTATCACATTGAAGACACCTTTGAAGCTGGTGTTGTTCTTCATGGTTGGGAGCTTAAGCCTATTTTGGCACGAAAGGTAAATATTGATGCAAGTCATGTTGTTATTCGTAATGGTGAAGTATTTTTAATTAATGCTCAAGTTAATCCAGAACTAACTGTTAGTGCCTTTGATAAAGCCGAACCAACAAGGACAAGGAAATTACTTCTTCATAAAAAACAAATTATGCAGCTTATGGGGAAAGTTGAACAAAAGGGGTACACGATTGTTGTTACAAAAATTTATGCAAAACGGAATAAAGTTAAAGTTGAAATTGCTTTAGCAAAAGGCAAAAATGAACATGACAAAAGGCATACCATTAAAGATAGGGATTGGGAACGTGAGCATGATAGAATCTTTAAATCAAAATAATTGTTGACTAAAATAAAACCTTCATTATGACAACCCCCTATTAAAACTTGTTGTAAACAAGTCTCTTGGTAGGGGGTTTTATTTATACAAGATTAAAATTGCTTGAATTTTATATTGATTTCATCTTGAAATGAATCCCCATCTTTCATGTTTACCTTATTTAACATAAGATGATTACTGAATTTTTTCATTAAAACATCTAACTTTAAATCTTTAGATGCATCTGATGTAAAGATTTTAATTGAAACTGTTTGTAAAAAATCTAATAACAATAACCAAATTTTTTCACTTGGAAGATTTTTTGAAGATTCTTTTAATATTAATTCAGTTTTATTAAATCCATAGTGAGGTAGACAATGAATTAAAAAATTAGCTTCATTTAATATCTTTTTTAAACGACATAATTTTAGACCGAATGTCTCAGCATCACGCCTTTTCTCATAATCAATTAAAACTTTTGGATTCCCACTTGTAAGGTCTGTAAATAATATCAACTCTGTTATAGCTTGTTCAGTATATACAGGTGTTACAGATACTATATTCTCTACAAATAATGAATTATTTTTCCACCAACTTTTAAAAAATATAGAGGCTCTCTCTTCGTTTTCAAACGAGTATTTATTTGTTCTACCTTGATGGTCAGCATTATGAAATGTGGCCGCCAATAAAAGAATAATCATTGTGTCAGAATACTTTTCTGTAATGCCTTCTCTTTTTATAAGAAAAGCACACCCCCAAATAACTTCTGCTAAATGATAATGATTGTGGTATGGATTATAATTTATAAATAAATTTTCATGATCAGATAATATTTCCATTAGTTTTTTTACTTTTGGTTCTAATCCTAAATGCTTATAAGATAACCTCCAAGCTGTCGCTATTGGTTTTTCTGATTGATTTATTTCTTTTATTCCATTATGAAATATTGCTGCCATAATGCCCCGATATATGTTTTATTATTATTATTGTTGCTTCTAACCTAAATCTAGAAACTACTATTAAAGTCTATATTCTAGATTTTAATTTTTGTCAAATATAACCAACATATGAATTAAAAACATAAATGTGAAAAAACAACACAGTTTAAATATTTATCTTATTTATATTGATTACTAGTTGTACTTATAATAAAATGGTATTCTATTTATTAACTTGGAGATTATACTCATGATAACTAAAAACAAATTAAGTTATATTTTTACAATTTGTTCAATTGCTACAATTTTAAGTGCATGTGGCGGCGGTGGTGGTGGAAGTGCTCCAGTTACTCCTATTGATCCAGGTCTTCCGACCACACCTCAACTTCCAGTAATTCCAGCCTCTCCAATTACTTTAATTCCTTCTAATTTGCTTCCATCAGAAACATCTAGAGTTACTGTAGCAATTTTAGATAGTGGATTTAATATTAATCACTTTGAATATAAGGATAAAATTGTTTCTTCAGTGATTTTGGGTGGTGTTGATGCTAGTTCTACAATTGATGACAATAATAATCCACATGGAACTTTTGTTGCTCAAGTCATTGCAGGAACAAATACAGGATATACTAGAAATGCAGATCTTTTACTTGGCAAAGTTGAAGATAAAAATGGTGCAATCACATCATCAACTCTTGAAGAAGGAACTGCCTGGGCATTAAATAATGGAGCTAGAATTATTAATTATAGTATTGCCCCATTATACAATCTTAATGCTGAATCAAATCGTATGTTTGATAATGCTTATATACATAATGCGGCAATTATTCTTGCTGCTGGAAATACAACTAGTCTTTATGCTAATTCCACCGGTTCTATTACTGACGATGTTAATCTTTTTCAAACTATTTTTCAACCAGGTAAAGAACACATTCGTGATATTGTCTTAATGGTTGGTGCTATTGATAAAGACAATAAACATGCTTGGTATTCTTATATCCCTGGTGAAAATGCAAATGTTCAAAGTCGGTTTCTTGTTACACAAACCCCAATTTCGGTAACACCAATTGATGCAACTACAACTACCAACAGAATTGAGTTTAATGGAACATCTTCTGCAACTCCTGTTGTTACTGCTGCTCTAACAACTCTTATTGCAAAATGGCCTCACTTAACTCCACAAATTAGCACATCAATTCTATTAGATACTGCGGATAATACCTTCTCTTCTCTTTATGGTATTAATAATTGTGGAGTTACTCAAAATATTAATTGTGGATTATACACTTTTGGACAAGGTAAACTTGACCTTGCTAAAGCTCTTTTACCTAATGGTGTTACAACAGTAAGTGTTTCTAATACTGTTGTAGGTAAATCTTTTGCATTAGCAAATACAAATATTAGTTTACCATCTGCATTTGGTGATTCAGGAAAATCATTAGCTATGGATTTTGTTGTTTTTGATAAATTTGGACGGGACTATCCAACTAATACAGCTAGCCTTATTAGCACAAAAACACCAATAAGTGTAAATGCTTATTTTAATAATAAAATCAATCAAACATCCAACACATATAAAAATGATTTTTCTGATTTGAAATTTGGATTTAATAGTAATAATGAAATTATTTTTTCACAATTATCATTTAATGCTGGTAATTTTAATTTTGGATTTGAACAAAACAAAAACAACTTAACTAACCCTTCAAATTTTGGCAAAACATTATCTTATAATGATGATGGGATTTTAAATAATTATAACAACAAAAATGAATTTAGTTTTGGTTGGAGTGCTAATAAAAATTTTGGAATTTATTCTAAATTTGCAAATGCATCACCAAATTCAGATCAAATTAATTCAAATGGTGCTGTTAAACAAGAAGTTGGATTAAATTTTAATTTAGCAAATAGTTTAGTTACTCGCATTGGATATGAAGTTACTACTGAAAGCAAGAACATGTTAGGTTCACAAGGTCAAGGTGCTTTTTCATTAGACAAATCAGCATCACAAAGTATCAACTTTCAATTTGAAAAACAAATCGGTCATGGATGGAAAGGTTTAGGCATGATGAAGATTGGAACTATGAATACTTCAGGTAGTGGTCTAATTTCCAAACTTGAAAATACAAGAACATCTCAATTCCTCACAGGTCTAAATTGGACTAGCGATAACTCAGCTAAAGAATTTAACTTTAGTGTATCACAACCACTTAGAGTTGACCGCTCTGAAGCCACTATGAATTTACCTATTGGGCGCACACTTGATGGTGAAGTTATCAGAGACAATGTAGTTGTTTCATTAGCTCCATCAGGACGACAAGTTAATGTTGAAATGTCTTACCATGAAAAGCTTTCAAAAACTCAACAACTTGGTTTTTATGGTGTTTACATGAAAGACCCAGGACATATTAATTCTACTTCTCAAATATTTATCGGAACAACTTATAATATTTATTGGTATTAAAAAACCTTAAATATAAGATAAATAAAACCTCGTATTAATATACGAGGTTTTATTTTATTTAAATTACTTCCTTGACAATATAAAATCAGATCATATATAATGAGTAATTATTTATTTATCTTCTTATGAAAACGACATTTATCTACTTTAACCTACCTGCAAGCCCACCTACAATGGTGGGGAGTGCCAAGGTTTTTTGTTTTTAAAATTTAAATTCCTCTTTTCGTGTTCAAATAAGTCTCTGACACAAAACCCCACCTTAAGCTGTTTAATACAAGCAAAAACAAGGATTGGGGTTTTATTTATTGGGGATATAACATGTTATTTACAAACTTATTTTTTTACAACAACCATTTTGAGCGAGACAATACCAAATTGGAATTAATTGACCTTATGCAAAAATCTTGCATGGTTCATCAGGATAGTGCTGGCATTTATTCTTCATTAAGCTTAGGCTTAATTTTAGAGAAAAAGTTAATTCAGTATATTGAAAACAAAATGCAAGATATTGGATTTTCTCAAATTAGATTAAGTCTTCTTCAAGATGGTAAATTATGGGAAAAAAGTAAAAGAATCGACTCATATGGAGAAGAACTTTTCAAATTAAAAAATAGAAAAAATCAAACCTTTTGTTTAAGTGCAACTGCTGAAGAAGCTATTACATCTATTTATTTTGACTACTATCAAAGACAAAAAGCTAACTGCAATGTTTTTCAAATAGGTAATAAATATAGAGATGAAATGAGAGCAAGAGCTGGACTCTCAAGAGGAAAAGAATTTATTATGAAAGATGGATATTCTTTTTGCTCTACAAATGAAGAGCTTAAACTTATTTATGAAAAAATTAAAATTACATATTTAGAAATTTTCCAACATTTTGGATTGGATGTTATCGTAAAAGAAACTGACAATGCTCAAATGGGTGGTAATTTTTCTGAAGAATTTTTAGTTAAATCAGACTTATCAGATAGTTATGATGGCATGTTAGAATTAGGTCATATTTTCCAACTTGGTGATACATATAGTAAAATTTTTGAATTACTTGATGATAAAAATAATTATGTTCAAATGGCTTGTTTTGGCATTGGTATTTCTCGCTTATTAATGGCTTTATTAGAAAAACATAGAGATAATCTAGGTTTCTTTGGAACTTTAGAATTTAATACATTTGACTATGTTATTACAGCTATTGATATAGAAAAAAACGAACAAGTTAAAACTATTTCCCATCAACTTTACAATAAACTTAAAAAACAAGGTAAGAATATTTTATTAGATGATAGAAAAGGTAGTGCCGGTAAGAAAATGAGTGATGCTGAATTAATTGGTGCAACATCAAGAATTGTAATTAGCCGACAAGCTATTGAGAATAACAATTTTGAGTTACTTGATAGAAAAACCATGACCAAGAAAACTTTTTCCAGTATAGATTGCTTAATTTCTCACATTTCATAATTTACGGTTTAAAAATCAATAAAAAGGTTAAGGTTAAAATCTTAACCTTTTTTTAATTGACAACTATTTCTCCTAATGTATAATTATTTGATAACTTTTGGAAACCCCATGCTTGGATTTAAAATTTTTGATAGAGATGATGATGAACTTTTAAATAATCTTTTTTTATTAGCACAAAAAGATAATTTATCTTTAGAAATTGCACTATATGATAACAATATCGTTGATTTTACAAAAAGAATGCTGAACAATTCACTATATCTTTCTAATCCAAACAAGAGCATACACTTACATTATAATAAATATGTTGTAAACAATATTCATGATGAAAAACACTATAACAATATGTTATTGGAATTAAGTCAAGCGAAAGCATTACAACTAAATCGTGGTGTTATACATTATCAATATCCTCCAAACTATCAAATTCACTTAGAAAACCTTACTCCAGAATCTCTTAAGAAAAACCTTTCACTTTTAAACAAAATAGCCATCTCACATGCAAGCCCCTCTGAAATCTTGTTGAAAAATTTGACAAATTTTCATTAATTGTTAGTCTAAATCATATGATTAATACGATAGAAACTAGATTGAAATTAGATTTAACACAAGAATTAGACATTAATTCTTGTGTTTCCTTATGGTCTGAATTTTATCGTAAAACTTGGGTTATGTTTAATAATCTTCATTTGGAAGAAAATGTTATTTGGCATAATCTTATGAATACTAATTTATTCACTAGTCATCAAGTTGATTCTTTAATTAATAAAGTTAAATCTGAACATAATAAAATTAAAGCATTAACTAAATCTCAGTTTAAAACAGCACCAAGCTAAAGTTGAAATGGAATGAAGTTTCTTCAGCTTTAGGAAAGAATAGAAATCATTGGTATAAAAACATAATGGATTATATTCAACCTACGGTAGTTAAACCTCTATTTGCTCAAGAGATTAATCCTTTTGAGTAGAACCAAAGCTAGCATAAGCTATCTTTGGAATTGTAGGTTTATCAGCTTGGTTTAACAACCCCTACCAAGCGACTTGTTTTTCAACAAGGTTTCAGAGGGGCTTGCAATTTTGAGGCTTTTTTAAATTGTTAAATATTATTGATAACTACGAATTTCACGAAAGGCACTAGAAAGAGAAGTCTTTCCATCAAAAACTTTCCCACCTGTAAGATTAGTGATGTTTTTAAGTTGACTTAAATCTGCATTTCCAAAAGAGATGGCAAAAACTCGCATATCTTGTTGACTTACATTATTAGTTGCAAACCAAGATTTGAATTGTTCAAAGTTAGCACCTTCATTGCTAAGGCCATCTGTCAAAACAACAATACTGTAACGATATTTATCACCGTTAATCTTCTTATCTTGAATAAGCTCAGAAATAGCCTTAGCGACACCATCATACATGGCAGTTCCACCATTCATGGAAAGACTTTTAACAAAACTGTTCATTTCATTCTTGGCAGTAGAATCAAAAGTTTTAACATCGTGAACTTCTCCTGCGAATGGAACAATTAAAACAGACTCACGACTTCCTGCCATAGAGCCACTTGTATCAATAACGAATGCAAATTTAGCAGGCTTTTTATATTCATTAAAATAAGCCATTACAATAGATTCAGAAATTTGATTGTCTTGGTTAAATGGCATTTCAACAAGAAGTTTGTTTTGGTCAAAAACATTTTGTTTCGCCATAACTTCACTGTTGATGGAGCGATAGTGATACTGATTTACAAGAGCTTCTTGAGATTCATTTTTCTTAAGGTAATTCACTAGAGCTTTATATTTTGCAACTTTAGCTACATCACCGTTAATAAGAAGCATTGCATAATCAGAGGTAACAATTCCTTCTTGTGGGTAAACGGGAATAATTTTTGGTGTATTAGCAAGAATGGCAGATTCATAGTTTACAACAAAATCAATAGGTTCCTTGTTGAAGGTTTCCATAATCCAATTTGAAGATTTTGCAGTAACTTTTTGGCCTTTAAAAAAGTCTTGAAGAGTAGAAGTATTAATATCAGCTAGAGAAATGTTTTCACCTTTGTTCGCAGTAGCATAAACAACCCCCATAAGAGCAACATAGCCACTATTAGACACACTAGGGTCAGTCATAGCATAGGTCATATTCTTGGTTTTAACCCAAGATGCAATATCTTTCCAAGTGTAATTGGCTTTTTCAGAAAGACCATTCTTTTTAAAAGATTCAGGTTTGACTCCAATAATTACTGGAGATAGCATAATTTTTTCAGTTTGCTATAAACAGTTGGAGTTGGATAAAGCATAACAGCACCATTTTTCAGCAAGTCGGGATTCTGTTGTGCCACACTAAAAAATTCACTTTCATAACTAAACATCATTGGAATCTTACCACGGCCAATTGAAACATAATCAGTAGTTATGTTTGTGCTAGAGCTTTCACGATTACCTTGAGATTGAATAATCTTTTTGAGAGTTGGCATAACCTTATCAATTTCTTGTGTCGTTGAAACAACATTATTACCATTAAGAATGTAAGAGTTAAGAGCAACATACATTTTTGCAGAACCACTATAAAGAGAGTCACTAGATGAAATAAGAATAATTTTATTAACAGGATATTCATCTGATTTCTTTAGTTCCTTCCAACGAGTTCCATTTTGAACATGAGTCAAATAAGATTCCATATCAAGTGTGTCATAAGAACCAATTTTCTTAATAATCCCGTTATCACGAAGAACATTAATAATTGGAGTCTAAGTTGCAATAACCATTGGACTATAAAAGACATTATGTGCTTGTGATGATTTAAAGGTAGACTTTACCTTTTCTGAAACAGGAACACTTGATGGAAAAACGAAATCAGCATATTCTCCAAAATCAGCAAGTTTATTTGCCGCTGTAATTTTATCGGAAGTCATACGAGTTACCTGAACATCAAATCCATTATTAATAAATTCAGCTTTAACTCGTTCATCTTTAAAGAATTTTTCCTTCTCAGAAGTAACGACACCCTTCAAAACAACTACACCACTATTAGAAGGAAGCAATGAACTCCCACCACTCTTGCTAGAAAACCAAATTGCTGCTGCAATAAGGGCTGCGAAAAAAACTAGAAATATAGCTTTAACATTATTAGACATTTACAAATCCTTAGTAAAGGTTATTAAAAAATTGATTATACCACTATTTTTAAAAATAAAATGGTGTACATGTGATTATTTTAGGTGTATAATCAAGACTTTGTGGAGGTATAAGTGTTTAGAAAGTTTCCATTGTTATATATTGCAATAATGTACATTTTTTCAGTAAAAGACAAAATTGTGTTTTTCATGCAACAATTTGCTATGTTAGTAATAGCATTGTGTATTGCTGTGATTATCTGTGCTTTTTCTGTTATGAATGGTTTTGAACAACAAATACAAGATTCAATTTTAAGTAAAGTATCTGCAATAACAATAACACCAAAAATAGGAAATAAAGAAAATTATTTAGAATCTCTACAGTATTATAATGTTGGTTTTGAATATAAAAAAATAGAAGATAAAAATATTAAAAAGATAACCTATATTCGTAATTCATATTCTTTATTAACAATTGGTGGTGAAAAATTTAAGGTTAATGCTAAAGAAGACGAAAAACAAACTGAGCCATTAATTGTGAATGAAGCAATTAGTGATAAGATGAAAGAAAAGGCTACAAATACAATTACCTTATTAGACCTAGATTCATATAATCCAATGGTCGGTGGCGTGACTAGAGCAAAAAGTTATGATAATCCAAAAGTAACTATTAGTGAAGATAAAAATTTTATACTCACAATGTCAAAAGATGAGTATAAGAAAATCTTTAGAAATGAAAATTACAATAGAATTAATATTGATTTATTTGATAATGAAAACTCTTTAGAATTATCAAAAAAATTAAAGCTAATGTTTGACTCAAAAACAATTGAAGTTAAAACATGGCAAGAGATACAGCCTGAATTATTAAATACATTAAAATTACAAAGAAAGATATTCTTATTACTTTATTTAATAATGTTTACATTGTTATGTGCAATTATTGTATCAACAAGTATTGCATTTTTTAAAGAAAAAAGGAAAGATTGGGCATTACTATCAATTATGAATGTAATTCCATATAGTGTAGAAAAAATATTTTTTTATAAAAATGTAATAACTTTTTTAATTAGCACAATTCTTGGTATGTGTTTTGGATATTTATTAACAATTTATAGTAATGAAATTGTTGAATTTTTGAATACAATAAGTGGTTCAAAAATTAAAACAGAACAAATATTTGGTGTAAATAAAATTACATATTTATTTAAAGTTGATGATTTTATAACAATTGTTTCTTTTTCATTATCAGTATTTGTCGTTAATTTTATAATTTTATTATATGTTTTGAAGAAAGAAAACATAAGTAGTGTTTTAAAGGGGAATTGATATGAGTTTAATAACATTAGAAAAAATATCAAAATCTTTTTTAGATAATGATGGTAGTTTTGAAATTATAAAAAATGTAAATCTTGAAATTAAAAAAGATACATTAAATATTCTATTGGGGGCTAGTGGCAGTGGAAAAACAACATTACTCAATATCATAATGGGAATAGAAAGTGTTTCTTCTGGGGTTGTTGTAAAAAAGGATAAGTTATCAATGGGGTATGTAACACAACATGCTAATTTTATTGATGAATTAACTGTTGAAGAAAATTTATATTTATCTGTGTATAAAAAGAGAAAAGAAGTAAATATAAATAGCTTTGCCAATATATTTGATTGTGGTTCTTTGTTGAAAAAGAAACCCAAACATCTGTCTATAGGTGAAAAACAAAGGATAAATATTCTAAGGGCATTATTATCAAAGCCTGAATTGCTTATTCTAGATGAACCAACAGCAGCCTTAGATTATGATAATAAAATGAAGGTTGTTTCCTTTTTACAAAAAATATTTAATGAGGGAAATTTAACTATTATAATTGTTACTCATGACCAAGAAGTTGTAGATTTTTTTAAAGAAAAAAACATATTTATGTTAAAAAGTAAAGAATTAATTAAATGTTAATTTAAAAGTGTTTGCTCATTATTGCAATCAATGAAAAAAATTGTTAAATGTGTTTTTTGGGAGAATAAGATGAGTTTTAATAAAAAACATATTTCATGGGAAGAATACTATAATTTAATAAAGAGATTAGCTTGCCAGGTTGCTCCAGAAGTTGAAAATGGAAACATAAATCAAATTTTAAGTTTAGCTCGTGGGGGTAATGTTATTGGTGATGCATTAAGTAGATACTTTAAATTGCCATTAGCAATTATGTTTACTTCATCTTATGGTTTGGATAACAAAATAAGTGAGTTAATAATTGGAGACTCTATAGCTAAACAATACAATATATTAAATGATAAAATTTTAATGGTAGATGACTTAGTTGATAGTGGTTCAACACTTAAAAGACTTAAGGAAGAATTTAACATAAATCACAATAAAAATGTTAAAACAGCAGTTATATGGAAGAAAACAACTTGTGTTTTTGACCCAGATTATTATGTAACAACAATGACACCAGCAGATTGGATTGTTCAACCATTTGAAGAATTTTGATACAGTTATATTATGAAAACTACCCTGTTGATAATTGTAGTTTCTTTAGCATTGTTTTGGAGTGCTATATTTCCTGGATATAATTTAGAAGGTACTTACTTTAAGTATACTATTGAGACAAAGTGCAGCACTAATTATATATTTTATCCTGAAAAAAATTTTATAGAGAAGTTTTTTTCAAAAAAACATAATGGAAAAGTAAGTATTGTTACCAAAGATTGTGTTGAAAATTATTTTAATTATGAAATTTCTGGAAATAGACTTTCATTAATAAATGCAAGTGGAGAAAAGGTAGAAATGTTAATCACTGAAGATGGTTCAATAATTACTCCTGTTGGGGAAATATTAAAGAAGGATTATACTTTTTTGCTTGAGATTATAATTAGGTTCTTTTGGTCGATGATTGGGTTTTAATAGAATTATTATATGTTTAAAATATGTGTTATAATTCAAAAATAATTTATTTTAAAGGAAAAATATGAAACGATTTATGTTAATTTTATTGTTGCCATTAATGTTATGGGGTTGTAACCATCAATTAAGTGGGAAATATTCTGATGCAATTGGTGCAACAAGTTACGAGTTTAAGCCTGACTTATTGGGAACAACTGGAACTGTTGTACAAAAAACTCTTGGTTTTGAAACTCAAATTAAATATGAGGTTTCTGGTGATGAAATTAGGTTGGTAATGCCAGGTGCTCACCTTTTGATGCAAATGAATAAAAATGGAACAATTGATGGTCCACTTGGTGTTACATTAAGAAAAGAATAATGCTTTCTATAGGTAGCATTATTAATGTTTAGCACTACTTATAAGAAGCATTATGAATATAACACAAATAGAATTTTTAAATTATCCATAATGGTATATGTTAAATAATGGAGAAAAAATGTTTAAAATTGAAACTGATGTAAATAAAAGATGGGAAGAAGGAATGGATCATCACCCTGAATCCATTAAAACAATCAAAGCCATTGGTGAGTTGGATTTTTATTTAGGTAATGATAGTCTTTGTGTGAAAACAGGAGGTGATGGTGTTATTCGTTATCTTAGCCACATCGTCCATAATTTGTCATATCAAAAGCAAAAAACCAATACTATCTAAAATAATGAAGTGCCCTAAAAGAATTGGCTTCTTTAGAATTTTTTTATAAAGAATATCTAAAAAGAAAAATAAAGAAAAAAACTAGTTGGTATGTATTAGATGCTGCAAATGGAACCATGACTTTTTCTGCACAATTCTCACACACAAAATCTTTTGTGAAAGCATAAGACATATTATGAGTAAGAAACATATATATAAAAATTAAAAATTTAAACATATTTAATGCCAGGATAAGCCAGATAAGACAATGAAAGCTGAGATAATAAAACCTACTATTAAAATAGTTGTTTTAAAAATTAATTGTGGAATCATACTATAAAGTAGTGAGGATTTGTCTCGTGGGACAAGTTGTGAATCTACATCTGATAATAGATAATAGATAATAGATAATAAATCCAAAAAATATAATTGCAGCTAAAAATTTTGAAAAGAAAAGAAATGAAATTATAAATATTATTATAAATAAAAATAAGTGGTTATTATTTAAAATTTTCACACAACTAAGACCACCACAGGAGTGACAAGTAAGTTGCTTAGGAGTTAAGATTCTTTTAAATATATTTATTTTAGTTCCACAATGAGGGCAACAGCCAATTTTGTTTAGTTGAACTTTATTTTCCATTATTTTTAATTTTTAGGTAAATTAGATTCATTATCTTTAATCATCCTATCTCTAGCTTCTTTAATTCTTTTTAAAAGTTTTTCATCTTCAACATTCATATTAATGTTTGTGCATAGATATTCATATGCTCTATCAAGAGAATAAACTTTTTCATTTGTTTTTGGCTTTAAATACTCAACAACAGATAGCTTCATTATTAAGCCTGGATTTTTCTTTAATCCCTGAGGGCAAGAAATTGAAATAAAATTATTTTCATATTTTTTCCCATTATCAACTTTAACAACATCAATAAATACTCCATCACTATTTTCTCTATAGTCAATTAATCTAAATGCTTCAAGTGGAGATTTGTTGATGGCAATAGTTTGTTCATCAATGAATTTATTTGTGTTATAAGTGCCAATAAGACTAATGATTATAGTAATGAGAGATATACTAATGATTGTCCAATAAATTTTTTTTACGATACCTTGATCCATTGTTTTTCACCTATGTTATTTGAATAGTATATAAATACTAGAAAAAAGTCAAATTAAATTTATTCATAAAATATAAATATTTTTTAAAAAAAGATTTTAATGTATTAATTTTGTTGTATAATTAAAACTCGTTCTTGTTGGAAACAAGATAATGGCAACAATCCATGAAGAAGTGTTCTAACCAAGCATATTTGTAACATTGGGAGAGACTAACGTTGAGCTAAACGATAACCGGATTTAATTCTAATGGGAACCTATGAAATTTGGAGATAAGCAATGTATAATGTGGTAAATTTATACAGCAAGTCGTTGAAGGATGGAGGCCATAAATTAAATTTGGTAGCTTGTATCATAATTAAGTTTTTTATGATATAATAAAAATGTTCAGTTAAGTTATAAGACTACTTACTGAATTGAATATTAACAAAAGGTCGTATCGCATGAAATAAGGAGTTTTATGCATGAAATTGATAGCTCGTGAATTGATTATTTTTTAAATTATTATTTAGTTGGTTAATTTGGTTAATTTTTAAAGGATAAATATGAAAAATACTATTTCCGTTGGTGAGTTTAATAAAAAGGTTGAGATTGAATTTTGTTATTTGGTATATGCTGAATACATGAAGCGTGATTTTGCATGGGGTAAAGCCCGTGAAAACGTATCAAAAAGTTTTGAAGTTCAACAATAAGAGGTGCATATGTCTAAAAAAGTAATTTCCCCTAGTGAGTTTGAAAAGCGTGTTGAGATTGAGTTTTGTTATTTGGTTTATACTGAATGTATGAAGCGTGATTTCGCATGGAGCAAGGCCCGAAAAACAATTGGTGAAGAATTTACAGTGGAATAATATTAATGGGCTATAATGGTTGTGTAATCATGTGGCCCAAATTTTAATTTAAACGAGGATTAAAATGTTTGATTTTATAAAGAAATTTTTTGGTGAGGGTGTAGTTAGAATTGAATTCACTACAGTAGAAAACAAAAATATATCGGTTCATATAATGAATATGAAGTGTTAACATATTTCAAACAATTAATGAAGGTTGAAAAAATCTTACAGTGAGTTCTGCTAAAATTGTTGGTCATATAATTTCTTAAATATAGATATTTTAAATCTAGTGAATCACACCGACATAAAGTTCTTGGAATTATGCAAGTCTTTATGAAAATTATTTTATAGTAAGATATTTAGTAGTGTTTAAGACTAGAGGATAATAACAATAATATGTGTTTTAATCGGTTATTATTGAGTTATAGTAATGTGTTGTGTTGACTTTTTGTTAAAATTAAAATAAAAAACTAATATTAATTATTATTTTATTATTATACACAAAAGGTGATGCAATGGCTAAAAAAGACGATATAGATTTACAAACATTCCAAATTTTTCAAGATGAGGAAACTGAAACTGTTCCTCTAGATGACCCAATAAATCCTCAAAAAAAAAAATCAGGGTTTGGAGGGTTAATGCAAAAAATGCGTGAAAAAAAACCTGTAGTTGAAAACTTAAGTGTTAAAACACCTGCACAAAAGCCAAAAAATTCAGTAAAAGAAATAGTTGTTGGGTTAAGTGTTGGCTTAATTTTTATATTAATAGTTATAGCAATAGATCAGCTAACTTAATTAACACAGTATTTAAATAAATGGAAATGCAAGAAAAGATTACTAAAAATTAAGGTGTTAATACAATATTGAATAGGCACAGCAATAAATAAAGATAGTTTCTGCTTCAATGTAGCTTGTTGCGTTGCGTTCATTGAGCTTAGTCAATTACATCTAGAATAGATGGTATTCTTTAGTTAAAATTAATTATTCCTGAATGCTTTTGAAAAAATACAATTTACAATTTCTTCATTATATTGAATATTAAGTTCAACATATACAGGTTTACCTAATTGGTTAAAAAAATAAGTGTTTTCAATTCTAATTAATTGCTGTATTCCAGCAAGAAGAGTTTGACCACCAATAGAAATAGGCTGTTCTAAGTGAAAAATACAAATATTGAGCCACCGATTTGAATTAAGCATGATATTACTTCTAATAATGTTGAAAACACTATTATATCATATATTTTAATATTTCATTTGTAAAAGTTTATTAATAACAACATTTTCTTGATTGGAACAATAAGAGCTTTCTTTTTTATAGTTTTCATCGCTATCAATAGAGGCATGAAGGTTTGATGTTGATTTTTTTAAAAAATATTGAATTTCATTTGTCGCAGAGTTACTTTTATAATCACTCATTTTTTTAATTTCTAATTCTGAATTTGTGGGAAAACTTTGACCTATATAATATTTTTTAATTATTTGTTCAATAATTGGTTTTGCTTTAGAAGCAACATTTACTTCAAATTGAAGATGTTGTTGCTCATGTTGAACAGTTCTTTGTTTTGTGCACTCAAATTGTTGAGATTCTTTAGATATATAAATTGTGGGAGAAATATTTACTGAAACTAAAACTTGTGTAACATTAACACATGATATTTTTCCATTAATAGATGATGTTTCTATATTCGTTTTAATATTGAAATTTTTTTTACCACTATAAAGTCCAAGAAGATTTGGGTTCTTTTGACCTTCTAATTCTTGCATTTGTCTACTAGTATAATCATAATTATATGTAATTGGTGTCATTGAAACATTAATGTCAATATTGGGAGATTGTGTTGGACATTGTGCCATTAAAGAAATAGGGAATGTAAGAAAAATAGTTGCTAAACCTTTAGTGAAATTAAATTTTATCATAATGTTAATCATAGTCATTTTTTTATACTATAGGAAACTTAACATAAATCAATTGGGTTGCTTTTGGTATTTAATCAATTAGAATTAAATAATAATTTAAAGAAAGATTAAGATGAAAAACAGTTCATTTAAAAAAGCGATAATATTGGGTTCTTTTGCTGTAGCAACAATGATTTTAGGAGTAACTCAGGCTCATGCTGAAAATATGGACCAAGAAAATATTCAGGCCAAACCTGCACAATTAACTAGTGAAGATGTGGGTAATTTTTTTAAGGGAGTTTGGGGAAAAACAAAAGAAGTTGCATCTGATGTAAGTGTGAAAGCTGTAGCTGGGGCTAAAGTTGTTGGAGAGAAGGTTGGTCAAGGAATGCAAAGTGCAGGTGCTGGATTACAAGAAATGTCAAAACCAACAGAAGCAAATAATGCACCTGTTGAAAATGCTAAAGTAAAAAAAATAAATCATAAAACAAGTAAAAAAGAAAAAGCTCAAGAATTAAAAGTTGAAAAGGCTCAAATTAACATATTGGGAGATAGCCGTGAAGCTAAAGAATTAAGTGCAACAATGAGTCAATTGGGTGATAACACGATGAAAGCTAAGGATAATATTATCGGAGGAATAAGTAATTTATTGGGTAAACTTAGAAGTAATCAAAATCAAGAAAATGAAAATTCACCATCTAAGCCAGGAATGAATTAAAAAACACTATACAAATAAATAGTTTGTAGTATAAAATTCTATTTAATATTTTTAAGGAATTTAAATGGGATTAATGTCTTTTATTAGAAAACAGTTTATTGACATCATTGAGATGCCAGAAATAGATCAAACATTATTGGTTAAAAAGTTTCCAATGGAAGATCAGGAAATTCAATATGGTGGTGTTTTAGTTGTAAGAGAATCACAAATCGCTATATTTATAAATGAAGGGAAGTTGGCAGATGTCTTCCGTCCTGGAACATATAAATTAATTACACAAACAATTCCAATTTTGACTAGTTTAAAAAATTGGGATAAGTTCTTTGAATCTCCATTCAAATCAGATGTTTATTTTTTAAATGCTAAAGTTCAATTAAGTAATGGATGGGGTACAGCACAACCAATTACAGTTAGAGATAAAGAAATTGGGATGGTTCGGGTAAGAGCTTTTGGAAAATATACTTATCAAGTAACTGATCCAAAATTGTTTTTTGTAAATGTAAGTGGTGCCGTTGACAATTTCACAAGAGAAACACTTGAAGAACAATTAAGAAATATTGTTTTATCTTCATTTACAAACTTTTTAGCACAATCAGGTGTGCCATTTATTGATATGGCATCAAATCAGTCTGTTTTGGCAGATAAAATAAAAAATGAATTAACTCCACAATTTGAAAAATATGGCTTATCCATAATTCAATTTTTAATTGAAAACTTAAACTTACCTGAAGAACTACAAAAAACAATTGATGCAAAAATATCTATGGGTATTGTTGGAAATTTAAATGATTATACTAGATTTCAAATGGCGAATAGCATTCCATTAGCTGCACAAAATGAAAGTGGTATGGCTGGATTAGGGGCAAGTATGGGAGTTGGTATGGCTATGGCTCAATCTATGTCTAATATGACTCAATCAGGTTCAAGTTCTCAAGAAAGTTTAGAAGAAAAATTAATTAAAGCTAAATCACTTTTTAATAAAGAATTAATTACTCAAGAAGAATACAATAAAATGAAAAACGATATTTTATCTAAATTTTAATAAAATATGGATACATGTTTTTTAGAGAGTTGGAATTTATGAAGTCAGAAGGTAGTGCCGAGTTAATGAAGGAATTAAATAAATCGTCAGCATAATGAATGTTAAGTAAGTTATATCGTTTAATTATTAATGGAGAAAATTATGGAAACAAAAGAGTTATATGAAAAAATTGTGAAAAATCCTGATGCCGAATTTTTAGCATCACAATCATAGGAATCAATTGATGAAATTAAAAATAAATTGGAATCACATTGGACTATAAGAGGAAAATATAATAATGAATCAAATCAATTTTTAATCCCTATGATTGCTACCATTTTTTTTGGATTAGCAATATAAATTTTATGCAAATTTCAGTTTAAGAAATTTAAATTAATCAATAATTGGGGCAGGAATACAAAGCATTTCTTCCCAATTATTGTGCCACTGTTGACAGTATGCATCATAAATCCAATGATTACTTTGTAGAACATATCTACCTATTGAAAAGTTATCGTCATAAATCCAAATACATTCACAATGAACTTTTTTATGAAGTGGCTTCTCTTGAATTGGTTCATCAGAATTATAAATGTGTCCCTTCGCCCATGCATAACCTCTCCATCCCATAGAACTAATTTCTTTAGCTTGTTCAAGACTTGTATGGTAGGTATAGTCATAATTTTGAAGAATAGAAAAAAATTCATCATTTTCTAAAAATGAAATATCTTTCTTAACCCATTCACAAACATAAATTCTATTATTTTCCATTATTCATTTCCCTAATCTTAAGTTTGTAATAATACTATGTTTTTAAATAGTTTGGCAAGGGGGTATTAAATATATAATATAATTAATATTGATTTTAAAGGTTTTTATGAAATTATTTTCTATTCTTATTCGTCATTGTTCTCAAAAAGATAGTAAAGAGGCTATCGTTGGATATTTTATAGCTGCAAATGATACCATTATAATGAATTACATTGATAAGGAATTAATGAGTGGTATTTGGACTGATCGCAATAATGATAGTCTAGATTCACCAATTGAAATAAAAGATGAAGATGATATTTTGATTGGTGTAGAATGTTATAAAGAAAGAATGTTACGACTTCGTGGTGAATTTAATGACCAAGATGCAGATTATTCTGATGCTTATTATGGTATTACTCATTATGGTTGGAATGAGGGGATTGAGATTTCAAAAGAACAAGAAAAAGAATTAATTATTTTAGGTGTTGCTGTTAATATTAATGAGTCTAGTTTTTAAATTTAATTTATTGATTATATTTTTAATTAAATTAAATCGCATATAGATGTGATATAATAAACCAATCTTAAATCAATCGGAGAAAAGTATGCCAATTTTAGTTAGCAATCAAATTCAATATAAGTTTAATAATTCTGAAATTACAAAATTAATTGCGAATGATTTAGGTGAATCACACCGACCTAAAGAAAACAACACCAAAATTTGACTGTAATGCACGTTAAGTTTTTTATTGAAATATTCCATAGGTAGAGTTTATATTGTTGAAAATTATTCTATTACTATTGATTGTGTTGGAATAATTAAAAATTTGTTTAGCTCTTTACCTAAGGTTTCAAATTCAATACTATCAATTATTGTTCCAACTTTTTGACTAGCTAATAATTGAATATCTATTGTTTTACCTAAATTAATAATGTGTTTTTCTTTTTTATTAATATTCCCATGCTCATCTAGAGTATTTATGGTAAATTCAGGTGAGTATTCAGAGTTGTTGATAATAGTTAAATAAAGATCACCTCTTTTATCAGGTCTTATAAAAGAACCATAATTTTTAACATTTCTAACTTCAAAGTTAAATTCAGAGTAATGTAAACACAATGCGGCTCCATAGAATTCATCTGTATTGTTTGGGTTAAGGTTACTTTCGTATGTTGCTAATTGCTTAAGTTCTTCAAGATGTTTAATTGGTAATGCTCTAGCAACATGAACTTTAAATAATTTTTGATAAAGTTCTGATTTATATTTAGGAATTCTTTCATCAAAAATAGGTGGAGCTTCGGAATTTATATCTTGTTGAACATTTGGTGAAGATAACTGTTGGGTTTTAGAATATTTAATTTGTTGATTTTCAACAAAAGTTCTATATTCATAATCAAAACATATTCTTAGGTTATGTTCTGCCTCTTTGTTTCCATCTTTAGCTAAGGAAATCCAATACTCAATAGCATCAATCCAGGATGAATGATGAATGTCATTAATTGGATAAATTTTATTAGCCAAAAAGAAACTAGAAAAATCAGATTCAAATAGTTGTTCGTTAGAATTAATTAATTTTTCTTTATATTCATTAAGAAATTCAGTTGAATTAGTTTGGTTCAATGGATCATGTTGGTTATTTAAAACTTCTAGTTCTTTATTAAAACCTTCTTTTTTAACCTGGAAGGTAGATTTATCAATTTCTTTACCATATGCAATAGATAGTTCCAAAAAAGCTTTTTGTGACATCATGCTTTTAGCTAATGCGAAGTTTTTTTCCTCAATATCTCCAAGAAGTTTATCTTTTTCATTGTTGGTAGATTGAAGTTGATTTTTTAAATTTTCAAGTTCAATTTTTAATGAAGAAATAGTTGGTTTTTTAGCTGTAGTTTCAATTGTCATAAAAAATTCTTTTTAAAATAATAAATTTATAACCTTGTGGTTAGAATGAAAAGATAAGATTTTAATCTAAATTTGTCAAGAATTTAATTATTAAAAAAGCTACAATTGGAGCTTTAAAATAAAGTTTAAATATTTTTAAATATACTATCTAGCCACCAATGTGGGAATTTTGGATCTTGATAAAGTTCAAACTTAAATAGAAGTCCATCCCTTATATCTTCATGCCACATCTTTACATGAACATTTAACCATTTTTTCCCAAGCGAAAACCCATTTTTAGATGATACTGGTGTTCCATATGATTCATGATTAAATAATTCAATCAGAGATTGGTCGCTGTAATCATGTAAGTGTTCCCAGTCTTTTGAAAAGATTCTGTAAACTTCACACATTCGTTTAAATTTTCCCGTAAGCCCACCAATAGTTTTTACTGGTTGCCCTTTATTGCGTTTAGCGAAGTCATATGCAATTCCTCCTATAAGTAATTAAGTATTAAGTGTAAATAAATATTGATAAAATGTAAATGTTTAATTTAAGTTTTTTTGAAAAAATTTAATTTATCTTCAATGGTCTTTAAACTAGATTGTAAGTTTTTCAATGTTTCTATATTGGTTTTATTCACAAGTTTATAATTTATTAAAGCAAAAACTAAAATACAGAAAACAGTTTTAAGTGTTCCTGCAAAAAAAGTAGAATCATAATTCCCCATTGAATAGATTACAATGTCACTAGTGATAAGTCCAAATGAAAAAAATAAAGCACTACGGAAAAGACTGTTCATGGTATTACCCCAATATTAATAATAATGAGTGAATTATATCATTTTTTATCCTCTCGTGGTGTAAAATATCGTAGTTTACGGCAAAAGCTTCGCAAACCCCGTAATGGTTGGCGAAGCTTTCGACCTGAAGTTCGGTGCCTTACGTCTTATCCTGGTAAAATTAGGCAAAGATAATGTTTATCTTTATGGGGTAGAACAAAGTCAATCAATTATAAGTTAGTTAAAACTATAGTAAATGGTGAATATAAATTAGGGGTCATTACTGAACTTCTCCAAAAAGATAAATTAGCTAAATCAAAAGAAGATAGTGGGAGAAATCTCACAGAAGCATCAACCTAAAGGGAGGTGTGATTCACAAAGTATTTGTTATTTTTTTGTTAGTTTAATAAAAAATTTTTAAATTATTGCATTTTTGTGGAATTTATACTATAATTACATCAGTGATTAGAAATAATTACGAGATTGCTGTAAATCTAGTTGAACGGAAGTGTTTCGGAAGGCGGTTCGATTCCGCCCAGGTCCACCAAAAGAGGTTTGATAAATTCTAAAGTAATTAGAGCTTGTGAATCCAGAATTCTTTTGATGGGCCTGACCAGGATTCGACGGGGTAAATAAGGGATATTGGCAGCACGGTAGGCGATGACCGTTAATCAAGCAAAACTAGTATCTGCAAATTCTGATACATTCGCTTTAGCAGCTTAAGAACCTGACTATGCGTGGGGCTTCCAGAGCCTTATAACCAAAGATGGAACAAAAAGACACTTAGGTGTCTTTTTGTATTTAATGAAATGGAAATTATGAATTCTTTTATTTATATTTGGTATAACAAAGTTAAAAAAATCATTTTTGGTTCTTTTTAGCAATGATAATAGCTTTTTGTTGTTGACAATATTCGGTTCTTCGCTTATGTTATTGCATAAATTATATTTTAAAGAAAATTATGGAAATTATCAATATCATTATCCTTGTGGCTTTAATTGCCAATATCGTTATCACTGTTTTTATTTGGTTAATGATTTCAAAATCTAATGACAAAGTAGAAGACCTTTCATTATTAATAAATAAATTAGTAATGAATATTGAAGAATCACGTCGTAAAACAGATGAAAAAATAGAAGAACAAATTAAAGTAATTAGTAAAGAAATACTAGATTCAACACAAGAAAACAAATTGCAACTTAATTATCAAAAATCTTTTATGGAAAAGTCTTCTGAAAACATAAAGAAAGATTTATCTGAAATAAAAGAATGTTTGGATTATTTATCTACAGAAGTGAATATAGATTGAATAACATGAAAGATACTACTTTACTCAGTTATTTTGAGTATTTACGTGATACGAGTAAAAATTTAACTGCAACAGGTGACATGAATCGTTGTCTCATTCCAAAATTCTCTAAAGTTTTAAAAAACAATATTTGTGAAGTAAGTCGTTCTTTTATAGATAAAGAGACGATTACTAGAGATTCAAAAGAGGGAAAATCTTTTATTTCTTACTTACAACAAATTAAAAAAGAAATTAATAGGCAGGTTTATCTTGGTGTGGGTTATATTGTTGGCTCTTTTAACAAAAGAGTCTTTGGTTCCATTGTTAATATACCAATTATATTTCCTCAAGAAGATTTTTTAGGTGGCACAGTTAAGTATCAATTAAATTATAAGGAAATGTCAGTAAATTATGATTTAATATCTTCTTTGTTACCAGATTATTTTGTTAGTGACATGGATTCAACAGCACAAGACATTTTACATACACTTTCTTTATTTGAAGATAAAATAAAAAGTATTACTAGTTTAATTGACTTGGAAAAAGAAATTAAACTATTTATAGAAGATTTATTAAAAACAAATAATAATATTATTATTGAATTTTTAGACAAAGATATAATTCATGAAGAACTTTGTGATTATAAGGATAAAGATGCATTTATTAATAAAAAAGATTGGTTTTATCGTCATGATAAATATCATTTTTTTATAGCTGATATTCCTGATGCTATATCAACATGGAAAAATTTAAGTTCTTTTTGTGAAGAAATAAAGGAAAATGATTTTAAAAGTTATGTTTTAAAAGAGTTTTTTAGTAATGTTTTTAATATTGAAGGTTTTGAAAAAAAAGAAGAGTTAAATCAATTTGATTATGCAGAATTAATTAAAAGTAGATTACCTCTGGAGATATCAAAAAATCAAACAGAGGCAATAAATAATTGCTTTAATTCTAGAATTTCTTATGTTCAAGGACCTCCAGGAACAGGTAAGTCACATACTATATCAGGAATTATTTTAGCAGCCTTTTTAATGAATAAAAAAGTGTTGGTTGTTGCTCAAAAGAATAATGCATTAGAAGTTGTTAAAAATAAAATTAGTGGATTTTATGATGAAGATTTAAATGTTCCTTTCATTTATTTTAATAAAGACTCTAAGGTAGACTTGAAAAATGATTTGTTAGCCTTATGTAATCAAGGGTTGCCTGATTCTAAAGATTTGAATTTATTAAATTTACATATTACAAAAACAGAAGAAAAATTAAAACAATACTTAAATGTTTTAGATAAAAAAATTAAAACACTATCATTGTCTCTAAATGATTGTGCTTCATATTATGAGAAAAATGAAGAGTTTATAGTAAAGAAAAATATTGTTCTTAATAATCCAATATACGACTCAAGTATTTCAGATGGTCTTGTGCCATTAAAAACTCAAAATATAACATTTATTAAACAAGTAATAAATATTGAAAATAAATATTATGAGTTTCAATATTTTACAAAGTTTGATGAACTTAAATTATTAAGAATGGAAGAACAATTTAATGAGTTATTCCAATTAACAAATAAGGTAAATTTTGTTGATCTTGTTAAGAATAGATTATGTGCAACATTTTTAAAAGATTGGTTTGATTTGTCTTGGGAGTTAGGAAATACAGAAATTTTAAAAAATAAACTAACAGAAGCACAATTTGTTACTAGTATGAGATATGATATTGTCAATTTAAGACAAGAAACAAATAGAATTCAAGAAGTGCTATTTAAGCAATACCATAAGAAAAAACTTTATGTTAGTATTATGAATAAAGAAGTAAATTCTGAAATTCAAAGATTTGGAAAGATGCTACATTGGAATAGGGGAGATAAGGTTCTAGAAAAAATGGAACAAATTAATTATGATAAATTATTAAATGCCTATCCTATCTGGTTGTCTGAAATTAGAAATATTGGTGAAATTTTGCCAAACCAAGCTGAAATGTTTGATTTAGTAATTGTAGATGAAGCATCTCAAGTAAATTTAGCAGAAATATTACCTGTGTTTTATCGTGCAAAAAATATATGTATCATAGGTGACCATAAACAATTGGGATTAAATGCAGCTGGCATGACGTTTAGTTTGAGTAAAAAGTTTGATAAAATAATTTGGAATAAATATAAGCCAGATGGTTTGGATTTTGATACTGCAAATTATAGAAATCTAACGATTACTAAATCTTCTATTTTAGATTTACTTCGTTCTGAAGAGAATAAAGAAACCTTTAAATATGTTTTATTGGATGAACATTATAGATCTTTACCTGGTCTTACAGCATTTAACAATAAAGAGTTTTATGGAAATGAGTTAAAAGTAATGACAGAGGTTCCAGATAAGAGTCTTGTTTCATGCTTTTCTGGAATTAAGGTTGCAGGTTCCAAAGATAATAAAGTGAATAAGATTGAAGCTGAAGAAGTTATTAGTGTTATTAAATACTTAATAGGAAAACCTATTTCAGAAGAAAAAAATAAAGAATACAAAGAAAAAATTAAATTAAATAATTTTATTCCTAAAAAGCCAACAATTGGAATTATTTCAGCAGTAAGAGATCAGGTTGAATTAATAAAAGAATTATTAGATGAATTTTCTGAAGATGAAATTAAGAAGCATCGTTTATTTTGTGGCACACCAGAAGAAGTGCAGGGTGATGAATTTGATATTGTAATTCTTTCCTCAACAACAGATGATGATTCAAGAAATAATGGTCATTATTCAAATGAAAATAGATTTAATGTTGCATCAAGTCGTTCAAAATTTTTTACAGTATTTATCTATAGTAATGTAGCTAAAATACCTATGTATGATAGATATTTGCAGCATTTTGGTTATTCGGGTAAAAAAACTGTTGCATCAGAAAATATTCTTGGTTGGACATATACTGAAAATAAAACAAAAGTAAATTTTGAGAGTATTCTTGCTTCATTAATAAAAGAAGTTATTAAGGAAGAATTAAAGGAATGTAAAGATAATATTAAACTCTTTAATCAAGTTTCCTCATGTGGTCAAAAGGAATTAAGTTTTGTAATTTATAATCAGAAAAACAAAAAGTTTTTAGGAATAGAAGTTAATGGAATATTTAATACTAATACTCAGTCAAGCGAATATGCAAAAAATCATGTCACTAGATTAGATATACTTGAAAAAGCTGGTTGGGAAATTATTCATACATCATATCATTCTTGGTATGAAAAGGGTAAATTAAATACAACAAGCCAAAAGTATGAAAAAGAAGTATTGAGATTAAAAAATGAAATTAAAAATACTTTGTTAGGTGATTAAAAAATCATGAGACAACATAATATATTTTCACCAATGCCAATAGTTGTTAATTCAACACAAGCCAAACAACAAAAGGAGTTTGTATTTCAGGAGCAAATTTTAAAGTTTTCCTCTACAGAAGAATACTTACATTATGTAACTCATTTTGTAAATAATGTAAAACAGAGTGATGGTAGAATTTATTTTAAAATGGATAATGGAGTATTAAATGCTCATTCTGTATCACCATATGCAGAAAAATTTTGGATGAATATCGAACCTGGGGTAAAGGGGCTGGTGGAATTATTGAATAAAAAACGATATTTAACATATTCATCTTGTGAAGGACACGGTAGTTCATTTAGAAGATATGTTGGTCTTGCTTTTTGTGATGAAGATAGTCGTAAATATGTAGTGGATTATATTGCCAATCTAAATATATGTGGAGTAAAAACTAAATGTTTTGATTCTGTTTGTAATATGATGGCCTTACAAGATGAAAAGACATCAAAACCAAAAATAAATAAAATTAATGATAATATGGAATCATTTAAGCAAGATGATGAAACGTTTTATTTTAATGTTGAATTTCATCGTTCATACGATAGATATTATTTTATGGAAATCATAATTTTAGATGTAATTAGTTATGATTATGAAGGGTTTTTTATTGAAATAAAGAAGTTTTTTTTAAAGTTAGTAAAAAAATATTTTTGGAATAGATTAACTAATAAATTAACAGAGGCATTAAGTTTGAAAGATTTCAAAAAATATCGTTATTAATTTAATAGTGTTTTAGACATACAATTTTTAATAAATAAACTTGTTGGATTCAAGCAAAAAGTTTTTTTTTCTTCAAGATAGAAAATATGTTATAATAATTACTATCGTAAACAAATAAGGAAATTTAAATGAACCAACTATCTAATTACACTGTCGGCGCCATCAAAAAGTTTCGTGGTCATGATGGTTATGGTTACTCATGTAATCTACTTCGTAATGGCAAGAAGGTAGCAGAGATTGTAGAAGATGGATGGGGTGGTGGTCTTCAATTTCATTGGGTTGACCACAAAACTAAAGCTACTGTTCACACCCTTACTTATGACGATAAACCACACAGCTTTGGTGGCACTGAAGAAGAGGCTATTTTTTATGCAGAAGTAATGAAGCTAACAAAAATTTCTGCTAGTGGTAATTCACCTGAGATGAGTACAAGTCCTGACATCGTAATTGATGATATGGTTAATGATGCTCTAACGATTAAGAAAATTACTGCTGATTTGAAAAAGAATGTTACTATTAAGTGCAAAGATGGTAAACTTCTTACATGGAAGATTTCAGCGACTCATACTGTGGATATTCTAAATGCACATGTTATGAAGAAATATCCTGAAGCTAAGATTATTAATAGCTTACCTATTGATGAAGTTTACAAGATTTATAAAGAAGCAAATGTGATTGCTTAAAATATTTTAACACTTAAGAAAAGCCTCGTTTGAGGCTTTTTCTATTTCTGTCATTATTCAATTATTATTGTATTATTAATTCAAGATAATTATAATTTTTAAATTAATGATAGCTATTTGTTTATTTATATTTTTAATATAATATATATATATAGATATTTAAGTTTGGTAAAAATAATGAATAATATAGAACATTTAGAACATGCCTTTGTTCATTCTAAAGAAGATAATAAATATATGTTGGTTTTAAAAATTACTCCAGAAATGATGGAGCAAGAAGTAGAAATTACATTAAATAATAATAAACAACTAGTCATGACTTTAGAAAATGGACAAAACTTAATTACAGATGTTTTATCAGATGAAATATATAGTAGCTTAGAAAGTAAAAATACATTAACTATTTTTGCAGATAAAGATGGTAATTTTTTAGCGAATCAAGTTCTTGAACCATTGGGTTTAAATTTTAAAAGTAAAAGAAAAAATAAGCCATGAAAATTAAACTAACAGCTAATTCTATGATATCTTTACCATCTCATTTGGGAGATATAAGTTTTAAACATGGATATTCTTTTGGTCCTGATGAAAAAGATAAAATATTTTCTGGTGTTTTTAATTGGAAGAGTCGAGTTTTATCTAGAATAGATAGTGTTGTTTCTTTTTATAAGCCATTAACATCCAATGAAAAACAAGTGATTGAATCTGTGATTGAAGCTACTAATTTTTTAGAAAATCCTATAAATAATCTAAACGGTCATATAAGTGGAATGTCTGTTCAATTAAATGTAAATTCAAAACTTAATCAATTTATTAAGAAAAAATTAGATTGGGTTTCTAAATTTAATATAGAAAATATAGAAAATTTTTTTAAAAGTGTAGATAGCAATATTGGTCATATTTTTAGTATTAATAAAAAAATATTTATTGGGACAGATTTTTTTGGTGAAAACAATGAGAGTTTAACTAATGATAGAATAAATGATATTGGTTTAGGTAGAACAGTGAAAGGGGTAATTTATCATGAGGCGACTCATGCTTTTGAATATACCAATAGAGAACTTTATGGTAATAAGTTTGATGCTTTATTTGGTGAAGTTATTTATGGTTTGCCATCAATATTAAGCAATAACAACCCATTAAGAGAGGGGATAACTCAATTAATTGAAAAAAATAAACATTTAGGAATACCAGAAATAGATGAGATGTTTATTGATGAAACAAGAAGTGTATGTATAGAAATTTATGCAGATGTTGGTTCAGTGCTATTGCAAAGAAATCAAGATATTCTTGATGGAATTCATACTAAAGAAACAGATATGCTAAATATTGATTCATTAATGAAGGGTAGAAATAAAGAACAGTTTAATCTTAATAATTTAGTAAATTCAACAAGTTATGTAAGTATCTATAATCATTTAACATCACCAGGGTTAGATTATTTAAAAAGTATTTACGATATGTTGCCTGCTAGAGCCTTATCCCAAGAGGAAATGCATGAAATTTCAGACTTGTCTGTTCAAAGAGGGGTAAGTAGAATTTTACTTTCCAATGCTGCTGCTAATAATAAAAATATTGGTCAATTAAAGTTACTATTCAATTTAAAGATTGAGCCATCAGTTAATTTTGAAGATAATAAATTTTCTATAAATGAGGATATGGATTTAATTTCAAAATCATTTGTAGATGGAATGGAACAATTAAAAAAGTTTGCTGGTAAAGAATGGGTTGCTAATTTTACAAATAATTTAAGTTTAATAAAAGAAAATAAAGTTCTTGATTATCAAAGGGCATCATGGCATGCAGGAATAAATGTAGAACAGTTTAAAAAAGATTTAGCAAACAATGAAGCAAATACAAAAGAACTTAATGATTTGTTTGATATAGAGCCAATAATTAAAACAATAATTGTAGGTGATAAAAATAAGGTGTTAAATTCTATGAGTAAGATAAGAAATAACGCATTAGAAAAAAATGAAAACACAACTCAAAAAAAGTTTAATTAATTTTAAAAATAAGTAATTTTTTCTTTCATTATTAATTGTTCTAGATTATAATTTCAAAAACGAAATAATAATAACATGAAAAAAAATTCTCTATTCTGGTTTCGCCGTGATTTAAGATTGGAAGATAATACGGCACTTTATAATGCATTAAATAATTCAGATTCAGTAGCCTGTGTGTTTGTATTCGATAAATCTATTCTTGAAGAATTAAGTAAAAATGATTTACGTGTTGATTTTTTATGGAATTGTTTAAATAATTTAAAAAAAGAATTAAGATTTTTAGGAAGTGATTTAATTATTGCACATGATTATCCTGAAAATATTATCCCAATTATAGCTGATAAATATAAGGTAACTAGTGTTTACTGCAATGAAGATTATGAACCAAATGCTAGGAAAAGAGATGAAACAATAGCTCAATTATTAGAATCAAAAAATATTGGTTTTTTAAGCTATAAAGATCATGTAATATTTGCTAAGGATGAAATTTTAAATAATCAAGGGCAAACGTATACTGTTTTTACACAATATTCAAATGCTTGGAAAAAGAAGTTTAAAAATTCACTTATAAAAGATATGAATAATGAAGAACTGTTTAATAAGTTGGCAAAATTTAATGCAAAAGATTTAATATCAATAGAAGAACTAGGGTTTAGTCATACTCATGTGTCAAAAATGAAGATTGGATTTTCAAATAAAGAAGCTTCTAGTTTATTAAATACTTTTATTGAAAAGAGAATAAAAAATTATAAAATAACTAGAGATTTTCCATCTATTTCTGGTTGTTCTTATTTAAGTGTTCACAACAGATTTGGAACAATAAGTATAAGAAAGGTCTTACGAGAAGCTTTATCTTTTAGGGAGCAAAATATAAATGCTAAAGAAAGTGTAGATGCTTGGGTTGGAGAGTTGATTTGGAGAGATTTTTATTTTCAATTAATATATAACCATCCGAGAGTTATATATGAACCATTCCAAGGTGATTTTATAGACTTTCCTTGGGAAAACGATATGGAAAACTTCCAAAAATGGTGTGATGGTGAAACAGGTTATCCTTTAGTTGATGCAGCTATGAAACAATTAAATAATACTGGCTATATGCATAATAGACTAAGAATGGTTGTAGCTAGTTTTTTAACGAAACATCTATTGGTAGATTATCGTCTTGGAGAGCAATATTTTGCTGCGAAATTACTTGATTTTGATTTAAGTGCAAATAATGGAGGTTGGCAATGGGCTGCTTCTACAGGTTGTGATTCTCAACCATATTTTAGGATTTTCAATCCTATTTTACAAAGTGAAAAGTTTGACCCAGAGGGTAAATTTATAAAGAAAATGTTACCTGTTTTTTCTTTGATAGATAAGAAATATATTCATAATCCATCAGAATTTAAAGATGAATTAAAGATGTTAGGAATTAATTTAGGAATTGAGTATCCAATTCCAATAGTAAATCATAAGCAAGCTAGACAAAGAACATTGAGTATTTTTAAAGAATATATTAATAATAAAGTGTAACTGTATGATATAATATAGTATTATTAACACTAAGGAAAACCAATGGTTCATATTGAAGCAAGCCATACTTTATTAGAGTCACATCAAGATAAAAAAATGCCAAAAGTAATTATTGAAAGCCGCTTTAGTGGAGCAGATACAGAAAGTTTGGTAAGGAATAAAAAATTTACATTAGCATGTATGAGAGATTGTTTTATGAGAGGTGAGGCACCTTATGCTAGTCATGTAATTTATGCACAAACTCATATTTTAGATGATTTTATTGCTGAAGAAAGAGCAATAGGTATGCATGCCGGTTTCTGTTGGGGAGATTTGGGTGAGTTAACGGTTGTATACACTGATTTAGGTATTTCAAGTGGTATGAAAATGGGTATCGAACATGCTAAAAAAATTGGTCGTCCAATTGAGTACCGAACTCTTGGATATAATCCAACTGTATCTCAAGATGAAATTGATATTGAAAATAAAAATATTAAAAATAAAAAAGAACTGTTGGAAACAATTAAGCGTGAAATTCATCCTGAAGGTAAAATGTGCTTAACTGTAGTCGGTAAGTTAAGTTAATAGCTTTAAAAGGAATCATTATGAATAAGTTACAACATCTACTAGTGAAGTTAGCAGAAGAAGGGTCTGAGATTGCTCAAATAGCTCTAAAGACATCTCAGTTTGGTCCAGATGAAAGAATGCCAGGTCAACCTCACAGTAACTTTGATAGATGTCATCAAGAGCTAGATGACCTTATGGCCATAATTGAAATGCTTAATGAGAATGAGAATTATAATTTTAATTATAGCCCAAGTCGTGATAGGATTGAGGCTAAAAAAACTAAGGTTGAAAAATACCGTGATTACTCAATTCACCTCGGTCTAGTGGATGGTGAACAACATTAGTTTCACCATCCAATGATTAATAATAGCTAAATATTTTTTAATTAATTAGGATCTTTAGCAAATCCACTTTCAACAGGAAATGGGTTTGGTCCATAATATATTGGCTTGGGTTGTTTTCTTTTTATAATCCCTTGAGATAAAAGAGTTTCATAAGAGTTATAGTAGAAAGATAAAACTTTAGATGGCTTATTAGACTCTTTTTTAAATTCTGTTGTTTTAGCATCTGAAACAATAATTGAGCCATGTCCTGTACCTAATTTGTCAGATTGAATCATTCTTTCTTGAGCCATTGCACCTGGAACAGAGTTAGTTGATGAAGTTCCAAATCTTGATTTGTTGTATTCAATATGAGGTTGAATATATTCATCAAATATTGCAAAACCAATAACACCTAGGTTATTTGTTGAGTTAGATGTTCGTGAAGCATAGGAGTTGCTAACATTAGTTAAGTAAAACTGAGCTTCTTCATGCATATTTTTTCTCCAACCTTTAATTTTTGTGCACTCACCAGGAGACACAACATAACCGCTTTGCTCATAGCTTGCAGGCTTTCCGGTTATAACATTTAGTCCATCAACACTAACAATATATAATTTTCTTTTATTTTGTGGAACACGATATCCTGAACTATAGTTACAAATGTTAATTTCATAAGCATCACCTTCATTTCCAACAATATATTTTTTACTATAATCTGAAAATAAATCTAGTCTTTGTTGGGTTGAGGGGGTTGTAAAAAATACATCACCTTCATTTTCAACTATATTGTGTCTATTGTTGGGACGGGTAGATTCATATTCTGTGGCAAAAGAATGAAGAGAAAGTGCAGATAAAATTGATGCAAAAATAATTGTTTTTTTCATATTAACTCCTAGTTAAATGACTTTATCATATTTATTTAAAATATCAATAAAAAATCCCTACTATTTCTAGTAAGGATTTTAATCTGTTCCATAAAAATATTAAATTAACAATTGTGTAGAGGAAACCACTCATTTAATATGGTTACAGCATAAGCCCCATGCCCAGGTTTAGATACTATATGCACGGTATCACATACACCATGCTGTTTTGTTTCAGCATCAGCTTTAACAGTTCTCCAGTGCTTATGACTAATAGGCTTTCCTGTTAGAGATATAGTGCGATTATCCAAATTTTTAAGAGCAGATTCACAAGCAGAAAGAAAAGCATCATCAGAATGAGTTCCTTTTGCCCATAACTGAATTTGACAGCTATCGTCAGATGCATAATCTATATGAATACTAATCATTTTAAATAAAAACTTATTGAGCAAAAACTTCTTGTGGCATTTGAAATTCCATCTGATTGTAACCCATAGTAACAGTAACTTCAGCAGATTTGCCTGTTGATGGTTTGGCCATAAAACGACGTGTTTTAAATGGAACAAAGATACCTTCGTTAAAAGAAAAGTCACCACGTCCAGTAGATGTTAGTGTATATGCGACTTGTTTTACATATTTCTTATTGACTCGCTTAAGAATAATTTTATTTTCTTTCTTTTTAGAAATTACACGAATAATATCATGCGATTTCCATCCCATTTCCTTTGGGTCAAACTTAATAACGAAACGTTGTTTTTTTTGGCTAGATTGAGCTGTAATAAGTGCTTGCATAATATATTCCTCAGTTTGTTAAGATGTCTCTATTATACCATGAAATGATAGCTGTTAATTTATTTTTTAAATATATTTACATGTTTTTAACAACTAAACTGATGTTATAATAACTCAATTAATTTAAACATAATAAGAGAAAATGAAACAATGAAACAACTTTATATAATTACTGCATCTGGTGGTTCATATGATGACTCATGGGAAAGAGTTGAGTTTGTAACAGATAACCAAACAAAAGGTAATAGTTATATTACTCAAATGAACGAATTACGAACATCTGTAATTAATTCTAAGGTGGCAATTAATAAATTTATGGATAATTGGGAAAATGAAAACATTAGTCCAAAATGTCGCCCATCTATAGTTTTACCAATTCCGAAATGGGATTCAGGAATAAAAGTTACAGAAGAAATGAGAAAAGAAAGAAAACAATTAACTGAAGCTAATGAGGCAGATAGAAGAGATGCCACAAAACCGTATTATGATTATTGTGCTAAAAAGTATGAAGCAAGAAAATCTTATATAGAAACATTTTCTACAGAAATTCAAAAGGGAATTAAAGATAGATATGACGACACATATTGGAGCCTAGATCCAATTGCTTGGTTGGATTAATATTATTTAGTCAAGGAAATGGAGTTTCTACCTAATATTTAAGGGTATTCTACCTTTATTTGTTGAATTGTTCCATTATTGTTAAAATAAACATTGAAGGATGCCTCTATAGGTTGGCTATAATTTAGTATCTTTTCCAAGTAAATTTTTCTATGCCAAAAATTATGTTCAATAACCCAATCTTCTGCTGAAATAAGATTAAGATTAAATCCAAAATCATAATGAGTAAATAAATCATTTAGTGTTTCTATCATAATTTAACTTCTTTCCATTTATTTAATAATAAAACATTAAAAAAAAAAATCAAGTATTATGCTATTGTATTTTTTTTATTTATTTGTTATTTTTTAAAAAAGGGGAAAACACATGGAAGATAATGAAGAATTGATTTGGCAAGATAGTAGCTCTCAAATTTTAAATTTTTTTGGGTTTTCAATATCATCTATACTAATTGGCGTCTCTCTTATAATTGGTCAATTTTATTATTCAATTGCTTTTTTTGCTATTCCTATTTTATTGCTTTTTATTTTGTGGAATTATCTTGTTATTAAAAATACAAAATATAAACTAACAACTCAAAGAATTATTATGCAAGTTGGTGTTTTTAATAAAATTACGGATGAAATTGAATTGTATAGAGTAAAAGATCATAGATTAGAACAGCCTTTTATCCAAAGACTTTTTGGGTTGGGAAATGTGGTTTTAATTACATCTGACCAGATTAATAGTGAAGTGCGTATGATAGCAATAAAAAATGCTCCAGAACTAAGAGAAAGTATTAGAAAGCTTGTAGAGGCTAGAAGAATAACCCGTGGGGTTAGAGAATTTGACACCAATTAATTAAAGAGTTATATTAATCCATGTATAAATTTATTTACCAATTAACAAAGGGAAGCTCACGATCTTGCTAGTTATTTAACTAAGGAGATAATAATGAGTAGAACTTACAGAAGAAAAGATGCTTGGGGCTTTAGTTCTTATGAATTTGAAGTCAATAGTTTTGGCTTTGTCCAAAAAAAATATTTAGATAAAAATTCAAAAGAATATATAATTAAAAAAGCTAAATATCATAAAGATTCCAAAATATATGGTTCAAGTGTGCCACATTGGTTTGTTAATCTTTTTTGTGAAAAACCATTAAGACAAAAAACAAAACACCAAATTAAAAAATGGATGAATAATCCAAATAGTTCTGAACTTATTGTTCAACCATATGTAAGGGATGCTGGTTGGAACTATTGGTGATATTACTTAAAAATTTTTTTAACATATTCAAAAAAACTAGGTTTAGGTTTTTGAATTGAATTTCGAACTTTTTCAAATAATTCAAATCTGAATTCATTCAAGTTTGGCAAGTCTAACAACAATGAAGCAACCATTGTTGTCATTGATTTTGGTGCATATTCATGTTGAATTACTAACATTCGTTCCATAATTAAATATATTGCCATCTCTCTAGCAGTTGATGGTTTATATTCTGGATTTGATAACATTAACTCTTTTTCAATATTTACAATCATATTTTCTAATTGAAATGAAATTTTATCTTTATACATCATATAAGGGTCATTAAATGATGGGTCAAGAAAAGAAGTCCACAACGATGCGGATTCGTTTTTAATTGTTTTATTTTTAATGATGTTCATTTGGGTAATTATATGTCATAATTAAACATTGATTGTTATTTTTTAACAACATTTTTAAATTAAATTAACCAGAAAAGTAAGTAAACACTTACTTTTATTAAATTGTAATTTTTATTAAAATTTTTATTTTAGATGAATTATTTATGTTAAAATGAAAATATTAATATAGGATAAAATATGAATATTAGGAAGTTAAAGTTGATTGAGTCATATCTGGATAATTCAATTTGGGATAACTTGTATCGACTAAATTTAAATGATTTAACATTTTGGAAAGAAGAGTTTAAAAATTTCTTTATTTTTTTGAATAAAGAAATTGAAGAAATTGAAGTTGCTAAAGCAACTTGGGAAAATACATATTTAAAATTAAAAAAAGTTGAATTAGTAGTTTATTACTTTGTAACCTATTTCTCTATATATAAAAATATTCATTTAAATAAAAATAGTAAAGTAAGTGCTTTTGCATCTGAATTGGAAACTAAAGCAATTTCAATAAGAGATGAAGTGTTAAATAACCTTAAATTGATTAGTAAAATAAAAGATTTACAAAGCACGAAAATATCAATAGAGAAAAAATCTATTCTTAGCTCTTGGTTAAATTGTTTTTTTAATTCTAATCCGTGCCAAAAAACAAGAAGGAAGCATTTTAAAATTAGTTCTAAATTAGAACTTCATACAAAGGTTTTTGAAAATAATAATAAAGAATGTTTTGCAAAGAAAACTAATGTGATTCATGTTTCAAAGGTAAAAGAACACCTATTGGAAGGTATTGATGATGATTATTTGGTGGTTGCAGCTAAACTTGCAAAATCTTTCGGAAAAGATGGTTGGTCATTTGTATTAGAGGCTGATTTTACAAAAAATTTAATTATGATGTCTGAAAATAGAACATTTAGACAGATGGTTTATAATAAGTATCAAAAAATTAATAAGGATGGAGCTTTCAAGTTTAAGAATAGTCAAGTTCTTAAAAGCATATTAGGTGAAAAGCATAAAATTGCAAAGTTAATTGGTAAGGATAATTATGCTGAATTGGTTTTATCTAAATATATACTGAATGATACTAAAAGTGCATATAAGTACTTGTCTTTAGTTGAAAAACAAATTGCTGGCACCATGAATAAAATTAACAAATCAATACAGGAATTAGCTGTATCAGATAATATTGAAAATCCAGAAGCTTGGGATAAGATGTATTATTATAAAAAAATTACAGACAAAGAGTATTCAGTGGATAATTGTTCAGAAAATATAAGTGAAGATTATTTTTCTTTTGAGTATTTTTTGCCAAAATTATTAAAACAATTTGAAACAATATTTGATGTTTCAATAGTTAAGAAAAGTTGGAGTGGTGTGAATAACAAAAAAGTTTTTGCATATGATATTAAAGATAATCAAAGTGAAAGAACAAGTGTTTTTATTATTGACCCATTTGAAAGAGAAGAAGAACAATGTTTTTATTGTTTTGAATTATCCCAAGCAGATACAATTAATGATGGATTTGTTAAACCATCAATTCAGTATATTCGTATGCACTTAAAAAAAGAATCAAGGACACCTTTGTACTTAGGAGTGTTAGTTGCTATTATTCATGAGTTTGGTCATGCTTTTAATTCATTTTTCTCACAAATTAATGACCATGTCCATAAACCAGTCAAATTTTCTTGGGATTTAATTGAGTTGCCAAGCCAGTTTTTAGAACATTTAGCATATGATTATTCTTTTATGAAAAACTTATCTTCACATAAAAATAGTCATCGTAAAATCCCAGAAAAACTTTTTGTAAAAATGGTTGAACGTGAACAAAAATTTAGTGTATATAATATCAATCAAGATATTCAAATAAATAAATCCAAATTGTTTATGCATGAAAATTTTAAACCGTACTCTACTAAAAATTTACACAAAGAAAATGAGAATTGTCTTGCAAAAAAGGGTATAATGTATAATGTTGCTGAAGATGAATATATGACCAATACAGATTATAAAAATGATTATGGTCCAGCAGGTTTTGTTTACTTATATTCTGCACAATTAGCTTATCAATTATATACAAATAGAGAACATGATTTAAGAAAAATATTTACAACTATATTTAACCCAGAGAAAAAGAATGAAATAAAGGTTCATATGGATAAATATTTTGATCTTAATCATGTTGATATTTATGATTTTGTGAAAAAGGGATTGCCAATCAATGTTTATAAATAATAGGAGATAAAATGATGAGTCAATCACCAGGAATGGTTATTATGTTAATAAGTTTTTTATTGTTTCCTATAATTTTAAGTGGTAATTTAAAAGAAAAGGGAGCTACTATGGTTGCATCTTTTGTTGGTGCAATTTTTGCATTTCCATATGTTCTTTTCTTTTATCTTATGATGGTTTATTTATTATATTAAATATTTTGAATAACCGACATGAAGTAAGGTGAATTTTTGATGTTAATGGTATTATTGGAATAATTTTGGTTTTAAGAAAAGATAAGTTATAATTAATATAAAAGAGATAAATGTTATGACTTCAGAATTTTGCAGTTTTAAAACTGGAACTTTTAATAAATTATTAGGAAAATTACCAATAGATATTCAAAAGCAGGCGCAAATATCGTTTTTAAAATGGAAAGAAGACCAAAATTCAGTATCATTTAAGCCTTTAGCAATATCAAATAATGAAGCTTGGAGTGCTCAAGTGAATCAAAGATATAGAGCATTAGCAAAAAAAACAAAAGATGAAAATGGTAAAACTGCTTATATTTGGTTTTGGATTGGTTCTCATGAAGACTATAACAATGTAATTAAAAAACTTAATCATATGCAAAACATTAGAGATGTTGTTTCTAAAGAAAAAACAAGTGGACAAAAACATAGTGTTGGTTTAAAATCGTAAATTATTAAAATTGTAAATAGAGGTACAAATGAAGTTTTCACAAGAGTTTTTAGAAAAATTAGTTCCATTTTTGTTAAAAGATGTTTATCTTGGACATTTTAAGGAAGATAATTTCTTATCTTATATGGACTCTAGACTTAAGAGTGGATTTTCAACAAAATGGAGTCTTGGAGGAATATCAAATGACTGTTGGGGTGGTTCACACACTGTAAGTAGTGATGTTGAGTCTGAACTTACAGATTTAGATGATTTTCTAATGGCTTATTTTGAAAATGTATCATACATGCAATTTAGAAAAATTTCTAATAAAATTGAAACTAGCACTCAAGATGATAGTGATTATTATGGTGGTTCTATTGCTTATGGATATAAAAAATTACCATATTATGAACTCAATAATGTATTGGTTGAATTAGGGTTAGAAGATAATACAGAAGTAATTGATAGTAAAACTTTTTTATTAATGTGGTTTGAAGAAAATAATACTAAAAAAGAATCTAAAGTATCAAGAAAGATTTAACTTTATTTTTTAATTTTAATCAGAATATTGAACTGCCATGCCCTAAAGGAAAAAACTTCAAGTTTTCAACTTAAGTTAACATGGATTCCTGCTTTAATGCAACTTGTTGCGTTGCTTTCGCTGGAATTAGCCATTAAAGATTTAGAAATAACTTTCTTCGTCTTCTTTGGTCTTACAATTCTACTTAAGTCATTAGATCTGAAGTAGTTTCCTCCACAGGCATTAACCGTAGTTCCTACGGTATTTTTATAATTAAATAAGTTAATACAAGCATTTTTCTCTCTATCATGTTGGGCATTACAGCTTGGACAAGTCTAGGTTCTATCGTTTAACTTTATCCAAAAATAAAAAATAATTAAAGCTTGAAAAAAAAAGAAAGATAATAATAATAATTCTATTCATAAGGTAAATTCAATCGTTAAAAACAATTTTGAGTATACATTATTTTGAAATGTTGGCAATGTGAAGTCAATCTATGAGTGGGTGGAATACATAAATCTATAAAATATAAAATACAAATATTTGCATTTTTTATTTTTATTTTTATAATTATTATTATTCGAATTAAAGGTTTAATTATGACAGAACAAGAAAAAATAGATGATGTTATTTGGGCAAGAGAAATGTTGCGCTTCTTTGCTGTTGTAGAACATGAATTAAAAGAGGAACTTGGTAGTTTTGGTATTGCAAAAATAGTGATTAAAAATCCTCTAATAATAGCCTTGTTTTTCTTTTCTTTACTAATTTCAATATTTGGTTGTTTTTTTTTGATAGGTGAGAAAAAACCAATTTATATTTTTGCAGTTTTGTTACCAATCATTAGTGTTAGTTATATATATTTTTTAATTAGGGAAGAAAAAAAGAAAAATATATTTAGATTTTTGGGGAAAACTATTGAGCCTCAGGCTATGTTGCTATTGCATATAGAAGAATATGTTTTTAAAAATAGAGAAATGCTTGAAGAAATTATTGCTTGGAAAGTTAATAGTTCATCAAAAAATGAACAATCAAGATATGCTAAAATGTTTGATTCATCGGCTTGGCTTGATGTAACTAAGGCACAAACACAGTGTTTAATTTTAGCTATATTAATGGTTAGTGTTCAAAGATTTATGCATAAAAATCGCAATATTTATAATGAGCAAGTTAAAAAATTACCATTAATGAACGAAGGTTATAAGTATAAGTCTTCAAAAATGAAAAGTGGTCCAATTAATCAAGAGGATATTCAAACATTTGGTGGATTTACATAATCAGAAACAAAAAAATAATTATTTGTTTTTTAATTTATTAATGGATTCATTGAGCCACTCTTTAATGGTCAATTTTTTTCTGTATGAGTAAATATCTTCTTTGATTATTGATTGGAAATATATTCCAACAAAAATACCACTAACCAACCCACCAAAGTGAGCAGCCAAAGAAACTCCATCTTTTAATATTAGACCATTAATAAACCCTTCGTAGTATGCAAATCCATAAAAGAAAAAAGCTAAAGAAACAGGAATAAAATAAAGCCATTTCCTTCCTAGTGTTGATGCAGACAGAACATAACCAAATAATGCAAAAACAAGACCAGAGGCACCAATATGAATGCTGTTATCTGAACCTAATAACCAAGTGGAGAATCCTGATGTAAGAATTAGGAGAAATAATAAATGAAATATTTTATTTTCTAATAGAGAAACAAAAAATAAAAGCCCCACTAAACCTAATGAATTATTTAAAATGTGATTGAAATTAGCATGCAATGTCCAAGAAAACATAACTGCTATTATTTCTATAAAGTTAACATTTCTTGGTTTTATACCAAATGAATTTAAGGAATTAATCATTAGTCCATTATTAATTATAAAAATTAGCCACATTGGTATAAATATAACAAAATATGTTAAAAAAATATTTTTAATTTTTTCTTTTACTGTTTCTATCAATTTTTTATCCTTCAACAATGTAAAACTACGGACTTAAGACAGTAGATGTAAGAACGAAAGCCTTTAGGCTTGATATTTAAATATTACCATAATTATTAATAAATAACAAATTATGAATTTAGAAGAATTAAATTAATTATATAAATAACCTCTTTAAAAATGACTGTTTTTTAGTAGGTTGATTATCCATTAAATGTTGATACTCAATTGCTTTAAATACATTGGTAAAGCTATTGTTATTAGGGGTTATATATCTTGGATAAAGCATTATAGCTCCAAGGATGAGTTCTTCTAGTGAAAGTTTTCTTTTAGAAAATTGTTGCCTGTCTTCAGTAAGGTTGAATCCAGCATAAAAATGGTAGCCATAAGTAAAGACCTTTTTATGTTTTAAAAGTGCTAATAAAGCAAAGTCAGATCCAATAGTATGAAATTCAGAACAAAAATCTAAACATTGTTCTATTGTTTTTTCAGTTTCAACCATTAAAAAATTACCATTTTTATAGGCCATTGTTTGTAATTCTAAAAAATTAAAATTTTTAGATTCTTTTGGTGAATTATTTTTGTACATAATATTACAATTCTTATTGTTTGTACAAACTAATTTTATAAATTCATAATTTAAAGTTAAATCTTCTGGACAATAGGATTGAAATTTTTCACTTTTTTCATCTTCTCCAATTATTAAGATGGTTTTTGAGTTATTTTCATTAGATATTGAATTAAATGATTCAATAATTTTGGTAGCTAATTGTATTTCATATTTAGTAAATATCTCAGTATTTAATATATAAAATAAATCTGATTTATTTTGTGGTTAAAAATATGCTCCATTATAATCAACAATCATTGAACTAGATTTCTGTTTGTTTGAATTGAATATAAAAATCCACTTCCTATAAAGGCATGTGCTTTTGCTTTATTTTTAATGCTTAATTTATGATTTTTTATATTATCAGTAATGATTAGTTTTTCTTGATGTTGATTAAGATGTTTTGGATTAATAACCGAAGAAATGTTTTTTTTAATAGTTGAAAAAAATGATTCAATTGTTCCCGGTGAAAATTTTTCTGTGTTAAAAAGAACTATTTCATTTTTATTGGTATGCCTTTTCTGCAAACAGATATATTCTAATAGGTCTAAAATTGTTCCTCTTTTTTTAGTAAAAGGATTAATGTAAAGAGTGTTTTCTAGCATGATAGCTACAAATAAATCTATAATTGTTCTTGGATATTTAGGTATAGTTGAGACCTGGATGTCAGTAGTTAGACCTAAGCCACTATAAAATGGCATACCAAAACATGTTACTTTTTTACCACGTAGTAATGCTTCAAATCCAAATTGTGAAGAAACAACAAAAATTTCATCAATAAAGTTAAGGGTTGAAGCAATACTACATTGTTCACTAATGATAATAATAGATGGATGATCTAAAAGTTTATGTTTTTTAAGTGTTTTATAAAGGTAGCCATCTTTTTTCCATCAATTGTTTCTGGATGAAGTTTTATATATATTTTAGAATAAGGGAAGCCATCAAAAGCATATAAAAACATATCATTAAATGTTTCTTCATTCGCACAACCAAGAAGCACACTTTCATCATCAATTGGTTGATCAATTAATAATATATTGTGAAATGCTCTTGTTTTAAAAACTTCTTCAGAAATGTCGGGATAATCATTGTATTTAGTAATCCCATATTTATTAATCATTTCTATAGCAAGATTTGCTTTTTTAATATCTTCTTGAGATGGTTACCAATTTGTTTTTAATAAATATTCTATATTTGATTCCTGATTAAAATCATAATACATACTTGTAAGAGAACAATAAAGGCTATAAGTTGGTTCATTTTTAGAGTAAGATGAAATTAATCCATTAGAAAATCTAACAGTAGGTAATGGATTACTTTCGTTTATAGTTTCATCTAATTGTTCAGTTTCACAAAGTGCAAGACAACTTGTATCTTTATTTATTTCGCTATTGAGTTCTTCTCCAAGGAATTCTTTTATAAACGTAATTTGTTTTAACTTTTCATTTTTGGTATTAATCATAAAGATTTCTTAATTCCCAATAATCCTAGCCATAACATTTTAAAGATTCCTTCTTTTTTTTTAAATTCATTATCTTTAATATTTTTAGTTTGTGTTTGGGTAGTTTTTTCTTGTTCTACTTTGGCTACTGCTGTAAAATTTTTAAATATTTTTGAAGATTCTGTTTTCTGATTTAAAAAATAAAGAAGTGGTTTAACTGTTTGTTTTGGACTAAAATAAAATTGGGGGATGTGTTTGTTATAAATGGTTTCAAAATCTGCAATAAATTTTAATGCAGATTCTTGTACTTCTGTAATAAATTTTATTTTAAATTCATTATTAGTTTGTTCTGTAAAAATAGGATTAATTGTATTATCATTAAGCTCAAAAGTTAAAAATTCTTTTTCAACTGAATTGAAAAATAAATCAATAGGATTTTCTCTATAATTTGGTTCTTCAAAATTTCCAAGATATCCTGATATTTGCATTCCTTGTTTTTTAATTTGTTCTATCATATCTATAAATGTGACAAGATAATAGCCCCCGATTTTTTGTTTAGCAATTTCTGAAATTGTAGATTGAATGTTTTCTTTAAATCCAATATCCACTAATGCTGAATGGTCTGGATTAGGAAGATTATTATAGCGTAAGTAGGCACTGTAATAGTTTTTCTCATTATCAGAATTAGTTGTAATTGTTGATATTAGTTCTTCAAATATAGAAAATACTTGTTTTTCATTAATACTTTGGTCAACAACACTATTAATAGTTAAGCCATGTTTTTCAAGAATATCAAGATGTTTACTAATATTTATACTAAATCTATCAAGAAATAAATCTTTAATATTAATATTAGAATAAGGTTCTTCTATTTTAAAAAATAATTCGTGAGGTTTACAAAGTTTGGCTATTTTACAGATTTGTGACGAGGCTAAAAGTTCATATCCAATTGGAGCTTGAGAGTAATATCGTGAAATGGTATCATATGCTTTTTTAATAAAACTTCCATTATTACTTAAAAAGTAAATGTGTTTAGTATAGTCATCTTGACTTTTTTGAATAATCCATTGAATGTAACTCAACAAAATAGGGCCTAAACCAAAATAACCTAATCTATGTGGGTCTTGATTAAAAGCAATTTTATCAGAATTTAAACTTTGATTATCTATGGTTTTATAAAAATTTAAAGCAAGTAGTCCATGAATAAGTCTCGTAGATAAAATATTATTACTTTCATTATTCTTCCAAATATTTTGATAGTAAAAACTATTTATATAAGATTCTTTGCTTGATAAAATAGACATTGTATTTATGCCATAAATTTGAGGATTTTTAACATCTTCTATTTCGTCATCACCAATATGAAGAAAATATTTTTCATCACAATACATCTTTTTACAAACATATGGGAAAATATTTCCTGTTTTTTTGCTTAAACCAATATCAGAAGTTAAAAAAAGCTCATCATAATCAGTATAACCTGTTCTTTCAAGTAGCCCTTCAATAAAGAATCTTGGGAGATAAGTGTCAGTAACTATTATTATTTTTTTATTTAAAGATTTAGCGACACCATATATCTGTTGTCCAATATTTTTAGTTTGATAAAATCTTTGTTCGTAGCACAATTCAATTTTTTCGATTTCCATAATATGAGATTTTTCAAGATTTGTAAGAGTCTTTATTTCTGCATAAATATCATTAAGATCGATTGTTTCAGTTTTTTTATTTTTATGTGCTAATTTTTCAGCTAGAAGTCGTATTTTTTTAAAATTAAAATTTTTCTTCCCTAAAAAACTTTCAACTTCAGGACTCATAAGTTCAAACAAGTCTGAATTTTCAAAAAATGTAGATTCGACTAATGTGTCAAAAAGATCAAATGAGATAACGGCATTATCACCAATTTTTGTCTCAAAAATTAAATAGCTGTTTTGGCTCATATATGTTTTTTTATTATTAATAAGAATTAATAATAAGCATAAAATGCAAGTTAAAAAATGTCAAGTCAAAAAATGTCAAGTCAAAAAAGGGGGGTTTACCCTAATCTATTGAATGTTTTAAACTTATTTTGGTGTATTTTGAGTATTTTAATTTTTTTGATAGAATAGAATGAATTAAGTAGTAAAAAGAAAGAATGAGATATTATGAAGAATAATGTATTGAACATTGATGATTTAAATTGTCCAGTATTTAGAGAGTTAGTGTATGCAGTAAAAGATTTTAATAAATCTAAAATAGATTCTTGGTTTGAAAATCAAAATTTATCAACTAAATTAGTCTTATCAAAAAAAATATGTTTAAGGATTCTAAACACACCATTCTTTTTTAGTTTTTCATCAACATCTACAAATAAAAAAGAGATAGAAGAATGTAGAACAAAGAGAGAGGTTGAGGTGTTAAAGCATTTTTCACTAGAAAATCAATTGTTACTTTTAAGTGTTGCCTGTATTGAAGATGTAAATGTTAAGCACATAGAGGTGTTAAAGATAACTAAAAGTAAAAAGAAAATGATATCATCAAACTCAAAAATAATTGCTATCATAACTAAACTTTTTAATGAAGAAAATTTTGATGAATTAGAAAAAATTCAGAATAAATTAGATTTCAATATTATGGACATGAAGGGTAGTCAGGGTTCATTTCATTATAAAAGTAAGTCTTCACATGGTTCTTTTTCAATAAAGTTTGATGAAGATATATTTTCTCCAAAATATGAATTAATAATTAATTATTCTGATGCAAAAGCAAATTTTTTAAAGAACAAAAATATAGAATTACCTAATTTAGAAAATATAGATATATTGTTTAATAAAATCATGAAAGCAATAAGTATATCTACAAATAACAGTTCAGAGCATATATCTAAAGTGGAATCATCATTTAAGGAATATATTGTTAAAAAAAGATATGCTATATTAAATGAGGATTTAAAAGTAAATGAAATTATTAGTGGAAGTAAAAGAGGAATTAAGATATAGTGTTTGAGTTTGCAATATTTAAATAAGGATAATTTAGTGAAAAAAGTATTAACTGAGAAAGTTCAACTAAAGATTGAAAAATGGAAAGAAAATAATTTAATATTTTTTTCATTTTTAGCATCAATGGATTTAATAGGAGTAAAAAATTCATTAGAAAAAGATTTTCATAAATCTATTGGAAGTATTTTAAGTGAAGATGAAATAGTAAGTGCTGGTCAAGGGTTTATTGAAGATTTAGAGGATGAATATAGAGCAATTCAAAATGAACACTTCAAAAACATCTACAAGAAATGTGATAGTGAATTCCTTGAGGAGATTGCACCTTTTTTAATTTATAGCGAAACAGAATTAGGATATGTTTTTAGAAAAAATTATTTTGCATACACAAAAAATTATGAAGTTGCTCTAAATTATGCAGATATATTATTGAATTCATTATTATTTCTTAAAAACCAAAGACATTATTGGTTAATGGGAGCATTATATAATGAGAATAGTGACTTTTTTAATGATTTTTTGAAAATTTATTTAGAAAAATCAACAAATGATTATTCCTTATTAGTATTAACTGGAAAAATTTTAGATAGTGGATTATACTACAATATTAAATCTTGGGAAAGTTATTATTATGATTGTTTTGATTCATTTTATGACGACAAATTAGTATCCTATATGCTAGATGATGAGACAGATATTTTTCATAATATATTTTATGAATTAATAAAATATCCAATAAGTGATTTAAATAATGAAGATAAGCAAATTGTAAGTCCTATAATTGATATTCTATTAAGTGATTATGAATCTTTAACTGGTATTAATAAATTGGAATATATGATGGTTTCATTAGCTTATAAAAAAGAAGAGCAATTAAAAAAGGAAGAAGAAAAAAGAGAATATCGTAGTAGCACTAGATATTTTAGCAAATTAAGGAAAGACACTAAATTAATAAATATAGATATAAAATTAAGGGAGTATATTCTTAAATCAATTAACTTAAATAAAAATCAAGAATGTATAGATGTATTTAGAATAATTGGTATACCTATAGATAGATATGAAGAGTTTAATAATTATATGATTTTACAAAATGAAGTAGACATAAATCTACCACAAAAAAAAAAGATTAACAAAATTTAAATTTTGGTCTTCCTGCTAAATATTTGTTTACAAAAAAAGATTCTTGGAGATTAGGTGTTGATAATTTTTTCACAATAAAAGAAGATTCACTATTTCCCGTAAATGAATTACTAGAAAATTCAGATTCAATAGAAAAATTATTATCTAGATATTCATAAAAATTTCTACTCCCCGTCACGCTTATATTTCCAACTAAAATAATAGATTGACCAAGCATGATTTTTTCTGCTACATTAATACCTATGTTATTAATGTCAGTCCAAACCAATAAAATAGGATAATTGGGGAATTTATCAATAAGATTTTCACCTGGTTCATTTAGAACTGGATAATATTTTGGCTGTGGAGTATCAGCGCGAATATTGATATCGCAAGCAATAATATCTTTATTTGTTCTTGAACTAATTATTCCAGACCATAATCCTGAACCTGCTCCTATTTCTAATAGTCCTGGAAGATTTGATTTTTCTATAAAATTAACAATAGAAGAAATGCTATCTTCAGTTGGAATCCCCCAACCATAATGACTTCTAAGAGTAATATTAATTAATTAATTCATCTACTAGCCATGCTGCTTTGTTTAGTGTTATTAAATCTTCTGGAGACAAGTTAAATCCTAGAGCTTTTAATTCTTGAGGGGTGCCGATTATTTTGCTTAACTCTAATTTAGTTAGGGATTCCAATTGTGTTGAATTAAAAAATAATTCTCCTTGAAGACTTTTTTCAATGCCATTTAAAAACCAATCAGGAATTAGTGCTTGTTTTTAACAAGAGTTTCAAATGCATATTGGCTTTCGTCTAACATAGAATATAATAATAAGTTGTTTTATTATTATTATACTTAAATTAAAGTTTAAAACAAATGATGAGTTTGCAATTCTTTTTTAATAGTATATAATTAAAAAAATGGAGATTATATGAAAAAAACTTTTGATTTTAATAAAAATTATACAAAAACATCTTATGCGGCTTATGCTGAATCACAAAACGAACAACACGATGTAAACGGTGGGGTTCATATGGGAGTGCATAATTATAAAGAAATAGATGATATTAAAGGCTTAATGAAAGAATATAAATCTGCACTAATTGATAAGCATGGTTCAAAAATTGGATTGCAAGAATATAAAAGAATGTTCTTAGATAATGGGGCTATTAAAGAAAATGAATCTGCTGAAAGATTATACAATGCTTTAAGATATTCAATTGCTTATGGAGCAGTAGGAGCAAACATTAAAAATGAATTTTTCAGTAAAGGATTAAGTGTTGATAGCACCACAGGATTACAAAGTTCTGGAATAAATCCATCACAAGCAATAGATAAAGTAAATAATGCAATATCAATTGGTTTACCTACTGTACCAAAGGAATTTGTTATGGAAATGGTAAAGTCTAATAGAAATCAAAAAATAAATTTTTTTGATTTAAATAATAAACAATTAGAAATTGGAAATAATTTAGGAAGATCAAAACAAATAGATTTTGTTAAAAATTCAGTTGATGTTATGTATACAAAAACTCAAAGATTTAAAGAAGTTTTGAGTGATCTTAAAACATATAATAAAGAGTCTGATTTTTTTACTCAATTAATTACGGCTCCAATAGTTTTACCAACAGTAATAGTAGCAGGAGCCATTAAAGTATTTAGTGGAGAAGCTGGTGTAATGAAAATGAATGATGCTATAGATAATGTAATCAGTTCTTTTAAAGAGTTAAAAGACAATACAGTTAATGTGACTAAACTATTTACATTAGATGGTCTAGCAGAAAAATTAGTTAAATTTAGAGCGCCTGAAGAAAAAATAAACAATAAGTTTAAATTATAGTAAATTACCTCGTCCTTTAGGTCGAGGTAATTTACGTCAAATATGATAAAATTCTACAAAAATATTTTTTTTATTCGAAGAATTTTTTTGCAAAATTATAATTTTCTTCTAAAGACGATGAATAAACTTCAATAAATTTTTTAGTTGTTTCTTCATCACCATTAAAATAAATAGCAACTTTAGTCATTTGATCTAGAATTATAATATTTTTAGCAACAAATTCTTTGACTTCTGTTTCAATTTTTTCGGAAACAAGAAATTCTTGTAATTGAGGAATTAAGTCTATAGCAATGTTAATTAAATTTTGTAGTTTTTCAGTTGTAGTCATGCTTATCCTATTCTTAACTTTTTAATATCTTTAATGTATATTTTAAAGCCTGTCAATAGAAGATTATTTTACCTAGTGTAGAAGAATGTGTATGAAGAAATTAATTACATATATAAATCAATGACTTGCAGTGGATTTCTATAAAAAGGATGCATAAATTTCTATACCTTTATGATTTTATTAAGTAAAAACAATATCTTCAAAATTGTTCAAAGCCACGTAAAAGATTATTAATAATAACTGAATCAGCATTAAATAAAAAATCACTACATCAAGAAATTGAAAATATTAAGATTCAATCTAAAATTGTTAATTGTGAGTCTTGTGGAGAAGATAGTGCTTTTAGACAATAAAATAATTTCTAAAATCTTCAGGATTAAATGAAATCAAAGGGTGTTATATTCCGTTTTGGTGTTTTGATGCAAATACATATACATATACATGTAGTTCATATAGTGAGGAAAGAGGGAATTAAATGAGGAATTCGTAAAAAGAAAAGTTCCTCTTTACCAGTTTTACTATCATATCCAGTAATTGAAATATCTCCATTTTCAGTTACATCATATTCAAATCCCATCATGTCAAAAATTTCAGATATAGAAGTAACTGTTTTGTCATAATCAGAAGGCATCCATGAAACCCAACATTAAGTTTGTTTTAAACCACTTAAGCTACCACAATTAATATTAAACAAAAGTTTTCTATAATAAATAGAACCGAAAAAAATAAAAAATTTTGTGGTTCATAGCCAGGATTTTGTGTCTCTTACGAGTAACAATCATTAATCTACAGCTTTCACTGTCCTCGCCACCTTTTAAAGTGGTCAAAGGTGCCACAACCCGTACTTATAAGCAAAAGGTTCTCAAGTACTGTTTGTGTTGCACACTATATCACGGTAGTATTAACGATAGCATAAAGTTAACACCTTAATTCACTCATCCTTACGAACAACTATCTCCTACTCGCCTTTTGCGTGTGTCCTGAACTTCCTCAAGTTATTAACTTGCGATTGTCTCACCACAAAATTTTTACAAATTATATCATAATTATGAAAAAAATCAAAAATCAAGATTTAATTCCTGTATGATTCATCCGATTATTGTAATGGCTGAAGTCTTGAATTTTTCTTTCATAATTTTAATTCATTAATGGTGAAGATATAAGAAAATCTGCTGTGGAACGGTTACATGCAACAGGAATATTCCAAACAGAGGCAATACGTAATAAGGCTTTTACATCTGGGTCATGTGGTTGTTGCTCAAGTGGATTACAAAAGAAAATAATCATCTCAATTTCTCCTTCTTCAATTCTTGAACCAATTTGCAAATCACCCCTCAATAGACCACTTTAAAATTTGGTTACTGTTTGTTCTAAAATATTTTCCAAAATAATGCCTGTTGTACCTGTAGCAAAAATTTAGTTATTTGGTAATTTCACCATGAACACGACAAGTTTTAGAGTAAGAATATGGTCCATAAGGATAATTATTCATACTAGGACATGAACATCCTTGCATAGAAGTAAAAACATGAAAGTTTTTATCTTTACTAAACTTCCATGCCTGTTGAAGAGAAAACTGATTAATTGCCCAAGCTTCTCTGTAGTTTGTAGCATCAATATCTCCAGAAATGAAAGATTTTTCAATAAGAAAACGTTGAATGTGAAGATTTTTAATAATTTCAAGTTCATCATCGGAGATTTGTTGTTTAGAAACAAGTTGAGGATTAATTCTAGTGATTGTTTCATTTTTGTAAATAACAAAATGCTTATCTGAGTTTTTATTCATATAATATTCTAATGTTTGTTTAAGTTGGATTATAACATGATTTTTTGAATTTTATTATTTTTTATATATAATAAATAAAAGCAATAAAAGAAGGAAATATATGTTATCAAAAGAATTAGAAAATTTATTGAGTAATGATAAATTAGGAGTTTTTACATTACTAAGTAAATATCAGCCTGAAATTTTTAAAAAAGATGTAAATGAATTATCGGGAAAAGGGTTAACATTTTTTAATTCATTCGCCCAAGATTCTAGTGAATTTGAATCTACAAAAGGATTATTGGAACTTTGTGAAAATTTTGGATACGATTTAAAAAAAGAATATTCTGAATTTAGTAATTTTAGTAAAAAAGATAACAATAAAACTCAAATAAGTAACAAAAAAAACCCTAAATTTATTCCTGAAGTGATGATTTTATTAGATAATTTTTCTATGTCTCTTAGTAGTGATAAAATAATGTCTTATATTATAAATAAGTTAGGAAAAGAATATATATTAAAGCTAGAACATGAGGGTTGGCCAATATTGGAATTAGCATATGATAAGAAGTTACTAAGCACTATTACAACATTGACAGATATGGGATTATCTTATGTGAATCCACCAAGTGAAAAAAGTATACTTAGTATTGCAGAGAGAAATCCGGTTGTTTTAGATTTATATTGGAAAATGGTAAATAATAAAAATAATATAATTTCAAAATATATGAGTGAATCTCAGTTTGAACATTTTTATAAAAAAATACAAACAGAATTAAGGTATATTTCTTCTAATAAACATTATAGAGCCAAAAATATGGCTAATTTTATTGTGGAGAAAAAAGATTTTTTAAGTTTAGAACAAAAGAATTCTTTACTTAATTTATCATTTGTTTCAAAAGATTTACGTCCATATAAGGCTTTATTGAAAATAATGAATTTAAAGCAAAAAAGTGAAGAAGTAAGAGATATAATTTTAAAAAATTTAGATAAAGTAAAAAATCATGAGTTAATATATCTATTGTTAGAAGATGATAAGTATATGTTTAAATTAGTAAATAAAAAACTTGTTGAAGTTTTTAAAAAAGACGGAAGTTCTTCAATAAAACATATAAAAGAAAAAGATACGTATGGTATAGATAAAATAATTAATGCTTTAGTTCGGTTAGGTATTCAGCCATTTGATAAATACTCAAAGAATCCGGAGGCTTCAATAAATCGTGGATTTAAGTCTCGTTTAGAAAAAATATTTAATAGTTCAGAAACATTTACTTTATTTAAAAAGTTTGAAAATGGGTTAACTTTTTTTGAAAAATTAGCTGAAATGAAAATAGGAATTAATGAGTTTATTAGCATTTTAGATATATCACCTATAGCTAAAAAAGGAAGTGAAAATGGATACAAAAATTTATTCACTACAATTACTGATTCAGATTGGCAAAATATTAACAATGGACAGCAAGAAATAAATTCTGTTCAAAAGGCAGAAATTAAAGAAATATTAAATAAAACATGGTTAGCCAAAAATTGTTTTGGATTAAACGTTTTAGAAAGTTTAGATGTTAATGCAAGATTAATAGATGAATCATCACTTTGGTTATTTAACCCAAGGTTTATTTTTGATAAATCACAGGATGAAATTTATACTAAAGAACAAAAAGAATTTTTATTCTATTATTTTATAAATAAATATAGTTCCAATGCTTTTGAAAAACACATATTTACGAATATTAGTAAATGGCATGATTTTGATATTGATTTATATGTAAATAATAAAGATTCAAGAAAAAATTGGATTAATACAATTAAGGGGTTATATAAGTCATTTTTAAGTGATAAGAATACTGATTGGGAAAATATTTTCAATGGATTAAATGTTCTTACAAAAGAAAACATTAAAGATACAGAGTTTATGTTTGAACTTAATGCAAGAGTTTTAACTCAACAATTAAGTGTTGGATTAGATAAAAATGAAAATAAGGGGAAAAGAATTAAAATATAATTTAAATTTTATTTTTCTTGGTTTTACCTTGGTTAATATCTAATTCATTATTTAATTTAGTTAATGCTTCAAGTCGTTCTAGATAGGTTGTAAAATAGTTTGCTCCTGGTGATGTATTTGCATTACCAAATAAGGAATCAAAGTCTTGTGAAATGAGGCTAAAAATGTGTATAGCTTCGTCTCTGTCTTTTTCATTTTGAAAAATTAAATTAACTCCAATCCCTTGATACATTTTGATTCTATTGCAGTTTTTAAATTTATTGCATAAAAATTCACTAAACTCGATGTGAAAATTCTTTTTTATTTCTAATGCTTCAGTCTGTGATTTTTTAAAATTTGAAATTAAATACTCAGCATTTATTTTGATTGAATAATGGAAGTTTTTTTCCTCAGTAAAAGGAGATAATGAAATTAATTCTTGATGATGTTTATCTATTACTTTTTGTGGGAATAAAGATATTTTTTCTTCTAAGAAAACTCTAACACTACCCATTCTGTTAATTTCATTATCTAAATTTTTTATAATATGGTTATATAAATTAATATCTTTGGGAAAGTTATTTAAATATGCATTTATCTTTTTTTTGCAATATGTAAATTCAAGGTTTGTTGAAAATTTATCAATATTAGTTCTAATTTCATTATGGTCAATATTTAATTCTTTAGCTTTTTTTGTTTTAAGTATTTGAAAATAAGCATCATGAAGTGCAAAATCTTCACCATTATCACTTTTTTTGAGTTTGTCATGAAGTTCAAGAATAAGAGAAGAATCTGATTCAAAAAGTTTTTTAAAAAAATTAATTCTTTTACTATCTTTATCTTTTACACGACAATAGGAAGTTCCAAAAATAGTATCGTAAAAATCCATAGATTTAATTTTTCCATCAAAAATATCAATAAAACTGTTAATGTGAATTGATTTATTATCTTTTGTAAGGTTATCAAAATCTTTTTGTAACAAAGGATTTTTATATAGTAAGTTTCGTATGATATATTCATCAAAAAAATCTTTTGAAGTATCGCCTGAAGATAAATAATTATATGAAACATCTTCTGAAAATACCCCATTAAAAATACAAATCTTTAATAAGTCTTCTTTTGTTAAATAATAAGTTGTCATAGTATGTCCTTTTCATAATTATAACAAATGAATTTATAATTGATATTGTTTTTTAGTTTATTTTAAGTAATATTAGTTTTGATTTACAAATAAAGGGATTAAAATGAAAAATGCTATTATTATTGGTGCTCAATGGGGTGATGAAGGTAAGGGAAAAATTGTTGATTATTTTGCAAAGAATTTTAAGCATGTGGTGCGTTTCCATGGAGGTCATAATGCCGGTCATACATTATGGGTTGATGGGAAAAAAACAGTATTGCACTTAATTCCATCAGGAGTTCTTCATTCTGATATAAATTGCTATATAGGAAGTGGAGTTGTCGTAAGTTTAGATGCACTATTAAAAGAAATAGAAGGATTAAATAAGGAAAATGTTAATATTGAAGGAAGATTTTTTATCGCAGAAAATTGTCCACTAATTTTAAATGTTCATAGTTTGGTTGACCAGGCTTCAGAAGCGAGAAAAACTGGTTCTGCCAAAATAGGAACAACAGGTCGTGGAATTGGTCCAGCTTATGAAGATAATGTAGGTAGAAGGTCTGTTAGAGTTCATCACCTCTATGAGTCATCACTAAAAGATAGATTAGAAAATTTAATTGCTTATTACAAAAGTATTTATCCTGAATCTGAAGCAATTCAAAAGTTAAATATAACCAAGGAATTAAAAGAATTGATTGCTCAATCTAAAAAAATTAAAAACTTTGTTTCAGATGTTCCAAATCAATTATTTAAATTACAACAAAAAAAGATACCACTTTTGTTTGAAGGAGCACAAGGTGCAATGTTGGATGTTAGTTTTGGAACATATCCTTATGTAACTTCATCACATTGTGTTGCTTCTCAAGCGGCATCAGGTTCGGGATTAGGTATGTCAGGTGGATATAAAGTAATTGGTGTTGCTAAGGCTTATTGCACAAGAGTTGGTTCTGGGCTATTTCCAACTGAGCAAGATAATGAAGTCGGTCAAAAAATTAGAGATTTAGGTGGAGAGTATGGTGCAACAACAGGTCGTCCAAGAAGATGTGGTTGGTTTGATATTCCTGCATTAAAAAGAGCAATTCAAATTAATGGAATTACCGATCTTGCAATAACAAAGATGGATATTCTTGATAAGTTTGATGAAATACAGGTGTGCACACATTATGTAGATGAACAGGAAAATAAAATTGATGTATTGCCATTTTCAATTGAAAAAATAAGTAAATTAACACCTGTATATAAAACATTTAAAGGTTGGTTAGAAACAACTCAATCTATAAGTGATTATAATAAGTTACCAAAGAAAGCTAAAACTTATTTTGATTATTTAGAAAAAAAATTAGAAGTTAAAATCTCTATTATTTCAACAGGTCCAGAAAGAGAACAGACTTTATTAAAATAATTTGTTTGTTAGTAACTTTATTGAAAATTGGACAGTGAAAAGTTATATTAAATTTAATTGGTAATTATTTTCAATATACAAGAATTAGTCATTTTTTGTTTTTATGATATAATTACTACATATTTAATATAAATAAATAAATAGTATAAAGGTTTAAATGTGAGCACAAATAGCACAATTTCAATTATAAAAGAAGATGATTCAGTTGAGACAATTTATTGTCATAATGATGGATATATTGAATATAATGGTGCAATTTTGTTCCTTCATTATAAAGACAAAGATAAAATCAAAGGATTAATTGATTTGGGTGATATTTCATCTTTAGGTAAGGAAATTATTCCAAAAGGCAAACATTCCTTTGATAATAGAGAAGCAGATATTACTGTTTCTTACTATAGAGATCGTGGTGAAGATAAAAATAACACAAGGGCTAAAGTTTTTGCTTCATTAGAACACTATTTAAATAGTGACTTATCCCAAGAATATGATTATCTTTATAATCTAAAAAATAAAAAATGGTATTTTGTAAATAAAAACATGAATTTGAACCTATTAGAAATAAAAGTAAAAAAATGTAAAACTATGTTAGTTGGTGATTTAAAAGAAGAATTTTATGAATATGAGAAAAATAAAAAAATTATTAAAGAATATAATTTTTTAAATAAAAATATTAACAAAATAAGTAATAATGAAGAAAAATTTAAGCCTAGATTTAAACTTTAATTATTTTACTACGATAAGTATCCTTTTTTATAGGCATTTGTTTTTATAATATAGATTCTTTATAGTGAAGGTATTCTTTTTGTTTATTTTTTATGTATTTTTTCAGTTTCATTTCTATTTAAAATACTAGAACCTGAAAAATCAAATTTATCAAAATAAATAATCTTCTCATTATCAATATCGTGTTTGGCATGATTAATAAATGATTCAATAATAAAGAATTTATTTTCAAAAAAATACTCATTAGAAATAAAGTAGTCCACACATGATTCAATAAATAATTTTTTATTTTTAAGTTTAAAATCATAAAATATTTCTTGATTATTTTCAAAACAATTATAATTAAAAAATCATTGTTAATATATAAATTATAGCAAGAAAGGGAAAAAACATATCAATATATTTTGATATAGAAATATATACAAATGTATTGAATTTATTATTTTATATATTACAATTAATATATAATGGAGCTGTTATGGTAAAAGTATTAAAATATAAAAATATAAAAGATTTGGAGTCACACCACAATCATCTTCTCGCCTTATATGAAAATCCTTCTTTAAAAAAGACACTCGAATCAGACCATGAATTGTTAATGTTGCATGTGAAAGGGTTGGAATATATAGTTAAATTATATAAGACAAATAAATTATTGAATGTGACAGATTTAACTAATGATATATCAAAGAAAAAATTAATAGAAATAGGTATGTCTTTAGAGCAAAAAGATTTTTCTTTTGAACATACAAGTGATGTTTTATTAAAAACAGAAAGTCATTTAAAATTAGAACATAAGGTGAAAGATTTTGGAGTGTTTTTAAATCTAGTAGATAAAAATGATTTAGGTGATGAATTTGGAATAAAAAAATCAAAAAAACCAAAGAAACCAAAGTTAGATGTTAAGCCACAAGAGAAAATTAATATTAATGAAGAATTATTAATTAATGAATTATTAATTAAAGCAAAAATGGATGGAGATATTAAAGAGGTTAAATTAGAACAGACACCAATGACTGGTCATGGACAAGTTCCTTCTAGTTTGGTTGTAGATTTAGATGTTAAAAAAATTGAAAATATTGTTTTGTCTATGGATAACAAACTAAATGCAAAGGATGATAAATCGATAGAACCAAGTGTAAAAGTGGAAAACAAAACAAGGCTAAAAAATAAATTACCAAAACCAACTCCAAATCAAGGTAAAAAGAAATTACAAGAAAATCCAAAGTTAAATATGGAACTTCGTATTGCAGATTTAACTAAAAAATTGAGAGAACAACAAGAAAATAATCCGACAATATTAGAACAAGAAAAATTTTTAACAGTAAAAGCACCACAAATACAAACATATAAGAATACAAATATTGTAGCTAAAAACATTTTCTCATTAAGAGAACAAAGTTTAAGTGGTATAAATCCAAGTGTTGTGGAAGATCAATTTGGATTAGAAGAAGTCAAAGTTGTGAAACGATTAAAATCGTAGAATTAACTTAAATTCCAGATAAATCCAAATGTTTTGAATGAGTATTCTTTATTGGTGACATTAGAAAATACTCCACCAGAATTAAATGTCTCTTTATTTGATTCTACATTTGTCATAACAGGTTTTTTAAATACAGATCTAATTTTAACTTCTGAAGATTTCCGAATGTTTTTTATAAAATTTTTTGAATTAATGATATATATTGTTTTCTTATCTCCACCATCATATGTGTATGTAATTGGTGGATTATTATCAAATGTAACAGTAATAGAACATTTTTCAATAAATTTGGAGATACAGTCAAAGTCATTATTTTGATTAATTAACCAAACTGAATCATTATTGTTGATTTTTTTAACAGAGAGTTGCATTAAATCATTTTTTACATCAACAATGGATGTGTAAATGTATTCAGTTGTTTTAAAAGATATGGTTTTGACATGTGGAATTACTACTCCTGTGCTTAAGGTTTGATTATCAAAAATCCAACTTGATTGTTTATTTTTTTTACTCTTTAAAAAATAAAAGCAACCATAAGCAATAATTGCTAAGATTAAAAAAGATGTTAAAAAAATAGTTGGTTTATTAATGTTATTCATAAATTATTTGTAATGTTTTTAGGAAATTATTTTTTATTGAAAAATAGTTCAAATATATCAATTTGATACATTATTATTTTTCATAGGTTAAAACATGACTATTAAAAGTCAATAGATGTATTTTGTTCATCTATTGACTAGTCTTGATTACTTAGCTAATGAAAATGTATTAAGTTTTTCACAAAGTGAAAATTCAAATTGTGAAAGTTTTGTAACTGTTAAGACAGGCTTAAGTTTTTTAATAGCTTCATTAACTGAATCATACTCATAATCATTTGAAGATGTTCTAATAAAATAAGCTAAGTCATAGATGAATGATGGAAGAACAACACCTACATAAGTAAGTGCACCCCCCAAAGAGTCTTCATCTTCATGAAATTTAGCAAAAGCATAAGGGTTTTCACTTGAATTAAGAAAATCAAATAATTCTTGAAGGTCTTTAGAATTACCACCATTTAGTAAAACCATGGTTTTATGATTTTTAGCCCAATCAAACACCTGATTTGATTTTGAACCACCAATTGAATTTTGGGTAAATAATTCACCAACCAAATGAGCAGATTGAAGACCTTGTTGTAGAGAAGAAAGATAGTAATTACCGAATCCATAAAAGCGCATATAAACTCCAAAAATATAATAGAAGATAAATTATATCATAAATTAGTGAAAAATTACTTTTTATATAATAATTTTTGAAGTTTTAAAAAATAAGGTATAATTTAAGCTAAATAAATAAAAGAGAAAAATGAAATTCAATAATGAAGTTATAAATAGATTTTTAGATGAATTATACTCATCTAATATAAACATTAATGATAAGTCATCATTAATTGTAGAAATGCTAAACAAATGTTCTTTTAAAGAACAGGAAAATCTAAGTGCCTTATTAAAAAAAGAGGGGTTTTTATTTAATTTTTATAAAAACCCAACTCCAGTAACAGTAGCATTAATTCCTGTTGATACAATTTCAGGAATTAAATTATTATCCATTGTTAGGAATATAAATCCACAAAGAGGTGGTGTTGGATTACCTGGTGGATTTGTGGATTATTTAGAAACATTTGAACAAGCAGCCGCTCGTGAAACATTAGAGGAAACTGGATTACATTTGAATGCTGATTATTTCACATTAATGGCCTCTAGAATAACACCACAAAATAACACATTAGTATTCTGTAATTATAATGAAATAGTCATGGGAAAAGACATAGATTTAACTTTTACAAATGAAGAAACTCAAAAGGTTTTACTTACAGATGTTGGTCAACAATTTTGTTTTCCAACTCATACTGAAATGTCGGATAATTTTTGGAATAATTTAAGAAAATATATTTCAGCCTGTAGTATAAGAAAATGATAACAAAAATATATTTTGACACAGAATTTGAAGGATTATTTTTAGATGCAAAAATAATTTCTATTGGATTAGTTAATGCTTTAGGAAATAGAAAGTTTTATGCAGAAATAACTAATAATTATGATGTAAATAAGTGTAGTGAATTTTGTAAAAAAATGGTAATTCCACTTTTAGAAGAGGGTAATTATTCTATGGATTTAGATACAGTAAGATTTAAATTACATGAGTGGTTAACTCAAGAAAATGGTGTTAAGGTTTTAGTTTGTGATTCTAAAAGAGACATTATTCAATTAGAATGTTTATTTCCTAATGGTTTACCTCAAAATTGTTCATATGAGGTTTTGAGTTTTTGGAAAAATCTAAAAAGAAGGATTAAGAATGTAGGAAGAAGAATTCATAAAAAGAATAGGCTTAGAGTTCATCATGCAATGGATGATGCATTGGTAAACAGAATAATTTTTGAGAATAATTAATTTTTAAAAATGCTGAAGATATATGTTGGATTATTCTTATTTTAGTTGATTATGTTTTTTTGTTTGATATAATATAAGAGATAATCAAAAGGAAATGCAATGAAAGAAAAAAGCCCACAAATAGTAATAACAGATACTAATTTAGAGGAATTTAAAAAGTTGGTTCGTCGTGCAGTTTTTTTAAAGCATGATGAAGATAAGGTTTTTGCAGCCATTCCAAACCATACTTGGAGAACAATTTTTGCAAAGAATTTTGACGGAAATTTTGAATATGCTCGTCGTTCATTACTTTATAAATATAAAGACATTGAAAAAATTGACACAACAAATGTAGATAGAGAAAAAAATAAAATTGCAAACTTAGATAGAGCAACAAAGTTTGTAACTGATGCTATAGATAAAAAAGAAAAAGTTTTATTTGTAACTGATTTCGATAATGATGGTTCATTGGCTCAAGCTGTAATAAATGAATATCTTGTTATAGATAAAGCTGCTTCTGAAAATATGTTTGTGGAATATGCACAAACAGTAAATGGGAATTCAAATCGTGGTTTTACTGTAGACCATATTGATTTAATAGTAGATAGTAAAGGAATAGACCCATCAAGTGCATTTTTAATAGTTACTGCTGATAATGGTATTAATTCTAAAGAAGAACAAGAGAAAATTTTAAGTAAATATCCAGCAGCAAAAATTGTGGTAACAGACCATCATAATCCAGATGTTGAGATGGTAGTTAAAGAAAATGATAGAACAGTAATTTTTAATCCAAAAAACAATCCAACAGAGTTTTTTAAGAAATTTAATATTTCAGGTGCAACAACAGTTGGTGTGCTAATGAAAAATGTGTTAAAGAAAAGATTTACAGATATTGAATTAGCAGCTTATGATAAAAATTTTGAAAAAATTGGAACTTTATTTAAGGTTGCAAATTTACTTGATTATGTAAATTCACATCCTGCTGATAAACCAGAAAAAGATTATATTATCACTAAGTTTTTACAGTTGCAACCATTGATGAATATTAATAATTCTATCAGTAAAATAATTACTGGGGAAATACCAGCCGATGCAATTATTGCCTTAGAAAAGAAAATACCAAAATTAAATGTTGCCTTGATTCATGAAGAAGCAAAAAATATTCATATTCAAAACACTATGGCTAAGTTATTGTTACAAATATACAGAAGTAAAGATGACTATATTGCTGAAAGTGTATTCGTTCCATTAAAGAAAACAAAGAAAAGTGATAAGGACAAAGTTGAAGATGTAGCTATTGTTGTTGCTGAATCAATAATTGTTGATGCAGAGAAAAAAAATCTTTCTAGAAGTGATTTTAATAGAATATTTTTAGAAGAAATAAATAATCCTACAAACTATACAGATCATAATAATATAAATCCAAATTATATTGAACAATTACGTCCATTAATTTTCGGATTAGCGGCAGATTATGACAAAACTGCATTTTTAGATAGTTTAGAAGAAAAAATGGTTGAAGTTTTTGAGTCTATTAAGGTCAGTGAAAAAAGAATGGCTGAAGAGCTTCGTAAAGGTGAAGTTGTTACAAAAACTCGTCTTGAAAATAGTGTTATTGCTTATGCTGATCCTCATATTTTACTTGTGTTTAATCGTAAGTTTTTAAATAAGGTATATAACGATGAGAATCCTGGATTTAGTTTAACATTAGATAGTATTGGAAAAGCTAAAGTTTCAGGTAGTTTCCGTTCTCTTTATGACATAAGTGACATTTTAAAAGATAAGGCTAAATTAGAAAAGCAATTAAATGTAAAAATTGAAACTCCAGGACATGAAAGAGCGGCAGGATTTATAATTAAAAGTAACAATCCAAAAAAATATCCAATTAATGAAGCTGTAATTGAAGCTGTAAATGTGTTTATTAACAATTCAATTGAAAAAATTAAAGAAAATGAAATTGAAAATACAAAGGATTATTTATTGGCAGACTTGGATACCATGAAGTTAATAGATAGAATTAATAAAGTAGTTAGAGGTAATGTTTCAAATTTTGAAAAAATAACACCGTTATTAAAGTTAACTCCTGATACAATTTGGACAGATAGCTATACAACTGAACAGTTCACAATGAAACAAGTAGCTGATACAAAAAAATATGGTTATATAACAATTAATACTGACTTCAATAATGGAACAATTATTGTTCCTGTAGAATTGATTCGTCGTATTGTTGAAAATGATTATAAGGATTATTTAAGTCTAGGTTATATGGATGCTGGTGTTTTCATGATAGATAGAGTTGTTCCAGAAAAACAAGCGAAAAGCATTATTGATTTAAGAGTTCAGAATTCAAAAACTAAAGCAATTGTAGAAGCTTTTGAACAAGATTTTAAAGAAAAAAATAATGTTGAATTAACTCGTGAAAATATAGCAGATAATCCATTTTTCAAATACCATGCATATGGAAAATTAAATTTTGAATTATTTGAAAAAATGGTTATTGGAATCATAGATTCAAACAAGATAGATACACTGTCTGTTTTTGATGTGGAAGCTAATGGTTTTGGTAATAGTAAATTAATGAATTTTGGTTCTACAAATTATGAAATAAATAAAGATTCCGGAATAAAGATGAAAAAAGAAGATTTTTATAGTCATCTATTTATGACATCTAGAAAAGAAGACTATTTATTAAATGATGAACAAGCTAAAGGTTTGGAAGAAATTAATGTTAAAGATTATGTTTCTATGTCAATATCTTTAAAGAAAATTGTATTGCAACAATATTCAAAAGAAGATGGTGTGCGTTACTTCTTACCACCTAATGCTGAAAAATTAACAAAGAAAAAATCACTACCTTATGAGAAAATTAAAAATTATGCTGAAAATGAGAGTGATGGATTTGTATATTTTAATCGTGAAATTAAAGCTACAATGTTGGCATTTTTGGTAAAAGATAAAGATTTTAGAGTTCCACAAGAAATGATTGGGTTAACTGGTATTACTCAAGAAGTTCTTGAAAAGTATGGTAAAGTAACTTCACAAGTAGATAAAGAGTTGTCAGATTTCTATACTGGTAAGAAAGTTTTATTTGGTGCACATAACACACCATATGATGCAAGAGTTTCAAGAGCTAATTTGCCAAAATTTTATCAGTTGATGAAAGATAATAAGGTTTATGATTCAGCTTTATTTGCCAAAGAAGAAAGACTTGCATATGATGCAGTTTCAGTAAGCAATATTTCTCAAATTGATGAAATAAATTCTAATGTGTTTTTTTACAACAATAGTAATTCAGACTTTAATTTAACAAATTTCATAAGAGAAAATAAAAATGGATATTACCCAGATAGAACAAATCAATATTTATTAGAAATTGATAATGGGGAATACTATTTCGTTAATAAGGTTTTACATGAAAAAATTAAAATAAATGCGACCAAAGAGGAATTGTTAACTGAAATGAAAGATCAACAAATTCCTAGAAATACAACCAAATATTCTGTTGAAAAATTATCAGAACAATGGCTGGTTCATGCATTATTGTTAAATGATGAAAATTTTGATATAAAATTGGTTGACTTATCACAACCTAAATATGCAGCATTAGCCCCATTTATTGATGAAATAAATTTCTTTCAAGAAAATTATCACTTTGATATCAGTATAACTAAAAATATATTAAACTTTAAAACAAGATATATGGTTGATGTTGGAGCCGTTAAAAAAGGTGAAGTGTCACCTGAGATGGAAAGTTTAGCTTTATTATCTCAAGACTTTTTAGAGTTAAATAAAGAAATAACACAAAAATTCTCAGATGCATGGATGTATAAATCTGTTTTAGAAATTAAAGATCCAAGTAGAAGAGAAATTAGTGGAGAATTAATAGATTTAGTTTTTTACCAAACAAATATACCAAAAGAAAAAATTGTTAAGATTTTTGATGAAGCAATTGCATTTAAAGATAAATATGGAATTAAAAATGTTCTTCAACACGAAATGCATGCAAATGGTCCTTGGAGAACAGATGTTAAGGGAGATGTCGCTTTTGAAGATAAGTTAACACTTTGTTTATTGGCTAATAAAGAATATAACCCATATTCTCATGATATTAGTCATGCTTTAGAGCAATTTAATATTTTCCAAATTAAAGCAAGATTAATTTTTGATATTGCTGATGGTCTTGGTGATTCAGTGGCTCAAGATTCATATAGTTTCCGTCAAGGTATTCTTTATGATAGAACAGATACTTCTCCAATGATTGAAAAAATTCAAGCTAGAGAAGAATTATTAAGTGAAACTGGTCGTCATGTTATTAAGTTTAAATTAGATAATGATGTTCTTCCACCAAAAACTGCGGTATATGCAGTATTAAAAAATACTGTAATGTTAACTCGTGAAAAAATTGAAGAACATAAAGAAAAATTAAGTTTTATTTTATTAAATGAACAATTAAGAACATCTTTGCATAATTCTCCAGAGAGATTGGTTCAACCATTGCAAGAAATATATGAAGCAAATGAAACAAAAATTATTGAATATAAAAAAGAATTGGCTGATTGTTATGATTTTATTGAATACAATAAAAAAGACCATCATATTCAAGATTTTTTAGAAAAAGCTATAGATATTGCAATTTTTGGAAAAACTCCAAAGACAGTTGTGAAAAAAATGGTAATGCCTACAGCAGATATGGAAAGTATTAGAAATGTTAAGGTAATTATTGATAATCTAGTTAGAGGGGCTTCAATCTTAAGAACTGTTGACCAAGACAATGTTGGAATGGTTGATGCTATGATGCTTGATAGATATTTGGCACCAAATAAAACAAGATTAGAGCATGCATTAGAAAATCCTAATGCAACGATTAAAGACTTTGAGAATATAAATGAAGAAGCATTTTTACAAGATGTTGATATTGTAAGAAAAACGCCTTTAGAGCGTTTACTTGGTAAACATCAAGAGTTTAGGTTATTGAATGGAATTATAGAAGAAAATCAAGCATATGCTATAGAAAAATCTTTAACTAAAAAGGTTAAGCCTTAAACAAAATAAAAACCTTGGTGAGAAATCAAGGTTTTATTTTTTAATGGTTGCTTGATTTATTGACAATATTCGGTTTTTGCTTAATTATTTAAATAGGTTTTAATGAAAAGGCAGGTTTAATATGAAAGATGATAAAAGATTGTTGTTAAAAAATACTTTGTTGGCTCAAGGATTAGGTGATGCTTTTGGTTATCTTGTTGAATTTTAAAATTGGGAACAAATAAAACAAATATATGGTAATGATGGAATTTTTTATGAACCTAAAAAATTAACTTTAGTTTGGCATTAAAATTACACTTAGATGTGTCCTTACCAGAAGAAATAATTACTATACAAAAGAGAAAATCAAAGATTTAGATTTTTTAAATACTATTCAATAATGAGGGGTAATAACTAAGAGTTTTTGTCCATTAGCTGTTTTTTCTTTTGAAATATAAGCTTGGAAAGCAGGAATTGCATCAATATAATTTTTTAAAACCTTTTCCCCATTTTCCATAGTGATAATTTCATATTGAGAGGGGTCACATTTAGATGAATCTTTAGACCATTCGCTGGTTTCTTCTAGCCTTTTTTCTGTTTTAATGGGTTGAGAATCCCATAAAGCCTTAATTGCTTTCCAACCATTTTCACCATTTGGTTTAAAATATTCATCTTCAATACGATGGATGGCTACTAGTGTGTCATCATCAACATCAGCAATTAAGTTTCGCAAATCTTTAACACTAAAATAGTGGTTTTTTTTAGATTCTGTAACTGTAGTTTCAAAAGCAATGGGAGTTGTATTCATATTATAATTTGTAGTTTTTTGAATTCTAACATAAATATAAAAAACTAACAACATGGTTAAGTGTTGTTAGTTTTTATTCTTATTAAAGATTCATATTTTTAATAAACAGTGTAATCCGAGACTCTAAATCTTTTTTTGCACCATATGGATAAATTGCACTTAATTTTTTAATTGCAGGAAGATAACCAAATTTTTTAGCTAGATTTGTTCTTAATAATGAGTCCTCTAAAGTTGATGTAATAATCCAAAAAATGATTGGGTTCATTTGAAATGAAATCGTTTTATTAAATACCCCATTATATGTTTTTATACTTGCAAAAAAATATGGGAATCTATGATTTTTCTTATTTTTTATTTCTTTAATAAATGAGGGGTCAGTAATATTAAAATCATTGATTAAATTCAAGATTAATTGTTCTGAGTGTCCATTAAAAAAAGATTATTACATAATGGGGCAATAGATAAAGGTACATTGTATGATTGTGTAGCTATCACTACTTCTGTATTGTTTTTTCTACTTTCTTTAAGTTCTTCAGTAATTTGTTTAATTACTGTTGGAAAATTTGAAACACGATGAATTTCGTCAAAAACAATTCTTCTAGATACATTTTCTATTTCTTTTGCTTTATTTTTATAATATTCAATATATGGTTCACTAACAACATTATTGTCTCGTAGGCTTGATATGGTAAATGTTTTTGAGTTTTTCTTTGAAATAAAATATGCAATCATATACATAACAGCAGTTTGTGTTTGAGCTTGAAAGTTACCAGATTTTGCTACTTCATTTAAATCTAATGAAATAATTCTAGCATCACCAAGATCGAAAACAGTTGGTTTCCCTAAAATTTTATATTGATTTAAAGAATCAAGAATAGAACGATTAAAATATTCAATTAAGGTTTCACCTGTGCTAACTATAACTTTACCATATATCTTTGAATTTATCATCTTGTGAAGATGCTATGGCATCTGACAATAATGGGACTGCATATCTTTGTGCTATAGTAGCAAGATTAATGTTGCCATGAAGAAATAATATATCTACAACTTCCCACCATGAGGTCTTATTCTCTATTGTAAAATTTAATCCTTCAAGAGCTTTATCCACATCTTTATTAACACCTTTGTCATACAGTTTAGGGGTCCCTTTTTCTGATGTTTTTTGATACATGTTATAAATTATTTGATTAATAAATCCAGTTAAGCCTTGAGGTTGTTCATCACTGTTATGACATAATATGGATATAAGATTTATTAAAAATGAATTGTGGAAAGAACAAGGGGTACGACATCCTAGTTCTGTATCAAATGGATTTACGATATATTCTGGTGACATTTTAATATTATGATATTGAATTTTGTGTGCATCTTTGGGATGCACAGTATTTTTCAAAAAATCAATTATTCCATTGGAGCTTGGACCAATATCAATAGTGCTAACATAGGGAAGATTATCTTTATTATTTAAAATTGAGTTTAAAGTCCCAAGATTTAATAACGTTGATTTACCACCACCAGGAAAAGAAAAAATCAAGGTATTTGATGATGTTTGCATATTATTAAATCCTGAATTCCAATATACAATATTTTCATCTGTTTTATTAAAGAATGGTATTCCTGATTTTAGTGGTAAGACCATAGGACTATTTTGTTTATCTACCTTAATTTGTGAATCAAAATTCAACATTGAATAGTTTTCTTTATTTAAACTATTAAGAAGCCATGTTAGTAAAATGTTTTGTTTTTCAATGTCATTTTTCTTTAACACTATTTGCATAGTTGTGTTGTTATTGCTTATATCAATATCAATATGAATATTTATTGGTAATTCTTTTTGAAAAATATATGATAATCCATATATCCAATTCATATTGTTGTTATTATCCGAAGAGTCAATAAATTTTGAAATATCAAAAGTAGAAGTTTCATCTAACTTAAATAGTGTATCTTCAGAATTAATGAAGTATGAAGATAGTTTTTTAGAAGTAATTTGATTAATCATAAAAAAAGATTTATAGATTTTTTTAATATCATTACAAAAATCTATATGTTCCTCCTTACAACTAGAGTCTGTTGAAACTATTAGTGTAGCTGTTAACAAAAAATTGGAAGGTTTTAACTGAAATGAAATTGAAAACAATTCTTTAAACTCATTCTCTGATAAACCTAATATGTTAGACCACTGTGAAAATAGATGGTTTTGATTTTCTTCATTAATTGAGGTTCCATAATTTAAAGATATGTTTATATGATGAAAATTCATATTCCATTTAAATGATAAATCTTTTTTAATAGAATTAATCCAATTTGTAGATTCAGTAACATTATCAAATGGCATATTGTAGATTTGAAAAAAACTTATTATCTTATTATTATTTTCAAAATAATAGGTATTTTAAAATAAGGACAAATTAATTGTTTCATCATTTTGATTTAATTGTATAACATTTAAATTGTTATCAGAGATGATATTGTTTTGTAAGTTTTTTTCTAATGCATGCCAATTGGGATACCCGTTTATTTTAGCAACAACATCTTGTGCTATTACACTTCGCCAATGTGGTCGGCATGCTTACATTAAAAGCTTTTAAAGCTTATGCTAAAAAATAATTGAATGTTTAGCTTTTTTTTGCTATAATGATATTATTGTGATAGTTTATAAACAAAGGAAAAGGAAATATATGAAAAAAGCACTAGTTATTACGGTAAGTATCATGGCGAGTATGATTTCTGGCTGTGCCGTTTATCCTCCTGTGAATCAAGTTACAACATATTCACCGCCACCATCACAAGGTCTTATCTATGATAATGGATATTATTTTCCTAATACAAAGGCTCAACCACAAGCTCAATATTATCAGCAGGCTCAACAACCTAATCGGAGAGATACAGGAGGGGCTGTTTTGGGAACTTTAGCCGGGGGGCTTATCGGTTCTCAAGTAGGTAGAGGAGATGGTAATTTAGCTGCTACAGCCGTTGGTGGTGCTATTGGAGGGGTAGTAGGGTCTGGTTGCAGAACAATAAATGGTGGCCAAATTTTAGGAGCTTTAGCTGGTGGAATTATTGGTTCTAAAATTGGTGGTGGTAGTGGTCGTCAGGCCGCAGTAGCTATTGGTGCAAGTATTGGTGCACAAACAGGTAATGATATGGCTGGTGGTTGCTTAGGTAACTAAATATCACTAGTAATAATAATTCCTATTGAAGTTTATATAGAATTATTTTTAGAGCTTTAATAGCTCTAAAGCAATGTATTTTAACACTCCATGTTGAACAATTCATAATTGTTGCAGCTTATTCAATACTAAAATATTCCCAATATCTTAAAAGAAATGATTAACTTTGTCTTGGGTGTAAGTTTCCTAATGCTTCTTCAATTAATTGAACGGATTCTTTACTAGATAAAATATTTTTCAAAGTTTTTTTACGAAAAAAGTAAATCAATAAAGAATGCGAATCACACCGACTTAAAGAAAAAAACTTAAAGTTTTAAACTTAAGTTAAAGGTGCTTCTTGGTTAGATTTATCAACTAAACTATTATAAATATTTAGCTTAATGGATAAATTTTGCGACTTCAACTTGCTAGACAAAATATCATAGATTAATTTTGTTTTTACATTGGTTGTTGTCTTGCCAAGATTTGAATTTAAGATTAAGTTTTTGCTTAATTCTAAATCCTTGGATTGTATTTAATATATTTTATCTTTAATTTTGTCAATCAATTTTAATAGATATAATAGATATCAACCCTTACAGGGTTTGCGAAGCTTTCGACCTAAAGTTCGGTGCTTTACGGCTTATCCTGGTTAAATAGTATTAAAAAGTAATGGAATTTCAGATATGGGCTTATCTTTATAATTAATAATTAGGTTAAGGATTGAGTCTTGAACAATATCAAGAGAGTCATCTTCATTATGAATTTGATAATTGATTTTTCTAAATGCTTTTTTCATTATTTTGAAAAAATAAATTCAATTCTTTTTCAGTAGCCAAGAAAATCTCATTATTAATATTAAAGATAATACATAAATATTTTTAAAGAATATAGTTATATTTTTTTAAAAGATGTCAACCAAAGTTTATGTCTATTCGTTAACCAACAGAGTGTTATGTTAATCATGGCACAACTTTAAATAAGGAAAATTATGAAAACATCTATTAAAACATTACTCTTGGCTGCTGTGTTAGTTTCTGGTTCCGCATTTGCTGCGGAAATAGATAAAGATTCTGTAAAAGCTGTTGAGCTAGATCCTGTTGCACAAGTTGCATCTACTAAATAAGTAGTTAAACATAAAGCAAAGGTTAAGGCAGCTAAGCATGTTAAAGCTACTCCAGCTTCTGTGCCTGTTTCACAATAATATATTTATATGTTATGATGAAGGTGGGAATAATGCCAAACTTTTATTGTTTAAGGGGAAATAAAATGTTTTCATTAAAAAATGGAAATCCAATAATTATAGATAATGATGGTGATTTGTTTGCAAAAAAAATTGTAAAAATATTAGGAGAACAACCTAATGTTAGTTCTAATATTGAAAAACGTCTAGCTATAGCTAGACAAATGGCTATGGCTAAAATGATTAAAAAAGAAAAGAAATAATGATAAAAGAAGAAAAATGTATTACTAATTCAACTAATAGACATGAAATTAAAGAATGCTTTAATGATGCTAACAGCAAACGTAAAATTATGGGTGAAGAATTAAGAAAAGAAAAAACTAAAAATATGTTTTGACAGAATATTTGAAACCAGTGTAGAATACAAATCTTAATAATAAGGAGAGTTTATGCTAGTTCCAATGGTAGTTGAACAAACAAGTCGTGGTGAGCGTTCTTACGATATTTATAGTCGGTTGCTTAAAGATAGAATCGTAATGTTAACAACAGATGTTAATGAAGGATCAGCTAATCTTGTTGTTGCCCAATTGTTATTTCTTGAATCAGAAGATGCTGATAAAGAAATTTTATTTTATATCAACTCCCCAGGTGGTGTAGTAACTGCTGGTTTGGCAATTTATGATACTATGGCTTTTATTAAATGCGATGTTAGAACAGTTGTTATGGGGCAAGCATGTAGCATGGGGTCATTATTGGCTCAAGCTGGAACAGCCGGGAAAAGGATGATGCTTCCAAATGCAAGACACATGATTCACCAGCCAAGTGGTGGTGCACAAGGTCAGGCAACAGATATGGAAATTCAAGTGAAAGAAATTTTACAAATGAAGAAGAATTTAACACAGATGTATGTAGACCATAATTCTAAAGGTAAAAGTTTTGCAGAATTAGCAAAAGATATGGAACGAGATAATTATCTATCTGCTGAACAGTCTATTGAATATGGTCTTGTTGATGAGATAATTAAAACTAATAAAATTAAATTAGTAAATAGTTGAAATAAAAGTATGGAAATTATAGATCAAGATTTTATTTGTGACATCTGCAATAAGACCATATTAGATGGACAAGCTAGATATTCAAAAACAAATAATCACTATGATTGTGAGTTTCCAACTGGTCAACCAACAGTGCTTAGCCTATTTTCTGTTGCTAAAGAAATGGATGAGAAGTTCGGCACTATAATGGAAAGTAAACAAAAGGCTTATAAAAAGCCAATTGGTCAAGGTGTTATTGCAACAAAGGTAAAAAAACTAGTTTTTGAGGCTTTGAAAAAATACATTGATGGAGAACCAACGGAAATAATAATGTGGATTCAAGCACCAGAATATAGAGGTCCAAGATGGGATTTAGCATGCTGGGGAATAAATTGTAAATATGGTCAGATTCAAGTGACGGTTTATAGCTGGTCTACAATGACTAATTGTGCAAAATCTAAAAAATTAGAAATTTGTCAAGATGGAATAATGACTTTCAACGTTGAACCTAGTGACGTTAATTTTGGAAATAGTTAAGGCTACGTAAATATATTATAAGGAAATTTTAAATGAGTAGTCACGATTCTTTGAAAAAGATTGAAGGTTCTTGTGAGCCAACAAATGGTATAACCTTTAATTGGAGAGCAAATGGAATTGGTTTTGGTCAAATGTATTTTTACCTAGATAAAGATGATGGTTATGTTCACTGTGGTAATGAAATTATAAGTAGAAGTAGAAGGTTTCTAAAAGAAATGCTATGTGCTATGGTTGATAACAGTGTGTTAGATGAGCCAAATGATAGACATGAAGATACAGGTTTAGATGGAAAGCCTCTAGGTTATGCTCCAAAACCTATCGTGAATCACACCGACCTAAAGGACGGTGCCTTTCGGCTGACATGGGTAAAGAAAGATGATGACACAGGTTTTGAAGATTTTTTGTAATTAAAATGTGTATGAGTTTTGAAATAAGGCCAGTTTTAACGGGCTTTATTTTATAAAAAATTAAATAATTTTTTTACATTTGTATTTTTTTTTGTTAAAATAATTAAAAGAGACAAAAAAATGAATAAACCAGATGAAATATTATATGTTGCATATAAAAATATGGTGTTTAATAATCTTAAGACTGGATTGTTAAAGCTGCATATCTCAGATTCGGACTACTATGTTTTTGATAAATATCCTGAATTTTTTTTAGAGTTATTAGACGAAAGTAAGCATTCTTCTTCTGGAATGGTTAAAAGATTTTATGAATTAAATCCACAAAGAAAAATGGATTTAAATTTAGCAAAAGAAATTTTTAAAAGAGTTTTGTCTAGAGATGATTTTGGAGTTCTATTATCTATATTTAAAGAGGAATTGTTTACATCAGATATTCCATTACTTGTAAAGGTAGTTAATAATGTAGATGGATTATTATTCAATCTTTTTCCAACATTAAAAACAAATAATGAATTAATGGATGCAACATATGATTTAAATAATTTTAGTTTGTTATGGTTTGATTTGCCTGCACCAAAAAATAATGAACTAATAAAAGATATATTATTAAAGTCACCTAAAAGTTATCTCTCATTAAGTTTAGAACAAAAAGAAAATAAAGAATATGCATTGATTGGTTTACAATCTGCATTAGGTATATCTAAAAATTTGGCTTCAGAAGTTTACATGAATTTACCTGAAAAGATAAAAGAAGATAAGGAAATTTCTTTTTTAGCCTCATCTTGTCAGTGTGTAAATATGCCTCCAAAATCATTTGTTTTTGATGGTGTGTTAATAAATCTTTTAAATTCTATTTATCCACCAAATTTATATAAAAAAGCAAATAAACTAATAAGTTTAAAAGAGTTGTCTGAGCTTAATGTATTAACATTTGAAAATCAAAGAAATATAGAGGTTTTTTTAGGTTGGTTATCTGAAAATAAAAATAATATAAAAACTAGGTCTGATACTTATTCTTTAATATATAAACTATTTAAGTCTATTACTAAAATTAACCCATATGTTAAAGAACAGTTTTTTAGTAAAGAAACGAAATGGAATGTGGGAAACCTAACGGAAACAAAGCATCAAAGCAATAGATTTTTTAGGGATTATTTTATTGGAAACATTCCATTAATTCATGAAGAATTTAAACTTTATGTTATGGCATGTGAAATGTCAGAAAAGTTAAGGGTAAATAATGTTAAAGAGAAGAAATTAAAAATTTAAATAATTATAAATATATGCAATTAACAAAATGGTTTTCTCGGTTATTTAATAGATTAAATTTAATGGGTAAATTAATTCATCTTTATAGAATTAAAAAGGTCAAACAAGTAATTAAAAAATTACACGAAATAAATAAAATTCCAAATAGTGGTGGGAGAATTATTAACTACTTGAGAAAGATTAATCCATATGTTTTTGAAGAGTTAGTTTTAACTGTTATAGAGAATAGTAATATTCATGTGATTAGAAACAAAAGATATAGTGGTGATGGTGGTATAGACGGTATATTTAAAATTAAACAAGGTAAAGTTTTAGTTCAATGTAAAAGATATGGTGGCTATATAAATAATAAAGATGTAATTGAATTAACTAGATTAGTGAAAGAAAAAAAATATTATTTTGGAATTTTTGTCCATACTGGTAAAACTGGTGACAAGTCAAAAGCTACAATAAAATTAGAAAAAAATGTAATTTTTATTTCAGGAAGCTTACTCGTTAGTCTTATATTGGGTGAGCTTAAAATTGATAGTCATATAGAAAAAAAATTAATTGGATGTTAATTTTTTGTATTATGTTCATCAAATTTAGTTATGGAGTCAAATATCTCAATCATATTTGTTTCATAAACAAAGGCAAATTCATCACTTGTGGTTAGTAGATATTGCCCACCAGAGTATTGTCCTAAATCAAAAAACCTAGCAAATTCTTGTTCTCTTTCGGAAAACTCTTCAGAAAATTCTTGTAATAATTGTCTATTTTCTTCTTGAATATTGCTGTAGTTTATAGTAATAAGATTAACTTCATTTTCATTAAGTGTAATGGTTAGTGAAGGTTGAATGTTTGAACTCCATAATTGTTCTCTAGCCGTTAATGGAAGAGCTAGTCCAGGCATAGAAAAAAACAAGTGCATAGCAAAACTATTAATATAAAGATGTAATGGACTTTCAGATTTAATAAGTTCGAAAATTTCTTTTTTATTCTTTCCAACATATGATGTTGTGCAAAAGTTTTTTGATGGAGTATAAAAATAACTTAAAGATTTATTTAAATCATAAGCCGGGTGAAGGTTTGCTCCCTCATTCCTTCTTTTCCTTGAAATAAAATGAAAGTTTCTCCAAAATTCAGGGAGACTTAATACTTGATAAAGAAATTCTTTTTTATCAAAAAGTCTAACTTTAATATCTATAAAAATATTTCTATTGTTTTCGTCTTGTGTTTGAACTCTTACAATATGGAATTCTTTTAAGTCAACTTTTTTTTGTTCAATCTTATCTTTTATGTTTTTAGAACTGAATGTAAATTTTTGACCATTTTGTATGGCATTAAGTTCCGGATTATTATATCCCCAAAACTCTAAAAGTTGTTTAGATTGTTGGTTGTAATGTGGTATAACATTGTGATTGTTAAATGATTTCATGCTAAACATTGCTGCAGCATTTTCAATACATGGAAATGCCTTTTGTAATGCGATAAAATTATTAAAATTTTCAACCCATTTTTTCATTTGATGGAAATCATATTCTGTCCGAAGGAGATCCTCATGGATTTGATTCCCAAAACTTTCCCAATAAGATGTTTGTGATTTAAGTTCTTCTTTAACTCTATTTAAATCACCATCCCAATGCCTATCATGTAAGTCAATATAGTCATTTTTAATTGTATTGTGAATTCTAGTAAAGATATGTGCCCCCATTTGTGCTCCTTATTAAACAAAGGATAGCATAGTTTTGAAATAAATCAATAAAGCTAGGAAAAGAAAGTTTATCAATTAATTTGTTTTTGAATATCATGAATTATTTCTGGAGTATATAAAAATCCATCTTTAATGTTGAGTCTCAAATCCAAACTAAATAAAGATGGCACATAATAATCAGAACCAATATTTTTTTGTGCTTTTTGTATTGCTTTGGCTGTAATTAATAATTTTTCTGAAAATAAAACATTATCAAAATTGTTGTTTTCATGTAATTCTTTCAGTGTCGGGAGATATGGTTTTTTATTATCAAATGCTTTTTTACAAAAATTATCATATTCATATGTTGATGATAAAAAACATGTCCAAAAATAATATGCAACAAGAGATGGGAGAATAATAACTTTGATTCAATATTGGCTATAAAAAATTGCTTAAGAGAAAGTATTACATCTTCATCTTCTCTTGAACTAAGATTTGGATACATAATAAAAAAATTTGAAAGTATTTTTTTATTATGAAGGTTATAGTTTAAACTATAGTTAGTTTGACTTTTATTTTTATTTTTTAAATAGATATAAATATAGGTAGAAATAAAAATTAATATAATAATATATTGTAATGTGCTCATAATGAATATCTTATATTTTAATGATTTTATGATTGTTATTGTTATTGGTATTAATAATTAAATCTTGTTTTAATTGAAGTTGGTGAATCCATTTTAATATATAGTCAGATAAATTAATATTAATAGAATTATATTTTAGGTGAGTAAAAAAATCAATAATAATTTTTTTTATCTTTTCTGATGTTATTGAATCGTTATTGTGATAGAAATTAATATGAACAAGTCCTTGTCTTCTGCTTTCAAAAATTATATCTGAATAATCAATATCATAAAAGTTTTTAATTCCTTCCGATAATTCTGCTAGATAGGTAAAATATTTATCTAAATTAAATGTTGTGATATTAAATATTTTATTCATGCTTTTTGCATTTAAAAAAATAACTGTTGTATGTTTATATTCATTTTCAAAAATATCAGGTTCAATTTCTTCAAATTTAGATTTTAGAAATGGGAAAAATGGGAAAAATGACTCAATCTTTAATTTATCGTAAGAAAATATTTCAGTAATAAAATTAGCAACATCAGGAGATTTTTTAATATCTTTCAATTGGTTTTTCCTTGATTTTAAAAAATACATCCAAAATTTATGTGTTTCATCAGTATTAAAATTAATTAAAAGGTTTTTTTGAATTGCCATAAGTGGTATTTTGTTGATGTGCCAAAAGGAAATAGAAAATGAATTAGAGAAATTTCGGATAAAAGATTTAATATTTTTTTTATCAAGAATAAGTAATAATTCAAAAAAATAATTTTCAAAAGAAAAATCATCAATAATTCTATAGGTGTTTTGAAGTATGGGGATTCTTAATTTTGGATTGTTTTTAAAAAAAGATAGAAAAGATTCTTTTCTGTCCTTAGGAGAATTAATGTATAGTGGTAACAAGCTTAAGTGTTTAATAAATTCATCTTTATCTTCAATTTTACCAATTAATTTATAACCATTAATGGATTTAATGTCTTTTGTTACATAAATAAGAGGTTTACTGATTTGCCTTGTGTTAGTTTTTTGAGTTTCAAATAAATAAAAGGAAAATTTTTTAGATATAAAAAAATCATATTGAAATATTTTAAATTGATTATCAATAGTATTCAATTTATATTTCCTATTTATTTACTAATGAATTTTTTGAAAAAGATACCCTATCGGAAGGCGAGATATTTGAATATTTAATATTTTTATTATCTAAAAAACTTAAATCAAGAATCCACTCCTTATTAGATCTTTGAAACCATATTTCAAATACAATATCAACATATTCCTTAGTGGTTAACATATCCCATGAATTTAGTTGAGATAACCACTTTAATGCATTGTGAAAGTTACCCCTAGTAGATGTATAGCCAAGATGATAAAGCTCATGACATGATTTACAAACAGCAGTTAACCCAAATAATTTTTGAATTAGTGCTTTATCATCATAGTGCCATATTTCATGAGCCTCTAATCGTCTTTTTGTTCCACAAACTTCGCATTTGTGATTTGCTTTAGAATATGCTGTTTTTCTTAATGTATCCCAATCAGTTTTAGAAACTTGAGATCTAACATTAGAAAACCAACATGTTTTAGGAACAAGTTCAATATTGATTTTGAAGTTTTGCATATATTAGTGTATTTTTAATTTCCACTAAGTATTACAAAAATTTTAAATTAAGCAATATTATTTTTTGTCCAATTATAATGTTCTTCAGCAATATTTGATTTATATTCTAAAATTAAACTATCATTACCAAAGAAGTCTTTAACATTTTTTAATGTTTCTAAAAATGGTAAGTCCTTAGCTTTATTAAGGCTATCAAGATTTAATTCTTTTCCTTCTTTTAAGGAGCAATGCAGGTCTTTAATTCCATCGTTGTCATGAATATGCATATAGATTGGCATACCTTTTAGTTTTAAATATTTAGCAAAATCAATCCAATTAATTAATTTATCATTACTAAAGGCTTTAACATGACCCCAATCTAAACAAAATCCGATATTTTTTTCAAACCCTAATTCAAGAATTGTATCCCATATTATACGATGATTAGGAAGATCATTGATTACATGTTTGTGTTGAAATATATATGTGTTTTCTATATAAAAAATAAAATCATGTGAGACAAGCCCCTCTGAAACCTTGTTGAAAAACAAGTCGCTTGGTAGGGGTTGTTAAACCAAGCTGATAAACCTACAATTCCAAAGATAGCTTATGCTAGCTTTGGTTCTACTCAAAAGGATTAATCTCTTGAGCAAATAGAGGTTTAACTACC